>Ga0209061_1000014_pt1 | contig 694180 bp, 621 predicted proteins | sample Coa_R1_10_FD_187157 | JGI IMG/M metagenome (GOLD analysis project Ga0209061, IMG submission 187157) | Surface soil microbial communities from Centralia Pennsylvania, which are recovering from an underground coalmine fire - Coalmine... | ecosystem: Environmental > Terrestrial > Soil >... | reverse complement strand
GACAAACCGTTCGCTCGGTCACCCCAAGCCTGGCCGCCAGCGCGCGTATGCTCTCGCCGGCCGCGCTGCCCAGCACGATACGGGCGCGCGTGGCCAGCGCCTGCGGGATGCTATGCGTGCGCAACCACGCCTCCAGCTGCTTGCGGTCTGCCGCCTTCACTTCCACTCCACCTGCTCTTACGCTCATGCTGCATAGACGAACAAGACCTGTATTTAATTCAGAGACGGGATACTAGAGAGCTGTAGTATCTCGCCCGATAGTAGTACAAGCCGGTCGCGTCGTTCTCGCGGCCGGTGCAATTTGGCGGGTACTTACCGCCAAGCCAGAGTCCTTAGCAGCAGAGTTCCGCCACCAACGGCGATCAGAACGCCGAACTCCAAAAACAAGAATCGGACTGGTTGCTCCTCCAGGCTCCACATGCCCGAGTATAATCGCGACAAAAACTTTCGTAGCAGCATAATCAACAGACCGACCAGAAGCAGCGACGCGCCAATGGGCATCCTGTCGACTACGGGCAAATCGCGATGCGCCTCGACCAAAAACCACAGAACGATCGCCAGAAGAACGATTCGCTCTGGCCAAAACTTAGGGCCGTTTCGGATCATGGGACTACCACTTCCCTAACGACCACGACGGTGTCACTTCCGTGTCGGTATTGAAGACGGCAGCGGAGATACCGTTCCCCCACCCTCCCGTGACACTCACGTCCCAAATTGGCGTGCCATCCGAGGCCGTGCCGGTCGCAAGCTGGATACCTAAACCGAACAGATTGATTGAGTGCGTCTTGAAAGGGCCCTGCAGGTCCCCAACGCATCTGGCATTAGTGAAGAAAACGCCGCCTCCGAGCGAGGCACTGCCGCCTACAGCCATATTATCATTGCCCGGTGGCATCGCGAGTTGTGTACCCGGAAGTCCGGAAAACCCTCCAGCGGTGGCGAATCCGCCAGCACTGATGTTTGATCCATTGCCGAAAATGCCGCCTCCGAGCTGGCTTGTCACCGCTGTTCCGCCTGAACCGCCAGCCCCGCCTTCCCAAGACCCACCTCCAACCGCGCCAACTCCCCACAGCCCCCAGGGGTCGATGAGATTTATTGGACTATTCCAAACGTAACCGTAAAGATTTGCGTCGTCGCCCCCGATGCCGATCGGATCTTGCGATACGAACCTCTGGAAGGTCGGACTATAGTAACGTGCGCGGTAGAAGTACATGCCGAAGCCGAAGTCGTCGTTCTCGCGCCCGGTGAACTGGTAGGGGTTGGTGGTGTTGACGTTGTAGATAGTGCTGCCGGTGTTGCCGAAGGGTTCGTACTGGTAGTTGTACTGGGTGGTCCCGGTGCTGTCGACCAGGGCGATGGTCGAGCCCAGCGCGTCGGTCAGGTAGCTCAGCGAACCGCAGCACGACGGCTCGGTGCGCACGAAGTACTCGTCAACCTTGAACCCGGTCAGCATGTTGGCCACCACCGAGCCGCTCCCGTTCAGTTGCTGGACCGGGTTGAGCCCGTCCCTTCGGCTTCGCTCAGGGCAAGCTCCAGTGTACGCGGTCACCCCGATGGGGAGTGCCAGCGTCTTAGCTCAGGTCATGTTCGCGTGGGTTTTTGATCTTTAGTACGCGCTTGCCTATTCAACCACCATAAACCTAACCCCAGAGTGATCCCCCCACCACCGCCGTAGGCGAAAAAGCATCGAGACATCTGTGGCGGTGTATCAGAGAAGATGCTAGCCGCGTGGTAGACATGCTTTAGATACAACGGATAGCTCACGGCTAAACCAAAAACGGCCGGGCCGCCGCAGAAATAGAGTACGCGAAATATACATAACCAAGCCGATTTGTTACGTCCGTCTCGGGCGCGCGAGACAACATAGCTGACGAATACTATGAACAGGCAAACAGTCAACGCGAACGTTGACCCGGCAAAGAGAGACAACGCGGCGCATTGTGCGCCGTCCATCCACGCCGCCGCGCCCGCTAATAGCGCCGATCTTACTGACAACCGCAAGGGGAGATCCTTCCGGTAGCTTGATTGAATCCAGCTTCGGCTAAGCCGCTGACCGCGCCCGCCGTCGGGAGGGCGATAGCGGGCGAGGCTCCCTCGAGGACTATGTCGGCGATCACTCCGACGGCCCCACCGAAAGCACCGGCGGCACCGGATGCAAGTGCCCCGGCTGCAACGCCGAGGCCGAGGTCGGCTCCGCCCGTGACTCTGCCAACGACTGCCGCGGAGGCACCAAGGACGGCTGCTCCGGCTTTCAGGGCGCCAACGGCGGCGCCGCTGGCCGCATCTATAAAGGAGCCGCCCGCCGCTCCCTTGAGAGCGTTACCCAGTATCTGGCCACCCGAAGCGCACGGGCTGGAGTTCAAGGCACCGGAGATGAATCCACCCACGGCGCCGGCGACGGCGCCCGCAGCTGCACCCACTGCGGCTGCTGTCGCTATCGCGGTGACCAGTTGATTACCGTTCGGGTCTCTGAAGTCGAGCGGGTCGTCAACCACGTACTCGTACAGATTGGGGCCGCCTCTAAAGGCTATCGGGTCCTGCGCGATGAATCTCTGGAACGTCGGGCTGTAAAAGCGATTGCGGTAGAAGTACATGCCGAAGGCGAAGTCGTCGTTCTCGCGCCCGGTGAAGTGGTAGGGTTGGTGGTGTTGACGTTGTAGATAGTGCCGCCGGTGTTGCCGAAGGGCTCGTACTGAGTTGTACTGGGTGGTCCCGGTGCTGTCGACCAGGGCGATGGTCGAGCCCAGCGCGTCGGTCAGAGCTCAGCGAACCGCAGCACGACGGCTCGGTGCGCACGAAGTACTCGTCAACCTTGAGCCCGGTCAGCATGTTGGCCACCACCGAGCCGCTCCCGTTGAGTTCCTGCGCCAGGTTGAGCCCGTCCCTTTGGCTCGCTCAGGGCAGGCTCCCACAAAGCTGGCGAAATCAAATCCCGACACCGCGCTCAGATGCCGGCGCGCGTCCCATGAATAAGCGTTGGCGCCGTCACTCGTCAGGTTGCCGTTCGCATTCCTTCGGCAGCACTCAGGACAGGCTCCACTTAGCGTCTGCGAGCCGAAGGTCGTCATCGCGTTGTCGGCGTTGAAGATATTGCCGTTTACCGATTGCGGCACCCTGATCGATGCCAGGCTGCCGGCTTTTCGGGACACACGTCCGTCCGGGTCATAGTAATAACCAAGCTGGCCCAGTTGCGCGCTGCCCATGTGTAATTCGGCAGCGTCACGCGCGGATGTTTGCTCTTCGGCTCCGCTCAGGACGGGCTCCACTGTAGTTGACTACAACCCCGTTGGGCAAGGTCAGCGTGATGCGCCAGTCGGCGCTGTCGTAGCCGATCGTCACCGTGCCGGTCCCGCTCGGGATGAGACTGGGTGAGGTGTGCGGCTGACAAACGACAAGTTTCGCGCCATGGGCCGGGGTTGATTGATCGCGTGGCTTGCGTTGGGCAAAAGTCATCATAGTTTCGCTCAAGCCCGGACGATTGCAGGGAGAAAATCGGCCTATGAAGAAGACCGCAAGCAGGCAGAATTTGTCCAAAAGATCCGCGCACGCGGAAAGCTCGCCCCATCCGATGGAAGGCAAGCCGGCGCCCGACTTCGAACTGCCAGACGCCAACGGCACCGTCACGAAGCTTCACGACCTTACGGCCAAAGGAAACGTCGTGCTCTACTTCTATCCCAAGGACATGACGCCCGGATGTACCCGCGAGGCGTGCGACTTCCGCGACAATCTGAAACGGGTGCAGGCGGCGGGCGCGCAGGTGGTCGGAATCAGCGCCGACCCGCCCCAGGCGCATCAGAAGTTCGCCTCGAAATATGACTTGAACTTCCCGCTGCTCAGCGACACCGACAAGCGGGTGCTCAAGGCTTACGGCGTGTTCAAGACGAAGTCGCTTTACGGGCGCGAATTCATGGGGATCGAACGCACCACCTTCCTGATCGATCGCCACGGCACGATCCGTAAAGTCTTTCCCAAGGTGAAGGTGGACGGCCACGCCGACGCGGTAGTGGAAGCCCTCAAGACCTTAGCCTTAGGTGGTTGAGGGCAGCAGATTGGCCCGCAGGAATTCGATTACCTCGGTATAAACGAGCAGCCCCAGCCGGTGGTTAGCGTCGGGGAAGTAGCGAGTCGTGACCGATGCCCCCCGTTCCTGCAGGGCCGCGGCCAACTGCTCAGCCTGGCGCAACGGAGTCCGTCTGTCATCCTCGCCGTGCAGGATCAGCACCTTGCAGTTGAGCTTGGAAGGGAGATGGTCGATCACGCTGCGCTCCTTGAGGTTGCGGCGGCTGGGCCACACCTGATGCAGGATCGACCATTTGGTGAACCAGCGGGCTTGCGGCCAGAATTTCATCATGTCGTAGGCGCCGGATTGAAGGATGACGACGCGCGGTCGTTTGTCCACGTCCATCAGCAAGCCCGCCGCCACCGCGCCGTCGGCGAGGCCCCAGACCCCGAGCCGGTCCGGATCTACATCGGGCCGCTGCGAGAGCAGGTCCAATGCGCGGCGCGCCGCCACCACCGCCTGCGGCCCCACGAAGCGGCCCGGGCCGGAGGATTTGCCGGTGCCAGGCAGGCTGACGCACGCCACCTGTAGCGCCAGATGGGTCAACTGGAGGCTGGATCGGATGCATCTGACGGCGTCTCCGGAAGGATTAAGCACCAGCAGGGCAGGCAGCCGGCCGGGCTGCGCCGAGCGCGCCAGGTAACCATCGATATGAAACTGATCCTTGTCGACGGTGATCTGATAATCGAAGCGCTCGACAAGTGGGTTTTTGCGGATCGACCGCGCGCCCGAATGGCAGCCCGCGAGGAGGACCACAATCAACGCTGCCGGCCCTGTGATCCGACCTAAGGCCCGCGCAATGTTCTTCACGACGGGTTAGTTCTACCAGCTTTGCAGAGCGTTACCAATCCATGGTCCTTCAATCATCATCCCCGCCGGACTCGCTCACTCCGGCTCTGCGCTCCAGCGCCCGGATACGCCGCACCAGTTCGGGAAGCTTTACATAGGCCGCCATCTGGCGCCGCCAGCGTCTGATCTCCAGCGCCGGCGCGCCTGAGACGGTAAGATTGCTGCCGATATTGCCAGGAATCCCGCTTTGCGCCGCCACTCTGACCCGATCGCCGATCGTGACGTGATCGGCCACGCCAGTCTGGCCCCCAAACTCGCACCATTGGCCGATCCTGGTCGAACCAGCGATACCGGTGAACGCGGCGAATCGCGAATAGGCGCCGATATCGCAGTTGTGCCCGATGTGAATCATGTTATCCAACTTCACTCCGTGCCGGATAAAGGTGCTGCCTACCGTGGCGCGGTCGATGGTGGTATTGGCGCCAATTTCCACGTCGGATTCAAGCACTACGTTGCCAACCTGGGGGATTTTGGCCAACCCTCCGCCGATCTCGACGAAACCGAAGCCCTCCGAACCGATCACACATCCGTTGTGCAACACCACGCGGTCACCGATCACGACGTTTTCGCGAATCGAAACATTACTATGGCACAGGAAGTCGTCGCCGATACTGACTCCGGGATAGATCGTCACCTGCGGATGGATTACCGCGCGCGCGCCGATTTTCACGCCGGCGCCGATCGTGACAAAGGCCCCGATACTGGCGTCAGGGCCGATTTGAGCGTCTGGCGCCACCTGCGCGTTGGGGCTGATGCCGGCTGGCGGACGAAATGCCGGATACAAAATTGCCAGGGCTCGGGCGAAATCGACCGCTGGATTGGCGCTGATCAGGACCGCGCATCGCACCCCCTGGGTCAGTTCCTCCGGCATGATCAGCGCCGATGGCGTCACTCGCTCGAGCATCGCCAGATAGCGCGGATTGGAAACGAAACTAAGCGTACCTGGACAGGCCGCTTCCAGCGGCACGGCGGTGCCGATGTCGATATCCGCATCACCGCGCAATTGCAGTTCCAGTGCTGCCGCAAGCTCGCCTAGTTTCATCGATGCCACCTTCCTGTCAAGCCGGTCCATCTAAATCGATTGTGGTTGAATCGACCCGGGATTTTGCAAATACTTAAGGCTCAGCGGAGCCACGTCAACGGCTCCGCCTTTGTTATGGAAAATCAAGCCGGCAGCGTGATCGATTTCGACAAAGGCGGCGGGGTCGTGCCGGTAGTCGCGGTGGACTTCCTCAGCGGACGCCTCCTTATGATGGCCTACATGAACCGCGAAGCCTTCGAGGAAACCCTGGCGACCGGCAGGGCCTGCTACTATTCGCGTTCGCGCCGGCGACTGTGGCGCAAGGGCGAGGAGTCGGGCAATTTTCAAGTAGTGCATGAGATTCGTCTGGATTGCGACAATGACACCATCCTGCTCGCGGTGGAGCAGTGCGGCGACGGCGCGGCCTGCCATGAGGGCTATGAGAGCTGCTTCTTCCGCAGGCTGGAGGCCGGCGAATGGCGCATCGTTGACCCGCGCAAAGTTGACCCGGCCAAGTACGGTCCCGGCTACGGCCATCACAATACCTCGGGTGCGTCCTGAACCCTCCCAATCCGGCTTTTAACATCGATGTCTGACAAGGTTCTGAAATTCGGAATTCCCAAGGGCAGCCTTGAAGCCCAGACCCTCGAACTGATGCGCCGGTCGGGTTGGCGGATCTCGGTTGATACGCGCTCTTATATGCCCAAAGTGGACGACCCGACGCTGAGCTGCCGGCTGCTGCGTCCGCAGGAGATGCCGCGCTACATCGCCGACGGCACGCTGGACGCCGGCATCACCGGGCGCGACTGGGTGGTGGAAAACGACGTGAACCTGGTCGAAGTCGAGAGCTTTACCTATTCGAAGGTCTCACTGGCGCCCACGCGATGGGTGCTGGTGGTGCCCGAAGCTTCGCCCATTCGCAAACTGGAAGACCTCGACGGCAAGCGCGTCGCCACCGAGATGGTGAACTTCACCCGGCGCGTCTTCAGCGAGCGCAAAGTTAAGGTAGAAGTTGAATTTTCCTGGGGCGCAACCGAGGCCAAGGCCGCCGACGGCCTGGTCGATGCGGCGGTTGAGGTGACCGAAACCGGATCTTCGTTGCGGGCCAATGGGTTGCGGATCGTCGAGGAGTTGCTGACTTCGACCCCGGTTCTGGTAGCCAGCCCGCAATCCTGGGCACAGGAATGGAAGCAGGCCAAGATCAGGCAGATCGGCGTGCTGGTGCGCGGCGCGTTGGACGCCGAAGCTCGGGTGGGCATCAAGATGAACTGCGCCAAAGCCAACCTCGATCGCGTAATCGATCTGCTGCCGTCAATCACGGCGCCGACCGTATCGCCGCTCTATCCGTCGCGCGCGCTGAAAGGCGAGGAATGGGTGGCGGTGGAGACGGTAATCAGTGAGCACACGGTGCGCGAACTGTTCCCCAAACTGCTCGCCGCCGGCGCCGTCGGAATCATCGAATTCCCGCTGAACAAGATTATTTAAGCTGGACCGGCCGAGTTTCTGGTCGGATTGTCACAGGTGTCGCTGCTCTTGTTCAGGGCGAGACCATTGGCACAGCCTTGAGCAAGTGCGAGCGGGGGGGCGAGCGCAAAAGTGCCTGCGCGTCGGAGTAGCGGCGCGAATGTCCGCCACCGTAGGAAAATCTCTCAGCCAGAAATCACTCCCCAGCCCCCGCGGCAGCATCAGCCGCATAAAGTCCGGTGCACAGCGACCATAATCCGGTCACGGCCGCGACTGTCCATTGGCTGTATCCCAGTCCGGCGATCAGCGACGCACACAAAAAACCCATGCTGACGAGAAGAAAAATGCAACTGAGCAACCTCACCCTGATTCCCCCCTCCCACTGCCCGCGCAACTGACGTCCTTGACCCGCAGGATTTTTAGTATAACACCCGGAGAATGCCGTTCTCCACTAAACCCGCCACCTGCCTCGATGCGACCAGCAGCAGGCGAAGCGCTGCGCAGCGATCTCCATGATCGTTGGCCCGAACGACCTTAGCTCAGGTTTCGAACGACGGGCCGGCGAATTTGCCCGCCTGGGGGAACTCGAAACGCGGCATCGCGACGTTGGAGTCGCCGTCGATGACGAATGCTGACCCGGTGATCCATCGCGACTCCTCGCTGGCCAGAAACAGGACCAAATCGGCGATGTCTTCGGGCGTTCCCAGGCGTCCGAGCGGAATCCCGGTTCCGGTTCTTTGGGTGCTGGGGCTTTTGGCGATCATTGGAGTGTCGATCCCGCCGGGACAGATACAGTTAACGCGGATATTGTCCTTGCCCAATTCGCATGCTGCGGTCTGAGTAAGGCCAATCACCGCGAACTTGGCGGCGCTGTAGGCGGGAAGTCCGGGAACCCCGTGCATCCCCGCCAGCGAGGAGGTTGAAATGATCGAACCGCCGCCGCTTTTGCGCATCGGCTTGATCGAATGCTTGATCCCGAAGAACACGGAACGCGCGAGCACGGCCAAAGTGCGATCCCAGTCCTCGGCCTTGATATCCTCGATGTAGCCCAACGCCCCCAGCACGCCGGCATTGTTATAGGTGATATCCAGCCGACCGTATTCCCGCATCGCGCGCTCGATCATCGCCTCGATATCGGCCTCGCGCGTCACGTCCGTGTGCTGAAACAGCGCCTGCCCACCGGCCGCCGCGATTTGCGCAACAACCAGTTCGCCGCCCTGCGAGTTGAGGTCGGCGACCACGACTTTAGCTCCCTCCCTGGCGAAGCGGATTGCCGTCGCGCGGCCCATCCCACTGGCGGCACCGGTGATAACCGCGACTTTGTTATCCAGCCGTCCCATTAAAGCGTCCTCCCTGAGCGATAAGCCCTTATAGCCCGATCTCGAAACAACGACCAAACGATGGGAGCTTCGAGTATTGCGTTAAATGGATCGGGCGTTCCACGCCCCGTTGCGCGGCCGATGTGGTCGAGGGAGCGGCAGGATGGACTTTACTTCAGCAGGCGCACTGGTTGGCCGATTTCCAGTGTCGCCTCATTCAAAATTCTGCCAGTGACGCCCAGATGGGCCGTGTGATGGCGGGCGGCGGTGCGGAGCACGGTGAGGTCGCGCGGCAGCCCTGACTGCGCGTGCGTCGTCATGACGCATCGCAAGGTGGGCTTGATCTTGTCGACGCGCAGTTCACCGATCACCAGCGTCGCGCCATTGAGCCATTCGTCTTCAATGAAGCCGGCCAGTCCGGGAGCGGTTCTGATGAAAACGTTGGGGCGGAAACGCTGCGGAACCATCTGCGCCGTCCCGCCTTGCAGTTCGCGCAGACGCTCAATCGAGGCGCTTGACACGATATGAATTACGGCGGCGTCGAAAAAGGTGCCGCGCGGCAAGCCGAAGGTGGCGGGGATACTCTGTCCCGGTTTCAATGCCGTATAGATCTCATTGACCGGAATGTCGCCGAAAATGGTGTCGGTATCGATGTCCGCCTCCACACGGCTGTTGTCCAACGTCGCCGCCTGCTCCAGCCTGACCTCGAAACCGAGCGCCTCCGACAATGCCCGGGACGCCCATGGATCATCCGCATACAGTGAGCTTTGATCGGGAAGTTCAATCCGTACCCGGCCCGGCTCGCCGCGTGATGGCTGGGCTTCGTAGGAGGCGCTGAAGTCGAACATCCGGGCCCATTTCTTGGCGCTGACGATATTGCCGGTGCGCAGGTCGCGCAGCGCCCACGCCCGGTCACCGATCAGCCCGCCCGTCGTGGCGACAACGGACTGTAGACGCTCCCCCAGCATCGACTTGACCGGATAACGCCACAGCTCCTCGACCGTGCCGATACTTTGTTCACTCACCTCGATTTTCAGCCCCCGTTCTCTCCCGTCAGGACATTTACCTGTTTTGGGATGGTTCTTCAGCCCAACATAGCACCTTGAACTTGTGATATACACCGCCTTGGGTCCGAGCCGCTTGCTAATACCGCATAATGGAGTGCGCAAAGGTGTGATCTGATGATCGGTAGCGGCCCGATGGTGACTCCGAGAGGGGTCGGCGATTGGAATATCACGGTGGTCAGCGAAAAGATCGTGCTGGTCGATGACGCTGGGGCACAGGCGTCACCAACGCCGTACCAGCGGCCGAACTTCGTTCCTGGCGGCGCTGTCCGAAGGATTGATCAGGCCGGGCGTGATAATCTGGCGTCCGGCGCAATTGAGATGGAGTAAAGGCGATGCGCGAAATAGTTGAAGGCATCTTTACGTGGTCATGGTTCTCCGCGCCTCACGGATACAATTTCAACGGGCATTTGATCGTGGATCGGGCCGGCAACATCTGTATCGACCCGGTCGAACCCGATGACGCCACACTTGCCGAGATCAGCAGGCGAGGCGTCAGCCGCATCATCCTGACCAATCGCAATCACGTCAGAGCGGCCAATCGCGTGCGCGCCGCGACCGGCGCCCGGGTAGCGATCCATCCGAGTGATGCTGCATATGCGCGCACCCAGAGCGCCGAACTGGATGATGAGCTATCCGTTGGCGAGAAGATTGGTCCGTTTGCGGCCGTGGCTGTGCCGGGCAAATCGCCCGGTGAAGTCGCGCTGCACTGGCCGCAGCGCCGGATCCTGATTGTCGGCGACGCCGTCATCGGCAATCCGCCGGGAAAATGCTCGTTGCTGCGCGAGCAGGTGCTCGATGATCCGCCTCGTTTGCGCAACAGTCTTCGCGATTTGCTCGCGCTTGACTTCGACACCCTGCTGATGGGCGACGGCGAATCGATCCTGACCGGCGCCCGCGACCGGCTGCGTGAGTTGGTCGAGACCTTTACTTGTTGATCAACTGAAAGGTCTCGCCCAGAAATACTTCGCGGACGGCGTGACTGTCGACGATTTCCTGCGGCGTGCCCTCCATCAGGATGCGTCCGCCGTGGATAACGTAGGCGCGGTCAATTACTGAAAGTGTTTCATGCACGTTGTGATCGGACATCAAGACGCCGATACCGCGTTCCTTCAAATAGTGGATAATGCGCTGAATCTCGATAACGGTAATCGGATCAATTCCGGCAAACGGCTCGTCCAGGCACAGGAAGGACGGATTAAGCACCAGCGCGCGGGTGATCTCCACCCGCCGCCGCTCGCCGCCCGACAGCACGCCCGCTTTGCTGCGCGCCAGATGGTTGATATCCAGTTCGCTGAGCAATGATTGCAGGCGGCCCTGGCGTTCCTCCTCGGTCAGCGGCAGTGTTTCGAGCACCGCCAGCAGATTCTGCTCCACCGTGAGCTTGCGAAACACGGAAGGCTCCTGCGGCAGATAACTGATGCCGCGGCGCGCCCGCTGATACAGCGGCAGATAGCTGATGTCCTCGTTGTCCAACGACACGCTGCCGGAGTCGGGCTTGAGCAGACCAACCAGCATATAGAACGTTGTTGTCTTCCCCGCGCCGTTAGGCCCCAGCAGACCCACCACTTCGCCACCCCGAATATGGACTTCCACGCGGTCAACCACCGCGCGCCCCCCGTAGCGCTTGGTCAGCTGATGTCCCTGTAGCGTGGCAGGCTTGGCCGCAGCCGGCTGGGCCGGTACCACCTCTAAAGGTTGAGCTTTCAAAGCCTGAGCCAAGTGATTATCTTGCTCTCCCCATCCTGACTCCCCACCAGGATCTTTTTAACTTCATTTGATGGTGTTTCATAGTCCCCATCCGGTACGGTTAGGCATTTATGCACACCGGCCCACTCTCCGCCCGCCGTGTGTTATGATGGGGCCTCAATGGCGAACCAGGCGAAAAAGATTTATTTATGCGGTCCGATCATGGATGCCCAACCCAATGCCGCCAAGGACTGGCGTACCCGCGCCAAAGAGCGGCTGGCGGGCCGCTTTATCCTGCTTGATCCGATGCGCCGCAACTTCCGCGACCGCGAAATCGATTCCGCCAACGAAATCGTCGAGTTCGACCTGCAGGACGTTCGCGACGCCGACCTCCTGCTGGTCAATTATTGCAAACCGTCCATCGGCACTTCGATGGAAACCTTTTACGCCAGCTATCATCTTGGCAAATTCGTGATCGCTTTCAGTCCGCTGAGCTTCGCCGAGGCGTCGCCCTGGATGGTCCGGTTCTGCACCAAAATCCTGCCCGACCTTGAAACCGCTCTCGCCTACATCGAACAACACTTTATATAGGTCCGGCGGGGGCGATGCGACCGCGTTTCTCCATCACCCGCCACCATCTACAATATCCGGCAATTCTCAATGGCCTCCGTCCTTACAGACACGACCCCGCAAAAATTGGACGATCGCGCACCCGCGGCCGTTGACAGCGGCGCCGGGGCGGAGTTCGCCGGGGCCCCGGAGCACCTTGACGAGCGGGCCTATGAGCACACCTATAAATGGCTGATTGCGACCGCCGTGATGCTCGGCACGATGCTCGAGATGCTCGACACCTCGATTATCAACGTGTCGCTCCCCCACATGCAAGGTGCCTTTTCAGCCAGCGTTGATGAGATCACCTGGGTCCTGACCAGTTACCTGTTGGCCAACGGCATCATGATTCCGATGACCGGATGGATCTCGTCGCGCTTCGGGCGCAAGCGCTATTTCCTCACCTCGGTAGTGACCTTTGTCATCGCTTCAGGGCTGTGCGGCGCGGCACGCAGTCTGGATCAGATGGTGCTGTTCCGGCTGCTGCAGGGTCTGGCCGGGGCGGCGATGGTGCCTTCATCGCAGGCAATCATGATGGAGACGTTCCCGCCGCAGGAGCAGGCGATGGCGATGGCGACATGGGGGCTGGGGATCATGGCGGCGCCGATTATCGGTCCTACGTTGGGCGGATGGATCACCGACAACTGGAGCTGGCGTTGGAATTTTTACATCAACATCCCGGTTGGCGCGGTCGCCGTTCTGATGGTCTCGGCGTTCGTTCACGATCCGGCCTTTTTGCGCAAGCGGCGTGCCGCTGGCGGCCGGGTTGATTACCTCGGAATTCTGCTGCTGGTCCTGGGGCTCGGGAGTTTGCAAATCGTGATGGATCGGGGGCAGCGCGCCGACTGGTTTGCGGCGCCATGGGTCTGCTGGATGTCGGCGCTGGCCGCGGTCAGCGTGGTCGGCCTGGTGATCCGCGAACTGACTTTTCCCGAGCCGATCATCGACTTCAGGATTCTCAAGATACCCACGTTCTCAATCGCGGTCGGGCTGGTGGTGGCGATGTTCTTCGTCAGCTACGGCGGCGGCGTGCTCAACCCGATCTTCCTTCAGGAATATCTGGGTTACTCCGCGATGACGGCGGGACTGACCATGGCGCCGCGCGGCATTGCGATGGTGATCACGCTAATCATGGTCGGCCAGCTTGCGCGTTTGAATTTCGATACCCGCATCACTGTTTCAGCCGGATTTATCTTGAGCGCACTGGGGCTGTGGCAGATGTCGCACTTCGATTTGAGCATGGGAATGTGGAACTTCATCATGCCCAGCATTTACCAGGGCGTCGGCTCGGGCATGATCTTCCCGACATTGTCGGCGGCGACTCTGTCCTGCGTCGCGCGCGAACGGGTCGGCTATGCCTCCAGCCTTTACAGCATGCTGCGCAACAACCTGGCGGCCATCTCGGTCGCCTATCTTTCAACCACGCTGATCACGCGCGAGCAGGTGCATCAAACCTACCTGACCCAGCATTACACGGTGTTTGAAGCGTACCGGATGGCCAACGCGCAGCGCCTGGGCGAGGGCGCCCATTTTGGCGAAGGTGCGCGGCGCACGATGGAACTGGTGTATCATGGTATTCAATCCCAGGCCGCGATGCTTTCCTTCAACGACCTGTTCCGGATCCTCACCTTGATCGCGGTCGTGCTGATTCCCGGACCGTTCCTGCTGCGCCGTACAGCGGTCGGCGCGCAAACGGCGGGAGGCCATTGAGCACGGCACCACATTGTCATGCAGGTGGTGGATCATCGCGAAGTGCTGGAGCTGAGCAAAGCCGGCGCGCAGGTGGCGGAAATTCTCCCCCTCCATGAGTATTGTACCGTCCATATCCGTGGCGCCATCCATCTGCCGCTGCCGCGCTTGTGGCATGAGGCGCGCAATGCGCTCTCTCCCAGGCGTCCGATCGTGGTGTATTGCCGCGATTCGCTTTGAGACCTCAGCGCGCGGGCTGCGGCGCAGCTCGAATATCTTGGCTTCACCCAGGTTTATCGATACACGCGCGGCAAGGCGGATTGGATCGTGCGCGGGCTGCCCTCAAAACCCTCCGCGCCGCTGCGCGAGCGGATGCGCGCCGCGCCCTATTTCGTTCACAACCTGGTCCCCGCGATTCGTCAGGGCTGGATCACGCTTACGCGTCGTGAAGGCGTCGGCAACTCGATGTTCTCGGATTTGCCGCGGTTGCGCCCGGATAAACTCTTACCGCAGTCACTTCATCCCTGCGGACCGCCTTTTGCCGCGGTGCTGAACAGCGCTGGAATCCTGTTGGGTGCCGTCGAGGAGAAGCGCCCTGGCGCATGCGCCAGCGAAGTGATGAATCCCGCACCGCAAACCATCCGCCCCGATATGACCCACCGTCTGGCCTCAGCTCTGCTCCGCCATTCGCCCTATTTGCTGGTAACCGATTGCGAAGGCCGCTACCTCGGCCGCTACGCCCCGTAAATTTGTTGTGCCGCGAAGGTTGCGTTTCCAACCGCTTGTCCTTAAGTCTGAGATTCAATCGCTTCACCGATCATGCACAGCGCGTCACGATTGAACAAAGGAGGCATTGATCATGGCCCTGGCAGGACAAGTAGAAGATCCGCGGCGGATCGTTACCGAAGAGATTAATTTCACCAGCAGTGATGGCGCCAGGATCGACGCTTTTACAGCGCGGCCGCGGCAGGCCGGACGTTATCCGGGAGTAATCGTGGTTCATGAAGCTTTCGGCGTTGACGACCATATCCGCGATATCGTGGCGCGCCTGGCCAATGCCGGATTCGTCGCGCTGGCGCCCAATCTGTATCAGCGGGTGGGTGCGCCGACGGCGGGCGACATGAGTTCCGTGATGCAGAAGATGTTCGGCTTGCAGGACGCGCAAATCGTGCGCGATTTGGAAGCGGCGGCCGCCCGTCTGCGCGCGATGGATCACTGCAGCGGCAAGGTCGGATGCGTCGGCTTCTGCATGGGCGGGCGCGCGACGCTGCTGTTCGCGTTGAGCAGCGACAAGGTTGACGCCGCGATCGACTGCTGGGGCGGCTTTATCCTCTCAGCCACGCCTGACGCCGCTACCACGCCTTCGCGCCCGACCCCGGTAATCGATCTTGCGGCCGGCCTTAACTGTCCGCTCTATGTCGTAGTCGGCGCGGAAGACACCAATCCTTCGCCGGCCCATGCCGCCCAGTTGCGCGAGCGGCTGGACAAGGAAGGCAAGAGCGCGCTGGTCACGGTCGAAGTTTTCGAAAACGCGGGACATGCGTTTTTGAACGATCGCCGGCCGAACTATCGAGAAAAAGCGGCCTTCGAGCTATGGCCCAAAATGGTCGCATTTTTTAAAAACCATCTGGGCGGAAAATAGGCGCTTTTCGCGGAAAGCCCCGTTTTTTGGAAAAGACATGAGCACGGGCAGACCAGGCAAAGGTTTGCGCGCGCTTTCGTTTACGCGCTCTCGGGATGGGCCTTGATAGCGCGGAATTGCAGCAGCAGAAGCAAATCGTAGAGCGCTTTCAAGGTGCCGGCGCACACCAGAGGCCATCCGAAGGACGACCGGTTCAGCATCGCGCCCGCGACCAGCGGGCTAAGCGCTGTAGCCAGGCTGCGCGGCACGCTGGTCACGCTCGCTGCCGCCGGACGTTCCGGGGGTGGCACCACCGCCATGACGTAGGACTGGCGCGCAGGCACATCCATCTGCGACAGCAACATCCGCAGCAGCAGGAACATGATTGCCAGCGGCGCGGTCGGCATCAGTCCAGCCAGCACCAGGAAAGCGTTGGCCGGCAGATGCGTAAACACCATCGTGTTGATCAATCCGATACGGTCCGCCAGCAATGCTGAGACGAACTGTGACAATCCGCCCAATAATCCCGCCGCGAAAAACACGCCGGCGGTCGCCTGCGGCGATAGCTGGAAGCGATGGAACAGCCACAGTACCAGCAGCGACTGCACGACGAAGCCGCCGCCGAAGGAATCCAGGCTGAAGAGCGCCGCCAGCTTGAGCACGATCTTGCGCGAATGGGCCAGCGGTTTGCGCGGAGCGGCCGCCACGCTGCTTGCCGCTGCCGGGGACATCCGCAGATATCCGGCCAGGACTGCAACCGCAAGAATCGTGTAGCCGATGAACCCCATCCGCTCCGCGGTCAGAGGGCTCCATCCGTAATTCCTGACCGCCATTGCCGGGAGTGCGCTGAGCAACGCTCCGACAGCGCCGGTCACGGCAGCGCACACGTTATACCAGGCAAAGATACGGGTGCGGTCACTACCTTCGACAGTTTCGGCCAGCAGCGCCTGTTCCATCGGCAGGAACACGCTGACATCGCCGGCGGAGGGATTGAGCGTACCGGCAAAAGCTATCACGAACAGCGGCCAGAACGATCGCCCGAGCGCAAATCCCATTCCCGTCGCCATCATCAGGACCGCGGCCGCTTTGAGCAGCCGCAGCGGATGCAGACCATGGGGGGCGAGCCCCACCACCAGCGTCAGCACCGCCGAGCCCAGCAGCGTTGCGGTTACGATGGTGCCGACCTCGAAGGCATTGAACCCGAGTCTCTGTAAATAGCTGACCAGCAGGATGCTGACGGCGCCGTCGCCCAGCGCGCGCAGCGCCCGCGTCAGCACCAGCCATCGCGCATCCGCCGTGGCGCTTTCAGGCAGCAGCCGCAAGGGTAGGCGCTGGCGGTCCGGGACTCAGCCGGCTTTCTTGGCCAGTTCGGCGTTGATCACGGAATCCAGGACATCCGGTTCGGCGCCCAGCACCGGGATGCCGTCGACGAACAGGGTAGGGGTCGAAACCACATGCGCATTCTCGCCGTCGGTGATGTCCTGAGTTACCATCTGGTCCGCCGCCTTACCCATCTCGCAGGCGTGCAGGCTGTCGGTGTCGAGCTGATTGTGACGCGCGAAATCGTCGATTCGTTGTCCGAGATTGTCGGGTGTGATGAGCGCCTGGTTGCGATAAATGTCTCGGGCGAAGTCCCAGAACACGGAGGGATTTTGCGCCAGAACGCATTCAGAAGCGATCGCCGCGGCCCGGGCCCATTGATGGCCCTGCAAGGGAAAATTCTTGAAAACCAACCGCACCTTGCCGCTGTACTTGCTCTCCACCGCGGTCTCGACCACGCCCATCGCGTAGGCACAGTGCGGACATTCAAAATCGGCGAATTCCACGATCGTTATCGGCGCATCGGCGGGGCCCATCGTGGCCCGGTCCGCCAGATGCATGTCATTCATATTGACTCTGCCCCACGGGTCCGAACCGAGATCGAGCAACTCGCCCATGATCACATCGTTAACGCCGGGTTCGGTGAATATGGTTCCGGCCTTGAATGCGCCGCCATGTTGGTCGATTACAGTGACGGCGCGGCTGCTGAGCTTCGCAAACGGCGTCTTGACTGGCGGACCGAGGGTGATATTGCGGTCCGCCGGAACGCGGTAGCGCTTTTTGAGATAGCTGATCAGTTGGGCGTCGGTAAGGTTGCCGGCTGCGTTGGACGGCGGGACCGTGGCATTAAGAATCGCTAAACCGATGACGATAACCGCCGCAAATGCGGCCATACGGAGGACTTTGCTCATACTCATTGGAAAATGGCTAGTGGAGAAATCGCTGGTGGCGCCGTTTCTGACGCGTGCTTCGGCTTGGACCTCGGGCTGATGCCGCATATAGGAACTTTAACCGCCGCTCACGCCAAAAAGAAGAGGGGTGGAGCAACTCCGCGCTCTTGCCCGCGGCGGCTTCTCCGTGAACTATGATAGACGTGTGCAGGATTCGGAGGTCAAGCGCTGTTTGAAATGATTCGGCCCGATACGCCATGCAGTTCGCGTCGCGGCGCGATTTTTTTCCCGATTATCGCCGCGATTGCTTTATGGCCGTGCGCTCGCGCCTGGGCGGATACCGGTGCCTCCACGGCCAGCGACGGCAGGGCAGTGGGCGTCCTGTGCGGCGCCGTCGTGCTTGGCCTGGTGCTGTATTCACTCTTCCTTTACTGCAAACCGCTGCTCCAGGACGAAGGTGAAGGAATCATCTGGGCGCTGCTTTTGCTGATTGGCCTGCTGGTGATCAAAACCGCGCTGCTGCCGGTGCTCCCGGGTCTGGGTATTGACGTGGGAAGCTATGAGGCCTGGGCGCTGCGTCTGACCGCCGTCGGCCCGGCCCGCATGTATCAGCCCGGCTACTTCCTCGATTACCCGCCCGGATACCTTTACGCATTGTGGGCGGCGGGCGCGGCCGGCCATGCATTGGGACTGACCGGCGACATGCTGCGCGTGATGATCGAGAGCCCGGCGATCATCGGAGATCTCCTGCTCGGATTGCTGGTGTTCGCGATGGTCAGAAGGACCGCTCCGGCCTACCTCGCGTACGCCGCGATGGCGCTGTTTGCGCTCAATCCCGCGCTGCTTTACGACACCGAGGTCTGGGGCCAGAGCGACTCGATCCCGGCGCTGCTGATGGTGCTGTCAACGGTGACGTTGCTCGATGAGGAGTACGAACTTGGATGGGGCCTGGCGGCATTGGCGGTGCTGACCAAGCCGCAGGCGCTGGCCCTGATGCCGGTGCTGGCGCTGTGGACCCTGATCAAATCGGATCGCGCGACCTGGCTGCGCTCGGCCCTGGCCTTTTTCGCCTTTGGACTGGTGACGATCGCGCCATTTCAAATCGGGCATCCCTGGAGCTGGCTGTTCGACCTCTATTCCTCCACCGCCGGCTACTACCACGAAACCTCGGTCAATGCGTTCAACCTGATGGCGCTGATCTTCGGTCTGCGGCGCGACGATGCCACCACGCTGCTGGGCTCGTCATGCTTCACGATCGGAATGACGATGGTGGCGTCGATGTATGTCTTCGTTGCCTGGGCGCTGTGGAAGAGACCCGATCGCAAGGGGTTGCTGCTGGCCTCGTTCATCGCCATCACCGGCTTTTTCATCTTCGCGCCCCGCATGCATGAGCGCTACCTTTATCCCGCCCTGGTGATGCTGATTCCGCTGGCGATCGAGTCGCCCGCGGCATTGGGAATCCTCGGCGGCCTGACGGCGACTTTTTTGTTCAACCTGGTCTACGTCAAAAGGGTGCTCAATACCAACTCGTTCCTCGATGCGCGCGATCCGTGGGCGATGCTGGCGGCGGCGGCCAACGTCGCGATCTTTGGCGCCAGCATCTGGTACGGATGGCGGACGGTCTCCGATTCGGAGCCGGCAATGAAGATGTCTGAGGTGTGGCGGCGTCTGGAGCGCCTGACCACGGCGGCGCCGGCGTCGCAGACCGTTGCTGCTTTGGGCACCGAGGGCAGGCAGTGCCCGCCCTGGGAGCGGCTCGACACTATGATTATCAGCGCGATGCTGATATTCGCGTTGTTCCTGCGCTTTTACCGCATCGGCCATCCCAATGAGATCGTATTCGACGAAGTGCATTTCGTCGGTCAGGCCCGCCATTATCTGCACGGCGAGGATTTCCTCGATCCCCATCCGCCGCTGGCCAAGCTGCTGATCGCGCTGTCAATCATGATTTTCGGCGATCATGCCTGGGCCTGGCGGATACCCAACGCGTTGATCGGGACTGCGCTGGTCGCGATCACCTATCTGCTGGGGCGGCGCATGTTCAATTCGCGGTTGGCCGCCTCGCTGGCCGGTCTTTTCGTCATGTGCGACGGCATGTTCGTGGTCGATTCGCGGATTGCCGTGCTCGACATCGTCTATGTCACGTTCGGTGCCTGGGCGTACCTGCTGCTGTTTCGATTCATCCAGACGCCCGAATCGCCGCGCCGGCGCACCACGCTGTTGTGGATGGCAGTCGCGCTGGGCCTGTGTCTGAGCGCGAAGCTTTACGTCCCCGCGGTCACGTTCCTGCTGGTGACCGGGTTTCTGATTTGGGTGCTGGTCCGCGAGCACTCTCCGCGCCCCGCGTCCGTAGCCGCGGTCAAACCGATGCCGGAAGCGCAAACGCGAAGCAAGCGGCGCAAGCAGCCCCGGCGCACGCCGCCACCTGCTCCCACGGCCATCGGGGTCAAAGCGGCGCGCCAATGGGATCCGATGCTGGAGCGGCGCGTGGGCGGCGCTTTAGCGCTGGTATTTGGCGTCGCCGCGATCATCTACTTGGGCGTATTCCTCCCGCATTTCCTGCTCGGATGGTGGGGCGGGATGGCCGACCTGTTCGCCTATTACGGCAAGGTGATCTGGTACGAGAACAGCGTCGCCTCCGCCACGCATCCGTACTCGGCGCCGTGGTGGAGTTGGCCGTTGATGCTACGGCCTATCGCCTATTGGCAGGATTTTCCGCCTAATGGAAATATCGTGTCGACGATCTGGGGCGGCGGCAATCCGGTGTCATGGTGGGGCGCCCTTACCGCGATCTTAATCGTCGGTTTCCAGGCTTTCGAGCGCCGCAGTCTGCCGCGCACATTTCTGATCGTCGGCTATGCCGCTTATCTCGGCATGTGGATTCCAATCGGGCGCACCCTGTTTCTTTATCACTACATGCCGGCGGTTTACCTGGGCTACCTGGCGCTGGCCGCTGTGCTCGCCGAATGCTGGGACGGCCGCGCGACGCTGACCGAGAAATTCGCCCTGCTGCTGACCCTGGTTCCCGCCCTCTTGCTCGGATTCGGCACCGGCGTGGGGATCGTGCTCGCGCTGGCGCTGCTGCTCACGTTTTTGGCGCTGCTCGGAAACGAAGGCTATGACGGCAAATTTGTGTGCGCCATCTTTGTCGGCGCCGTCGTGGTCCTGTTCGTCTATTATCTGCCGATCTGGCTCGCCTTACCCATCCAGCGCAGCGGTTACTATGCGCGGATGTGGCTGCAGGGACCCGGCCTGAAAAACTGGATCTGACGATGAAAATCAAAGGGGCGAAAATTCCGCCGTCGCTTAATGCACTGCTCGTGCTTTTCGCGATCGCCGCTGTGAGCCTGCCAGGCGCAGCACGCGCCCAGTCCAACCTGCTGGCCAATCCCAATCTGATCAAAGGCGGTGGCAATTCGCCCGACGCATGGCAGACTCAAGCCTGGCAGGAAGGTCCCGAATACTCCACCTATGTCTGGAACCATCAGGAAGGTAAACCGGGTGAGCTGTCGGTTACCAATATCAAGCCCAACGACGCGCGCTGGGTCCAGGCGCTGAATCTGAGCCCCGGCTGGTACCATTTCAGCGCCGATCTGCGCGCGCAAAACGTCGGTACAAACGCGACGGGCGCCTCGCTGAGCATCATGGAGGACGGCATTACTTCGCCTGATCTCAAGGGGACCACGGACTGGAAGCGGGTTGGGTTTTATCTGAAGGTGGGGCCCAAAGGCGCCGATCTGGAACTGGCCTGCCGCATCGGAGGGTTTGGCAGTCTCAACACGGGTACGGTCTTTTGCCGCAACATCGAAATGCAGCGGGTGGCGGCGCCGCCGGCTGGAGCGCAATCGCTGTTTGACCTCGATCAGATCCGCAAGGAATCCGCCGAGACGCCGATCGGCAGTCGTTGGACGCTGGTTGCGACCTTTCTATTCCTGATCGCGTTGTCGGTTTTCGGCTGGCGCACGTTCGGACAGACGATCGCGCCTCAGAAAACCGAAGAACAGCCGGTCAAACGTGCGTCGAACCGCTAGCTCGCAATCCAGGGGTTGCTCGAATCCGCCAGGCATCATGCTTCGTGAACTCATGGACGTGCGGTTGGGCTCGGGACCATCCGCGTCACGCATGTTGGGCGCGCTCGACGATTGGCGCCAGGCGATGGATAACTTCGAGCGCGCGCCCGTGCGCCATCCGGACGGCGTCGCGCTGCGAGAACAGGATCAGGCGGTCGACGCCTGCTTCCTTGTAGCGCTTGAGTTCATCCAGCGAGATTCCGTCGTCGCCGGGCGCGATAAACGGCTCGATACGGATTTTTTGCGGGTCGCGGCCGCGCTCCGCAGCCAGTTTGCGGATTATATCGGCGTCGTGCTTAAGCGATTCCGGCTTGCCCGCCGCCGGACACCATCCGTCATAGGTCCGGGCGACGCGCTCCAGCGCCTTGGGCCCCAGCGCCCCCAGCAGGATTGGCGGATACGGTTTCTGCACCGGCTTGGGTTCGAAGCGCACGGCGGGAAAGCGCACCAGTTCACCCTGGTAGCTGCATTCCTTTTGCGTCCACAGCACGCGCATCGCCTCGGTGGTCTCGCGCAGCAGCTTCCATCGAGTCAGGAAATTGACGCCGAAGACTTCGGTCTCCTCGCGCAGCCATCCGGCACCGACTCCCAGCACCACGCGCCCGCCTGAAATCACGTCCAGCGTAGCGATCACCTTGGCGGTTACGATCGGCTCGCGTTCGGGCAGCAGGCAGATTCCCGTTCCCAGCTTGACGCGTTTGGTCACCGCCGCGGCAACGCTCAGCCCGATGAACGGATCCATCCAGCGGCCGTAATGCTCGGGCAGCTTGCCCCCGCCGTACGGAGGTACGGTCTTGAAATCGATCGGAATGACCGGGTGTTCGGGAATATAAAACGACTCGAAGCCCAGGTTTTCGACCTCGCGGGCGATTTCCGCGATGTCGCCTGTCTCCGCGGTGGCTGTGATCATTACGCCGATTTCCATGCTCTGCCTCCACGGATCGAGAAATAAGGAAAGAGAAAAGCGAAGCCCCGGCCCGCTGACGCGGGCCGTAGAGAAATGGTCCGCGCGAAGCTTATTTCGCGGGCGCGGCCTCAGACGCCTTTGGCGCAGGGCGGCCGGCTTTCTGGCCCTTGGTGCCGATGCGCGCCGCTTTGCCTGAGAGGTTTCGCAGGTAGTAAAGACGGGCCCGCCGAACCTGGCCGCGGGTCAGCACCTGGATTCTTTCGATTCGGTTGGAATGCAGCGGGAGAATCCGCTCGACCCCGACACCATAGGAGACCTTGCGGACGGTAAAGGTGCTGCGGGCGCCCGCGCGCGAGAATTTGATCACCACGCCCTCGAAGGCCTGGATGCGCTCTTTCTCGCCCTCGACGACCTTGAGCTGGACGCGGACGGTATCGCCAACGCGAAAGGCGGGAATATCCGACCTTAGATTTTGATCTTCGAGTTTCTTGATGATGCTGTTCATGGAATCCACCTGCCAAGGAACGTGGGAGAATGAAAATCTAGCTCAACGCTTTGAGCCACTCAACCGGGCGCGGAGCGCCCTCGACTCACGAGCCTGTCTGGAAAGCATGAACCAGGCGGTTCACCCCCGCGTGCGCGGGGACAACGATAATCAGCGCGCGATGCGGCGAATTATACGCCGGTTCACCCCCGCGTGCGCGGGGACAACGCCGCGGCTAACTGACGCTCTACGTCTGCGAGCGGTTCACCCCCGCGTGCGCGGGGACAACGCACTAGCCTCCCTGAACAAAAGCTCGCGATCCTTGAGGTTCACCCCCGCGTGCGCGGGGACAACTCGAGGGGGCGGCGGGGAGCGGCCCCCGGGTACGGTTCACCCCCGCGTGCGCGGGGACAACGGGTACGCGAGTATGGCGAGCTGCGCCACAGACGGTTCACCCCCGCGTGCGCGGGGACAACTTGTTTTCAAGCTCCTGAAGCTTTTCGGCAACCGGTTCACCCCCGCGTGCGCGGGGACAACCAGGCGGCGCGTTGCAATGGCCGGGTCGAGCGCGGTTCACCCCCGCGTGCGCGGGGACAACTGGAACTGTACCGGACGCTGTTTCTCGATACGCGGTTCACCCCCGCGTGCGCGGGGACAACAGCTCCATCCTCCTTCCTTCTCTCCTCTTTTTCGGTTCACCCCCGCGTGCGCGGGGACAACACTAAAATTACGCTTGATTTTCCTCGATGCCCACCAGCCAAAGCCCTTCGAAGTCTTCGATCCGCCTTGACGTCTCACCCCAATACCTGATCGCGAACCCCTGCTCGGAATTGTCGCTATGAATCATTATTGCGCCGCCGCCCTTGAGCGACCATTTGACTTTATCCCACAAGAGGTCGCGCACGACTGCCGACACCGCTCCGACGAAGACTCCCGCCTTGAGCTCGAGCGTCCAGCGCGTCAGCTCTCCGCGCAGGCTGGTCGGCACTTTCTCCATCACGAGGACCACCATCAGCCGTTCCCTCCCTCGGAATCGTTGCCGGAGCCATCGCCGTGGTTGCGCCCGCCTGCAACTTGGCCCTGCTGATCATCCCATAACGAACCGGGAGCAGCCGGGTCGCTGTCGAAGTCAGAATCGCCGAGGTCCTTTGGAATCACTCCCAGCGCCCGGTCGATGTCCGGGACGATCCGCTGAAGCAGGCGCGACTCGCGGAAAGCGTCGCGGCAGGCTCTTCGCACCCGCGTCTCGATATTGTCGGCGCCTTCGGCTGCCGCGCGGAACGCGACTGGAATCGTGATTTCGGTCTTGTAAAGGTCGGCCACATCGTACACGAACGAGAGCATCTTGCCGGTGTGGATGAAGCCCAGGGCGGGGGAATAACCTGCTGACACAATCGCCGCGTGGCAGACGCCGTAAAGGCAGCTGTTCGCGGCCGACAGCGACCGATTCACCAAGTCGGAGTTGCCCCATTGCTCGCGCCGGTAGGAGCGTCCCGACCATGGCACCCCTGTTTCCGCGCTTGCTCGCGCGTAGGCCTGACGCACCCGCACGCCCTCCATTCCGCGCACCTGTTCAAGCGTAAGCCCGTCATCGAGCGGCTCTTCGAAGCGGATACGATAAAGCCGCATTACCACTCCGACTCGCAGCGCGCGATGGGTGCAGAGCCAGGCCTGGCGAAGAAGATTTCGCGCGGAGCGGGTCTCGCCGGTTCCGAACGCGTACATCCTGACGCCTTCTTCGCCGGTCCACGCTACCAGGCATCCGTTGTCGGCGAGAGCGCGGATGGCGGCGTGGGTGATGGTCGTGCCCGGCCCCAGCATCAGCAGGGTCAGCGCGGCGCACGGTACCGGAAAACGTCCGCGTTGATCGTGGATCGCGATTGCCTTGGCTTCCTGGTCGATGCGGCAGTGTTCGACGTATAGATAGCTCAGGCTGTCGCGGACCTTTGGCAGGATATGAAGGTCCTGCATATCACAGTTCCTCCCTTTCGGCGCAGTTGAGCGTCAAAACTATTCATAGATGGGTGTGACTATTGAGAGGAAATTTAAAAAGGATGTCCGGCAAATCCTGATTTAATATCGCGCAATCGGTGCGACCGACAGCATTCCGAACCCGTACGCCTTGGCCGGACCGATACCTTGCTCCAGAGCGGCTTTGAAAGCGCTGTCGTCGGTCACGCGGAGAACACCTTCGAAGATGGCCGACGCGAAGGTAAGCCGATTCTTGTCACGCGTGTTCCCGTTTGCCCGGTAGCCGTGCGATTTCCCCTCATCATTGACGCGGACGTTGGGGACGTCGTTCGACGCGCGCACGGTGAGGACCTCGAAGCCATGGGCCGCGCCTTTACGTTTTAGCCATTCGAGCTGTTGTGCCTCGGTCCTGAGCTCGACGCGCTTTCCGTTGCGCCGCCTGCCGTCGGGGTCGGATTTCGTGTCGATTCTGCGGGTTGGGTTGGCGCGAAGTTTAAAGCGCAGCGTCGCGCCCGACTTTACCGATGCGTAAACTTCGGAAACATCTTTGATATCGAAGGGCTGTGCCAGATAGAAACGCGGAAGCTTCGACCAGTCCGGACGCTGGCGCGACTGGACGAGCAGAACGAGCGTTCCGTCTGGCGGATAGTCGATTCTGAACAGCACCCCGAATTGCGCGCGCGCGGGTCCGGAAGCCTGCGGGAAGGCGGAGAGAATGGTGCGATGTATCTCCTGGCAGTCGGCGAGGTCCCGCACTACGTCGCGCGAGCGCGGATTGAGCACAAGTTTTGAGAGTATCATCTCACTTAAGCTTCGACTCCTGAGGATAAAGCCAATCGGCGCATACTCGCCTGACGCCGAATCTTCGCGCGGAAAAGCTCAGCGGCACGTCGCGTCTGGTTTCGGAACCTTCAGGATCGTCCATAACAAGGCGTAGTTGTTCAGGCCTTTGGTAGCGCCGGGCGCGATCCAGTTCGCCGAGCCACGGACACTCCCGTATGGCCTGCTCCAGGCTTTGCTCGCGCCATCCGCCCAGCCAGGGAGATTCAACTGGAAGCAGAACAGGCGCGGATGGAACGTGCGACTTGCGCCCGAAGAAGATCTGCCATCGCGGCGCCTCTAAGCCTTGAGCGATAGCGCGCAAAAGAGCCTGCGAGCCTTCCAACCCGACGAGAAACTCAGCGTCCGCCAAGTAGTAGCGCCGCGACACCACCGGGCCGAGGCCGCTCGCATCGGCGCGAATCACGCCGTACTTCTCGCGAGAATGAATGCCTCCCGCGGTGTGGTAATCAAGCCGAACCGAACCGGGGCGATCAACCCGCACGGCCATCCTGAGCGATACCAGCTCGGCAAGCGCGGGGAAGCCATCGCCGGCGCGCTCTTCGCGTGGCTTTCCGAGCGCGGCGCAAACAAGCCCGATAATTCCGCTCTTCGAGGGCTCGAGTCCGGTGTCGCGCACGAGGAAACGGCTCTGCGTTCCCCAGGACTGCATCGGCGCGCAAAGCCGAAGCAAAAGCGTGGCCATCACCGCGCTCCTTTCAGAACTTTGCCGTTGACATCACGGCCTCGACCAGCGCGTCGAAGTTACCGAGCGGCTGGCCCAGATGCTCGATTTCGCCATCTTCAAGTGCGGCAAAGCCTTGGTACACGATGCTTTTGGTTCCGTACATTTTGGTGAGCGCGGCCCAATGCTGAGCGAGCCGCCTTATCGATTTCCGCACGAGATCGCCATCCTGGTCCGGGCGGACCGGATCGAGAAAGGCATTGGCGAGTGACCACAGCCCCGCCTCGCGCACCACGGCCATTACAAACGAGGGCGGGTTGTGCGCTGCCATGCTGTTTTGCTTGCCGGAAGGCATTGCCTCGATCGTCGAGCGGATGAAGGCGTCAAGCGTTCGGCGCGCAAGTTCGGTGTCGCCCTTCAGGTTGCCGGCGAGTTGCGCGAGATCGACATTGGAGTAGCGGTAGAAGCAGGCCGAGTTGAACTCGACTGTTCCGATCATGCCCGCGCCGGTTTTCTCCTTGGGATTCAGATCGTCCACCGCTGTAAAATAGTCGAACTCGGGGCTGACGCGATTGGTCGAAATCGCGTGGGCGACCTGTGCGGCCGCGTCAATGTTCTTCTCGGGCAGATCGGCGAGCATACGTCCGAAGAGCGCGAGATCGGCAGCCTTGCCGCCGTCGAGGATGCTCTCGACCGCGCTGCGTACTTCGGACGGGATCTCGGCTTGCGCTTCTTTCTTGCTCTTTTTGTTTCCTGCGTTTGCGCCAGCGGCTTTAAGGAGGGCATCGAAGTTGCGGTCGCAAGCCTCCGCGAGCGCCGCGACTTCGCTTGCGGAGAGAAAAAGCAGGTATTGTGTGTTTCCCTCGTCGTCGAGCTTGAGCTTGACGGCCCCAAGTGCGCGTTCGACTGCGGCGCGCGCCTGCTCAGCGTCGCGCCCTCGCTCCACCAGGGCAGGAACGACCTTCTGCGTTACGACAAGTTTGCTGCGCGTTGCCAGTTCGTCCTTGCCAAGCAGCGCTGGAAAGTGCATCCGGATCGCGCGCTTGAAGCACTGGCTGGAGATACGCGCGCGCCGATAGCCGCCGAACTCACATTCCTTGGGTGATCCGGTGTCGTCACGGTTCAAATTGGACGGTGCGAAATTCTGCAGCAGATGAAGTTCAATGAACATCAGTTTTCCTCCCCCGTTTGCTCCGCTGGTTCGGTTTCTTCGCTGCCCTCACCCGTGCTCGCCCAGAACGCTCGGGCCCATTCCCGCTGGACCCGGCGATCGTCGGTGTTCCACCATCTGAGGTCGTCGATCAGCCGGGCCCAGTCGACGGGAACCTGTTTCGATTTGAGCAGGCTGACAGCGTGACGCAGATGTTCATCCAGATCCTCGAATGAGCAGGCGAGCAAGGCGCTCATCCTGCGCTCAACGGCCGCGCTGTTGGTGGCAGAGGCCAGCTGCGCCATCGAAGCGCCCAAGTTGGTGTACGATTTCTCCGAATCGTTCCTCGGCCATGAAATCTGGTGGAACGCGAAAAGCCCGGCGACGAGCAGATAGATCCATTCGTCGCGAGCGCGTTCTCGCGCTGAGAGATCCGACAAGACCCTTGGCATAACGTACGGGTATGCCTGGTTGGCAGCCGCCGGATTGCGCCCCAGAGCGCGGCGTAACGCGGCGAGAGTCGCGCGGTCGTCGCGTTTGAGCAACGATTCAAGAAAGCCCACGAATGCACGGTCTGCCGCGATCCGATCCGAATTCATAGCGTCTCCTCCGCCTCCAGCGTGCGCCTGAGATTGCGGTTGAACGCACGCTCGGTCACGGCGACGGCCTTGAGTTCGCGGGTGCTGGCGTCCAGATCGCGCACGGTCTCTTCGAGCGCTTTGCGCGCGACGCCCCGCACCTCGGCACGCCATAGAAGAAGCTCGCCCTCGCGCGCGGGTGCCTCCAATCCGGGCAATTTCGTCATCAACCTAAGGAACCGCGATTCGAGCACCGGCCAGAACCCGCGTTCGGGTGCGAGGCTTCGGGCGATTGGTTCGATATCCTCGCGCCGCGGCGTGAGCCCGGTTGCTTCGGGCGGTGTCAGAAGGACCTTGGCAAAGGTCCACGACGCAGCTCTGAGTTCCTGCCCGATCTTCTCGGCATACGCGAGTGCCTTTCCAAGATCGCCCAGCAGTTCATGGTCTTCGAGGTATGCAAGCGGCAGCGGCAGCCGCTCATGGCGCCATAACGTGACGCTTGCTGCCTTTCCCTCGTCGGTCGCGAGCCCTAACGCGGCGAACCGATAGTTGGGCTTGAGGTCGGCCGATTCCGGGTCGGACTCCTGGGCGAGTTGCGAGAGCCAGTTAAAGATTTGGGGACGCAGCTCTTCAGCTTCAAAAAGCGCGTGACTGTCGCGCCATAGCGCCCGGTCCTCACGAAACGAGACCGGAACAGGCCCGCGCTTTGGATCGCGGCGATAAGCCTTGAGTGGATCGAGCGGGGCCGGGTCTGCGAGCTTGAGGCCCTGCTGAAGCTGGCAGCGCCTCACGACCAAACGCCCTCCCTCCATCTCCGGGTAGAGATAAATTCGCCGGCTCTGCCACGTCAGGTAATCGAGGTAGCCCGCGGGCGTAGTGCCGTCCTTGCGCGGCTGCTCGGGATGGTCCTGCTCCCACGTCGGCAGGTCGTCGCGCCGGCTTCGCGGAATGGGGTGATCCCCGTCATAGCGCATGAGGTTTAGCATCAGGGTCTGAAACAGGCTGTCTCCTGTAGCCAAGACGGAAAAACCGCGAATCAGCGGCGAATCGGAAAAGTAAAACGGCGAGCTTTTGCCGAAGCCGACCGAGTAGGCCTGCCGGGCTATCAACCCTCGTGCGGCATGTGCGGGAGTTAGCGCCGGTGGCGCGCCCTCGTAGCTATGATCGAACAAGGTTGTATTATTGCCGCTGGAGAGCTCTTGAAACAGGATCGAAACCGGTTGCGCGCCCACTGCTGCAATTTCCGGCACCTGATAGAACGGCCGCTTGGGATGGAACAGTTCGAACCGTTCGTGCCATCGCGTGAAGTAAGCTTCGAGCGTCTCCTCGTTCCATCGCCCCCGCCGCCATAGCTGGAACCATTCGCCAATGCTCGCAGGTCCGAAGTTCCGATGAAGAATCGCGAGCAGCAGGCGATGGAGCGCAACAGTCACCAAAGGCGAGTCGTCGAAGAGTTCGCGGACTTCGTGTGCGCGGAGCAGCGCGTCGGCAAGGCTCAATTCCTGCGCGCTGCCGCCGGCCATGACACATGGCACCCAAGGTTCATCGATTAGATTAAAATTCGTTCCCATCGCCTCTTTCGCCGACGTGCGAGATTACGACACCCAACTCTGAGTCAACAAGGACTTCGAAATCGCCAATCCGCTCGCGCCCCGACGCGTCGAGCCTGAGCACCCGATGGTGGCGAAGAAGCGGCGAGCGCAGCCACCCGCGCGGGCGGCGCGATTCATCCTTCAAAAGCGCCGGAGCCAGGCTGCGATGGGTGATTCGAACTTCGCGCTGGAGAAAGGCGATCGTCTCCTCGCGGCTGGGCTTGCGCTCCGGATCGAAGGACGCAAGGGCATCCGCTCCAAGTGCCACAACTGACACCGCAGGACCCTCCGAGAGACGGGTTAGCGCCCGAAGGGTGAAATGCAGGTCGGGATTGTCCTCGTCCAGGCCGACGTTCTCTTCGAACAATGATTCGTCGTCGGGAGCTGGAATCCGATTCTGCCTGGCAACAGTTTCGTATTTGTCACGCTCAGCTCTCAGGTTCGACTCACTATCGGTCCAGACCTTCCGGAGTGATTCCGAGGCGTTTTCAGGGCAGACGACGTTCTTGCCGTAAACGAACTCTATGAGCTTCTCTACATCGCGCGGAACGTCGACGAATTTGCGGTCAGCAATCGCAATCCATGAGCGGAGAAGAATATGGCCATCGTATACCGCCTCAGTACCGCCGCCGAAGTCCGGAATGCCGTCGCGAAGTTCAGGCCTGAGCAGGAGCATCCGTGGCGCAGCGAGGTTTTCGGGGCGCGCGCGCTCATGGCGATGCAACCGGCCGGCGCGCTGAAGAAGCAAATCCACGGGCGCGAACTCGGTCACCATCAGGTCGAAATCGAGGTCGAGACTCTGTTCGAGGACCTGGGTTGCGACGATTACCGCGCGGTTGGGGCGCTTGACCTCGCGCACATTTCCCTCGCCAAAATCGACGAAAGTACCTCTCTTGCCGAAACGGGCCAGGGCGTGTTTCTCGCGACGGTCGCGCTGTTCGAACGGGTAGCGCGCATGGAAAAGCATCAATTCCGGTTCGCCGTCATCAGCGGTCTTGGGAAAGAAACGCTTCAGCGACAGGTACACTGCTTGTGCGCGGTCCACGGTGTTGCATATCACGGCTACGCATCCGCCGCCGTCGAGCATCGAGGCAAGCCGCTCGCCGAGGGATGCCGGCTCGCACCATTCAAGAGCGATACTATGGCGTGAACGCTCGCTTACGGAGATCCCGCGTTGGTTCTGGCCGCGCGCGTTCACCCACATGAGGCGCGGATACGGCGGACACGATGATGCGCCGAGACCGCGCTCCTTGTAGCCCAGTCCCTCCATATAAGCCTTGGCCAAGGCCTCGCGTCTGGCAGACGGCAGCGTCGCGGAGAGCAGCACGACCGACGAGCCGAGCGATGCGAGCCATTTAAGCAGCCGCTCCATCAGTGTTGTCATATACGCGTCGTAAGCGTGGACCTCGTCGATGACAACGGTCTTGCCTGCAAGTCCGAAGAGGCGAACGAAGTAGTGCCTCGTCTGCAGGACGGCCATCAGCGCCTGGTCCACGGTGCCGACCCCAAAAGGAGCCAAAAGGCCACGCTTGCGGTAAGTAAACCACTCCGCGGCGACAACCGTTGACTTGAGTTCGTCGTTTTCGGAGTCGCTTCCGGATCCGCCATAGATTCCGGACGGGCGGTCTTCCCCAGCCTTTTCCAGCAGCGTCTGAAACTCTGCCGATAAAGCGGCATGGCCGTGAAGAAGCTGAAGGTTGACCTCGCCGACGCGCGCTTTTTCAAGGAACGCGCGCACCCGCGAGAACATCTGATTGCTCGTGGCCTGGGTCGGAAGCGCGAAGTAGCATCCGTGCTGGCCGACCCGAGCGGCAAAATGCTGCGCGAGGTACATCGCGGCTTCGGTCTTTCCCTCGCCCATCGGCGCTTCGACGATGAACAAGGCTGGCTCGGAGAGACCCGATGCCGCATCGATCGTCGCGCGCTGGAGCGGGTTGGGATCGATATCCGGAAACAGGGATTCGAAGCTCGTCGCGGAGGAAACGTCGGCGTCGGCAAGCCATCGAAGCTCACGGACGGCTTCCTCGGCATGCTGTGCGGATTTGGCAGCGTAGGTGTCAAGGGCGAGAGTGCCGGGGTCGGTGCCGGGCTCGACGGCATACTGGAAATAGTTCTCCATCGATCCGATCCAGTCGGCCACCGAAACGAATCCGGCGAGCGCCACCGCGGTGGCCTCATCGGGTATCGGCGGCGGACACTTGGGTGCGCCAACGATCTTTGCCAGTGCGTCAGCGATTGTTATCCGAAGCTCTTGCCAGGCTCTATCTCCGGTGGCGCTCGCGCCGGCGCGTTTAACCCTCTGAAGGTCGGGGCTTGTCGCGAAACGGCCATGATGGGCGCCGGTAATACGGGCGAAGAGCCGGGACGCCTCAGGCGGAAACCCATACAGCCTGGTCAGGATCTCGGGCAGGACGGTTGCGGTTATCGCGCCATGTGCTTGCGGGTCCCGCAATCCGGGGCAGGGTAGGCCGGCCTTAGTAAGCCGATCGCGAACGGTTTTATGCTCTATAGACGAAAAGCTTGTGTGCAGTTGGAACGCGGGCGAGGCTTTTCCGAGATCATGGAGTCCTATCAGAAATCCGAACCACTCTTCGGGCATCGACGGCCCCTGTCCTCTGAGCTTCGCCTGACAATGCCGGTAAAGTTTGATCGCCACATTGGCGATATCGATCATGTGGCACACCAATGGGTGGTACCAGTTGATCGATTTCCACTTTCCCCAAGGTGTGAAGAGATTGTCGCAGGTCAATGCATCCTCTCCGTCGTCAGTGCAGATCATCTTCGAATCGGACCTTTACAATCTCACCTTTCATGTCAGGTGATAGCGACAAAGGACAACTACACATCTTCAAAGTTGTAATTGTCAAATGTTTTAGATCGTTCGGTCATGAGCACGCGGTTTCCCTTGGTTGATTATCAATCGACTGACTAATCGCATAGGTAGTTCGATCGTGGTGCGCCCCATCTACGAACTTCGCTCCGGCGCGAACCAGCGGCGGGAGATGACGGCCGTCGAGCCGGCGCCAACGCCGCTCGGTCATGTCGAGCAGCGTTGGCGCCGGCAGCAGGCCCTTGTGCGCGAGCCGGCTCCCCGCGTTGCGCGCTCGCGCAGCCGCACAGTGGCGAACGCAGACGCGATTGGGTTGGTGGTACGCAGGTGCCTCCAGTGTTCTGCGGGGAAGTCGAAGAAAGTCACCAGGCGCTCCCGTGAGCGCTTAGCGACTCGACCGCGTTGGGATACTTGGCCTGGTAGTGGGCCGCGAAACGCGCTTTGGCGGCCTCGCGTATGGTGGACGGGTTGATGGCATTGGGAAATCTCCTGCCCTATCTTTCCCAACACCGTCTACGAGAGCGGGTCAACTCCAATTTTCAGAATCGGGAGATGGCTGGCGCCGCGCGCCCCCTCCGTTGGGCGAACCGATCGGCCATCCGGGAGTGGATCAGCCGATGTGATACAGCCGCGACGCGTTGGAGAACACGATCTTTCGCGTGACGTGCTCAGGCACCTCGGCAAAGTCTTTCGCGATTACTTCGCGCGAATGCGGCCAGGTCGAGTCGGAGTGCGGGAAGTCCGAAGCCCACATGAAGTTGTCCTCGCCGAAAAAGCGATAGGCGGCCGCGCCGACCGGGTCGTCCTGGAAGGTCGCGAACATCTGGCGCCTGAGGTAATCACTGGGCTTCATTTGCAGCCGCGCCATGGCGACGCCCGAGAACTTGTCGTAGCCGTGGTCGAGCCGGAAGATGAAATGCGGCAGCCATCCGATGTCGCTTTCGGCCGACACGATATTGAGCTTGGCAAAGCGCTCCAGCACCCCGCCCATCACCAGCGTGAACAGGCTGACCTGGATGTCGGCGGGATAGAACATGTAACGTGACAGGTAGGTCATCCCCAGCGCGTCCGGTTGCGCGCGCGCGGCGATATCCGCTGAAATAACGCCGGCGCTTTGCCCGCGCGCCGTGATGATGTGCAGCGAAAGGGGCATCTCCAGTTCCGCGGCGGCCTGCCAGAACGGGTCATAGTCGCTGCTGCTGTAAGGGCGATCATCGGGCGCGGCGGCGGAGATCATGGCCGCGCGCAGCCCGTTCTTGCGGCATCGCTCCAGTTCCCGTACTGCCCCCTTTACATCATGCAGAGCAATCAGCGCGCTGCCCACCAGACGGCGGGGGCTGTAGGAGCAGTACTCGGCCAGCCAGTCGTTGTAAACGGCGAAGCACGCCGCCTGAAGTTGGGTATCGGGCAGCGCGAACAGCGGCATCCCCAACGTCGTGTACAGGACCTCCGCTTCGACGCCGTCCACTTCCTGGTCTTTGATGCGTTCGATCGGATCCCATCCGCTGGGACGCGCGCCTTCGTACCCCTTATCGAGATGCTCGCTGAGCGCGGTGCCGCTCTTGCCAGTGGCGATGTTGGGGCCGAGCGGAAAGGGATTGATCCCCGGCGCGATTAACCAGTAGCCGGGCCCAATCGGATTGGTGCCCACGCGCGGCGCGCGATCGGCAAAGGCCTTGCCCAGGCGCTGCGTCCACAAGTCTCCCGGTTCGATTACGTGCGAGTCAGCCGAAATCACGCGCATCGCTGCCATTGCGGTTTCCTCCAGGGCCAGCGCCGGAATGGTTCATACATACTCCGGCGGCGGCCTTGACTGCTATCAGTTTCGAGATCGTTAACGTCCGCTTGCGGACCCGGAACTTTGCCGCCGCTGCGCCAGCGAAGGATGCTCGAAAAGCACCCCCTGTTCTTTGAGTTTATCCACCTGCGCGGGCTGATAGTTGAGAAATTCGCGCAGCACTTCGTAATTGTCCTGTCCCAATAGTGCGCAGTAGGGCTTGATTTCGATCTCCGCCCCGGAATAGCGAAACGGCAGCATCGGCAGCGATATCCGGCCAAAGGGCGGCACCTCGATTTGAGCCAACGAGCCGCGGGCCGCCAGATGCGGATGGCTGACGACTTCATCGATGCGATAAAGCGGCATCGCGGCAATCCCAGCCTGACGCAGCAGGCGCACAGGTTCGTCGCGCGAATCGAACGTCTTCAGCCATGTTTCGATCACGGCTTTCAGTTGATGCCGCTGTTCATATCGTCGGGCGGCGTCGCCGTAGGCCGGATCGGTCGCCATCGCATGCTTGCCCATCAGTTGCGCCAACCGGCGCCATTGATGGTCATCGGCGACGGTCAGGGTGATGTAACCGTCGGCGCTCTCGAACATGCCGCACGGGCTGAAGCCGTGACCGAACGGACCCTGCGGTTGCGGCACGAAATTTCCGTGGCTGAACAGATATTGAATCAGCGGCACGTCATGCAGGTGGAACAGGCACTCGGTCAGCGCCAGGTCGATATGCTGGCCGAGGCCGGTGTGCTCGCGCGCATATAACGCCGCCATCGTGGACGCAAAGCCGTTGACCGCGCCGCTCATGTCGGCCAGGTAGATGCCGCTGTAAACCGGAGAGCCGTCCTCGTTGCCGGTGAGATGGATGAGTCCCGACATCGCCTGCGAGCAGGTATCGTTGCCGGGCAGACGGGCGTAGGGACCGTCCTTTCCGTAACCGGAAATCGAGCACATGATGATGCGCGGGTTGGCCGCCTTGAAGGCTTCGTAGCTCAGCCCATACTTGTCCAGCGTGCCGGGTGTGAGGTTTTGCACGACGACGTCGAAATGGCGCGCGAGCTCGAGCACGATTTGCGCGCCCTGGGGCCGGCGGAAGTCGATCGCGACCGAGCGCTTGCCGCGATTGAACCATGCGTAGCCCGCGCTGATTCCGTCGCGCGCATAGTACTGGCGGCGCATATAATCGCCGACCGGCGGAATCTCGACCTTGACCACCTCGGCGCCGAGGTCGTTCATGATGCGCGCGCAGGTTGGTCCGGCCAGATAGTTGGTGAGCTCCAGCACCCGTACATCGCCGAGTACTCCGGGTTTTTTGGGCTTGGGACCGCGAGGCTGCGCCACCCACGTTTTGACACTTGAAGCCGGCCGGGCACTGGAAGCGAGGACGTTATCGCCGGCAGGCGCATCCGAGAGGACACCGCTGCGTTTGAGCGCTGCAATGTTTTCGTCGCTCCATCCCAGACGATTGCGCAACACGGCGGCAGTATCTTCACCCAACCGCGCGATCCTTGCAGCCATTTCCACCGGCGCATCCGAATAGCGATACGGCACCGGCATCAGGCGAACTTTGCCGAACTGCGGAACCTCGACCTCGCGCAGCCATCCGCGACTCTGGAGTTGCGGATGATTCGCGGCTTCATCCAGGGTCAGCACCGATCCCGCCAGCAGATGGCGGTCGAGCAGGATACGGACCGGTTCCTCGCGCCGCGGGAAGGTCTGCAGCCATTTTTCGATAATCGGAATGATCTCATAGCGATCTTCGAAGCGGTTGTCCGGATTGTTGCTCCAGCGCGGGTCACCCACCTTGTCAGGCCGACCGATGCGTTCGATGAACCATTCCCAGTCCGGATGCTGAAGGATAGTGAAAACGATGTAGCCATCGGTGGCCCGGAACATCCCGCAAGGCATCGTGCCCGGACGATGGGCGCCGGTGGGGAAGGCGATCTCCTGGCCGCCGGTGAACACGTACTGCATCAGGGAGGTGTCGTGGACATAAAGGACGCCTTCATAAAGCGCGAGGTCGATGTATTGTCCCTGGCCGCTGCGGTCGCGTTCGCGCAAGGCCGCCGCGATTGCCCCAAGCGCGTACACGGCGCCGACTCCTTCGGCGTAACGCTGCCCAATCACAGCCGGTGAGCCGTCTTCGTTGCCGGTCAGTTGTGACAGCGCGGCCAGCGCCTGCGCCGTGCCGTCGTCGCCAGGGCTGGAGGCCAGGGGCCCGGTCTGGCCGTAAGGCGAAAGCGAGCACATGATCAGGCGCGGGTTTTTGCGCTTCAATGAATCATAATTGAGACCGTATCCCGCCAGCGTGCCCGGCGGAAAATTCTCGATCAGAACATCGAAGCTGCCGGCCAGATCTCGGACGGTCTGCGCGCCTTCAGTCCGGGTAATGTCGATCGCGATATTCGATTTGCCGCGATTGTAGTAAACCCAGGCCGGGCTGACGCCGCCTTTTGGCGCAGGGAACATCCATTGCCGGGTGCAGTCACCGGCCGGTGGGATTTCCAGCTTCACCACTTCGGCGCCGAGGTCAGCCATCATGCGGCCGCAAAGCGGCGCGCCAATCCCGCTGCCGATTTCCAGGACGGCCACCCCGTCCAGTAATTTGGGCTTTATTGCCATGTCGCGCTTTTACCTTTGTGCAATGCCTTGGCAGAATGAGGGTATGGAAGTGAGGGGGAGGGAAGTGGATAGCGTAAGAGAGTGGTGGATTGGAAACCGCGAGAGAAATTCGACATCCGTGGTTGTTTTTCTGATTACTTCTTCCACCTCTCAATCCTCTTCCCTCACTCCGCCTTGCTTGGCGGCGTCATGTTAACCCACCAACCGGTCGGTTTACTATCGCCTTTGACGCGAAGACAAATTACCGGGCCAGGGACCAGACTCCCAGGCAGTCCAAAGGCAACCTTTGACCGCTCACTCAAGCGCGGTCGCGGATGCCGAAAAGCCATGTTTTTTCAACGATTTTCCGGATTAGCCCCGTTGGGCCCATCCCCAGTCGGTTGCATCTATCCGCTCGGTCAGGCAGGGTAAATCAGCTTAGGAAGTCCTTGGACCGTTCATTGTCCTGTGTGTTGCCGGTCCGAATTGCACTCGGGGCGCGGGCCGGGCGGGACGGCGGGCGATCGTGGACGTTGCGGAGGGTGAAGATGCGAGTCCTGCTGGTGCACCCCAGCCCATTAATGTACAGCGAATTGTATCTGCGGCTCGAGCCGTTGGGGCTGGAGCGGGTAGCGGCCGCGCTGCTGCACTCCGGCCACGACGTGCGGATGCTGGACCTGCAAATATTCAGCCATCGCGACTATTTCCGGGAACTGAACAGTTTCAAGCCTCAGGCGGTCGGATTTTCGCTCAACTATCTGGCTAACGTGCCCGAAGTGGTCGATTTGGCCAAGGCGACCCGGCAACTAGCGCCCCAATGCTTTATCTTTGTCGGCGGTCATAGCGGGTCCTTCATCGCCTCCGATCTGTTGGAGCACGCGCAAGGTGCGATCGATTGCATCGTGCGAGGCGAAGGCGAAGGAATCAGCCAGCAGCTTATCGAAGCCGTCAGCAGCGGTGGTGATATCAGCCGTTTGCCCGGCGTGGTGACCCCCAACGGCTCCGGCGGCCCGCCCAGGTTTGTTGAGGACCTCGACAGTTTCATGCCAGCCCGCCATCTGGCGCGCCGGCGCAACAAATATTTTATCGGCGAACTGGACCCTTGCGCGTCGATCGAGTTCACCCGCGGATGTCCATGGGATTGTTCATTCTGTTCGGCCTGGACGTTCTATGGCCGCAGTTACCGCAAATCGACGCCGCAAGCGGCGGCCGAGGACATGGCCTCGATCAAAGAGCCCAACGTCTTCATCGTCGATGATGTCGCGTTTATCCATCCGGAGCACGGTTTTGCAATCGGGCACGAACTGGAAAAGCGCAACATCAAAAAGCGCTATTACCTCGAAACTCGATCCGATGTGCTGTGCCGCAATGAAGAAGTGTTCGCCTATTGGCGCCGGCTCGGTCTTGAATACATGTTCCTGGGCCTGGAAGCGATCGACGAGGAAGGGCTGAAGGCGCATCGCAAGCGCTCGTCCACCGGAGTCAATGCCAAAGCTTTGGAAATTGCCCGCAGGATCGGCGTAACTGTCGCGATCAACCTGATTGCCGATCCCGACTGGGACGAGCGCCGCTTCGAGGTGGTCCGCCAGTGGGCACTGAGTATTCCCGAGATTGTGCATCTGACCGTGGCCACGCCATATCCGGGGACGGAGACGTGGTTTACCGAGTCGCGCAAACTTACTACTCGCGATTATCGTCTATTCGACATCCAGCATGCGGTGCTGCCCACGCGGTTGCCGCTTCATCGGTTCTATGAGGAACTGGTCAAGACCCAGTCGGTTATCAATCGCAAACATATGGGCTTGGGAATCATCAAGGACGTCGCGTTTTTGGTGGCGAAGCTCGCGCTTCAGGGGCAAACCAACTTCGCCAAGATGCTGTGGAAGTTCAACAAGGTTTACAATCCCAAGCGCCAGTACGGCGATCATTTCAAGGAATTGAAGTACCAGATGAGGCTGCCGGAACACTCCGGCGTTCGACCCAAGGCCGACGCGTTGTACATCCATCCGCCCAAGGTCGCTCGCGCCGAGACCCCAGCCCCCGTCGGCGCAAGGTAACTGATTTTCGCATGCCTGTTGCTTGAATTGGCGGGCTTGGATAGCGCTGAATTACCATGCGCAATCGCAAGTTTGCCGGAGCCGGTCTTCAGATTAACTGCGTGGATTATGGCGGAGAAGGACGCCAACCGTTGCTTTTCATTCATGGCGGTTCGGCATTCGGCCATTGGTGGGATTTGGTGGCGCCGTCATTTACGGAAAAATTTCACACCCTCGCCATGGATCTGCGCGGTCACGGCGAAAGTGACTGGTCGGAGTCGGGCGATTACACCATGGCGGCCAATGCCGCAGATGTGGCGGCAATGGTCAAAGACTGGGGCTTGGGCGATCCGATTCTGGTCGGCCATTCGCGCGGCGGGTTGATCGCTCTGCGTTACGCCGCCTCGCCCGATGCCCGGGCGCGCGCGCTTGTAATCATCGATAGTCTGCCGCAAAGCACCGAGGAACTGGCTGCATGGACGCAGTCGATGAAGACCTGGCGTCCGCGCCGTTACGCGACGCTGGAGGAGGCCTGCGCGAGTTTCCGGCTCTTGCCGGCCGAAACTTGCGCCAGCCCATCCATCTTGAGACAAATAGCTCGATTTGCCTACAAGAAGGAAGAGGATGGCGCATGGGTGGTACGGATTGACCCGCGATGCCGCGGACGTGAACCGCTCAATGTGTTCGATTATCTGCCCGCCGTTCGATGTCCGGTGCTGATCGTCAAGGCCGCGCTCAGTCCGATGATCACGCCGGAAATGGGAAAGCGGATGGCCGAGTCAACTCGGCAGGGTTCGGTCGTGGAAATCGAAAATGCCTACCATCATGCGATGCTCGACAATCCAGCCGCGCTTGTGCGGGAGTTGGGCGGATTTTTGGCCGTTCTGGAATAGTCAACGCGGCCAATGCGATCGACGTTAGTTTCGCCTCCGCATGGGGATAGGTCGAGGTCTCAGGTTGCGGTTGGGTTTGATAGTTGCCGCAGCAACCAAGACCGCCACGGTTACGCAGACCAACACCGGTATTATCATACGAACTCCCCTTCGAACTTCATCTTGCTGGCGGACAGGCCGCTGTGTGAACTGCGCCGCGCTACGCGGTTAGTCGTTGTAATTATACTGATGGCGATATTGTTCGTTTTGCAGATGGTTTCCTACCAGATAGCCTCCACCCGCTCCCAGCACACCTCCGATAGCGGCGCCTGCGCCCGGTGCGCCGGCGGCGGCTCCGACCAATGCGCCCGCGCCCGCACCGAGCGCGCCGCCGGCCAGTGTGCCCTTCTCACGAGTGGTTAGAGGAACACCGGCGCATCCGGCTAACAGCAGCGTCGCGCCCAGCAGAACTGCGCCAAGTGACTTACGCGCATAAGAACCTCTCAAAAAAACAAACGGCCGCGGTAGCGCCGCAACGATTGATTTGTTCATGGCAACACCTCCGAGAGCAGCGAAAAAGGGCAACCCCGATCAGAATCGCCTTCATCGCTCTAACCAGGACGCAATTACCCTGCCAAAAATCAGGCTTGTAGAAATCGCCAATCGCGGCTATCTACCGGGTCCGCACCACACCATGACTTTGAAGCGTGTAAGAACTGAACAACGACAGGGCAGGGCGTCAATATCGATACGACGCGGCCCGCGACGTGAAAGGCTGTTCCGCAGTCAGAATCATCCGCCTGTGGTGATTTCGATTATTGGTCTATGATGCGCCAGGTGGGCTTATTGCGGGCTTTCGAATCGACTTCAGGGATCAGGTGACCACTAGCCTGCAGCCCGCTAACGGTCGGAGGCGGGCAGCGCCGGCGAGGCGCCAGCTTCATTTGGCCGCTCATTGACCTCGGTTGACTCGGGACCAGCAGCGCCGGTTTCGATCGAGATGATAAGCGTGCCGCGTTCGTATCTGGGTCCGCCGACCATGAAGATGCCATGGTTCATGATCTTCAGGTCGGTCGTCATCATCGGTACTTCGCCCTGGAACAGCATCACTTCCATCTGGATCATCCCGTCGTCCATCCCCAGGGGTTCGATATGCAGAATGCGTCCGCCGGGCAGGGTAAACATAGCGGTTTGACCGAAACGGGTATGAACTTCTTGATGCCGCACCAGGTGATAGGTGCTGTAGTGAAACAGTTTGATGAGCCGATGCTTCAGCCACGACAACTGCTTATCGCATCCCTGATTGGTATCGGCTGCCAGCACTGAATCGATCTTGACATCGACCTGATTTTTACTTTGGCCGGCGATGGCGGCGACCGTCACCAGCAGCAGCAAAAGCGCAAGACCTGAGCGAGAACGAAACCTGTCAGTCATTTCCCGAATTGTCATCCCCGAGCCAGATCACCGTGGTTTTGTAGTCCGGTTCGCTCCATGTCGCGATCGAAGGATGGCGCGATTCGATACGCGAGATAAACGTTTGGCTATCCTGCTCCGCGGGCGCAGAAAGGTTCATCGCGGGAAGGGGGGTGTTTTGCGCGTACTTCCCGGATGCGACCGGGGTGCGAACGATAGCTGAGAACCGGGTCAAGGTTTGGGGTTCAACCAAAACCGTAATCAAACTGGCGGTGGCGATTGCGACCCCGGCCAGCGCGATTGCGGCGACCCATTGCTCGCGCAGTTGCTCAAGCCGGTAGAGCAACCGCTGGTGCCAGGGACGTTGGCTCGCCGCGATTTTGGCCATCACTCCCTCAGCAAAACCCTCCAGCGAAGGCATCGCTACGGCGCTTTGCAAACGATGGCCCAGCAGTACGAAGTCGAGCAGCGTTTCCCTGCAGGTCGGGCAATCCTGAAGATGCAGGGCGACCTGTTCGGTCTCGACCTGGGCAAGCTCGCCGTCTTTGAAAGCGCTGAGCAGGGGACTTATTTCGGTGCAATGAGCCAAGGACTACTCCGCCTCCAGGTCTTTGAGAAGGCTGCGCAGATGGCTGCGCGCATAGTGCAGCCGGCTCATCACAGTGCCTTTTGGACAATCGAGGATTTCGCTGATCTCCTCGTAGCTGAGGCCCTCCATCTCGCGTAAAAGTATCACTTGGCGATGCTCTGGCGTCAACTGCTTCAAGGCTTGTCTCACCTTATAATTGGTTTCATCACGAACCACTGCGCGAAAGGAGTCGCCCTGCCCCGAGGGGATTTTACGCAATTCGTTTTCGGCTTCTTCACCATGCGCAACCGGATATCTGCTCTCCCGTCGGCGCCAGTCAATCGCGAGGTTTGAAGCGATTCGGTATAGCCACGTCGAAAAACTCGAACGCCCTTCGAAACTCGGCAAATTCTGATAGGCGCGGATAAAGGTTTCCTGCCCCAGCTCCACGGCATCATCCGGGTTGTGGACCAGGCTTCTGGCCACGCCCACGACACGTTGCTGATAACGCTGAACCAAGGCGCCGAACGCTTCACGGTCGCCATGTCTGGCCCGGCGGATCAGTTCGCTTTCGTCGTCCTCAGGTCTGCCGGCGTTTCTCAATTGTGTAGACGAGGAGGTAAGGCACGAAATTCATTTTGCCTCAGGACAAGGCTGCCCAGTTTGACCCCGATTTCAGGTCCACCCGCAGCCCAACTCGAAGTTGCGCCACATGTTCCATCTGCTCGCGCACCATCGCGGATACCGGCTCGAGGGCGTCGCTTTCGACCTCGAACAGCAGTTCATCATGGACCTGCAACAGCATCCGCGCCCCGCCCGAGTACTCCCTCAGCAGGGCGCTGAGCCGCACCATCGCCATCTTGATCAGGTCGGCCGCCGTGCCCTGAATCGGTGTGTTGATCGCAATCCGCTCCGCCTGCGCCCGCGCTCCGCCCTGAGGCGACGACAATTCAGGCAGGTAACGGCGCCGTCCCAGTAAAGTCGTGACGTAGCCGCGCTCGCGCGCCTGGCGCAGCGCTTGCTCGAAGTAAGCGCTCACCCCGGGCAGACGCTTGAAGTAGCGCTCGATATAGGCGGACGCGTCCTTGAGCGGGATACCCAGTTCGGCGGCCAGGCGCTGTGAACCCATCCCATAGATGATTCCAAAGTTGATAACCTTGGCAAGCCGGCGTGCATTGGCGTCTACCGCTTCCGGCTGCAGGCCCAAAACCTCGCACGCGGTGCGCTGATGGATATCTTCCCCGCTGGCGAAGGCGTCGAGCAGAATCGGGTCGCCCGAGAGGTGAGCCAAAACCCGCAGCTCGATCTGCGAGTAGTCGGCCGAAAGCAGAACCCATCCGGGATCAGCAATAAAGGCGCGCCGGATCCGGCGTCCTTCCTGGCTGCGCGCCGGAATATTCTGAAGGTTGGGATCGGTGGAGCTGAGGCGGCCGGTGGCGGTCAGCGCCTGGTGAAACGAAGTATGCAGCCGCCCATCCTTGATCAGCGGCGTCAAACCGTCGACATAGGTCGATTTGAGCTTGGCCAGAGTGCGATATTCCAGCAACTTACGCGGCAATTCATGGAGCTCGGCAAGTTTCGTTAACACGTCCACATCGGTGGAGTAGCCGCTTTTGGTCTTCTTCAGCCCTTTGGTTGGAAGCTTGAGCTCGTTAAACAGGATATCCCGAAGCTGGTTGGGCGAATTAAGATTGAACTCACGGCCCGCCATCCTGAAACATTCGTGCTCCAGGTTGCGCAACTGCTCAGCGAACTCCTCGCCCATCGCATGCAGCGCCTGGGAATCGATTTTGATGCCGGTTTCTTCCATTTCCGCGAGCACCGGCGCCAATGGCAGCTCCACCTCGCGGAACAGATCGGCAAGCCCGTCGCGCGCCAGCCGCGGCTCCATCGCGTCGCGCAATGCCGCGACAATCTCCGGCTTGGAGCCCGCCACCGCGCCGCCCAGGGGCGCCAGATGCTCATGGAACAGATCCTCCAGAGAAGGCTCGGGCCGCCCGGGATTTATCAGGAATCCCGCCAACATCGTGTCGAAATCCACGCCACGCAGGTTGATGCCGCGGGCGTTAAACGCCCTTAAGTGCGCCTTGAGGTCATGGCAGGCCCGGGGCGGCACCGTATCTTCAAGCAAAACCTTAATTTCAGCAAACAGCTCCGGGCTGACCGAGTAAACGCTTTCCAGTCCCTCGGCTTTCAGCGTCAAGCGCACCTCGGGAGTTGCGCTGAGATCGAGCGACAGCCGGGACGCGCGCTTCAGTGTCTGAACAATTTCGGCGGCTTGTGCGATGTCGACGACCACTTCCCGGGCCGCCACGTTCGGTAGCCTGGCCTGGGTCGGCGTCAACTCGTCCAGCAGCGAGTTGAATTCCAGCTCGCGCAAAATTTCGGCGGTGGCTTTTTCGTCGATGCCCTCGAATGCGAGGTCGCCGAGGTCAACCTCGATCGGCGCCTGGGTGTCGATGCGCACGAGCTTGCGCGCGAGCACGATGTCGTCATGATGCTGCGCGATGAGCTGGCCGAGCTTTTTTGCACCCCTGATGTTGAGGTTGTGCACTTCGTCCAGGTGAGCCAGCAGATTGTCGAGCGAACCGAACTTTTGGATAAGCGCGGACGCGGTTTTCTCGCCGATCCCGGGTACACCCTTGATGTTGTCGATCGAGTCACCCGTAAGCGCCATCATATCGACCACCGCCCTGGGCTCGACGCCGAGCTTGTCGCGCACCTCGCGCGGGCCGATCCGCTTGTCGCGCATGGTGTCCCACAAGCTGATATGCGGACCTACCAGTTGCATGAAATCCTTGTCGGCGGTGACGATCACGACTTCGCTCCCGCGCGCGGCCGCCTGCACCGCGAGCGTCCCGATCAGGTCATCAGCCTCGTAACCTTCAAGTATCAGACTCTTCACGCGGAAGGCCTGCACCAGGCGGTGGATGTATGGTATCTGGACCACGAGGTCGTTGGGCGGCTTGATGCGGTTGGCCTTGTAGGTCTCCGAGAGATCATCGCGGAAGGTTGGTTTGGGCGAGTCGAACACAATCGCGAGGCGCGCCGGATGCGCATCTTTGATCAGCTTGAGCAGCATCCGGGCAAATCCGAACACAGCATTGGTTGGCAGTCCGCGCGAATTGTTAAGCTGGGGCAGGGCGTAAAAGGCCCGAAAAATATAACCGGATCCATCGACCAGGTACACAATCGAGCTGCCTTCCCTCATGCCTGCGAGGCTAACAGAACGAGTTCGGATGAGGCCAGTGGGCGGGCATGGCCGGGTCCGCATATTGACAGCTCGCTCCGGCGTGGATAAGTGACTTGTTTGGCGGTTCGATGAATACACGGGCCGGGATTTCGTCAAAATTTCCTGAGCGGCACGCAACGGTCGCGGAGCTTTAACGAATGATCGAGGTCAAGAACCTCACCAAGATGTATGGCAACTTCGTTGCCATCAAGGATGTTTCATTCCAGGCCAAGAAGGGGCAAATTCTAGGGTTTCTCGGTCCCAATGGAGCCGGCAAAACCACCACGATGCGTATTATCTCGGGCTACATGCCGGCTACCTCGGGAACGGTGCTGGTCGACGGCCTGGATATCTTCTCACAGTCCTTGCAGGCGCGCCGGCGCATTGGCTACCTGCCTGAAAATCCCCCTCTTTATAATGAGATGCGGGTGGAAGCCTATTTGCGCTTTGCCGGCAAACTGCGCGGCCTTCACCGTGGGGACCTTGACGCCGCGCTTGGCCATGTGATTGAAGTGTGCGGGCTGCGCGAAGTGGCCACCCGCATCTGCGGCCAGCTTTCCAAGGGCTATCGCCAGCGCGTGGGCCTGGCCGGAGCGATTATTCACGATCCTCAGGTCCTGATCCTTGACGAGCCCACCATCGGACTTGATCCGCGCCAGATACGTGATGTCCGCGCGCTGATTCGCGATCTCGGCACCAACCGCACGATCGTGCTGTCCACGCATATTCTGCCCGAGGTTTCGCAGATCTGCGACAAGGTCGTGATCATCAATGAAGGCCACGTGGTACTTGAGCAGGATCTCGACCAGCTCGTCGCAGGCACGTCCCTGGAGGACGTCTTCCTCACCGCGATCGCGCACGAGCGGGGTCATGAGGACCTCGAGGCGGAGGAAGAACTCGAGGAGGTTGGAGCCGGTCGGAGTTCGGCACAATGAGGAACGCTTTAATAATCGCGGGCCGCGAGATTGCGGCTTATTTCGTCCAACCGATCGCCTACGTGGTGATGACGGTTTTCCTGCTGCTGGGGGGATGGTTTTTCTTCGCCCTGCTGCGGCGCTTCGATCTGATCCAGCAGATGTACTTGGCACTGCAAAATCCCGCCGCGCTGGAGCGCATGAACCTCAACCAGATGGTGGTCGAACCGCTGCTGCATAACCTCGCGATCGTACTGGTTATCCTGGTGCCGGCGATTACGATGCGGACTTTCGCCGAGGAAAAACGCCAGGGCACCTATGAGTTGCTGCTGACCGCACCCGTGCGCACCGGTGAAGTGGTGGCGGGCAAGTACATCGCCGCGGCGGTGCTGATTCTGGTGATGGTGGCATTGGCGGGGATCTTCCCGCTGATCCTGGTGCTGTTCGGCAATCCTGAAGTCGGCGTGATTGCTTCGGGTTATCTTGGACTGGCGTTTCTGGGTCTGGCCTTCGTGGCGGTCGGTCTGTTTACCAGTTCGGTCACGCAAAATCAGATCATCGCCGCGATTAGCTGTTTCGGCGCTTTGCTGCTGCTCTACGTTATTTCGTGGCCGGCCGAGACCGGAGGCGGCTCCTGGTCGCAGCTGCTGCGCTACCTGTCCCTGCCCGAACATTTTGCCACCATGGTGCGGGGGCTGATATCGACCAAAGACATCGTTTACTTCCTAAGCGTAATCGCCGTGGCCCTGTTTTTAACGCAGCGGTCGGTCGAGTCGGTACGCTGGCGTTAGCACGGTGAGGATCTGACATGGGCAAGAGTTCGGCACTGGCCGGAATCATCGGATTGGTTCTGCTGATTTTCGGGATTATCGATTACTTCATTGCTTCGGGTTTCCGCTTTTTCGTTTTTGTCAACCTGGCTGCCGGAGTGTTCGCCCTGGTGCTATGGGCAACCACCTCCAGCCGCGAATCTCTTGGCGCAAGCCTGGGCAGCCGCACTACGCGGTACGGCGCCAACGCCGTCCTTTACACCCTGGCTTTTATCGCCCTGCTGGTCGGAATCAACTACCTGGCCAACAAGCATGACCATCGCTTCGACACCACCCAGGAAAAGGTGTTCAGCCTCTCCAGCCAGTCGATCAACGTGGTCAAGAATCTGAAAAAGCCGCTCAAGCTGTACGGCTTTTTCCAGGGCGGTCAGGATCAAAAGGCGAAGGATCTTTACGAGGCCTATGCCTATGCGTCGCCGAAGGTCAGCTACGAGATGGTCGACCCGGACAAGCATCCTGAACTGGCTGAACGCTACAAGGTCAGCGTGATGGGTACGACGCGGGTGCAGTACGGAGATCAACCTTCCGACGGCACCAACGTGACGGAGTTGAGCGAAGAAAACCTGACCAACGCGATTATCAAGGTCACCAAAGGCGGGCGCAAGGTCGTCGATTTTGTCGACGGCGATGGCGAGGCGGATCCCGACGACGCAAAATCCGCCACCGGTTTCAATGCTTTCAAGCAGGCCCTCGAGGGTGAAGGCTACACCGTCAACAAGCTGTTCCTGGCCTCGCAGCCCGAAGTGCCTGCCGACGCGAACCTGATCGTGGTCGCCGGTCCGACCCGGGAGATTCCGCCGCACGTGATCGATGCCCTGACGGCTTACCTCAAACGCGGCGGCCATCTGATGGTGATGTTGCGTCCGGCGATGCCAGGCACGCCGGATCCCGAAGCCGGATTGATCGCGATGCTTGGCGGGTGGGGTTTGAAGGTCGGAGACGACGTCATCGTCGATCAGGTGCTGCGGCTGTTTGCCGGACCGGCGCTCGGACTCGACCCGGTCGTCAACACCTATGGCACCCATCCGATAACCAACGGCTTTAATCGGCGGACCGTCTTCCCGATGACGCGGTCGGTTGGGCTGCAAACACCGCTCAAAGCGGGACTGTCAGGAACGGAGCTCGCCAAAACCAGTGACACTTCGTGGGCCGAAACCGACCTGGTGGGAATCTTCCAGAAACAGAAGGCTTCCTTCGACCCCGGCAAGGATCAAAAGGGACCGATTCCCGTGGCCGACGCGGTCGACGCCGATCTCAAGACGCTCGGGTTCGGCAAGGAAGGACAGACCGCGCGCCTGGTTGTGTTCGGCAGCACCGAGTTTGCCGACAATCAATACTTCAACGAGTTTTTCAACCGGGATTTTGCGATCAACAGCGCAGACTGGCTGGTCGGCGAGGAAAACGCGATTTCGATCCGGCCCCGCACGCTGCATTCCTCCAGCTTCCGCCTGACAGTGGATCAATTCAGCCTTGTGTTCGCTCTTTCCGTGCTGATGCTGCCGGAGCTGCTGCTGATACTGGGAATTGCGGTATGGTGGGAGCGGCGCGTCTGACAGTGATTTGGCCAAACCAGTTGCGGATTTCGTGATAGAGGGAATCCGGTTTCCGGGCACTTCGCGCAAAACCGGATCGCCGCAGTGAGGTAAACAGAATTCCACTTTCGTGCCTATGCAGTTCCGCAACACGCTAATTGTACTAGCACTCGCCGTTGTTATCGGTGGCTATATCTATTTCTTTCAGGCCGGCAAACCGGCGGACGAAGCCAAGAAGCTTTTCAACGTCAAGGCCGCAGATATCAACAAAATCGTGCTGAAATATCCGGACCAGGAGATCGAGGTGCAGCGCTCCGATGGCGTGTGGAAGATGGTCAAGCCGATCAAGGTTGACGCGGACGCGGCGGCGATCAGCACATTGACCAACGAGATTGCCGATGCGGATATTACGCGCATTGTTGACGAGCATCCGACTGACCTCGGCCGGTTCGGACTCGATAAGCCTGACGCAATCGTTTTCATCAGTACCAAAGACAGGACATTCCCCGGAGTGGAGGTGGGAAAAACCGCCCCGATTGGCTATTCAGTCTATATCAAGACCACCGACAAGCCCGACGTGATGCTAACCTCGGGCGCCTTCGGGCCTGGCACTAAACGCAGTGTGAGCGACCTTCGCGACCATACCTTGATGAGCTTCAACGCCGACGACGTTAACAAAGTCGTGGTGCGGCAGGGCGACAACCTGCCGGTGGAATTGCGCAAGGAACAGGGCAAGTGGGAGATTGTAAAGCCGGCGAAATACAAGGCCGACTCCGAGCGGGTACGCACGATGCTCAGTTCACTTGCCAGCGCCCGGATCGACGATTTCACCAGCGACGCTCCGGCAAATCTGGCCCAATACGGTCTGTCCAAGCCGGAACTGGAGGTTTCCGTTTTTACCGGACCGGGGCAGTCTGAGCAGTCGCTGCTGTTCGGCAAAAAGGAATCGAACAAGGATGATTACTATGTAAGGCGCGGGGAGAAGCCCAACGTCTATACGGTCCACAATTATGTGTTCGTCGATGCCAACAAGGGACTCAACGATCTGCGCGATCGAACCGTGCTGGCATTCGATCCGGATAAAGTGGAGCAGGTAAAGCTCACCAACGCTGGAAAGACCTTCACCCTGGATCAGACGAATGGCAAATGGACCGAGATTAGCGGCTCCAAATCGCAGGCCGATCCTGCCAGGGTGCGGCAGTTCATCGACCGAGTTCACGACCTCAAGGCTGAAACGATCGTGCAGGACTCCGCCGCCAATTTGGATAAGTTTGGACTCAACTCGCCTGCCGAAGAGGTGGTTTTTTTGGACAAGGAGGGCAAATTACTGGGCAGGGTCGAGTTCGCCAAAGTCGACCGCTACAATGAGAACGACAAGAAGGTTCCGGCGCGCACCGATTATTACGCCATGTCCAGTGCCAGCCCCACGGTTTACAAGATTTTCGAGTATGACTACAGCGACCTGATCAAGACGCCAGACCAGTTCGCGGCCCCGAAACCGGCACCGGCGGCTTCGCCGAAAAAGTAAGTGTATCCCCTACCTGAAAATTCCTGAAGGGGAAGGGGAGTGTCGAGTATCTTAACAAGAAGTCGGTCAGGCGTAACTGCCAGATTGGTACTTTCGCTGAGGAGAGTAGACCGGTTTCCGGCCTGCGATTTCTCCTCCGAAGAAAATAGCAGCCTCAAGCGCGGGTCTAACGACCGGTGAATTTGGGTTCGCGTTTCTCGGCGAATGCTTTGAGCGCCTCTTTAAAGTCGGCCGTGTTCATGCAGGCGATTTCCGACAGCACTTCCAGTTGGGTTGCCTCGACGAAGCCGGAATTGATGCCGGAATGGATGGCCTGCTTGGACAACTGCAGGGCCAGCGGCGTGGACTTGAGCGTCATACGCGCCATCTCGCGCGCTTCGTCCATCAATTTGTCGGCCGCGACAACCTTGTTGATCAAACCTATTGCGGCCGCTTCGAGGGCCTCCAATGTGCGTGCGGTCAGCACCAGCTCAAGAGCTTTTCCAAGACCGAGGATTCGCGGCAGCATGTAGGTTCCACCGAATTCAGGTATCAGTCCGACGCGGGTGAAGGTCAGGGAGAATCTGGCGGTTTCGGACGCTATCCTGATATCGCATGGAAGTGTCATATCGACCCCCGCTCCCACCGCGATGCCGTTGATTGCGGCAATCAGCGGCTTGGGAAAGCGCAGGAACTTGAGCGGGGCGGTGGTCGCGAGTTCGCGCGATTGCGCGATTCGCTCGCGCGTCATCGGCTGGCGCTGTTCAGCCAGATCGAGGCCGGCGCAAAACGCGCGTCCGGCGCCGGTGAGGATTACCGCCCTGATCTCCGCGTCCTCCGCCAGACGGTCGAGCACCGCCATCAGTTCCAGGATCATCTGCCGGCACAACGCGTTGAGTACATGGGGCCGGTTGAGCGTGACGATCGCGATCGCGTCGTGTTGCTCAAGGAGCAGGGTCTGGTAGCTGGTGTCCGGTTTCATCGCGGTCGCGCCTCCTGAAAAATCAAGGGCGCCCCGATCGCCGCGGCGCCCTTGATAACGTGCCATGTCGGCCGGCTCAAATAGTCATTTCGGCTGGTGTTTGAGCCTGGGCATTACTTCTTTGGCCAGCAACTCGATCGAACGCATGATCTTCTTGTGCGGCGTGGTGTACATTTGCATGAACAGCAGCGCCTCGTCCACGCCCGCATCGGACAGGTATTGCAGGACGTTGAGGCAGGTTTCAGGACTGCCGATGCACGCGCCGCCCGCCTTGACAATTTCCTCCATCGGGACAGTCTGCGCCTGTTTGCGCGATTCCATGAACTGTTTCATGAAAAATTCGTACGACTTGGGCGGCTTACCGTCGATCCACGGCGCGAACAGATTACGCACCGCGTCGTTGTAGGTCCTGAAGTTGGAGCCCTGGATCTGCAACGCTTCGGCGTCCGTGTCGCAGCACAGCGTGAACGTCAACAGCGCGAACTTGTCGTTGACGAAGGAGCCGATCGGCTTGCAGTTTTTGATCCGCTCGCGGTAAAGCCGGACATAGTCATTGGATTGTCCCTGGCCGATCCCGAAACCAAGCACGCCGATACCGTGATCGCCGGCGAACTCGATGCTGGCGGGCTGGGTGCAGGCGACCCACATCGGCGGATGGGGCTTTTGCACCGGTTTGGGCACCACCTGGCGGTCCGGAACTTTGATCGTGGGGCTGTTCCAGCTAAAGGTGTCCTGCGTCCACGCCTTGGGCAGAATTGCGAGCGATTCCTCCCATTGAGCTCGCGTCACGTCCGGGTCGACTTCGAAGCCGCTCAGTTCGGATTCCGAAATCGCGCGTCCGCCGCCAAAATCGACCCGCCCGTTGGAAAGCACGTCGAGGGTGGCGATACGTTCGGCCACCCGCACGGGATGGTTGATGCGAAAGGGCAGCAGCACGATGCCGTGTCCCAGGCGGATATTTTTGGTCTTTGCTGCCAGATGGGAAAGCACCAGTTCAGGCGAGGAGCTGTAGGAAAACCCCGGCAGGAAATGATGTTCGGTAAACCACACTCCCTTGTATCCGAGTTCGTCAGCAAGCATCACCTGCTCGATGCATTCGTCGAAGGTGCGCTTGACGCCCTTCTCGGACATGTCCGAGGTTTCAAGTTCAAAAAACAGACTCAGTTCCACACGCGAGCCTCCAATCGGTATTTTTCCATTTTCGGAAACTGGATATCTACTTAATCGCCAATGGTGCCACCGGAGATCCCACCGCGCCTGGAATCAACAATGGCTGTGCGACCAGCATGAATTCGTAAACCTTGTCCTGGGCGCAATCGGCAGCCAGTTCGTCCAGCGCCCAAATCTCGCCCAGCATCAGACCCATCTCGCGAAGGGTCAGGCAATGGAGCAGCAGCGAGGTGCCTTCGATCTCCGCGGGGCTCACCTCGACGGCGACGTTATCGACCGCGACCGCCGCCGCCTTCTTGTTGTGCAGCCATTCGGCGCAGCGCCAGCTAAGTCCGGGCGAGCCGGTGAGGAAGGCCTCGCCGTCGCGGGTTTCAACGAAGCGCCCCCACCATCCGGTGCGCACCAGCACAACGTCGCCCTGTTCGACCGTGATACCTTCGGCTTGGGCCGTTGCGTCGAGTTCCTCGGGCGTAACAATCGTGTTGGGGGCCAGATGCTTGAGTCCGTTTTTGCCGGCGACATCGAGCAGCACGCCGCGTGTCACCACGTGTCCCTTTTCGGCCACCTTTTCGATGCCATTTTTGGTGGCTCCCAATCCGGTTACGGAAGAGGCCGGATAACCGTTGTACAACTTATGATCGTACCAGACATGGGAAAGCGCGTCCCATTGTGTGCCCGCCTGCAGGTTCATCACGATGACGTCGTCGGCAAAACGCATCGGCGTCGAATACATCATTTTGAAAGCTTCGCCGACGGTCCCACCGAAACCTTCCTTCAGATGCTCGGTCAACTGCTCGTCGCCGCCGTGCACGATCATCAGGCGGATGGGATTGCGGCGAAAGAACGAACCGCTCCAAGGCCCGTCGGCCTCGTAGGGCGCGCACAAGGGAAAACTGCGTCCCCGTTTGACCAGGCGTGTGGCGGCGACAATTTTCTCCGGGGTAATGTAATTAAGCGTACCGATCTGATCGGAATCGCCCCATTTGCCCCAGTTGCGAACGCGCTTTGCGACCTCGCGCCAATCTTCGGCCATCTGCGCTTGCTCCTCCTTTCACCCGCTCAATGCTGCGAAGCGCCACCATCGATCGTATAGGTCGCACCGGTGATGAACGCCGACTCGTCCGAAGCCAGAAACGTAGCCAAAAACGCGACTTCCTCCGGACGGGCGATCCGCGGAATAGTACCGGGCCGGTTGCTCATGCTGGTCAGACCCAGCTTTTTCATCGAGACCTGGAGCATCGGTGTATCCACCGGACCGGGGCAGATGGAGTTGCAGCGGATGTTCTCGGCCGCATTCTGGAAGGCCACGGCGCGGGTAAGAGCGGTCACCCCGCCCTTGCTGGCGGTGTAGGACGTGCCGCCGCCGCCGCCCAGGGCTGCGCCCGAGGCGAGATTGACGATCGAGCCGCCACCAGCTTTTTTGAGGTAAGGAACACCATACTTGCACATCAGGAAGACGCCTCGCAGATTGACCGCGATGGTTTTGTCGAAAACCTCTTCCGAGACGTCCACGATTTTGGTGTCCTGCATCAGCGAGATACCGTGGCAAACCGCCATCGTGGTAAGCTTGCCATATCTGGCGACGACCTGCTCCAGCGCGCGTTTGACGTCTTCGGTGCGGGAGACATCAGCGGCAGCAATCACGCCCTGACCCTCATCCAGGCTGGCCAAGGTTTCTTTCAGCCCCGCCTCGTTCACGTCGACCAGCCCGACCTTGCATCCTTCTCTGGCAAAGACCTGAGCGACGGCTCTGCCGATTCCGGACGCCGCCCCGGTGACCACCGCGACCTTATCTTTCAGTCTCATCGAGTTTCACCTTTCCGCATCAGTTGATAAGCCACGCGCGCGCGATGCGACCGCGCTGAGCGCGTCCGATCAGGCTCCATTGCGAGAGAAGTGCGGGATGACGTGCTTGCCAAAAAGCTCGATTGACTTCATCACCTTCTCGTGCGGAATCGACCAGAACTGCTGCATGCCCATCAGATGATCCAGGCCGGTGGTTTTCTGAATATGCTCAAGCTGCCTGATGCAGGTGTCAGGGCTGCCGCAGATCACCGTATTGTTGTTGACCAGGAAATCCATATTGATCTGATCCTGCGTCACTCCCTTGGGCAGGTTCGCGCCGGCGCGCAGCGGCACGTCGCGGGTGCCTTCCTTGACGGCGGCCTGGAGCTGGCCGTTGACCGTGAACAGCGTGTTTACATAGGACATGAAAGCGCGCTCGGCGTTCTCCCGCGCCTGTTTGTCAGTCTCGGCGCAATGAACCATGTAAAACACCGCCACGCGCTTGTTGGTGAACGAACCGATCGGTTCAGCCTGCTTGAGCGCGTCGCGATAGAGCTGGACGCGGCGGGCAACCTCATCGGGAGGCAGCATGACGACCAGGGTGAGCAAGCCGAGTCCCATCCGGCCGGCAATTTGATGGGTCTCTTCGTTGCTCGCGGCCAGCCACAACGGAGGATGCGGCTTTTGCACCGGCAGCGGGACGATCGTGCGCTCGGGAATATCGAAATAGCGGCCTTTCCAGGAGAAGGTTCCGTCCTTGCTCTTCCAGATGTTGACCAGCACGCGCAACCCCTCTTCCCATCGCGCGCGGGTTTCCTCGGGCGGGATGCCGAATCCGCCCAATTCCTGGATCGTACCCGAGCGGCCGGTGCCGACTTCGATGCGTCCGTTGCTCAGGATGTCCAGCGTCGCAAGGCGCTCCGCTACCCGCACCGGGTGGTTATACGGAAACGGCAGCAGGACCACCGCATGGCCGATGCGAATTCTGGAAGTGCGTTGGCTGAGCGCCCCATAGAGCACTTCCGGGGCCGAACAATGAGAGAAGCCGGGTTGGAAATGATGCTCGACGCTCCAGAAGTTGTTGAAGCCCATCTCCTCGGCGAACGCTACCTGCTCCAGCACCTGATGAAAAACCTGGGCCTCGCGCTCACGATGTTTTAACGGGCTATTGACCTGAATTTCATAAAATATACCGAAGTCCATGCAGCTCTCCTGTAAATCGACTTTAGTACGGTTCTCTGCAAGGTTACAAGCTGAGCAGATTAGCCATATGGGAATGTGCCAGCAAAACAGACAAGGTTGCGCCGCCGGTACCCTGTTGAAAGCAGCGGTACACAATTTTGCCAGCGGCGCCGACGCAATGGCGGTGAGCGCGGACCGCGCCAAGCGGCCCGCCGCCATTAGCGCAAGTCGGGCAACCGCCGCGCGTTGAGCGCGTCGCAACTTATTTGATCGCGACGGCGTTAGGTGGGGAACCTACTCCTCCGGGAAGCTTCAGCGGGACGGAGCTGAGAAAAAAGCTGTAGCGACCGTCGTTGGCGCACGCTTGTGATAATGCCTCCAGGTCCCATAGTTCGCCTATCGGCATACCCAGATAAACCAGCAGATGCGCGTGGAGGGTGTCGCGTTCGCGCTCGGCGCCGTACTTCGGCGAGGCCTCCAGCGCGGGCGTATCCGTTGCGACGGCGGCGACCCGTGAATTCCAAAGCCATCGCACAAGGTCAATACTGGCTTCGACTCCAGGCAGCCTGGCCTTCACCGCGTACCCGCGTCGGACTTCGAGGTTGGCGGAAAGGTAATAGGCGAGCCATCCCAGGCGAATCAGCAGGATATCGCCGGGTTTGATTGCGGTCCGTTGTTCGCTCAGCGCAGCCTGCAGATCCGCGAGCGCAACGACCTGGGCCTTGGAATAGTCAAAGGCGATTTTATGCCTTTGATAATAGCGTCCGATATCGATCAGGACCCCCCGTCCAGCCACGACCTTGCTGGCGATCCGATCGATTCCCAGCTTGGTGCCGCCGCGCCCCGCCACCTGATGGTCGGGGAAGCCATTGTACAGTCCGACTGAGGCATGGCGGAAATGCGCAAGCGCGTCCCATTGCGACGATGTTTGCGTGTTGAGATTGTCCAGTGTGTCGTCCAGCAGGTCGCTGTAGCCCGGCATCCCCTTGACTGTGTGACGGTATGGAGTGCGCGGCACAATTGGCGGATCGGGCAGGTTGAGCGGCAGGTCGAGCGAGAAGCATTGGCCCGAGCGGACTTCCGCGATTGCCTCGCGCACGCGTTGCGGCGTCAGCAGGTTGAGTGTGCCCAGTTCGTCGTCGTCGCCGAAAACACCCCAGGCGCACCCCGCCGGCGCGCCCTGACGAATTGGCAGGTCATCGTATTGCGGCAGTTCCATAGGTTCTCCCTCGGTTGGACCGTCGTCGTCGTTTGCGATATTGGGTTGAAAACCACCGCCGGTCCGCAGCCGTCGGGACCGCGGGTGCTCAGACTGTGAGAGGTTTCATTGCCGATGTCAAATAATGCGCAGGCGCTTGCCGGAGTCCGGGTGCTGGAGGCAACCAACTATATTGCGGGTCCGGTTGCCGGCCGGATCCTGCACGATCTCGGCGCGGAAGTGGTCAAACTGGAACTGCCGCCGTACGGCGATTACAGCCGCGGCGTGATGCCCAAACCCGAATCCAAGGCCCGCTTTTCGCCGCTGCATGCCTACTACAATCGCGGCAAGCGCAGCGTCTGCATCGATTTCAAGCGCCCCGAGGGAGCGCAACTCGTGCGCCGGTTGATTGCGCGCTTCGACGTCTTCCTGGAAAATCTCACCCCCGGATTGCTGGCCAAGTACGGACTTGGTTACGACGATCTGAAGATCATCAACCCGCGCCTGATCATGTGTTCGGTGTCGGGATTCGGCCAAACCGGCCCGATGGCCAAACTGCCAGCCACCGACGCGATCGCGCAATCGATTTCGGGCGTCACTTCGCTGACCGGCAATCCCGACGGGATGCCGGTGTTCAGCGGTATCTACATCGCTGACGGCAACGCCGGCGTCAACGCGTTCGGCGCCATCAGCGCCGCACTGTACTACCGGGAGAAATCCGGCCGTGGCCAGTATATCGACCTGTGCCTGAGCGAATGTATCTTCAACCTGCACGACAATACCCTGTCCGAGTATCTGTCGGGTGACAAAGCGGGCGACGCGCCCAAACCCTTCGGCAGCCATCGCAACGGTCCCTCGCCTCACGGCTATTACAAGACCGAGGACGGCTATTTTATCATGGTCGTGCTCGACCATTACTGGGACACCTTTATCAAGGCGTCGGGGATGGTCGAACTCAGGGACGACCCGCGCTTTTCCTCGCTGCGCAAACGCTCGGAGAATCGCTATATCCTGGCAGAAAAGGTCCAGGCGTGGGTGACGAGGAATTTCAAGCGGCGCGACGACGCGATCAAATTCCTGCGCGAGGCCGGACTGATCGCGGCTCCGGTGCTGAGCGTGCCCGAAGCAATCAACCATCCGCAGATTAACAGCCGTGACGTGCTCCAGCCGGTGGACGTTCCCGGCGTCGGCCTTATGATGCTGCCGCGCACGCCCTATCACATGAGCGAGACGCCAACCCGAATCGGCCAGCGGGCGGCGATGCTGGGAGAGGACAATCACCCCGTCCTCTCGCGCGACCTGGGCCTGAGCGACGACGAAATCCGTGCCCTGGAGGCAAAAGGTGTGCTGGCGAAAGATCCGGTGCTGTCCTGATCGTCCACCATGATGATTTCCGTCAGGTTCCCAAAATGAGCCCAATTTTCATCCGCAGCCTATGTGACTGATCGATGACGGAGTTCCTGTACGACGGGCCCCGCAACGCCACGCACACGCTGGTGCTGGCGCACGGGGCTGGCGCGGCGATGGACTCGCCCTTCATGAACCGGATCGCCGAGGGCGTCGGCGCGGCGGGAGTCCGCGTGGCCCGTTTCGAGTTTCCCTATATGGCGGCGCGCCGGCGCACCCACAAACGATCGGCGCCCGATCGCGAGCCCATCCTGCGCGCCACCTGGATGGAGGTGATCGAGGAATTGGGGGGAGGGTCACGGCTGGTTATCGGGGGCAAGTCGATGGGTGGGCGCATCGCCAGTATGGTTGCGGATGAGGCCGGCGCGATGGGCTTGGTCTGTCTGGGCTATCCGTTCCATCCGCCCGGACGCCCGCAGCGTCTGCGCGTGGAGCATTTGCGCGAACTGCGGACACCGACGCTTATCGTGCAGGGGACACGCGACTCGCTCGGCAGTCGCGACGAGGTAGCGCAATACGGGCTGCCGGCGCGAATACGGATCGCGTGGATCCAAGACGGCGACCATTCCCTCAAGCCCACCAAGCGCTCGGGCCGGACGCCCGAACAAAACCTGGCCGAGGCTGTCGCCCGGATCATCGAATTCGTCGAAAGCCTGGCTCGGCCGCCCAGGCGGGTCTGAAAATCCCGCCAGGATGCCGGTTTGGGCCGGCGCTCAGGTGACCTCACTTATTTTGTTCCCAAACCGGGCTGAGATTGGTAGTATTTAACCGTCTTAACGCCAAAAAGAGGCCGTAGTTTAAATTCAGGGCACATTGCGGCAAAGTCAAACAGTGATAACAACAATCGCGTAGGCGCTTAACCTTCTGGCTTCATAGTTCGATCCGGTTGGGGAAGGGTTGGACGGTTCCCGTGAATCTTCAGCAACAGAACCATTGCCTAGCCAAGCGCAAGCGAAAGGCGGGCGGCCAATACGGTTTGACGTTACAATATTACAAGCTGTAGGATTCATGGAAATTATCAAATGATGAGCACACCAAAATTACTGCTTTGGATTGGTTTTGTCGCCTTGATGATTTACGTGTTTTTCTTTGGCTTCAACCGCCTGCAGCAGAATTTAAGTTCAGAATTTGGGGGAACCGCTGACAATTTCGTATCAGGAATCCAGTCTTTTGCCAGTGAAACACACCTCGACGAGCTCGTAAGTTACGTCAAATCGAGGCTCAGCGAGATCACTGGAAGCAAGGCCAAGCCCGATGCGTTGAGTTCGGGCACCGAGGATGAGGCCAGACATAAGCGGCATCGAGAGCAGAAACCAGACCTCTCAGAAGAAAATAACAGTAACGATCCGATGTGATTGCGGTTTTGCGGCCGCCTGCCGCAGCCACCTGCCCTGGAGGTTTGCCCGATACCGTCGAGTCTGGACTACCGCCGCACCCCGCTTGACTGTCATCGCTCAAACATCGATGCTGCCAGATTACGGAGAGGTTCGGGAGTCCGGCTTAACCGGCGTGACTCGAAATCACGTGTGCCCTTGTGGCACCGAGGGTTCAAATCCCTCCCTCTCCGCCATTCCACAGACTGTCGAATTTCCTGTCTGAAGCGCGCCAAGGGCACGGCGTGCGCCTTCGCAGCGCTGCTTTTCACGGCCGCCTTGGCGCCGGGATCTATCTGATCCCTAAATCGGCCGGGGCGGCTGCGATTTCGCGCTTCTTGAACGCGACCGCCACGCGTAGACGTTCGAGGTGCTGTTCGATCGTCTTGCCACCCTGCTTTACCTTGTGCGTTTTGAAGAACTGATCGACATCGCTTTCCTGATCTACCAGCGAGGTGACGCCGCCGCACATCCGTGGAATTGCGTTTTCCGGGTATTTCTCGATCATTTTGTCCCAGTTCTTTTTGAGAAAATTCCACGCCTCGTAGCGGCATTCCGTGTTCATCAGCAGTTCCATCATCAGGTACGGCGCGTTCTGGGTGCGGACCTCGCCGTTGAGCGTCATCTCCATCGCATCGCGCAGCAGTTGCGGCTGCCTGAAGTCCGCCAGGGCGTAAAGATAGCGCTGCTCATCCTGGGGCGTGCGCGCTGTCTTGAACCTTTCCTTGAACTCCTTGTAATCGGACTCGCCGCCCGTATATGCGACGATTCCAATAATCGCCGGAACCAGATTATTATCCACAGAAGCCGGCGCGCTCTTGTATCTGGCATACAGTTCGCGCGCTTTGGCCTGAACCTGCGGATCTTCGCCCTGCGTGCCCAGCGCGCCGATCAGGCTGGCGCGAAGCTGGCCTTGCAACTCACTCTCGCCAGCCTTGGGCTCCCATCCCAGGCGTTCCAATGCCGGAGTGAGCAGACGGCGCACCTCGGCCTGCAAGGCGGGACGATGCTGCTGGTCGACGACGACGTCAAGGTAGGCGAAGCCGCCCAGGATGGCGCGCCACACGTTGAGGTCGGTCTCGTTGCGGAACTTGTCCGCCATGCTGAAAAAGTCACGCAACGGACCCAGGCCCGCAACGACCGCGGCCCAGGCGTCGCTGACCACGCCGAAGCGTTCGATCGGGCTTAGCTGGTCCAGCGCTCCAGTCAGTCCGGCCAGCAGATCGGAGCTGTAACGCACGCGGTAAAAGCCGCTGCCGCCCTGGTTGACCAACACCCATCTGATGTTGCCGGGCAACTCCAGGGTCGCCTCAGACGAGGTCAACAGCATTTTGTGCTCGCTGATTCCCTGGTCGGTCGCCGCCTTGATCATCAGTGGAACGTGCCATTGCTCCGCACCCGAACCCGGCTCTCGCAGGTACAGGAACCGATTCTGGCTCAGTTGGATCGATTTGCCGTCGGCGCCGCGGGCGACGCTGATGATTGGAAAGCCGGGCTGGAAGATCCACGTGTCCATCATCCTGCGCACCGGCTGATGGCTGGACTTTTCCAGCGCGTCCCACAAATCGCTGGTTTCGGCGTTGGCGTACTCGTGTTCGCGCAGGTAGAGTGAGATACCCTTGCGAAACTCCTCCGCGCCCAGGTACTGTTCGAGCATCCGCAGCACCGACGCGCCCTTCTCATAGGTGAGCACGTCGAACATGCCGCCCGCGTCGGCCGGCGAATGCACCGGGTACTCGATCGGCCGGGTGCTGTTGAGTCCGTCCACCGCCATCGCGGCCCCGCGCGACAGCCCGAAGCTGACCCATCGCTCCCAATGCGGCTTCCACGCATCGACGGCCAGCATCTCCATGAAGGTGGCGAAGGCCTCGTTGAGCCAGATGCCGTTCCACCATTGCATCGTGACCAGATCGCCGAACCACATGTGCGCGTTCTCGTGCGAGACGACGTCGGCGACACGCTCCAATTCCGCGCGCGACGCGGTCTTTTCGTCCACCAGCAGCGCGGTTTCGCGAAAAGTGATCGCGCCCAGGTTTTCCATCGCGCCGGCCGCGAAATCCGGAATAGCGATCAGGTCCAGTTTGTCGCCCGGATATTTGATCCCGTAATAGTTGGCAAAGAAATTGAGCGAGAAAACACCGATTTCCTGTCCATAATGGGTCAGGGCTTCCTTGCCCGGCACGTACCATACGCGCAGCGGCGTGCCGTTGGCGTCCATCGGGTCGGTCGATTTGAATTCACCGACTACGAAGGCGAGCAGGTAGGTGGACATCCGGATCGTTTGACGGAATGTGACTTCCTTCTTGCCATTGCCCACCAGCTTTTCGCTTTCGATCGCGGTGTTGGAAATCGCCGCGAGATTCTGATCGATCACCAGCGTCAGTCTGAAGGTCGCCTTGGCTGCCGGCTCGTCCCAGCAGGGTATGGCGCGACGCGCGTCGGTGGCTTCGAACTGGGTCGTGGCAATCGTATGGGTTTGCCCGGCGGGATCTTTGTACTGGCTACGGTAAAAGCCATGCAGCTTGTCGTTGAGAATTCCACGGAAGCGGATCCGCAATGACCATTTGCCCGGCTCGATCTTGCGATCGAAGCCCAGGATCGCGCGTTCACTGACCGCATCCAATTCGGCCTTCCCGCTGATACTTTGGCCGTTGCGGCTCAACGTGACCTCGTCGATGGTCAGTTCCAGGGCGTTAAGCTGAATTTCCTGGACCGGCTCGCGGACTTCGATCGTAACCGTCTCGTCACCAGTGAAAGTGAAATTCTTCAGGTCGGGCTCCAGCCGGATTTCGTAATGCTCCGGTTTGACCGACGCGGGTAAGCGGTAAACTTCGGCCGAGGTTTGAACGTTGGCGCTGTCGTAATGATACATGTCGTTCCTCTCCTGTCTGGCGCCCGAGTGATCGTGACGAGGGCAAAATCCGGTCCCTTGACAGATAATGTTTATCCGAATGCAGCCTCAGGATGAAACACAAAGCTCCCGGGCCGCGGTGCCCGCTGCCGATGCCAGTTCAGCATAACTGGTGAGCCGGATCCCGCAGCGCCCGATCAGGCCGCGGGTTTGCGGATCGGTCAGCAGTTCGACTTCCCGTTGGGCCGCAGGATTTGCCGGACCGTCGGCCCGCTGATCGGCCGGATGGAAGTACAATTCGGTTACACTGTCATGCGGCAGGCGCGGGAGCAGGCCGTGCAGATAACTGCGGCTGAAGTGACCGCTCTGATGCAGCCCGAACAGCCAATCCGCCGATTTGATGCCCCGCTTTGCCATCAGATGGCGAGCCCGCAGTGACAGGGCGCGGAAGATCGCGGCTTCCATCAACTTGCGCGCAGCGTGGTTGGCGCTCAGTCGGAGCGTCGTTGTCACGCGTTCGCGCGGCAGCCGCAGATAGGGCACGCGGTATTCGGCGGCCAGTTCGGTCAATATTTCAATAATGGTCGGATGGACATGGACGTTGAGATGGCCGTCGATATGATTGAGGTAGCCGATCAACTTTAGATGGCGCTCGATCTGCGCGCGGCATTCATCGACGATCTTCTGGCGCAGCCGGCGGTCGAAGAAATAGCGCAGCCCAGCTTTCACCGGATTGCGATTGAAATCCTGGTGCGAATCGACCAGCCCGCCAAGTTCGGCCGCGGGCAGCACGCTCTTGCCCTGGCAGAATACCAGATGCAGCCCCACATCCATGCGGGGATACTGCTGGGCGAGCTGAACCGCCTCATCGCAGCCGGGTTCGGCGACCATCAGGCTGGCGCTGGTCAGGATGCCTTCGCGATGGCATCGCACGATGCCGGCGTTGCATTCGGGCGACGCCCCGAAATCATCCCCGTTGACGATCAGCAGCTTCAAGCGATCCTTTCGGCCGGCGTCGGGTCCGGTTGTGGCGGTTGGCAGCTCACAAGGCCAATTCTGATAACAATGATTAAGGTCACTCAAGACTATGGGACAGTGCGGAGGCTGCCGGGAGCATGATTCTCATCTTCTACGCGTTGCGGCGTGAGCTGGGCGGGGTGCGCAAACGGATTGGAAATCGCGCCGCTTTGGGCGATGGGCTGCGCGGCTTCCAAGGACGGCTGGGCGGTGAAAACGTCGCCCTGGTGGCGACCGGAATCGGAATCACGCAGGCGCGCGAATCGGCGCGACGCGCCTTGCAAATCCTGCCCCAGCCAACGCTGGTGGTCTCCACCGGTGTCGCCGGCGGGCTTGCTCCTGATCTCAAGGCCGGCGACCTGGTGATGGCCGACCGCCTGCTGATCGAATCGGAGAGCGGCAATTATGAGGATGCGGCGGAAATCGCGCCTGGCGCGATCCAATTGGCGCGTCACGCGCTGGAACGCCGCGGATTGAAGGCGGCGGCGGGACCGATGCTGACGGCGCGGCGCGTGCTGGCCAACACGGCGGCAAAACGCGATGCGTATGCGCGCTGCGGTGCGCTGGCCGTGGACATGGAAAGCGCGGCAATAGCGATCGAGATGGGGCAGGGCGCGCCGCCGTTGGTTTGCATCCGTGCGATAATCGACGAAGCCGGCGACGAAATTCCCGGCGCTGAACTGGCTGGCGAATCGGGCGAGGTGTCGCCGCTTAAGGCGGCGGCGTACTTTATTCGCAATCCGTCGGCGCTGATGCAAGTGCCAGCAATCCTGAAAAATCTGCGGCTGGCCGCCACCTCAATCGCGGCGGCGCTGGAAGCGCTGTGCTCGGGCGCAAAGTCGTGATTTGATGCGCGCCGCAAGCGGCGCTATTCAATAATGTTCGCAAAGGAGGAGCGCGTCATGGCGGACGCCAGGAAAAGATTGGCAGGTAAGGTCGCAATCGTGACCGGCGCCGGCAACGGCATTGGCAGGGCCGAAGCGCTGCTGCTGGCGCGCGAGGGCGCCAAAGTGGTGGTGAACGATCTCGGCGGCGATACCAAGGGCGAAGGCGCCGACCTCGGGGTCGCGCAGAAGGTCGTGCAGGAGATTCAAAGCTTTGGCGGCAATGCGGTCGCCAACGGCGATTCGGTGGCCGATTACAGCGCGGCCGCGAGAATAATCGATACCGCAATCAAGTCATTCGGACGCCTGGATATCCTGATCAATAACGCCGGCAATGCGCGGCCTCGCGTAATCTACAATCTGAGCGAGGAAGACTGGGACGCGGTTATCGCCGTACATCTCAAGGGATGCTTCAACATGGTCCGCCACGCCGCGCCGATCATGCGCGAGCAACGCTCCGGGGTGATCATCAACACCGGATCGGAATCCGGCCTGGGTCATTTCGGACAGGCGAACTATTCCGCCGCCAAGGAGGGAATCATCGGCTTTACGCGCACGATTGCCCGCGACCTGGGCCGCTTCAATATCAGGTGCAACGCGATCCGGCCGCGCGCTCTGGATACGCGTTTGGCAGGAGGCGAAGGCGGCGGCGTCGCAGCGGGCGAGAAACTGGCCCAGACCTTCGGCCAACATGTGCTGGGCAATCGCAGCATGAGCACTCCGCTTACGCCCAAGGCCGAGGAGGTCGCGGCATTGGTCGTATGGCTGTGTACGGATTCGATGGCGGGAGTTAACGGCCGCACTTTTCAAATCGGCGGCGGCGAAGTCGGCCTGTGGTCCGAGCCGGAGCTGATCAAATCCTCCTTTCGCGAAGAGGGATGGGATCTCGATGCGCTCGACAAAGACGCAATGCGCAACTACCTGGTCGGCGACATCATCGAGCCGTGACGCTCAGGCCTGGAATGGGTTGCTCAGCATGATTATTGCCTCGCGGGCCGCGCCTGTACCTACCATGGCGAGGCGGACGTTGGTCAGTTCGCCGATTCGCTCAAGGTAGCGGCGCGCCGGAGCGGGCAGATCGGCCATCGCGCGGATGCCCTGCAGACTTTGGTGCCATCCGGGAAGTTCCTCACAAATCGGGCGGATCTTGTCGAGGCCAACGCGGCCCGGTGGCATCTGCTCGTAACGCCGGCCGGCGCGCTCGTAGGCAACGCAGATCTTCACCGGGTCAATTCCGGTAAGCACATCCAGTTTGGTCAGCGCCAGTCCCCAGGCGCCGTTGAGGCGCAGGGCATGGCGCGCCAGCACGGCGTCGAACCATCCGATGCGCCGCGGACGGCCTGTCGCGCTGCCGAATTCGTCGCCCTCCTCGCGCAGCCGCTTGCCGACACCCGTTTTAATCTCGGTGGGGAAGGGGCCGCCGCCGACGCGCGTAGTATAGGCTTTGCTGATTCCCAGGACCGCGTCCAGTTTGCCCGGCGGTAGACCAGCCCCGGCGAAGGCGGCGGAAGCCAGGCAATTGGATGAAGTCACGTAAGGATAGGTGCCGTAATCTATATCGAGCATCGCGCCGTGTGCGCCCTCGAACAGGATCCGCTTGCCTGCTTCATGCGCCGAGTAGAGAAAGCCGGCGGTATCGGCGAGAAATGGCAGCAACCGTTTGCGCAAGGTTTTCATCTGCGCGATCAGTTCGTCGGTCCTGATCGGCTTGGCCTTGAGCACCGATTTGAGATACGCGTTCTTTTCCTTCAGGTTGCGTTCCAGCCGCGCGGTAAAGGAGCGGAAGTCGATCAGATCGGCAAAGCGCAAGCCGCTGCGCGCGACCTTGTCCTCGTAGGCCGGACCGATACCGAAACCGGTGGTGCCGATCGCGTTGCGGCCCAGGCGCGCTTCGCGCCCGCGGTCAATCGCGCGATGGTACGGCATCACCATGTGGGCGTCGTAACTGAGCTTGAGGCTGTCTTCGCTGCTCAAAAAACCGTTGGCGCGCAGATTGTCGATCTCCTCGACCAGCGCGAAGGGGTCAACCACGGTGCCGTTCCCGATTACGCAGGTTTTGCCTGGGTGGAGCGCGCCCGCCGGCACCAGGCGAAGAATAAATTTCCTGCCGTCGACCACTAGCGTATGAGCGGCATTGTTGCCGCCCTGGAAGCGCACGACAATATCCGCGTCTGCCGCGAGCAAATCGACGATTTTGCCCTTGCCTTCGTCTCCCCATTGCGTGCCCACTACGGCCACTGTCTTCATCGGATAGCGAACCTCGTTCAAACGAATCGGTGTGGATTGCGCCGCACGGCAACGCCCGTGACAGTGTGCGGTCGCGAGCCAGGTGAATCAACCGAGCGGCCGGGGCCCGGCAACCGCAGCATCGGGCGGGTCAAAGCTTAATCAGGGTCGCTGAGTTGATCGCGGGCAGGGCCCTGAGTTCTTCAAGCACCGATTGGGGCGGCGGACTGTCAACATGCACCAGGTTGATCGCCATCCCACCGCTGTGGTCGCGGCCCAACGCGAGGCCCGCGATGTTGACATTGTTGCGCCCCAGCAAAGTTCCCACCGCGCCGACCACCCCGGGGACATCGCCATTGCGGCACAGAATAAAATGGCCTTCCGGCACCGCTTCGACCCTGAAACCGTCGATTCTGATGATTCTCAGGGCTCGATTTCCGATAAGCGCCCCCGCCACTTCATGCGTGTCCGAGGGCGTACGCACGGTGAGGGTTAGAGTGTTGACGTAGTCGGTGGCCTCGCGCGCCCGGGTCTCGACCACCTGGATTCCGCGTTCACGCGCGATATAGGGGGCGTTAACGTAATTCAGAGTCTCGTCAAGGAAATGGCTCAACAGGCCTTTGAGCACCGCGGCCGTGATCGGCTCGGCGTTGAGGTTGGCGGCCTCGCCGCCCAATTCGACCGTCACCTGGCTGGGCGCTTCGCGGATAATCTGTGCGGCCAACCGGCCAAGCTTTTCGCCCAGGTTAAGATGCGGTCCGAGGACCTCCAGTTCCTTGGCGGTGAGCGTGGGAATATTGACGGCCTGTCGAATGGCGCCGTTGAGCAGGAAATCGACAACCTGGTTGGCGATGTCGATCGCAACCTGCACCTGCGCCTCGCCGGTGGCGGCGCCCAGATGCGGGGTGGTGATCACGTTGGGAAATTTCAGCAACGGATGGTCCGGCGAGGGCGGTTCCTCCACGAAGACGTCAAGCGCGGCGCCCGCGACCTTGCCCGATTTCAGGGCCTTGACCAGCGCGGTTTCATCAACGATTCCGCCGCGCGCGCAGTTGATAATTCGCACCCCCGGCTTCATCAGCGCGATGGCGGCGTCGCCGATCATCCCGCGAGTTTCGTCAGTCAGCGGAGTATGCACGGTGATGAAATCGGCGCGCTGGTAGAGTTCGGTCAGGCTGACCAGTTGAATTCCCAGCCGGTCGGCGGCGCCCGCGGTCAGGATCGGATCGTAGCCCAGGACTTTCATCTTCAATCCGATCGCCCGATCGGCCACGATGCGGCCGATGTTTCCCAGTCCGACCACACCCAGGGTCTTGCCGCAAACTTCTGTGCCGATGAATTTGTCGCGTTCCCATTTGCCGCATTTGGTCGAAAGGTCGGCGGCGGGGATATGACGCGCCAGCGCCATCATCATCGTAATCGCATGCTCCGCGGTGGTGACGCTGTTGCCCGACGGGCTGTTCATCACCACGATACCGCGGCGCGTGGCGGCTTCAAGGTCCACGTTGTCGACGCCGACGCCCGCCCGGCCGATCACTTTGAGCGAGTGCGCACGTTCGATAACCTCGCGGGTGACCCTGGTGCTGCTGCGGATTATCAGGGCGTGGTAAGGCTCGATTATCGCCGCCAGTTGCGCGGGGGACAGGCCGATTTTGATATCGACTTGCAGGCCGGCAGTCTTGCGCAGCACCTCGACACCCTGGTCGGAAAGTTTGTCGCTGAGCAGAACGCGCAGTGTTTCCATAGTCTTCAAGCGCCGGATGCGATTTCGGCCTGCGCGGCGGCTACTCCAGCGCCGCTATGGAACTCGTAACCCTCTCGACGCAACGCCATTTCCAGCGCGCCGACGGCGATTAGAATGTCCAGCGGCGCAACGTAGCCCATATGGCCAATGCGCACGAGTTTGCCCTTCATCTGATCCTGCCCGCCTTGGACAGTGACTCCGATCACGTCGCGCATGTAGCGGACCAGCCTGGAGCCGTCGATGCGGTCCGGGACCAGCATCCCGGTTACGCCGGGGGCGGGATTTTCCGCCGCCAGCAATTTCAAATTCAGCGCGGTGGCGGCGGCCTGCGCCGCCCGGGCCATCAATCGATGGCGCGCAAAGACGGTCGGCAGGCCCTCGGAATGGATCATCTCAAGGCTCTTGTTAAGGCCATAGATCAAGCCAATCGCGGGCGTGTAGGCGGTCGTATGCTCGTCGCGCTGGGCTTTCAACTCGCGGTTGAGATCGAAGTAAAAACGGGGCGATCGCGCCTTGGCGGCCCGCGCCCAGGCGCGTGGCGACAGCGCGGCAATTCCCAACCCAGGCGGCAACATCAGCGCTTTCTGGCTGCCGGTGACCAGCGCGTCGATTCCCCATTCGTCCATCTTCTGCTCGAACACGCCGACCGAGGTGATGCCGTCGACGATCAGCAGCACATCACGCCGCCGCGTAATCGCCGCAATTTCCCGCACTGGATGGACCGCCGTGGTCGAGGTCTCGCTGGCCTGGATCAACACCGCGCGGGCCTGCGGATGCTCCTGCAGCGCCTCCTCGATTTGGCCGGGCATCACCGCGTTTCCCCATGGCACCTTGACTTCGTGGGCGGCCATGCCGAACGCGGTCAGAATACGGCCCCAGCGCTCGCCGAACTTGCCGGCATTGACGTAAATGGCGGCGTCGCCCGGATTGAGCAGGTTGGCGACCGCGGCTTCCATCGCGCCGGTGCCGGAAGAGGCCAGCAGCAGCACCTCCTGTTCGGTGCCCATCAGCGGTTTGAGCCGCTGCCGCGCCTGGTCGAGGACGGCGCTGAATTCAGGCGTGCGATGGTGAACGATTGGCCGGGCCATTTCCAAGGCCACTTCAGGTGGCACCGGAGTAGGACCGGGAGCGAACAGGTACTTTTTGAACGGAGGCACTTTGGGATTGCGATTAGCGCGCTAAATTTTGTCAGGAAAAATCATCAATCAGGCCCTTCGGTCAGACCCCAAGCGAAGTCTTGCCCTGGGCCAGGATCAGGATAGCTTGGACAGGCATGCGAAACTATATGGCACTTCCACATCGGGTGTTCCGACATTAATTTCAGGCTCCGCAGCCGCTCGGCTGTTGCATGTCGGCGGGCCGTTGCGAAGCCCAAATCATCAGTGAGAGCACTTGCCGATGGAGTTGAAGGCGCGCCGCCTCCCAGTCCGCATCCGCTTCAGGCGCCGTTGGACGTTCCCTGCGTGGCGACCCAGCCGGAGCGGCCTGCCAGGATGCCGCGTTCCACCGGGCAGATCTGCAGCGACTCGCGGTCAAGCTGCGCAGCGATTGCGTCCATCCGCACGAATTCGGCGCCGGCTTGTTTAAGTCCGCGGACCAGCAGAGCGAAGCTTTCCAGATAGCCGATCCCTTCGGTTTCGGCGTGCAGCGTGTGTACGTTGAGGCGGTCGGCCCGCATCTGATTTTTGTAAAACGCCGCGATCGAAGCCGCATCGGGGAGATGCTCGCGGCCCAGGACTTCGTCCAGGGTCGGCAAAGTCGTTGGGATTTCGGGTGTCGAGAGTAGTTTGCCGTACACCTGCGTTCGGTAGGGGGCCGAGCCTCGCGTATCGCTGCGATAGAGCAGATTCCTCTCTTCCAATAATCGCAGCGCAACGGCGTTGGTGCGCCATCCGGGCGCCGCCCATCCCCGTGGCTCCGTAGCCAGGATCGCGCGGTACACCTGAAACGCATCCTCGATTTCCTGCTCCAGCCCGTCCTCTCCAAGATCGTCGATTTGGTCCTGCCATCGCACGTGATCGTAGCCGTGTACGCCAACCTCGAAGCCGTCAGCGCTCAGTTCCCGCACCAGATCGGGGAATGCCATCGCGACCGGGCGCGGCTTGAGCAAGGTACCTGACATGATCGTGCGCCATCCGTACATCGAAACGGCGCGCGTCCGAAGCATCTTGGAGAGGAAGCCGCGGTTAGTGATTATCCGGCGGATTGCCTTGCCGGAATTGTCGGGACCCATGGCGATGAAAAAGCTGGCGGTCACAGCTTCGCTGCGCAATATACGAGCGAGCGCGGGCACACCCGTTTTGAGGCCCTCGTGGGTATCCACGTCGATTTTAAGCGCTATTTGCAAGCTGACACGCGGCCTGGACGCCCGTTGTGCCTTACAGCAGTTTTATGACTGGAGGTTCTCACGTCTGAACCACTCGATGGTGCGGGCCAGCCCCTCACGCAGGGAGACTTTGGGCGTGCAGCCGAGCAGCGTGCGCATCCTGGTGTTGTCGGGCACGCGCCGCGGGATGTCCTCGTAACTATTGCCGTACACCTCTTCCTGGCTGACGAATTTGATTTTGGATCGAGTCGGTCCGAACAATTCCAGCATCAGCTTGCCAAAATCCAGCACGCTTGTCTCCACATCGGACCCGATATTGATCGCCAGGCCATCGGCCGCGGGAACGAGTCCCGCTGCCATCGTCGCGTCAATCGCATCGCTGATATAGGTGAAGCAACGCGTCTGCTTGCCGTCACCAACCACGGTCAGGTCGGCGCCGCGCAGCAGTTGACCCATGAAGATCGTGAACAAGCGGCCGACGTCGAGTTTGTCCAGCCGCGGTCCATAGATATTGAAGTAGCGTACGACCGTCACAGGCAATCCCAGCTTGTGATAGGCGAAACAGAAATGTTCGCCGACTGCCTTGGAGGTCGAGTAGCACCAGCGATCGACGGTGGTGGCGCCCAGCACCCGATCATCGTCCTCTTTCCATGGCACCTTGGGGTTGCGTCCGTAAACCTCCGAGGTCGAACTGAAGACCAGCCGCTTGTTGTATTTGTACGCGGCCTTCAGCACGTTCTGCGTGCCGTTGACATTGACGTTGAGGGTTTCATAGGGGTCGGCGACGTAATGCTCGACACCCACGACAGCCGCCAGATGGTAAATCAGATCGACCTTGGACACCAGTCCATCGAGGATTTCCAAATCGAAAACCGAGTCGTGGACGTAATGGAACCTGGGGTTGTTGAGCAGATGGCGCACCTTCGCAATCGAGCCGGTATCCAGCACGAATACCTCGTCGCCGCGATTGATGAATCCTTCGCTAAGGTGCGACCCCAAAAATCCGGCGCCGCCGGTAACTAAAACTCGCATGTCGTCTTAATTAAACAAAGTTTGATGTTGCTTCAACGAGGGTCTCGAAGCTGCCAGCCGCGAGGGAAGTTCGGCGGCGGCGATTTCCGGTTCATTCTCCAACTGCACGCGGTGCAAAATGACGCTGCCCTCGCCGGCGGCCAATTCGAGTCCCGATCCCTTCGCACCGATAATTTCACCGGGTCGCCCCAGGCAGCCGCGCTCGGAACCGATCGATGCCTGCCAGATGTAAATCCTGCGCCCTTCCACGACACAGAATGCACCCGGATAGGGATGAGTCACCGCGCGCACCAGGTTGAAAATCCGCCGCGCAGGCCAGTTCCAGTCGATCCGTCCGTCGGCCGGGGTTCGCCGTCCAAAGTAACTGCCGGCCCTGAGGTTTTGAGCGGCTCGCGGCGCGGTTCCGGCTACGATCAGGGGATGGAAGCGGGTGATGAGATCGGCGGCCAAAGGCGTCAGTTTGCGCGACAGCGTAAGCGCCGTATCGCTGTCGTCGATGGCGACGGTTTGCTGGGCCACGATATCGCCCGCATCGGCGCGCTCGACCATATGATGCAGCGTAACACCGGTTTCGCGCTCGCCATTGACCAGCACCCAGTTGATCGGCGCGCGGCCGCGATAGGCAGGGAGCTTGGACGGATGCACGTTCAGGGCGGCAATCGACGCGCATTGCAAAACCGCGCGCGGCAGCAGACGGCGGTAATTGAATGAGTAGATCACGGCCGGAGCCCATGACCGAATCCTCTCAATCCAGGCACTGCCGAATTGCTCGTCGAAGTAAACCGCAATGCGGTGATTGGCCGCCAGTTCCGCGCATGAACGCCACCAAATCTCTTCGCCGGGGTCGTCGCGATGGGTGAACAGGGCCGCAATCGGGGCGCCCAATTCAAGCAGGGCCTCGATACAGACATAGCCCAGCTCGTGGTAACCGAACACCACGCATGGCGCTTGCTCGACAGTGAATTGAGATGCCTTGGTCAAAGCGTGAAATGTCCGACGCTCACGGCCTCCCGCGGCCATCGTGAACCGCGCGCACCAGGTAAGTCGGACGGCGCCGTACTTCCATGTAGATCCGGCCCACGTATTCGCCGATCAGTCCGAGTGCTAGAAACAGAAGCCCGACGAAGAAAAACAGCACCGCGAACAGGGTCCACATCGCGCCTTCCTGCTGTGGTCCGTAAATCAGCCGGTGAGCACCCAGTAGACCGGCGAACGCGATATCCAGCAGCGCTATGGCTATTCCGGTCAGGCTTAAAATCTGAATGGGCAGTAGCGAAAAGCCGGTAAGCAGGTTGAGGCTGAGCTGGGCCAGACGCAGGAGATTGTACTTGGAATGGCCGCCGGCGCGTTGGTCATGGCCGACGCGGATTTCGGTCACGTTTTTGGCGAAGCTGTTGGCCAGCGCGGGAATGAACGCAGCCTTCTCGTCGCATTGAATTACGGTCTCGATGATGTGACGGCGGTAAGCGCGCAGCATGCATCCGTAATCGTGCATTGGCACCCCCACGATCAACGACGTGACCCGATTGTGCAGACGCGAGGCCAGCCGCCGATAAGGCTGGTCCTGGCGCTCCGCCCGCCATCCGCCCACCACGTCGTTGCCGGCCTCGATCTGTTCGAGCAGCCGGGGGATTTCTTCGGGCGGGTTCTGCAAATCCGCGTCCAGCGTCACCACCACCTCGCCGCGGCATTCGCGGAAGCCGGCCAGCAGCGCGGCATGCTGACCGAAGTTGCGCGCCAGTTCGATTACCTTGACATGGTCGTTTTCCGCCGCGATTTGGCTCAGCAGCTTGAGCGAATCGTCGCGCGAGCCGTCGTCGACAAAGACCACCTCCCAATCCGGCAACTGCGCGGCGACCGCGCTCAGGCGCTGCCAAAGTGCGGTCAGATTGGCCGCTTCGTTGTACACCGGAATCACGATCGAAACCGTCATCGGCGGTTTCGCCTGCTGCTCCGCAATGCTCAGCCTGGACGCAGCGTTGATCCTGGATGGAGTCGATGCCATCGCGCCTTCTTCGCCCAACTAATCGCGCCATTGTGGCAGAGGTACGCGCGGAATTAAAGGCGGGGACCTGCGCGTGGCCGCGCCCTAATCCCCAAACCGGATGTTATACCAAAAAGGCTTTATTCGCCTGAACCCAGGACCCGTGCTGAAAGAGTCGCGCGCGTATAAAATTCCCGGCAGAGGACTTGTAAGCATGAAACCTGAAGCCGGATTTATCGGTCTGGGTTCGATGGGTCTGCCGATGGCGCAGCGGCTCCTTGCAGCCGGCGTGAGACTCACAGTGTTCAACCGTACGGCTGCCAAAGCGCAGCCATTGATCGAAAACGGCGCCATTTTGGCGCAAACCCGCGCAGATGCCGCTGTACCGGGCGGGATCGTATTCACGATGCTGGCGGATGACGCCGCCGTCGAAAGCGTGGTCGTGGGCGAGCAGGGAATCGCGCGCCGGCTGGCGCCGGGTGGAATTCACGTTTCGATGAGCACCATCGCGCCTTCGACGGCTCGCCTTCTGGCCCGCTATCACGCCGAGCAGGGCAGTACTTACGTAGCCGCCCCGGTGCTCGGCCGTCCCGAGCGCGCCGCGTCAGGCCAACTGGTCGTATGCACCTCTGGTCCGGTTGCCGCCAGGGAAACGGTTCGGCCGCTGCTCGACCATCTGGGACAGGCAATTTACGACTACGGCGAGGAGCCGGGCGCCGCCAACGTGGTGAAGTTGTCGGCGAATTTTATGATCGCGGCGGCGATCGAGGCGATGGCTGAGGCGTTCGCGATGGTCGAGCGCAACGGTATCGATCGGCTCAGGGTCGCGCAGATGCTGGGTCAGACCCTGTTCGCCTGCCCGCTTTATCAAAGCTACGGTGAGATGGTGGCGGCCAAACGTCACACCCCGGCCGGATTCAAACTCCTGCTCGGTCTCAAGGATTTGGATTTAGTGCTGAAAACGGCAGGGCAGGCGCGAGTACCCTGTCCCACAGCCTCAGTGGTGCGCGACCGGATCCTGTCGGGCCTCGCTCACGGCCGCGAAAACCTGGACTGGTCGGCGCTAGCACTGGGCGTGCTGGAGGAGGCCGCGATCGAAGTGGGCTGATCCGCCAGCGTGGGGCAGGCCTTTGGAGTCGCGCTGCCACGGAGCAGTCGCGATGGCGTGCCAAAAAGCACACTTCATGCCGTGCCGCGGATCAGGTGGGTGGCGCCCACCAGCAGCATCGCGCCGATCGTCGCCGTGGCCAGAAAGCCTATTCCGCCTGCGGCCACCACACCCAATTGCCGGAACAACCAACCGCCAATGACGGCGCCGACCAGTCCGAGCGCGATGTCAGCCAGGAATCCGTATCCACGGCCCCGCATCAGCTTGCCCGCCAGCCATCCGGCAATCAGTCCAACAAGTATAATTTCGATCACGAAATATGCCCTCTAGCGAAATCTTAAGCGCACCCGGGGCCGGCGACAATGCCGCGGATACGCTGCATGGGCCCGACCGGATGCAGCGCAGGCGCTGCGCCTCCTCGCTCAGCGCGCGAAAGCGATTGGCGATGAGCTCCAGCGCCAGCTCATGGCGGCGAGTAGAACCTGATCATGAGCGGCAAGTTCTTGTATCAATTTAGTTTTAGATGAAACGCAAGGGAGCATTTTTAGCTGCCGAAGCTTACCTCGGCCTCACCTTCCGTTGCCTCTGGCCCTGTCAGCTTTTGCTTTCTTCGTTTTCTAAAGCAAAGGAGCCTTGTCTCCGCCGGGGTTTACAGCTTATGTACTGGCTGGGTTGGCGTTGAGCATGCTGCCTGTAAGGATCGGCTGAAGCAGGGTCGATCGCCGGGTCAAGTGACGGCCGACGTTGGGAGGAATCAAATTGCGCTACGGTTTTGTCATCGATCACAACCGTTGCATCGGCTGTCACGCCTGCACCGTTGCCTGCAAGGAAGAGCACAACGTGCCGGTGGGCGTTTTTCGCACCTGGGTGAAATACATCGAGAAGGGTGAATTTCCCGACACCAGTCGCCATTTCGGCGTGATGCGATGCAATCACTGCGACGCCGCACCCTGTATCGAAATCTGTCCCACCCGTGCGCTTGTGCGCCGCGATGACGGCATTGTCGATTTCGACAACAGCCGCTGCATCGGCTGCAAATCCTGTATGCAGGCGTGTCCGTATGACGCCCTCTACATCGATCCGGACAGCCACACGGCGGCCAAATGCAATTTCTGTGCGCATCGTATCGACCTCAACCTCGAGCCCGCTTGCGTTGTCGTCTGCCCCACGCGCGCAATAATGGCCGGCGACCTCGACGACCCGCAAAGCGCCATCAGCCGCACAGTCGCGACCCGCAAAGTAGCCGCGCGCAAGCCCCAAAAGGGAACCCGGCCCAAACTTTTTTATGTCGGAATCGACGGCGACTTCCTGCAGCCATCGATGATGGAGTCGCAGCGGGAGCACATCTTTGCCGAACCAAATCCCGCCTTCAATCCGCATACCGGCGCGGCGCGCGACGGTGGCGCCCCTGGGACGGCGCGGGTGGTGTACGACGTTGCCCATCCGCAACCCTGGGGATGGATGGTCGCGCTTTATCTGTGGACCAAATCGATCGCCGGCGGCGTACTGATCGTGGCCGGCATCCTTGCGGGTCTGCATTTGGATGACGGGGTGCTTTTGACGATTGCGAGTCCGGCGATGGCGCTGGTCTTTCTTGCGGCCACCAGCGTCTTGTTGATCGCCGACCTCAAACGCTGGGATCGTTTTTACTACATCCTGATTAAGCCCAATCCCAGTTCATGGCTGGTGTGGGGGGCGTGGATCCTGATCGCGGCCAGCGCGCTGGCAACGTCATGGCTCGCGCTGGGCATTTTGAACCGCGGTATCCCGTCCGCGCTGGTCTGGCTCGCGGCTGTGCTCGGCCTGGCCGCAGCCTGTTATTCGGCCTTTCTGTTCGCGCAGGCCAAGGGGCGCGATCTGTGGCAAAGTCCGCTTTTTGTGTGGCACCTGGCAGTTCAGGCGGTGCTGGCCGGCGCAGCCGCGCTGTTGGTGCTTGAGCTGGCCTTCGACCATAACTCTCCAGCCGCGCGCGCGCTGGTGTGGACGATGATTTTCGCCCTGCCGATACATGCATTCATGATCCTGGGCGAGATCGCCACGTCCGCCGCCAGCGAAGATGTCCACCACGCGGTCCAGGTGATGACGCATGGAACTTTGGGCAAGGCGTTGTGGCTGGCGGCTATAGCCTGTGGAACCATCATTCCGCTGCTCCTGTTGATAGCCGCGCTAACTCATCATGCTCCGACCCAGCCGATGGCGGCCGTCGCCGCCTTGGGTGCGCTGTTGGGTCTGCTCTTTTATGAACACGTCTGGATTACCGCGGGGCAAGCGCCGGCGCTTAGTTGAGGATGGTTGCAGAGGATGGTGCTTGATTGATGACCAACGAACCCCGCCCGCTCAATCCCGCCGCCGCCGGCCTTGAAGCGCCGGCCGGCGGCTTGGCCAGCTTTCCGCCCGCCGACCGCTGGGAGGATTGGAGCGAGTATGACCCGGCGCAGTGGCCGCGCAAGGTCGCCAGGCACTATGCGCTGATTCCGACGGTATGTTTCAACTGCGAGGCGGGATGCGGGCTGCTGGCCTACGTGGACAAGGAGAGCGGACGGATCCGCAAGTTCGAAGGCAATCCCGCGCATCCGGGCAGCCGCGGCCGCAATTGCGCCAAAGGGCCAGCCACGCTCAACCAGGTAAACGATCCGGAGCGCATCCTCTACCCGATGCGGCGCGCGGGAGAGCGGGGCGGCGGCAAATGGGAGCGTGTGAGCTGGGACCAGGTGCTCGATGACCTCGCCGCGCGCATCCGCAAGGCGCTTTTGGAAAATCGCCGTAACGAGATCCTCTATCACGTCGGGCGCCCCGGCCATGAACTCATCTACAATCAGCGCATCCTGCATTCCTGGGGTATCGACGGCCACAACAGCCACACCAACATCTGCTCGGCGGGCGGGCGCACCGGCTACGCGCTATGGCATGGAATCGACCGGCCGTCGCCGGACCATGCCAATGCACGGTTTATGCTGTTGCTCAGTTCCCATCTGGAGGCGGGGCATTACTTCAACCCGCACGCGCAGCGGATAATCGAGGGCAAAGAGCGCGGCGCGAAGCTGTGCGTGATTGACACGCGTTTATCCAACACCGCGGCGCGCGCCGATTACTGGCTGTCCACCTGGCCCGGCAGCGAGGCCGCCGTACTGCTGGCGATGTGCCTGGTGATCCTGAAGGAGGAGCTTTACGACGCCGAATTTGTCCGGCGCTGGGTTAACTGGGAGGAGTATTTACGCGAGGAACATCCCGGGCGGCCCGTCACCTTCGATACCTTCATCGCAATTCTGCAGGACGTATACGCGCGGTATACGCCCGAGTTCGCCGCCGCAGAATCCGGCGCCGACCCCGCAACGATCGTGCAGGTCGCGCGCGAGATTGGCCGCGCCGGTCATGCGTTCGCGGCGCACGTATGGCGCAACGCCACGGCAGGGAACCTGGGCGGATGGCAGGTCGCGCGCGCGCTGGAATTTCTATCCGTGCTGGTGGGGGCAGTTGGAACTCGCGGCGGCACCGCGCCTGCCGCTTTCAATAAATTCATCCCGGCGCCGCCGATGATGCCGCCGCCGCCCAATGTGTGGAACGAGCTGACCTGGCCGCGCCAGTTTCCGCTCGCCTTCTTCGAGATGAGTTTCCTGCTGCCACACTTCCTTAAGGAAGGACGCGGCAAACTCGCCATGTATTTCACCCGCGTTTACAACCCGGTCTGGACCAATCCCGACGGGATGAGCTGGATCGAAGCGCTGTCCGACGAAAGCAAGGTCGAGTGTCACGCCTGCATGACCCCGATCTGGAGCGAGACGGCATGGTTTGCCGATTACGTGTTGCCGATGGGCCATGCCTCGGAGCGCCACGACCTGCTGAGCCAGGAGACCCATGCCGCGCGTTGGATCGGGTTCCGCCAGCCGGTGCTGAGGGTCGCGCTGGAAAGGAGCGGGAAAAGATTCAATTCCACCTGGGAAGCCCATCGCGAGGCCGGCCTCGGCGAAGTCTGGGAGGAAGATGAATTCTGGATCGAGCTGTCGTGGCGAATCGATCCGGACGGCGCGATGGGCATCCGCAAGTATTTCGAATCCCCATACCGCCCCGGTCAGAAACTTACAGTTGACGAATACTACCGCTGGATCTTCGAGAACAGCGTACCGGGATTGCCCGAGACCGCGGCCGGCGAGGGCCTGAGTCCGCTCGAATACATGCGCAAATACGGCGCCTACCTGATCGACGAGGGCGGCTACGGCGCGCACGAGCAAAAGCTTGCGTCAGCCGACCTCGACGGTGCTGCGATCGATCCGCTGACCGGCGTGGTGTCGAAGAATGGCGCGCCCGTAGGCGTGCGTATTGGCGATACGGACTATTACGGGTTTCCCACGCCTTCGCGCAAGCTCGAATTCTTCTCCCGCACGCTTAAAGAGTGGAAATGGCCGGAATACTCGATTCCCGGCTACGTCCGAAGCCATGTGCATCGCTCTGAGATCGATCGCGAACGCGGCGAGATGTTGCTGCTGCCGACCTTCCGCCTGCCCACGCTGGTCCATACGCGATCGGGCAATGCCAAGTGGCTGTACGAAATTTCCCATCGCAATCCGCTTTGGCTCCATCCGGAGGACGCGCGCCGCTTGCGGGTGGGCACCGGCGATCTGCTCAAGGTGCATACTGAAATCGGCTATTTCATCGATAAGGTATGGGTCACCGAAGGAATCCGGCCGGGGGTGATCGCGTGCTCTCATCATCTGGGCCGCTGGCGCCTCAATGAGGATTTCGGCGGGGAACGATGGTCGTCGGCCCTGGTCGATCTGCGCGAGCTCGAACCGGGCAAATGGATGATGCGGCAGATTCATGGCGTGCGCGCCTTCCACAGCGCCGATCCGGATTCAGCGCGGGTCTGGTGGCAGGACGCCGGCGTACATCAAAACCTCGCCTTCGCGGTGCAGCCCGATCCGATCAGCGGCGCTCATTGCTGGCATCAGAAAGTGCGGGTTGAAAGACCCGGCGATGGCGACCGCTATGGCGACATTTTCGTCGACACCAACAAATCGCACGAGGTATACAAGCGCTGGCTCGCGATGACGCGGCCGGCGCCGGGTCCCGGCGGTTTGCGGCGCCCCTTATGGTTGGCGCGCGTCTATCGGCCCGCCACCGAAGCCTTCTATCTGAAGAGCGATGAGTGACAAAGCGTCCGCGATTTCGGCTTTTTCGGCGGGGTTGCGAGTCCGGGATTAGTTTTACTTGCGGCAAACTTGCCTGGCGGCTGCATGATAAAAGGCGAGCGCCGGGAGGTGCGCCCCGGCGTCGCAATCCATGGGCGAGCTATTTCTCAGGCACGCGATCGAAATCGGTGGCCATATGAACTTTGCGCGATTGGAATTTCCACTCGCCGTTTATTTTTCGATAATGGTCGTGGTAATACCCCGCCGCCAGAAATTTTTCTCCGTCGCCCTCCAGAATTTCGTAATAGGAGTAGCCGCTGGCGCGGTCGGGACCTTCAAGCTCAACGATATGGTTGTGGATAAAGGGCTGGCTCGCGTACCGCGCGTTGACGCGGGCAAAAACCTTGGCCAGTTTATCCCGCCCCGTTATGGCGTAATCTTCCATCCCCTGGATACAGATGGTGGCGTCTTCGGCGAACAGGTTCGCCATGCTGACGGGATCTTTGGTCCATAAATAATGGCAGTACAGCCGCGGCAGTTCGCGAATCGCCTCGCGGTCGGCCAGTTCTGCCAGCAGTTGTTCGGTGGTTTTCACGCTCGGAACCTAGCGCGGCAGACCGTAGATTCGCTCCGCGATCAGGTTGCGCTGGATGTCCTGGGTGCCGCCATAAATCGTGACCGAGCGCGACTGGAAATAGTAGGTGTTCCACGAACCGTCGTAGAGCGCGCGCGGCGACGTGGCCATCGCCAGCGCCTTGGGACCGCCCAACGTCATCCCCAGGTCGTACAGTCGCTGCTCCGCCAGGGACCAATGCAGTTTCATCAGCGACGATTCCTCGGCGGGCGGGATGCCGCGCTGATAGCGCGTAAGCGAGCGCAGGTTGGTCAGGCGCATCAACTCGATGTCCGCATAGGACTGCGCCAGCAGTTCGCGCACGCGCGGGTCTTCGATCATCGGGCGGCCGTTTCTGCGGGCCTGGCGCGCATAGGCGACCATCTCTTCCCAGCTCGTGCGGTACTTGGCCTGATTGATCATCGTGTACAGTCCGCGTTCGTAGGTCAGGGCGCGCATCGCGACGCCCCAGCCGTTATCGAGGCCGCCGATAATGTTGTTGCGCGGGATCCTGACGTTATCGAAAAAAATCTCACTGAATTCCGAGGTCGCTCCGATCTGTTTGATCGGCCGCACCGTCACGCCTTGCGATTTCATATCGACGGCGAACATCGTGATGCCCTTGTGCTTGGGCACATCAGGATTGGTGCGCGCCAGAAGCATGCACCAGTCGGCGTACTGAGCGGTAGTGGACCAAATCTTGTGGCCGTTGACCACGTAATGATCGCCGTCGAGTACGGCGCGGGTCTGCAAGGCCGCCAGATCGGAGCCGGCATTGGGTTCGGAAAATCCCTGGCACCAGACCATCTGCCCGCTCACGATACGGTTGAGATAGCGCGCCCGCAGTTCAGGCGTCCCTACGTCCATCAAAGTTGGCCCGAGCAGGCGCAATCCGACCCAATCCAGCGGCAGGGGAGCGTCAGCGTAGTGGCCCTCGGTGAGATAGATTGCCTGCTCCATCAAAGTGCCGCCGCGGCCGCCGTATTCTTTGGGCCACGACAGCCCTAGCCATCCGGCTTCGCCCAGCCGCAGCTGCCATTTGCGCAAGGCTGCGGCGGCGGCGTCTTCGGAAAGCTTGCGTATCTCGGCCATTTTCCATTCATGGGGCAAGTTGCGGGCAAACCAACTCCGAATTTCCTGGCGGAAAGCTTCTTCGGCCGGAGTCAGATTCAAATCCATTACGGTCAGTCTCCCTGGGCGTTAAACGCGAACTGGTCGGGCGATTGGGGGCAAAAACCCGCAGGGGCCCGTCAGCACAGTAAATCAGATCCACGAAAGCGACAAGCCATCCCCGGATTAAACCTTCTATGTTCTCGGGACACGGGGGCGGCAGTGCTAATGGAATTGTTCACTGGCGGGGGCGTTTTATCGGCGCTTCCCAATGCCGCAAGCATTGGCGCTGCGTTTTTGCATCCGGGCGGGTTTCGCCCGGCCCGATGGAACAGGCATTACATCGGATGGTGGTTAAACGTGGGATGAAATTTGGGCTATGGATCGATATTGAGCCGCTTGCGCGCTTCTTCGCTCATCTTATGGGGCGTCCACGGCGGGTCCCACACGATTTCGACGCTGGCCTCGCGGCATCCGGGGATACCGAGCAGTTTGTCCTCGATATCACGCGAGATCATGCCGCCCATCGAGCATCCCGGCGCCGTCAGCGTCATCGTGACCAGCACGATGTCGTCCTCGATGCTGACCCCGTAAACCAGGCCGAGGTCGACGATATTGACCGGAATTTCAGGGTCGTAGCACTCGCGCAAAACTTCATAGACCTGTTCTTCTGTTACCATGGAAATAAACCGTCTCCGGCTGGTGCGCTATTATATAGCAAAGCGGTGCCGCGCACATCGGGCAAATCCTGTGGGCAGCGCCCGCTCACGGCGGATATCCACGCGTCGAATGAACTCGCTCTTGATGCTTTAATCAGCAAGACAGGCGAGGATCAAACGCCTTGCAGGACGCGGACGCCAATGGGATGGAGAATTGCCGATGCCTGATAAAGAGGAACTTTACGACGAGGCCGTCGATCTTTACGCCGACGAAAAGTACGACGAGGCCATCGAAGTGTACAAAAAGGCCCTGGACGAGGATCCGGATTACATCGATGCAATCCACGGGTTAACCATGTGCTACCAGGCCAAAGGTGATCTTGATTCGGCGATCGAGCTGACCCGCAAGCACATCGAGCGCGACCCCGAGGACATTCTGGCCTGGACCAATCTCAGCATGTTCTACCAGAAGAAAGGCATGATCCCGGAAGCGGAGAAGGCCGGCGCGGAGGCGCGGCGCCTGGACTGGAAACGCCAGCTCAAGGAGGGAAAAAAGTAGGTGATTTGAAGAGCAACGCGCCGACGAGGGGCGGCGATTTAATTGGATTCCTCATCCGGAGCTTCGTCCGGTTCTTCGAAGAACAAATGGTCGGCGCCGCCATGGTCCTTGAGCCGCACCTTGCACCTGTAACAGATTGCATCGGCGTGCTGGGCCAGCATCGCTTCAAAATCGCTCACCGAAATCATCGCGTCGTCTTCGTCGTATTTGCCCATGACCGCTCCCGCGCGAGCCCCCATCGGTATTCCTGTTTAAGGAGACTATAATAAAAGGTTGTCGCCCGCTCTTCGTTTTCGATCGAAGTGGGCCTTGGCGGACCCAGTAGAGTATTCCGCGCCAGCGCGGGTTGAGCAATGCCGGGGTCGAGAATTTAAAGATACTGTAACGGCGGCGCTTTCAGAGATTCGCAGTGAACTGTTTGGGGCAATTTCGAACACACACAGGACGGATTTGCCCCCGTGGCGCGTGCAGGAGCTAATTCCATGAGCATTACGTTGAATCACACGATCGTGCCGGCGCGCGACAAAGAAGCGTCGGCAAAACATTTCGCGCATCTGATGGGGCTCAAGTACGAGGGCCAGATGGGGCCCTTTGCGCAGGTGCGCATCAACGACACGCTCACGTTCGATTTCGACGACCGCGATCGCGATCATATCGCCCGGCACCATTATGCCTTTCACGTGAGCGATGAGGAATTCGACGCGATTTTCGAACGAATCAAAGCTGCGGGCATCAAGTACGGCAGCGCGCCGTGGTCGCTGGAGGATGGGCAAATCAACCATTGGCGGGGCGGCCGCGGTGTCTATTTCCGCGACCTCGACGGTCACATCCTCGAACTGCTGACGCGCGCTTGAGCCGCCAAATCCGCCTCAATCGGCGGCCACTCTCACTGCGGCTTGCGCAGGCTGCACAGCCTCAGGCCGTTTGGGCGGCCGGTTGCGAAGCGGTCTGACGTTCGCGGTATGAGACGCAGGCCATCGGGAGAAAACCTGCGATGAGCAGGCCGATGGCGAACAGTTCGAAAATCACGATATAGCTGGAGGTCCGATCGAACATGGCGCCGGCCAGAATCGGGCCCGACGCGCTGCCGATTACGCCCAGCGTGACCAGCATGCCCGACAGCGAGCCGTAGCGGCGCAGACCCACCGAGTCGGCCAGAATCGTCGGCATCAGGGCAATCGGCGCTCCCACCGACAGCCCATACACCAGCGTAAACCCCGCCAGCATCGCGAAATGGCGCGCGTACAGCAGCAACACCACTCCGCATCCCACCATAAACAGATTCAGGCTGTACATCAGGCGGATGCCGAAACGGTCGGCCAGCGCGCCGAAGCTGGGCTTGCCGATCGCGTTAAGCGCCAAGGTGATGCTCAGCACTGCCGCCGCGCGCTGCGGCGTAAGTCCCAGACCGATCAAGTATGGAACCAGATGGACGACCAGCGCGGTGCCGACGATCGCATAAACCAGGTATGAAATTGCGATGAGCCAGAATGAACGCTCGCGCAGCGCCGTTCTCACTTCCAGCCCCGGCTGGCTCGGATCGCTCGAACCGTGATGTCCCTCCGGCACATGAACCGCCGAGGCTGAAACGGTGGCCGGGCGGCTGCGGACGAACATCAACAGCGTTGGCACGACCACGATGAAAACCGGGGCCGCGAGCACCAGGTACGCGGTGCGCCATCCGGCGTGCGCGATCACAAAGGCCACGGTCATGGCAGTTACGGTGCCGCCGACTTCGATTCCGGTGATGGCCAGGGTCATCGCCAGGGCCCGGCGTTCCACAAACCAGTTGCTGATAACGAAGTAGGTTGGGATCATCGTCGAGGCCGCGGCGCCGGCGCCCAGCAGCGCGTACGCCGTCACCATCCAGACCAGAGTGTGGACCGTGCTGGCCATCAGGAACGCGAGGCCGCACAGCACCGCGGCGATCGTGGTCATCCATTTGGCCTCGAAACGATCCAGCATCCAGCCGATGCCGGGGCCGACTATCGCGGCGGCCAGGCTGATTGCTGAAGTCAGCATCGAGACCTGAGTGCGGCTCCATCCGAAGTGCTTGACCAGCGGGGTGAAGAACACTCCGGCGGTGTCGTAGGCCCCGCCTACGATAAAGAACTGGGCGAAAAAGAACACGGCGACAATCGTCCATCCCCGCCGAGTGCGACTGGCCATAAGCTGTATCCTTCGTTCACTTCGGCGGCCCAGTGTGCGCTCGCCGATGGCTTGCGTTGTAACACGAAACCTGGCTTGCCGTGAAATGGGTAGGTGCGACTATTGCTATTAGGCCGCGATGCGATAAAAAGATCACGTCCGGAGGCGTTTTGGTGCATAGGTTTGCCGCATTTTAGCGGCTGTGGACCGGGGAAAAACAAAAAATCTGGGAAGGAAAAATACTCATGAAATTCACATGGTTTCACTTGATGCCGTATCGCTTTTTGCCCGACGACTTCAAGCAGAAGTACCATAGCGTCTGGGTGGACATTCCGCGCACCCTGTACGACCCGAAGATCGGCCATCAGCTTTACAACGAGTATCTCGACTCGCTGGAATTCGCCGACCAGGTTGGTTTCGACGGACTGGGCTGCAACGAACACCATCAAAACGGCTACGGCATGATGCCCTCGCCCAACATCATGGCGGCGGCGCTGGCGCGGCGCACCTCGCGCGCCAACCTGGTCGTGCTCGGCAATTCGATCGCTCTGTACAACCCGCCGATTCGCGTGGCCGAGGAATTCGCGATGCTCGACGTGCTAAGCGGCGGGCGTCTGGTCGCCGGCTTTCCCGTCGGCACCTCGATGGATACCAATTTCTGCTATGGGCAGACGCCGGCGCTGCTGCGCGAGAAATACTACGAAGCCCATGATTTGATCCTCAAAGCCTGGACGGCGGAGGACATCTTCAGTTTCAACGGCAAATTCACCCAACTGCGCTACGTGAACCTGTGGCCGCGTCCGCTGCAAAAGCCGCATCCGCCGATATGGATTCCCGGCGGCGGTTCGATCGAGACGTGGGAGTTCTGCGCCCGACACGACTACCAGTATTCGTTCCTCTCCTTCATCGGCCATATGCACGGCAAACGCATCACCGACGGCTATTGGGAGACGATGAACCGGCTCAACAAGGAAGCCAATCCCTATAGCCTTGGATTCGTCCAGACGATGGCGGTGGCGCCGACCGACGAGGAAGCCGAACGCATCTTTGCTCCGCACATGGATTACTTCTACAATCGCTGCCTGCATATCTATAGCGGCTTTGCCGACGCCCCCGGCTATCGCACGCTCGACACAATCAAGTACGGTCTGCTGGCGCAGTACGGGCGGCCGAATATGAGCGGGCTCAGCTGGAAGGAATTTCTCGACGGCGGTTATATCATCGCGGGCTCGCCGAAGACCGTGCGCGAACGGCTGACCGAGGCGCTCAAGACGCTGCGCTGCGGCCATCTGATGGCGCTGCTGCAGTTCGGCTCGATGCCCTCGGAGGTGACGCGCATGAGCACCGAATTGTTTGCGCGGGAGGTGATGCCGCATCTGCGCGGCTTATGGAGTGACTACCAGGATCGCTGGTCGCCGCATCCGCTGCCGCAGGCCGACCGCGCCAGGCCCGCTCCCGTGGATGGCGCGGGGGCGAGCGCGTCGCGCGTGCCGGGCGAAAGCTACGTCTCCAGCGAGGTTGCCAAGTGAAGACACAGCAAAGTATTGGCGGCGGACGGTTTTCGGTTGAACTTTTCACCTTCGGCAGCGGCGAGCCGTTGCTGTTTTTGCACGGCGCGGGCGGACTGTTCGAACCCGATCCTGCACTGGAGGAACTGGGCCGAGATTTCAAGGTGATCGCGCCGCACCTGCCCGGCTTTGGCGAATCCACGGGTGGGGAACTGATCGACGACGTGATCGATGCTGCGCTGTTCTACCATCAGTTGATGGACGACCTGCATCTGGACAGCGCCTACATCGTGGGCCATTCGATGGGTGGGATGCTCGCTGCCGAACTCGCCGCCCTCGACGTGCATCGCGCGCGCAAGCTGGTCCTGGTCGCGCCGGCCGGATTCTGGCTGGAGGAGCATCCGATACCCGATTTCTTCGCGGCCGATCCCAAGGAGCTGCCCGGCCTCATCTTTCACGATCCCAACTCGCCCCTGGCGCAGATGATGATGAAGATGCCTGAGGATCGGGAGCAGATGGCGGCAATGTACGTGGAAAGGGTCAAGCGGATGACAATGGCGGGCAAGTTTTTGTGGGCTATCCCCGATCGGGGGTTGAAGAAGCGCGCATACCGTATCGCGGCGCCCACGTTGCTGATTTGGGGCGCGTCGGATCGGCTGGTGCCGCCGGTGTACGCCGGTGAATTCAAGCGTCACATCCGCAACTGCAGCGAGGTGATTATTCCCCAGGCCGGGCACGCCGTAGTTCACGAGCAGACGCAAAAATTCTGCGATGCGGTGAAACGATTTCTAAAGCAGTAAACAACGCGCCGGCGCGGGTCTGGCGGCGTCTGTGGAGCGCGCGCCGCGAACCGCCGTCGCCGCCGCGCCACTTTCTGCTGGGAAACGCTCCGGAACTGGGCCGCAGTCCGCTTGAGTTCGTGGTTCGCGCGCGCCAGGAGTACGGCGACATCGTCCGGCTCAGGATGCCGTTGGTGCGCGCCTACCTGGTCGCGCATCCCGACGACATCAAACACGTCGTTCAGGACAACCACGACAACTACACCAAGGAAAACATCGATTATCGGCTGTTAAGGCGCGGCCTCGGCAACGGTCTGCTGACCAGCGACGGCTCCTACTGGACGCGCCAGCGCCGGCTGATCCAGCCGATCTTTGTGCGCGAACGCATAGTACAGGCGGGCGCGATTGTGACTCAGGAGGCGCAGAGGCTGGCGTGCCAATGGGAGCGCTGCGGCAGGGATCGGGAGCCGTTCGACGTCGCCGCGGAGATGACGCGCGTGACGCTGGCGATTGTGGCGCGCGCGCTGTTCAGCGTCGATATCACCCAATACGCCAGACTCATCGGCGAGGCGCTGACGACGATGAACGAGTCGATGGCGCAGGCGGGGCTTTCGGCGCTGTTTGCGTTTATTCCGTCGCGATCCAATCGCCGAACTCGTAGGGCGTCGCGAACGCTTGATTCGGTGATCTGGAAGATTATCGCGGCTCGCCGCGCATCCGCGGACTGGCCCGACGATCTGCTGTCGTTACTGTTGTCCGCGCGTGATCAGCAGAGCGGAAAACCACTGTCCGACCTCCAGGTGCGCGACGAAATTGCGACCTTCCTTCTGGCCGGACATGAAACCACTGCCAATGCCCTGGCCTGGACCTGGTATTTGCTCGGGCAAAATCCCGACGCTGAGGCCAGGCTGCAGGCGGAAGTGGCCGCAGTGCTCAATGGCCGTCCGCCGCAGGTCGAGGATGTGCCGCGGCTGAAATACGCGATGATGGTGATCGAGGAGTCGATGCGGCTTTATCCACCGGCCTGGGCGTTTTCACGATCCAATATCGAGGAAGATGAATTGGCGGGTTACAGGATCAAGCGCGGCTCGCTCCTCTACATCAGCCAGTACGTGACCCATCGCCATCCCGATTTCTGGCCCGACCCCGAGCGGTTCGATCCCGAGCGTTTCACCCCGCAGCGGAGCGCAGCGCGGCCGAAATACACGTATTTTCCATTCGGCGGCGGGCCGCGTGCGTGTATCGGCAGTCAATTCGCGTTGACCGAAGCTGTAATTATTCTGTGTACGATCGCGCAGCGCTGGCGCCTGAGGCTGGTCCCCGATCATCCGGTTCAGATGTATCCGCTGATCACGCTGCGCCCGCGCTACGGTATTCAGGTAATCGCGGAACGGATCGGTTACTGAAGTCTGCGGTTTTAATTTGATAGCGGATCGACGCGATCCTGGGCGCGCACCATGCGTTGGAACTCCGGGAAATCGCGCAGGAGCGCATCATACGAACCGCAGGCCCTGACCTGTCCCTCCGCCATGAGTACCAGCCGATCGCAGCGCCGCACGCTGCTCAGGCGGTGGGCCACGACCAGCAGAGTCTTTTTCCCATGCAACGCTTCGATCGCTTCATTGATCGCGGCCTCGGTGGCATTATCCAGCGCCGAAGTCGCTTCGTCGAAGATCAGCAGGCCCGGATCGTGATAAAGCGCGCGCGCGATACCGATGCGCTGGCGTTCGCCGCCCGACAACCGCATCCCGCGCTCGCCCACGGGGGTGTCAAGGCCCTGGGGCAGTTCGGCGATCAGCCGCTCCAGTTGCGCGATACGAACGGCGGTGCGCACCCGAGCCTCGTCGATCTCGGCCTGGTCGATTCCTAGCGTGATATTGCGCCGCAAGGTGTCGTCGAGCAGGAAAATCGACTGCGGAACGTAGCCGATGTCAGCCCTCCAGGCGGCGAGCCGGCCGCTCAAATCCTCGCTATCGATCAGAATACGGCCGGATGTCGGTTGCAGCAGCCCCGCCACGAGATCCACCAGCGTCGTTTTGCCGGCACCGGTTGGGCCCACGATCCCAACCGATTCGCCGAATTCGATGGCCAGGCTGACGTCCTGCACAGCCGCGGTCTTGGCACCCGCGAACGTATATGAGACGTGGTCGAGCGCGATGCTCTGATGAAAGCGCGGACGGGGCGCGCGCGGCTCGACGGGCCTGGCCGGCGCGGCGGCGACCAGCATGTAATCCTGGTAAAGGCGGTGTACCGACGGCGCGGCGGCGCGCACCTGGTTGATTCGCCATCCGACGCGATTGGCGGCGGGTACGACCCGAAAAGCCGCATAGGCAAACAGCCCCAACAGCGGCGCGCCTTGCGCGGCGGTCTTCGCAGTTCCGGTAATCAGCGCGACTACCAGCAGCGCGCTGCAAATAAAAATGGTTTCTGTCACCGGTGGCACCATGGTTTCCAGCATCCTGCCAATGTAACCGAGCTTCACCAACCCGAACTGCTGCGCACGGAACCTGGTATAGAAGAAGTTCTCGCGGCCCAAAGTTTTGACTTCTTTGATCGCGCCCAGCGCCTCCTGGAGGGTCTGCAGGGCGGTTCGTTCAAGCTGATGGCGTTGGGTTCCGTAGTATTCGGCCATCCGCCGCGTCAGCCGCAGCAGCAGAAGGATCAATGCCAGCAGAAAACCGCTTGCTAACAGTGTTACCTTGGGGGCCATCACCAGCAGCACCACCGTGATTGCAGCGGCGGTAAGCAGTTCAGAGCCGGCGGCCACCGCCGCCTCCATCGCCTCGGTGCACGCCATCTCGACGCAGAAGTTGGTGTTCGAAATCAGATCGGCGGAGTTGCGGCCCAGGTGAAATGGATAAGGGGCGAACAAATAGCCCCTCAGCATGGTGGACTTGAGCTGCGCGGTCGATTCACCGGCGATTTTATGGCGAAGGTACTGGGTGCCGATCACCAGCAGATTCTTGACCACGTAATAGAGCGCCAGCAGAACGGTAAACAACAGCAACTGCCCGCGCGCGGTGAGGCCGGGCAGAACGGCCGCGATAGTGGCCGCCAGGCGCGAATGGGCGATCTGGGCCGGGCTGTCGATGATCTTGATTAAGGCAAAGACGCCGGCGGCGGCGCCGGCCTCGACGATTCCGGTCAGCAGCGAGAGCGGAATCAGTGCCGCCCATTTCCAACGCATCGACGCCGGCAACATCGCCACGCATTGACGCAAGGTCGCAAAGATCGAGCTGCGCGCTTTATGCAGCGCTCCGGTCACGCCTGCCTCCATGAGCCGGAGGTTTCGCCGCGCATTTCCTGATCGATGACGCGCTCCAATCCGGCCCCGAAGCTGGCGCGGGAGAAACGCGCGCGCACATGATCGCGTCCGGCCTGGCCCATCCGCCGCGCCGCGGCCGGGTCGCGTATCAGTTGCGCAAGGGCGCCGGCGAAGTCCTGGGGCGTAGGCGGACGCACGAAGCCGGTCACGCCGTCCACCACGGTTTCGGCGGGGCCGCCGGTGTTGGCCACCACCACCGCACGCCCGGCCGCCATCGCTTCGAGCGGCACGTAACCAAAATGTTCATGCGGCGCGGTGTGAACGACGCACAAACTGCGCGAGAGCAGCACCAGGATTTCCTCTTTGGACAACGATTTCAGGAGCTTGACCTGGCGCTCCAGCCCGTGGCAACGGGCCGCCGCCTGCAAATCGGCAATCGTGCGGCGGCATTCTGCCAGACGCTCATCGAATCCGCCCGCTATCACCAGTTGGATACGGTCAAACAATTCAGCCGCCAGGCAGGTGCGCAATTGCGCAAGCGCTGCGATCGCCAAAGCGGCATTCTTGGCGGGTTCATAACGGCCAAGTGACAGGATGGTGATTTGAGCGGTGGGTTCGCAGTCGGTTTGCGCGGCCTGATCGTAAAGGTCCACATTGACGCCGGGATATACAACTTCCAGGGCGTGTCCCTTAAGCCGCGGAAAGATGCGGCGAAACGCGGCTGCGGTATACTCGCTGTTGACCACAATCCGATGGGCCATCCCCGTGGTGATCTCCTCCAGGCGATCGATTGGTGCGCGATACCAGCGATACCATCCCGCGCGTTGGGGCGCTACGAGCTGATCGGGGTAATGGCAGTAATATAGAATTTTGGATCCGGTAAAAAACCGCAAAATCGGAATTATATGTGGCACCAAATCGCAGAAAACAACGTCGAATCGATCCGTGCCGGCTGCTATCCGTCCCGCCACGTAGCCCATTCGAGTGATCGCGCAAGGAACCCGCAGGTGCTGGCCGATCTGCATCGGAAGGAATTGTCCGCACACGTGCACGTCGAGGCTGCCGTCGGTGGTTTCGTCGAAGCAGCGATTGCGGTCGTGGGACGCGGTAAACACGGCCACGCGGTGTCCGGCCCCGCGCAAATGCATCGCAGCGTCGACCACCAAACGCTCGGCGCCCCCGATACCGAGGTCGGGATGGATGAAGGCGACGCGGTAGTGGGAACCCATAATCAAACCGCGAAAATCGGCGCGGCCTCCAGCTTCCATCCCTCCTCCCAGTGCAGCGGCCGCAAGCTTTGGACGTTGTCACGCAGCCGCTTTAGCCGTGGCGCGGCCGGAAACTCCCGCAACAGTTCATAGAGTTGACTGGCCAGTTGGTCCGCGTCGGCAAACAGCAAACCGGTCTCGCCGTCGCGCACCTGCTCGGCCAGACACGCGCTATAATTCAGCGCCAGCACCGGCAAGCCCGCGCCCATCATATCGGCAATCTTCATCGGCAGATCAACACCGGAGGACGATCGATGGCAGCACAGACCCAGATCAGCGGCGCCCAGCATCAGCGGATAATCCTGCGGCGAGAGCCACAGCGTTCGCAGGTGCAGCTTCTTCAGTCCCAGGCGCGCGATTTCCTGCTGGTATAGATCGCGCAGCGGTCCCCGGCCGGTGATCGCGATCAGCAGGTCCGGAAATGGACGTTGCGCGCCGCTTTGGTGGTCGCGGTTGATCATCTGCTCGCACTTGCGAGCCGCCTCCAACAGCAGTGGATAGTCTTCATCCGGGGTCCAGCTCGTCGGGTAAACTACCAGGGCCGGACGCTGATCGCCGTCGCAGCGCAGGCCCAGTTCGGCACTGATGCGGCGGCAAAAGTCGGTCCGCACCGCAGCCGGCGCCGGGACAAACCGGGCGGCTGGGCGGTCATACAGCACGATCGCTCCGGGGATTCCCCAATGCTCGGCCAATTCGGCGCGCATGGCCTGCGAAACACATAGATGGCGGTCGGCGCGCCGGCCCACGCCCCGTTCATACCATCGCGCCAGGCGGACCAGCGGACTTTGCGCAGCCAGCTTCAGAGTGAGCATCGAGCAGCCGAAATTATGCCAATCGATCACCAGCCGCGCCGCGCGCAGACGGGACGCAACCAGGGCCGCCAGCAAAGTTGGAATGGCCGGCGGGTTTTGGACCAGGACGAAGTCCGGTTTGGGCAGGCGCCAACCCAATGTCCACAACAGGTGCGAGAATTGCCGAAACAGCCGCCAGGCCATCCGGGCCAGCGTCGCGGCGTGCGCGTTCCCGGGAACAAGTCCCGTGCCGGGGGCGTCAAAAAGGTCGAGATGAATGCGCGGATTGGCGCAAAGTTCCGGCAGAGGAGGGCTGCCCGCGTAAGCGACGACATCAACTTCCATCCCGCTGTCGGCAAGGGCCAGCGCGTGATATTGCATCCGTGGACTGCGGCCGAGGTCGCCCAGCACCACCACCGCCACTCGCCTGCTCTTGTGCTCAGGGTTCATTCAAGCTATTGCTCGCCGACAAAAGCTACCGTCGATCCCGTTGACAGCCGGCGCGAGCGTCTACATTGCCCCCGGCGATTGAGGCTGGAGCATGCCGGAGGCCGCAAACGCCGCTAGTCGAGGATGCCATTTTATAAACCAGTCTAAAACAGTTAAGGATTGATTAAAGCCAGACACTTTGATAGCTATTTGCCGCCATGCCGTCAACCGAGCTGCTGCGCAGCGGTCAGGCCATAGCGCCGGCTTCTTTACGGGCCGTACCGTATTCCCACGGCCTTGCCAAACCTTTGCGCCGGGTCGTGCTGGTTGCCGGGGGAACGGCGGGACACGTGTATCCAGCCCTGGCGGTTGCTGACGCGTACAAAGAACAGGTGCCGTCGGTCCAGTTGCTGTTCTTTGGCACGCCGGAAGGTTTTGAGGCAACGCTGGTGCCCCGCTATGGGTACCCGCTGGAGTTGGTGCGCAGCCGACCGATCTTCGGCGAAAATCTGCTGGGAAAAGTACGCACGATCGCAGGTTTGGGCGGTGCGGTCCTGGCGGCACGTCAAAAGTTGACGGCAGCCAAAGCCGATCTGGTGATTGGTTTCGGCGGTTATGCATCCGTGCCCACGATCCTGGCGGCGCGCAGCCTCGGCCTGCCCACGGCGATTCATGAATGTAACGCGGTTGCGGGGCTTGCCAACCGGTTGCTGGGCCGCTTCGTCGATCGTATTTACCTGGGCTTCGAGGCCGCCGCCACCCAATTCGATCGTCGACGGGTGGTCGTCACTGGCAATCCAGTGAGGCCTGATGTGGCCGCTTTGGCCGGACGGCCCCGCCCGTTTCCGGCCCCCGGCCATCCGTTGCGTATCCTGGTGACTGGCGGTTCGCAGGGATCGTCCTTTCTCAACCGGCGGACTCCCCCGTTCCTGAAGCGTCTGGCCGCTATCGGCGTTGACTTGGAAGTTCTCCATCAGAGTGGATCCGAGGATTGCCAAAGCGTGAGTGAGGCGTACCGTAAGGCGGGCCTGAAAGCGGTCGTTACGCCTTTCATTGATGACATGGCGGAGGCCTACAGCTGGGCTGACTTCGCGATCGCCTGCTCAGGCGCTTCGACTATGTCAGAAGTAGCTGTATTAGGTCTTCCGGTGCTCCTGGTCCCGCTACCAACTGCCGCGAATAACCATCAGGCTTCCAACCTGGCCGCCTTCGCGCAGGTCACCGGCGTTAATTGGCAAACCGAATGGGCGCCAGACGCGCTGTTTGGCGAAATGAATCGGCTATTGCACGATGAAATAGGCTGGAGGTCGCTGTCGCAAGCGCTTAACCGGTTTGCCAGGCGCGAGGCGAGTCGCGCGATAATCGCTGATTGCGAAGCAATTATAGACCGCAAAATGCGCGAATAAACCGCTTGTCATCCTGACTCGGCTGCTGCTTGCTGCACGACCGCCAACTCCGGTGGGCTAAAGCAGGCAGCCTTGCGATCCCGCAGCCTTTGTGCGAAGAACCCTCGCATGAGACTCGCAAACAAAGTGGCGCTGATTACCGGTGCCGCGATGGGAATGGGGGAGGGCGCGGCCCGGCTGTTTGCCGCCGAAGGCGCGGCGGTAGCGGTCGTCGATGTCAACCTGGAGGGCGCGCAAGCCACCGCCCGCCGCATCATCGATGCCGGCGGTAAGGCCGTTGCGATCCATGCCGATGTTTCCGACGCCAACGACGTCAAGGACGCGGTCGAAGCGACGGTCAAGCAGTTCGGCAAACTGGATATCCTGTACAACAACGCCGGTGTGGATATCGAACAAGCGCCGACCGCCGACTACTCGCTGCAACGCTTCGATCGGATTATCGCAATCAACCTGCGCGGCGTCTTCCTCGGGATGAAGTTCGCGATCCCGCATATGGCAGGGCGCGGCGGCTCGATTGTCAACACCTCCTCCGTAGTGGCCTTCAAGGCGATGCCGGGCGGGATTGCCTACTGCGCGTCCAAAGCCGCCGTGATCGCGATGACCCAGGTGGCCGCAGTCGAATACGGACCGTCCAGGGTGCGCGTCAACGCGATTTGCCCCGGCGCAATCGAAACGCCAATGCTCGCCGAGGCCCGCCGCCGGATGGGCGCCGCCGTCGATAACGCAACCAACTTCGCGCCTCTCAGACGCACCGGACGGGTGGAGGAGATCGCGAACCTGGCCCTGTTCCTGGCCTCCGACGAATCGTCGTTTATTACCGGCGCCGCGTTTCCAATCGACGGGGGCTCGCTGGCCTAGCAACAGAAGTTGAGAGAAGGGCAATGAGCAAGTGAGAGGAGGATCGGAGAATAGAAAAGGAAAACAGAAATGAGAGTGCCAAAAAACAGAATGCCGAAAAGAACATTTCGAAAGCGAGCGGCAGACAATTCCGTCTTTCTTTTTTCTTTTGTTGCTTTTCCTTTCTCTTTACACTCTCATTGCTTGCTTCTCTTCCTCACTCCTAACTGAGGTACGATATGACCCGCACGGCAGATCCAATCCTGATCGAAGTCCTGCGCAACGAAATGGCGGCGATCACCGAGGAGATGGCGATCGCGGTGTATAAGACGGCGCGCTCCTCGATGTTGCGGGTGGGCGATTTCGCGACCTCGCTGGCCGATTACCAGGGCCGCATTGTCGGGCTGGGCCAGTCGCATTCGATGGCGACGTCGGTGTTTATGCATCTGATGCCGTTCGTAACTGCCAAGTTTGCCGGCAGCTTCAAGGAAGGCGATGTGATTATCGCCAACGACCCTTACGCCGGCGCCTCGCACATGCCCGACGTGATCCTGATCATGCCGGTGTTCCATCGCGGGGAAGTCTCGGGCTTCGTCATTATCTACTCGCATCAGACCGATATCGGAGGCCGCTTTCCGGGCGGATTCTCCAGCCAGTGCACCGAGACATACGAAGAAGGCATCCGCCTGCCCAATCTCAAATTATATGACGGCGGCGTGCGCAATGAGGCCCTGGTGCAGTTGCTCAAAGCCAACGTCCGCGCCGCCGACGAATGGATGGGCGATATCGACGCGAAGCTTGCCGGGTGTCATCGCGGGATCCGGGAGTTCAAGGCCGTGCTGGAAAAATATGGGGTGGAGAACGTCAACGCCTGTTTCGATTACCTGGTCGAGTACGGCGAGCAGGCCGCGCGGCGCGCGATTGCCGAAGTGCCGCCCGGCGATTACGCGCGCGAGGTCATCCTGCGCGACGACGGTTTCGGCAGCGACGGTGTCGAAATGCCGATTCGAGCAGCGCTGCGTTTTCGGCCTGACAAATTGATCGTTGACTTTACCGGTACCGCGCCGCAGGCAAAGGGCGCGATCAACATGCCCTACAGCAACACGCTGGGACAGGTGTTCAGCACGATCCATAAAATCCTGGCACCCGACGTGGTGTTCAACGCCGGCTTCGTCAAGCCGATCGAGGTGATCGCGCCGCCAGGCACGCTGGCCAATCCCAGATTCCCCGCCGCCGTCGGCGGACGCGCGCCGCTCTTCTTTCTGATCACCGAACTGATCCATCTGGCGCTGGCTGAAGCGATTCCCGATCGCGTCTCGGTGCCGCAGGAAGGTGGCGACATCGTGCACATGTCGGGCTACCGCCCTGACGGCAGCGAATACACCACGATGGACCTGGTGTGGGGCGGATGGGGCGGGCGGCCGGCCAGGGACGGGATCGACGGCGCCGGCATGTCGTACATCTCTGTACCTGCCGAGCTGGTCGAACGCGAGGTCCCGGTGGTGGTGGAAGGATTCGGACTGGTGCCGGATACGGCCGGCGCCGGACGCCATCGCGGATCCCTTGGCATTTTCAAAAGCTACCGCTTTCTGCATCCGGCCAAAATCATGGTGCGCACAAACCGGCCGTTTCAGAGCGCGGTCGGGATGGCGGGCGGGGCGCAGGGGGCGCCGTCGTGCAACCTGTTCACTCCGCTTGACGGCGAGCAGATGGAACTGCCGCGCAAATCGCATATGCATCTGGAGGTCAAGGCGGGCGACCGCCTCTACCATCAGGTGTGCGGCGCTGCGGGACATGGCGATCCGATGACGCGGGATCCGGCCGCCGTGCTGGAGGACGTGCGCGAGGACAAGCTGTCGATCCAAACCGCGCGCGACCAGTATGGCGTCGTGATCGATCCGGTCACGATGTCGGTCGATACCAGCGCCACCAAAGAATTGCGCCGACGCGCGCACGCCGCCTGACCCATCGTCGCGGCTGATACGGTCTTCCGGTGGGAGGGTTGTGATGCGCGTTGCATTTGATATTGGTGGCACTTTCACCGACGTCATCGCGCTGGGACAAGACAAGCGGATCCACACTGCCAAAGTGCTGTCGCTGCTGGATCGGGTAGGCGAGGATATCGTCGCCTGCATCAAAGGTTTGGGCGCGGGCGAGGCTGTGGAGAATTTCGTCCACGCCACCACCACCGCCTCCAACGCCGTGATCGAGCGCAAGACGGCGCCCACCGCGCTGATCACCACGCGAGGCTTTCGCGACGTGCTCGAAATGATGAATCAAAAGGCGCCGTCGCTCGAAGACATAAACTGGGAGCGGCTGCCGCCTTTGGTTCCGCGCCGGCTGCGTTTTGAGGTAGCCGAGCGTATCCTGGCCGACGGCAGCGTCGAACAGCGCCTGGACCATCGCGAGGCCCGGCAGGTGATTGACGCCTTGATTGCGGCGAAGGTCGAAGCGATCGCGATCTGTCTGATCAACTCGTACATCAATCCGGCGCACGAACAGGAACTGGGCGCCATCGTGCGCAGCGCCATGCCGCACACGGTGGTCTGTTTGTCGTCGCAGGTGCATCCCGAATGCCGCGAGTACGAGCGCACCAGCACGACCGTGATCAATGCCTCGCTGGTGCCGGTGGTGAATCGTTATCTCGATCAGCTCGAAAAGCACCTGGCGCCGTTCAGCCGCCGATTGCTGATCATGCAGTCCAACGGCGGAACGATGACATCGGAAATGGCGCGCCAGCGCCCGATGTTCATGGTCGAATCGGGACCGGCGGCCGGAGTGCTGGCAGCGGCGCGTCTGGCCGCTGAAATGGGACTTGAAAGCGTGTTGTCCTTCGACATGGGCGGGACCACGGCCAAGGCCTGCCTGATCCGCAATGGCCAACCGCTGGAAAAAGCTGGCGGCGAGGTGGGCGGGGGCGTCGCGGCCGTGGCGGTGCGCGGCACCGGTCACGCGCTGCGCGCGCCGACTTTGGATATCGTGGAAGTTGGCGCCGGCGGCGGCAGTCTTGCCTGGATCGATAATGCCGGTGCCCTGCGGGCCGGGCCGATCAGCGCCGGCGCCGAGCCCGGTCCGGCCTGCTACGGACGCGGCGGAACGCAGCCGACCGTGACCGACGCCAACGTCGTGCTTGGTTACATGAATCCGGACCGCATCGCTGACGGCACCTTGCGTATCAACCGGCAGGCCGCAATCGATTCGATTCAAAGGCATGTTGCGGGACCGCTCGGTCTCGACCTGATGACCGCGGCATTCGGAATCGTCGAGGTGGCAAATGCTTCAATGATGCGGGCGTTGCGCGCCGTCTCCACCGAGCGCGGACACGATATCCGCGCGATGACGCTGGTGGCCTTCGGCGGCGCCGGACCGATTCACGCCGCGGCGTTGTGCGAGAGCGTCGGCATCGAGCGGGTTGCGATCCCGCCTTATCCGGGTTTGTTCAGCGCATTGGGCTTGCTGCTGGCCAATTCGCGGCTGGATTATATCCGCAGCGTCGAGCGCCAGATTGTCAGAGTGACTGCGCCCGAAGTCGTGCAAATCTACCGTGAACTGCAGGCGCAGGCGCGTCGCGAATTCGCCGAGCAGGGCATTCCTTCCACGGACATGATCTTCGAGCGTTCGGCGGACCTGCGCGTCGGCTTTATGCGCGACGAGTTGACGCTGCCCTTTCCGCCCGAGGCGGATAAAGATCTGAGCGCTTTGGAGCGCGAGTTCCGCGAAGCGCATCGGCACGAGTTCGGCTTTGAAGGCGAGGGCGATCTGCACCTGGTTAATCTGCGCCTGCGCGCGAAAAGCGCGTCGGGCCATCTGTCCTTCGCCGAGGCGGTCGGCGCCGCAGCTCCATCGGCGATGCGGTCGCGCGCGCAGCGCGCAGTCACCCGCCAGGCCTATTTCGGCCGCCAACACGGCCTCGTCGATACGCCGGTGCTGGGCCGCGATGAGATCACGCAGCGGCAGCGAGGACCGATGATAATCGAGGAACCGGATACGACGATCACAGTGCCTCCCGGATGGAGCGTCGAGCGCGGCCGCTTCGACGTGCTTTTGCTGACGCGCGAATTGTAAAGGATTGTTCTTTTTTCGCCCCAGCGCTAACGATGGATTGGGTTGGTGAAATCAGGGGTCCACATTTGCGCCTGGGGCGCGACCAGGTCTGGAACACAGCCAATCTGAAGCGTATCGTGCGCGATCGACGCCGCGCAATCCAGGATCGAGGGCAATTGATGCGAAGTCTCGCCAAAAAGCAGCTTGAATTCGGCCTCCGCTTTCTGGTGCTGATTGCTGCGTTCATTCCAGTCCGCGTGTTCGCTTCGGATTGGGGGATGGGGGCGTCCAACTCCAGGCTGTCGCAGCCCTACGTATTTGCGCCGGTTTCCACGCCGGCTTACGCGATCGATACCCTGGCGTGGTTCGTGATTTCGATCTGCGCCGGCATCGCCCTGGTAGTCGGGAGTCTCATCGCCTACAGCATCGTTCGATTCCGCGCGCGTGAGGGCGACGATGGAAGCGAACCGCCACAGGTTTACGGCAGCAATCCGATGGAACTGGCGTGGACGGCGGTTCCGGTACTCATCGTCTTTGTCCTGATTTTAACCACCGCCCGAACCATTTACACGGTGCAGGCCGCGACACCGCCACCTGGTGCGCTCAAGGTGCGAGTGATCGGCCATCAATGGTGGTGGGAGGTGCGTTACCCGGGCCTCGGCATCGTGACCGCCAACGAGATCCACGTTCCGGTAAGTGACGGCGACAATCCGGCTCCGACTTTTCTGGAACTGGAATCGGCCGACGTCGCCCACAGCTTCTGGGTGCCGCGTCTGGCCGGCAAAACCGACCTGATTCCGAACCGAAAAAACACGATGTGGATCGCGCCGCATCAGAGCGGAACCTACCTGGGCCAGTGCGCCGAGTTCTGCGGCACCGAACACGCCTTGATGCTGCTGCGCGTTGTGGTCCAGTCCCGCGCGGACTGGGAGCGATGGGTCGCGATGCAGCAAAAACCTGCCGAGGAGTCGCTGGCGGCTTCGCGCGGGAGGCGGATTTTTGAGTCAACGGCATGCGTGAATTGTCACATGGTGCGCGGAACAATCGCCAATGGCCATTTCGGCCCCGATCTGACCCATCTGATGAGCCGCGAAACACTTGCGGCGGGTGCGGCGATGAATACGCCGGAAAACCTGCACATCTGGATCAAGGATCCCGATCAGATCAAACCCGGCGTGCTGATGCCGGCGATGAATCTGAGCGCGGCAGATATTGACGCTATCACCAGTTACCTGGAGAGCCTGCGCTAGATGGCAACTGAAATAGCACTGGGAGAATTGCAAAGCACCGCGCCGCTGCCGATGCTTGGGCGCCTGCATGAATGGGTAATCACGGTCGATCACAAGCGGCTGGGCCTGATGTACATCGGCGGCGGATTGCTGTTCTTCGTCATCGCCGGTCTGCAGGCTTTGACCATGCGTCTTCAGCTCGCCGTTCCGGACAATCACGTGGTGTCGCCGCAGGTGTTCAATCGCCTGATGACGATGCATGGCACGGCGATGGTGTTTCTGGTCGGGATGCCGATCCTCACGGGGTTTTTCAATTACCTTGTGCCGCTGATGATCGGCGCGCGCGACCTTGCTTTCCCGCGCCTGAATTCCTTCGGCTTCTGGCTATGGTTTTTTGGCGCGCTGTTGTTGTACTTCAGCTATATCGGCGGTGACGGCCTTTACGGCGCTGGCAGCGCGCCCGACGTGGGATGGTTTGCGTACGCGCCGCTGACGGAGCGCGCCTTCTCGCGCGGCAACAGCACGGACTACTGGATCCTGAGCATTCTTTTGACCAGCGTCGGCTCAACGGCGACGGCGATCAACATTATCGCGACGACATTTTCCCTCCGATGCAGGGGGATGACGCTGGGCAAGATGCCGGTGCTGGTCTGGCTCGCTGTGGTGGTGGCGTTCATGATGCTGCTCGCGCTGCCGCCGCTGTCAGCGGCGCAGGTAATGCTGCTGCTCGACCGTTACCTGGGCGCGCATTTTTTCGACACGCAGGCGGGCGGTTCGGCGATCCTATGGCAGCATTTTTTCTGGATTTTCGGCCATCCGGAAGTTTACATCCTGGTGATCCCGGTGTTTGCATTCGCCTCGGAGATTATCCCGGTATTTTCACGCAAGGTGATCTTCGGCTACCAGGTGATGGTTGCAGCGTCCTGCGCGATCGCGTTCATCAGCATGGGCGTGTGGGCGCATCACATGTTCGCGGTCGGGTTGACGCCGGCGGGTAACGCGTTCTTCGCCACCTCGACGATGCTGGTTGCGGTTCCGACCGGAATCAAAATTTTTAATTGGATTGGTACGATGTGGGGCGGCAAACTCCGGTTCCGGGTGCCGATGCTGTTCAGCCTGGGATTTCTGTTTCAATTCCTGGTTGCCGGACTGACCGGCATCATGCTCGGGGTGGCCCCGTTCGATTGGCAACTGACCGATACATATTTCGTGGTCGCGCATTTTCACTACGTTCTGGTCGGCGCGATCGTTTTCATGATTTTCGCGGCGATTTATTACTGGTTCCCCAAGGCTACCGGACGGATGTTGAACGAGCGGCTGGGACAATGGCACTTCTGGCTGTTCCTGGTCGGCTTCCATCTTACCTTTGACCCGCTGCATTTCGCCGGGCTGCACGGAATGCCTCGTCGGATCTATACTTATCAGCCCGGACGCGGACTTGAAGGAATCAATCTGATTGCTTCAATCGGCGCATTGGTTCAAGCCCTGGCCGTGTTGATCTTCGTCGTCAACGTGGGTTATTCATTGGCGGGCGGCGAGGAGGCGGGGCCCGATCCATGGGACGCATGGACGCTGGAATGGTCCACGACCTCGCCGCCGCCTGAGTACAACTACGCGAAGGAACCCGAAGTGCATAGCCGCCGCCCGCTGTGGGATTTGAAGCATCCAGAAGATCCCGACTGGCTATACGAGTAAGAGGCTGCAATGGCGTCCGCTGCGCTCTCGACGATTGCCCCACCCGTTGCTGAGAAATGGGAACTGCCGGCTCGCGGCCGAGTCGGCATTGCGGCTCTGATCCTGACCGAGACGGCGTTCTTCTCGATATTCGTGATCGCCTACATATTCTACATCGGCAAAAGTCTCACGCCGCCATATCCGCGCGACGTTCTGACGCCGCCCGTGGTCAACACGATATGCCTGCTTTCCAGCAGTTTGACGGTGATGTTTGCGGTTCGCGCTCTGCGCAAGGGAAATACTTTTGTTTTCGCCGTTTATTGGTTGACTACTATAGCTCTGGGACTGGAGTTTCTAATCGGTACCGCGGTTGAATGGCACCGGCTGATTTACCATGACCATTTCACCATCAGCACCAATCTGTTCGGGACCACTTTTTACTCGCTGGTTGGACTTCATGCGCTGCATGTCACCGCAGGCTTGCTGATGCTGATCATAGTCATGCTGCTGACCGTCGGTGGACATGTGAATTCGCGGTATGCCGAGCACACGGAAATCCTTTCATGGTACTGGCACTTCGTTGACGCGGTCTGGGTGGTGGTTTTCACCACCGTCTACGTGATTGGACGATGAGTGGAGAGGGTTCATCGCAAGACCCCGGGGCGCCCAGGCATATCGAGGTGCCCGCACCGACGCCGTGGCCGATGATCACCGCACTGGGTATAACGCTGCTGTTCGCGGGATTACTCACAAGCGCCGCGGTCAGCGTGGTAGGATTCGCCTTGATAATCGCCGGTGGCGCCGGATGGTTTGGCGAGGTCTTTCCGCAGCCGCGAGTCGAACGGGCCGAGGTGCAAACCGAGGCGGTGGAGATTGCCCCGACGCGCCTGCCTGTGGCCCAGTTGGCGTCCGCCGAACAGGGTAATCGCGCAGTGCTGCCGCTGGAAATCTATCCATATTGGGCGGGCGTGAAGGGTGGAATCGCGGGGGGCTTTGCAATGGCTGCTCTGGCGGTTGCCGAGGGTCTGCTCGTGCATCACAGCCCCTGGTACACGATCAATATCCTGGCTGGCACCGCGATGCCCGGACTGGCGCACGCCAGCACCGCGGCACTATGTGCGTTCAACGCTCAAGCGTTTGTGGTCGCATTGATGATTCACGCGGTGGTGTCGGTGCTGGTCGGACTGCTGTACGGCGTCCTGCTGCCGATCGTGCCGCGCAATCCGATCTTTTTTGGCGGACTCGTTGCCCCCTTGCTGTGGTCCGGACTCCTTTTTGCCACGCTTAAAGTAATCAATCCGCTGCTGGACGCCCGGATCGAATGGGGCTGGTTCATTTCGTGTCAGATCGGGTTTGGTGTGACGGCCGGGCTGGTAGTCTCCCGTTCGGAGCGCATCCACACCTTTCAGCATCTTCCGTTCGCGATGCGCATGGGAATCGAGGCTCCCGGCATCCGGCCGACCGGGGAACGCTAATCGTGGCGTGGCGGGTTGGGATCGCGGCGGTGCTGGTTGTCAGCCTGGTTGCGGGTTGCGACTCGCTGCCCGGCAGGCCCAGGGAATCGGATCGTCCGATCAGTCCGTCACAGGTGAAAAGCTTCGCCAGGCTTTACGACGAGAATTGCGCGGGATGTCACGGCGCCCACGGCCGGTTTGGAGCCGCCTATGAACTTGCCGATGCGACTTATCAGGCGCTGGTCGATGACGCCACGCTCAAGCGGATTATCAGTAATGGAATAGCGGGTACAGCGATGCCGGCATTCGCGCAAACGGCCGGCGGCTATCTGACCACAGCGCAAATCGCGATTCTGGTGGATGGAATGCGCCAGCGCTGGAAGACCGGTCGGCCGTTGGTGGATGCGCCGCCATATGCCGGGCCGGACGGCGACCCCGGCCGCGGTGCCCGAACCTTCGCTCAATCCTGCGCGCCATGTCACGGGCCGAAAGGGGAGGGCGGGGAGAAGGCCCCTGGTTCGATAACCGATCCTTCCTACCTTGCGCTGGTCAGCGATCAATCGCTGCGCACCCTGATTATTGCGGGACGCTCGGACCTGGGCCATCCCGACTGGCGGGGCTATCCGCCGGGCCAGCCGCTGAGTGCTGAGCAGGTTGCGGACGTGGTCGCGTGGCTGGCGGCTCGGCGTCAGCACTTTCAAGGCGCAGTCTATGCGCGTAATCGGTGAGGGTGAAGATTGTTCATGAATGAGGCCGCGAAACCCTTATCCCGTCCTGCTCTGGCGCAGCCGTCGCGGCGCGCCTTTCTGCTGCGTCTCGGGCTGTTGTTCAACGCAATTGCCGCGATCCTTTTCGCGATTCCGGTGCTCGGTTATCTCATGTCCCCGATGCGCCGGTATGCCTGGGTGTCCTGGATCTCGTTGGGGAAGATCGAGGACTTTCCTGAGCATCAGACGCGCCTGGCGATCTATCGCAATCCCTACACCAAGCCGTGGGATGGCAAGACCGCCAACATTCCCTGCTGGGTGCGGCGGGAGTCCGGCGCGATTTTCCGCGTCTTTGCGATCAACTGCACGCATCTGGGATGTCCGGTGCGATGGTTCCAGGAGTCCGGGCTGTTCATGTGCCCGTGCCATGGCGGCGTGTTCTACTCCGACGGCGCGCGCGCCTCAGGTCCGCCGCCGCGTGGTCTGTATCAATACAGCCATAAGCTTGAAAACGGTCAATTGTGGATCAAGGCAGGCCAGCTCCCGACGTTGGGGGAGCCGCTGGCCTGAGCGTTCGCGGTGGCGCGGGAAAGCGTGGCATTTTCGATAAAGCGAATGCTGGTTGAGGCCGGCGCCTGGCTGGATCACCGGTTGGGGGTGGGCGCTTCCATCAGAGAAGCCGCCAGGCATCCGGTCCCGCGTAGTTCCGCAAGCTGGTGGTACGTCTTTGGCAGCTGCACCTTCGCTGTGATGGTCCTCCAATTCATCACCGGCATGTGTCTGGCGACAGTGTACGCGCCGACTGCCGATCGGGCTTGGCAGAGTTTGCTCTATCTCAATTACAACCAGCCGCTTGGTTGGTTTATTCGCGCGTTGCATGGATGGGGCTCTAATTTCATGATCGCCCTGGTCTGTATCCATCTGGCGCAGGTATTTCTGTTTGGCGCGTACAAGTATCCGCGCGAACTGACGTGGACGGCGGGGGTGGTGCTGCTGCTGTGCACGTTGGGAATGGCGTTTACCGGCCAGGTGCTGCGCTTCGACCAGGACGCGTACTGGGGCTTAGGAATCGCGGCCGCAATCGCAGGACGCACGCCCCTTATCGGTGGCAGAGTCGTTAAGATCATCCTGGGTGGACCGATTATAGCGGGCGACACGCTATCGCGATTCTTTACCCTGCATGTGTTCGTGATCCCCGCCGTGCTGATCGCTTTCGTCGTCCTGCATCTTTTCCTGGTGCTGAAACTCGGAATCAATGAATGGCCGATGCCGGGCCGGATCGTCAGGCGTGAGACCTATCTCGCCGAATACCACAAGATGGTCACCGAGGACGGCGAGCCGTTCTTTCCCTACGCCGCGCAAAAGGACCTGGTCGCGATTGGATTGGTGATCGCGGCGTTGGTGGTGACGGCCGCGATCATGGGCCCGATCGGTCCCAACGGCGAGCCCGACCCCGCGATTATCCAGACCGTCCCGCGCCCCGACTTTTTCTTCCTCTGGCTGTTTTCCGCGTTTGCCCTGCTGCCGCCGTGGACCGAGACCTTCCTGATGCTGACCGGCCCGGTGGTCGCGATTGCTTTGCTCTTTGCTATCCCTTTCATCTCTGGGACCGGAGAAAAGAGTTTCCGCCGCCGTCCGATGTCCGTGGTCCTCCTGGTCATGACCTTCATGACCATCGGCATCTTGATCTATCTCGGAACCTATTCGCCATGGTCCCCGCACATGGAAGCATGGAGCGGGACGCCGACCCCGGTTGATTATGTAAGGGGCCGCACTCCACTTGAGTTGCAGGGCGCGATCCTGATTCAGGCCAAGCAGTGCCGCAATTGCCATTCGCTGGGCGGCCGTGGCGGGATGCGGGGTCCGGCGCTGGACGATACCGCTACCCGGTTGACGCCCAATCAGATCGTGCGTCAGATTCTGGAGGGCGGCGGCAACATGCCGGCCTACGGCAAAAATTTGAGCCCGGCCGAGGTCAACGCCCTGGTTGCGTTCCTGGAGACGATGCATCCAGGGGACGAGCCGCCGGCCCGCAGTTCGATCAACCCGGCAGTCGCGCCATCGTACTGAGGTTTGCGGATTGACTTCCGTTGCGCAGCTGGCGCTGGCGTCGTGGACCATCCCGCCATACTTCACCGCGACGGTGATCCTGTCCGCCGTGATCTACGGTCGCGGCTTTCGCCGGCTCCATACGCAGATGCCTCAGCGCTTCCCATTGCGCCGGCTCGGCACCTTTATGGGTGGGTTGACCGCGCTGCTGATTGCGATCTCATCGCCGTTGGCGGCTTTTGACGATTTGCTGCTGCAAGTTCATATGGTGCAGCACATGCTGCTGATGTTCGTCGCGCCGCCGCTAATCCTGCTGGGGGCGCCGCAGATCCCGATGTTGCGCGGATTACCGCTGGCCGCCGTCAAGCCGCTAATCCGTCCGCTGCTCACCTCCCGCAAATTGGCCCGGATTGTGGACCTGCTCGCAAATCCGGCCGTCGGCTGGATTGCGCTCTGCGCCGCCACCTGGGGATGGCATGCGCCCGGACCATATCAAGTCGCGTTGCGATCCGAGACATGGCACAAGGTGGAACATTGGTGCTTCCTGATGTCGGCACTGCTGTTCTGGTGGCCGGTGGTGCAGCCATGGCCGAGCAGGGAGCGTTGGCCGCGCTGGACGATGGTGCCGTACCTGTTGCTGGCGGATGTGCAAAATACGGCGCTTTCGGCGTTGTTCACCTTTTGCGGCCGGGTCATCTACCCCTATTACGAGACGGTGCCGCGCATCGCCGGGACCGCGCCACTGAGCGACCAGATTGTCGCGGGAGTGATCATGTGGGTTCCCGGCTCCCTGTTTTTTCTGATCCCCGGCGCTGTAATCGTCTTCAATCTGCTGTCGCCGCGCAACCACATCGATCCGCAGGCTATCAGCGGCTTTAAGCCAGGGCGCACATTCGCACCACCAGTTCGGAGCCTTCCAAATCACCCTGAACGCCCGGCCGGAGCTTGCTGATTAAGGCTGATTAAGATTGTCACGCGCTTCTGGCCATCCGCATCCGATCTTTGTAACTTGCCAAGGGCACGGCGGCAGTTTGAGCCGGGCCCGGCGTCATTGAGGAGTAAGCGATGAAATTTACCATTGGACCACTTCTTCCGGCCCTTCCCGCAACCCTGGAGGAGCGCGAAAAGCTCCGTCCGATCTCCCATCGCACCGAACGATGGCAGCAGATGTTCAAGGAGATTGTCGAGCTGGCGCGCATCGCCGATGACCTCGGCTTTTATGCGATTCACTGCGCGGAACACCATCTCTGCACAGAAGGGTTGGAGGTCGGCAGCGTTCCGTCGCTTTATCTCTACATCGCGATGCACACGAAGAACATCAAGGTCGGACCGGTCGGATACGTCCTGCCCGGATGGAACCCGCTGCGGCTGGCGGTGGAAATTGGCTGGTTGGATCAACTGACGCAGGGACGAACGATCGTGGGGATGGCGCGAGGTTACCAGACCCGCTGGCTCAACCAGATGGGTCAAAAGCTGCACATCCAGGGTACCAGCAGCGATCAGGGCGAGATTGACAAGGCCAACCGCCGCGCCTTCGAGGAGCATTTCCGCATCCTCAAGCTCGCCTGGAGCGATGAGGGATTTACGTTCAAAGGCGATTTCTGGGAGTACCCTTATCCCTACAATGAAGGCACGCCGTGGCCCGCGGCGCCGTGGACCGAGAAGTACGGTATGCCGGGTGAAGTTAAGGACGGGCGTGTACGCAAGATTTCGGTGGTGCCCAAGCCTTATCAGCGGCCCCATCCACCGCTGTTTCAGGCCTTTTCAATCAGCGAATCGACCATCCTGTGGTGCGCGCGCGAGGGCGTGATTCCGGTAATCCTGATTCCCGGGCTCAAGGACGTGCGCCATCTGGCGGAACTGTACCAGAAGGAAGCGGCGTCGGTTGGGCGCGCGCTGAAGTTGGGCGAGAGCATCTGCCCGACCAAGTCGGTTTACATGGGCCGCGATGTCAACGAGGCGCTCGACATCGCGCGGCGCGGCCTTTCGGGGGTCTGGTACAACGAATTCGGCGGTTATTTCGGGTTTTGGGAGGCTTTTCGTTTTCCGGAAGACGAGGCCAAATGGCCGGCCGGCAAGGTGCCGCTGCCACGCAGCGAATGGAACGTCGAACGGCTCTACCGCAGCGATAACATTTATGCGGGCACCGAGTCGGATGTCCGGCGCAAGCTGGACGAACTGGTCGAGCACGTCAATCCCGAGTTCATCAACCTCAACAACGGCGGCGATTTGGGCCTGATGCCGATCGAAGAGGTGAAAGCCCAGGTGCGGCTGTTTGGCGAAAAAATTATGCCGCACTACAGATGATGGCCGATTCGGTGCGGGAGCCCTGGAAGATTTCAGGAACGACCCCCGAACACGGAGTCTGCCATGCCGCATTACGACTATGACCTGATCACGATCGGCGCCGGTTCGGGCGGCGTGCGGGCCAGCCGGATGGCCGCCGGCTACGGTGCGCGCGTCGCAGTGATCGAGGAACGCTATCTGGGCGGAACCTGCGTCAATGTCGGATGTATCCCGAAGAAGCTCCTGATGTATGCGTCCGAATACGGTCCGGCGACTGAAGAGGCCGCCGGTTTCGGCTGGACCATTGGTTCGGCCCGCTTTGACTGGAAGCGGCTCATCGCCAACAAGAATCGCGAAATACTCAGACTCAATGGCATCTATGGCGATCTGCTGACCGCGGCTGGCGCGACCATTGTCGAAGGCCGGGCCACGCTGCTCGACCCGCACACCGTGCAGGTCGGCCAGCGGCGGCTGACTTCCGACTATGTCCTGATCGCCACCGGAAGCCGGCCGCTGTTGCCGAAAATTCCCGGAGCGGAACATGCCATCACTTCCAATGAGGCGTTTTACCTGGAGGAATTGCCGCAATCGGTGATCCTGATCGGAGGCGGCTATATTGCAGCGGAGTTCGCCGGAATTTTCCATGGCCTGGGTGTTCGCGTGGCCCAGCTTTATCGCGGAGGCCTCTTCATGCGCGGCTTCGACGACGACCTGCGGGTAAAGCTCGCCGAAGAGATGCGCAAACGGGGAATCGATCTGCGCTTCAACGCCGACGTGCGCAGAATCGATCGATGCGGAAAATCCCTGCGCGCAACCTTGAACGACGGCTCAATCCTGGAAGCAGGCCTGATCATGTATGCCACCGGACGCGTGCCCAATACGCTCGGCATCGGGCTCGATCGTGCCCGTGTAACCCTGGATTCAGCCGACGCCGTGGTTGTGGATCGCTATTCGCAAACCTCGCAGTCCAATATCTACGCCGTGGGCGACTGCACCAACCGCGCTATGCTCACCCCGGTCGCAATCGCCGAAGGACAGGCGGTCGCCGAAACCCTGTTCAACCGCAATCCGACCGCAGTCGATTATTCCCTAATCCCAACCGCTGTCTTCAGCCAGCCAAGTCTGGCGACAGTGGGCCTGAGTGAAACCCAGGCGCGCCAGCGCCTGGGTGAAATCGACGTCTACCAATCCCATTTCCGCCCGCTGCGCCATACGCTCAGCGGACGCGACGAGCGCGCCTTCATGAAACTGGTGGTCGAGCGCAAAAGCGACCGGGTCGCCGGATGCCACATGATTGGCGCCGACGCAGGCGAAATTATCCAGGGCTTTGCGGTGGCGCTGCGATGCGGTGCGAAAAAGGCAGACTTCGACCAGACTATCGCGATCCACCCGACGGCCGCGGAGGAATTCGTAACCATGCGCAACAGGCAGCACCGGTAAGGAAGGGCGGAGAGGACGCAGAGACAACAGAGGCGCTGTCATCGCCAACGAAGCAGCGGAGAAAAGGCGGGACAGTTGAGGGTCGCGCTCAGAGCTTTGCCTGCCGTTTGCCGCGAGCCTGTTACCTTCGCTCCGCTGACTCATGGATAACCGGTCCTATCTTGCGCAATCTGGCGCTTGCTTGCGTGTTGAGCTAACTTCTTCCATTCGCGGATCAGGGTTAACACGAACCGCCGGAGGACTGATTCAATGGCAAGTCCGCAGTTGCAGCAGGCAATCGATGCGATGAAGGCGATGGCGAGCAAGGTCGGCGCCTCGGTGCCTGAGATGCGCGCCGCGATGGACGAGATGGCGACGCCGCCTCAGCCCGACGTGAAATGCCAACCGCTGAGCGTGGGTGGGGTGGCTGCGCAATGGATCGACGCGCCCGGCGCCGACCCCCGCCGCGCCGTCCTCTACCTGCACGGTGGCGGCTACGTCATGGGCTCGCTGAAGTCGCATCAGGACCTGATGGGCCGCATCTCGCGCGCCGCCCAGGCCCGCGTGCTCGGCCTGGATTATCGCCTCGCCCCCGAACATCCGTTTCCCGCCGCCGTCGATGACGCGCTGGCGGGCTACCGCTTCCTCCTGAGCCAGGGCTTCCAAGCCGCCCATTTGGCTGTTGCCGGCGACTCCGCCGGCGGCGGTCTGACAATCGCGACCATGTTGGCGGCGCGCGACGCCGGTCTTGCACTGCCCGCGGCCGCCGTGTGTCTGTCGCCCTGGGTCGACCTGGAAGGAACCGGTGAGTCGATGAAGACGCGCCTGCATTTGGATCCAATAGCCTCGCCCCAGGGCACGAATCTGCTCGCACAGGCTTATCTGGGAAACCGCAGCCGGCGCACCCCGCTCGCCTCACCGCTTTACGCCGATCTGCGGGGTTTGCCGCCGCTGTTGATACAGGTCGGCGATCATGAGGTGTTGCTTGACGATTCGACGCGAATCGCGGAACGCGCGCGCGCCGCAGGGATTAAAGTAAAACTTGAAATATGGCCCGAGATGGTCCACGTCTGGCAACTGTTTGCCAGTTTCCTGCCCGAAGGGCGGCAGGCGATTGAAGGTATCGGCGCCTTTATCCGCGAACACACGGCCTGAGGACGTTAATTACCGGCCCCGATACAAAACCAGGAGGAACCCCGATGGCGAGTCCGCAACTGCAGATGGCGATCGATGCGATGAAGGCGCTGGCGAAGTCGCCGCCGCCGACCCTGATGGAGATGCGCGCCGCGTTCGAGCAGAACGCTGTCCCTTGTCAGCCGGACGTGAAATCCGAACCGATCACCGCCAGCGGCGTCGAGGGGGAATGGGTCGCGGCACCCGCCGCCGCCGCCGATCGCGCCGTGCTCTACCTGCATGGTGGCGGCTACGTGCTGGGTTCGGTCAAAACCCATCGCGACCTGATCGGCCGCATCTCGCGCGCCGCCCAGGCGCGCGTGCTGGCCTTGAACTATCGGCTGGCCCCCGAACATCCGTTTCCCGCCGCAGTTGACGACGCCGTGGCGGGATACCGCTATCTGATCGAGAACAAGTTTAATCCGGGCCGGATCGTGGTCGCGGGCGATTCCGCCGGCGGTGGTTTAACGATCGCCACGCTGGTGGCGATCCGCGACGCGCGCCTGCCCATGCCTGCTGCCGGCGTCTGCCTGTCGCCCTGGACCGACCTGGAAGGGAAGGGCGAGTCGATGACCACCCGCGCCCAGGCCGACCCGGTCGTGCAGCGCGAGGGTCTGGTCGGGATGGCGCAGGCGTATCTGGGCGGCAAGGATCCGCGCGCGCCGCTGGCTTCGCCGCTCCACGCCGACTTAAAGGGCCTGCCGCCGCTGCTGATCCAGGTGGGCGACGCCGAGGTGCTGCTGGACGACTCGACCCGCCTGGCAGCCCGGGCGCGCGCCGCGGGAGTTCAAGTAAAGCTTGAGATTTGGCCGGAAATGATCCATGTCTGGCAGTTGTTTGCAAGCTTCCTGCCCGAAGGGCAGCAGGCGGTTGATGCGATCGGGGAGTACATCCGCGAGCGTACCTGAATTTTGAGAAGGAGCAGTCGCCGTGAACGCCGCTCGGACCGCGCGAGCGGCGCTGATAACCGGCGCCGCGTTGTGCATCATTTATTTGGCCGACGCGTTCATCCTGCGCGCGGAAAATCAACCGTTCGGCACGGTGCAGGTCCGGCTTTACTACGCGATGCCTCTTAAAGGCGGCAAAACCGAGTACGGTGACGCCGGCATCGAGAACGAGACCTGTGTCCATTCGATGTTTCCCCATGGGGGCTGCGCCCCGTGCTGGTACGCCAGGCGGCACAGCGAAAAATGGGTCACCCAATAGCCGCCGCGCGACCTCCAGTCTCCGGGGTCTTGCCACGCCCGCCCCACGAACCCGCCTTAACTTCGCATAAGAAATATTATGTCAACTTACATACAATGGCCTCTTCGCCTCTGATATGGAATCTCGGATCCGATAAGTACCAAACAGTCGGGAAAGTGCAGGAGTTGGTGTCCGCAGAGGTGGCCGCGCTTTGCAGCGGCCGCAGCGATTTGGCTCACCCTTATAGTGGGCATCCAGGCGCGGTCGCAATCCTACAAACTTCCGAACCCACCCCACTCCGGTTTCCCCCGTCCAACCGTTGCGCAACCGATGCTGCACGTCGTGCCGATTCCGGAACCTGGAGCGCGCAGCGGCCTTGACGCCATTGCGATGGTGGGGCCGGGTGAATTATGGGCGGTCGGGGCCTACCAAACCGCTAATTCTGACCTCACCCTGACCGTGCGTCTCCAGGGGTGGTATCGCACAGTGGTGCCCTCGCCAAACCCGTCATCCGGATGGGCGCACCTCTTCGGCGTTTCGGGCAGAGGGCGCGCCGACGTATGGGCCGTGGGCACCTATGCACCCAGCAACGCCGGATGGCCCAATTTGCCGTTTCGCACGCTCGCTGAGCATTGGAACGGCGACCGCTGGAGCGTGGTCCCCACCCCCAACCGCGGAAGTGCCGATGTCCTGTTCGCCGTGACTGTGATCGCGCCGGGCAACGCCTGGGCGGTGGGCGGTTACTACAACTCGAAAATTTCCTTCCAGAACCTGCAATGCGAGCACACTGCCCATACCCTTATCGAGCACTGGAACGGCCGTACCTGGAGCGTGGTGCCCAGCCCTGACCCCGGAAGAGCACCATCTTTTGCGCAGCCGTGCGGACCCTCTCATCCGCTCACCACTGTAAACGCGTTGTCGGGCGTGGCGGCGGCAGGACCACGCGACATCTGGAGCGTTGGCCATTACTGGGACGGCAGAGCCAACCGCACCCTCACCCTGCATTGGGACGGGAAGCGTTGGACGCGGATACCGTCGCCGAATTCAAGCGCGGCAGAAAATGTTCTCTATGGCGTCGCAATTTCGGCCCCTCGTGACGTATGGGCGCCCGGAACATATCACCCCGCAGCCGATGGGGCCTACCGCACGCTGATCGAGCACTGGAACGGGCGGAAGTGGCTGAGCATTCGAGCTCCGAGCGTGCCCGGCCAGGACAGTCAACTCTATTCGATCGCAGCGCGCGGCCGGGCAGTATGGGCAGTCGGACGCCATGACGGCATCGGCGGAGGCGGGCTCGCAGAGCGATTGGACGGCGCGCGATGGGTAATCGTGCCGACTCAGAAAGCCGGCGACTGTGCGTGCAGCAACGCCTTGAACGGAGTCGCGATTGGTCCGGGCGCGGTGTGGACCGCGGGCGAATTCAGCGGCGCAACGGTCCATAAGAGCATGGTCGAGATGGCCCGGCGCGCAACGGCGCGACCGATGGCCAATTCGGCGCAGACAAATACCGGCGTTATCGGAAGCCGGCAATGAGTTCGCGAAGGACCAAATATTTTTGAGGGCTCCAAAGGGCAAATGAACAGTGGCCAGTCAGCTGGGGATTTTTAACATCAATATGGAGATCAGGGCGACGATTCCCTCACGGTGGAATCTTCTGTTCGGCTCGTAAGGGTCTTATTGACGCATCGGATCGTCAGGCAGCAGGTGTAACGTTTCTCCATCAAATACAGCCACCAACCAATTAACCGCAGCGTGGTCGGCGGCCCTTTTCAGACGCGCGACCTCGCGGCCGCTGATGCCGGCCTGTCCGCCCTTCAACTGGATCAGGCGAACATCCAGCAGGTCGGAGTCCTTTCGACCGAGTCGAAACGCTATCGCGTCGATGATGCCGGTTCGTGGAGCGCCAGTCGCACCTTCGAAAAAAGCGATTCGCCAGCCGTACTCCTTACAGTGCGCTTGCAATGCCGCTTTGCTGGCGGCTTCGGCGGCGTGGGCGCGAACCCAGGCATTCATCCGTTTTCTTGTTGTTGCCGCCTTTGCGGCAGCGGCGCGGCGCTTGCGGGTCCGAGCGGCTTTTTCGCCCGGCGATAGTGGGGCGCTCATCCCCCTAGTCCGCATCTACAACGGATTTAAGAAAATCCTTCCGCCAGCCCATTGCTCATCCTCCGTTCCGACCGCCCTCGACCCGCTCGCCTTTCATGATGGCGTCCTTCGCCCTGTCGAACTTATTCAGGTCGGCGTAGCGAGTTCCTCGCGCAGCCGCTCGTCTTCCTGGCGCGCTTTCTCGCTGATGGGCCGGGGTCTTCTTTCCTTTCGGAGCATTTATGTATTTTAGCGCTTCAACCACCAATTTGCCACTACCGTTACCATCGCGGCGAACGTATCAAGATTCTTACGGTTGTTTGAACCGCAAGGAAAATTCGTTCAGGTAGAGCGGCAAATAGGTTTTGCTGACGTCGTGATAAAAGCCGATGATGCCGCGCTTAAGCGGGGACCAGAACGATTCGATGGAATTGGTATGGACCTCGCCCCCCGTACGCCCCGCTAGGCGCGCTCCGCGCGGCGCGCGCGCAGGACGAAGTGATATTTCATCGCCGGCAACTCCTCGACCCGCAGAGCCAAGCTCTCAAGCCGTGCGCGCGCCTCGGCCGCGGTGTAAGTGTGATCCTTTGGCGGTCCGATCGGCCGCTCGATTGCGGAATCCCAATCGATAAACAACACCACACCCCCGGGCTTGAGCAAACTCTTGAGTTGGCCGAGCGCTTCGTCGTCCAATTCATGCAAAACATTGATGGCGAGGATCCGATCCGCGCTCGCCGCGAGGCGGCCGACTTCTGCCGTGAGCAGCGGCTCGAGGTTGCGCAACGACTTCGCTTCCGGCTTCGCCCGGAGCAGCTCGAGCATCGCCGGCTGGTTATCAAGCGCGACGATTCGCAAATCCGGTCTGCGTCTTGCCAATTCGATCGCGAAGGTGCCGGTTCCCGTTCCGAAGTCGATCACAAGGGCGCCGGCGGGCGCGTCCAGAAGCTCGAGGATTTTGTCGGGTGGCAGATGCTCGAAACGTGCCGGATCGTCAAGCAGCGCGGCGCGCGCCGGATTGAACGCTTCGGGTTGGCGAGCGCCGTGCCGGCCGCCGCCATGATGATGTCCGTGCGACTCGCTTGAATGATGGTCGTGCGGTGTCATTGATTGATCTTCCTCCGATTCAATCTGGATAGGCGCGCCGGACCTGAAGGCTGGCGTTAGCGCCCGGTAAAGCGCGGCGGCCGGTGTTCGGCGAATGCCTGCACGCCTTCCTTGAAGTCCTCGCGCATATGCATCCGGCTGGTGGTCTCGCTGCAATGCTCCAGCGCGGTCTCGAGGTCGCAGCTCAAGCCTTCATAGGCCAGGCGTTTGCCTTCGCTTACGGCGAACGGCGCGCAGTTGCGCGCGATGTCGGCTGCGATCTCGCGCGCTTTGGGCAGCGCCTGCCCGTCGGGCACCAGATGGTTGACCAGTCCGATGGCGAGGGCCTCGCGCGCGTCGATAAGCCTGCCGGTGATCTGCAGTTCGAGCGCCCTCCCCTGCCCCACCAGGCGCGGCAGCACCCAGTTGACGCCGTCCTCGGGCGTAAGGCCGCGGCGCACGAACGCCAGGCCCATCCGCGCGCTTTGCGCGGCGATCCGGATGTCGCAGTAAACCGCGAGTGTGAAAGCCATCCCGACGCACGGCCCGTTGATCGCGGCGATCACCGGCTTGCGCAGCGCGAGCAGATTGCTGAAGGAATGGCTTTTTCGGCGCTCGCGGATTTCCTCGGCGCTCGATGCGTCGGCGCGTCCGCCGAATTCCGCCAGGATTGCGATGTCGGCGCCGGCGGAAAACGCCCGTCCCGCCCCGGTGATGATGACCGCACGGACGCTGTCGTCGGTCTCGGCGCGATGCAGCGCGTCGAAGATTTCGTCGCTCGTTTCCAGGGTGAAGGCATTGAGGCGATGGGGCCGGTTGAGCGTGATCAGCGCAACACCGTCGGCCGCCTCGAACATTATGTCGCGGTAATCCATCCAAGGCTCCTGCCCGGGGCAAAAGCACCCCGAATCGGTGAGTATCCGATCCTGCGGCAGGAGTCGAACGCGTTGTGTGGAATCAGGCCGCGGCATCAATCTTGCCCAAAAGCTCCGCTACTCCTTTGGGTTCGCGCGACTTATGGGGCGAGTAAAAGGGCGACATGATCCGGACCAGACGCGACCTGACAAAAGCCGATTCGCGCTGGCGGATTTCGGCAAAGCGTTTGCGCGAGGCGGCCTGCTCTTCGGCGCTCATCTTTTTCGAGTCCTCGCTCAGCAAATACTTGACGGCACCGCCGTTGATCTCGCGCAAATCGCGCAGGAAGGCGAGCAGGCCTTTGATCCGATACGCGTAGCTTCCGAACAGCGCCTGGTACACGTCGAAGGCCACCGTGCGATGCTCGAACTCCTCCGCCAGATGCCATTTCCACAGGCTGACCACCGACGGATCCGCCCCCGCCATCACGTCGTCGGTCTGCTCGAACCACCATTCGGCGTAGATCGGACCGATGCTTTCGAAACCCAGCGAGTACGCGCAGTTGAATTTCAGCGACTTTTCATTGAGCAGGCGCTCGAAATGGGCGCGGAACCGCTCCTCGAATTGCGGCAGACGCGCGTAACCGGCTTTGCGCAGCGCCTCGTTGTAAGCGTCGTGCTGAAGATAATGTGCGGCCTCCTGCTTGCAGAACAGGGCGATGTCGGCGTTCAGCGGATGGTCCGGGCCGAGTTTGCCCTGCGCCCGGCGCATCACCGTGTTCAGGTACGGCTCCAGGTAAGGCAGGCTCAGCGAGGCGACGTTGACCACCTGCGAATACTCGGGATAGGTCCGGCACCATCGCGGCAGCGAGGAGCTGTAGTCGAAGGATGGTTTTCTGACTTTCATCGAAATCTCCCTGCCGGCGCGGCGGCGCGGGCTGGCTTAATCTTTCCACCGCGGCGGCCGTTTTTCCATGAAGGCCCTGGGTCCCTCGAGGCTGTCCGGATGGCCCCGGTACTGCGCGCCGATTTTCTCCGCCAGGGCGTGCGCGCCGCTCAGATTGTGCTCCAGCGATTCCCACAGGATGCGCTTGCTGGCCCTGACCGCGGCGGGCGAGTTGGACGCGATCAGCAGCGCAATCTCGCGGGCGCGTTCACGCAAAGTTGCGCCGGGAACAACCTCGGTGACGATTCCCAATTCCAGCGCGCGGCGCGCATCGAGCCGTTCCCTGGAGCCCATCAGCGTCATCCGCATCAGCGCGGGAAACGGCACCCATCGGCTCCAGGTTGCAGGCGCGACAAAGGCGAGCTGCCCGATCGAAACGGCGGGGTTGAAAAACGTCGCGTGTTCTGCGGCGATCGCAATATCGCTGTCGGCCACGAACATCAAGCCGCCGCCGGCGCACATCCCGTTGACCGCGGTGATTACCGGCTTGCTCACCCGGTTGTGGCGCGCGGAGATCAGCAGCACCTGGTCGCGCGCCGCGTTTTGCTGATCGGACTGGGCCAGCATAGATAGCGCCTGCACGTCGGCGCCTGAACAGAATGCGCGATCACCGGCGCCGGTGAACACAATCGCGCGCACCGACGGATCGTCCTCCGCCGCCTGCCACATCGCGGGCAAATCCTCGCGCCACATCGCGGGGGTCAACGCGTTAAGGCGCTGGGGGCGGTTGAGCGTAATCGTGGCGATACCCTCGGACTTCTCCAGCAGGATATCGCGGTCCGCGTCAGCCATTGCGTACCCTCCTCTTTTGCCAGCCTCGGCGTTTGCAAAGGCGCTCAGCTATCGTGCTAAGACAAGCGCAGGATCGCAACCGGAATTTTCCGGCCGCGGTCCCCATTCTGGAGGCAAACGATGTTGCGGAAGATCGGCAAATGGGATCGGATTGCGGACGTGGTCGTGGTCGGATCGGGTGGCGCGGCGCTGACGGCGGCAGTCACGGCGGCGGCCGGCGGAGCTCAGGTTACGGTGCTGGAGAAGAGCGACAAGATCGGTGGGACCACCGGAGTTTCGGGGGGCGTGTTGTGGATTCCCGCCAATCATCACATGAAGGAAGTCGAGGTCGAGGACTCGCCGGAGGAAGCGCTGCGTTACATCCGACGCCTCACGATGGGCCGCGAGCCGGACCCCGCTCTGATTGATGATTTCGTCGCCACCGGCGCCGATACGGTGCAATGGCTGGAGGACCACACGCCGGTAAAGATGTTCGCCACCAAATGGTTCGCCGATTATTATGCTGACCTGCCCGGCGGGAAGCGCGAGGGCCGCTCGATCGAACCGTGTGTGTTCGAGGCGCGGACCAATCTGGGCGACTGGGCGGCGCGCGTGCGCACCAGTCCGTACGAGCCGCTGCTCACCATGGAAGAGAAATTCTCGCTCGGTCTGAGCGGAGCGCTGCGCGAGGGGCGATCGGTCGAAGAAGTCTGCGCGGAGCGCGCGCGCTCGGGGGCGGCCGTGATTGGCGGCGCGTTCATCTCGATGCTGCTCAAGGGATGTCTGGTTCGCGGCGCCACGGTGCTGACCAAAACGCCCGGACGCGAACTGGTCGCCGACGACGAAGGCCGCATAATCGGCGTGCGCGCGGAGAGCCCCGACGGATCGATCCTAATCGGCGCGCGGCGCGGCGTCGTGCTGGCCGCGGGCGGCTACGAATGGAATCCCGAACTGGTCAAAGCCTTCCTCGCGGTGCCCGCGATTGCGCCGCTCAGCCCTCCCTTTAATGAGGGCGACGCCCTGATCATGGCGCTGGAGGCTGGCGCCGCGGTGGCCAACATGAACTCGGCGTGGTGGTTTCCGGCCATGCGCGATCCGACCATGACTTACGAGGGCAAACCGCTTTACCATCTGGGGGCCGGCCGCAACGTCGCCGGAACGATCGTTGTCAACAAGCACGGACGGCGCTTCGCCAATGAGGGCACGACGTACCAGGACTATCCCAAATCGCTGATGGCCTACGATCCGGTCACGGTGGATTACCCTAATGAATCGCCGGTCTGGATGATTTTTGACCAGCACACCAAGGACACGCAAATATTGCTCAATATGATGCCGGGGCTGCCCGCTCCGGAGTGGGTAGTCCGCGCCGACTCGATTCGCGCGCTGGCCGAGCGGATCGGCGTGCCTCCCGACGCGCTGGCGCAAACGCTGGAGCGCTTCAATGTCAATGCTGCGAAGGGGGTCGATCCGGATTTCCATCGCGCCACGGTATATTGGGAAAACTTCCTCGGCGGAGGGCCCTCGGTCGCCGCCAATCTGGCGCCCATCACCACCCCACCCTTTTATGCGCTACCGATTTATCTCGGCACGCTGGGCACCAACGGCGGCTTGCGCATCGACATCAATGGCCGTGTACGCAGCCTGCGTGGAGGCATAATCGAAGGCCTGTACGCGGCGGGCAATACCACCGCTAACATCTTCGGCTCGATGTATCCGGCGGGCGGCGCGACCATCGGGCCAGCCGTCGTGTTCGGCCATCATGCGGGCAGACACGCGGCATCGAACAAGGTCGCGAAGTCCTTCGAGTGAAGGATGGGCGAGGTGTGTTTTTATGAGCGAATATACGGTGAAGGACAAAGTCGCTATCGTCGGAATCGGCGAGACCAAATACTACAAGCGCGGGCAGGCGCCTGTGCCCGAGTTCTTGCTTGCCTGCGAAGCGATTACGAAGGCGGCGCAGGACGCGGGGATCAGGGTCAAGGACATCGACGGATTTTCCTCGTATTCCAATGACCGCAATGAGGCTACGCGGCTGGCGGCAGCGCTGGACCTGCCTGAGGTCAAGCTGTCCATGATGGTCTGGGGCGGCGGCGGTGGCGGTGTGGCGGCGGCGGTCGGCAACGCGGCGGCGGCGGTCGCAGCCGGCTATGCCAATTACGTGGTGGTGTTCAGGGCTTTGGCACAGGGGCAGTATGGGCGGTTCGGCCAGAGTTCGCCAGCCGCGACTATTGCGGGAGTGGCGCCCGGTTATTCGAATTTTTCCGCCTATTCCGCTCCCTATGGGTTGCTGGCCCCGGCCCATTGGATTGCGCTGCGCACCCGCCGTTTCATGTACGAGCACAAGGTCAAACAGGACGCCCTGGCGGCCATTGCGATGGCCTCCTATCATCATGCGCAGTTCAATCCGCGCGCCGTGATGTACGGGCGTCCGCTCACGCGCGAGGCTTACGACAATTCGCGCTGGATCGTCGAACCGTTTCACCTGTTCGACTGCTGCATGGAGAATGACGGAGCCGCTGCCGTGATTGTGACCACCGCCGAACGTGCGCGGGATTTGAAGCACAAGCCAGCTTACGTCATGGCGGCAGCGCAGGGCTCGGGCTATCGCACGGATGTCGCCGCTGAGAACTCGATCGATTATCCTTCGGCGAATTACAAGACGGTTGCGCCACGGCTTTATCAGATGGCGGGGATCACGGCGAAAGACGTCGATGTGGCGCAGTTCTATGAACACTTCAGCGGCGGTCCGTTGATGAGTATCGTCGAGCACGGGTTCTGCCATCCTGACGAGGTCAACGAATTCTGCACCTTCGACAACCTGATTGCTCCCGGGGGCCGGCTGCCGATCAATACCAGCGGCGGCAACCTCGCGGAGTGTTACGTACATGGGATGGAACTGGTCAACGAGGCGGTCCGACAGGTACGCGGCGAGTCCACCTGCCAGGTGCCTGACGCGCAGATAGCGCTGGTCGTATCAGGACCGCTGGTCCCCAGAGGCGTCAGCAACCTTCTGGTGCACGGGTGATAACGAAACTAAAACGCCGTCGTTGCGGTCGGTCGGAAAAGACAAAACACCTTGGGGAATCACATGGCTGAAAGCACTACTCAATCATATCTGCCGCCGGGACTGGCTATGCCGGTGCCTTCTCCTGATGGCGTTGACCAGGGATTCTATGATGCGCTCAAACGGCATGAGCTGACGGTGCAGCGATGCACAAAGTGCGGCACTTTCCAGTTCGCGCCGGAGTTGATTTGTCATAAATGCCAGTCCACTGAGCTGCAATGGCAAAAGATCCCGGGGCGCGGCCGGCTGTATAGCTGGATCCGGGTCTGGAATCCGGTCCATCCCGCGCTGAAAAATGCCTGCCCCTACATTGTCGCCGTGATCGAATTGCCCCAGGCCGGCGGCGTACGCATGGTCGGCAATCTGCTGGGCGATCCGATGCAGGATTTTCCCTTCGACAGCGAAGTGGAGGCCGTCTTCGAAGACCATCCCGATAAGGGCTTTACCCTGGTGCAGTGGAAGTTAATCCAAGGAGAGCGGAGAAAGGGTTAATGGAATTCAAAATTATTTCCGCCGACGATCACGTCGAGGAGCCGCGCGACACATGGCAATCACGGGTTCCCGCCAATCTGCGCGCCCGCGCACCCAAAGTGGAGCGGATCGAGGGCGGCGGGGATGCCTGGACGGTGGACGGCAAGGTGGTCACGAAGATGGGGCTGCAGGTCCAGGCCGGCAAGAGATTCGAAGACTACAAGCTTGAAGGCGAGACTTACGATACCATCCGAGCGGGATCCTATGATCCGCATGAGCGGCTCAAGGACATGGACATCGACGGGATGGAAGCCCAGGTCCTCTATCCCAACAGCGGTTTCTGGGTGTTTGCGATCGACGATCTCGAACTGCAGTTCGCCTGTATACGGGCCTACAACGATTTCCTGAGCGAGTTTTGCAGCGTCGATCCGCGCCGCCTGATCGGGATCGGCCTTGTTCCCACCGACGATGTGGACGAAGCACTCAGCGAGACCAGGCGGATCGCGAAGCTGGGTCTGCGCGGAGTGCTGCTGCCGACCTTCCCGCGCGGCGAGCCGCTCAACAGCAACACCTACGACCGGCTTTGGGCCACCGCCCAGGATTTGGAACTGCCTGTCCATATCCATCTGGGACTCGGCGACCCGCGGGCGAAGCAATTTTATACCGGGGCGCATCTGCGCGGCACGCTGCCGGCCCTGGTCATGAAAAACTCGATGGGCAATTTCGAGGCGCTGACCACGGTGCTTTTTGGCGGCGTGCTGGAATTGTTCCCGCGCCTCAAGTTCGTTTCGGTCGAAGGCAACGTCGGCTGGCTCGGATATTTCCTGGAACGCGCCGACCGCATCTACAAACGCCATCGATACTGGACCCGGCTCGAACTGTCTCGTCCGCCCAGCGAGTATTTCCATCGCCAGTGCTACGCGACCTTTATCGAGGACAAGATTGGGATGCGCCTGCGCGACGTGATCGGCGTAGATAATCTCATGTGGTCCTCGGATTACCCGCACACTGACACGACCTGGCCGCGTTCGCGGGAATATATCGAGGATACGATGGCGGGCGTGCCGGAGGATGAGCGGCGCCGGATGGCGCGGGAGAACGCCGCGAAACTGTATCGAATCGGGTAGAGTTTGCGGCCTGAAAACCCGAACTCCGGTTGCGCACTGGTTCATCCGTGTGCGCCCGCTTGATACACCTGCACCCTTTTCCGCGTCGCTCGATGGCGCTTATAGCGACATGGCCCCGCGATCGCAGCGCTCCTTTCGCGGGCACGTCTTGTGCTTCGAGCCAGGTTAAAAGCGCAAGGTGACGAATCGGATGGAAATTGCGCAAAGGCGGACAATGGACGAACTGCATGAGCGTTACGTGGCCGCGCGCAAGGCATACAAAGAAGCCGAGCGGAAGTTCAACGCGATGGTGGCGGCATTCAATGACATCCCCGTCGAACTGAAGACGCGCCTTGACTATATCGAGGTGACGGGTACGGGCACGGTCACGGTAAATCCGCCGCCAGCCGGGCCGCCATGGGCGCAGCCCGCAACGCCGCCTGAAAAACACATAATCACTCGCAAGCAATGGGCGCGGATCGACGAGTATATCGAGGCGTTGACCGATCTGAAGCGGAAACTGGACGAGGCGCAACGCCTGTACGCGTCACTGCCGGAACTGGATCGCCAGCTCGGCTCCAAGTATCGCAGCCCCCTGGAACCGTGATGCGGCGTATTCGGCGTTGAGGGAGTATTCACCCACCCTGTGCTCTGCGACCGCATAAACCCTGCGCATCTTTTCGTTGAAGAGGGCGAGGTGATGAAGCCTGATCGCCTTGCGGTAATCGACCGCGGCGTCAAAATGTAAACTCCTGGGTCACCGCCCAGTTGTACAAATGGATTGAATCGCCGCCGTCCAGACGGCTAATCAGCGGGTCCGAATCGCGCAGATTGCCGCGCGGTCCGGTAACTGGTCCCGCCGGGCATCCACCACTGCCGCATCGCAGGGCGCCGACATATGCGTACTGGATATGGCGATGGCCGGGCGCCGCCCGGGGCATCGCGCTGAGCCGGATTTTCACCGCGCTTGCATCCGGGGATAGTTCGACAGCAAGGATTGCCGGCGGAGCGCCGGAATCGTCCGTGTAGACGAATCCGTAATTGCCCGGATCGCTGACCAGCGTGGTATCCAGAACCAGCGGAGGGTCTGGAATATTGTAAGAAAGAGTGATTGTATCGCCGGCGAGATTTGCCGATTTGATATACAGCGGCTTCCAGATGTTGCCGTCCAAAAACGTGCGCGCCATTGCTTCCCCGTACTTCTCCCCCAGCAGTTCTTCGGAAGCGCCCGTCAGATGCGCTCCATCTCTGGGGCTGTAGGTCAGCCAGTACTTCGGACATACAAGGACGATAGAATCGGGATTATCCAGTGCGGCATCCAACTGCGCCAATGGAATCGGCGAAGTGGAAGCGGCGCGCTTTCCCAGCGCTTTGCTGGAGTAGGTATTCATCTGATCGGTGAACAGGATCACATGCTCGCTCTGCCCGGTGATCGCGCGAACATCGTTATCGTAATCGCTCCGCCATTGCGCCAGGTCGCGCTCGTATTGGGCGGCGCCGGTGCCGATTATTGAATCGGTTTCGCCATGCGTCACGGTGACTGCGCGCACCACGTCGCGCTTGCCCAATCGGCGCAGGATTGCCGCGACCCGCTTTACCGTCTCGAGCGCATTGCGGTAAGGAATCGTTCCCCGCTTCAGCATCGCGTAAGGTGCTCCCGTCACACCGTTGGCCGAAAAGACGATCGGCCACGGCGGCTGTCCATCCTCCAATGCGAGCTCGTTTACCTGGTACGCCATCCCGGAGCCGATGGTTTCCCCGTCATGGTCGGAAGTCTGCGCTTCGATTAACGGCACCAGGGCGGTGATCAACGCTGGATTCAGAACGCGCGCCACGCCGCGGTCGATCACCTGGCGGACGCCAAGATTGGTCATCAGCGCCAGCCTCGGCCATACGGGAACGGTCGAGACGGGAGGATTGGCGAACAACCCGGTCGAAAGACTCTGACCCGTGCCGATGATCTCATTGCACACCGGACGTTGTGCGAACTGACTATTCGATGAATTTGAGGCGAGCGCGGTTGGCGTGAACAGAGGAAAGAGAATTGAAAAAAGAAAATAGAGAGCAGGACGAAGAGTGGTCGAATCAGCCGGCTTCCGGCATTTTCTCTGTCGGCTCTCTTTTCTCACTTCTCATTTCTCTTTTCTCTCTATTTCTATCTTTGCCATAGAATCTGCGGTGCTTCGAGGGGAATCGCGGCTTCGCTATGGCGAGGAATCATTCGCGCTGTATAGTCATTCGCCGGCCGGTCGGCTTTCACCTCGCAGGTAAATGTCCATCCCCTGACCGCCCCGACCAGCGCCTCGCCGCGCGTGAACCTCGGATGGGGCCCGCTGGCGCCGTTGAGCGGTTCAGCGTAAAGCTGAACATCGACCATTTCGGGGTCGAGATCGTCCGTATACACCTGCACGCGAAAATGATGCACGCCGTTGGCGGTCTCAACCTGCACGGTACCGAAGCGTAACTGGGGCCAATGGCGCCGGAGCTGGTCCTCCCACTGCACAAGTTCTCTGCCGATCGCGCCCTGTTCGCCCGCGCGCCGGAGAAAGGCTTTGGCGGCTGGGATGTAGTAGTTTTCCGTATATTCCCGCACGCTTCGATTTGCCGAGAACTGCGGGGTCAAGCGGGCCATGCTTTCGCGCATCCGCGCCACCCAGCCGCGGGGAACGCCACTTGGGTCGCGATCATAAAACGCGGGAACTATTTCATTTTCCAATAATGAGTACAGTTGATCCGCTTCATGGGCATCCCAGGCGGGGTCGCTGTCGTGGGTTTGACCGTCGCCGAGCGCCCAACCGACTTCAGCCGCGTACGCCTCAGCCCACCATCCGTCAAGTTCCGAGAGATTGAGCCCGCCGTTGACCAGCACCTTCATCCCGCTGGTGCCGCATGCTTCCCAAGGCCGGCGCGGATTGTTGATCCACAAATCGACGCCCTGGACCAGACGCTCCGCCATCCGCAGGTCGTAATCGGCGAGAAAAACCGTGTGCGGACGCGCCTGCGGACGCTGCACAAACCGCATCCATTCCCGCACCATCGCCTGTCCCGCAAGATCCTCAGGATGGGCCTTGCCGGCGACGACGATCTGAACCGGGCGATGCGGATTGGTCAGGATGCGGATCAGACGGTCCGCATCGTGCAACAGCAGGTTGGGCCGCTTGTAAGTCGCGAAACGGCGGGCGAAGCCGATGGTCAGGCGGTTGGGATCGAAGATGTTGTCGACCGAGGTTGGGTTGAGAGTACCGCGCGCGGCCAGGTCGCGGGATAAGCGGCGACGCACATACTCAACCAGTTCAGCGCGATTGGTGCAGCGCATCTTCCACAGTTCGGAGTCGGAAACCTTGCGCATGCTGGCCTCAACGCATTCCATCGTGCCGCGCCATCGATCGGCACCGCATGCTTCGGTCCACAGGCGATCGGCATCCACCGAGTCCCAGGACGGCGTATGCACACCGTTGGTGACATGACCGATCGGAACCTCGATCCGCGGCCAGCGCGGAAACAAGTCCTGGAAAATGCCACGGCTGACCTCACCATGCAGCCGGCTGACGCCGTTGACGGCGCCGCTGCCGCGGATGGCTAGATAGGCCATATTGAAAGATTCGTCGTGGTCGGCGGGGTTTTTGCGCCCCAACGCCATCAGATCGTCAAATCCGATCCGCAGAGCTTGCTCGGCGTACGCTCCGAGATAACGACGCATAAGCGCCGGGGCGAAGGCGTCGAAGCCGGCAGGAACCGGAGTATGCGTGGTAAACAGGTTCCCCGCGCGAGTCACGGCCAGCGCGACGGCAAAGGACTGGCGGCTGTCGGCCATGAAATCGCGCGCCCGTTCCAGCACGGCGAACGCCGCATGTCCTTCGTTCAGGTGGCATACCTCGGGGTTGATCCCCAATCCGCGCAACAGGCGCCATCCACCAATTCCCAGGATCAGCTCCTGGCGCAGGCGCAACTCCGGACCGCCGCCGTACAGTTCGCTGGTTATGCCGCGGTCGACCGGGGAATTGGCCGGATCGTTGCTGTCGAGCAGATAAAGCCTCAGGCGTCCAACTTGCGCCTGCCATGCGCGCAGCCACAATTTGCCTCCGGGAATATTGACGCCGAGCCGGAACCATTCGCCCTCGGCGTCGCGGACGGCGGTTATCGGCAACTGGCCCGGATCGTTGTAAGGATAGAGCGCGGTCTGATTCCCGTCAGCATCAATGAACTGCCGAAAATAGCCTTGCTGATAAAGCAGGCCGACTCCGACCACCGGCACGCCCAGGTCGTTGGCGGCCTTGAGCTGATCGCCTGCCACATTGCCCAAGCCGCCGGAGTAAATTGGCAGCGCCTCGCTTAGGCCGAATTCCATGCTGAAATAGGCAACGCAGGACAGGGCAGTGTCGGGATAGGATTGCGTGAACCACAGCGGCACTTCCTGGCGCCTGCGGCGCTCATCAATCAGATTGGCGACCTCGGCACGCAGACGGCTGTCCTCAGCCAGTTTCTTGAGCTTGGTGCGTGAGACGGTTTGCAAAACGAGCCAGGGGTTGTGGGTCAATGCCCACAACTCAGCATCCAGTGCCTTCCAGATCTGGTCGGCGCCATGGTCCCAGGAATTGCGCAGATCCAGTGCCAGCTCGGCGAGGTACTCGACGCCTTCGACGTTTTGCGGCAGTAATTCGTAATCGAAGTGCGGCATTAATTGTGTACTCATTTCGACCATTCCACCGGAACATTTCTACTGAACGATGTCCGGAAGATGATCGATTCGATCTTAACGACTTCGTGGTCGCGGCGCCAAGCTATTTTCCTGTCGTTCGTTCACGCTTTGTTGGCCGCCGATTTAAACACTTGCGCGATTAGCGCCTGTGCCTCGTCCTGGATACGCCTTAGGTGGTCCGGTCCGCGGAAACTCTCGGCGTAGATTTTATAGACATCCTCGGTTCCGGAAGGACGGGCTGCGAACCATCCGTTATCCGTGACGACCTTCAGTCCACCAATGCCAGCGTTGTTTCCCGGCGCAGTTGTGAGCGTGGCGCGAATCTTCTCGCCGGCAAGTTGGTCGGCGCGCAGTTGATCCGGGGACAGCCTGCTGAGAATCGCCTTTTGCTCGGGCGTGCAGGGGGCGTCGATGCGCTCGTAGAGCGGCGCGCCGAATTCCTGCGTCAATTCCTGGTAATGCGCTCCGGGGTCGCGGCCGGTGCGCGCGGTCATCTCCGCCGCCAGCAGCCCCATGATCATGCCGTCCTTGTCAGTAGTCCACACCGTGCCGTCGCGCCGCAAGAAAGAGGCTCCCGCGCTTTCTTCGCCGCCGAACCCTAACTCGCCGCTGCGCAGGCCCTCGACAAACCATTTGAAGCCGACCGGAACTTCCACCAGCCTGCGTCCGAGCCTGCCCGCGACGCGATCGATAATGCTGCTGCTCACCAATGTCTTGCCGACCGCGGCGTTCCTGTTCCATCCGCTGCGATTGGCGAACAGGTAATTGATTGCGACCGCGAGGTAATGGTTGGGATTCATCAAACCGGCTGTAGGACTGACGATTCCATGCCGATCGTGATCGGTGTCATTGGCAAAGGCGATATCGAAGCGATCGCGCATCCGAACCAGATTCGCCATTGCATACGGCGAGCTGCAATCCATCCGGATTTTGCCGTCCCAATCCAGGGTCATGAAGCGGAAGGTGGGATCGACGCAATTGTTCACCACTTCCATCGCGAGCCGGTAACGATCCGCGATCGCACCCCAGTAATGCACACCCGCGCCGCCCAGCGGATCGACTCCGATCCTGATTCCGGCGTCGCGGATCGCCTGCATATCTATGACCTGATCGAGGTCTGTGGCGTAGGCGTCGATGTAATCGTAGTCGTGCGTGGTCGAGGACTTCAGCGCGCGAGCCAAAGCGATACGCTTTACCCCGCGCAGATTGTCGGCGATCAGACGATTTGCTTCCCGCTCGATCCAGGCAGTCACCTGGGTATCGGCCGGTCCTCCGTGAGGCGGATTGTATTTGAAGCCGCCATCGCGAGGTGGGTTGTGCGAGGGGGTGATCACGATTCCATCGGCCAGTCCCCGCTTGCGGCCGCGATTGTAATTGATGATTTCGTGCGATATGGCGGGAGTCGGCGTGTAGCCGCGCTCGCGGTCGATCATGGTCTCGACGCCGTTGGCCGCCAGCACCTCCATCGCGCTGGCGAACGCGGGTTCGGACAGCGCGTGAGTGTCCATACCGAGAAACAGCGGGCCGTCGATCCCCTGCCCCGCCCTGTAGGCGCAAATCGCCTGGGTGATCGCAAGGATGTGCGCTTCGTTGAATGCACAGTCAAAGGCGGAGCCGCGATGCCCCGAGGTGCCGAACGCAACGCGCTGCTGGGGAATCGACGGGTCAGGCCGCTCCGCATAGTAAGCCGTCACCAACCGCGCAACATTGACCAACATCGCAGCAGTGGCGAAGGTGCCAGCCAAAGGGGAAACATTCATGCTCCAGGACCACCGGGTAGAAATTTGAGACGCAGCCTTTAGAATAGCGGCCTCGCCTACGATGGTCCAAGGCATCGAGCGCCGGATGCTGACATTTCATTGAAATGTCTCAAACATCCGGCGAGGTTCGGAGGTTTCGGCGCTACCGGTTCGGTCACAACTCCTTGTCGCCGATGGAATCCTTGAGCAGGAAGAGATTGGTAAGGTCAAAGGTCAGGCGTTCGGGCGCGAGTTCATCGAGCGAGTCGAGATCCCATCCGCCAGGACGCGTCAGGGTCCGAATCACCTCGGGATCTGAAAATAGCCCGACGTCGTCGTTGCCGACCCAGAAGATGCGGCCGTTGACGTTGGCCGCCGCATCGGTACAAAGCCATACGACCAGCGGAGCGATGCGCTCGGGACCCGCCAGCGATTTGATATGGCCGCGGTCGCCCAGCCAGTAACGGCCCAGCGCGTCCATCAGCGGCTGCCATTTCGAGACGGCGCCGGAAAAGCGCTGCGCCCCGACCGAAGAAGCGCGCGGCCGAATCGCGTTGACGCGGATACCGAAGCGGCCCAACTCGCGCGCCGCAGCGCGCGTCAGTCCCGCCACTCCTTCCTTGGCCGCAGAATAATTTGCCATCGTCGGATGGCCGAGGCCGGATTCGGAACTGGTATTGACGATCGCGCCCGCATGCCGGCGTTTGAAATGTGGAATCGCGTGCTTGATCATGAAAAAGGTGTTCTTCAGATTGTTGGCCTGGACGAAGTCCCATTGCTGCTCAGTCATCTTGTCCAGTTCCTCGGGCCGCGCCAGGCCGGCATTGTTGACCAGGATATCGAGGCCGCCAAATTCGCTGACGGCAGTGTTGATGATGTGCCTGGCACCCTCCTCCGTCGATCCATTGGAGGTGTCAGCGACGGCCTTGCCGCCTGCCGCCTGGATTTCGGCCACGGTGCGTTTGGCGGTCGGTTCGCGAGTTCCGTGCTGATGGGCGATATCGTTGACTACCACCGCGGCGCCCTGCTGCGCCAGCAGCAATGCCTCCTCGCGCCCGATTCCTTGGCCCGCGCCAGTTACGATCGCGACCTTGCCGGTCAAACGCTGCTTAGCCATCGTAAGTCCTCCTGCCTTCTGCGCGCACGTTAAGGAGGACTCGCGATATGTGTCAAGCCTGGTTGCTCATCCGGACTTAGAGCTTGTGTATGATGGTGGTTGAAGAGCGCGTGGTGACGATCGTTATCGGACCGCTTCCGCTGTTGGCCGGATTTTCGGTGTTTACGGTTCCCGTTCCAATCGGCGTCAACCCACCGGTGATTGGATTAATCAGGTATTGGGCGATCGTTCCGTTATCGTAGTTAGCCGCATAGAGGAATTTGCCTTGAAGATCGACAGCGAGGCTGAGGACGCCCCGCGCATTGGTGGTCGTCTGCCCGATCAGCGTCAACTCCCCGGTCGAAGCCACCAAAAAGACCGAGATCGAATTCGAGGAACTGTTGCCGGTAAAAAGGAATGTGCCCTTGGGATGAAGCGCTATTCCAAACGCCTTGCCTTTCGCGGAAACGTCCAGAACGTCGCCGGTTTCGCAGCTGATTCCGATGAACCTCTCAATTACGGGTAGTTGGTGGACCACGCCAAGGTTATCGTCGGTCACATACACCGTCTCGCCGTTGAAGGCAGTGGTTTTACTTGGATTGTCCTGAACCGCGACCAATTCCGGCCCCGGTCCTTCGCTGGGACTGCCCACGCTTACCTTGGTCCCGAAGGACAGGGTTCCCGTGCTCGTGATGCCATACTCGTACACGCTTGGATCGCCCGTGTTGGCGACATAGGCGCAATTGCCGGCAGGATCGACTGCGATACCGAACGGCCTGACGCCGGTGGGCGCGGTGCCGTTGGCGGTCAACACGCCGGTGGACTGATTGACCGTGTACTGCGATACGGTTTGCGCGATACCACCGTAATTGGTTGCGAACAGGTAAGTTCCCTTGGGATTAAGCGCCACCGCGCGCGGACCGTTGTCGGCCGGATAGGGACCATTGTGCAGGAAAATCTGGCCGGAGTAGCTGCCGTCCCCGATATCGAACTCCTCGACCTCGCTGGCATCGTCGATGGTCGAATAGAGGAATTCATTGGACCAGTGCAGCGCCAGGCCAAAGACCCGGTAGCCGGGCATGACCGGCACGTTTTGGATCAACGTCAGCGCGCCCGTGGTTGTATCGATCGAGAACACGGAGATCGAGCCGTCACCGGCATTGGCGACGTACGCGTATTCGCCGGTCAACTCAGGCAGGTTGTTCGTAGGGCCGCAGCCGGAGCCCAGCCCGATCAGTGCAATCAGCGCTGCCAGTAGCCCAATTCGCGTAAACCGCGGCAACCGCGAAGATGAAAGCATCCTTTGTTGTCTCCCGGCAAATTGTCTTATTATCGAAGCAAGATAACTCCAATTGAATCCAATTACCACAATTTATCAACCGCTTAGAAAATGCCATGAGAAAAGAGCCAATTCTAGCTGACGTTTCGGATTTTGAATCGGGCCGAACGCCGCGGTGGCATGACCAGATTCGAGAAGATGGCGCCACAATTCCACAAATCTTAAAGTGTTGGATTAATTTAGCGGTAGGGATTTCTCTCACCCTGCTTTTAGTCGCATCTCCTCCTTAAAGAGTCAACCGGCAGTATTTGATGGTTTAATTGAGCAAGTTTACCGGCGCAATTAGCTGGAGATGTCAATAGGCGAGCTTCAGGGTGCCGCTCGGGCATCGCTATGGCTTGCGCCTAAACGGGCGTTCTGAAATAAGTGAGACAGGAAAATTCCGGTGTCGAATACTTAAACAGCGAAACGCGCGACGTCCTCGCGATCGGAGGCTCTAATGCAATACGATCTCATTATTCGCAACGGAATGATCGTGGATGGTTCGGGGATGGCGCGCTATCGCGCCGACGTCGGAATTACGGGCGGCCGTATCGCGACCATCGGCAAAATCCGCGACGCGGCGCCCCAGATGATAGACGCCGAGGGACACATCGTAGCGCCCGGCTTCATCGACGCCCATACCCACATGGACGCCCAAATCTTTTGGGATCCGATCGGCACCTGCTCCTGCTGGCACGGCGTGACTTCGGTGGTGATGGGGAACTGCGGTTTCACCCTCGCTCCCTGTGCGGAAAAAGACAAGCTGCTGGTGATGCGCAATCTCGAGCGCGCCGAGGATATTGCGCCCGAGGCGATGGAAGCCGGAATCAAGTGGTCGTGGGAAACCTTCGCACAGTACCTCGACGCCGTGGAGCGTGCGCCCAAGGGGATCAATTACGCATCGCAGATAGGCCATTCCGCCCTGCGCACTTACGTGATGGGCGAACGCGCCTTCACCGACGAAGCGACTCCCGCCGACCTCGAAGCGATGAAACGCGAGTTGCGCGACGCGATTCGCGCCGGCGCGATCGGCTTTACCACCTCGCGCACCCGCAACCATCAAACGCCCGACCACAAGCCGGTCGCCAGTCGTCTGGCAAATTGGGAGGAAGTTCGGCAACTGGTCAGCGTCCTCGGCGAACTGAATGCGGGTGTCTTTGAAATCGCCGGCGAGGACACCGGGCTCAATCCCGAGCGCATCAACGATTATCTGGCCCGCCTCAAGGCGCTGGCCATCGATACCGGCGCGCCCGTGACGTTCGGAATGTTCGGCAACCGCAAAGCGCCCGACTACTGGCGGCAATTCTACCGGCTGGCCGACGAGACTGCCGCGGCCGGAGGGCGGATGTTCGTGCAGATGCTGGCCAAAATCGCCGGAGTGGTGCTGTCGTTTGAAACCCACCTGCCCTTCGATCGGCTGCCCGTGTGGCGCGAATTCCGTAAGCTGCCGCTGGCCGAACAGGAAGCGGCGCTGCGCAATCCCGAGATGCGCCGTAAGCTGGTCGCCGCAGCGCACGAGACGCCGCCTGAAGATCGCCGCCCGGTCGGCCCCGAAGCCCGCATCATGAGCTACCGCCATACCTACCTGATGGATCGGACGCTGCCGCCGTTCCGCACGATCGCGGAAATCGCCCAGGAGCAGGGCAAGGATCCGGTCGAGGTCATCATCGATGCCGCGCTCGAAAAGCATCTGAAGCAGTTCTTCTTCCAGACCATCGGCAACGACGATCTCGACATGGTTTTGGAAATGATGCGCGAGCCGCGCGCCGTACCGACTTTCACCGATTCGGGCGCACACGTTTCGCAGCTGATGGACGCGTCGATGCAGTCCTTCGTGCTCAGTTACTGGGTGCGCGAGCGCCAGGCGTTCACTCTGGAAGAAGCGGTCCGCATGATGACCTTCGTGCCCTCGTTACATTGGGGATTAGGCCAGCGCGGCCTGTTGCGGGAGGGATGGGCCGCTGATCTGGTGATTTTCGATGCCGATCGGATCATGCCGCAATTGCCGGAACTGGCCTACGATCTGCCAGCCGGGGCGCGGCGGCTTAAACAGAAATCCACCGGCATCCTGGCCACCGTCGTCAACGGCCAGGTGCTGATGCGCAACGGCGAGCATACCGGCGCGCTGCCCGGCAAGCTGCTGCGCAACCGTCTCGCCGCCCAACCGTAGGATCGGCGTCCCTGCCTGTCATAGACGCGCGCAGCGCCGCCTTTCATCTTGAAAAAGGAGGAACCCGGCGCGAGCAAGTAGCCGCGCCTGGTGGCAGCTCCGTATTTCCGACTGCCCATCCCTCTTGCGTCTCATTCACACGGCGCCCTCGTGGGCGTCGCGCGGCGCGCTGACTGCCCTCACTGCCGTCTGCGTTTGGCCGGGTTCGGACTCCGGCGATGCCGCCGCCACGACCGAGGTCCATTCCATCAAGAGCGTCTGGCCCAGCGCCAGTACGGTGGGGCCGATGAACAACCCGATCAATCCGAAAGCCATCACACCGCCGAACATCCCAAGCATCACCAGGATAATTGGGGTGGAAACGCCGCGACTAATCAGCACCGGTTTGATTACGTTGTCGATGCTGGAATCCATTATGCCCCAGATGATCATGAAGATTGCCCAGGCGCTGGAACCCTGAAGATGAAGCCAATAGGCCGCGGGCAACGCGACCAGCAGCGGCCCGCCGGGAATCATGGCCAGCAGAAAGGTCATGAAGCCCAGAAACGCAGCCCCGGGAACGCCGGCGATCAGGAAGCCGAACGCGGCAAGAGCGCCCTGAACCAGTGCGGTTCCAATGATGCCGTAAACTACCGCGCGCACAGTTGCGCCGGCCAGTTCCAATAATGCGTTGCCGCGCTCGCCGCCGATCCGGTAGAGCGCGGCGTTAAGCTGGGCCGCCAGGGTAGTGCCATCGCGGTAAAAGAAAAACGCGATGAACAGGCTTAACAGAATCTGGAGGATGCCGCTGCCCAGCAGCTTGCCGCCGTCGACCACGATGGTTTTGACGGTCGGCAGAAGCTTGGCCAGCTCCTGAAGACGCACGGCGCTGCTTTGCGTCAGTGCCATCCAATAATTGCTCAGCCGGCTGCCGACCACCGGGATACTTGCCACCCAGGCGGGCGGGGCCGGGGGTCCGGCCTCGTACAGCTTACTGGTTGCCGCAGCCAAATCCGCCAGGTTGCTGGTCAGTGTGGATCCCAGGATCGCGAAGGGCGCCGCAATGGTAGCGGCCAACAGGAGAGTAGCAATCGAAGCTGCCAGCCATCGACGTCCCCCGACCATCTGGTCCAGCCGCGTGAACACGGGCCAGGTGGTGAAACACAAAATCGCCGCCCATAACCCCGCGGAAATGAACGGACGGAGAATCAGGATACATCCCAGCAGCAGCAGCGCGACGGCCGTCCCCAAAGCCCAAACCTGGACCGGTCCCGCGCCGCGCGAGCGGCGCAACGCCTGTTTTTCGAACGGCTGCAACTTCACGACCTCAGCGGCTGTTAACCACCGGCGGCGAGACCGCAACGACGACCTGTGTCATTGTCGTTCCTCCGCCGCCAACGCCAGTACCTATTATGCAGCTTCTTACGGCTAAATCCGATACGCTTGGCCGAAGTTTGGTCCGTCCGCCAATGCTCCCGACCCCAGGCTTCCCTCAGTTACGCGGGATTTCCTTCACCCATTCCCAGCCTTCGGCGGTAAACGTGATGCATTCGATGTAATGGCCAAGTTCGGCGCGGAAATCGGCGTAAAAGTAACTGGCCCGTCCGGCGAACTCGCCGATCACGGGGAACTCCTTACCCATTTTTTCAAAAATCGCGAACTGCTCGTCGTAATCCTGCCTGGTCTTCAGAAACCTGGAAAGATGATGGAACCTGATGGCAAACTCCTGGGGCAGGTAATCGCGGTAGATGCGCACGTCTTCGCCCAGCGGCTGGATCAATTCCAATTCCGTTGCGCCGACATAGGCCAGTCCGATATTGCAGTGCGCCACCCGGCCAGGTCCTGTCGGATAACGCATGTCGCGCAACTCCATGAACTTCTTCGCCCGATGGACGTCGGCGAAAACTTTCAGCGCCCGGTCAAAATCATTGGTCACGTATGCCACCTGATGGAAGCCGGGAATTGGCGTGATGATATCGTCAGCCATCGCTTCGATTACCTCCTTTTTACATCTTCTGCGGCGATATTCTCCGAAGCTGTCGAGGTTGCGCGTATTTCTTGTATCCGCATTGAAAATGAAATGCCAGTTAAAGGCGCCTTCGATTCGCCCCAAGATTGTTGATGCTTCCTCATCATTGCGCGGGAGATCCTCTTGAATCAGCCCGATACGCAATATACTCATAGGCATTGTGGAGTTCCCAACCAGCGGCATTCATGCCAACGGCGCTAGAACGCCTCTTGTCGCATGGGTGGTTGTAATCGCGCTTGCGACTGGTGGGCTCCCGATGCTTACGGGCGTCGTCGTAATCGGTGATTCGAAGCCCGCGTTCACGCTCGACATCTGCCATCCAGTGCCCGGAGCGTCATATAATCTTGACGCCGGCCTGGCGCCGCTGATTCCCGCGTCCTGTGTTGCACCGGCCCCGCAATCCGCCCGGTTCAGCTACGAATTCGTACAATCATGGTTTAAGCAGCCGGATTTGGCTCCCCCTCCCCCGCCGCCGAAACCGCGCTCCTGACGCGTTCCACCCCATTTTTGAGAATTCGCGGCTGAATAGCTCTGCCCGGCGCCCCGTTGGCGCGCGGACACCCAATGCTGCCGGGAAGAGCCGAACGGTATTGGTATGCTCAAATCAGTTGTGCTGACCGCAGCGCTCCTGGCGGCGACCACCTTTCACCAGGATCTCGCGTGGAGTCACGGAGTGGTCGGCGATTATGTATTCCTGGAACCGATCGTGACGCAGGACCCCACGCCGGCCAACGAACTCGATATTCTTCAACCGTCGTGGGCAAAGACCGCCGACGCCAACAATTACTCGATCGCGTTCTCGATGGAAAAGGTGCTCTGGTTGGACGGCAACGATATGCCCCGGCTCAGTATCGGTGGCGGCACCAACTGGAGTCATTTATCTCCTTATCACGGCCCGAGCCTGGAAGGATTTGACGATCTTACGCTGTTCGCCAAATACGCGTTTTACTATTCGGTCGACCATGAGTTCCTGATGTCAACCGGTGCACAACTGCAGCTGCCCACCGGCAACAGCGATATCGAAGCCCAGACCCATACCAGCCTCGGCCCGCTGTTCCTGTGGGAGAAAGGTTTCGGCGATTTACCCAGCACTGCTATCCTGAAGTATCTGCGCCCACTCGGCATTCAAAGCGATTTCGGTTACGTACCCGCACTGGGTGGCCATACCAGCCATTATATGTTTGCCGATGGCGTAATCGAATATTCGCTCCCCTATCTCAGCAATAACGTCCAGGATATCGGTCTGAAGTGGCCGTTTCGAAACATGTTTCTTTTCAATGAAATCAACTACGATCAGCTAATCACCGGACCTTCGCGCCAGACCTTTCCGCATCTGCTTGCAACGCCTGGCATCGCGTACGTCGGTTACCATTTTGAACTGGCTATAGCCACGCAACTGGCGCTCAACAACGCGACGGTTCCGGAAAATCATGCTGCGGTGCTCGGACTGGTGGACGTTTTTTACGATTCAATAATACCGAAGTTCGGTAACTGGACGATTAACAAAGGACTGGCCAGATGACAGCCCGAAAACCAACTCTGTTGCGAATCGCGGCGGTGGGCCTGGTTGTGAACTGCTCGCTTCCCGCTTTCGCGCACTCTTTTCCCGAGCATGAAAGTCCGGCCGCGGGCCAGACCCTGACCTCGTCCCCACCCGAGGTGACAATCAAATACGACGCACCGATCGAAAAAGTGTTCGCCACATTGGAGGTGCTTGATTCAAGTGGCAGGAACGAGGCGCTGGGCGCACTGATTTACGGACCCGAGGGCGACACGCTATCGGTTAAGCTGCCGCCGCTGAAACCGGGTACGTACACGGTCAAGTGGGCGGTGGTCTGTGTGGATACTCATCGTACTGAGGGATCGTACACCTTCACAATTTCCGGGAACGGCTGATGGGCGGGATGGGCACAATGGTCCACGCCGGCGCTGCCGATCCATTCACGATCGGGACTTGGTGCCAGTTAGTGATGCTGACCGCGCTGCTGCTGACCTTCGGTCTGTCCGCCTTTGCCGTAGCCCTGCCCCACCGCGAATCGACGCCGCAATTGAGTCCGGATCGATTCTGGTCACTTGTTCGCCTCTGCTCTCTGACCGCCCTGATCCTGGCACCGTTTCAACTGCTGACCGCAGTGGCCTCGATGGCGGGCACCGGCTTGGCGCAAGCTTTCGCGCTAACGCCGCAAGCGTTGCAGCGAACCAATTTTGGCCACGTGTGGCTTGCCGCACTCCCGTTGCTCATCGGATTGGCCGTCACCCCCTGGTGGGCCGCAGGTTCACGCCGGTACGCCGGTCTGATCGCGTTGCTTGCCGCCGCGCTGTTGGCTCTCCATTCGTTAGTGACTCACGCGATCGATTTCGGCGTCGCCGCGATAGCCTGTTATTTCATCCATGAGTCGGCCGCCGGATTGTTCGCCGGTGCTCTGCTGGGTCTGATCGTGACCGCGCGGTGCCGCGCTATCGACCTGGCGGATGCGCGCCTGGTTGTATGCCGGACATCCCAGCTCGCTGGATGGTGCGTTGCGCTGCTGATAGCGACGGGCATCTACATCGCCTATCGCACTCTAGGATTGAATCTGGACCATCTACTGTTTTCCCCCTACGGACGAATCCTCATTGGGAAGGTCGGCGTCTTCGGGATCGTGCTTTTGCTGGGCGGGTACAATCGTTACAGGCTCCTTCCCGACGTCGATGTCCCTTCAGTTCGCAGCCTCCTGGTACGCTCGGTCTGCGTGGAGTGTTTGTTGCTACTGGCTGTCCTTGGCCTTGCGGTATTGCTTGCCAATACGCCGCCCGCCCATTAGCTGCAAGCGATCCCTTTTCGCCACAGCGTTGCAGTCCCTCCGCATCGCACCGTGGCTTCCAGCCAAACGCCAGCGTAATAGCGCGATTTAAAACCTTGAGGCGATTCACGCAAGCCCCGCGACTGTCGCAAAAGTCACCTCCACCATCTGCATCAGGGCCATTGCGACGATCACGACACCGTTACGCCGGTCCGATCGATTGGATGTGTTCAGAGGTTAGGGATTCGCGGACATGGGCAGGGCGCGCCTGCGGGTTGACTTCTTTTTTCCTTCGCAGGCGGCGCAGAAGCCGTCGATGATCACAACGTGATTGACCAGTCGAAACGCCGGGGGGACCAATTTGCCCGGACGCTCACGGCACGCCCGAAGTTCGTATAATTTGCCGCATTTGAGGCAGCGGAAGTGATGGTGATGGGCCTTGCCGTTCACCTCGTAACGCGGCGGCGCGCCCGGCACCTCTACCGGCACCAGCCAGCCCTGCGCTGTCAATGCCTTGATCGTCCGGTAGACCGTGGCCATTCCAAGCCCTGCAACCCGCCGGTGCGCCAGACGGAGCACCTCGTCGGCCGCCAGAGGACGATCGTTGGACTGGAAAACCTGGCGAATCTCGCGCCGCTGCTGCGTGTCGCGGCGCAACGTTTTGTCGGGCGCGGTTTGCTTGTCGATCCGCATCATGAAGCCATTCGGCTCGTGGTCATTACGCCGCTCTTGACTTGTCGATGTTGAATTACCATTATCAGTTGCGTCCATGCAAGGACGAGGGGTCGACTCACCTGTTGGAGCAAATAATGCCCGCCGGGCGATCATCAACTCGATCGGTACGTGACCACTGGCGGCCACGCCCGCAGCATGTTTGCGGTCCAACAACTCGCCTTCCCTTTGCGTATTATTTGCTTCGGCCTGGGATGCGCCGCGGTTTGGCGGGTTTGGCGGCCCTGTGCGTGCTGGCCGCCCAGCTGATCGCCACCGCGCACGTCCATCCGTGGGCCTACGTTGACGCTTTCTCCAGCGCCGCACATGCAAGGACCAGCGAAGCGGTGTGTTCGGTTTGTGTCCTGCATGCTCACGCGCCGGTTTGTGCGAGCGGGCTCCCGATACTGGCACGGCCGCTGCGCAGCGAAGGATTTTTCGCGCAACAGGCAGGGTTGCCGCCGATCGCCGAACGCAGACTGCAGCTTTTTGGACGCGCTCCTCCCGCGTCGATCTGATCTCTCTCTTCCTTTTTTCCATATTGTCTGTGCAAAGAGCTGCGCCGCGATGCGCTGGCATACAGTCCATTTCGCAGCGGTAATGGCGCAATCTCCATGCGCAAAAGAGGGTTGCAGATGCTGAGGAACGCGAAATGCGCAGGAACATCATCATCCTTGTGGCAGGTTTATGTATAGTCACGTTTCCGTCTGTTGGCGTTACGAATGAAACAAGCATCAGGAGCAGCAGTCCGAAATTGGCGGGTACCGTTCAGGATTCATTGGGCCGGCCCGTCTTCGGTGCCGAACTTGAGCTGCAGGCGGCAAACGGCAAAATCGTCGCCCGGGCGAAAACCGATGCGCAAGGCAAATTTTCTTTAACTCACGTCGCGCCAGGAACTTATGCTCTTGTCGCCAAAAGACAGAATTTCCGTCAGGCGATCAAAATCGTTTCGCTGACGCCGGGAAAATCCGCTGAAGTCACGATCGCAATGCAATCCCAACAGGCGCTGAGCCTGTCTGTCGTAGCCAGGCGCCTCAATCAGGCACGCATCGGACTCTCACCGCAGACCGGCGGAAGCGTATATACCTTCACCCGTCAAACGCTCCAGGATCTGCCGGCGGGCGATAACACTCCCCTCAACCAGGTGCTGCTCCAGGCGCCCGGTGTCGCACAGGATTCTTATGGTCAGATCCATGTACGCGGAGAGCACGGCGACCTTCAGTACCGCCTGAACGGCATCCAGTTGCCGCAGGGAATCAGCAGCGACTTCGGTCAGATTTACAACCCGCGGCTGGCCCAGAGCATCAACTTCCTGACCGGCGCCTTACCTGCCCAATACGGCTACCAGACCGCAGGCGTGGTCGATATCCACACCAAGAGCGGACTCAGCTTAAGCGGCGGCGATATCGATATGTACGGGGGCCAGCACACCACGCTTGAGCCCAGCTTCCAGGTCGGCGGCTCCAAGGGCAATTTGGATTACTACGTAACGGGCCAGTACCTGCAGAGTCAATTGGGAGTCGAGCCGCCGACCCCGGGTCCCAGCGCCTACCATGACCAGACCTACCAGGGGCAAGGTTTCGGTTATCTTTCGTATTTTCTGACCCCTACGCAGAGGGTCAGCCTTATAGCCGGGACTTCCGTCAATAATTTTCAGATCCCCAACAATCCCAATCAGCCGCAGGTCTACCAGTTGTTTGGGGTGCCCTATTATCCCTCGGCCAACCTGACGGAAAATCAGCTTGAGCAGAATTATTACGGCGTGCTGGCGTGGCAGGGAACGATTGGGAAGTTCGACTATCAACTGGCCGGCTTCAGCCGCTATTCGACACTTTCGTTTTACCCCGATGACGCGGGAGATTTGATATACAACGGCGCGGCCTCGCGAATTTTTCGCAGCAGTTGGGCCAGCGGTATGCAGGGCGACAGCAGCTATCATCTGACTGATACCAACACGGTGCACGCCGGTTTTTATTTCAGCGGGGAACGGGCGGAAATCGACAATCACGAATTGGTTTTCCCTTGCTGCAACGCAATGGGTAATCAGCTCAGCGATGTACCACTGCCGGCCATCGTGGACGATCGGGCCATTACGGCATGGCTTTACGGTGTCTATGTTCAGGACGAATGGCATCCGGTCGAGGGTCTGACTTTGAATTTCGGCGCTCGCTTCGACCTTTACGACGGAATCGTCCGCGCCGACCAGGCCAGTCCGCGGTTCGGCCTGGTGTACGATCTCTCCCGCAAGACCAAAATTCACGCCGGTTACGCGCGCTATTTTGCGCCACCGCCGACTGAACTGATAACTTCAGAATCCGTCGCAAAATTCGCGCATACAACGGGCGCGCCGGCCTCGCCTTTCGCCAGCAATCCTGTCCCCGAGCGCTCAAACTATTTTGATCTCGGCATACTGCACGACCTGCTTCCGGGTTTGAACGTGGGAATCGACAGCTACCTCAAGCTGTCGAAGGACCTGATCGACGAGGGCCAGTTCGGACCGGCGATCATCTTCTCCACTTTCAATTATCATCGCGGACGCGTTTACGGGGTCGAGTTCACATCCTCGTACGTCCGTAAAAATCTGAATTTGTACGGCAATTTCGCGTACTCGGTGGCGCAGGGCATCGGGGTTGAATCAGGGCAGTTCAACTTTTCGCCCGCCGAGCTGGCCTACATTGCCAACCATTACGTCTTCCTTGATCATGACCAGACCTTCACTTCGTCGGCGGGCGGCAGCTATCGATGGCACGGATTCAATTTTCTGCTCGACGGCGTTTACCAGAGCGGTCTGCGCTACGGTTTCGCCAACACTGGCAATCTGCCCTACTATATCCAGGTAAATATCGGCGTCACGAGAGAATTCGAGCTCCCCAAGGTGGGAAATATGCAGGCGCGGGTTTCGATTCTCAACCTGTTCGATCGGACCTACCAAATCCGCAGCGGCAGTGGAATCGGCGTGTTCGCGCCGCAATACGGACCGCGGCGCGCGTTGTATGCGGGACTGAAATGGGAAATACCTTTTCTGAAGGCACCGCCTTACACGCCGCCAGCTACACAGTAATGTTTGAAAATGAACACAATCCACGGTGAACTGATATGCACATAATAACTACGGCCTGGGATTCGCTCCGCTACGGCGGCGCGATGGTCTATCCGCTGGTGGTCCTGGGGGTGATAGCGCTCGCGATAATTCTGGATCGCGCAGTCGCTTACTTTCGCTGTCTGCGGCTGCCTGGTCGGCTCGCAAACCTGGTTGAGACTTACGGCTTTTCCTGGGAGGAACTGGAAGATCAACTCGAGCGGCTTGGTCCAACCAACGCATACGGGCGCTTTTTGAAAGTGATCGCCGACAACCGCAGCGAGCCGGCGTGGTGGGTTGAGTCGCGCGCGGGCGATGAGGCCGGACTGATCGAAAAGGTGCTCAACCGCGGACTGTGGCTGCTCGAAACGATCGTCACGGCGGCCCCGCTGATGGGTCTGCTCGGTACGATCACGGGCATGATGGCGGCCTTCGATGTAATCGGCAGTTCCGGACTGGTCGCACCGCATGAAGTCACGGCGGGTGTGGCGCAGGCCCTGATTGCTACGGCGCTGGGCCTGTTTATCGCGCTCATCGCCTTGTTCGGGTTCAACTTTTTCTCCCGGATGCAGTCTCACGCGCTGGATCGGATGGAGCGGCTCGGCTCGCGCCTGGTCGATCATATCCGCCTCGATCAGGAAAACGGCGAGGCGCATGCCGGCGGAGCGGTGAGCCGCCTGGCGCCAGAGGAAGCGAGGAGCCCGCGATGAAGCTCAAACGGGGACGCGATTACCGGCGCGGGCGCATCGAGATCATCCCGATGATCGACGTGATGTTTTTCCTCCTGGTTACCTTCATGCTGGCATCGCTGGCGATGCAAAGCCTGAACTCGTTTACGGTCAATCTGCCCAAAGGCCAGGCGGAGGCGCTCAAGCACAAGGAGCCGGTGACGCTGACTATCACCCAGGACAAGAAGCTGTTTTTGGACAAAACGCCGGTCACGATCGACACCCTCGCCGTCACGTTAAAGGGAATGTTGCAGGGACAGGATCAGGGATTGGTGGTGGCGGCCGACACCGCGGCGCCTGAAGGGGCGGTGGTACAGGCGATGCTGGCGGCGCGGCGCGCGGGCGTCGAACATTTCCAGATCGCGGTCAAACGCGAATGAACGGCGGCGTTCAACTGCATTGGCGCGAGGACTTCGACCAACCCTGGCGCCGCCTGCCATGGATAATCCTCGGCGCGCTGATCGGCTGGATTGTTCTGCTTGGCGCCTTCGCGCGTCTGCTCGAACAGCACGCCGCGCCGCAAACGCCGCCTACGACGATTGAGGCGCGGATCGTGGAGCTGCCGCCGACCGCAGGTTTACAGGGAGGAGGAACGGCTGCCACTGCGGGAGCGATTGCCCATCGGGCGCCGGCGCGACCCAGGCCCGCGCCGGTGGTCAAACCGAAGCTGCCTCCGCCGCGCCATCATGTCAGAAGGACGCATCCCGCTGTAGTCGCCCCGCCCTCCCCTTTTGGCACAACGAAACGCGTTGAGCATCCCGAACGCGTGGCGCCGCCGGTCGCTGCGAAAGGTTCCGCCACAGGCGCCAGTGCGCACAGCGGCTCAGCCGGCACCGCCACCGGGGGTATTGCCGGCGGGAGCGGATCGGGCGGCGGCGCGGGGCTGGGCAGCGACAGTTCCGGCGCCCGCGCGATGTACGCGCCGACGCCAACCATTCCTGACGACATGCGCGAGAACGCCTTCTCGGCTGTCGCGATCGCCCACTTCAGGGTCTCACCCGAGGGCGATGTCAAGGTGACCCTGATCAGACCGACGCCGAATCCACGCCTCAATCAAATCCTGCTCGACACGCTCAAGCAGTGGAAGTTCTTTCCCGCGATGAAAAACGGCGTCGCCATCGACTCCGAGTTCGAGGTCCGTATCCCGATCACGGTGCAGTAATCCACAATCGGGCGCCGATGGCGCCACTTACTGTCCATTGTCACGCAAGCGCGTACAGCCGGGCGCAGTTGTCCCACAAAAATTTCCGCCGCACCTGGTTGGGCAGCGGCATGGACAGGAATTTTTCCACCGCATGCGGGAATTTGCTGTCCGGATGCGGATAGTCGGTGGAAAAAACCACGTTGTTGTCACCCATCCAGTCCACCAGCAAGCGGGCCGGCTTTTCATCGGCTTCAACCGAAACGTAGCAGTTGTCGCGAAAATGCTCAGACGGCAGCTTGGTCAGTTTTACTTCGAAGCGCCCGATATATTCCTCGTAATGGTCGTCGAGACGCGCCAGCAGCCACGGCGCCCATGAGCAGTTCGCCTCCAGAAAGCCGGCGCGCAGACGCGGAAAACGTTCGAGCACACCGCCGCCCGCAAAGCTCACCAGCGCCGCCATCGGCCCCAGACTGTGCGAGAACGTATGCCACAGCATCAGCTTGTCGTAGAGTCCCTGGCCAAAGTCGTTCAGATGGTCGGGACCGCCGCCATGAAACACCACCGGAATCCCGAGCTGCTCGCATTCCGCCCACAGGGGATCGTAATGCGAGTCGTGCCATGGGCGCTTGTTGACCTGGCCGGGCAGCAGGAAAATCGCCTTGAAGCCGTATTTCTCAACGCAGCGGCGGGTCTCAGCCACCGCCCCCTTGACGTCGTGCGGCGCTACCATCCCGGCGCCGTACATGCGCTTGCGATCGGGCGCCATGAAATCGTACAGCCAATCGTTGTAGGCACGTGCGATCGCGGTGGCCAGCGCCGGATCGATTCCCTTTGAACCGGCGGTCTCGCTGCTGTCCACGCCGAGCACGAACAGGCCCCGCGACGGGTATAGGAAGGCGACGTCGATACCCTCGCGGTCCATCGCCTCAAGCTGGGAGACGCCGTCGAAGTTGCGGCGCGCCGCGAACTCATATTCATGTTCCACCGGCGCCATGTGATCGCGCAGCGCGCGAAACCAATTGAGCATGTGCGGCTGTGCGTCAACATGCTGACTCGGCATCCCATGCGACAGGTGCACGCCGATGTCACGAGGGATGTTGCTGCTGGTGCCGATCGGCGCGCCGTCTTTGAATCGCGGATCGATGTAGCGCTGCCAAAGATCAGCGGGTTCGATGATATGCATGTCCGAATCGATTACTTTAAAGCCGCCCTGAGACATTAGGCCAAGCCTCCTTGTTAACCGCGCCAGTTATCGCTGCCCAACAGCATTCAATGGCTGCGCACCTTTGCCCCGGCGCGTTGCTCCTGCAGGGCGAAAGCCGCGACGGCGTCCTTGTCTCCCACTCCGCGCGCCATAGCTTCGATCAGATTCTGTTCGGCCGCGGCAAAAACCACATCGACATACCTGAAAAAGCGCAGCTTTTCGAGCCGACCAGCAAAAGCGCAATCGCCGCGCTTGTGCGCGATGATGAGCCACCCGTCGGCCTTTGAAAAGTCCAGGGGGCTGTGCGAGTCTCAAGCGGGGTGCAGAACAGCGAAGTTCCCGATGTGCGGGGCTGCTAGTGACGTGCCGGACGCTCTGGCGCTCCAGGCTCCAGCAAGGAGTTGAAAATCATGGCGACGTTGCTTCAGGACAATCCCCGGATTGACCAGTTGCGGGCCGGACTCGGCCACCCGATCGTAGACGCCGATGCCCATCAAATGGAAATGGCTCCTGTCTTCCTTGAATTCCTGCGCGAGGCCGGCGGCGCCCACCTGCCCCAGCGCTGGATCGATCACATGGCCATGATCCGCCGAACCTTTCGCATGACACCCGCGCAGCGCAGCCGCAGCCGGGCGGCAATTCCGGTCTGGTGGCCCTTTCCCGCCGAAAACACACTGGACCGGGCAACTTCGATGTTGCCCCGACTGATGCATGCCCGCATGGATGAAATCGGCCTTGACTTTGCCGTCGTCTATCCCAGTCTCGGCTTGCTGGTGCTGACCTTGCCGGGCATGGCCGATGACGAGTTGCGCCAGGCTTGCTGCCGGGCTTTCAACAACTACAACGCCGAGCTGTTCCGCGGCCTGGGCGACCGCCTCACTCCCGCGGCCCTGGTCCCCATGCACACTCCGCGCGAGGCCATCGCTGAATTGGAACACGCCGTCAACAGCCTGGGACTGAAGGCCGCGGTATTCGCGGGCGACGTGCTGCGGCCGGTGGCTGAACCGGAAAAGCATCCGGGTGCGATGGCCGAACTTTACTATTATGATTGCTTCGGTATCGACAGTCCCTACGATTACGACCCGGTCTGGCGCAAGTGCCTCGAACTGCGAGTCGCGCCGACCTTTCATTCCGCCCCGATCGGGCGCGGCATGCGGGCCTCGATCAGCCGTCATCAATATAATCAAATAGGCGGCTTTGCCGAAGGCGGCGAGGCCGTTTGCAAGGCGCTGTTTTTCGGCGGTGTCACCCGCCGCTTTCCCGACCTGCGCTTCGGCTTTCTCGAGGGCGGCGCCGCCTGGGCCGTGGCTCTTTATGCACGCCTGGTGGAGCACTGGAAAAAGCGCAACCACGACGCGATGCAACACCTCGATCCCGCCCGCATTGACACCGCTTTGGTCCGCCGCCTGATCGATCAATTCGGACATGAGCGGCTCAAACCCTACCGCGATCGAGTCGTCAAGGACACCCTCATGGGGGATCGGATGGAGGAATTGGACGACTGGCGCGAATGCAAAATCGCGCGCGCCGAGGACATTCGTGACCTGTTTGTGCCCAGCTTCTTCTTCGGCTGTGAGGGCGATGACCGCTCGGCCGCCGCTGCTTTCGACCGCCGGATGAACCCATACGGCGCGTCCCTGAACCCCGTTTTCGGCTCTGATATCGGTCACTTCGACGTGGAAGACATGCGCGGAATCCTGGCCGAGGCGCATGAACTGGTCGACCGCGGGCTGATGACTCCGGAGGATTTCCGCCGCTTTACCCTGGACAATCCCGTCCGCCTCCATGGCGGGATGAACCCGGATTTCTTCAAAGGCACCAGGGTGGAGGCGCAGGCGCAGGCCATCCTGAGCGCCCGCGAGCCGCGTCCAGAAGCAGTTCAGCCCTCTGCTGTCTAGCCCGCGCGGCCGCTGTTCGGCTTGGCAAGGCGAAGACTGCCACGCGGGAGAAAGCGACCGCCGCAAATGGCGCCCTCGAAGTGAACCCGGCAAACAGGACTGGTGCTCCACAGGCGTTTGGAGCAGCTTTGTGTAACGACCTCGGTTGGCGGAGTTTGAAGCGAAAGCTGGGCCGCGCGGATTGCGCACGGAAGATTTCAGTCCCCTCCTCATCGGGGAATCTTCTGTGACACCACCAGGTCGCGGCAGGGCGCCTGACTATCGCGATCGTGGGATTAGGCACCGCCTTGGGCTTGGTGGTCGCGGTCCTGTCGTCTCGCCTTCGCCGGCGTCACCAAACCTTCGGCGGCAGCATCAAGGGAATTGTGGAACACCGTCGCCGCCGGCCTGGCCAAAAGCCGAAGCGCCGCGCAGCGACGCCACCAGTGTCGGCACGTTCACGCCGAGCGGGGCGGGGTCAGATCCTCTTTAAGATTGCTCCAGGCTTCAGCCCACAGGGCGCGCGAAAAGGGATGGCGAAGGATGCGGCGATTGAGATCCATATTGCGTGCCAGGCGCTGCTGGCAGACGGTCTTGATGTGGGCCTGCCTTGCCTCCCGCGTTGGCCACTCCGCTTGCCACTTTGCGCGGGCCTGGCGCTCGCCCTGCCGCAGGCCTTCCCAGAATGCCTTGAGTCCCTCGGCCGCCAGGATCAGGAAACCGAATATGGTTCCAGTGCCGACGATCAGCACGAACAGGGCCGCGCCGATCAGCAGTCCAATCAGGAACGGTATCGTGAACAGGACGGTAAAGATCATCGCGCATGACCCCCTGATGGCTGGAGCTTAGCACTTCCATGCCGGAACTCAAATTCGTGGTTTTGTTTACTGCCTACGACCGGATGACCGAGGTTGCCCGAGGCGATTTCAGTCCCCTCCTCATCGGGGAATCTTCTGTGACAGTTTTTATGGAAAAAACTAATGAAGTTAGATTTAAAAATTTCAGTCCCCTCCTCATCGGGGAATCTTCTGTGACAATACCACTTTCCAGCAGGACGATCCGATAGTCGAAGCATTTCAGTCCCCTCCTCATCGGGGAATCTTCTGTGACCTGGAAATGATACACTATTACAGAGTATGGTAAATTGGAATTTCAGTCCCCTCCTCATCGGGGAATCTTCTGTGACGAGGCAGCATCCTGTCGGTCCAGCTTGGCAGTCGGGATTTCAGTCCCCTCCTCATCGGGGAATCTTCTGTGACATGCTGGCGTCCATCATCTGCCGGAACTTGATGCCCTATTTCAGTCCCCTCCTCATCGGGGAATCTTCTGTGACGTGCTGGCGGCGAGCGGTACGGTGGGGAGGAGTAATTTCAGTCCCCTCCTCATCGGGGAATCTTCTGTGACGGTAAAAATATAACTTGGCATAATCCAGCACCTACATTATTTCAGTCCCCTCCTCATCGGGGAATCTTCTGTGACCAAGGTTGCAACACTAGCCAAGCGTTGCGCTTCGCAACGCATTTCAGTCCCCTCCTCATCGGGGAATCTTCTGTGACGCATCCGGTTAGCGATAATCGCGTTGTGCGATTTGCTCCATTTCAGTCCCCTCCTCATCGGGGAATCTTCTGTGACCCTCCACAAGCCTAAAAAGGAGTGAGACGATGAAAAATTTCAGTCCCCTCCTCATCGGGGAATCTTCTGTGACCTCCGTTGTCGGCGGCGGCCAAGCGCCTGGCCAAGGATATTTCAGTCCCCTCCTCATCGGGGAATCTTCTGTGACTACACCAGCGCGTCGCTCGCTTAGACGAGGAAGGAACATTTCAGTCCCCTCCTCATCGGGGAATCTTCTGTGACTGCCGGAAAAGGTCCGGAATTTGATTGATAGAGTAGATATTTCAGTCCCCTCCTCATCGGGGAATCTTCTGTGACTATATAGTTGTAGGTTTGAACTACTATTTTGAAAGAATATTTCAGTCCCCTCCTCATCGGGGAATCTTCTGTGACTTTTTTACCGATTCGGCCGAAGCTGGCACTGCCAGAATATTTCAGTCCCCTCCTCATCGGGGAATCTTCTGTGACGCGCCTGCGCGTAGCTTTTGCCCGACGAGGTTCAGTTATATTTCAGTCCCCTCCTCATCGGGGAATCTTCTGTGACTCGCGGAGTATTTCACCCTCCGCCAAGCGGCGTCCAGGCAATTTCAGTCCCCTCCTCATCGGGGAATCTTCTGTGACCTGTTTGCAGATAAGAATCCTTGTTGTTGGAATAGTACATTTCAGTCCCCTCCTCATCGGGGAATCTTCTGTGACCGTCCATTGTTTGTGCCTCCTGCCCAAGGTGCAGTCTATTTCAGTCCCCTCCTCATCGGGGAATCTTCTGTGACCTGGTGAAAAACGCCGTGATGTCCCTCAAGGACTTCATATTTCAGTCCCCTCCTCATCGGGGAATCTTCTGTGACCTGGTGAAAAACGCCGTGATGTCCCTCAAGGACTTCATATTTCAGTCCCCTCCTCATCGGGGAATCTTCTGTGACTACACAACTTCAGATTCAATGCAAGAGCCCGCGCGCATTTCAGTCCCCTCCTCATCGGGAATCTTCTGTGACATTGTGGCGCTGAAGGGCGCTGGATTGGTAGCCGAAAGATTTCAGTCCCCTCCTCATCGGGGAATCTTCTGTGACGCCTCCAAGGAAGAGGAGGATTGACAATGAATTATAATTTCAGTCCCCTCCTCATCGGGGAATCTTCTGTGACCTGAATTGGGTGCAGCTAAGTGTGAGCGGGGCTGACATTTCAGTCCCCTCCTCATCGGGGAATCTTCTGTGACCTGAATTGGGTGCAGCTAAGTGTGAGCGGGGCTGACATTTCAGTCCCCTCCTCATCGGGGAATCTTCTGTGACTTGCTGCACCACTGCGGATGAGCAGGCAGATATCGATATTTCAGTCCCCTCCTCATCGGGGAATCTTCTGTGACCCTGCGGGCGGAGTTGGCGGGCGGGGAGAGACTGAATCATTTCAGTCCCCTCCTCATCGGGGAATCTTCTGTGACGCTGCATAGCTTCCAGGTCGCCATCGTGGCGCTGAAATTTCAGTCCCCTCCTCATCGGGGAATCTTCTGTGACGAAAGGTCACGGTACGGATGCTGCCTGAAACCCTCCATTTCAGTCCCCTCCTCATCGGGGAATCTTCTGTGACGCTCGGAGACTGCCAGGCGCAATTTGACACGTGGCCAATATTTCAGTCCCCTCCTCATCGGGGAATCTTCTGTGACTGGAAGTGATACCGCTGCATAGCTTCCAGGTTGCCATTGATTTCAGTCCCCTCCTCATCGGGGAATCTTCTGTGACTTTTGTTAGGCCGGGGTGCCCGTCGACCTATCAATTATAATTTCAGTCCCCTCCTCATCGGGGAATCTTCTGTGACGTACCTGACCGGCCGCCAGTTGCACCGGCTGAGAATCGATTTCAGTCCCCTCCTCATCGGGGAATCTTCTGTGACGCTGCACTTGAACGTTGTAACACCTGCGGCGGTCAGTAATTTCAGTCCCCTCCTCATCGGGGAATCTTCTGTGACTTGGCATTGCGCGGGTCGGCCTCGTGAAAGAACTCCACCATTTCAGTCCCCTCCTCATCGGGGAATCTTCTGTGACGGTGCAGCGCCTGGTCTGTCACCTCATCCCAAAGGTAGATTTCAGTCCCCTCCTCATCGGGGAATCTTCTGTGACGCAAGCGCCATAGTACTATTAATCGAAGGCAATAACATTTCAGTCCCCTCCTCATCGGGGAATCTTCTGTGACTCCGGGCTGACCTGGCGGGGACTGCCCCGGCGGACCGGGATTTCAGTCCCCTCCTCATCGGGGAATCTTCTGTGACAGGTTGACTGACGAGAATGGTTCCTGCCACCAAAGAAAATTTCAGTCCCCTCCTCATCGGGGAATCTTCTGTGACAAACTGTCAGGTTAGTGTGCCGCATAGGGCACACTATGCATTTCAGTCCCCTCCTCATCGGGGAATCTTCTGTGACATCTCCTTTGCGGGAACATCATTTGCACTGCGCTGCTTATTTCAGTCCCCTCCTCATCGGGGAATCTTCTGTGACTATCACTGACTATATCAGCTAGGTCAGTGAACTTAACTCATTTCAGTCCCCTCCTCATCGGGGAATCTTCTGTGACGTAGTCAGCGTGGTGGCGAACCCGATCCGATGGAAATCGATTTCAGTCCCCTCCTCATCGGGGAATCTTCTGTGACTCGACGCGATAGGAGAACCTGTGTGGGAGCTGCTTGAATTTCAGTCCCCTCCTCATCGGGGAATCTTCTGTGACTCCGCGCCGCCTACGAGGATTACAGCAATAAATACGTGGATTTCAGTCCCCTCCTCATCGGGGAATCTTCTGTGACTTGGTGTAAGTGGCTGCACCGTCCAAGGCGCTGTAATGCATTTCAGTCCCCTCCTCATCGGGGAATCTTCTGTGACGCCGGGGCAGGTGCAATTCACCTGGTCGCTGATTTACCATTTCAGTCCCCTCCTCATCGGGGAATCTTCTGTGACCGGACAGGCATACCAGACGTTCCCGATTGAGATACCAGAATTTCAGTCCCCTCCTCATCGGGGAATCTTCTGTGACTTATCCCGTCGATCGTAATCGAGGCGCGGATGAAAGAATTTCAGTCCCCTCCTCATCGGGGAATCTTCTGTGACGCGCCCTCTTCGGCGGCTTGTGGGTCGGAACCGTCATTATTTCAGTCCCCTCCTCATCGGGGAATCTTCTGTGACGGTCCCTTGCGCTACTTGCGCGGCGCTGCGGGCGATCGATTTCAGTCCCCTCCTCATCGGGGAATCTTCTGTGACTTCAGGGTGGTTTCTACTGGCCCGTGGACTATTTGAGCATTTCAGTCCCCTCCTCATCGGGGAATCTTCTGTGACCTCGTTTTTTACGTGGTGAGCGGCAGGCCACGGCCCAATTTCAGTCCCCTCCTCATCGGGGAATCTTCTGTGACGTCAAGTGGACCTATTTCTTTTCGGTAACGAACTGCACATTTCAGTCCCCTCCTCATCGGGGAATCTTCTGTGACATGGCAAGGTTTGCAATCACCTTGCCTGTAGCTGTCATGAATTTCAGTCCCCTCCTCATCGGGGAATCTTCTGTGACAGCAGCTCGGATGCGTCATCGAGCAACCTCGCGAACATTTCAGTCCCCTCCTCATCGGGGAATCTTCTGTGACTTTGCATTACATATGCAAACACAAGAAAAAGAGGAACTGAATTTCAGTCCCCTCCTCATCGGGGAATCTTCTGTGACTTCCTGGCAACTTTCCCCGACCAGGAGGGGATTAAATTATTTCAGTCCCCTCCTCATCGGGGAATCTTCTGTGACCGCGGCGGAACCCCGCAGAAACCCAGCGTTATCCGCCGCACTCGCCACACACTTTTTCGCAAATCCCTTTTCTGTTTGCAAACCCGCCTCATTTGCGAACTTTCACCAGATATCGCCGCAGAAATTGCGGAACTCGCATGCCACGCAGCGCGCCCGCGCCGGCGTGGGCTCCGGAATCGCCCCGCGCGCCACCATTTCCCGCATCTCGGCCAACGCCACGGTCAGCGACTCGCGCTCGCGCCGCCCTATCACCACTTCGATGAGCTGGCGGGTCGGGATCGTGTAGATGAATCCGCGCCGCGCCGGCCGCCCATATGCTTCCTCGGCCAGCATCGCGTAGGCCGTCAACTGCATCCGGTGATTGGCGCGGATGCCTCCGCGCGTGTCCTTGAAGTCCACCGGAAAGCAGGCCCTCGGCGTAATGATCAGCAGGTCCAGCTTGCCTGACAGCCCCAGCCGCTCGGACCGCAGCCAGGCGCCGAAGCGCCGCTCGCCCTGCTCCAGGCCGTAGCGCCGCAGTCCGCGCCGGCGTTCCAGCGCTGCGACGGCCTCCTCGATGTTGCGACCGCGCTGCATCGGGTAGGTCGGCGCGAACGCTACCGGCATCACGTAATGGTAGTACGGGATACGCTTGCAGTACGCCCACTGCTTGAGGTCGGTCGCAGTCAGCACCGGTTCGATCGGCTGACGCGCCGCCACAGCTGCACGTTTCCCCTCATTGCTGGCTGCGCAGCACCGCCAGTGGCCCGCGCGCGATTTCGGCCCGCGCGGCCGCATCCTTTTCGCACAACTGCAGCATCAGGATACGTCCTTCATTGTCGCCCAGAGTATCACCGAGGCGGGTGAAAATTTCGCGCCGACGGGTGGCGTCCAACGGCCCGCAGAACACGCTGTACTGGATATGGTCGAGGCCATAGTCCTTGCACACCCCGGCGATCCGCAGCCGGATCCGGTCATCAGTAATGTCATAGACCACGTAAGTCAGCAGTTCCTGTCCGCGCATGTGTCACCATTTGAAGGCGAAGGTCCGATACTTCGCGCCACCGCGCACGAAGCTGGCCACGGCGCGGGCCTGGATCTGAACAATCGATTTGAGCTGATGGCGCCGGCCCTGGAAGGTAATCTCGCCCTCCAACCGCTCCAGCACCGCGGCGGCCACGGCCTTGCGGCTGGCGTCGGTCAGCATCCCCTCGCGCGTCTCCACTTCCATCCCGCGCGACAGCGCCGCGATCATGGCGCGATCGACCACCGGCTGGCGGAACTCTTCGACCAAATCCAGCACCAGCGAGGGCTTACCGGGACGATCGACATGCAGAAACCCGGCGAACGGCTCCAACCCGGCATTCATGATCGCGCCCCACACCTGCGCGTACAGGATGCCGTAGCCGTAGTTCAGCGCCGAGTTGACGGGGTCGGTGGCTCCGCGATGCTCGCGCGTATCGAAACCGACACCTTCGGGCAGCAGCAACCGCACGCCGTTCCAGTAGGCGCGCCCGGCGTTGCCCTCGATCGCGAGCAGCGCCTCGCGCGCCTGGTCGACGGTATCTGCCTCGACTTTGGCGGTCTGGCGCCGTCCGCCCTCCAGCGCGGCGACGATCTGCTGCAGCATGACGAAACCCTCGCGATCGATGGTCTTGAGGTATTTGCCGAAATATTTCAGCAGGGCGGCCTGGTTGCCGAGCTTGCCGCGGACGATCGCTTTGGCCAGCTCGACCCCGCGCGCATCGTTGTAGGCGGCCAGCTGGGCGCGGCGGATGGCGACGGTGGCCGTCAGCATCGGCGAGGACAACATCGCAAAGGGCTGGCCGCGGCGGGTCAGGAACGAGATGCGAATGCCGCGCTCGCAACAGGCCTGGATCAATTCGGCGGAGAGCGAGACGCCGGGCGAGCCGATGATGATTTCGCCGACGCGAAACAGCGGCATCTCGATCTGATCGGGGCGCAGCTTAGGCGGCGGGTCATTCGCGACGTCGTCCAGCACCACGCCGAGCCAGACCGCCCTGTTCGGGCGGGCCGCATGTCGGCGCACCGGCGGCGCGGGAGTTTTGGTGCCGGAGGAGGAAACCACACTCAAACGCGGACGGGGATGATTAGCCGCGAAGGGCAAAAACAACTGCGGCCCGCCCTCGATCAGCTCCATCCGTGGCCGCGGCCCGCGCACCACCAGCCGGTCCCCGGTCTTCCCCAGCATCACCCCATAGTCAGTGATGATTACGGAGTTCATGAATTAGCCGGCTCTACATGTGATAGTTGCGAGTATATATCTTCTACTTCTTAGTCCCTGTCCGTCATTCTGAGCGGAGGCTTGCGGAGTCGAAGAATCTCGCGCGGTCCCCCGCGCGTTATCAACAACCTAAAGTGCGTATTAGACTTACTGGATTTTCACGCCAGCACCTTCCGAAATCATCTGCACCCCTGGTCTGACCCAGATTATCGTCCAGCAACAGCTCCAAGATGCGATGCCGACGGCGAGGCGGCGCTCGCGCGCGCCGGTAAAGGCCAGGCAGGCCCGAATCTGCTCCGGCTTAAGCGCCGGAAAGTCGGCCAGAATCTGCGCCTCGGTCATTCCGCCGGCAAGATACTCGAGCGCGTCGTTCACCGTAATCCGCGTGCCCTTGATGCACGGCTTGCCGTCGCGCACTTACGGTTAGATCGTGATGTAGTCCTCGAACCGCATTACCCCAACAAAAGCGTCCGGCCGCAGACTGATGCAAAAGCTTGCGCCCCCAGCCCCGAGTCAGCTCCATCCGCGGCGCGGCCCCCGCACGACAAGACAGCCCACAGTCTCCCAACGTCACCGCATAGTCAGTGATGATGATGAAGTTCATGTCAATGACGCGATCGCGACGTCTCGAGTCCCAGAGTTGGCGAATATGGTAGATCGATCCGCCAAGGTTCTTTGGAGGTATCCACGAAACGGCGGACGGAAGCGAATCGAACCGGCACAAGTAACATGTTCGCTTCGATCCAGAGACCCCGTTCTCGCATCTCTTCGTATTCCCGGACTAAGCACACGGGAAGAACGTCGGCCCGGCCATCCGCGTTATCGACCACTTGTTCAACCCAATCCTGATACGCGCCTGCCACAACATTTTTCTCAAATTCAACGAGATCTGGGTGGTTAAATCCTTCTTCAAAGGCGATTCGCTCCTCCTCGTCGTATCCGACTGAGTAAACCTGGCTTGCAGCGTCAACAAGATCTCCTTCACTCAAAGGGTTAGGTAGATTTTCGAGAGCGGCGATCGACCGCAGAACGCGGCAATTTTCATGGTGAATCGAGCCTATGCATCGGCAGTACAATCGGTGCCGGCTGACTTGCTGCTCGAACACGACAAACGGTGCGGGCCTTGGGCGACCACCGGCGCGATTCACTCGACCCATGCGCTGGATTAGTGCGTCGATCGGTGCAGGCTCGGAAAACGCTTGGTCAAAATCCAAATTGAGGCTCACTTCCACGACCTGAGTTGCGACCACGACTTTGGGTAGGGTTCGCCCTGTCAATTGAGCTTCTATTCGAGTCCGGTCTTTTTGGTTGAAGCGGCCATGGATGAGGCGCGCAGAACGACCAAAAATATTCTCGAGTCGCAAGAATAACCGTTGAGCCGTCTTGACGTGATTGCATACGAGTAACGTACATCTATTACGCTCGATCTCCTTCACCACGCCTTCCAGAGATTCTTCAAGCGTGCCGGGGCGCATTTGGAAGACGTGTCGTTTGCGATTCAAAACGCTCCGATCCTTTGCGTCAGTGACGACCGGTTGAACCGTTGGGAGTGGACCGAGCGCAGCTCCGATTAGTTTTGCCAAAAAATCGGGGAGTGTGGCGGAAACGAATAAACTTTCGGCCCCCCAGCTTTTCACTAGACGAGCGGTCGCCAGCGTCAAACCTGTGATCCGTGGATTGTATGCGTGCACCTCGTCGAAAATGAAGGTTGCGTTTGGAAACTCGCTTATCATGCTCTCCCAGCCATGCCCCCGAAGAACATACCGAAGTATCTGGTGGGGGGTGCAGACCCGTATTGGAAACCACATCTCGCGTGCCAATTGCGCGATCGCTTTCGCGTTCTTTTGCGCGTCAAGGCGGGAACAGGTATCGCTGTCGGACGCGAGCATAAAGTAGAGTGCGGCGGCCGAATTGGAATGTAGCAGCCCGACGTTCTGCGTTCCGAAAATGCCAGGCTCGTCGGAGAATCCAGGACCGAGGCGCTTGTGCATGGCATTTAGACTGGCCGTATATGGAAGCACGTAGAAGAGTCGCCCGTTTTTGCGCTGGTTCGTTTGCGCCCACAAAAGGGCCGCCTCCGTCTTCCCGGACCCGGTCGGGGCTCTTAGGAGAGCAGAACCTCGAATATGTCGGATCCGATCTTGGAACCCGCGAGGTTTGCTTTTGAGCACCTGGAAATCCGCCAGACGAGGAATCCTTGGAGGTATTAGGTGAGCGCTGCCGAGATGGTCTGCAGCAATTGTGAGGCCACGCACAAGAGCTGCGTGACGTCTCTCGGGAAATGGGATTGAACGAGATTGGGCGCTCTTTCCAGAACCGCGCTTGAACCAACTATAGGCCAAGCGCAACGGTGAAAACTGGTGCTTTAACCCGTTGATCAGGGACTGAACCTCAGGGCTTAGCTCTGCTTTGATTTCCTCCCATTCGCGCTTCAAGAGCGGTTCATTGGCTTTCCACTGCCGTACCATTTCCAACCAGACCTCTGACGCAGGAAAGTCGGTCAGGTATAATTGCTCCCAATGAAGGTTGCCCTCGCTCGGCGAGGTCACCCCATCCCCAGGGATGCACTTGTGATGAGTCAAAACTGATAACACAGTTGCGGATGAAACCGAAGCAATGGAGGAGACCAGGGAAGCGGAAAGCGCCTCATGCCGCTTCCCTTCCCAATCTCTTTGCTCTCGCCTAAGTACGGCTTGAAATCCGACGGCGGCTTTACCCAAGTCGTGGAACGCTACAGAGAGGAGAAGGTCAGTTTCGATTCGACGTCGATCGGTCGCTTCAAAGACTGAGGACCTCAATAAAGCTTTTGCTGCTCGGATACACGCGACCGTGTGGTCCGCGAGGCTCTCACCGGTGCTTTTGGCCAAAAGGCGGGTCATTCGCGTTTCCACTGATGTAGGTAAATTGCATCACCCTCGCGCTCAGCATCCGAAGGATGGAAGAGATCAGAACGTTCCACTTCGAACCGCAGTCCCCGAATCAGCGACGGAAGTGCCTGATAATACCCAATCGCTCCAGGCGATCTGGGCAGTCCGAGGGCGGAAGCGTCAAACCACTCGGGAAGTCGCAATACCATTCCGGGAACGCCCGGCTGCGGGTACGGCAAAAGCGTTGGCCCAAGGGCACCTTTGTTAACAGGTGTCAGTCGAATCTTCTCGATTCTCTTGATCCACGCTATGTCTTCCGATCGACCAAATCGCGGAGTTGCTGTCGGCCTTTCAAATGCGGCCAACAAGTCGAGATTAGTGACGTACAGGTGAAGGACCGGAGAACCGAAAACCTGACGATATCCCAAACCTTGTCCTTTGGAATGAAAACTCAGTCTGCCTCGCTTGTCCGTTTGAAAGCGCACGGTCCTCTCAAGCTCGATCCATTGGGCTTGGACCGTAAATTCAAACCCGACCCTGGTTTCCGAAGGGGCTACAAATCGGCCTGCACAAGCGCTGATCATGCCAAGCAAATTACTGTAGGCTGGAACCGGCGTACTGATCTGCCTTCCCGAAATCGTTAGTGGATGCTTGAAGGACGCAGTCATTCCTTCGATGCGGACATGGAGTGCTGGAATCAATTGAGTAAATCTCCAAACTCCTTTGCCGCCTGTATCGGGCTTGTTATCCGGATCTCGAAAGAAGCTCCGGATTGAACTGGCTCCGGGGGGCTTTCTAACTTCACAAGGCCGTTCTTTCCGTCGGCATAATAAAAGCCTTGAAGACCGGCCACCTCATTTTCGTTCGACAGATATCCAGCCCTCATTCCTACAAAAACGGGAGTCACAATCCGATCGCTGTAGTCTGCGAGTATTTCTTTGAAAGTGGCAACCTTGAGACGCGGGCCTTCATCTGCATCAGCAAATAGTTGGTTAAAGATTGGATTGCCGCAGGTGAGACCGGCGAGTACTATGACTTTCGGCGCGACGTCGGTTCCAAACTGCGCCTGTTTGGCGCCCCCGCGAAGCACTGCGAGCGACCGTAGAAGGGCTGAGGCCCTACTCTTGCGCTGTGTGTCATCCGTAAGCGCATAAATTTTTCCCAGGGCGCCGTCGCGGCTGAGTGTTTTGTATGGTTCCTCGTTTGTAATGTCTCTGATCGTTTTCCTAGCCAGAAGTTCCTTTACTTTTGCGGGCTCCAGTTCGATACGATCACCGAGATTCCAGAACACACCCAGCCGCGCATAATCAAGGCAAAAAACTGCCTGAAGGTGCGTACTGTAAAAGCGAGTTTTGTACGGCAACGGGCTAGTTGCGTTTTCGATGAAATCTACGCCTTTGTTGGTAAGAGCTACCGCACGTTCGGCGAGAGTCTTGCGAACACCGTCCAAGTCGTGTTGTTCAGACAGCTGCTTCACACTCTCGGCTAGTTTCTTGTCGAAGTCTTGAAGTAGCTTCCAAACGTCTGCCGGTTGTTTCCTCCTTTTCTCACTCGAACTCAGATTGGGAGAAACTGCGGTCAAAAAGCGCCCGATTTCGGCCTCTGCTAAGGCCTTAGGGTCGAACTTTGTCAAATGGACAAAGCCCTCGTCTTGCCCTCGCCAATCGCGTGACCTCAGCGACATCAGGAGTGAAGCGGCAAATGGAGAGGCGCGCATTATTGCTCTGGTCTTGGCCTTCTCGGTATCCGATTCCTCGCCCGCGTCCTCGTCGGGAGCGTCGGCCGTTTGTCCTTGCCCCTTGGTGGCGCGCATGTAACCGAAGATGTCGTCTTCAGGAAATTCGACGGGGTTCAGCTCCCCCGCGATTTTGTTCACGGTACCTCTGGTGCTCCAACCGATCGCCTGCACCTCGCTTGGCGCCCATCCGGCTTCCTCGACGGCCGTATTCCGAAGCCATCGTTTCCAGGCTTGTGCAGAAACGTACGGCACTTCACCGCCGCGTCCATCTCGGAACGTCTTGGGTATTGTCACGTTTCGATCGTCCCCCTGACCCAGTCCGGCTCCATTTAGGAAGGCACCTTGCGCGTGGATCAGAAATGTGCCCGCTATATGCGTAATAGCTGTCTGTGTTGGCATGCCACTTACCTCACCGGTTGTTCGGTCCTATATAGATTGGCCAATAGAAGTCGGATTTTGAAAAAGAAGTCTGATGTTGCTGCGTTGTCTCCGTGGTCAGGAAAACATTTACTCCACGCACACAAAGGCTCAGTCTCCTTATGTAGGGTCCATGTTGTCAGCCACCCGCTTAGCGATCGGAGGCCGATTTCTTTCCTCCTCAACCGGAGCAGGACGTCCCGATGAAAGCGTTCTCGGCCACGATGCGTGCAATATGCCGCAAAAAACATTCGCAAGGCTTCTTCAATTGGTCTCTCTAGACCGGAGAGAGAGTTCGATTCGAAAAATGGCGGTTCTCCCAAATGATCCGGAGGTCCTCCCCTCGCCCACTCACTCCAAAGAAGACGCATTTGGAACAGCGGCTCGGCAACTGCCGGCGGGTCACCGAAAAGGTGCACCCAATTCGGCCACGAAAATCCCTGAATGCTTTCACCTAAAACCGAGAATTGATCCTGAGCCCAAGTGAGTGATATCCGTCTCTGCCGGAACGCCTGAAGAACGTTTCGCTGGAAGGCTTCGACACCATGATTGTCCGTGTAATTTCGAAAAATCGCCGAAGCGTAGTACTCGATCGCTCTGGCTTCGGTGGTATGATCCGGCGGTTTGTTAGAGCTGGACAAGCTAAATTCAGCATGATTTAGAAAATATCGAATCAATTTCCAGCCATCCCAACTGATCCGCGCTCCGTGTTCCAGTGAGGTCGGAAACAGCACTTGGTATTCATGCAGAGACAGTTTTCCTTCTTCTGCGGCTTTGATCATTTGAACTCGAAGAGCATCGCGCACGGAGGGTTCGTCGAAGGCTCCCTCGCGGCAAGCTCTTGCAGTTTGCGCCGCTGGCGCGCTCCTGACGAAACTGATAGCAATTCGCTGGGCAGTGTTAAGAGCAGCAGTGGGTCGCCGACAGACGCTTTCCTGATACAAGCAAAACAAACCAGGCGAAACGCCTTGCGAGCGACCACGTGGATATAACCCAGCATAGTCAGACCCTTCCGCGATGCAACTAAGGAAAGAACGCTCGCGGTTTCCTTCCTTGCGGATAAGTTCAGCGAGTTCCTCGCGTCTTCCCGATCGCGCGGCCTGCCACAAAAATGTCAACGAAGCGTTTGGAATCTCGTCGACAGAGCAGTCGGCTGACTTCCCGTTTGAGAACCGCCAGATTCGGAGTGAGGTGCCTTCCGGTACTTCCTTCATAGCCGTGCTACGCTGGAGCCGCTCGAATAGATCAAGCAGCTGGAGTACGAATGCTGCGGTCCCCTCTTTTTTGCCAATGGTTTCGTAGATTCCTGCACTGACTCGGTGAGACACCTTACAAGCGACATCCCGAGCAATTTCGTACCAGAAGGGGACCGATTCGCATTGGAATACCGCTAAACGGCCGTCAAGCAACCGTAGTCCGAGTGGCAAGTATTGGACTGAAAAAAGGCACAGTGAACAGAGATTTACAGGTTCCGTCGCGGCGGGCAGCGACTGAGCATCACTTCCTAGGCTTCCAGCGAGGGGAAACCAGTCTCTCCCTATCGAGCGCTTTTGTTCCCCGAGGACGTCTGCGGGAATAGCCCTCCGGCACAGTGCGTCCAAATCGAGACTGCGTTCGGACCCGCAAGCTTGGCAGCGGCGCTTCAAGTCGTCTGAGTAGATTGCGCTTAACATCGCGTTAACGGCGGCTACGTAGGCAGGCTTGCGGCTCTTTTCTTTGATGGAGGGATTTGTCAGCAAAGAATTGGTCGTAAACACCATCCGAAAACACTTCAGCGACGAATTCCAGTTCGCGATCTGGTGACCGTCCCCGTGTACCTTGCGCAGGTCGTCGATTGTCAACTGGTCAAGATCATCCACAGACGCACGAGCTGCGATTGTCGCTAAACCAGTGTCGACGAAAGGGTTTCCGGAGAGCCGAATTTTCGTGTTTGATGGCACGTAGCTTCCTACGAGAAATTGCTGATTCCGAACAAGTCGCTTCGCGTCGGTCGATCTGCTCCGGAGCGAACGGAGGCCCCTTGAGTTGGGATGGCGGCGAAATCGTAAGTAGCGCGGCCGATTATACCCTCCCAGTCCATCCGTCTATCCTGGCGCGAGCTTGTAGCGCTGCCACATGGTCCATTGCATGTCGTTTTGGATCAGCCGAATCGAAGCGGCGCGGTCGATCAGGCCCTTGGAGTCCACCTCGAGCGGGGCGCCGCAGCGGCGCAATCGTATGTGCGGGCCGACCGTCCGGGCGCCTACGGTAGCTCCGGCTCCAGCAGCAGGCCGGGAAATCTCTTGAAGTCGGCGCGATTGGCAGTGGCGAGGCGGGCGGTGGCGCGGATGGCGGTGGCGGCAATCATGCAGTCGATGAAGGAGCCGCGGCGCCGACCGGAGCGATTGAACAATTCCGCCGCCTGAATCGAGTCCTGCGCAACAAACGGCTCCGGTTCTCCCACGATGGCCGCCGCCAGGGCGAGTTGGCGCGCGTTCAAAGGTCCACACAGGAATTCCCCCCATGCGATGCAACTGATGCGGAGCTCGACGCCGCCAGCGATCCACCTGCGTAGCTCTCGATCCTCGCGCGAGTGAGCGCTCAAGGCGCGAATCAGAAAACTGGTGTCGAGATGAATCATCGTCGACGCCATTGGTGGCGCGCCGAACTGGCAACCCTTTCCTCGCGCACTTCACGCGACCATCTCCGGGCGCCGGCTGGCGACAGTTTGAGGCTCTTTTGCAATTCCTCCAGAGCTTCCAGTGGCGATGGCGCCGCCGCTGCCTGTTCGCGGGCTACCGCGTCGATCGCGCGGCGCAGGACTTCCGATTTCGAGACCCCCCATCGCGCGGCCACGCGCTCCAGTTTGCGGACCGTTTCCACATCCAGCGCGTAGGTTGATTTGACTGAAGTTCGGGCCATAACCGAAGATGGTAGGGCCATACATATTCATCGTCAACCGAAATTCGGTCATTTATCCCCCAATCCCATACTTCCCCAAGCCGAACGTTGCGCCGTGGCCGACGTGGATGAACTCGCCGAATTTCAGTAATCGCCCGAACGGCGCGAAGTCACCCTCGTAAGTAGCGCGGCCGATTATACCCTCCCAGTCCATCCGTCGGTCCTGACGCGAGCTGTAACGCTGCCACCTAGTCCATCTCGATTCGTTTCGAATCAGCTGTATATCTGTGGCGGCATCGATCAGGCCCTTGAAGTCCACGTCCAGCGCGGCGCCGCAGTGGAAGCGCGACAGCGAGGACAGGCGGCCCAGCAGACGGCGGAACAGGATGTGGAATTGCGGGACGCGAGCGTAGGCGCCTTCGTGCTTTAGCCGGGTCTGAGTCAGGAACTCGACGGTCAAACGATCCGATGACGGCGCCGGAATCGATGCGCAGTCCGCCATGGTCAGTGGTCTGCGGATCGGGCGGACCAGGTTTTCCTGGGCGTCGTACACTGGCCATGAGGCGGCGGAAAGCGGGTCGAGCAGGTCGATGCGGCGCAGCTCGACCTGTCGAGGTGGCTCAGGATTCAGAACAGAAATCTCAGTGCCGGACACCCGAAAGATGTGTCGGGCTTCAAGGTCCCCCAGCCGGCGCGGGGCGCCGACCTCTCCTTTCGGGGCGAGGCGATTTGCGCGCCGGCCGAGGCGGTCGATTTCGCGCAACGCCACCACGAAGTAAGGGAAGAATTCCTGGGCGCGGCCGATCAGGGTCAGATGGAAGGACAGTTCCTCGCCGGGCTCGAGCAGCCGCCGCCCCTGTTCCATCCATCGGCCGTCCGTGATCGGCGCGATCACGAAGGGGCGCGGGATTTCCTCGTGCGTGCGCAGGGCGTTGGAGCCGGGCGGCGGCGAGGTTTCGAATATAAGATGATAGGGACAGCTTTGCGGAATCGGACAGGGCTCGTCAAACCGTCCCGGACAGGCCATCGCGCGGAAGACGTGGCCGAAGGCGCCGCGCAGGGTCGATCCCAGGTAGGCGGGAAGATCGAGGCTCGCACGCGCCACAAAGGTCACTTTGTAGAGCGACAGCGAAAGTCCCGGACAAGCGTCCGCTGTGGTGGCCGTTTTGGCACCCCCTTGCATCTGGAACTGTCCGGTCAATGCTAACTCCAAATACCAAGAAATAAAAGCGCAGCGAAGCGAATTTTAGCGTAAGACTCAACAGATCCAGACACCCGCCCGCTCACAGCCGATTCGTCTGCGGGACTGTTCGATGCCGGTGTCTAGCCACAACGTATCGGACTTCTGCGAGGATTGTTACCCTCCAGCCAAGTTGGCTCGTATTCAAGCGGACGGTGGATGGATGGAGCAGGGTCATCCAAATTGTGAAATAATAAGTGATGGCCATGCGGACCGATCTGTTTATCGGCGGACGATATGATCCAGGCGGCGGACGCCTGGTTGATATTGAACCGGCTACCGCGGAGCAGCTTGCACTGGTCGCCGCCGCCGATACCGGCGACGTGGACCGTGCAGTGGCGGCGGCGCGCGAAGCCGCCGATCGCGGGCCGTGGCCGCGGATGAGCGCGGAGCAGCGCGGCAGGATCCTCAATCGGATGGCGGACGGGATCGAGCGGCGGGCGCGCGAGCTGGGGACGCTGGAGGCGCGCGACGTTGGCAAGCCGATTACCGAGTGCGTCAATCACGATATCGCGCGCGCGGCGCGCAATATGCGGTTTTTTGCGGCGCAGGCCGAAACCTGGACCCAGGAAGCCAGCTCCGCCAACGCCAAATTCCTGGGCGCCGACCTGCGCCTGGTCAATCTTACCGCGCGCTCGCCGTTGGGCGTGGGCGCGATCATCATCCCGTGGAATTCGCCGCTGATGCTGGCGACGTGGAATCTCGGTCCCGCTCTCGCGGCGGGAAACACCTGCGTGCTCAAGCCCTCCGAGCTGGCGCCGCTGACCTGCCTGGCGCTGGGCGAGATCGCCAATGAAGCCGGACTGCCGCCGGGCGTGCTCAACATCATCTCCGGGATGGGCGAAGCGGGCGCCGCGCTGGTGTCCCATCCGGGGGTCGATGGCGTCGCGTTCACCGGCGGAGTCGCGACTGGACGCGCCGTGATGGGCGTCGCGGCGCAATCGCTCAAGCGCGTGACGCTGGAGCTGGGCGGCAAGTCGCCCAACCTGGTCTTCGCTGACGCCGACCTGAAGCGATCCGCCGCGGGTGTGGCGCGCTCCATCTTTCGCAGCCAGGGGCAGTCGTGCGTGGCCGGATCGCGGCTGCTGGTGCAGCGCCGCATCGCCGATGAGTTTGTCGCGATGGTGATCGAGGAGACCGCTCGTTTGCGCATCGGCGATCCGCTGGACGAAAAGACCGAGTACGGACCGCTTATCACCGCGGCCCATCGCGAGCGGGTGGATACGTACGTCAAAGAAGCCGTCCGCGAGGGCGCGCGGATCTTGATCGGCGGCGGCATCCCCGACGAGCATCGGCGCGGCTTTTATTACTTGCCCACCATTTTGGATAACGTACCACCCCGCTCGCGCGCCGTCTGCGAGGAGATTTTCGGCCCGGTGCTGACGGTGGAGCGCTTCGACGACGAGGAGGAGGCGGCGGCTAGGGCCAACGCGAGCAACTACGGCCTCGCCGCCTACTTGTGGACGACGAACCTGGAGCGGGCGCTGCGGATGGCGGATCGGATTCGCAGCGGGATGGTCTGGGTTAACAGCTTTTTCCTGCGCGATTTGCGCACGCCCTTTGGCGGCGCGCGGCTTAGCGGACTGGGACGCCAGGGCGGACGCTACAGCCTGGAGTTCTGGACCGAACCGAAACTGGTGTGCCTGACCTACCCGGAGGAGGCGTCCGATGGGTGAAGTGGTTGCCGCAGTTTTCACCACGCACGTGCCGCGGCTTACGATCCGCGATCCGGCTGCGCGCAAGGCTTACATGGGCCGCAACGTTTCAACCTTTTACGATGCCATGGAGCAGTTGTACCGCGAGCGCCTGCGCGATCTCGAATTCGACACCTTCGTGCTGTTCGATTCGCACTGGTTCACCACGCTGGATTACGTGATCAACGCGCATGAGCGGCTGAGCGGCATCTACACCTCCGAAGAGCTGCCCGAGATGCTCCACGAACTGCAATACGATTACGCGGGCGACCCGGAGCTGGCGCGAGCGATCGAAAGAGCGGCGCGCGCTCGCGCGATGCATGCGCTGGCCAGCGCCCATCGGGGGCTGCCGATCCATTACCCGACGCTGACCGTGATGATGTACTTCAACCCGCCGCCCAAACAGCGCCGGGTGTTGTCGATCGGCGTATGCCAGACCGCGTCGGTGGACAACGATTTGAACTTCGGCGCCGCCGTGGCCGACGCGGTGCGCGCTATCGATCGGCGCGTCGTGCTGGTCGCTTCGGGCGGCCTGTCGCACAAATTCTGGGATTACGATCACGCGCGAGAGCACGCTTCGGCTTCGCCCAGCGACATCAGCTCGCCGGCCAACCGCGCCTTCGACGAACGCGTGATGGAATGGATGCGCGCCGGGCGCCACGACGAACTGATCAGGCATGCGCCGGAGTTCCGCGCGCAATGCTCGCCGGAGGGCCGCTTTTCGCATTACCTGATGATGGCCGGGGCGATGGGCGCCGGGCAATGGAAATGGCAGGGCGAGCAATTCGGCCGCTACGAAGCAGCGCTGGGCACGGGGCAGGCGATTTTCTTCTTCGCGCCGCCAGAAGACCTTGCCGCCTGAGCTTCGCCGCAGCCTCGACAGAACGGGGCGGCGCGCGGATCGCTTCGTCGTTACCTCGACGGGGCAGCTCGCATCCGCACGAACATCAGTTGAACCGCAAAAAGACTGCGCCGGCCTGTTCCGCCCGGACGAGGCAACTGCCGCGTTTTGGGTGACGGCTACGTTGCCACCACGCAACGCAACCGGGAAACTTCAACTGATGTTTTCAGGATCAGTAGCCGCTTTGAGGCGACGCCTTGGTGGCCGCCGAGTCGGTGGCGGCTTTGCGCGGATACGCCATCTTCTTCCAATGCGCTTCGACCTCGTCGGGTTTGGGGAACCAGTCGGGACGGGGAATCTCGAACTCGGCGCTCACGTAGATCTTCCCTTCAATTCCGTACATCCGGCGGGCATTTCCCCCGAGCAGCTTCGCCTGGACCTCTTTGGGAACGTCAACCTGGTCCATGGCGCGAATTGCGCTCCAGGCGTCGGAGCCGTCGTGATGATAAGCGTCGGATGACCACACGGCGACGTTTTCGTAGCGATCCCACTGCTTGAAGACCGGCATTTCATCGCCCTCGAAGGCGATAAAGCATTGCTCGTAAAAGGCTTCGCTGGGAAGCCGTTTCGCCGCGACCTTGCGTTCATTTCGGTACAGCTTGAACAAGCGGTCGCAATGTTCCAGCGTGGGCACCAGCCAGGTGGCGTTGGATTCGAAAATCGCCATCTTCAGCGTGGGAAACAGATCGAGGAAGCCGGAGAGAAGCACCTGCGCCAGCCACGTCACTCCTTCGAAGATGAAGCCGAGCGAGCCGCTGTCAACGATGCGGTCGGTGCCCTTGCACATCTGCAGAATCAAATCGCCGGGTGCGGCAACCGTGGCCTGATCCTCGACCGGAAGCGCGGGGAACGTGTGCATCCCCAGCACCATCCCGCAGTCCTCGACGGTCTTGAAAAGATGATACATCCCGATATCGCTCACGGAACCGCGCGTGAAATCGGCAAACAGCTTGTTGGGGTAGCGTCCTTTAGCGTCCATCGGCCTGATCAAGCCGACGCGGAAGCCGCGTTTGGCCAGCCGCTTGACTTCCTCGATACCCAGTACGGGGTCCTGAAAGGGCAGCATGCCCGCCGCAAAAATCCGGTTGGGAGCCTCGCGACTGTAATCATAGGCCCAATCGTTGTATGCGCGAGTCACGGCCGCGGCCGCCGCCACATCCTCGCAGTACAGCAGATGGTTTACGATCATGGTGGGGATGATCATGACCTGGTCGATCCCCATCAGATCCATTTCCTTTATGCGCGCCAAGGGCTCGTAGCTGCCCTTGTGGTCCAGGTAATCTTTCTGCTCGTCGCTTAGCTGCATCGCCTGCAGGCGTTTCAGGATTTTCTTATTGATGCCGGGGCCGGCCGAGGTGATACCGCTGTAGGTGGGGCGGTGGGCCCATTCGTTTTTCCCGCCGCCCACGACTTCGGTGCGCCCGTTGAGGATGGCGTGGTCAGCGTCCTTCCAGTAGGCGGCTCTGACGCGCTCGCGCCAGTCCGGCTCGACGTAGCGAGTCCAGATCACATCGGGATCATTGATGTGGCCATCGCAATCGAATACCGGGAAATCCTTTTTGAGACGGGTGGGTTGCGCGTCCATAATCCTGCCTCCTGCAGAAGCCGCTCCGATCGGAGATATTCCTTATGGTTCGATTTTGTCAAGCGTTTACAGATTCAGAAATCGAGCCGCGTTCGCGCCCATCAGCCTGGCCGCCGCCTCCGCCGGGACGCTGTATTTTTCGATATTCGCACGCGCTTCAGCCGGCGTTGCGGTGTCATGGAACGGGTAGCCGGAACCGAACGCCGCGAATTTGGCGAAATCTTCATACTGCCGCATGACCGAACTCTCCCACGCGTGAAACACCGCCATCGAGGTCCCGCGCTCCTCCCACACGTGCTCGGGCTCGAGGCTTACATCCGGTATCCGGTTGAGCGCCAGACGCGTCTCGGCCTTCTCCAGCGCCAGAGGAACCCACGAGGCGCCACTGTTGGTAAAAGCAATACGCAATTTCGGGTATTCCTCGAGATGACCATAAAAGCAAAACGCGACCATCAGCAACGAATTGTCCATCATCGGCGCGATCGACTCGCTGATGTAGTGTCCGATCCTGAGGTTGGCGGCGATCCGATCCACATATGACCCTTCGGAGGTCCATTCGGGATTGGTGCTGCCGCTTGAAGGATGCAGGAAAACCGCCAGGTTAGCCCGATCCAGTTCCTTCCACAGTTCGTTGTAATACGGATGATTGAGAAAACGCCCCTCGAAGAAACTGGGCCTGATAACCACGGCTTTGAAGTTGTTCGCCGCCGCGCGCCGGACTTCCTTGATCGCCAACCCCACATCCTGCATCGGCAAGATGGCGGCCGGAATCAGCCGATCACGATGCGTGCCGCAAAAATCGGCGACCCAATCATTGTAAGCGCTAGCCAACACGCGCGCCATGTCGGGATTCTCAACTACCGGCAGGTACTCCAAAAACAACGTGGGAAAGACCACCGCATGCCGAATCCCCATCCGATCCATGTCCTTTACGCGTGCGTCGGGATCCTGTGCACCCGGATTGATTGGATGGGGTTTGTTGGGATCCAGCGCGCCGATGTCATCCAAGGACATCCCCGGCCGCCAGATAGCCTGGCGGATGATGCGGCTTTGCGTCATGGGCCTGGCGCTTCTGCCATTGAGGACTACCGTTATCAAACCGGTTGCGGCATCAACGCAATGCCAGAAAGCGGTGCGAACGGGTACCCGATATTCCTGAGGCACATACCTGTCCCAGATTGCCTCGGGCTCGTACACGTGACTGTTGCAATCGATTACCAGGCCGTTTGTTTTGTCTGACGCCATTGTGCCTTAGGCTCCCTTGGACCTTGATAACGGCGCTCCACGAACGCGCAGTTGCTTCGCCGGCAACCGCCTCCAGCGGCTATTGTAAAACGATCATCAATTTAATCGGCAAACATCGTCAACTTAATCGGCAAACATCGTCAACCGGATGATTTCCGGCTGCTCGAAGAGGCTTTCCATTCCGGCGCCCCTGGACGTGCCCACGACCGCCGTCGTGGTGATCCCGCGCCACCTGCTCCTTGTGCTTTGAGAATGCGCCAGTTCTTATCTCAATTCAGATCCATGTTAAAAAGCTTTGCGCAGTTCTGACCCACGATCTTGTTCTTGATCGCCTCGGGAACGTCGCTGAAAATATCGGCTATCACCTCCCGGGACCTTGGCCAGGTGGTTGCGCTGTGCGGGTAATCCGAAGCCCACATGTAGTTGTCCTCGCCAAAGAACCTCGTCACTCGAGGCCCGATTGGGTCAATCTCGAAGGTCCAGAAGACCTGACGGCGCAGATAATCAGATGGCAGATGCCTGAGCTGGCGTTGGGCCATCGGAGCGAATTTCTTAAAGCGCCGATCCATCTGCCAGACGAAATAAGGCACCCATCCCGCCCCCAGTTCCACGGATACAATCTTCAGGTTCGGGAAGCGCTCGAGCACTCCACCGAAGACCAGGCTGCACAGCGTCTCCTGCATCTCGTGAACAAAATGGAGGCTGGAGAAGGTCAGGAACTCGGGGCTGCCGTCGATCCTGATCGCCTTTTTATTTTCGCGCGAGGTGATCTCGTGCATGGTGACCACCATTCCACATTCCTCGGCCGCCGCGAAAAACGAATCGTAGATACCGCAATGATACGGCCGGTCCGATGGTGGACCCGACCAGATCATGGCTCCGCGTAACCCCAGTTTCGCGGCCCGCCTGACTTCCGCCACGCCCGCGGGCACGTCTTCCAGGGAAATCAGAGCAACCGGGAACAGCCGCTTTGGTGAATGGGAGGCAAATTCCGCCATCCAGTCGTTGTAGGCCTTGAAGCATGCGGCCTGCAGCTCGCTGTCGGACAGCCCGAAAAGCGCAAAGGCGAGCGAGGGATAAATCACTTCGGCGGCGACGCCGTCCACCTCCATATCCTTGATCCGCTCATCCGGGTCCCAAGTGCCCGGACGCGCCGCCTCATATCCCCTGGTCATTATCTCCTTCAGCTTCTCGCCCTCGGCGCCGAGGGCGTAAAATGGCGCGACCTGAAGATCGGGCACGCCGGGCGCCACGAAAACCAGTCCCTGGCCCTTGTCAACGACTCGCGGAGCTTTGTCGCGAAATCGCCGGTCCAGACGCTCAGCCCACAAGGTCGCGGGTTCAACAACATGTCCGTCGGAAGAAACAATTGGCGTGTTCATGATCTGTGCTCGTTCGGATGTTCAGGTCCACGGGACTGCATATTGAAAAGCTGCGCGGGAGCAAACTCATCTCCGTTCGGAGATATTAGCCACGAATGCTCGGGAACGTCAAGCGCCAGCCCGATCAAGACACCGTCGCTCAGCCGATCCTGGAAAATAGATTCGTTTGCCCTATTGGAGTTCAGTCAATCGCTGAACGCCTCGATCCGGCGCATGAAAGCCTACTGCCTTCCGGGCGACAAGGACATGCGGGTCAAGTTCACAGGCGCCAGTCGCAGCGCAAGCTGAAACGAGGGTCCAAACCCTCGTTGCCGACTTCACCACAAAGCCGTGGTAACGGACGGTAGCTTCAGCTACCTGGCAGCCATAGGCGACTGACCCTTGACAAACAGCATCCCCACGAATTGGTCGGCTCCTTCAGCTTCGAGCACCAAAAGCAACTCGTGCAAGGTCCCATTGAGGGTTTCAATCTGCTCCGGACTCAGCTTGTAAATGGCTTGGAGTTCGCGCTCATCACCGAGGACTCCAAGGGTCAGCGTTGAATCAATCAGCCGCTTGCCCCGCGCGGTGAGTCTTACCAGCACGCCGCGCCGGTCGTTTGGATCGGGCTTGCGCTCTACCAGACCCAGCGAAGCCAGGTGGTCAAGCTGCCTTGTCATGGTGGAAGATGGAGCAAAGCATTCTTTCAGCAGTTGGCCTGGATTCAGACAGAAGCTCGGGGCAGCGCGTCGAAGCGCAGCCAGCAGCAGCAGTTCCCGATAGGTGAGGCCGGCCCGCCCGGCGATCCTATTCATCGCTGCCTGAAAGAACATCGCGGCGCGCAGGATCCGCGAAATCGCCGCCATCGGACGCGTGTCGATGCCCGGTGTTTGCGCATGAATCTCATCGAGCATTCGGTCAACGAAATCTCTTCCCTGGCGTCCCGCCGGCATTGCGTTCATCCCTCATCCTTCCATAAGGAGAAGCCTGAACAGGAGAATATCTCGCCTCCTCATGCGCCACAACGCCCCGACGGAGTCGGTTTGCAGAAACCTGCAATGCTTTCGGGCGCTCGAGTCTTGACCGAGGGCGTCCGGACGATGTAGAACATTATCTCCAGTCGGAGACAATGCCCCATCAGCGCCCGGACCCATCCGAGGAGATGCCGCATGCGATTGTGCGGATTGCACGTGCCAACGAGGCCCGAGGGCAGCCGGATCGGCGAGCCGGACGGTTCAGAATCCACCGATCGTCATGACTCCGGATGCTCCGAAGGCTGGGAATTGGTCTCCCCGAGCCGATAGCTCAAGCATGGAGTTTGCCGATGGCTTACGATCTACTCATCAGGAATGGCAACGTCGTCGATGGCACTGGCCGGCCCCGATATCAAGCCGACGTGGCAGTCGCGCAGGGCAAAATCGTCGAGATCGGCCGAATCTCCGGTCCCGCCCGCACGACCATAGAGGCAGACGGTTTGATCGTCGCTCCCGGCTTCATCGATCCGCATACACACTACGACGCTCAGATATGGTGGGACCGCCTGGTCACGTGCTCTTCATGGCACGGAATCACCACTGCGGTCCTGGGCAACTGCGGCGTCGGAATCGCGCCCTGCCGGCCCGACATGCGCGAGGTTGCCGCCTGGGATCTGGTCAACGTCGAGGGAATTCCGTTCGACGTTCTCAAGGAGGGCGTCTGCTGGGAATGGGAGACATTTCCGCAATACATGGATGCTGCGGCACGCCGCAAGCTCGGGATAAACGTCGGCTTCCTGGCTCCGCTGACACCGTTTCGCCACTACGTGATGGGCGAGGAATCGATGGAGCGGGCGGCTCGACCCGATGAACTGGCGCGGATTCGCGAACTCCTGCGCGAAGCCGTTTGCGCCGGCGCACTCGGCTGGTCCACGAGCAAAGCTGCCAACCATGTGGGCTACCAGGGACGGCCGCTGGCCTCGCGCCTGGCCAGCACAGATGAACTGGTGGCTTATGCTCGGGTGCTCGGAGAATTGAGACGCGGCATAATCGAGTTTAATCTCAACGTTACTGGAACATTCACCGACGAAGATTACCAAACACTGGATGCCCTGCTCACCGCCAGCGGGCGCCCGGTTACATGGCTCACCGTAATGATCGGCACTCACAAGGAGGTCCTGGCAAAAGCGGATCCGCTCATCAAAAGGGGTGCTATCCCGCAGGTTTCGGCGGTTCCGGTAATTCGCAACATCGATCTCCGCTCTCCCGGCGGGTTCGCCGCTCTGCCCGCCTTCCGCCGGGTGTTCAACAAACCCGTGGACGAAATGCGGACGGTCTACGCCGACGCGAGCTTCCGCGAAGCCTTCCGCCATGACCTCAACCTGAAGCTTGCCCGTCCTGACCTCACGCGAACACGCGTCGAAGAAGTGAACAATCCCGAGCTCAAGCATTTTGAAGGGCGATCGCTTCCTGACATCGCCGCGGAGCGCGGCGGGGACCTCGTCGATGCTTTCCTGGATATCGCCGTTGCCGACGAACTCCATACCCGCTACACCACAATGCCTGCGGAAGAGGAACGGATCGATGTGCTTCTGAATGACCCGCGTACTATAATCGGTCTTTCCGACGCAGGCGCGCACGTCGATGCTCACTGTGAAGCGGGCTATCCCACTTACCTGATCGGGCATTGGGTACGTAAAAAGCGGATTATGAGCCTGGAACGTGCAGTCCAGAGGATTACCGCCGAACCCGCTGACCTGTTCGGCATCGCCGGCCGCGGCCGGATCGCGCCAGGTATGGCCGCGGACCTGGTAATCTTCGACTACGACACGATCGACACGCAGATGCGCCAGAAGCAGGTTCGCGATCTGCCGGCCAACGGCTCCCGCTTTGTGATGACTGCTCAGGGTATCAGGTACACGATTGTCAACGGCGAGATACTATACGAAGACGGAAAGCATTCAGGCGCACTGCCGGGCCAGATCGTGCGCTCGCAGCCGACGTCCTAGTCTGCAGTTCGGCATGGTCGCGCCGCTCAGGCCGGAATCCTGGCGCAAAGATATCAGGCGTGCGGCACCACCACCGGCTTGATTTCCTGCCAACTGGCCATCGCCTTGTAAGCCTGGTTCAACTGCCCCTCTTCACAGAGAAAATCCGTGGGCAATGGTGTTAATTGGCTATTTCATGATCTGGGCCAGTCCCGCGGGAGTGGACCATCGAGCGGTGTCATTATACTCCGCACCGGCATCTCTGTTTGCCAACACCGGATAGGTGTCCGCAACCGCCAGCGTGTCGTGCACGTTCTGAAAATCGTAAATCAGCGCGCTCTCGGCACCCGCCACGTACGTCCAGGTATTATGGCCATCATTGAGGTGTTGAGGGCGGTAACGCTGGAACTGACCCTTCCACAGATTCTTGCGGACATCGTACAAATCGTTGGTGGTCATGTTCCAGATTTCGCCGTCGATAAACGCAACCCAGGCCTGATAACAATAGGTGGGAGAAGTCGGCGTCAGCTCCAAAACATAGGTTTTCCTCAGTTCCCAGTTCCCCAGTGACGGCTTGCCCCAGCCCGGCGGGTCGCTGAGATAGTTGACTCCCGGGCTGCTCGGCGAGGTGCCTTCGTTGTAGTTGCCGCCGTTCACCATCGCAAGAACCTTTTTGACACCGATCAATTTCGCCGTGAACGAGTTCGGCAGCCCCGCAAAGCCGTCGCGATTGTTATCGTTAGCGAAGTCAGTGCCCAGCGCGGGAGAGCATCGGGCAGCCGAGGAAAGCCGCAGTGAACGCCGCAAAGCCGGGACGAAGGCGTAAATTTCCTGCGGCTTGTTCGGGTCCTCCGGAAACAGCGTCATGGACATCGTGTACTTCGACTGCTCCGGCGCGAGCACGACATCCGCCGCGGACCAGAAATAACCTCCAGCGAGTGGATTGGTCAGCGGATAGCCCAGATCGCTGACGTGTTGCAGCTGACTCTGGACTTCGCGGCTTTCCAGGTAAGTGGTGTTGTGAAAACGGTCGGTCAGATATAGCGGAAACAACGACGTCTGAACTGCCGGTGAATACCGGTAATACAGGTTGAACAGCACCTTTCCTCCCGCTTCCGGATCTTCAGGATCGATGTGCGGAAAAGGAATGCCGGCAACGTAGTTCTGAATCGAGTATCCGCCCCCGGGGAGATTTATCAGCTTCGCCTGCCCGCCGTATCTTTCGGTATTTTCCATGTATTGATACGAACCGGGCTTGATCGATTTCGTCGGTCCGATCGGCATGGCATACTCCGGACCGCTTCTGATTCTGAAGGGATACTTCCCGCTAAATAGCGCCTGCAGCGCCACCGGCATAAACTTTTTGTATTGTTGCCAGTTTTCCAAAGTGATTTGTGTCCCGGGCTGAATAGTGTCCGGCGAGTCCGCGTCCGCCATCGCCTGATAAGCGCGGATGTCATACGGCCATTGCGGAGTCTGCGCCGCCGCAAATCCCCCGGTAAACCAGACCAGCGCCAGGACTATCCAGCCAAGCGCCAGGCGGTTGCCTTTTTTTCCCGCTTTGTCCATCCCCTGAACTCCCGATTGAGATTCCCGAGCCCCGATTTACTCCGAACGGAGAGATAACGATGCGACATAGCCAAACTTCCTTTTGCGTGTCAAGAGTCGGCTTCTGGCACTACGCGCCCCGGGGCACCTTGCTCTTCATTCGGGCGCCGCCGCCAAGCGGACGGGCAATCAGGCCTGCTGGAAATCGCTAGTTCCGAACCGAGATAAATCGCCTTTTTTCCGGCTCGGACGCGGATGTCAAGGGCTGGCCGGAAATTCCGGCGGGCGTTGCGCACCGGCTTCATCCGCGATCATGATAATTCCAGGCTAAGGCCGGGGAGATCAAACTGTGAAACTCGCGCGAGGGATCATTGCGATGTTGGTGACGCCGTTTGGCGCCGACTACATGCTCAACGAAGAAGCGTTGCGCGCCGAGGTGCGCTGGGCAGTCGAGGGCGGCGCCCGGGGAATTGTCGCCACCCCTTCGATCGGAGAATTTCTCCATTTGAGCGAAAGCGAACGGCTGCGCGCATGGGAAGTAACGATCACCGAGACGCGCAAGTATCCCGGCGTGTGCGCCGTTGCGATGACTTCGGGCGCGACCACGCTGGAGACGCTGAACTACGCGCGGCACGCGGCGCGGATGGGCTTCGACGCGCAGCAGGTGATTCCACCGTACTACTGGCGTTGCGGTGAACTGGAAGTTGAGCGCCATTATCGGATGGTGGCGGAGGCCGGCGACTTGCCAGTCGTCATCTATCACAATCCGGCCCTCAGCAAATTCACGATCAGCCCGAAATTCGCTGGCCGTCTGGCCGCCATCCCCAATATCGTCGCGATGAAGGAAGTCCTGACCGATTTGCAGCATCTCGAGGCGCTGTACGATGAGATCGGCGGACGCATCGAGATCTACAACACCTTCCGTGCGCTGCTGGCCGGCCTGATGCTGGGCGCGGCCGGCGGGTTTATCAATATATTCGCAGTGCCCGCCGCGGTCGCATTGCTGAAGTCGTTCCAAGGCGGCGAATTGCAACGGGCGCAGGAAATCCAACGGAGGCTCAATCGATGCTTTCCGCGCGGCGGCGAGGAGACATTGGGCCATCTGGGGACGACCAAGGTGACCGCGAGCGTCGCTACGGGGATCGAAATGGGTCCGGCGCGGCCGCCTTACATGGCGCTCGAAGGCGCCGCCGACTTGATCAAAAGCCGGCTACCCAGGCTGATGGAGATACTGTGATGGGCGCGCGTTCGGGCAACAATTATCTGAGCGCCTTGCGCAAGCTCAAGGCGGAGGTGTGGCTCGGCGGCGCGCGCGTCGAGGATCCCACGACCCATCCCGCCCTCAGGAATTGCGCCAACTCGATCGCTTCACTGTACGACATGCAGGTTGAGCATCCCGAGGCAATGACTTACCGCCTGGAGGACGGCGGACGCGCGGGCCTGTCGTTCATCCAGCCGCGCAGCGCCGAAGACGTACGCCGGCGCGGCGCGATGTTCCGGCGCTGGGCCGAGTTCAGCGGCGGGATGCTGGGACGCACACCCGACTATCTCAACGCCAGCATCGCAGCGCTGGCGGCAGCGTGGAAATTCTTCGCCGCCAGCGACCCGCGTTTCGGCGAGAACATCCAGGCCTATTACCGCCGCGCCCGCGAACATGACTGGTGCGCCACGCACACCCTACTTAACCCGCGCGCCAGCCGCGCCGCGGGATGGGCTGGGCATACCGACGCCGAACTGGCGCTGCGCGTCGTGGAGAAAACCGGCGAGGGCGTGATCGTCAGCGGCGCGCGGATTCTAGCCACGCTCGGCCCGCTGGCCGAGGAGTTGCTGGTTTTTCCCTCCACCGTGCTCAAGGAGGAACCAGGCGCCGAGCAGTTTGCGCTGGCCTTCGCGATCAACTGCAACGCGCGCGGGCTTAAGTTTATCTGCCGCGAACCGCTGGATTTGGGCCGCTCTCATTTCGACGCGCCGCTGGCCTCGCGCTTCGAAGAGATGGACTGCGTGGTCGTGTTCGACCGCGTCCTGATTCCCTGGGAGCGTGTCTTTTTGTGCGGCGATATCGCACGCTGCAACGTGGTCTATGCAGAAACCAACGCCGTGGTGAACATGATGCATCAGGTGGTGGTGAAGAACGCGGTGAAGGCCGAGTTCCTGCTCGGACTGGCGGCAAAAATCGCCGAGGTCAGCGACTCGATGAGCCTGCCGCATGTGCGCGATCGGCTGGCCGAGATGATCATAGCGGCGCAGTTGATGCGATCCTCCCTGCGCGCCGCCGAAGCCGACGCGCACCAGGACCAGTGGGGCGAGTTCGTGCCCGACCGTCCGCCGCTGGACGCCGCGCGCAACCTGTTTCCACGGCTGTACCCGCGGCTGGTTGAAATTATCCAGCTCAATTCATCCTCCAGCCTGATGGCGGCTCCGTCGGAAGCTGACTTCGCCAGCGCATTGCTACCGGACCTGGAACGCTATCTGGCCACGGCCGGAGCGCTGGCCCGCGATCGCGTCGCGCTTTACCGCCTGGCCTGGGACGTGGCCGGCAGCGCGTTCGGTGGGCGCCAGGTCCTGTACGAGCGCTTCTTTTTCGGCGATCCGGTGCGGATGGCCAGTGCGCTGGTTGACGCCACCGATCTCAAGCCGCTGGTCGCGCGCGTGGACGAATTGCTTCAGCGCAGGGGATAAGCGGCGCTTCATCCCAACAGCTTAAATAGCGAGGCGGGCGCCGCCTCGCCAAAAAGGTGAGGCCAACGACCAGTGCATAGGCCGGGAGCCCGTCCTTAACAAAGTGATGCCCTATAGATCTACCGGCTAGGCGGGCGTGAAGCGTACGGGCATGTGCTTGATGCCGGCGACGAAGTGCGAGCGCAGGCGCGATACCGGGCCGGCCAGTTCCATGTCGGGCAGGCGTTTGAGCACTTCGTCGATCATCACTTTGACTTCAAGGCGCGCGAGGTTTGCGCCAAGGCAGAAGTGCTCGCCGTGACCGAAGGCCAGATGGTCGTTGGGTGTGCGCGCGACATCGAATCGATCCGGATCGGGAAAGGCTCGCTCGTCGCGATTGGCCGAGGCGTTCCAGATTACCACCCGATCGCCGGCGCGGATCTTCTGCCCGTGCATCTCTAGGTCCCGTTTCGCGGTGCGCATGATATGCGTTACCGGCGAGACATAGCGCAGGATCTCCTCGACCGCGGTGGGCATCAGGGAGGGGTCTGCGGCGAGCCGTTGGCGTTCGCGCGGATTGCGCAACAGCGCCAGCATCCCGCCTGAAATCGCGTTGCGGGTCGTCTCTTGCCCCGCGACCACGAATAAAAAGGTGTTGAACACCACTTCCGACGGCGACAGGCGCTCACCGTCGAACTCGCCCATGATCGCGCTCATCAGGTCATTGCCCGCGTGGGCGCGGCGCTCCTGCGTAAGGCGGCCGAGATAATCGAAATACTCCTTCTGCGCGCGCTGACCGGTTTTGCGGCCGCTGCCCTCAATTTGATATTCGGGGTCCTGGCTGCCGATCGACATGTTGGCCAGCGAAAACATCAGTTCGCGGTCGTCTTTGGGAATGCCCATCATCTCGCAGATTACAGCGGTCGGCAGCCGCGAGGCGACCTCGAGTACAAAATCGCATTCACCCTGGTGCGCGATCGCATCGAGAATCTCCACGGCGATCTTCCTGATCTGACCCTCCAGCGGCGCCAGCGCGCGCGGCGTGAAGCGGCGATTGACCAACTGGCGCATCCGCGTATGACGCGGCGGATCGTTGAAGATCAGCATCTGGCGAAAGCCCAGCGAACGCGCCAGTTCGTCCTGCTTGTCGGTCAGGATTGCGACGATGCCGTTTTCGGAGCTGAAATCCTGCGGATTGCGATAGACGGCGAGCGCGTCGTGATAGCGGCTGATCGACCAGAAGCCGCTGTTGCGATGCTGATTCCAATGGACTGGGGCGCGGGCGCGCAGCAACTTCCAGGCAGCGTGCGGGTCGCCGTCAACGTAGAGGTCCAGAGAAGCAAGGTCGATCTGTTCCAGTTCCATAGCCCAATCCGGTCCAGGCGTCATTCGCTCTTATCAGATCGCGCCGTCAGCCGGTTTTTCGCCAATTTGCAATCATTTCACCGCCGGCGCCAGACCCCGCCCTTAAGCTTGCAGGTCCACCAATTCCGTACCACACTGTGGCAGGTAAAGCGAAGCTTGATCGATAGCGCGCGCCACCTCCGAAACGGTGCGGCTTGAACCGCCCGCGGTCGCTGCACGATCGGCCACTTTTTCAGGAGGCTAAGATGGAAGGTATCGAGGGAATCTTTCACGTCAATATCAATTGTTCGAACCTGGAGCGATCGGTCGAGTTCTACAAGATGCTGGGTTTCAAAGTGGTGCAGGACATGCCCAGCGGCGGCGGACCCAAGCTCGACAAGGGGATGGGAATCGCCAATATCCGAGCCAAAGGCGTCCTGATGGCGATCGGAAAGGATCCGCGCTCCACGCTGCTCGATCTAATCGAATGGGAGAATCCGAAGACCGACGGCAAGCCGTATCCTCATCTGGCGCACATGGGCGCCGCGCGCATCGCGCTGCGCACTCCGGATGTGCCGAAGGTCTACGAGCAGCTGAAGGCCAAAGGCGTACAGTTCATTTCGGAACCGCAGGTGTTTCCGGGCGGCGTGGCTTTCGTATGCTTTAAGGATCCGGACGGGACGTTCCTCGAACTGATTAGCCTGCCCGATCCTCCGCGTTAATCGGGCCGCGCGAAAACGATGACGAACAGTTCTTAGGAGGGAGAAAAACGATGGGCGTTGAACAAAACAAAGAGATTGCGCGCAAAACCTGGGAAGCTGTCGTCCGCGGCGATATCGACGCCGCAAGCGCGAACTTAGCCGACGAAGTTAGCTGGCTGCTGCCGGGGACCACCACCGGACCGCTCAAGGGCAAGCAGGCGGCGGTAGGCTTTTTCAAAAGCCTCGGTCAGGCGTTTCCAACCGGGATGAAGACGGAAATCCGTCGCGTGTACGGCGAGGGCGACACGGTCGTTATGGAACTGACCAACCGCGGTCAGACCGCAAAGGGCCGCCAGTACGAAAACGAATACTGCTTCGTGCTCGAATTCGAGGGCAACAGGATCCGGCGCGTGCGCGAATACACCGACACGGCCAAGGTCAAGGAAATTTTCAGTTGACACTGATGCGATAGCGGTCAACAGAGTTCTTTTTAAGACACCGCGAGCGGGGTGAAAGCAGCCTCCCTCACCCTACCTTCGCCCGGGTCTATCCGGCCTGTAACTGCCGGTCAGGTTCAGGACCTTCGCCAGAGATTGACACTCTTGCCATGGCGGCCCTATGGTCGAGACGGAGTAAAATTTGTCCTGGAAGTCGGAGGTATCGGCGATGAATCGCGATTTTGAGTTCCGACAGCTTTTGCGCGCTTATCGTAAAGGAATCATCAGCGAAGCGACCTTCGAGCGGGAAATGGCCGCACTTGAAGGCGGGCCCGGCGAAGGCGCCGCCAACGGCGGCGGCTTCTGCGCGATGGGTAAAATGTATCCGTCCGAACGCGCCGCGATAGTCTCCTATATCGATCGGGTCCGCGCCGGTGAAAGCATGGGGGCCGAAGCCTTCAACCAATGGCTCCGGGTCTGCAAGACGGAATGTATCCGCAGCGGCTTGCGCATGATTGCGGAGCGTGAGGCGTATCACGTGCGCGTGATGGAAGCCCGCCTGCGCGACCTCGGCGTGGCGCCGAGCGCCACGGCCGGCGAAGAAACCGCCAAATTCGTCCAGTTCGTCGGCAACCCTGATATTCCCGATAACAAGAAGCTGCTCAAGCTGACCACCTCCTATGATCCCGAGGAACTGTGGAAGCCGGTGCGGGATTTTGTCGAACAGATTAAGGAGGACCTCGAAAGCCGGGAGCTGATTCGGCTTTACGTCGAGGACGAGACTTCTAGCGGCAATTGGCTGCGGCTGGCATGTCAGGCGCTGAATCCCGGCGTCCAGGAAACCGCCGCGCCGTCCAAGATGAATTAGAAATGGCTCTTAAGAGGTAAAGCGCCATGGCATTCGAATACAAACGCATCGACGTCGACAGCCATTGCCAGGAAAAGCCCGACACCTGGACCAGCCGGATGTCGAAACAGAAATGGGGCGACCGCATCCCGCAAATCCGCGAAAAGGACGGCCGCGAGTACTGGGTCTGCGACGGCCGCGTGATGATGAACGGATGGTTGTGCCTGTGCCACGGCGTTATCCCCGATCGGATGACGCTGCCCACGCATTGGCGCGACGTGCCCTCGATGGTTTATACGGCGGACGGACGCATGCGCGCGATGGACAAGGACGGCGTTTCGGCGCAGGTGTTGTTCCCGAACACGGCGGGAGTCAGCGGCGGCGCTTTCATGAAGAAAGACCCCGAATTTGAGAAGGATTGCGTGCGCGCCTACAACGATTACCTGGCCGAGGAGTTTTATGATGTCGCGCCGCATCGTTTCATCACCCTGGCGCAATTGCCGCTTTCCACCGTCGAAGCCGCGGTCGCTGAATTGAAGCACGCGGCCAATCGGGGCCATCGCGGATTCATCATGATCGGCGCCACCGAGCAGTACCGCTTGCCGCCGTTCGCCGACCGTTATTGGGACCCGCTGTGGGCCACCGCACAGGAAATCGACATCCCGGTGCACGTCCACAATGTCGCCGGAGCGAACCGGCTGAGTTTAGGATCGGAGCCGGGCGCGAGTGACGCCAAAATGCTGGCTATCGGCAGCGCCAATTCATTCGCGCTGTCCTCGCAGATTTTCGCCAACTTCCTGCTGAGCGGAGTGCTCGAGCGCTTCCCCAAGCTGACGTTTGTGGGCGCCGAGAGCGGTATCGGATGGGTCCCCTATGTGCTGGAAGCCTGCGACTATGAATGGGAGCGCAACCAGCTTTACAAACATGGCCTGAAGCGCAAACCGAGCGATGTCTTCCGCCAGCAGTGCTACGTCGATTTCTGGTATGAGCAGGCCGGTATCAAGCTGCGCGACTTCATCGGCGTCGACCGTATCCTGTGGGAGACCGACTTTCCCCACCCTACCTCGATCTGGCCCGAGGCTGACAAGTGGATCAAGTGGAGCTTCGAGGGCGTCCCCGAACACGAACAGCATCAGATCCTGGTCGATAACCCGAAACGGGTGTACAAGCTGTAGCGATTGTGCTGCGAGGCGACGGCAAATGCCGCCGCCTTTTTCGTCAGGAAGGGAACGATTGTGGCTTTGCGATTCGGCGTCATATCGGTCGATGATCACGTCCAGGAACCCCCGGACCTTTGGACCCGGTCCATGTCCAAAGCAAAATGGGGCGAGCGGATTCCGCACGTGGCCGCTCAGCACGACGGCTCGGAGCGCTGGCTGATCGATGGTCAGGTAAGAACCGCAACAGCGTTGGCGCCAACCGGCGCGTTGTCCAGGGATCGAACCGACGAACCTCAGACCTGGAGCTCGGTACCCGAGGCGGCTTACGATCCGAAGGCGCGCCTTGCCGCGATGGATTCCGACCGGGTCGACCGATCGGTCTTGTATCCCACCGCGGCAGGGCTAAGCGGCGAGGCGCTCGGCGCAATCAAAGACCTCGACCTTCAAATCGAGTGCGTGCGCGTTTACAACGACTGGATAATCGATGTGTGGAGCGCGGCCAGTCCGCGATTCATCCCGCAGGCGATACTGCCGGTGGGGTCGGTCGAAGCCGCCGTCGCGGAGGCCAGGCGCGCCGTCGCACGGGGTCACAAGGGCTTAATCCTGCCGGCGCAGCCCTCGCAGGTAAACCCCGGGGTGCCGCATCTTTACAAGCCGGACTGGGATCCGCTGTGGGCGGCGATCGAGGAATTGAATGTTCCGATATGCTTTCACGCAGGCAGCGCGCCCAGCGTGATGTTCGACATCAGCCCGACCTACGACGCGGTTACCGCCAAGGCGTTCGACAACGTCAGGCAGTCGGCGGGCAGCGCGGCGTTAATCAACGGGATGGTTCTGTCGGGCATTCTGTATCGTTTCACGAAAATGCAGGTGGTGTTTCCCGGCAGCGCGATCGATTACGTCCCGTTCGCGCTCGAAGCGCTGGACCATCAGTGGGAGCGCCAACTGCTGGCCAGAAATGAGGGATTGAAGGACCGCCCGTCTGAAGTTTTCCATCGTCAATGTTATGTGACGACCTGGAAGGAAAAGGTCGGACTGCGTAATCGCAAGTATATTGGCTCCGACCGCATCCTGTGGGAGTCGGAGTTTCCCCGATCGAGTTCGACCTATCCCGAGTCGGCGGCGATGATCGATAACAATTTCAGCGATGTGCCCAAGGAAGATCGCGAACAGATCCTCTGGCGCAACGCCGCCCGCCTTTACGATCTGGCCATCTGAGCTGCCTGGCTGCGTCCAACGCGCTTTCAGACTTCTCAGAACTATGCCGCGGCCTCGGCGCCTGCCGCCGAACGGGCGATGATCTGCTGATCGACCGGAACCAGTTTCTTCAATTCCGGCATTATCTCGCGCGCGAATGTCCGCATGTTGCGCTCCGCCAAATCGTAAGGCATGCCGCCGTAGCTGAACACGGCCGTAAATGCCTCAGCGCCGGTGCGTTTTCTGAATTCGAGGATGCGTTCATAGCATTGCTCGGGCGTGCCCCAGATTTGCAGGTTCAAAAAAAACTCGGTCATCTTGTCGATCAGTTCGGGCGTGACGTTGTTCCGGCCCACGACCTTGTAGGACTCATATCCGCGCAGCTTTCCGAGATAGTCGTCCAACAGTTCGTAATGCTGCAGGATGGACTGGTAATACGCTCCAATATACCTGATAGCGCCTTCCCGCGCCTTGTCCGGGTCCTGGTCGCAAAATACCCATCCCGCCAGAACCGGCGGCGGCGGTTCAGCGTGATTGGCCTCGCGATAAGTGCGGTTGTAGGTCTGGAGGTCCGCCTCGACCTGATCCCACGGCTTTTGCGGGATTATCAGGAGTCCGACGCCGAGCCGCGCCATGATCGGCATCGATTCGGGAGACACCGCGGCGGCATAGCTGCGGCCGCGAAAGGATTTGAACGGAGCGGGACGGATGTTGCGCCGCTCCTGCCTGATCATCCTGCCCTCGAATTCGCAGTAGCCGCGCTCCAGTCCTTCGAGGATCATCTGGCCGAATTCCACGAACATGTCGCGGCTGTTGTTCTGATCGACGCCGAAGCCGCCGAACTCGACGCGCGCCACGCCGCGGCCGATTCCCAGAATCATGCGTCCGTTGGACATATGGTCGAGCATCGAAATCTGCTCGGCCACGCGCATCGGATGGTGCCACGGCAGCACCACGACCATCGAGCCGAGCCTGATGCGCTGCGTGCGTCCCGCGAAATAGGTCAGGTACTGCAGCACGTCGGGACACATCGTATAGTCGGTAAAGTGATGCTCGACGCCCCACAGTGAATCGAATCCGAGCGGCTCAGCCAGATCGCCCAGACGCAGTTCGTTGCGATAGACCTCGCGATCGTTTCGTCCCTCGCCCTGGCCCTGAAAAATTACCGTGGTTCCTACGTGCATGGACAATCCTTTCGATTGAAGTGTCTGTTCGCTTGCCTATTTTACTAGCGCAAAAGGTGTCAAACAGGAAAGCGCGCTGTCAGCGGCCCCTGGCGGGCGGAATCCCGATGCCGCGCAGGAAATTGTTGCGCGCCTCCATCGGATCTTTCGCCACGGCTTCGTTGTAAGCGCGCATCAGGTTGCGGGCGTCCTCGGAAATGATTACGGTCGCCATCTCGTTGCGTTCCACGTAAAGTCCGGTTTCCAAATCGCGGTCGCCGCCGAGGTATACGGCGCGTTTGATCGCGGCAATCGATCGCGGCGGGCGGCTGGCCAGGGTCTCCGCCCATTGCATCGCGGTGGACATGAGCTGATCGGGCGGCACCACCCGGTTGACCATCCCGATGCGATGAGCCTCGGCGGGACTGTACGCGGTCCCGAACAGGAGCGCCTCCAACGCGGGACCGCGCCCGATCAGCCGTGTCAGCCGCTGCGTGCCGCCGCCGCCGGGCAGCAGTCCCAGTAAAATTTCGATCAGGCCGATTTGGTAGGGTCCGTCAGCGGCAAGGCGAAAATCGCAGGCCAGCGCCAGTTCGTAACCGCCGCCCATGCAGTCGCCGTTGATGGCGGCGATCACCGCCTGCGGCAGAAGCATCACGCGGTTGAGCGTGCGATGGGAAGCGGCGAAAAACCGCGGCATCACACGCGCGCACTTGGCCGGATCGGCGGCGGACTGGGCCAGCTCATCGACGCTGTAATGGGTAATGAATTTGCCTTCGACCCCACCGGTTATGATCAGAACGCGAGTGTTATCATCGCCTTCCAGTTTACCGATCAGCTGCACGAGTTCGCGGCTGAGCGGCCCGGTCATATAGTTCATTGGCGGGTTGTTGATTTTCCAAATTTGGATCGGGCCGCGCTGCTCTACGTCGAAATACTGCATAGGTGGTCCTTCCGATTAGTAATACCACAGTGTTGTACTGATGGGTTCTCGATGATAGGGAGGTAAGTGGCGCAAGCTGGGCAACCAGGGACGCACGCCCCTTACCTTATTAAACGCAAAAGAGATCGGAGACTGACCGGCCTTTAGCGTGTCCTTCTCTGCGCGGAAGTCCTGAGGTCGCTCTGCCTCTTGCTGCCCATATCTCTTTCCTCACCTCATGCTCCTCAAGTGCTCAGCCGGCCCGTACAACTCGGCGGATCCTCGCAGACGAAAAAGTCGCCCTGCAGCTTGCCGTGATTCCTGACAATGTGAAGCGGCGGGCCGAAAACCGCGGCTCGATGCGCGAGGTCCAAACGTCGGCCGCTTCAACCACGTGAGAGTCGGCAGACACAATCTTTTCGGGGGCCATCGCAAACTCTCCTTGCGTGGAGTCAGGTCAAGGCTTAGTCCCGCCGCTCATCCGCCGTCAAGCCGCTGTGGGGCGAGGCGCGGCGCTCAGTGTGGTTTTCCCCGCAAAAGTCTGCTTTGCTGGGCCGTTGACGGTCGCAGGGAGGCAGGTTTTGCCATGAGTGCATATCGCCATATCCTCGACGGCTATAAGGTCCTGGACTTTACTCAATTCGTCGCCGGTCCGACGGTGACGCGGTTGCTGGCCGAAATGGGCGCCGAAGTGATCAAAGTCGAGATCGCGCCGGCGGGCGATCCGTTACGTACGATGTATGTTTTCAAAAACGGGCGCAGCTCGCTGTTCGTTCAGCACAATCGCGGCAAGATGAGCTTGTGTCTGGACGCCAAATGCGGCGCCGGCCGCGAGATCCTGCTCGATCTGGCGCGCTGCGTGGATGTGGTGGTAGAGAACTTCACCCCGGGGGCAATCGCGCGCCTGGGACTCGGTTACGAGACCGTAAGCCGGATCAATCCGCGGATCATCATGTGTTCGATCTCCGGATTTGGGCAGAGCGGACCATTGGCGGACAAGCCCGGATTCGACACCCTGGGCGCCTCGTACGCGGGCGTGCTCGACATGAACGGCCAGGCGGGAGGTTCGCCCTGCCCGCCCGGAGCGGCGATCGGCGACGTGACGGCCGGCCTCAATGGAGCCGCATCGATCGGGTTCGCCCTGCTCCATCGCGAGCGCACCGGCCGCGGCCAGTACCTCGATATTTCGCTGCTTGACACCTATTTCCATTGCCACGATTTCAGCGTGCAGGCGTTCAGCGCCAGCGGCGGCGCGATTCAGCCAACTCGCACCGGACCCAACGTGCCCGGTTATGCCCCGGCGGGTGTCTTTGCGGGCAAGCATCGGTCCATCGTGATCATGGGGATCACGCTGGCGCAATGGCGCGCGCTGTGCTCGATCATCGGACACCCTGAAATGGGAGATGATCCGCAATTCGCGACCAGCACCCAGCGCGTCGAGCACATGGCGACCATCAGGCCGCTGATACAACGATGGCTCGATTCGCTTGACAGCGACGAGGAGGCGATCCGCATTCTCGAAGAAAATCGCATCCCGGTAGCCCCTGTGCTGACCGTTGCCGAAGCGGTCAACCATCCTCATCTGCGCCAGCGCGGCACCGTGACGGTGGTACACGATCCGGTGCTGGGAGATTTCGAGGTGCCGGCGTCGCCGTGGCGTTTCTCCGAATTCCCCGCTTCGATGGATCTTCAGGCTCCGTTTCTCGGCCAGCATAACGAGCGCGTGCTCAAGCATTATCTCGGCTATTCGGACAAGGAGGTGGCGGCGCTGATGGATCAAGGCGTGCTTCATCGGGAGAACCGTTAATAAAAACGCAACGCGGACGGAGGAACGATCATGGTCTATTTGCAAGCGACGCTGAAAATCTACCAGGGACAGATGGAGAAATTCTGCCGCGTGATGGCGGAGGTGGTGCCGATGCTGGAGGAGCGCGGGTGGAAGCTGCTGGCCGCCTACCAGAACATTATCGGGCGCCAGAACACGATCGTGGACATCTGGGAAATCCCCGATGCAAATTCGGTCGAGAAAGTCCTGGGCGCGATCGGCCAGCTCCCATCCTTCCGCAAACTGGCCGGCGAGCTTACCGGCGTGGTCGAGGAAGAAGTGCTGCAGGTGATGACCAAGGCCTCGTACAGCCATTGAGTCAATGCAGCACGGCGTTGGCGATCCGCTCAGCGAGCTGCTTGCGGACGTTATCGAGATCCTCGCCCGGCTTGGCCAGCGCCACCGCTGTCATGTCGCCCTTGCCGTCGCTCAACACCGCGTGCGCGATCACCGCGGTATCGTAGAGCTTGGCCGGGTTCGGCAGCAGATAGTCGGGAGGCGGAACCGGTCGGTTGAGCGGATCACGCGGATCGGGTGCGGAAGGAGGCCCCGGCAAAAACGGAATAAACTGCTGCTGTAGCTGGGTGGTGGTCATGGCCTGACCCGGATAGCCGCCATTGTAGGCCGTGGCGCTGGGATTACCTTGCGCCATGTACGCCGCGACATCGCCGGTCATCGCCTGTGGTTTGGCGGGAATCGGCGGCTGGTAACCGGCGGCTTTGATCAGTTCGGCGGCGTGCGGCACTCCGGGTGCCACATCGATCATCGAGAGATTCGGCTGCAAAACGCGCTGGATCATGGTGACGGTGAGCGTGAGCATCTGCGGAGGGCCGCTGGATTTTCGGCGTCGAGCCACGGCGAAATCCTCGCTTAGCACCTGCTGCATCGCGAAATCGGTCGAGATCACCATCACGCGGGCGTTGGAGGGAACATTCAAGTGGCCGCTGCTGGCCAGCGTCGCGGCATCGGCGTACCGGGGCCAGCATAGTATCGGCGTCAGAAGCAGAAGATAGATGAATTTTCGCACAACTCCATTGAAGTAAGCTTAGGCGGCCGTTTCAAGGCCCCTGATGCGCGGCGCGGTTGGCCCGCCCGCTCCGACGCGATACAACTGTGTCCGTGATGAACCCATTGCTGCCTGAAAATTTTGGCGCGTTGCAGGGAGTACGCATTATCTCCAGCGGCGTGTTTATCGCCCAGCCGTTCGCCGCCGGATTAGCAGCGGAGCTCGGCGCCGAAGTGATCCATGTTGAGCGGCCCAAAGTCGGCGACGGTTATCCACCCACGCGCAAAGCGCAGGAACGGCGCAATCTGCTGTGCGTCTCGCTGGGCCTGGATCGGCCCGCCGGCCGCGACCTTTTCCTGCGGATGCTGGCGGCGTCCGATATGTGGTTCGAAAGCTCCAAGCCCGGCACCTATCAGCGTTTTGGCCTGGACGACGCGACAGTGCTCAAGGCCAATCCGCGGCTGGTAATCGTCCATGTCTCCGGTTTCGGGCAGGACGGCGATCCGGCTTATGTCGGGCTGGCATCGTACGATCCGATCGGGCAGGCGTTTGGCGGGCTGATGGCGCAAAACGGCTTCCCCGATCCAGCGCCGCCGGTCCTGTTGCAGCCGGCCACGCTCAGCTATTTGACCGCATCTTTCATAATGTGGTCCTCGCTGGCCGCATTGATTCACGCCCGTCAGACCGGCCAGGGACAGTCGATTGATATCGCGATGTACGAGGTCGCGCACAAGGTGTTGGGCGGAACGATGGTCGAATTTTTCCATAACGGGCATGTACGATCGCGCGCCGGCAACCGCGCGCCTGGCGAGACATTGTCCGGCACCTTCAGATGCGCCGACGGATGGATCGTGATCGCGCCGGTGGCCGATTTCAAGCATATCGAGACCGCGCTCGGAGTCCCACGCAATGCCGCTTGCGCAGAGGAAACTTCGGCCCTGCAATCATGGCTGGCGGATCGGAGCTGCAGTGAAGCATTGCGCGCGCTGAGCGCTGCCGGGATCGCATGCTCGCGGGTGATGGCGGCCAACGACATGGCCGCTGACCCACATTACCAGTCGCGCAACATGCATATCGATTGGGAGGACCAGCAGATGGGAGCGGTCCGCGGCGTCGGCATCGTTCCAAAATTTTCCTCGACCCCGGGCAAGATCTGGCGCGGCGCCGCCGGCGTCGGCCGCGACAACGAACTGGTTTACCGCGAGCTGCTGGGGCTCGGCGAACGAGAGCTTCAGTCGCTCGCCGATGACGGCATCATATGATGGCGCTCGATCATTGAAACGCGCCCGATGTGAAACGCAGGATCATCGCATTTCATCAGGACGAGGAAGGTCATTGGGTCGCCGATCTTGACTGTGGCCACGGCCAGCATGTGCGGCACAATCCACCCTGGTTAATCCGCCCGTGGGTGACCACACCCGAGGGACGCCAAAGCCGCCTCGGCGTTATCCTGGAATGCAAAAAATGCGACGATGAAGGGTTGCCGCGGCCCAACTGACACTGCCTTTCAAGCTTTACATCGCGCCGAGGAAGGCCGACGATTCACTCCATGAATTTACCGCAACCAAGCCGGCTGCAATTCACTGCCGACCTCAACATCTGCCGGATCCTCAATGGGATGTGGCAGGTTTCCGGAGCGCACGGATCGATCGACCCCGAACGAGCAGTGGAGAGCATGTTCGAGTATGTCGATGCCGGATTCACGACTTTCGACCTCGCCGACCATTACGGTCCGGCCGAAGATTTCATCGGCGAATTCCGCCGGCGGCTCGAACAAAGCCGCGGAAAGGACGCACTTTCCCATCTGCAGGCGTTCACCAAATGGGTGCCGATGCCGTCCGCGATGACACGCGCGGTGGTGGAGGCGGCAATCGATCGTTCGCTGCGCAGGATGAACGTCGGGGCGCTGGACCTGCTCCAGTTCCATTGGTGGGACTACGGCGATGATCGCTACCTTGACGCCCTCAAGCATATGGCGGACTTGCAGAAAGAGGGCAAGATCAGGCATCTGGGACTGACCAATTTCGACACCGATCATCTGGCCGCGGTCATCGATAGCGGTATCCGAATCGTTTCCAACCAGGTGCAGTATTCGCTTATCGATCGGCGTCCACAGCTCAGGATGGCGCAACTGTGCCGCGAACATGGCGTGTGGCTTCTCGCTTATGGCACTGTTTGCGGCGGCCTTCTGACCGATCGCTTCTTAGGTGCGTCCGAACCGATCCGCGCCCAACTCGATACCGCCTCGCTCCAGAAGTACAAGCGGATGGTCGACGCGTGGAGTGGATGGGAAAGTTTTCAGAACCTGCTCGTCGCGCTGGGCGAGATTGCCAGCAAACACAGCGTCAGCATCGCCAACGTGGCAACGCGCTATGTTTTGGACCAGCCCGCCGTCGCCGGTGTGATTGTGGGCGTTCGCCTCGGCCGATCGGCTCATATCGACGACAACGCGCGCGCGTTTCGTTTCACGCTGGACGCCGACGACCTCGATCGCATCGAAAAGGCCTTGGCGGGATCGCGCGACCTCTTCGCCCTGATCGGGGACTGCGGCGACGAGTATCGCTGAGGTCCTCTGCCGGTTTGATGGTTGGCGCCAAACCCCACGCTTGGGCATGATAACACGACGCACGGGCGGTAAACGCATCATGGCAGAGAGCATCATAGGGCCGACTTCCCACTACTTTTATTCGCAACGTCTGAAGCTTCATTACGTGGACTGGGGCAACGGCGCCAAGCCGCTGATGATCATGGTGCATGGCGGCCGCGACCATTGCCGCAACTGGGACTGGATGGCGCTGGAGTTCCGCCAGCATTACCACGTTATTGCGCCCGACCTGCGCGGGCATGGCGATTCCGACTGGGCTATCGGCAGTCCCTACGCGATGATCGATTACGTGGTGGATTTGGCGCAGTTGATAAGCGCACTCGATCAGCGCCCGCTGACCCTGATCGGCCATTCGCTGGGCGGCGCGATCGTGCTGCAATATACGGGAGTTTTTCCGGAAAATGTAAAGCAGGTGGTTGCCATCGAAGGGTTGGGGCCACCGCCGGAGATGATTTCGCAGGCGCCCGCTTACCAGCGGATGGGGACGTGGGTCGCAGCGATGCAGGCGCTGGCCCGACGCAAAGTGCGCGAGTACGGCAGTATCGAGGAAGCGCTGGCGCGGATGCGCGCGGAGAATCCCCATCTGAGCCCCGCGCAGGCGCGCCATCTGACGATTCATGGCACGCGCCGCAACGAAAACGGCACCTACTCCTGGAAATTCGATAATTACGTGCGGGCGACCTCTCCGTATCAGTTCAACCTCAAGGACGCCGAGGAGATCTGGTCGCAAATCAAATGTCCGACCCTGCTGATGCGCGGCAGCGAGTCGTGGACGATGCAATGGGAGCAATACGAACGCACGCGCGCGTTCCGCAACGCTCAGATTGTTACGATCCAGAACGCTGGACATTGGGTTCATCACGACCGCCTCGAAGAGAGCTTCCGCGCAATCCGGGAGTTCCTGGCTGGTTAGTGGAAGAGGCCTCTTCGGCGGTTTGTACAAGCGCGGGTGCAGTGTCAGCTTCCGACCACCATGGAAGCCCGCCGGCCGGTCAGACCTGCAGTCGGCATGTAGCACCAGCAGTCGATTCGGCCATTGGCCGCCGTGTGGACGGTCACGAGTTGGCGAGTATAAAGGTCAGGGACACCCTCGTAGCGATCCAACGCGTCAAGATCCCGGCTGTTCAGATCCATGAGGATAGCGCCTTTGGTGACAGCCGTAGGATTGGCGATTATATAGAAGTATCGCGCGCGCCGGAGCTCAAAAGCGGGCAGCGTCGCGGGCAGCATCCGTAACTCCCGCCCCACGATCTCGCGCTGGCGTTTGCGATCGAGCAGGCTTCCGTAAACGAACACGCGCGTGTATGGATGGTTGCCGGGCATAACTATAGGGGGTAGCGTGCCTGCTGAAGCCGTTCAAGCCATGGGATTGTTCGCAAGACAGATTGTCGCGGAACTTGACGCGATCAAGGGTCAGGCGCTGTATCGGCAACTGCGCACGATCGAAAGCGCGCACGGCCCGCGCGTTGACTTTAACGGGCGCAGCATGCTGATGCTGGCGTCGAACAATTATCTGGGTCTGGCGTCCCATCCCGCGCTCAAGCGCGCTGCCGCCAACGCGACTGAACAATACGGCACCGGAGCGGCGGCGTCGCGCCTGATTGCGGGCAATCTCCGCGTTCTGAGCGATTTGGAAGCGCGCCTGGCGCAGTTCAAGGGCGTCGAAGCCGCGCTGGTTTTCGGCTCCGGTTACCTGGCCAACATCGGTACGATTTCCGCTATCGCCGGGCGCGAGGACGTGATCCTGAGCGATGAGCTCAATCACGCCAGCCTGATCGACGGATGCCGTCTGGCGCGCGCACAAATCATGGTTTACCGGCATTGCGACATCGATCATCTGCAGGCGCTGCTGCGGCAGTCGCGCGCGGCACGGCGGCGCATTATCGTCACCGATTCCGTTTTCAGCATGGACGGTGACCTCGCGCCGCTGGTCGAAATCGTCGAGTTGGCGCGCCGCCATAACGCCGCCGTCATGATCGACGAGGCCCATGCGGTGGGCGTGCTTGGGCACAAGGGCGCGGGGCTGGCTTCTGCGCTGGGACTGGAGCGCGAAGTGGATATCCAGATGGGGACCCTGAGCAAGTCGCTGGGCAGCTACGGCGCTTACGTCGCAGGATCGCGAGCCCTGGTTGATTTGCTAATCAATCGCGCGCGCAGTTTTGTGTTCACCACTGGGCTGCCTCCTGCCAGCGCCGCCGCCGCAATTGCCGCGATCGATCTGATCGAAGCTGAACCGCAGCGGATCAAAATCCTGTGGGACAACGCATGTTACCTGCGCCAGGAACTGGCTCGCGCCGGCTTCAGGCTGGGCGCCAGCGCGACGCCGATTCTTCCCGTGATCGTCGGCGACGCGCAGCCGGCCCTGGACTTTGCCGAAGGTTTGCTGCGCCGCGATGTTTATGTGCTGGCGATCCGTCCGCCGACCGTGCCTTTGGGAACCGCGCGCCTGCGCGTGACTGCGACCGCCGATCACACTCGCGCCGACCTGGACGAAGCTTTGCGCGCCTTCATCGCCGCAGGACGGGAAGCCGGGGCAATTGCCAAATGACCGAAGAACGCTATCGCCGCCTTGCCAACGCCGACCATCGCCATCTGTGGCATCCGTTTACGCAGATGCAGGCATGGCTGGAGGACGAGCCGCTGATAATCGAGCGCGGAGAGGGCAATTATCTGATCGACGCTCGCGGACGGCGCTACCTGGACGGAGTTTCCTCGCTGTGGTGCAACGTTCATGGCCATCGCCAGGCGCAACTCGATCGGGCCCTGCGCGAACAGATCGAGCGGATCGCGCATTCTACCATGCTGGGATTGTCGCATACGCCTGCGATCGAGCTGGCCGCTGCGCTCGCGTCGATCGTTCCGGCGGGATTGCAGCGCGTTTTTTACTCTGATTCGGGAGCGGAAGCGGTTGAGGTGGCGCTGCGCATCGCAGCCCAGTATTGGCAGCTTGCCGCAAGCCCCAGGCGCAAGCTTTTCGTCACGCTGGAAGAGGCTTATCACGGCGACACCATCGGATCGACCAGCCTCGGCTACAGTGAACCGTTCCATCAGCATATTCGTCACCTGCTCTTTCCCACGCTGAAAACTCCGCCGCCGCACATCTTCCGCTTCCATCAGCGCATGACACCCGAGGCGGCTGACGAGGCCGCGCTCGACGCCGCAGCCAAAATATTCGACCGGCACGCCGATGAAGTTGCGGCCGTGGTGATCGAACCGCTGATGCAGGGAGCGGCCGGGATGTGGGCGCATTCGACCCGCTATCTGGAGGGGCTGGTCGAGATGGCACGGAGAGCGGGCGCACTGGTGATCGTCGATGAAGTCGCAACCGGATTCGGCCGCACCGGGAGGATGTTCGCCTGCGAGCACGCTGGCATCAGCCCGGACCTGCTCTGCCTGGGCAAGGGAATTACGGGCGGCTATTTACCGCTTGCCGCGACGGTCGCGACCGAGCGCATCTTCGAAATGTTTTTGGGCCGTCCGGAAGAGTTCCGAGCCTTCTATTACGGCCATACTTACACCGGCAATCCGCTCGCGGCAGCGGTGGCTTTGGCCAACCTTGAGCTCTTGCGGGATCAGCGCATAATCGAATCGATGCGGCCGAAAATCGAATTGCTGCGCTCCTGTCTCCAGAACCGATTCGGCGAGCATCCCAACGTCGCGGACATCCGGCAATGGGGCCTGATGGCCGGTGTGGAACTGATGCGGTCGCCCCAAGCCCGCCAGCCCTTCCCATACGCCGCTCAGACCGGCGCTCGAATTTCCAAAGCGGCGCGCAATCGGGGCGTGATCGTGCGTCCGCTCGGCGACGTGCTGGTTTTCATGCCGCCGTTGTCGATAACGCCGGCCGAAATCGAGATGCTGACCGATGCGGTGCACGGGGCGATGCGGGAAACCTTGGGAGAGAAATAAGAACGAGGGAAGGAAGTGAGAAGTCAGAGGCAGAAAAGAAACGAAGAAAATCAGACAGAAATTCTGTCTCAACGATCTTTTCTATTACTCCGGTTGCTGTTTTTCTTGCTCACTGCTGTTCCCTTACTCCTCTTCCCTTCCTTCTTTTCCCTCTCTCCTCTTCATTAATCATGGGGCGGCGTATCCTCATCACCGGGACCGACACCGGCGTGGGCAAGACCATGGTCGGATGCGCGCTTGCCTTTGCGATGAAGGTGCGCGGCTTGCGCGTGGGCGTGATGAAACCGGCGGAAACCGGTTGCTCTACCGAGACGGGAGAATTGATACCCGCCGACGCGGCCGCGCTTAAGGCTTCCGCTTCAGCGCCTCATCCTTTGGAGATGATTTGTCCATATCGATACGTGTCCCCACTTGCGCCTGCAATGGCCGCCGAAGTAGACGGAATTGCGCCGCCTGATCCCGCCCGCATCATCAGTTTGTGCGAAGGGATCGCTGCGGAAAGCGACGTTCTAATGGTGGAGGGAGCGGGTGGAATCGCGGTGCCGATCACCTGGAATTTCAATTACGCCGACCTCGCCGCCGCGCTCGGGCTTGAAATCATCCTGGTCGTGGCGAATCGGCTCGGATGCCTCAATGTCGCAGTGCTCTCGCTCGCCTATGCGAAAAGCAGGAATCTGGCAGTGTGCGGTTACATACTGAATGATACCGAGCCGGAAAATTCTGCGGCCGCGCGCACCAATGCCGCGTCATTGAAACGTCTCACCAGCGTTGCGGCGCTCGGCACGGTGCGTTACAAGCAACCGCTTTCGCTCCAAATTGTTAACAACGTACTTCAATCCCGTTCCTCTTTTGATGCGCAGGAGAGTTAGCCAGGCTAATTTGAGCCTCTGTGCCCGGCAGGCAGAATCGGGAGCACCAGAACAACCGTCAGGGAAACGCCATGAAAGTTAACGTTGATCTTAAGGCTGGATTTCTCCAGTCCCTCAAGCGCGAAGTGCTGGCGACGCTGACCGCCGAAGAGCGCGCCGTAATCGAGGTATCCACCGGCGAAATGGGCAACAAACCCGACGCGGTCAAACTCGGATGGCTCAAGATGCGCACCGGCGAAATCTGGACCAAGCAGCGCTATACGCGCGCCCTGAAAAAAACGATGGACAAACTGAAGCAGACGGTGGCCCGCCAATCCAATTCCGAATAGCGCGCTCTGCGCCGCCACGCGCCAAAGCCACTGCTCGACTCTGAGTGATTCGGATACAGAGATGCGCGCGAGGCCGGCATACGTCCTCCGATGGCGGGCATGACGAAGCTACGCAAATGATCTTCGGCCGCGTGGCCTGCGCAACTGAACTAAAATGTAGCTTCTCTAAGCAAAGTTAAGAATGGCAAACCTGGCCATAGCTAGATTGTTGCGCATTATGACCCTTCTGGATGCATACGAAAGGCGGCGACGCTCCAGCAGTACTATTATGAAACAGTCCAAAAAAATGAGACAAGCCGAACTTGTCCCGAGGTGTCCCGAGGCGTCCAGTTCGGCACGGCGGTTGCTCTCGCAATAAGGCCGAGATCCGAGCGTCCATCCAAAAGGGGAGAATTCAAATGCCCGTCACCGCCTTAGTAATTGACGATTGCGCCGCTGCCAGACATACCATCGCCTACCATCTGCGCGAGATTGGATGCATGGTCGTAGCGGAAGCGGCAAATGCACTTTGGGGATTCAGGCTTTTTCGCCAGTATCGCCCCGACCTGATCACTTTGCAGGCCAGGATACCGAGGCGCTTCAACCTCGACAGCATGACTTTGCTGCGCGCGATAAAGCGGGAAATGCCCGAGGCGGCGGTGATAATTGTGAGCGCCGTTCCCTCCGACCAGATGCGCCGGGATTATCTCAACGAGGGAGCAATGGCTTATCTCGTCAGGCCGGTCACCGCACAGTCGTTGGAACCAGTGGCGATGAAGCTGATTGAGAGCTTTCCCGATTTAGCCAATGAACAGGCCGTGCGGCGAGCCTACGAAGAATCGTCCTGGAGACAATCCATGCTCCACAATCCGCTGTCACGAACCACGTAGCAGCGCCGCTTGCGGTCTCATGGCCGCTTATGGATGATCGGGCAACCGCACCATGGCGCCGGCGCCAATAGCTCCGCCGCGGACGCCGGCGTATGGCATCAGGGCGTTGGACCGGAGACCACCTCATGCACCCTCCTTGGCGGCTGGAGATTGTCGCTAACGAGAAAGCGCACGGCCAATTCAATCGATCAGCCTGTACAGCCGGGCGCAATTTTCGGCCACGATTTTGCGTCGATCCGAGGCCGGGACGCCGCCCAGCATTTCCTCCACCGTTTTGCGCGAGTACGGCCAGTCGTTGCCATGATGGGGAAAGTCGGTGGACCACATCATGTTCTCGACACCCACGCGATCGCGCAGCGCGATTCCCGAGCGATCGATTATGAAGGTCGCCGCCCAGTTGCTGAACCAGTATTCGCTGGGCGGATGCTTCAACTGGATTCCGGTCCAATGACGGTTGCGCCAGTAGCGATCGTCCATCATTTCCAGCAGATGAGGCACCCAGCCTACGCCGGTTTCGACACCGAGGAACTTCAATCGCGGGAACCGATCGAATACGCCTGATACAATCACCTGCGGTATCACCTCCGCGATCGTGGTGAACGCTGAGGCGCCAATCACTACTCCCAGGCGCTTGTCCTGCACGTTGGAAACGCGCGGGCGCGAGGTAACGAGAATCAGATGCAGACTGATCGGCATAGCCATCTCCTCAGCGGCCGCCCAAAAGGCGTCATCCTCCTCGGAGATGGAATCGCCGCCGCTGGGCCATGCCGTCAGGATTACTCCGCGATGGCCTTTTTCGGCCGCGCGCCGCAGCTCAGCGACGGCCCGCTCGACGCCGGCGTTGGGCATCTGGGCGACCGGCACCAGGCGCTCCCGATCGGCGGCGCAGAAGTCCTCGGCGAGCCAGTCGTTGTACGCGCGCAGCCCCGCGATCTGTAACTCCACGTCCTGCTTGAAATTCATAAAGTGAATCATCGCGCGCTGGGGCGGGTAGATCACTTCAGCGTCCACCCCGTCGAGGTCGAGCACCTTAAGCCGCTCCTTGCCGACGTAACAGGCGGGATGGATGTTCTTGCTGTAGCTGGCTCCGGTCCATTTCAGTTGTTCGGGCCGGGTGCCGACGCAGGTCACCAGTCCCAACGGTTCGCCGGGCGCGCCGGCACGATATTGCCACGCATCGCCGCCGTCGCCGTCGCTGACCAGTTTCGGCGCCTGATCCTGGTATTTGCGCGGCAGCCATTTCTCCCAAAGGTCGGGCGGCTCAATTACGTGAGAATCCGCCGAAATGAGATTGTATTGCCTCGCCATGGTGAACTCCTTTCAGGGAGGACTGAGCAGGGAGAAGAAGAGCAGGAAATTACTTTGCAAACTCTTTTCCGGCCTTACTCACTGCTCTTCCCTCATTCCGCCATCCTCACGACTCCTTTACCTGCCAATTGCGCAATCTGCTCATTGTCGTAGCCCAGTTCGCGCATCACTTCGCGCGTATGTTGTCCGCATAGCGGTGGCGGACGATCGATATGCGCCGGTGTTCTGGAGAAGCGCATCAGGTGACCGGTCTGGCGCAGGCGGCCGTAGATCGGATGGTCGTATTCGACCACCCGTCCGCGCTCAAGTGCCTGCGGGTCGCTCAGAATTTTTTCCACCGTGCCGGTCTCCGCGGCAATTTCGCAAGGAATGCCGGAGGATTGGAGCGATTGCAGCCAGGCCGCCGCGTCGCGCGCGCGGAACTTTGTCTGCAACTCGCGCTCCAAGGTCTGCCGCTCGTGCGTATGGAGCGCCGGATCCAGACCGAGCGCGGACAGCAGCCGCTCCTGGGTCTGGCGGTCGGGACAGGCAATGCAAATCCAGCGGCCGTCCGCGGCTTCGTAGATCCGGTAAAACGGGCCGAGCCCGGTCTGCTGCGAATCGAGCGTGAAGCGCGGGCCGGGGCCGGTGGACGTTATGTATTGCTGGCTTTCGAAGACGAATGCGGTCGCGAACTGGGGGATTTCGAGGTACTGGCCCTCGCCGGTTTCGTCGCGCCATCGCAGCGCCATCAGGATCGCCGCCGCCGCCTCCATCGCGGTGAACAAGTCCATCGGCGCACCGCAAATCAACACCGGCGAATTGCCTTCCCCAGCCTGGGCGGATTCCAAGCCGCCATGCGCCTGGTAGTTCATCTCGAAGCCGCCGATGTTGCGCAGTGGTCCCCTGGAGCCGAAACCGGTGCCATGGCAATAGATGATGCGGGGATTGATTTCGCGCACCTTGTCGTAGCCGATGCCCAGACGCTGCGCGACCTCCAGGCGGAGATTGTGCTGCACGATATCAGCGCGCGCGGCCAGTTGGTAAAAAATGCGCAAGCCCTCAGGCGTCTTGAGGTCCACGGCGATCGAGCGCTTGCCGCGCTGGACGCCGGCGAACGCCTTTTCCGTCGGGCGCATGGTGTCGCCTTCGGGCGGCTCGACTTTGATTACATCCGCGCCGAGGTCGGACAGCAGCATCGCGGCATACGGACCCGCCGCGAACATCCCGCAGTCCACCGAGCGGATTCCGGCCAGCGGTCCGCGGTGCGCAGCCACCGAAGTTTGATTGTGATCTTCGCCTCGCTCCATCGGATTTCCTCAAACCGCTCCCTGGGCGCGCAAAACCGCCGCTTCTGAATGCGGAATCCCCAGCCAGCGCAGGACTTCCTCGGCGTCGGCGCCGGGCTCGGGCGCGGACTTGGTGATCGCGCCGGGCGTGGCGCCAAATTTGATTGGCAATCCGCATTCGCGCAGGTTTCCCAGCCGCGGGTCGAAGACCTGCGCGATCAAATCCATCGCCAGCGCCTGCTCGTCCTCGAATCCGGCTCCGGCCTCCAGGCAGGGACCGACAGCGACATCGGAGTCGCGCAGGGCCGCGACCCATTGCATCATCGGACGTGTCCGGAAGCGCTGCGCCAGTTCGCGGCGAAAGCGCTCGCCCTGTTCGCGGTCGCCGACAAAATGGCGTCCCTTGTAGTAGCCGGGAAATTCCCTGGGGTCGATTCCCACCAGTTCACACAGCCGCTCGAACGCGCCCTTGGCGCCGGTGTGAATATGCAGATAGCGACCGTCCGAGCATTGATAGGAATCGACCGAGGGCGGCACGTGGCGTTTGCTGCCGCGATAGGCGCGAAAACTCGCGGTGGGCTTTTCCGCCTGCGAAAGCTGGAGCGCGAAGTGGGCCAGGACTCCGTCGTAGAGCGAGGTCTCGACCCGCTGGCATTTGCCGCTCTGCTTGCGCGCGTGCAGCGCCGCCATCACGCCGATCAGCGCTAAATACGCGGCCGCGTAACTGGCCAGCGGATAGTAGGAAAACACCGGGCCTTCGCGAATTCCGCCCTGCTCGCCGAACAGGCCCGCGCGCGCCTGGACCAGCGCGTCAAAACCGCTGTGCTGGTTGTCGCGCTCATCGCCGTAGCCCCGGATCGAACAGGCGATCAAGCGGGGGAAGTCCGCTTGCAGCGATTCGTAATTGATTTGCAGATGGCTGGCGGCCTCGGGCGTAAAGCTTTCGATCAAAACATCGGCACGCGCCAGCATCCGGTGTAACAGACTTTTTCCCGGCTCATTCTTCAAATTCAGGACGATGCTTTTCTTGCCGCGCTGCCACACGGTATAGGCGGGCAGCAGGGCGCGGAACGGATCGCCACCGGGCGGCTCGACCTTGATCACATCGGCGCCATAATCGGCCATGAACATGGTCGCCAGCGGCCCCGCCACACCCCAGGTCAGGTCGACGACGGTGAGTCCCTTGAGCGGTCCGCTGCGATCGAGTAAACGGGCGGGGGTTAGGGTGTCTTCTGCCATCGCGCTTCCTTCCAATGCTCAGTCCCCGCTTCGATGCGCAGCGTACCTCCAGCGTGGCAGGCGCAGTCCGCCTGGACCTTCGCCGAAGACCACTTCCACCTGTGCACCAATCCGAATCTGCTGCGCCTTCACCTCATTGATGGCCCCCTGCGCATCCGTCACGAGATTGCCGACTATCCGGATGTGCGGATCCTCCTGCAACGCGACCACGATCACATTGTAGGGCGCGAGCTCGGCAAAGGGCGCCACCAGCGGCGGATGCACAATCGCGTACGACCACAAAGTACCCCGTCCCGACATCGGCTGCCAAGCGCAATCCGGCGACTGGCACCACGGGCAGAACGGACGGGGCGGAAAGCGCAGCCGCTTGCACCGCGCGCAGCTTTGAATCCGCAGTTCACCGCGCTCGACGCCCTCCCAGAATCCAACTTCGTCTTCGCCGGCCCAGTTGGGAACGGTCATCGTCTATCTCCGCAGCAGCAGCGCGCCCGACGGGACGCAATCGGCGCTGGCCACCAGGCAGCATTGCGCGCCGTCCACCTGGGAGGTCGAGGTGCCGCGCATCTGCCGTACCGCTTCGGTGATCATATTGAAGCCGTGGACATAGGCTTCCGACAGACTGCCGCCCGAGGTGTTGACGGCGACGCCACCGCCGTCCCATCTGAGCTTGCCGCCGCGCACAAAGTCCCCGGCCTCGCCGCGGCCGCACAACCCGAAGCCTTCAAGCGCGAACAGGATCAGCGGACTGAAGGCGTCGTAAATCTGGGCGACCTTGACGTCGGCGGGGGTGAAATCGGAGTCGCGCCACAAAAGCTTGCCGGCTACGGATGACGGCGTGCGCAGCGGATCCTCGCAGAAGTAATTGGTCATCGCGAAAATCTGACGCGGCATCGCCTGCTCGAAAGCGTGGATATAGACCGGCGAACGGCGGCAATCGCGAGCGCGGTCGCTTGAAACCACGACCGCGGCGAGCGCGCCGTCGGTTTCCAGGCAACAATCGAACAGGCACAACGGTTCGGACACCCAGCGCGCGCTCATATATTCCTCGCGCGTAAGCGCACGGTGGTACATCGCGGCGCGCGGATTGCGATTGGCGTGCGCGCGCACCGCCAGCACGACTTCGGCCAGTGCGTCGCGCGTGATTGCGTACTCGTGCATATAGCGGCGCGCCAGCATGGCAATTTCGTCGACGGGACGCAGCAGTCCCCATGGCCGGCTCCATCGCCCGGTGACCGCAACGCTTTCCGCGGCGCTGGCCCAGATGCGCGCGCTGCGAGCGCTGCGTTTACGCGCCCGCCATGCCACCACGACCTTGGCCTGCCCACCAGCCACGGCCATCGCGGCATGTCCGACGGTGGCAGCACCAGCGCCGCCGCCATAGCCGATCTGTGAGAAGAACGTGACATCCCCCGCACCGATATTGCGCGCAATTTCGGTCGCGTCAGTCGTCTCCATCGTGTAGGAGCACAGTCCGTCGACCTCGCGTGGCGCGATACCGGCGTCATCGAGCGCAGCCAGAATCGCTTCGCAGGCCAGCCGTTCTTCTGAGGAGGGCAAAAGCTTGCCAAAAGTGGTCTCGCCAATCCCGGCAATTGCTGTACGATCCTTGAGCATGCGGTTCGACCCGCGCCGTCAAATCTGGCAACCCCCTACCCCGACCGGTCCAGCCTTGTCAATGGCAGGCGCGACGCGATGAAACGCAAGGCGAAAAGGCAGTAAACGCCCGGCATCCCAGTTCCGTCCAATGGGTGAAAGCAGGTAGCATCTGGGCTGGACTGGCCGAAGGTTGAGCTTGGCCTCCTTTTGGAGGTAGCGCGTCGGCCGCCGGGGCGAATCTGCTTGAAGGAGCTTACGGATGAAGAACTGTGCGCAATGGTCGCGCAGCGTGACGAGCAGGCGTTCGAGCTGTTGGTCCAGCGCCATCAGACGCGGGCTTTCCGTATCGCTTACTCGGTGCTCGGCAATGAGGCCGACGCGCGTGACATCTCGCAGGACGCCTTCATCCGGCTGTACGAGTCAGCCAACCGTTTCGACGGTCGGTCGCGCTTTTCCACCTGGTTTTACCGTGTCTTGGTTAACCTGTGCATCGACCACAAGCGGCGGGGCAAATGGTGGAACAGGCTGCTGCCGCTGGCCGGTCCGGGCGACGATCCTGACGAACCCGGCATCGATCCTCCCTCCGGTGAGGAAGGACCCGACCAGGCGGCTATCAAACATCAGTTTTCCGGCCGTCTCGCGGAGGCTCTGCAACGCTTGTCGGCCAATCAGAGAACAGCGGTCCTGCTGCAGGTGCAGGAGGGTTTTTCAAGCCGGGAGATTGCACAGGTGCTGAACTGTTCGGAGAACACCGCGCGGGTCCATATCTATCGTGGATTGGCCGCGCTAAAGAAAATGCTTGGGAACGATTGAAAATGGCGGTTAGTCATCCTGAAACGGCGCTGGTCCCGTATATCCGAGGCGAACTGTCCGGCGCTGAGCGCGAATTGGTCGCGGCCCATCTGGCGGGATGCGAACAGTGCCGCGAATCGGCGCAGTCATTTGGCGCGCTGCTGTCCGAATTGTCCTCGCGCATCGACGAGCTGCCGGTTCCGCATTGGGGCGCCTACCGCTCCGAGCTGCGCCGCAAGCTTGAGGCCCACAAGCAGCGGCGGCTGAAATGGTGGCGGCCCGTGTATGGATGGGGAGCGGGATTGACTGCGGCGGCTGCCGCCGCTCTCGCCCTTTGGCTGGCGGTGCCCGGCCTCAACAATCCGTCCAACGAGCCGCCCGGCGACCAGCTCGCCCTGGAGCAGCAGATGGGCGTGACCGACGTCGGATTCCTGCGCAATTATGACGTCGTACAGCAGCTCGATCTATTGGAAAATTACGACCTGATCGAGCATCTGGACGAGTTGCGGCCGATGCCAAAGTCCAGCGATGCGCTCCGGTCCTAAATGGTCGAGTGCGATGCTGCTGGCCGCCGCGATTGCCCTGGGAGCGCGCGTGTCGTGGGCGCAGATCGGTCCGGACCCCAGGATGCTGCTGGACCTGGACCTGTTCGCGTCGAACTCCAACGGTCAGCCCGACGCCAATCAGAACTCGATGCTGGATCAGATTCAAACCCTGCGCGCGATGGGGTACCTCAACGATGGTCCGAGTGCGCCACCGCAGCCGGTGCTAACCATTCCGCCTCCATCGTCAGGACTTACCAATTCGCCCCCGCCGCTGAACAACGAACCGTCAACTCCAGACAGCGAGGACCAGGTAACCGAATGATCCGCCGCGTCCTCATAGCCATCTCGATGGCCACTCTCGTCGCGGTGGGTTCAGTGCCAGGGGCTGGTGCCCAGATGTTGCCCGGAGTACCGGCGAATCCAGCCGAACAGGCGTACATACAGCGCTATCATGACACGTGGATGAAGCTGAATCCCATGCAGCGCCAGACGGTACTGGAGAACCTCCGCCGATGGCAGCAGATGAGTCCCGAACAGCGTTATGCGGCGCAGCGCAATTTCGAAGAGTTCCGCCGCCTTCCGCCTGAAGAGCGCCGTCAGGTGCTCCAGGCGATGCGCGAGTACCGCCAACTCCCGCCCGAGCGGCGGGCACAGCTCCAGCAGGCCTACAGCCGTTTCAGGGCGCTACCGCCCGCCCAACGCCAGGAGTTGCTCGACCGTTACCGGCGCTTCCAGCAATTGCCGCCCCAGCAACGCCAACACATGCTGATGAATTACCAGCGATGGCAGCAGATGTCGCCGATGGAGCGGGGGGAGCTCAGGCAGAGATGGCGCCAGGCGCATCCCTTTGCCTGGGGAGGACCTCACTGGCACCATGGCCCGCCGGGAATGGGCAACCCTCCCGGTCCATTTCCGGGAGCGCACGGACATGGCGACGGTCATCACGGGCACCATCATTGGTTCTGGTAAATCCCGCCCGTTCAAGGATGCGCGTCCGAGTACGTACCGGCCTCTACACTTGGTAGGGCAGCGGCCCTGCCCGCCTTCCGCATCGCGGCCGGCAACAGAGCGCCGACACGGTCGCCTCACTTGCTTTCGATGTAAATCGAGAAGAGGAAAACTCAAGGAAACAAAAGGCGGCGATGCTCCACGGCAGCGCCGCCTTTTTCACTTCAATCTGTCTGGCTATGCGGGCTTACCGACCAGAATTGTCTCCTTGCCCCGCTTCCTGGAATTGCGCATGAAATAGAACGCTCCGTATATGCCCCATATCACGGCAAGACCCACGGCCATGAGCGGTTCCTTGACGCTTCCCAAGCCCTCGATTGGTCCGATGATGTAAAACGCCATGCAGGCGAAGTTCGCCACTGCACCGAATACCGGAATTACCATGTGCTTCAAACCGTGGAATTCGCGCCGCTCCTGATAGGCGAGTATGCAGAGCAAGTTGGTCAGACCATAGGTAATGAAGATTCCAAAGTTGGAAATTAACGTCACCAGCGCCAGTCCGTTGGGCAGAGCCGCCAGATATGCGTTTGAGCTCATCCCCGCCATGTACCATATGTTGTGCGGAAGGGTGGCGATCGTTTTGTCGTCGGGAGCCGAGCCGCCCGCGAAATAATAGAGCGAACCGATCACGCCGAATATTGCGGAGATCACCGCCAAGGTCCAGATTGTCCGATGCGGCGTGAGGTTCTCCCCATGCAGAATCCCGAAGTGCTCGGGGACTTCTTCGTCGCGGCCCATCGCGTAGGTCACCCGCGCCCCGGTATTCATGCAGGCCAGGGTCGTACCGATCAGGGCCAGAAAGACCGTGATGGCTTCCACCACCATGAACGCTTGACCGTGGCCACCCAGCAGCGCATTGCCGACGATCGTCATCATATCGCCTATAGGTGCGGCCGAACCCTTGGCGTCGGCCATGCTGTAGGCACTACTAAGAAAATAGTTCGCGGCAAAATATTCAATCATGTAACAGATTAGACCCTGGATGAAGAGTGAAAGCAGAACACCGCGGGAAATGTCCTTCTTCGGGTTCTTGGCTTCCTCTCCCAATGAGGTGATGGATTCAAACCCGCACAGTAGAAAGATGGCTATCGTGGCCTGTAGCATCACGCCATTAAAGCTGTGCGGGGCGATGACCGACCAGCCGCTGGGATGAGCCGGAGCATTCCCGCCGAGCGAGTAATGGAGCACCTTGCTGGTGCCGTCGAGCGCCAGCCCGGTGGAGCCCTCTGGATGTCCGATGCGATATATGATCGCCATCAAGGCAAAAATCATCAGGGCCGTGATCTGGATGACGTTGATGGTGAAGTTCGTCCACGTTGAGGCTTGAACTCCCCTGTACGCTATGTATGAAATTCCAAAGGCGGCAATCACCGCCACCATAGCCATGAAGACCGGACCGGGCGTTCCGGAATTGATAACGTTAGGGAAAAAGATACCGACGATGTACCCGATCATAATGCCAATCGTAGCGGCCATCGCGCCGGGGTACACCCAGTAGTAGAGATGCGAACCCCAACCAAGCACGAATTTGGCAATGCGTGCGAACCGATAGTGCCTGGAATGGTTGAGGAAGGCCTGTTCCGCAAACAGGTAGGAACTGCCCGCGCCAGGATAGAGCTTGTTCAACTCCGCATAGGAGATTGCCGTGGCGAAGGCGAGAGCCAGAGCTGCTAAAATCCCAAACCACATCGAGATTCCCGAAGGATAGGAGTACCCAGCCTGGACCACGAAGGTGATCCATAGAAATGCGCCCGGCGCTATCAGCGCCATCGCGTTTACCGTGACTCCGGTCAACCCCAGAGTCGGCACCATTTTGGCTTCGGTTGCTTCTGCCATCTTTTCTCCTTTGTCGAACGGCCCGTCATAGTTGGCCCTGCAAAATGCCGCGCCCTTTCAGCATGACGCGTGCCGTCTGCAATGAGCCGCCGGCTTCGCGATGACAGAAACTACAACTAAAGTAAGATTTTGATATGCAATAATTCTACATTTCAGAATACAATGGCCATCCTGATATTTCCGTTTCATGATGCAATATGAAATACGCTTCGGCTGGTCCCAGTGACGATGGAACCGCCAGCTCACAAGGCTTTACTCCAAGGATCCGGGGGAATCTGCCAAACGAACGGGCACTGCCCAACAAAGCGGCATCGTAATTTCAGGCTGCAAATCTTCTGTCCCCGTTCCCCTCATCAGGAGAGAGTTGGGAAGGACCGGGAACATGCCTGAAGAAACTAAAAGGCTTTTTCAAGGAAGGCGATAACTGCTGGAGTTTACTCGAATTTGTAGCGCTTGCGCTTGCGCCAGAGCGTGGAAGTGTTGATTCCAAGTATCGCGGCGGCTTCCTCCAAGGTTGCCGTCTCCGCCAGAACTCGCTCGATGTGCTGGCGCTCCACTTCCTCGAGGCTGGTGGGAGAGAAGCTCGACGGCAACGGCTCCGGCTGCTCACGAAACATCGCGTCGGGCAGGCAATCGGGTTTGATCACTTCGCCCAAAGCCAGGATCGCGGCGCGCTCGACGGCGTTACGCAGTTCGCGGATATTGCCGGGCCACCAGTAATGCTTGATCGCCCCTTCCGCCTCGGGGGAAAAACGCAGGCCCGGACGATGGTTGCGAGTTGCGGCGGTGGCCAGGAAATGCTCGGCGAGGGCAAGCACATCCTCGCGCCGCTTGCGCAACGACGGCACTTGAAGCGCAATCACGTTGAGGCGGTAAAACAGGTCCTCACGAAAATGGTGGGCGCGAACTTCCCCCAGCAAGTCGCGATTTGACGCCGCGATAATTCTCGTATCAACGTGGATGGTCTCGTCGCCGCCGACCCGCTCGAAGCACTGCTCCTGCACGAAGCGCAAAAACTTGGTCTGTAACGGGGCGCTCAGATCGGCCACTTCGTCGAGGAAAACGGTGCCGTGATTGGCCGCTTCCAGCCGTCCGGGCTTGTCCTTGAATGCACCCGTGAAAGAGCCGCGCATGTGCCCAAAGAGCTCGCTCTCGAGCAGATTCTCCGAAAGTGTAGTACAGTTCACGACCACAAAAGGGCCCTTGAAGCGACGGCTCCATTTATGAATCTGGCGCGCCAACACGTTTTTGCCGGTCCCGCTTTCCCCCATCAAAAGGATCGTCGCCTCGCTCGACGCCGCCTGATAGGCGACCTCCAGCAGATGGCGCATCGCCGGACTGCGCGACTCCAGCAGCGGCTGATCGTCGATCGCGTCGCGCAGAGAGCTGACTTCGGCCCGCAGGCTCTGAACCTCAAGGGCGCGGGCGACGACGTGTTGGATCTGGTCGAGGGTGAAAGGCTTGGTCACGTAATCGTAGGCCCCGCTCTTCATCGCCTCCACCGCGCTCTCCACCGTCCCATATGCCGTCATCAAGATGACCGGTAGTGACGGATGGTCCCGTTTGATCCGTTGCAGCAGCGCAAGCCCGTTTATTTCGGCCATCCGGTAATCGCTCAGTACCAGGTCAAAACCGCCATTTTCCCCAAGCAAGGAGAGCGCCTCCGCGGCGCTTTCCGCCGTACGAACCCTATGGCCGCAGGTCTCGAAGAAGGTCCCCAGATGGTTGCGAATATTCTTTTCGTCATCGACGATTAAGAGTCTAGCCATAAACCCTCCTGCCGGATGGGTATCTCCCACCGTAAAGCAGGTGCCGTAGCCTTCGGTGGTCGCGACAAAAATCCTCCCGCCATGCGCCTCGACGATATCCTTGACGATCGCCAGCCCGAGGCCGGCGGAACCCGGCTCGGCGCCATTGACCTTCCCCTGGGCGAAGCGTTCGAAGAGGCGATCCTTGATTTCCGCGGGTATCCCCGAACCGGTATCTCGGACCTTCAGCGAAAACGCCCCAGATGATTGCGTAAGGACCACCGCAATCGTGCCGCCCTCCGGCGTATAGCGCAGCGCATTGGAAATCAGCTTTGAGACAACCCACGACAATTTGATCGGATCACCGCGCAGGGCCGGCAGGTTGTCGGGCAATTCCAGTCTCAGGATCACCTGCTTGTGCTCCGCCTGCACGGTGAAGGCGCGTGAGACCGCGCGGATCAATTCGACCAGGTTCAGTTCGACGCTGCGCACGGCGATATTGGCGTTGGTCCCCCGCGCCAGGTTGAGCAGGTCGTCGGCCAGGTGGCGGATGCGCGCGACATCCTCGCCGATTCCCGCGACCAGCCTGCCTTCTTGTTCTCCCATCTCGGCCCAGCGCCGCTCAAGCAGACCCGCCGACAGCGAAATCGAAGTGAGCGGCGTCTTGAGTTCGTGCGACAGCGTCGCCACCAGGTTGGTCCGCGCCCGATCGAGGTCGCGCAGGTAGGTGATATCCTGCAAAGTCAGTATGGTTCCAAAACGCTGACCGGCTTGCCGCAATGGAACCGGCTTCAGCAGGTAGCTGTGATCGCGCCCGCGCACGTGAAGCTCGACCTCGATTCGATGCGTGTCGTCGCCGCTGAAGGCCCTTTGTAAAGCATTGCGGATGCGCAGGTAGTGCGGGTGATGGCTGTTAAGGTCGTCAAACGGGCTGCCCAGCGCGTCCTCCCGCTCCACCCCCAGGATAATCGCGGCGATTTCGTTGATGTGCGTGACGATGCCTTTGGGACCGATCAGCACGATACCGTCCTCGATACTCTCGATTATCGCTTCGGTTTTGCTTTTTTCATAAACGAGCCGATCGACGTTGAGCTTTTCGAACTGCTCCAGCCGCTCCGCCATTTTGTTGAACTCTGAGGCCACGGTCTGGAGTTCGGCCAGCGGCTGCTCCCGCAGCTTGAGCAGGTTTCCGCGCAAACTGAAGCTGCGCAACCGATCGGCCAGCTCATTGAGCGGTTGCGTGATGGTCGCCGCCAGCGTCCACGAGAGCGCAATTCCGATCAGCAGCAGGGCCGCCAGGCCGCAGGCGAATTCCCACGTCAGGCGGTTGCCCATCCGCGACGCGCGCCCATCGGCGCGGAACATCGCGTGGCTGTTCAGAGCGATCAGATCGTCCAGCCGCGTATGGAGCGCCGCGAAGTCCTGGTCGATGGAACTGTCCGTGACCCGAGCGGCGAATGCGCCAAACAGCTTGTTGCCCCGCTGCTCGATATCATGGGCAAGCGCCGCCTCTCCCACCTCCGTGATGTCGCCTTGCTCGACGTCTATCCAGTATTTGAAACTGTCCCAGCTCGGCTTCAGCACCTGATCGATATTGCCCTGATGTTGCGCGAGCTGTAACGACCACAGCGCCTTGTGCATGTGCTGCGCGGCCTCGATGCTGACATAGTTGCGGTGTAGAGTTTCACGAATCGCGCCGCCCAGCCGGTGGATGCCGGGGAGTGCCAGAGCGCCCAGTGCCACGGCGACACTGAGCATTATCAGACTTCCGTTTCGAATACGGCTGCGCAAGGAAGGCGGATGCATCAACTGTCGACCCGGGCGCTCAGTTCGGCACCTGCCAGGTTTCGATGCCATCGGACTCTTGCCGAACAGCTATTGCCGATTGCCGCGCACGCGTTTAGCGGACGGCTGGCACTATTGCTCTGGACGGCCATTCGACGAAACTCAAGCACGCCATCGCGCCGCCGGCGGACAACTTGTATCGAGCGGATATGAGCGCGCGCCGCTGCTCGCTGGCGCCCGCGATACCAAAGCGCGGTTAAACTGATAACTATCCATAAAACCGCAATTGCCAGCACGCTCATAGCCAAATCGTGCGAAACGACCGGCTGCGCCGTGGCTTGCCCCCCCAAGTGCTGTAAGCCTGAAATGGATAGAACCGGAATGCGTAACGTCCAGGTCGTCATCGCGAAATCTCGGACCGCTGATTCCTTAGCAATCAAGGTCCAATTGTCGATAAAGCATTAAGCATGCCCGCCTAATTGCCCGAGCTCTAATGAGAATATCCATTGCTCACAGCAACCGCGCTTTTCAAACTGATATGCGCTCTTCGATTTGAACGATTAGGCCTTCCGGCCCTCAATTATGACAGGGCGGATAAATCCCCGATCTGACCATCGAGACCAATTCGTCGACGTGCTCGGGATGGACGAAACACACGGTTCCTCGGTGTCACCGCGCACCGATCGTACGCCCAGCACCCGGCAGGAACCCTGCTTGACCTGCACGCACTCGTACTCAGCGGCGAGCAGGTCAAGCTGTTTGTGACGGACAGGCCAGATGAGAGGCGCTTTTTTCATGGCTCCTTCCGGCCCCGACGCGGGCCGGAGAAGCATCAGATCAAAACCTCAGAATGAATAGATCGCCGCTGCCAGTAACGTGTCCTGACCGCTATAGGTGTGCGACGGCAGAAACACGCCGGGCGACACCTGAATCAGGTCATCGTCGCTGTAGAACGGATGCTGGTTGGAAGCGTCGTGGCGGTATTCCAGCCGCGCCAGCAATCCGTTGACCAGCGGGATCTTGTAGTTGATCGTTTGGGTGAATTCGAACAGGGTCTGACGCAAACCGGTCCGCGTGCCTTCGCCGTCGCGGAACCATTCGAAGCGGCTGGCGAACTCAAGGTTGTCATTGAGGTCGTAAACGCCATAAGTGGCAACCCCTTGCCAGCTGGTCGCCCGGTTCCAGGTGCTCTGGCCGGTCAGCATGTTGCCATAGGAGTTGATAAACGGGGTGACCGCGATCGGTCCGCCGGATTCATTGGCGTAGAGATATTCGGCGATAAATTGAAGTCCCTTAACCGGCGTCTTCCAGGTTGCGATCGGATCGACCGCCAGACGCTTGGAGTTGCCATGGTTGGCTTGCTCGGGCCCGTAAATGCCATTGAGCAGCAGGGACAACGAGTCGGTGGGCGTGTATGACAACTGCCATTCGCCGGACTTACCGGAGTTATTGTCCGACGGATCGTCCCATCCGTTATTGATCCCTGCGGTTACGCCGAATTTGTCCGTAAATGAATATTGCGCCCGAATACCGGTATGAGTAAGCGGCTCACCCCAGGTGAAAAGCAACCCGCGCGACTCGTTGAAGTTGACGTTGTTGTAAACCGGGATGACTTCTTCGCCCAGCAAGGTTACAAACTTGCCGGCTTGCAAATTGATGCCTTTTCCAACCGGAACCGTGTAGGTCAGATAGGCCTGCGTCGGATCGAATTCCTGGGTCGAGGTCGGAGTTGTGGAATTGGAGTAGTGAGTGGACGCCCACAACACTTCCGCAGTCTTGCCGAAGTTCAGATCGGTCACGAAACCGACTCCGCCCTCAACCGTGCGGTCGATATGCAGATTGAACTGTTGCAGATTGAAACTGTTGGCATCAACGTCAAACTCGCGGAGCTGATTGACGCTGCCGGAACTGCTCAGAATCGGCGTGGTGTTGGGCTGATTGAAGTTAAAGTCGTAAGTGGTATCAACCAGGCCATGGATATGAACGCCGAGATTATCAGACAGATTCTTTCGCACGCGGCCCAATTGCTGTTCCACGGCGGCGACGTGCTCGCCAATTGTCTTGGGCGCGGCGTTGGCGGGCGGCGGCGCCACCACGATCGCTTTTTGGATCTGCTTGACCTCGGTGGAGGTCTCGGCGCTTTGCGCGCGCAGGTTGCCAACCTCGCCCGACAGATCCTCGACCGAACGTCCCGCCGGCGGCGCAGCCGTTGTGGTCGTGGTCACCACCCGATGCCGGCGGTGAGTACGCCGCGCAAGCATAGTCGAACCGTCCGTTTCCGCCACGGCGTTGCTCAGCCACGGCAGACATACCGCCAAAATCAGCAACCCCGCCCCAACCCTCGTCAGCCATTTTGCTCTCGTGATTACGCTTTCCATAACCGCTCCCACCCATTCCTCTGCTGCTGAAATCTCCAATCGAACTTACGCCGGCGCGCCGAAATGCTTGCGCAATTCGAGATTGACTTCGAGCACATTGACTATTTTTTCGCCGAACAGACCGCCGAACGGTGCAAACGCATTCTGCTGAAGGATTGTCTCGATTTGCTGGCGCACCTTGGCCGGATCCTGCTTGGTATCCTGCGCCCATTTCGACGCCACCCGATCCAGCTGGTATTCCGCGTTCTCCATCGTAATGTCCGGATCGAGCCCCGAACCCGAAGTTGTCACCATATCGCCCGGCACGTCCTGCAAGTCCGCCTCAGCATGATCCTGGCGCCACATGTCAAAGAAGTTGGACTGGATATCGCTGCCTTCCTTGACCGGCTGGATCGAAGTCACGCTCTTGCCGTTTTTGGTCTCGGTCACCGCCGACGGGAATCGCCCCGGATAGTCCCTGGAGAAATTCTCGAAAAACAGCACCGCCAGGTCCGCGGCTTTGGGCTGCGGCGTCCCGGGGTTGTCTTTGACCCATTTGCTGACTATATCCGCATGGCTCTTCGCCCACGCATCGACGTACGCCGAGTGCGCCGGATCGCCCGTTACCCACCCTTGCGCTATGGAGTTATGAGCGTCTGCCCATTGCGCCACGATATGCGGCTGGCCGCCGAAGCTGTCCTTTTGGAACCACACTTCGATATCCGGCCCCACAAGCTGCCCCGCTTTGGGGCCGCTCTTGTACTTGACGATCGGCCCCAGCGCCGTTGCCACCCGGTTGCGCAGCGTGTAATTCGATGCTGCCAAAGCCGATGAAGACGAGGCCGACGCGTCATAGGAAGCAGCCGAGGGGCGCGGCTGGAAGTATTCGTCCTTGGTGAACGGCTGCGCCACCAGCAGCGAACCCACCGCCTTGCCGTCGGGCCCATTGACCATGCTGCCATTGGCCTGGAACGGGAAGAAGGTCTGCCCGATCGCCCACAGGATCGCCGGATAGATCAGGCAGCAGATGACCACTGAGAAGAACAAAAACCACAGACTTTTGGTAATGTACTGTTTCACGACTGATGCTCCATCCTGCTCAGGCTGCCAGGTGCAGACCTACCATGATCAGATCAATCAGCTTGATTCCGATGAACGGTAATATCACTCCACCCAAGCCCCACACGGTGAGGTTTTTACGTAGCAGCGCGTCCGCTCCGATGGGCCGATACTCGACTCCCTTGAGCGCGACCGGAATCAATGCCGGAATAATCAGGGCGTTGAAAATGACCGCGGACAAGATTGCTGAGGTCGGCGAATGCAGATGCATTACGTCCATCGCTTTGAGCCACGGCAGCGTGCCCGCAAACAGCGCCGGCACGATCGCGAAGTATTTCGCCACGTCATTGGCGACCGAGAAGGTGGTCAAGGAACCGCGCGTCATCAGCAACTGTTTGCCGATCTCGACCACCTCGATCAGCTTGGTGGGGTTGCTGTCGAGGTCCACCATGTTGCCGGCTTCCTTGGCCGCCTGCGTCCCCGAGTTCATCGCCAGACCGACGTCGGCCTGCGCCAGCGCCGGCGCATCATTGGTGCCGTCCCCTACCATCGCGACCAGCTTGCCTTCCTCCTGCTCCTTGCGGATATAAGCGAGCTTGGACTCCGGAGTGCATTCGGCCACGAAATCATCGACTCCCGCCTGTGTGGCTATGGCGGCGGCGGTCAAGGGGTTGTCGCCGGTAATCATCACGGTGCGGACGCCGGCCTTGCGCAGCCGCTCGAGCCGCTCCTTGGTTCCGGTTTTCAAAATGTCCTCGAGCATGACCACGCCGGCGATTTGCGGTCCCTCGGCAACCAACAGCGGCGTGGCGCCCTTGGAGGAAATGGAGTCGACCATTGCTTTGAGCCCAACTGGTATGGTTCCCTTCTGACGTTCAACGAACCTCGTGATTGCGTCAGGGGCGCCTTTGCGAATAGCCAGTCCGCCGGGCAGATCGATTCCGCTCATCCGGGACTGCGCACTGAACGGCACAAACTGCGCGTCGTTGGGAATACTAACCAGGCCTGGATTCTTAACTCGTTCCTCGAACAGCCTGACGATGCTTTTGCCTTCGGGGGTTTCATCGGACGCTGACGACAATGCCGCCAGCCGTCCCAAACTTTCGACTGTATATTTGCCCACCGGGAAGAACTCGGTGGCGCGGCGATTGCCCACCGTGATGGTGCCGGTTTTGTCCAGCAATACTTCGTCGATGTCGCCGGCGGTTTCCACCGCGCGCCCGCTCTTGGCGATGATGTTGGCCTGGAGCGCCCGATCCATTCCGGCAATACCAATTGCCGCCAGCAAGGCGCCGATGGTGGTGGGAATCAGGCAGACCAGCAACGCGACCAGCGTCGGCACATCAGTGCCCAAACTGTGCAGTGGTTCGCTGATACCCAGGTAACCCATCATGTATTGTTCGGCGTTGTAAGCCAGCGGCCACAGCGGCACCACCACGATCAGGAAAATCACGGTGAATGCGGAAAGCACCAGGGTCAGCGCGATTTCATTGGGCGTGCGCTGGCGCACCGCGCCTTCCACCAGGGCGATCATCCGATCCAGAAAGGTTTGACCGGGCGCCGCGGTGACCCGGACCACGATGCGGTCGGAGAGCACGCGCGTGCCGCCGGTCACCCCGGAACGGTCGCCGCCCGCTTCGCGGATCACCGGCGCCGATTCGCCAGTGATCGCGGCTTCATCGACTGAAGCGATACCTTCGATAATTTCGCCGTCACTGGGAATCACCTGGCCCGCGGCGACGACCACGCGATCACCCGGCTTGAGCTCGTTCGAAGCCACTTCGTCGACCTCATCTTTGCCGCGCAGGCGAAACGCCGGCGTTTCCACGCGCGTTTTGCGCAGCGACTCGGCTTGCGCCTTGCCGCGCGCTTCCGCCAGTGCGGTGGCAAAGTTGGCGAACAGTACGGTCAGGAACAGCCAGATATCCAATGCTATGAAATAGCCAGTCCCCACCTGGCTGGAGGAGTAGCCCAACGCGGACTGAAACACGAACAGCAGCGTCAGGATGGCGCCTACCTCGACCACGAACATGACCGGGTTTTGCCATTGGATATCCGGCCGCAACATCACGAACGCCTGCTTCAGCGCCGGCCGTACTACCTCGGGAGCGAACATGGCCAGGCGCCGTACACGACGCGGCGGAGGGGCAATAGGCGCTCCTCGAGACGTTTCTCGCAGAAATGCTACATCGGCTGTTTTCATTCGATTATCCTCGACCAAAAGTTCCTGGCCTGAGCTTCCTCATTAACCACCAAAGGGGATTGGACCGAGATGCTCCGCTACCGGGCCCAATGCGGCCACGGGCAGGAACAGCAATCCGGCCACGATGATGATTGTCCCGAACAGCAGACATCCGAAGGTGAAGGTGTCGTCGCGCAAGGTGCCCAAACCAAAGGGCGTCTGCTTCTTGTAGCCGAGCGCCGCCGCCATCGCTATCGGAGCAACGATTGGCAAATAGCGCGAGAAAATCATTACCAGCCCGGTGGCTATATCCCAGGCCTTAGCTTCGGGAGCCGGATTGGGATTGTTGTAGAAACCGTAAGTTACCCCGAGGCCATCGAAAGCGGACCCATTGTTCGCCGAAGCCGAGGAAAACTGATACACGATTTGCGATAGGCCATGCGCGGCCGGATTGCTCTCAGCCTTGACTCCCCAGTCAGTCGCGGCAAATAGTCCACTCGGTCCAAGGATCATCAGCGGATGCACGAGCAACGCGATGACTGCGAGTTTAACCTCGCGCGCACCGATCTTCCGGCCCAAATATTCCGGCGTGCGTCCCACCATCATGCCGGCCAGGAAAATTCCGATGATCAGGAACAGCAGCAGGTTGATCATCCCCACGCCCTTGCCGCCATAGATGCAATTGATCCACATACCAACCATCGGCGACAGCGCTGCAATCGGGTTGAGGCTGTCATGCTCGCAGTTAGCTGCACCGCAGGTCACGTCAACGGTAATTGCTGCGAACGTAGCTCCGGCGGAGGTACCGAACCGCAGCTCCTTGCCTTCCAGGTTGCCCAGGTGCTGATCGACCGGAAGACCCGCAACCGCGGGAAGTACAACTGCGCGCTGGCCGCCAGGCGCACTGGCACTTGGTATCTGAAATGTCTGAGTATTTGGATGCGCCGTAAGGCCCGGGTTTGGTTTTAACGTGTCATAGTAAACCGCCCAAACGATTGTCCCGGCCATCAGGATAAACATGACCGAAAAAATCACCCAGGCATGACGCATCTTCTTCAGCATCCGACCATACATCAAGACCAGACAAAACGGGAACAACATCATGCCAAAACACGTGAGAAAATTTGTCCAGGCACTGGGATTTTCAAACGGTACGGCCGAATTCATGCCATAAACACCACCGCCGTTCGTACCGAGCATCTTGATCGGAATGACCGCGGCGACGGGACCCACCACCAGTGTTTGTTGCTTGGCCTGGCCATTGTCGGTAGTGCCCATCGCAGCCGCTTCCAAAGTTGAGACTTCGTGCGTGCTCTGGTAGGTCATCGGCATCCCCTGCTGCAGGAACAGGATCCCAATCACCAGGGCAACCGGTACGAACATGTAAACAACCACGCGCCACATATCGACGAAGAAATTGCCCAGATGCTGCTCCGCTCTGAAACAGCGGATAATCGCGGTAAGCGCGCACAGTCCCACCGCGGCAGATACAAACTGGTTCCAGATTACAAAGAAAATCTGACCCCAGTTCGACATATGCTGATCGCCGGAATAATGCTGCAAATTCGTGTTGGTCATGAACGACGCGACGCTGTTGAAAATGGTCGTCGGCGACAGCAGCCCCAAGCCCCGCGGATTCAGCGGAGCGATCGGCTGAAGGATCAGGACGAGATACCCATAGATGAACATGATGATGTTGAAGATCAGCAACGCCGCCGCGTACTGCTTCCAGTTCTGCCCACCACTGTCCAGGCGTCTTTCAAACCAGCGCAGAAATCCCGGCGCATTGTATTTGCCGTCCATGATCCAGGCCATGTAACGGCTCATTGGAATCGCCAGCAGCGTAGTGAACACCAGTAACGAAATCGGAAGAAGCCACATATAATTAGTCCTCGTTCAGATCGAATCGCCGCCCGCTCAAAACCATTCCGGCCGTATGAGCGCGGTAAACAGATACACGAACAGGAAGGCCGCCACCGCGGCTGTAAGATAGATCATTTGTGTCACCTCATATTTTTTCGCAGGCGATCAAAAATGCGTAACATAGGCCCATCGCCGCCAAACCCAGAAAGAACATTCCGGGCAGCCATGTTGTAAGATCCATTATTCAGTCCTCCCGATGTGCGGACTCGTTCCGCTTCTTTTGATGAAACAACTCCTTTGTCTTGGGTGTTTCATTTTGCACTCTCGGAAAACACCTGAGTAATCAGCTTGAAGTTAAGGAACAACCGCAGCACCGGTGGGATTTTTAACAGCAATGTCGATGGCCGATATGATTCCTCTGAGTTTTCCGTGCTCCATCACAGGCAGCGCGCCGACTCGTGCCTGGGCCATCAATTTGGCCGCTTTTCTTAATGTGTCCGAGGGCTGCACTGTATATGTGCTCGTCCTCATCACCCGCCGCACTGGGACGCGTTCAGGGTGAGAAGCGACGGCACGCGCCACACTCGCGGGACGCCACGCGCTGCGCCGGGCCTTCAGGTCTCCAGCCGTCACCATTCCGATCAGTTGCCCCGCCGCCACCACCGGAAGCTGGCCGACTCCGAACTCATCCAATAGCGCACGTGCGTGCGCGACCGAGTCTGAAGGAGCAACGGTTCTGGGCGTTAACGTCATCGTCCGCTCTACTAACATGTCCAGTTGACGATCTTTTTCTTTCAGATCTGGAGAGCGCATAGTTGGTGGTTGCTCGTAATCTAACGTTACCGGCAAAACCCAAACGGGCCTGCCGTGTCGAGCGTAAGCGCACGAAACATGCCAGCTCGGATGTAGTGAATCCGTATGGGATTTGGCGCGATGCGCTACCGGCGCCTTTTCAGAATGAAATATTACGTTGCGTTTCGATACTGGCCGCGCCTTGCGGCGACCGGCGAAAAGAACAGAAGCTGGGTTGCGAACGAGGACTTGAGCTTTACACAAAAGGGTCGAAGGCGGAGCCGTTATTAGCCGAATCAGAAGTTGCAGACCACGGGTGTCGTCGCGGTTCTATTTCCGCCTGTTTCACGGGCGCCATCCGCTGCTCCTTGTTGCTCCGATGCAGCCGCGGAGCCAAGCGGGTTTCAACACGTTGCGTGGCAATACTTTGCTTGACGCTTATTGGATGGCTTGGGACAATTTAAAACACCAAAGTAGCCGCTTTATTGTTCAGCTCATGCTCAGCCGCATTCTATCCTTAAGCAATGCGATCTTAGGTAGACCGCTTGCCTCATGGGAGGCAAAAAAAGAACAACTCAGCCTATGGACGGGAGTTCCCGTACTGGGTGTGGATGCTCTCGCTTCGACCGGCTACGGCCCGGAGGCGGCGCTGACCGCTTTGTTGCCTTTGGGAATTATCGGGCTCCGTTACTACGTTTTCATTGAAGCGGCAATCGTTCTGAATCTCTTCACTTTATATCTGTCATACCGGCAGACCGCCGCCACCTATCCCGACGGCGGCGGCGCTTACGTGGTGGCGAAGGATAATCTGGGGATACGCGTCGGCATCTGGGCGGCAATCGTTTTGATGGTGGATTACCTGCTCAACGTCGCGGTGGGGATCGCCGCGGGGGTAGGTGCGGTGATTTCCGCGGTGCCCGCGCTCCATTCACATACCTTGTTGGGGTGCCTTGTGGTTTTGACGATGCTGACGGTGCTTAATCTGCGCGGCGTGCGTGAAACGGGCATCGTTTTCGTTATTCCAGTCTTTGTGTTTGGGGTCTGCATAAGCATCGCGATTGCGCTGGGACTGTTTGCCGCAATCCATTCGGGCGGCAGCCCACATCCGGTGATCGCGCCGCCCTCCTTACCAAAGGGCTCCGGCACATTAGGCGCCTGGATCATCCTGGCCGCGTTCGCCAACGGCTGTACGGCAATGACAGGGATCGAGGCGGTGAGCAATGGCGTTCCCCTGTTCAAAGAACCGAAAGTCCCCAACGCGCAACGCACGCTGACGGTCATCTTCGTAATCCTAGGGGCGTTTCTCCTGAGCCTGGGATACCTTTGCCCGGCTTACCACATAATGGCGATGGATGAGCATAAGCCGGGATACCAGTCGATTCTGTCGCAATTGATTGGCGCGGTGGCCGGCCGCGGCGCCTTTTACTATGTAAGCAGCGCCAGCATCTTCATTGTCCTTACCTACTCGGCCCAGACCAGCTTTGCGGATTTTCCGCGGGTGTGCCGGCTGCTGGCCGAGGATGGCTTTTTGCCGCCCTTTTTCGCCGAGCGCGGCCGGCGGCTGGTTTATTCCGCGGGTATCATCATCCTGGCGGTCCTCTCCGGCCTGCTGCTGATCATGTTCGGGGGCGTAACGGACAACCTGATACCTTTGTTCGCGGTCGGAGCATTCGGCGCGTTCGTTCTGTCGCAAGTTGGCATGGTCGCGCACTGGCTGCGCAAAAGCGGACGCGGTAGTCGAATCAAACTGGCCTATAATACGCTGGGCGCTGCGACCACGGCGGTCGCGCTGGTTATAATCGTGGCCGCAAAATTTGCCGCAGGCGCCTGGATGACAATCATTGTCATCCCCGCACTGGTCCTGCTGCTTACCCGAACCAAGCATCACTATGAGAGCATCGACCGCGAGCTGAAGGAGCCGGTCAACTTCGCGCCCTCCAAGCCGCCGCCACCGATCGTACTGATTCCAATCAGCAACTGGAACCGCGCCGCCGACAACGCCGTCAGGTTAGGTATGCTTCTGTCCGATGACATTACCGCTCTGCACGTGAGCACGGACACGGACCACCGTGAGGGACTGAAACGAAGATGGGAGCGGCTCTTCGAGGATCCACGCGAAATTGCAGTCCGCCCGCGTCTTCACTTTTTGAACTCACCCTATCGTAATCTGTATCAGCCGATTCTGGATTACATAGACAATGTCGAACGCGACAAGCCGGATCGTTTGATCGCGATAGTGATTCCGGAATTGGTGGAACCGCATTGGTACCAATATGCGCTGCACGCGCTACGGAGCAGAAGACTGCGTTACCGGCTGCATCAAAAACGGGACGAGCGCGTCTTCGTCGTCAGTGCGCAATGGTATTTGCGCGAAGGGTAATGCCGAACCATGGAAGCCGAGGTTGGTCGGCTGACTCAGTACACAACCAGTAAATAACCCAGGCCGGCGCCGATCGCTATCAGCAGCAGGTCACCCAACCAAAGGTACGGATTCATTGGCACGATTTTCCACGGGCGTTACTAACCATCCGGATATTTTCACAAGCATGGCGGGCACCGGGTTCCACAGCCGCGGATGCGCAGCCGCGACCGTGGTGCTCGGCGCCGCCTTGACCTCGACCGCTTCCCGGGGCGGTTGGCGTGATGGAGACGGCGGCGGTGCAAAACCAAATTCGTCCGCCTCAAATACAACTCCGCTCACCGGCATAAGGACGATGCGGCGCTTGCCGGATCCCGATCTGCCGATCACCTTCAGCAGCTCATGGACGATTTTGTTTGCTTCATCATCGCGCACGACCGCTTCGATTTTTACCTCCTGGTCGAACTCGGGAGTGTAGGCGTGACCGCGATAAAGTTGCTGCCGGCCTTTGCGGCTCGGGTTCGTAAGCACGTTGGAAAGAGTGAAATTTGAAATATAAAACCCCTCCAGCAATTCTCGAACATCTTCGACCGATTCCGGGCTTATCAGCGCTTCGACTTTTTTCATAGACTGTTCCTTGTAAAAAGGGGGGCGCGGTCTGAACCCTCCACCACCCACCGTTGCGTGCCGCCGCCCCCTCCGCCGATAACGCACTAAATGTACCAGAATGAATAATTGATATTACCTACTATACCTGTAACTCACAGGGGCATGGATGTGCATTTTGCATTAACAATATTGCGCATTGAACAGACATTACACCTAAATGCCCAATCTTCAGTTGACCATGGCCCCGGCCTCATGCTCGGCAGAAATCAGGCCGGCGTGCGCCATCGCATTGCGAACTTTGGTGCGGGTCACTCTATTGATCAGGCATAGAGGCAGACGGACCTCGCCGGAAGACAATCCGATCGTTTCCAACGTCGAGTTGGACCCGGTGCCGGCAATCACTGGAACACGTTCGGCCGCAGCCTCGACACAGAGCTCAATTAGCGTTGTATGCTCTTTGGGGGTTAGGGTGGGCGATTCGCCGGTGGTCCCACATGGAACCAGACCGCTGATTCCTTCTTTGATCTGCCGGTCGACCAGCGCCTGAAAGGCGTCTTCATCGACCTTGCCGTCGCGCAGCGGAGTGATGAGCGCGGTGAAACATCCGGTGAACATTGGACGGCCGGGCGCGTCTTTGGGATGCCTGAAGCTCAGAACTGTTTTGACTGATTGAGAAATACGCCTACAAGTAGGGTCGCCCTCTTCCACAGCTACTTACTCCTAAAATCCATGGCAACTATGCGCCTCAAAATTGAAGACGCGCCAAACCTGTAAAGCATCGGCCATGCCAGGGGAAAAGCCTTATAAACTGGACTTTTTTCCGTCAACGGCGCGCAGGTGCATTTCGCTTTGCAACAACAGCCGGTCAGACCGCACGATCCACTGGCTTAAACGGGCTTTTACGGGAGGGAAATAAGGTCCGCGGCAGGTTTTTAAATTGCTTTCTTCTTGTTGCAGTCTGAAAAGCGCTGGTGCCATCAAGCGCGAAAACTTCCGATTTTGCGCGCCTTGCTGTGCGGCACGTCTTATGCCTTCAGGCCAAGCCAGTGGAATTGGAGCCACAAATATGAAGAGGCTGGAGGCAATTCTCTCCCGCGACTATCTGGAAAGTGTGACCGACTTGTTGATGCATCACGGATGCGGGGAGATCTCGTTGTTCAGGATCGAGGGCGCAAAAGGGTCAGAACTGGCCCACCCAAATCCTTCCGGTGGTCCAACGGACATCCCTTGGATCAGGCTTGAAGCCGTAGTGGACGACGCGCAAGCAATGGCCACAATGCATGAGATACTGGACGTCCACGGGCACGAGGGCGGCGAGGCTGCCCCCGGACATACCGAGTGGGTCAGCTCGATTGCGTTGTGGAACGTTAAATCCAGCGGCTCCAGTGTAAACCACCAACTCTGAGATCAAGGGCGATGTCTATTTGGCCTGGCCGCCGCGCATCACGGCAAGGTCGATCGCGTTGGATATGTCAAAGTCGCCGTAGCGGGGGTTCTGATAGATCTTGTCCAGGTAGGCCTCCAAATCGCTGTCCGAGATGCCGGAAACGTCCAAGCCGCGCGCGACTTGAGAGAGGATTTTATCGGCTCCCCTCCAATGAAAGATGCCGGCAGCGATTTTGAGCTGATCGAGTTTGCCGAGACTGACCTGAGCCGCGTCGGCGTAGCCGTCTATATACGCGATCTTATCCGGTTTATTCAGGCCTTTCCAAAAGTTTCCATCGTGCCGGACCACGGTCGCACCCCAAGCAAGCGCACAGCTCAATGTCGCCCCCACGATCACACCGGCGGCGAACCGGAGAGCTCCACCGGTTGGGGCGGGTACACGAGGTTGATAGGTTTTCATCTGTCCCCTGCTCTTTCTTGTTGCGAAAAAGCGCGCGGACAGGTAACGCAATTCTCGTGCCCGACAATCACCACAATTTGTGGGCGTTTCCGTGTAAGAAAAACATGCAGGTTCTTCCTTCTGTGTCAGAATTGCACGGTTTCGTCGTTCCTGTGGGAAAGGCGGATACAGCGATGTGTCCAAAAGTCGGCATCGCAACGATGAATCTTCAGCGCTCGATGCGAGCGATACGGCGGCGGCCCACTTCGAGCAGGCGATGGCGGCCGGGCACGAAATGGAAATTGACATCCCTGACCGGTTGCCCATCCACGCGCACAGCACCCTGACCGACCAGACGGCGCGCCTCGTTGGTGGAAGGGACAAACTTCAACTGTTTCATTAACTCACAAATCCACAGCTCGTCGGCCAACCGGAATACCGGAACGTCGGCGGGAACCTCCCGGCGCTGGAAACGAGTTTCGAAGTACTCGCGGGCCGTACGCGCCGCATCCGCGCCGTGGTATTCATCGACGATCAATTCGGCCAGCCGCTTTTTGGCCTCCATCGGATGAATCCGGCCGGTTTTGATCGATTCGAGCTGTTCGGAATCGACATCGGTCAGCAGCTCGTAATACCGCAGCATCAGCTTGTCGTCGAGCGACATCAGCTTGCCGAACATCTCCTGGGGCGCTTCAGTGACGCCCACGTAGTTGCCCAGTGATTTCGACATCTTGCGGACGCCGTCCAGCCCTTCAAGCAGCGGGAACGTTATCACCACTTGCGGCGGCTGGCCCCAGGCGCGCTGCAACTCGCGTCCCAGCAGCATATTGAACTTCTGATCGGTGCCGCCCAGTTCGACGTCGGCCCGGATAGCCACCGAATCGTAGCCCTGGATAAGCGGATAGAGCAGTTCGTGCAGAAACAGAGGTTGCTCGGTTGCGAGCCGTTTTTCGAAATCGTCTCGCTCCAGCAGCCGGGCAACGCTGACATGGGCGGCGATCCTGATCAACTCGCGCAGACCGATTTGGTCCATCCATTCGCTGTTAAAGCGGATTTCGGTGCGCTGCGGATCGAGGATCTTGAACACTTGGCGCTTGTAGGTCTCGGCGTTGCTCTCGATTTGTTGGCGGTCCAGGGGCTTGCGGGTTTCCGAACGTCCTGAGGGGTCGCCGATGGCGGCGGTAAAGTCTCCGACCAGAAAGACCACGGTATGGCCGGCGGCCTGAAAATCGCGCATCGCCTTGAGCGTGATCGTATGTCCCAGATGGAGGTCCGGCGCGGTCGGGTCCATCCCCAGCTTGATTCGTAAAGGGCGGTTGTCGGCGAGCTTGGCGCTCAACTCCGCCGGGGAAATGATCTCGACCGCGCGCCGGCCCAGCCGCCGCATCAATTCCTGTGCCTGTTCCTTTTCCACGTGCTTTTGAACATAGCCGGGTGAGAGCGATGGGGAAAGTTGCGACCGCTTGAATCCTGCGACTCAACCGCGCTGATTGAATTTGTTCATCGCGCGCTCGACGCCCGACTGGATAATTTCTTCGGCCGCATCGGCTGCCCGCTCGATTGCCGAATCGAAAACCTCCAGTTCCTCCGGCTTAAGCGGCTGAAGCACGTATCCGATAGCATCGTGTCCCGCGGGCGGGCGGCCGATTCCGATTCTGACCCGCACGAAGCCGCCGTGCCCGAGCGCATCGATGATCGACCGGATGCCGTTGTTACCGGCATGGCCGCCGCCGCGCTTTACGCGTACGGCGCCCGCCGGCAGATCGAGTTCATCATGGATTACGATCAGGCGGGCCGGTTCGATTTTGAAATAGCCAAGCAGCGGCGCCACTGCCTCGCCGCTCAGGTTCATGTAGGTTTGCGGCTGGCCTAAAATCACTTTATGACCCCCGATCTCGCAGCGCCCCAGATGAGCCTTGAAGCGGCGCTGATCCAACGTGACGCCATGGCGTGCGGCCAACCGGTCCAGCGCCATGAAGCCGAGGTTGTGTCGGGAACGGCGATATCTATCGTCGGGATTGCCCAACCCGACGACGACCCACTCAAGCTGCGTGCTAGCGGCCACAGGCTCCGCTTTGGAGGCCGGCCGCCGGAAGGATCCGAATAGCCCGCGCAGGCTCATTGCACAAAACTCCGCTTTCTCCTGTTCGAATTGGAGCAGCCGCCCATCAGATGGCCGCGGAGCAGTGGTGGGAAATGGTTGGACGCCATAGCGAATCTCGCATTGCCAATTTAGTATATTCGAACTTCTGCGGCGTCATGCATACGGCCGGCATCAGAGCCCTTACAGGGTGCGGACAAAAGACGGGCGGCGCCTTCATCTAAAAGCTGCGTTCCGCACTCTGGTTAAAAGATGGCTGCTTTTCCTTTACTCCCTCCGGGGGAGATTAGAGTGGGGGCAGGTTGCGGAAAATCCTTTTTTCTCAACCTGCCGGTCCGGCGCAGGCCCTCCGCCCGCCCTCATCTTTGGACTCGCGCCTGGGCGATTCAACACCGACCACATCGACAGGTGGACGGGCGAGTTGGCCGCGTTCCCACAGGGCAAAGAACGGACCAACGAGATCCATTCGGCGAATAAGGTTGAGCGCCACCTCCATGAACTAGCCTACCCAAACGAGGTAAGCGGCGAGCGCCAGCCCGAGCGCGGACAGGCCTAAAGCGACCGCGATTGCGGTGCCGGACGGCCCCAAAACCGCTTCGCCGCGGTTGAGCCTGGCAATCAGCCTGACATGGCTGAACGTGGCGGCGATATTGACCGTTGCGCCGGTCAGCAAAAGAGCGGTTCCAATCAACAGCGAGACGCCGTTGGTTTCGAACTTGCGCATGTTTGTAGTTTGCGCGAGTTCGCGCAAGAACAAGCCGAAGCGCGCAACCACGAAACCGAAGCCCATCAGGGCCAGACCTGTGCGAATCCACGCAAGAAATGTGCGTTCCGCGGCCATATAGTCACTGGGAAGTGCCCCGCGATTTTCCATCATGCCACTCTCTTCCTTAACGCACCGGCGCTAAGATTTCACCAGCGAGAACTTCGCGTTCAAATCGTCCGCCTTCAAGCGGGTCAAGGAGAAGGTCATGGCGCCCAACCAGGCTGAGGGCATCGTTAGCACACGCAGCAAACACACCGTGGACCAGACCGTGGAGCGGCTCAAGCGGATTCTCGCGCAAAAAGGAGTTACGCTCTTCGCGTTGGTTGACCACAGCGGCGAAGCCGCCAAAGTCGGGATGAAGATGCTCCCGGCCAAGCTGCTGATTTTCGGCAGTCCCCAAGCCGGCACGCCCATCATGCAATCGGCGCCGACGCCGGTGATCGCCGCCAGCGAATCGCCCAGGGAAAGGCCAGGCATGATCGGCGGCCCGTCGGGAAATCCCATCATGTTGATCACCCCGGCGTAAGACGCCGCGACAAAGTCGAAGCCGACCTTGGAAGCCAGCGGCCCGCTCTGACCGAAACTGGAGATCGAGCACATTACGATCGAGGGGTTAATCGACTTGACGGTTTTGTAGCCGAGTCCCAGGCGCTGGATTACGCCAGGCGCAAAATTCTCAACCAATACATCAACTTTGGGCAGCTGTTGCTTGACCAGCGCGACCCCCGCCGGATTCTTCAGATCGACGCAGACGCTTTTTTTGCTGCGGTTTTGCTGCACGTTATAGGCGCTGCGGCCATTCTTCACCCACGGCGTCTGGCGCGTCCTGTCGCCGCCGGGCGGCTCGATTTTGATCACCTCGGCGCCCATCTCGGCCATGATCCGCGTCAACATCGGCCCCGACAGATACTCCGTCAGTCCAGCACCTTGAAGTGGCTCAGCACATGTTGTGGTCGCGTACGCACCATGGTGATCCTCCATCGTCAGAAAGAACGTCGCCGGAGTTCCGAAGCCAGGTTAGGCAACTTCCGCGGTTCCGGTTTGGCAAGTGCCAGGATTTCCGTGATACGCGAAATCGAGATCGAGCGCGAGTCTGATGGGCAAGTTCTGTGATGCCGGCGCTTCCCGGAGCAGCGGCACATGGCGCCCTGGTTAGAAGATGGATGCTTTCCTTTACATGCCGCCCAGGACGCCCTGAGCCATCATTCGCCCTCCCCGACGAGGAAACCGGTCCTGCGGCGCCGGCCACGACTGGCCCGCGCGACCAGCCTGAGACCCGAGGACTTATAGACGGTATAACTCTCTACTTCGGAAAGGGCGAGCGGAAGGCGCGTTGCGAGTCGGGGAGCAGGTTGAGAAATTTGACTTCGGCGAAATCGTCGCTGACTTCGATCGCGGAAAAGGTCGCGTTGTCCACGCGCAGGCGATGAAAATGCTTGAGGTCCAGCCGCATGTAGTGGCACAGGACCGTGCGAATAATGTCGCCGTGCGAGACGAACAGCAGGCGCTTACCGCGATGCGCCATAATCGCGGCGTCGACGGCGGCCACCCCCCGCTCCTGCACGTCGCGGATAGTTTCGCCGCCGGGGGTTGAACTCTCCAGCGGCGCCTTGCGGTAATTGATGTAACTCTCGTCCTTGACCAGCTGATGATAGGTCTTGCCTTCCCACGCGCCGTAGCGCACTTCTTCAAGGCGCTCGTCGATCAGGATTTCAATTCGGCCCACGCCGCGCGCGATTATCTCCGCCGACTGAAACGCGCGCAACAGCGGGCTTGAGATGATCAGTTCAGGTTGCAACTGGCGCGCCAGCGGAATTGCCAATTCGACCTGCGACCGGCCCTCGGCGTCAAGCTCTACCGGCTGACGGCCCATCACGCGGCCCTCGCGATTCCAGGCGGTCTCGCCATGGCGCATCAGCAGCGCGATGCCACGTTTGCGGGTCCCGTCAAGCAATCTCTCAGCCACCTGAAAAGGCCCCAGCGCCATCCTGGTCCTCTGCCTACCGGCCGCCCGCCATTGGCAATATCGTCGGTCTTCTGCTGCGCCAGCCCAGTTTCAGGACTGAGTGGACGCCTGGATCGGCTCATTGGTCATGGCCGTATCGCCGTTAACCGAGACACCGTTGGCCGCAAGCCCGCAGAAAGCCTCGTAATCGATAAGCCTGGTTTGAGTCGGGTGATCGCTGCAGACCGGGCACTGCGGGTCGCGCTTGATGCGCATCAGACGGACATAATCCCGATCCGACAGCGTGTCGAAGTAAACCATCGTGCCGATCAGCGGCTTGCCCGCCCCCAGTATCAGCTTGATAGCTTCGAGCGCCTCGATCGATCCGATCAGCCCCGGCAGCACTCCGAGCACCCCGGCCTCGGCGCACGACGGCGCCATCCCGGGCGGCGGCGGCTCCGGGTAAAGGCATCGGTAGCATGGGCCGCCTTTATCCGGATAGAAGACCGTCGCGTTGCCTTCGAACTGGAAGATCGCGCCGTCGACCAGCGGCTTTTTCGCAAACACACAGGCATCGTTGATTAGATAGCGGGTCGGGAAGTTGTCCGAGCAGTTCACAATCACGTCGTAGTCGCGGATTATGTCCATCACGTTTTCGGAATTGAGATGGACATTGTGCGCAACCACCTTGACGCCCGGATTGATCGCGTTGAGCGTCTTGCGCGCCGACTCCGTCTTGAGCTCGCCCACCCGGTCGGTGGTATGGATGATCTGGCGCTGCAGATTGGAGAGATCTACAACATCGAAATCCACAAACCCGATGGTGCCGACACCGGCCGCCGCCAGGTACATTCCCGAAGGCGAGCCCAAAGCGCCGGCGCCCAGCAGCAGAACCTTGGCGTCGAGCAGTTTGGCTTGTCCCTTCTCGCCCACCTCGGGAATCAGGAAATGGCGCGAGTAGCGGGTCAGCTCATCGGGTTTAAACTGCCGATCCGCGACCCAGGGGAAACCCTTGTCCTTCCAGGCGTTGAACCCGCCGTTGAGGTTGAAGAGATTTTCGTAACCCATCTCGCGCAGCGTGCGCGCGGCCAGAAGCGAGCGCGTTCCCGAAGCGCATTGGAGAATAACGGGAGCTTTGTGGTCCGGGACTTTTTCCTCCACCCGCAGCTCGAGGAAACCGCGCGGGATAAATAGCGCTTCGGGGATGTGCCCCTGGCGCCATTCGTCGCTTTCACGCACATCCACTACGACGGCGCCCTTCTTCATCAATTCGCGCGCTTCTTCCGCGCTGATTTGCTTGATCGACGAGCGAGCCTCATCCAGGAGGCTCTTTGATGTCCTGGCCATAAATTCTCAATGACCTCCGCGGCACACGCCTATTTTAGCGGTTAAGCCGACTCGACGCGATGCACAGGGCTCGCCCGCTGACTTATGCGCGGCCAGACGCGGGTCAGCCGCCGAGCATCCGGTGCGATTCGAGCAGAGCGCGGACGAATTCGAGCACCTGCTGGGCGTGCCCGCGCGGCTTCACCTGGTCGAAACGCCCGCGCACGCGCAGGTCGCGGTCAATGACGAAGGTCGTCCGATCGGCGATACCTTCGCGCAATACACCGAACGCCTGCGCCATCCGGCCATCGCCGTCGGACAGCAGCAGGAACGGCAAAGCATGCTTTTGCGCAAACTTCCGGTGCGAATCGACGGAATCGACGCTGACGCCGATCACGACGCAATCCAGCGCCGCGAACTGATCGTGAAGGTCGCGGAACTCCCTGCCCTCGACCGTGCATCCGGGCGTGTCGTCAGCCGGATAGAAGTACAGCACGACGACGCAGCCGCGAAAATCCGCCAGACGCACAGGCGCACCCCCCTGGTCGGAAAGCGTGAGGTCGGCGGGAGCAGCGTCGCCGATATCCAGCCCGTTACGAGGCGGCATGAACCTGCTCGGCAGCTTCCGCCTGCTTGCGGACAAACTTTATCGAGGCGTTATCGACGTTGATCGAGCACAGCGATCCGCACATCGTGCAGACGTTGGAGCCGGCGGCCTCGCTCTCTTCCTTGTAGCGGCGCGCCTTGTCCGGATCCATCGCCATCGCGTACATCCCTTCCCAATTCAGCGCTTTACGGAAACGCGACATCTGGTCGTTCCAGACCTTGGCCGCCCGCACGCCCTTGACCAGGTCGCCGGAATGAGCCGCGATGCGAGTTGCGATCACACCCTCGCGTACGTCGTCGATCGTCGGCAGGCGCAGATGCTCCGCCGGCGTGACGTAGCACAGGAAGTCGGTACCCGCCGCGGACGCAATCGCACCGCCGATCGCCCCCGTGATATGATCGTAGCCGGGAGCCACGTCGCAGGTCAGCGGACCCAGCACGTAGAACGGCGCTCCCCCGCAAATCCGCTTTTCCAGCTTCACATTGGCTTCGATCTGATCGAGCGGAACGTGCCCTGGTCCTTCGATCATTACCTGCACGCCGAGCTGGCGGGCACGCTGGGTCAGTTCACCCAGCACCAGCAATTCGGCGAGCTGACCGCGGTCGGTGGCGTCGCCGGTTGCGCCGGGACGCAAACCGTCGCCCAGCGAAATCGTGACGTCGTGCTCGCGCAGGATCTCGCACACGCGATCGAAATGCTCGTACAGCGGATTTTCGTTGCCGGTGCGCTCGATCCATGCCGCCAGTAGAGCGCCGCCACGCGATACGATTCCTTCGATACGCTCATGGCCGCGCAGACGCCGCACGCTGTCGCGAGTGACGCCGCAATGCAGCGTCATGTAATCCACTCCCTGGCGGGCCTGGCGCTCGATCACTTCGAGGAAGAAGTCGGCGCTGAGTTCCATGATCGAGGCTTCGGAGGCGACCTGATAGATCGGCACCGTCCCCAGCATCACGGGAGCGCGCGAGATCATCTCGGTGCGGATTTTGTCCAGGTCGGTGCCGGTTGACAGATCCATCACCGAGTCGGCGCCGAAACGGATCGCGGTGTAGAGTTTCTCGATTTCCTCTTCGAGCAACTGATGGAAATTGGAGGCGCCCAGGTTTGCGTTGACCTTGGTGCGCAGGTTTTTGCCGATGCCGATCGCGCGGAAACGATGATGGATATTGTGTGGGATCACAACTTCGCCGGTGGCGACAAGGTCGCGCACTTGCGTGGGCTCAAGTCCCTCGTCCTCCGCGACTTCAATCATTTCTTGAGTGACAAGACCCTTACGTGCGGCTTCGAGTTGAGTCATGGTCCTTCCTCAATTATCCGTGCCGGCAGCGATTATTGCTCCGTACGATTGTGAATGTGAACTCGTCATTTAGGCGAACTGCCGTTGGCCCCGGGATGGCGCGGGAGAGCCGGTATTTCACCCTGTTGCTCGTCCTTGTCCGCCCATGGCTGCGGCAGAACACGGCTGGTATAGGTTTTCAACTCCGGACGCTGGGGATCGTAGATCTGCCGCTCCTGCTCCCGGTACCAGGCCAGCATCTCTTCCATGTTGCCTTCGCGGCCCTTGGCGGCGAGGACTTCGGAACGATGCATCAGCACTTCCTTGGTTTCCACAAAGTCCTTGCGATCGAAGCCCCAGATTCGAGGATGGACATAGGTGTCCATACGGATCGCGTCGCATGGGCAGGCTTCGACGCACAAGCCGCAATAGATGCATCGCAGCGTGTCGATCTCGTAGCGCGTCGGGTACTTCTCGATGTGCGGATCAGGATGCTCGCCAGCCTCGATATAGATGCATTGGGCGGGACAAGCGGTTGCGCACAAAAAACAGGCCGTGCAGCGCACCGCGCCGTCGGGCCGCAAGGTCAGCCGGTGGCTGCCGCGGTAGCCCTCCGAGTAGCGTTTGCGCTCATCGGGGTATTGAACGGTAAGCGCCGCGCGGCGGGTTTTGGCCAGACCAAAAAGATGGGCGGTATGCAGGACCAGGTTGCGCACGAAATGATAATTCGTGACCACCAGACCCTTAAGGATTTCCGGCAGATACACGCGCTCCGCCAGTGTCATTTCGCTGCGTCGCTTCATTGTTATCCCGGTCCGGCGCGCGTCAAAACTGCTGCCCTGCGCGCCTTACATTGCAGTTCCGGAGTCTCGAAGGTCACTATAGGCGGGGCCAAGAATGACAGTCAAGCTGCTGTCCCGCGGGCGTCAACCGGGGCCAAACGCGGCCCGCTAACCAGTGAGATTGGCGCCACTCTTTAATCGAATCGTCGCTTCCAATAATTAAACCCGCGATGCAGCAGCACCAGCCAGAGGCGGGCGCTGGACCGCATAAGAGCGCGCCGCAGCCGGCCCATTCGGCAACCGCGTTCGTTGCCAGCTTCCTCGGCTGGACGCTGGACGCATTCGATTTCTTCGTGCTGGTCTTCGTAATTCCGGCGGTCGCCAGAGAGTTCCGTCGCCCGATCAGCGATATCGCTTTCACTATCACCTTGACGCTAATCATGCGCCCGGTGGGGGCGCTGCTTTTCGGCTGGATGGCGGACATTTATGGACGCCGTCTGCCGCTGCTCATCGACGTGGTGTTCTATTCAGCGGTCGAAGTGCTGAGCGGGCTGGCTCCGACTTACGGATGGTTCCTGTTGCTGCGCGCACTGTATGGAATCGGGATGGGCGGCGAATGGGGGGTAGGTGCGTCGCTGGCGATGGAGGCGGTATCGTCCAAGCGTCGCGGGCTGATGTCGGGGCTGCTCCAGGAAGGTTACGCGTTCGGCTACCTGTTGGCCGCGGCGGCGTTCTTCTTCATCTTTCCGCGCTTCGGGTGGCGCGCGCTGTTTTATGCCGGCGGTCTCCCCGCCCTGCTCACACTGTTCATCCGCGCCAGGGTACCGGAATCCAAAGCCTGGGAGCGGCGGCGTCCAAGTGCGTCCGAAATTGTCGATTCGATTCGCGGCAACCTGGGCGGCTTCATGTACATGGTGGCGCTGATGACAATGATGAACCTGATTTCCCATGGCACCCAGGACATGTATCCGACGTTTCTGGAGCGCCAGCGCAACTTCGATCCGCATCTGGTCGCCTCGATGGCGATCATCTACAACATCGGCGCCATTGCCGGCGGCCTGTTCTTCGGCGAATTCTCGGATCGGATCGGCCGTCGCCGCGCGATGGTTACGGCCGTACTGCTGGCGGTGCTGGTCCTGCCGTTATGGATCTACGCTCATTCCTTGTGGGCGTTGGCTTTGGGCGCGTTCCTGATGCAGGCGATGGTGCAGGGAGCGTGGGGCGTTATCCCGGCCCATCTGGTGGAACTATCGCCGCCCGCAGTGCGAGGTCTTTTCCCGGGCCTTGCCTACCAGATTGGGGTGCTGCTTGCCGCCAATGCAGCCTACGCCGAGTCGCTGATGGCGGTTCGGATAGGCTACGCCAACGCTTTGGCGGTCGTCGCCTTCACTGTACTGACGCTCGGTGCGGTGGTGATAGCATTAGGCAGAGAACAAGCCGGCATCGACCTGCACGCAGATCCCATCGACTATTGGAAATCCGCGGTCACTTAAGGCAAGGCTTACACCATATTGTTTGGGTTCTCCGTCGATGAAATTCGGTAATGGGAGAGCTGAATGCCAGGAAAATTTCAAGTTGCAGGAGCCCTCCCGCTACATCGTCATCCCACCATTGACGCTGATTATCTGACCCGTGACATAATCCGCGTCGCTCGACGCCAGGTAGGCAACGGCTGCCGCTATGTCTTCGGGCGCGCCCTTTCGGCGCAGTGGAACCACTTTCATCAGCCGCTCCATGTATCCCGGGATGCCGCCGGAAATCGCTCGCGACAAAGGCGTGTCGATGATTCCGGGTGAAACCGCGTTGACCGTGATCTGGTAGCGGGCCAGCTCCCGCGCCAGGGCCTTGGTAAATGACATGACCGCGCCTTTACATCCGGAATAGACCGCGTCATTGACGCCGCCGGAGCGGCCCGCGTCCGAAGCCACCGAAATAATCCTGCCGCCGGGCCGATCGAGCATCCGCGGCGCGAACGCTTTTACGCAATTGAGCACGCCCCTGAAGTTGATATCGATCAGGCGGTTCCAGAGCTCTTCGTCGGTCTCCAGAAAATGCTGCACCTTGTCCCATCCGGCGTTGTTGACCAGGATATCGACCGGGCCCAACTCCTTCTCAACTGAATCTGCGGCGGCTGTCGCGCTTTTCAGGCTGGTGACATCAAGTTTCACTGCGCATGCACTCCCTCCGGCGGCTCTTATTTCGTCCGCCGCCTTGGCAGCGCCGCTTTCGTTGATGTCAGCCACCGCGACCTTTGCTCCTTCCCGCGCAAGGCGGTCAACGATCCCGCGTCCGATTCCCTGCGCCCCGCCGGTTATGACCGCGACTTTTCCACTCAATCGAGTTGTTCCAGATGCCATCTTGTTCACTTCTCCTGCGCTTGGTCCGCTTAACAAACTCCTTATAGCTCGCGCAAATGAAACCGCGAAACAATCAGCGAGAGCTTTGGCGGATGAAGTAAGAGGCGCTAAGATCCGCCAGAATCAAACACCGCGGAGTTGAACGATGTTGAAACCCAAAGCTTTCCATCACGCCGCCATTCGGGTCACCGACGTGGAGCGAGCGCGCAATTTTTACGTCAACGTGCTGGGCTTCAACGAAATTCAGCGCCCCGCGGTTGACCGCCCGGGCGCCTGGCTGTCGCTGGGCAACGCGCAAGTCCATCTGATTCACGGTCCGGTTGCGCAGTACGATTCGGAGCCCGCAATGGCGACCCGGCCCCATATCGCGATCGTGATCGACGATTTCGCCGCCGCCAGCGCTGAACTCGAACGGCACGGGATTAAACATCGCGTCATGCTCGGCTCGGTCGCGGGTAGCGTGATGTTACTCAACGATCCGGACGGAAACGCAATCGAGCTGCGTGAAAGCCACTGAGCGCGCCGTGGGGACTTGATGGCGTTCAAACCACTTCCCATCACGTGGCACGGTTATGTCGGGGGCGCGGCGGCTGTGATGGCGGGTATCGCGGCCTCGCAGAAGCGCTGGACCAGCGTCCTGATTGAGGGGGCGATGTGTATCTTTTTCTTTTTCCGCGAGGCCCAGATCCAGCGCGAGCGCCGACACTGATTCGGACCATGAGGCCGATTAAGCTTAATAGCCGCTGCGCTTGCCGGATTGTCAGCGCGGGCAAGGGTTATCCGCGTTAGTGCCAGGACTAGCCGGCGATCAACGACCGCAACTTTTTCAGGTCAACGGGTTTGACCAGGAGCGCGTCGAAGCCGGCCTGCTGCGCCATCCGCCGATGGGCCGGCTCGCTGTGTCCGGTCAGCGCGACCAGCTTGATCGAACGCCGGCCCGGAAGCTCGCGGATTGCGCGAGCCAGTTCATACCCATCCATCAGCGGCAGGTTGATGTCGATTATCGCAATGTCAGGTTCGAAAGGCCGCGCTGCGTCGAGCGCGCTGGGACCATTGAAGGCGATCCGGGTCAAAAGTCCGCCCGCTTCAAGCACCTCCGCGAGCATCTGGGCGGAGTCACGGTCGTCCTCGACGATCAGCACGCGTTTGCGACTGTCTTCCGCGCAATATTCCTGCGAGGCCAAGTCGAACCTCCCAATGCGCTGCTACAGGCGTCGTTTGGACGTTCAGCGGAAAAGCGGGCTGCGGCCGGATGGTCGAGATTCAGGCATAGCGGATGCTGGAAGATTGTTCCATCAGGCGTCGGGCCTGATAGCAGAGTGTCACGCCCGAATGTTCAGCGCAATGAAAAGCAACCCATTTCGGGTGGGTCTGACGCGGGGGTGATTGGAGCTAACGTGGGACAGGCTGAACAAGCCCGTCCCACGAAGCCGATCAAGCTTAAAGACCCATGCGATAGAGCTTGTTGGCGTTGTCGAAGACGATTTTGCTGGTCACGCTTTCCGGTACGCCGCTGAAGTCCCTGGCGATTACCTCGCGCGAATGCGGCCATGTCGAATCGGTGTGCGGGAAATCCGAGGCCCACATGTAGTTGTTCTCGCCGAAGGATCGGTAGCCTGCCGGGCCGGTCGGATCGTCCTGGAAAGTCGCCCACATCTGCCGACGCACGTATTCGCTCGGCTTCATCTTGAGCGGTTTCTCCTCGTTGAGATCGGCGAATTTTTCAAAGGCGTGGTCCATGCGGTACATGAAATGGGGCAGCCAACCGGTATCATTTTCTGCGGAAACGATTTGAAGCCGCGGAAACCGTTCGAGCACACCGCTGGCGATGATATCGGTCAGCGAACGCTGCACTTCGTGAATCAGTCCCATGTAACCGCGCATGGTGTTGATGTGCCCCGGCACCCGCTGCGCCGGCTTGGGCCCTGGCGCCTGGTCCTTGGCGGTTATCACATGCAGGGACAGCGGCATTTCCAAATCCTGGGCGGCCGCCCAGAACGGATCGTAAACGGTGCTGTAGTAAGGCCGGTCAGCAGGCGCCGAGCCCCAAATCATCGCGCCCTTGAGGCCCTTTTTCGCGCAGCGCGTCAACTCCTTCACTCCTTCACCGATATCCTCGAGCGAGATCAAGGCGATCGCGTGCAGGCGGCGCGGATTGTGCTGGCAAAATTCCGCTACCCAGTCGTTGTAAACCGCAAAGCAGTCACGCTGCAGTTGCGCGTCGTCCAGCCCGAACAGCGGCATTCCAAGCGTCGTGTACAGTACTTCCGCTTCGACCCCGTCAATGTCCTGATCCTTAATGCGCTCGACCGGATCCCATCCCCCCGGACGCGCCGCCTCGTAGCCATGGGTCAGGTGCTCCTTGAGTTCCTTCCCGCTGCGGCCTGCGCCAAAACCGCCGGCTACCGCGAACGGCCTGACACCGGGCGCAACAAACAGATGGCCCTTGGAAGTCAACTTAACCTGGGGAGTACGGTCCCCGTATTTCTTACCCAGGGCGTCGGTCCATAAATCGGGTGGCTCCATCATATGGGAGTCCGCTGATATCACTCGTAGAGATGCCATTTCACTGTCTCCGCTGTTGCATTCTATCTGCCTTTGTGTTTAGCACAACAGCTTCACTGCGCAAGTAAAATAAACATAAACCGGCTCGCCCAGCCTTGCGGTCCCAGGCTTCACGGTGAACCGTCAGGCAGACGACCGTACCATCAGCTGCGCCGCTTAGCCTCGCGGCGGGCGGCAATCTTGCGCATCTCCCGCGCCTGCTGGTCGCTCAAGAGCAGATTCAGCGTCTCGCCGCTGAAACCAGCGGGAGTCCGAGCGCCCGCCGAATGCCCGACGGCGGCGAGCAACTTGATCACCTCCAGACGCAGTTTGTGGTTCTGGTTAATAGCGGCGAGAGTTGGCTTGGGGGCAATCCGGTTGCCCTGGGTGGACTCACGCAGCAGTTGCAGCAGGCAGCCGACGAGCATGGACGGATCCGCGTTGAGATGAGCGGATTCGATGTGAGCGGCGACGTCGGCAGGGCCGAGAGAGTGGGGGCCCAGGCCTGCGAGGGATTGGGCCTCTGCGGCTCCCTGCAACAGGCGCAACTCGATGCGCCTGCGAAGGGGGCTGGCGCAAACCGGGCAGGGGCGGTCGGGGATAGGCGGCGCCAAAGCGCCGCCTATCCCCGACCGCCCGCCAACCCGCCGCCGCGGCTGGCTCCGCGCAGGCGCGGAGCTAGCCGCGGCGGCTCTTCTCGCCACGTCCGCGCAGGGCGCTACGCGCCGGCGTGCGCCGGCGCGTAGCGCCCTGCGCCTCTGCCGCCCTCACCGCCGCGCGCGCCTCATGACACCAGCATTCGCACCGCATCGCAGCGTCATCGTGGAGCCCCGACCCCCGGCACAATTCGCAGTACCCTGCCGTCTCCGCCCGTGATCCATCGCCCATCACCGGACTGACTGAGCGCAACGCCCTTTCCAACAGGCCGGTTAATATCTTTTCCATCTGATTTTGAAGTCCCCCCACGGCCGCCGTATCGCCGGCTCAATTGCTTCGTGTCGATTATTTTAGCGGTTAGATGTTTGCGCGCGCAAATTACGCCTCACTGAGACAAGGACGCCCCATTCTATGGCACAGCGCATGTGCAGCGCGGTTTCATCTGTGATAGCAAAACTGGCAGCCCTATGGACGGCGGCGAAGCCGTAAGGTTGTCGGGCCAGGTCAACGAATCGGGAGGCGTATTTTCATGGATGCTAACATGCAGGGGCGGATCGCATTGGTGACCGGGGGTGGATCGGGAATCGGACGCGCCGCCTCGATCCGTTTCGCGCGCGTCGGCGCCAAAGTGGTGGTCGCGGACGTCGCTGCGGAAGGAGGCAACCGCACCGTCGAATTGATCAAGGACATCGGCGGCGAAGCCTGCTTTGTCCACACCGACGTAAGCGTCAGCGCGCAGGTTCAGCGGATGGTGCAGGCGGCGGCCGATATGTACGGGGGCCTCGACTTTGCGTTCAACAACGCCGGCATCGAGGGTCCCGCCAAAGGCATTCTCGACTCGACCGAAGAGGAATGGCAGCGCGTGATCGCAGTAGATTTGACCGGCGTGTGGCTGTGTATGAAGTACGAAATCCCGGCGATGCTCAAGCGAGGCGGCGGCGCCATCGTCAACACCTGCTCCGTGATGGGTCTGATCGCGGTCCCCGGTATCGCTCCATACATTGCGGCCAAGCATGGCGTCGCAGGCCTGACCAAAGAGGCAGCGTTGGAATTCGCCAAATCCAAAATCAGGGTAAACGCGGTCTGTCCGGGATCGATCCGAACGCCGATGGTCGAGCGAGTGATGGCCGCGGGAACCAGCGAAAAATTTCTCGCTGCACCGCAGGCTATAAAACGTCTGGGCAAGCCCGAAGAAATCGCGGCCGCGGCCGTATGGCTGTGTTCGGACGCTGCCGCCTTCGTGACCGGCGTGACCATGCCGGTGGACGGCGGCTGGACGGCGCAATGAACGAATATGCGAAAATCGAGGGGTTTTTTCGGCGTTGCCCACGCGGCCCGCTGTTGACATGATGGTGCGGAAAACGCTGAAGCGGCTAAGTTCGGCGATTACAGGCGCAGTTGCAATCGTTATGGGAGGACAATCGGGATGAATCCAAAATCAATTGCTATCGCGGGCGCCGCTGCGCTCCTGATCGTCAGCGGCGCGGTCAGCGCGCGCGCCGACCAGAGCGCAGGCTCAACCACCGTGCGATGCATGGGAATCAACAGTTGCAAAGGGCAAGGCGCGTGCGCATCGGCCAAAAACGATTGCAAGGGCCACAACTCCTGCAAGGGTCAGGGATGGGTAACGGTGAGCAGCGCCAAGGAATGCACTACGAAGGGCGGAACCGTGATGGCCGAGCCCAAGGCGATGTAACGCTGGCATTGTCCGCCCTGCCCCGCTGCAGACCGGGATCCAAACAGATAGCTCCCGTTAATCATTGACGTGGAAGGTTTCCCCTATATCGGTCACGGGGTGGGGTTAAGGCCGCCGCATTACCGACTGATTCCTGGCGGCGGCGCGCGCGCCGATTGGTACGAGGTAATCAGCGAAAACTTCATGATCCGCGCGGGATGGCCGCTGATCGTTCTGGAAAAAGCGCGAGAACAGTCCCCGATCGTTTTCCACGGAGTCTCGCTGAACCTGGGCGGCACCGATCCCTTGCGATCGGACTATCTGGAGGAACTCGGCATCCTGATCAAGCGGTTCGAGCCGGCATGGATCTCGGACCATCTTTGCTGGGGCGCTTTCGGCGGGCATTTCACTCACGACCTGCTGCCGCTGCCCTACACCGAGGAATCGCTGAAGCACGTCGCCGCACGAATCGACCAGGTCCAGCATCGGCTTGGACGGCGAATTCTAATCGAGAATGTATCGAGTTATCTGACGTATCGGCATTCGACGATGCCGGAATGGGAGTTCCTCAACGCGGTGGCGCAGCGAGCCGACTGCGGGATTCTGCTCGACGTCAACAACATCCACGTCAACGCGCAAAACCATGGATTTTCAGCCGCCGAATATATCGAGCGGATCTGTGCGCAACGCGTCGCCCAAATCCATCTGGCGGGCCATAGTGACGCCGGCACCCATCTCGTCGATACTCACGACCATCCGGTAAGCGAACCGGTTTGGCAACTGTTGAGGCTCGCGCTTGAGCGATGCGGCCGGGTTTCGACCTTGATCGAATGGGACGCGCGGATTCCCGAATTCGAACAACTGACCGCACACATGGAGCGCGCCCGCGCCATAGAAAGAACAGTAGTGAGTGAGAGAAGTGAGTAGTGAAAGTGGAAAAGAGGAGAGATAAACGGAAACTCAATCCCTTTCCGCTTCCCCGGTGCAAGCGGAACAATTTCGCGTTTTGAAGGTCGCGGGGCGTGCGGTCTTTCCAAAACTCTCTTTGCTGACTTCTTTCTCTGCCCTCTCACTCCTCACTTCTCTCCCCTCACTCCTCTCTCTTCACGTCACGTAGCCGCCATCAACCGGCATCGCGACGCCCGTTACGTACGACGCCGCATCAGTACATAGCCAGACGACGGCGCGGGCCACTTCTTCGGCTTTGCCGCTGCGCCCGATCGGCGTGGCGCCCGCGGTGCTGGCGGGTGCGAGCGTTCGCGACACGTCGATGATACGCTGAAGCATCGGAGTTTCGATCGGTCCCGGGCAGACCGCGTTGATCCGGATCTTAGCTTTCGCATACTCTCGCGACGCGACTTTGGTCAGACCAATCAGTCCATGCTTGCTGGCACAGTATGCTGACAACCCATCGACGGCGCGCAGACCGGCTGCCGACGCGGTATTGACGATCGCGCCGCCGCCCTGTTTGAGCATCTGCGGAATCTCGTACTTCATGCACAACCACACGCCGGTCAGATTGGTCCCCAGCACCCGATTCCAATTATCCAGCGTGCCCTCCGCCGTCGGTCCGAAGGTGCCCTCGATACCCGCATTGTTATGGGCAAAATCCAGGCGGCCCCAGGTATCGACCGCCTTTTTGACCATCGCCTCAACCTGGGCGGGGTTGGTGACATCGACCTGAAGGAAAATCGCCTCTCCGCCTTTGTCCTTAATGACGGCCGCGGTGCGCTCGCCGCCTTGTGGCACGTAGTCAACCACCAGCACCTTCGCCCCTTGTGCGGCAAACTCCAGAGCTGACGCACGACCCATTCCGGAACCAGCGCCGGTAACAAGCGCGACCTTGTTCTCCAGTATCCTCTCCATCTAGACCTCCGAAATCAGAGAAAGAGTAAGCAGTGAGTGAGAGGAAGAAAGAAACCTGACTGCGGCCCCTTACCTAAAAGGGTTAGGTTTCCTCCTTTGCTTTTTTCTCTTCTGCTCTCATTACTCACTTCTTTCCCGTCAATACCCTCTTCTCACTTAAAGACGCCCTCGGCCGCCAGCTTCTTATACTCCCCGTCGCTGTACCCCAGTATCTCTTTCATGACATACTCGGTGGCTTCGCCCAGTTGCGGGGCCGGCCTGCGGACGGAGACCGGAGTGGCGGAAAAATGCCAGGGCGTGCCGGCGTGGGTGTATGGACCGGTTTCGGGATGGTTCAAGCGGACAAAGAAGCCGCGTTCCTCGAGATGCTGGTCGGTGGCCACTTCGCGGGCCGATCTGACCGCCGCCGCTGGTACGCCTTTTTGCTGAAGCGACTTTTCCAGCTCAAGAAAATCGAAATTGCGCGTCCAATTGTCGATTATCTGGTCCAGTTCGTCCTCATTATGTTTGCGCGCCGCGACGGTAACGAAGCGCGGGTCGGTGGAGAGCGCTTCCTGATCCATTGCCCAGCACAGATTGCGCCATTCGTTGTCATCGCGCACGCAGATGCTGATCCAGTTGTCCTCGCCCGCGCAGCGGTACACGCCATACGGCGCCAGGACCGGATCGCGATTGCCGTCGCGCGGCGGCTGCTCTCCGCGCATCACCTGCGCCATCAGTCCTTCGGGCATCACCGCGACCATCGCCTCGAGCAGCGAACAATCGATGTACTCGCCCTGCCCAGTGCGGTCGCGCCGCCATAGCGCTGCCAGAATTGCGAAAGCGGCGTGCAGGGCGGAGTTCGGATCGGGGTATGACAGGCCCGCCGATCGGGGTTCCTGGTCGCGGTACCCGGTCAACGCGGTAAGACCGCCCATCGCCATCACCGTGGCCCCGTAAGCGACGTTGCGGCTGATCGGACCCGTCTGGCCATAGCCGGACAGCGAGACCATTATCAGGCGCGGATTGTCGCGGCTCAGATACTGATAGCTGAGGCCCATCTTGTCGAGCACGCCGGCGGAGAAATTCTCGATCGCGACGTCGCACTTCTTTGCCAGTTGATGGACGATTTCGCGGGCCTTGGGATTAGCCAGATCGAGCGCGAGGCTGCGCTTGTTCTGGTTCCATTGATTGAAGCTGCCGCCGCGATCCAACCCCGCACGGCCCTCGGCGAAGGGCGGGATGCGCCGATTGATGTCAGGACGCAGCGTGCTTTCCACCTTGATCACTTCGGCGCCCAGATGGGCCAGTTGCAAACCCGTATAGGGGCCGGCCCAAACCCAGCTCAGGTCAAGCACCCGAATTCCCTGCAAAGGCAATGTAGCCATATCGATTTCCTTGCGCCGCGCCGAGTTCAAATCGCGCCGGCTTTTTCCAGCCGCACCATTTCGTCGTTGTCAATTCCGAGTTCAGCCAGGACCTCGCGATTGTGCTGACCCAGCAGCGGCGCCGGACGGCGCAGCGCCCACGCGCGGGTGCTCAATTTGTAGGGCGCGCCGGCATAGGTCAGGCGGCCCGCCGCCGGATGGTCAAGCTCGGTGAAGTAGCCGCGCTCTTTGAGCTGGTCCATTTTGAGTAGTTGGTTCAGATCGGCGACCGGCGCAATCGGCAGGCGCTCGCGGCGCGCCATCTGATAGACCTCATCCATCGTGTAATCCTTCAGCCACTCCTCGATCTGCATCTCCAGCACGTCCTGATTGAGCGCTCGGTCGCGGCCGGTGTTGAACAGGTCCCAGCTTGTCCATTCCGGACTGCCCATGATTTTGACCAGGCCTTTCCAGTGCGCATCCTCCAGGATCAGGAAATGGAGCAAACCATCCTTGCAGCGCAGGATTCCGTAAGGCGCGCTCGGCCCCAAAGTGCCGCATCGATGGGAGATCTCGCCGTTGTAGGTCCATTTGACGAATCCCAGCTCCAGCGCGGCGGCGATCGCCTCCTGGATTGACACATCCACCAACTGGCCCCGGCCGATCGCACGCCGTGCGAACAGGGCGCCCATCGTCGCCAACGCGCCGTGAATCCCGCCCTGGAAATCGCCTTGTTGCCCGAAGGTCTTGAGCGGAGGCAGCTCCATGTCCTTGGAATATCCCGGCGACATGTAGAGCCATCCTCCGGCCGCAACCCCGTTGAGATTGTGCGCCATCCAATCCGCTTTGGGTCCAGTGGCGCCGTAGACCGTGATCTGAGTTACGATTAGCTGATCGTTGACCTGGGACAGCCGTTCGTAATCGAGTCCCAGGCTTTTGGCGCGCAAGGGCGGGTAATTGTGAATCAACACATCGGCGTGCTTTATGAGACGATCGAACACGGAGCGCCCTTCCGGGTTGTCCAGATCGATAGTCACGCCGCGTTTGGAGGTATTAAGGGCCAAAAACAACCCGCTGCATTCGCGGTCGCCTTCGTGGTCACGAGCAAACGGACCGCGGCTGCGGGCAATGTCACCAACTCCTGGCGGTTCGACCTTGATCACCTCGGCGCCCAGATCGCCCATCAACTTGGCTGCGTAGGGCGCCGAGACGTTCTCGCCGCAGTCGATAACTTTGAGGCCCGCAAGCATCGTGTCCTGAGAATCGGGGTTCATATTCAGATCCCTTTAATGCCGCCGCGCGGCGCATGGAAGATCGTGGGTAACCAGCCGCCTTGGCGCTAACGCAGCTTGTCAAGGGAATCCGCGCTTTTCAAGCCACGCACTATACGCTGTTCCCGCCGCCAAACCGCCGCGGCTGCAATGCAGGTCAACAGGCTGATGGCGGCACCGAGGCGAAACCAGTTGCTTTTATAGTCCAGCCAAACCCGCTGGGTGCCGGATGGCACGCGCACGGCGAGAAGTCCGCCATAGGAGATCACCTCGCCGCGGCCGCGCACCAGCCGCCAATTGGCGTCATAGTTCTGGTTGATGACCAGCACGTTGGCGGCCCGCGTGGCCACGTCATATCGTAGCTCATCAGGCGTCCACCGAACCTGATCCAGGCTGCCGGGACCCGACAAGTAATATTCGCCACGATAGCCGGGCTGATTAGCCGCGATCACGCGCGTATTGGCTGCTTCATGAAAATCCAGTTCTTCGTTGCAATGCAGGGCGCCGCGGTTGGCCAGCGCCAGATTCATCATGCTCCAGGGGTCTTCGTAATCCTGCACGAATTGAGGGCTCGTGGCGACCGTCGCGACCTGACCGGCGACGGGCGCGTCCATGTTCGGACGGCTGACCATCCATGCGTCGGCGACTGCGGCAAGCAGAAGCAAGAGCGCCGCGGCCGCTCCCCATGGTTTATACAGCCGTGCTAGGAAGTCGCTGCCCAACCCCGCCATCACACTGGCAGCCAGGATGAACAGGATCAAAAACCTTTCGGGCATCCGCTCCCAGGAAAAAATCGGCAGATGATGCAACAGCGGCCAGGGAAACCAGGGACGCACCCCACCGAGAGCGAGAACGAAGAACACTAAAGCCGCCAAAAACCATGCAAACCATCGTCGCGGCGCACCCGCCAATCCCAACAAGGCCAGCGCCGCCCCAGCGGGGCCCAGATACGCACCGAGCTCCCAGAACCCCCAGGCTTCGATGCGCTGGCGATCGTAGAACTGATGTCGCGTAAACAGACCCTGGAGAAGAATCGTGATCGAGCTGGACTCGATATCCTGGACCGGCCGCGGATGCAGCCTCATCATACGCCAGCTTGGCAGGAGTTTGATTGCGCCGAAACCCGCCGCGAAGACGAACATCACTGCAATCCCCAACAGCGGCCGCCAACTCCGGCCCGCAATCGCCATCCAGCAGACAATCAGCAACGCCAACATGACGGCCTGGGTCACCTGATAGACGCCGCCCTCGCCGAACATGATCGCCAGCAGCAGTCCCGCCGTGATCCACGGTAAGAGGCTGAAGCTTTGGGCGCCGGCCAGAACCAATGCCGCCACCCAGGGCAGATAGACTGTGGGCAGGAAATTCAGGTGGCCCACTCCGATATGAAGGTAAAACCAGGAGCTGGCAGGAAAAATCGACGCGCAAGTCAGCCGTCCCATCAGACCCATCCCAAGCACACGCCCCAGGACATAGCCGCCGCTCCACGCGATCGCGAGATGAATCGGAATTTGAAGATTCAGTCCCACAAAGGGACCGAAGATCATCGGCAGCGCGAACAAAGGCGTGACGATTTGTGAGGACGGATGCGCCAGCAACGGCATCCCGCCGCATTCGTAAGGGTTCCACAACGGGATCTGATGCAAATCATGCAGCGAGTGAAATGCCACCCAATTGCGAATCAGGAACTCCGGCCAGTCCCAAACCACTCCAATCCGGCCAAGATGGGTCAGCACCGGAAAGCTGAAGGCGATCGCGAAGGCGGCCATCGCGATGACCGCCAAAGCCGCTTCGCCCAGCCAATTGGATCGGATACGCCCGGTCATCGACAATAATCAACCGAATCCGATCGTGTGAATCTGCCACACGCCAAAGGCCACGATGATAACCGAGAGCAGGATCAGAATCCGTGCCATCTGGTCAAGATGCCGTCCCGCACCAAGCGCGATCAGGATCAGCAAAAAGGGAAAGATCTGGACGTAATAACGCGGTCCGAATTGTGTAAACCCGCTGGCATAAACGGTCAGACTCGCCGCCATCGTGAGTATCGACGCCATCCACATTAACAGCGTAACCGAAGATTTGAGACTGGGCCGCAAGGTGAGAATGAAAGCCGGCGAGGTCAGGAGCAGCGCCTGTCCGGCGCCCAGGGGACGAATCCAGGGAAAGCTGGAATTCAATCCCCATCCCAGAAAAAACAGGGTGTAAATGTTGGTGGGCAGAAAATGAACTGAAAACGGGCCGGGAATTGCGCGATGGAAAGCCGGATTGAAGTAACCGCTGCCGTCGCAGCAGCGGTACCACAGCCACAGCGACCGATCGAAAAAGGTCCCGTAGCGCGTATAATTGAAGACCCCATAAACAACCCCGGCCATCGCCAAACCCGGCAGCAGGCCGAACAGCTCGCGCAGGCGCCGGCCGCGCACCAGCAGCAGCAAACAGTATGCGGGCCACGCCAGCACCAGGTCATTTCGCGCCAGCGCCGCCAGCGCTGCAAACACCCCGACCACCCACGGACGCGCCTTGCCGAATACCTCGTTGAGAGCCAGCAACGTGGGCAGCAACGACGTCACCAGCACGAAGTCCCAGCTCGCGCCCAGCGTGGCCTCGTACCACAAGGTAGTGCCAACCCCGAAAAAGGCGGTTAGCCACAGACTGGCTGACGTTGATAATCCCAAAAGCGCCAGCAGCCGCCAGGCCAGCGCGACCTCGACGGCTCCCATCAGCACAGACACCGACGGCTGATAGCGATCCGCGCCGTCCACGACGCGTCCGTGCGCCGCCACAAACGGCATCATCATGATCGCGGCGAGCGGCGGATGGACCAGGAAGGTGTGACCATCAAAGCGGGTGAAGTCGCATTCTGGCAGCGCTTCTTTGGCGATCGGCAGGCGGCTGTTGCAGATTGGTCCGACCTGCTCCATATACCCGGGCGCGTCGACCCATGAATGGCCATGGAGGAAGGCGACGGCCTGTACCGACGGCTCATAAAACGGGGTTGGTCCGAAACGGGTTACGCCATAAAGTGCAAGAAAGAAGACGAAAACCGCGAAGAATGTCCATCGCCGTCGCGGACAGACCAGTAAAAGGCGCGATCTTCCCTGCTTCCGCTCTCGCCACCGGCCGATTAGCAGCAACGGCAGCGTCACTATTGCCAACACCGCCGCGGTATATGCGATTGGGTAGGTGGTTCCCCCGAAATGTCTGACCAGCGCTCCGCCACCCGCCACCGTAACGACCGCTAGCAGGAGCAGGACGATTGGAACTAAAGCCGGCGGCGAGGCTATGAACTCAGGCTCTGAAACCGGCTTTGGCGCCACCACGACGGGCTTCTCGCCATCGGCAACACGCCCAGCTCCGACCTCATTCATAGCTGGCAGCCAGCATCCACCATGCGTGCGCCTGCGGCAAGCGCTGCGAGAATTTTCAATTCTTCACCGGCCCTCGCGAATTCCAGCCGTACTTGTGCTAACTTGGTGCCCTCATGGCCGCTCGAATCCGTCTGGTCGCACTGGCTTCTGAAACCTTGCGCGCCTACCCGTTGGTCAAATCGCAAACCACTATTGGCAGCGCTCCCGACAATGACGTCGTGATCGAACATCAATCAGTCTCACGCCGCCACGCGGTGATCGTACGCAAGTTGGGCCGCTTTACGGTACGGGACCTGGATTCGAAGAACGGAACACGGGTTAACGGACGGCGCAATTCGGGCACGTCGCGGGTGCGTCCCGGCGATGAACTTGCATTCGGCAACGTTCGCTTTGCCGTGATGAACTCACCGCGCCGCCACGGCCTGGGAATCGCGGGCACTACCGCAATCCTGGCTGTCCTGACGCTGACAGGCTTCGGTGTGGCGCGCTACCTCACCTACGTCCGCTCTTTCCCGGCACTACCCGCCAAGGCATCCAACCCCAGGCTCGGGAATAGCTTGGGTCCGGGGAGGGTCGCGCCCGAAAAAGGAATTCCTGAAGCTGTTGCGGAAGACGCCGCCAATGCACAGCCGCCAACGCGATCCGCGAACGAACCGAACTGGCTGAAAACGCTCAACGACTACCGCCAGATGGCGGGATTAGCGCCGGTGCGCGAGGATCCTGCCCTGAGCGCGGGCGCCCTCGCCCACGCCCGTTATCTGGTCAAAAACGAAGGCCCCCCGATCAAGGCGCAGATGTTGGGCGCCGAGTTACACACCGAAGATCCCCGTAAACCGTGGTTCAGTCCTGCCGGTCTGCGTGCGGCACGGTCGGGAGATGTCGAACAATGGTGGGGACCGCTGCCCGGCTCACACCCGCCGCCGGGATGGGCGATTGACGAATGGGTCGCCAGCACGTGGCATCGCATGGCAATCCTCAATCCACAGCTGCGCCAGGTCGGCTACGGCGACTTTTGCGAAAAGGGCGCATGCGCCGCCGTACTTGACGTCTTAAGCAGCCTGGGCCGAGCCGCTTTAGTTCCGGCCCGCACGCCCAGGCCGATAAGCTTTCCGTCCGAGGGAGCGATTGTCCACATCAATGCGCTGGGTGACGAGTGGCCTAATCCACTGGCGTCGTGCGACGGCTACACGGTGCCCGCCGGCCTGCCCATCACCTTCCAACTCGGCGCAATGATACCGGCTCGGCTGTCGGCCTATTCCTTGCGCCGCGATTCGGCCAGTCAGATCCTTGAAGCATGCGGTTTTGACGCCGAGAGTTACGTAAATCCCGTCGGCGCCGATCAGACCCGCGGACGCGACATCCTAAGCGATTTAGGTGCGGTAGTGGTGGTCCCGCGAAAACCGCTGAAACCGGGCAATTACGCGGTTGAGATGACCGTCAACGGCCATTCATACAACTGGCATTTCACCGTGACCTCCGAAGACTCACACCCACTCTCATGAATCGCCGATGCTGAGTTACAGGCTTGACAATTTTGTAGGAGAGTTATCAGACGCTGGCACGATCTTCGGTCGAACCAGGCCGGCTGCCTCTTAGGCGGGTTGCTCCTGTACAGGTTTTGTGGTATGCCCATTGGCGCCGAGCGTCCTGCTGAGGGACGCCCCGCGACAGGGGCTTTCAGCGTGATCAGGCGCGTTAATCGGTTGGTTACGTCGGCTTTTCTGACGTGCTTCCTACTGCTGACATTGGCACAGGTAGCCCGCCCCTTGCGCGGGGTCCGCTTTGATGCGGCGTCACGGTTCGGTCTTGTCCACAGCCGGCTGACCCGGCGGATCGCGCTGGAAACGCCGCCCCGCGCCACCGATATTCAGCCCCCCGACCGCCTCGGCGCCGCCGATCCTACGATTGATTTCGTCTGTGCACGAACTGCTGCGTCGATTCGGCAATGTTCCTATGTTCCGCTGGGCCCGTTCTGGACGGGGCGAATCCTGCGCAGGCTTGTTTCCTCCGAACCTGACGGACACTAGCTGCCCGCCCTGGGTCCGGGCTTTTCTGCACGTCGAGCAGACAGTGCCGACGTATAGTGATTGTGACGGGTCATTGGAGAGGTCCTCAGGAGAACCATCATTTATCAGAGCGCTTTTTCGGCCCCTGCGGTTTGGTTCGCCTGCCCGCGCGGACGCGGCTCAAGCCAAGCTCGTGTGAACAGATCTAATGACAACTTACTTTTCCTGACCCAGCCAAAAACACTTCGCCTGGGTCAACGCTTAAAACCATCGGGAACTCCGAAGGCGGCCGGGATGCAGGAGCGATGGATAGCAGTAATCTGTCCCGGCGCCCGGCCGCTCGACACTCGCGAGTCGGATATCCCTCACCCGCGACCGGGCAGTCAGAGTGCCACAGCTTACGTCAATGGAAGCCCATTTTTTAATCGAACTGGGGATGCTGCATCACTGCAGATTCAGCAATGGCAAAAAGGAGTACGCTATGCTTATTCGGGGAAAGTTTTGGATAATCGGAATACTTGTGGGGGTGCTTCTGGCTATGTGGGAGCCGGCAATCGCTCAAACGGTAGTGTCGTGGGATGGCGCTGCTTACGAAAATATGGTTTCTGCGGATTCTCCCGATACCATTCCTCCCGGCACTAAAATAACAATGCAGAACTGGCAGAACTACAAGCGATTCATGCCGGTTGGGCTCCAACAGTTGTGGATGGGGCGGTTTTTCTGGAAGCTGCCGGCTGATGCTGAAATCGACGTCGGCGCCGGGGCTCCAATTCCCTTGCCCAAGAAGGTTCAGGAAGACACTGAGAAGTACGCTTCGCAGGTGAAACTGGTGCCGACCGGAGATGGGGGCTACAAGATCCGGGGCTATGTAGCCGGCATACCCTTCCCGAATCCCAGTGGTGACCTGGCCGGCGTGCAGATTCTCTACAACGAGTACTACGCCTACATACCCTACCTAATCACTACCTACGCGAAGCTGGGCTTCACGATGGACCGTTTCCTGAGCATCACCAACAACGAGGTCCGCGAAGTTAATTTCAAGGTGAAGCACCTCAGCGATGTGGGCAAGCCGGTCGACATTCCGAACGTCGGCGACATCTTCCTCACGCAAAACAATATCATCTGGACTCCTGAACAGTCCAAGTACGTCAACGCCCTGCAGATCTTTTACGACAACCCCGGCAAGCTGCCGGAAACTTTCATCTTTGTTCCGGCCTTGCGGCGTTCGCTGCGAACCTCCACGGCAGCGCGCTGCTCTCCGCTGTTAGGAAGCGATTACACGGAGGACGATGAACGGTCGATGAACCTGCAACCGCCGATTTTTCAGGCGAAGCTGATTGGCTACAAAAAGCTGCTTATCCTGGCACACCCCACACCAGGTTACGTCGATGAAAATGCCAGGTATGGGCATCCAACCTCCTATTATTGGCCCGTGCTTTTCCCCAAGCCGGTAGCCGGCGCCTGGGAGCTGCGCAAAGTTGCGGTTTTGGATATCCGCCGCATTCCCTCCCATGCGCAAGGTTATTGCTACGGCTCCCGCATGGCCTTTATAGACCGGGAAAACTGGCAGCCGATTTGGATGGATCTATACGACGCCAATCTCAAATTGTGGAAGACCGGCCCGTCGATTTATCGTCCGATGCCCTTGCCCGGAACCAACGGCGACGTCGCCACCGGCGCGGGCGGCCCAGGCGATGGCGAATACACGTATTGGGATCTGCAGAACTCTCACATCACGTTCGATATCCAGTCTGGCGGCCAAATCAACCAGGACGCCCCGGGGCAGTATGACGACTTCAACCGTTGGGGCGCGCCGGCGGGTATGGAGCAAGTGATGCAGTGAGCATGTAAAGCGCACCGTTCATAATGACGGCGACAGGGTTGCCTGCTTTTGCCGTGCAGGCGGCGGTGATGGAATTCGCTCTGGCTGTGATGGTGGAGGAGTCGCGACAGAATACCCGGATTCGTCGCGATCCCTACACCTCGCAGGGGGCCAAAAGAAAAGGAGGAGCTGCGCCTTTATCAAGATGCTGCGTTACGCATCCTGGATAAAAGATGGCTGCTTTCCTTTACTTCTCTCCTTCCGGGAGAGACTGGAGTGCGGGGAGCAGGTTGCAAAAGATCTTTTTCCTGCAACGTGCCAGCGCTGGCCATGGTTCAAGCAACAGAGGATCGGTTAAGACCTCATGTCAACGATATCCACTTAATTCGGGGAGGAGTGCGATGAGAAATTGGAATGTTCGGTTCGGTAGCGCGCGCAAGGACAAGCTAGCATGCAAAGCACACGGGGCATTGCTTGGAATTGCTTTGGCGCTGGGGGGCTTGCTGTGGGCAGGGGGAACAGCGGCGGCTCAGGTAAACTTCAACACAGCGATTTACAAAGCCCTGGCGGATTCCAGCTCCGCGGCGACTATCCCTCCGGGGACTAAGATCACACTGGCGAACTGGCGGCAATACAGGCAATTCATGCCGATCTGGATGCAGGCCGCCTATTCGGGCGCGTATGGGTGGAAGGTGGGACCGCAGCCCGATTATACCGTCGAAGTAGCGGCGCCGGTGTCCTATCCGATGCCGAAAAAATTCGTCGAAAACACGGAAAAATACGGCGGACAAGCCAAACTCATACCTACGCCCACCGGCGGGATGACCTGGAGTGGCTATGTCGCTGGATTGCCCTTCCCGAACCTTTCAGGTCCCGACGAAGGCGCGAAACTGATGTACAATCTGTGGGCGGACTATCGGCCCCGGATCTCTCTGTTCTACGCGTACAACTGGCTGGTCGACCGTTTCGGCAATGTTACCAATCTGGAGAGCGCGGATGCCTTCTACCGGTTGATGCATCTTAGCGAGCCCGGTTTCCCGGTCGATTTGCCTTTTGCCAAGGGCATCTTTTACTCGACCCGCTTCATGGTACTGATTCCCGAGCAGTCGAAGTATACGACCGAACTCACCCTGCAGCCCAACGACCCGACGCGGCTGCAGGAGGTCTATGTCTTTTTGCCTTCGCTGCGACGCTCGCTGCGGCTGTCCAGCGCCGCGCGCTGCGCGCCCATTTTAGGCACGGACTTCGTCGAGGATGACAATTCCTGGATGCCGCCGAACTTCAAATTCACCTATCTTGGCGAGAAGAAACTGCTTATGCCGGTGACGGATTATGCCAAGGCCTTCAACCGGGATTCCTACGTACAGCCTCCGGGATCGTTTCCTGGCTGGCCCAAAAGCAGCATTACCAAATGGGAACTGCGCGATCAGTATGTCGTCGATGCCACGTGGCTGACCAGCCTCGGCTCCTATTGTTATTCCGATCGAATCTTTTACATCGACGCGCAGACGTGGGTATCCGAGTACTTCGAGAGCTACGATAAAAGCGGCAAGCTGTGGAAGCTGGTATGGGATATTCTGACCCCGATCCCATATGAAGGTCAGACGACCTTGATCGCGATCGCATCCATCTCCGCCGTCATGGCGATCGATTTTCAGAACACGCATATCACCGCGACGATCGAGAGCCCAACTTTAACTAACGACCAGGTCCCGGGCGACTACGCCGACGCGGCGGTGGTGACCTCGCCCGGCGGGTTGGATCGCATTCTGCGGTAGCAGGGGATTCGTTTTCGCCCATCATCGCGGCGCAATATTTGCCCGGTTTATTGCGCCGCGACTGGGGCTGCGAGGTGTGTACGTGCCACTGATGATCGAAAACGCCGACGCCTCACCCGCGCCTCATTTGGTCCTGTTCAAGGAGCGATCGCTCGTCATGCCTGGTTGAACCCATGGTCGAGCGCATTGCACCGATATGGCGGGGTTATCGAAAGAGACCTTGATGAACCGGTAGGGATCACCGTGAAGGCCGACCCTGGGAAGACGCTACTGCGGTTTCGTCGGCCAGTCGGCGTTGCTCTCGCCGGCGCAACACTGCTGATGGCGGCCTTCGCTACGAGGGTCAACATCTGTTCCCGATTCATCGATTTCTTTCCCGCTAATCACGACAACGTTGCACTATCGAAACGGTTCGGTGAGTTCAGCGGCGACGAAACCCTGTTCGTAATGGTCCAGGTCAAGCACGGCAACATCTTCAATGTGGAAACCTTGCGCAAGATCCGGAAAATCACTTCCGAGGTCGATCGCCTGCCCGGTGTCAACCACAAACAGATCTTTTCGCTGTCTTCACGCCGGATTGCTTACCCTCGAGAGGTCCCCGGAGCAATAAAGATACGTCCTTTTATGTTTCCTTCGGTGCCTGACGACAAAGCGGATATCGAGGCATTAAAGCTGCGCGTCTCGGCCCATCGCGACTTGGTGCGCCCTCTGATCAGCGACGACGACAAGAGCGCTTTGATCACAGCTTTGCTGGATGACCATCGCTTCGCGTATCCTGATCTTTTCAAGCGCCTTCGCCACATCGTCAGGGTGAACCAGGACGTCCACCACGATATCTATATCGCCGGTCAACCCGTTGTGCACGCCTATGAATCCTATTACCTACCGGCGACTATCGGACTTCTGGTGCTGGCATACTTTATGATGGTGTTGGTATCGTATGCCAGCCTCGGCGCGTACAGCTCCTGGTGGGTGCCGGTAGTGACCGGCTCGTGCACGGTCCTGTGGGGCATGGGTTTGGCCGATCTGACAAGCTATAACTTTGATCCCCTGATGCTGGTAGTCCCCCTCATCCTTACCGGTCGCTGCATGGGCCACGCGATCGGCTGGCAGCGATGCTACTACACGGTGCTCGACGAGGTTGAGGATTGCCACGCCGCCTGCGTGAAAGCCACCAATCTAATGCTGATGCCAGGCCTCATAGCTGTCGCCGCTGACATCACCGGAATCATTTTCCTTTCCTTCTCCGGCATCCCTGCACTTGACCATACCGCACTGATGGGGGTTTTCTGGCTGGGTGCCAGTCTATTAATGGTGTACATGCTGCAGCCGATCCTGATGAGTTATCTGCCCAGACCCAGGGCCAACTGGAAGCTGGAACTCAAGCGCGAACTGTCGCGGCGCATCGAGCCGCTGGTCGACTGCGCAGTCGAAGTGCCGGTCACGCCGGGATGGCGGCGGAAGCTGCTACTTTCCCTGTCCATTGCGCTGCTGATTTCAGGTGTGATTTCTGCTCTCTGCATACCAGTTGGCTACAACCAGGGGGCAGTGACTCTTTACCGGCGTGATGCCAGGGCTAATACGGACGCCGAAGCGATTGGGCGCAAATTCCCGATGAATGAGGGCTGGGTGCTGCTCACCACCCCACCCTATCCGGACGCACAGTCGGTGTTCGGACCCGATGTGCTGCGCCTGGCCGACGACCTGCGCCGCTATTTGCTCAATGACCCGCAGGTAAGACAGGTAGTGTCGTTCGCCTCCAGCGTCATCAGTCCGCTTAATCAGATATTCCATTATGGCCATCCAAAGTTTTTCGGTATGCCCAGGGATCCGTCAGAGGCGGGCGACCTCTGGAGCTACTACCATATCTTGGGTGGCGCGGCACAGGGCGCCATAAGGCACTGTTTTCCCGGCCCTGAGGGGAAGGAAACCTGGATTGGGGTGATGCTTGCCGATGAATCGGCGCGGGCGGTGCGCCGCACCCAGCGTAACATCCGGAGCTTTGTCCAGTCCTATGCGCAAGGCAGGTCCGAATACTCAAAAGTGAGAGTGCGTTACATGGCGGGCCTTGCCGGTCTTTACGCGGCGGCCAACGAGGTGCTGGACCGGGTGGCAATGGTTGACCTCGCCCTGGTGCTGTTGTGCGTTTTCGCTTTCGGTCTCGCGCTGTTTCGATCATGGCTGGCCGGCATCATCTTCGTGTCCTGCTGCGTGCTGTCCAACTTCACCGCTTTCATCTACATGTACTTGACAGGGATTCGGCTCACCATCGCTTCGATGCTGCCGATCTCGATGGCCATGGGGCTGGGCGTCGACTATGGCATTTCGATGCTATCGCGAGTGCGCTGCCAGTTGAATGCGGGCTATGGGCTGGATGACGCTATACGGCTGGCGCTCAAGTGTGCGGGGCAAATGGAATTCAGCAGTTTTAGCGTGATGCTCATCGGGCTGCTGCCCTGGTTGTTTTCACCCTTTCTGCTTCATTATCAAATGAGTATGCTGTTGATTATCCTCCTCGTCGCTAACGTGCTGACAGTCCTCTGTATTATCCCCGCCTTGATTTCCTGGTGGAGACCCTTGTTCGTCACACGTTACGAGTGGCAGCCGGAGGCGAATATCGAGCGTGCCTTAACAGATGCGGGGCAACTCGCCGCGGATTAATGCCGTCCGAGACGTTGGCTGCGACATTGCCCGGCAAGTGCCGTTGCGCCCATGTGGTAAGAGCTTTCGACCGTTTTTCCTGTAATCGACTCCCTGATCACTCCCTTTCCCTCTCACGCCGCCTGCGGCAGCTTAAGCGAGATGATTCGCGAAACTCCCGGCTGATCCATCGTGACGCCGTGGATCTGATCCGCGGTCTGCATCGTGCGCTGATTGTGGGTGATCATGATGAACTGAGAGCGGCCCTTGAGCTCGCGCACCAGGGCGGTGAAAGCGGCCACGCTGAATTCGTCGAGCGGCGCGTCCACTTCGTCGAGCAGACAGAACGGACTGGGATTGAGCAGGAAGAGCGAGAACACCAGCGCCAGCGCGGACAACGCCTTCTCGCCGCCCGACAGCAGGGAAATGTCCTTCACCTTCTTGCCCGCGGGCTGGATCAGGATGTTGACCCCCGATTCCAGCAGCTCCTCGGAATTGACCAGCTCCAGATGACCCTTGCCGCCGGCCAGCAACTTGGGAAACACTTCGGAGAAATTGCGCGCCGCGGCTTCGAAGGTTTCGGCAAAGCGTTTGCGCGCCTCGCGATTGAGCTTTTGCACGGTCTGGCTCAGGTCGCGCATCGCCTTGTCTAAATCCTCGCGCTGGCCGTTGAGTTCGTTGGCGCGCTCCTCAAGTTCCCTGACCTCGCTCTCGGCGGCGAGATTGACTTCGCCGATTCGTTCCAGGCGGGTGCGCAGCTCGGCCAACCGCGCATCGTCGGCGGCGCTGTCGCGTCCTTCCAGGGCTTCGCTCAGTTGCGCATGGGTCTGTTCAAACTCGACGTGGAATTTTTCGGCGAAGCTTTTGGAAAGCTCCTGGCACAAGGTCGCGGCGCGTTCATGGCGAAGCCCGCAATCCACCAGTTCCTGCTCGAGGTTTTCCAGCGCCAGGCGCGCCTTGTTCACCGCTTCGCGCCCCGCCGCAACCTGTCCCGCCAGAATATCGCATCGGACCTGCCGCTGCTGTCCGGCGGCGTTTAATTCGGCTTCGCGCGATTGCGCGGCCTGCTCCTGCTCGGCGAGTCTGAGCAGTTCGGCGGCGAATTCGGTGCGTTCCTTGCGCGCCTGCGCCAAGGCCTCGCAATCGCGCTGGATCTGGGCCTCCAATTCGTCGGCCCGCAAACTTATCTGGCGCAGTTCCTGGGCCAGTCCCTTGAGGCTGGCCTTGCGCGATTCGACTTCGGCGGCGGCTTGCAACATCCGCTCGCCCAGCGCCTGGACCTCGGCCTTTTTCTGATCGAGTTCGGCTTTAAAGTTGGCGAACTTCTCACGGGCGTCGCGCTCTTCCTGTGCCAATTCGCTCAGGCGCCCGTTGCCCGCGAAAAGCGCCGCCTCGATCTCCGCCAGACGCCGGCGCGCGTTTTCGCGCCGCGTCTGCGCCACAACGTTGTTACGCTCGATCCGCGCCAACTCTGCGCGATGCTCGGAGAGAACCTGCTCGGCGCGGGCTGCTTCCTTGCGCAACGCTGCCAGTTCCGAATTGGCCTGATCGCGCAAGCGGCGGCATTGCTCCAGGTGCGCGGCCGCCGCCTCATGCTCCGATTGAATCCGTTCAAGCGTGGCCTGCGCATCTTCGACCGATATCGGATGGTCATCGATCTCCGAGGGACCATCAGCCACGCTGCCGCCGCTGATCGTGCTGCCGGGCCAGACCACGTCGCCTTCGCGGGTCACGTACACGGTGCCATGGCCGTTGTTGTTCGCGGCAGCCATCGCGGCAGCCAGATTGTCGGCCAGCAAGACATGACCGAGCATCGCCTCGACCACGGGACGGAAGCCCTCGCGCACACCGATCATTTCTACCAGACGCCCTGAAATTCCTGGCGCACAAGCGCCGTCGAACCTGTTAACGCTGACCGACTCTGGAATAAAGCTGAGGCGCCCGCTGCGGGTCTCTTTGAGGATTTCGATTGCCTTGAGCGCGAACGCCGGCGAATCGACGATCACGGTGCTGAGCTGATCGCCGAGCACCGCACGCACCGCCGGCTCCAGCTCGCGCGGCGCAGTGATCACTTCCTGAACAAAGCGCGGGGGACGACCGGGACCGTCGCCGTTAAGCGATTCCAAAACGACCCGCAGGCGCTCACCGGCGGCGCTGCGGCGCAGCCGCTCGACGCGATTGATGGCGGCTTGCAGCTCGTCGCGCGCGCTCTTGAGCCGGGCATTGACGCGCTCCACACACGCGCGCGCTTCCAGTTCGGTTTCGGCGCTGGCCGCCTGCGCCGCTTCGTGTTCGGCAACTTTTGCGCGGCAGGCATCCAGCGCCGATTGCGCCTGCACCAGCGCCTCGCGCGCCTGAGCGCCGCGCTCTTCGGCGGCGCTGTCGTGCGCGACTTCGCTTTGCAACTGTCTGGTGATCTCTTCGCGCTCGCCGGCAAGGTCACCCAGGCGGCCCCGTAACACGGCGGCCTCCCGCATCAGATCCGAGATCGAATCTTTGATCTCCTCGCTGCGTTTTTCTTCACGCCGCAAGGCGGTGGCGGCCGCATCATGGCTTTGCCGAATCGCGGCAAGTTCGCGTTCGAATCCGGCGCTGGCGTTGGTCTCGCGCGCCAGACGCGCGCCCAATTCGGCGCGTGCGGCGCGCGCCGCCACTGCCCGCTGGCGCGTCTGTTCGATGCGCTTTTCGAGCTCAGGTGCGAGGCTGTCCAACGCGGGTAGGCGGCGCTCAATAAATGTCCGGGTCTGGGCGCGTTGAGCGGCAGCCGCGCGGATATTTTCCAGTTCGCCCAAAGCCGCGGCCAGTTGCGCACGCTCCGCCTGCTCTGCCGCGCGAGCCTGCTCATATTCGGCTTGCAACTCAGTCTGGCGGCGCCGGGCAATATCGGCCTGCTCGCGCAAAACCGCCTCCCGCGCGGACTGCCGCTCCAATTCGGCGCGCTCCGCCAACAGCCGTCGCGCCGCTGACAGCCGCTCCAGCATATCGGCTTCGGCGCGCAAGACCTTGTAGGTTTCGGCCTTTTTAGCCTGACGGCGGGCATAGCTGAGCTGGCGCTCGATCTCACTCAATATATCGTTGAGTCGAGCGAGGTTTTCCTTGACCCGCTCCAGCTTGCGTTCGCTCAACTCGCGCCGTCCTTTGAACAGGGCCAATCCGGCGGCTTCCTCGATCAACGATCGCAGCTCCTCGGGCTTGGCGTGGATAATTTCCTCGATTTTGCCCTGTTCAATGATTGCGTAGCCACGGCTGTGGATCTGTGCGGCCAGGAAAAGCTCGGTGATATCCTTGAGCCGGCAGGGAATCTTGTTGAGCAGATATTCCGAATCACCGGACCGGAAGACGCGGCGGGTGACGCAGACCTCGCTCAGCGACGAGAACGGATCGGGCAGGCCGCCATGGTCGTCGGCTTCCAGGATCAGCGACACCTCCGCCATCCCGGCGGCGGGGTTTCTGTCGTTGCCGGCATAGATCAGATCCTCAGTGGATTTGCCGCGCAAGCGGGTCGGCGCCTGCTCGCCCAAAACCCACCGGATCGCGTCAACGATATTGGACTTGCCGCATCCGTTAGGACCGACGACCGCGGTGCTCCCCGGTGCGAAACTGATCTGGGTATGTTCGAGAAACGATTTGAACCCTACTACTTCCAGGGCCTTCAGATGCATACACCTACCCCGCCTCCGCCACCTCTACCCCCGAGATGTTACAGACCAACATTACAGTATTTGAATAAATCCACAAGTGGTTGGGCCGGGTAATTTGAAACAACCACAATTAGGCCGAATCTCACCTATTGTGGATAATGTGGACAACCGCTCTGACCGTCCCGGCAGCAGCGAGGGTTTACCAGAAAGGTGGCGGCGCGCAGCTAATCCTGAATCAGTTCGCTGTTCCAGTAGGCGCTATCCAGAGTACTCAGGAACGGCATCCATTCCTTATGATGGCGCAGGCTGAAATTCTCCAGATTAAAGGCAGTCCATTCGGGCCGGCGGGGCTTCTTGATCAGACGCATCCCGGCCTCCTCCGGCGTGCGCCCGCCCTTTTTGCGATTGCAGTTATGGCAGGAACAAACAACGTTTTCCCATGACGAACCGCCACCCCGAGAGCGAGGGACCACATGATCGAGGTTCAGTTCCGAGCGCGAGAAGCGTCTTCCGCAGTATTGGCAGGTATTGCCGTCACGGGCATAGATGTTGAAGCGCGAAAACCGCACATGACGCCTCGGAACCCGCTCATAGGCGAGCAGAAGCAGAACCCTGGGAACCCTGATGAACCCGCCAACGATCCCCACACGTTCGTGATGTAGTTCGACGGCAAGGTCGCGCCAGCTGTCAAAGTCGAAGGTTCGGTAATGCTCGTCGACGGCATGAGCGACGCCCTGGTAAAGCAGCGCAAACGCACGCTTGACGGAGGTGATATGCACCGGGAGATAAGACCGGTTCAGCACCAGGACCTTGCTGTTGAGCAGGTTTATCCCGGCTGCACTGACAAGAGAATCTGCTGCGGCAGCCATTTTAAAACAGCTTTATCCATCAAACAATCCAAGTCAAGCGACGTAGCGCTTTGCCGGCCCGCCTTGCGTCCGCTCGCCGTCATTTCCTATGATTGTGATGGTGGAGTACGCAGGGAAGGTGGTGGCAGCAGGCGAGTTCAGTTTCGGGGGTGACGCTCGCATCGAGTCCTCGCGGCTTCGGTCACCAACTCCCCCCTCCATTCGGGCTCTCGGCCCGACCATCCGCCCCGGAACGAGCCTGGTGTGAAACGCGAATTGATTATTAACGCCTCGGCGCTCGAAGTAAGAGTCGCGCTGTTGGAGGATCGCACACTGACCGAATTCATGGTCGAGCGCAACACGCAACGCGGATTGGCCGGCAATATTTACAAGGGCCGGGTGATGCGCGTGCTGCCGGGGATGCAGGCTGCCTTCGTGGATATTGGTTTGGAAAAGGCTGGTTTCCTGCACGTCTCGGATTTTCTCGACGAAGTCGGCGCCTTCGGTGCCCTGGCCCGCGAGATGGAAGAGGGTGAGGTCGAGACCGAGCCGGTCGAAGGAGCGCAAGCCGATCCTGAAGCTGAATCCGACGGGGCCGAAGAACTGGCGCAGCACGACACGTGTGAGGAGCTGGAAGCGGTCCAGCACCGTCGCCCACACCGTCGCGTTGGGCGGCGCAGCCGGCTGCCGATCGAGCAACAGTTGCGCCGCAACCAGGAGATCATTGTGCAGATCGCCAAAGAGCCGATCGGCACCAAAGGATCGCGTTTGACCTCCTTCATATCGCTCCCCGGACGCCATCTGGTCTACATGCCAACCACCAATCATCTGGGGATGTCGCGGCGGATCGAAAGCGGGGAGGAACGCAATCGCCTGCGCACCATCGTCAATGAAGTGCGCCCCCCGCAGGGAGGGTTCATTATCCGCACCGCCTGCGAAGGCGTCTCCAAGCGTGAAATCCAGCAGGACGTAACCTACCTGACCCGGCTGTGGGCCGACGTGGTCAAAAAAGCGGAGAGCCAGCCGCCCGCCACGCTGCTTTATGCCGATCTCGACCTGGCTTTGCGCGCAATTCGCGACCTGTTTTCCAGCGACGTCGATCGCCTGTGGTGCGACCATCCGCAAACCTACGAGCGCATCACGCAGTTCGTTCAGCAATATCTGCCGCGCCTGCGTTCGCGCGTGTCGCTTTACGAAGGCCAGGAGCCGATCTTTGATCACTTCGGAATCGAACCGCAGATCGAGCGGGCGTTGGAGCGCAAGGTGTGGCTCAAATCGGGCGGCTACCTGGTCTTCGACCAGGCCGAAGCGCTGACCGCGATCGACGTCAACACCGGCCGCTTCGTAGGCAAAAAGAACCAGGAGGAAACCGTCCTCAAGACCAACCTCGAGGCGGTCGAGGAAGTCGCCAATCAACTGCGGCTGCGCAATATCGGCGGCATCATCATCGTCGACTTTATCGACATGACCAGGGAGAGCAACCGCAAGCGCGTCAGCGAATCGCTGTCGCAGGCGCTTAAACGCGACAAGGCGCGCACCTCGATGTTCAAAATCTCGGAACTGGGGCTGGTCCAGATGACCCGCAAGCGCACGCGCGACAGTCTTCAGGCCATGCTCACCGAGCCCTGCTCCCGCTGCAACGGACGCGCCGTGGTCAAGTCGCTTCCGACCTTGGCGGGCGAAGTGCTGCGGGCAATCCAGCGCGACGCCAGCCGGCGCAATCACGGCGGGATGCTGCTGGTGAAGCTCAATCCCGACATGGCGCGCTACCTCTACGGCCCCGGCTTCAAGGGGCTGGAAGAACTGGAGCAACGCTTCGAGGTAAAAGTAATCCTCAAATCCAAGGAAGGTTTGGAGCCCGGCGCCTTTGAAATCAGCCAGGCGCCGGCCGCAGCGTAAAAGGAAGAGGAGATCGAGGGCAGACCCTTCAGGGAAGCGGCCAAGGTTTCATCTCCTCTTTCGCGGCCCCCTCTTTCCCTCACTCTCACCTCCCCAGCGCCTGACGATATCGCCCAGCGCCTCAATGGCGTGCTGTGTATTTTATGCCGCGGACCACTTGCCGTCGCGAAACACGAACAGGAAATGGTAGAAATTGTTGTAGAGTTTCTTGGCAACTATCCGGTCAGCAACATCGGTTTCGGGCCAGAACGCGGTGAGCTACAACGGAGCCTGTCCTGAGCGCAGCCGAAGGAACAACGCCACCCGGCTGACCCAGCTCACCCGAAGCGGCACCGGCACGGTGACAATCGGCTACGACAGTGCCGACCGGCGCATCACGCTGACCTGTCTGTGTCACTGACAGTTAAAGATGTCCGCCCCATAAGCAGTTAAAGATGTCCGCGTGATTGAGTTGAGAGTTGCGAAGCCTCCGTGGTTTTCAATGGCTTAGTTTTTCGCCCGTCGCTCCTCGTCCTTGTGGTGGGAGCGCGGCGAAAAACTACCGCTTCCGAATCCACGCCGGCAGTGCAGGGTGCCGTTGGGAAACTGATGGACCTGGACCGGGCAGCGCACGAAGTGCATGCGAATCCAGGAATTGAATCTGCTGCTGGCGCGAATCCTGCCGCGCTCCGCAACGGGCGAGCGCGGATGAGCCCCGGGCTGCAGCCCGTGGTCGCCGAACAGTGCGCCGCAGCACCCAGGCCAGCGCCTCAAAGGTCGAAAGCGTGCCCTCCTGGGCGAAGAACCCGGCGTAAAGGATGCGCCCGTCGGCGTCATCCAGCGCCACCACCAGGTCGCGCATGGCAAGACCTGCGATCCACTCATGGGTGGAAGCATCCAGATGGACCAGCATCCCGACCAGCGGACGGCGCTCGCGCCGGCGGCGCTATTTGCCCCGTCCGGGCTCCTTCTCCACGATTCCCGCCTCCTGCAGCGTCATCCGCGCATAGGTGTACGACACCGCTTATGACCCGGACATCTTTAGTGCTTAACACACTTTGCGGACACTAGTTGACCATCACGTTACAAGAATTTAAACTACCGGCGGAACACGTCCGTTAGACCACCTATGGCCGCATACACGGAGCTCACTGCAGATTTACTCGAGGAGCTCGCCGACGATTACGGATTCGGCCGGATCAGCGGTGCGGCACCTATCCCGCAAGGCTCCGTCAATTCCAATTACCTGCTGGAGACGCCCAAGGGCAAATACCTGCTGCGCATCGACGAAGCCAAGGGCGAGATGGAGGTCAAGCGCGAAATCGACCTGCTGTCTTTCCTGCACAAGCATTCCTTTCCCTGTCCCCATCCGTTGCAGGATCGCAAGGGGCGTTATTACCGCGAATACCGCAACCGTTGCCTGTCGATCAGCAAGTACGCCGAAGGCCATATGGTGCAGCCCGAAGGGTTGCGGCCCAGCCAGCTCGAATGGGTGGGCCGGGTCCTGGCGGAACTGCACATCATCGGGAAGGGTTACAAGAAAGGCATCGACAATCGCTTCAGCTTCGAGCGCATCGCCGACCTTTACAACAATGTGCGCGGCAAGCTGCCTTCCTATTTCCGGCGCATCACACGGACGCTGGACGACGAGATCGATTACCTTAACCGCTATCTTGAAACCAAGCTGCCCAAAGGCATTATCCATGGCGACCTGTTCGCCGACAACATGCTGTTTCGCGGCGACCGCCTGACCACGGTGCTCGATTTCGAGGCCGCGTGCCGGGGCAAATTCATCTTCGATATCGCCACCGCGGTCAATGCGCTGTGTTTTGTGAACGGCCAGTACTCGCTGGATCGGTTCCGCCATCTGCTGCGGGGCTACGAATCGTTGCGGACCTTGTCCTTAGCCGAATGGGACGCCTTTCCCAACGAACTGCGTTACTCCTCGCTGCGCTTCACGGTCACGCGGCTGCGTGATTTCTTCCTGCAGCCGGCGGATGGAGCCACCCGGGAGCACAAGGATTTTCGCGAATTTTTCGAACGCTTGAGGATTTTGCGCCGCGAAAAGTCCGGCGGCATGGAGGCGCTCCTGATGGCGATGGCGACCGGCTACGATTACCGCAAATATCAGAAGATCAGGGCCAGCGAAAAACCCTAAGCCCGGCGCGCGCCACATGCCTATGTGCCTCCCATCTTCCCTCGCTGTACACGCCTCTTGTCCCAACTGGGGTTACGGCGCAAGCGCGCCCTGGCGCACGCGCTGATACAGCTTGATGTCTAAGCTTCTTGAGCATTTGGCCAGCGACACTCCGTCGTTGTGGATCGAAGTCAGCCCTCCCCGCGGCATCAACACCGAATCGCTGATTGGGCGATTGGCCACCTTGCGCCACAAGATCGACGCCATCAACCTGACCGACAATGCGATGGCCAAGGTAAAGCTGTCGGGACTGGTCTTCGCAATCATGATCAAGCAGCGGCTGGGAATACCGGTGGCGTTGAACTTCTCCTGCCGCGATCGCAATCTTCTGGCCCTTAAATCCGACCTGCTGGGCGCCGCCGCCACCGGTATCGACGCCGTTGTGGCGCTGACCGGCGACAAGGTACAGCCCGGCTCTCATGCCGAAGCGCGCAGCGTGCACGACGTTGACGTGTTCGGACTGTTGCGCATCATCGGCGAACTCAAACGCGGCGATACGGGCGAAGGAAAGCGGCCGCTCAAGACGCTGCCTGCGTTGGTTGCGGGCGTGGTCGCCAACCCCAATCGCCCCAATTTTGAACGCGAGCTTGAACTGCTGGCACGCAAGGCCGACGGCGGCGCGCAATTCGTGATCACCCAGCCGGTGTTCAGAATCGATTTGGCCGAACGCTTCCTGGATCGGGCCAACGCGCTCGGTCTGCGGGTCGTGCTGGGAATCCTTCCCGTAAAGCGCGCCGAGATGGCCAATTATCTGAAAGAGCAGGTCAAGGACTTAAGCGGCGCCAGTCACCATTTCGACCGCTACTTTGGGTTGAGCGAGGCCCAGGCGCGCGCGCTTTCCATTAAACACAGCCTGGAGTTGATGGAGGCTTTGGCCCCGCGCGTGGCAGGGTTTAACATAATGAGCGGAGGCGGCCCTTCGCTGGCGATCGAGCTGGCAATGGAATTTGACCGGCAGCGAAGCCACCGCGCCAACCATTAGATGGCGAAAAGATGCTGCCAGGCCGGATTTCGGGGCGGTCGCGTGATCAGGCAAAAAGCGTATCGCCATCAGACATAAAGGAGAAATCTCCCCAAGCTTATCTCACGCTGGCGCCAAACCAGGGTGAGCGCGCAGGCGGCCCCTTTTAGATGCCGTCTGCCGATCCGGAGACACATCATGGCTGAAAACGCGGAATCAGCAGAGAGCGCGGTGCGCCGCCTGCTGCGGCATGTCGGCGAGGATCCTGAACGCGAAGGGCTGCTGCGCACTCCCTCCCGGGTGGTCAAGGCGTATGAGTACATGACCCGCGGCTACGCGCAGGATCCCAAGGCGGTAATCAACGGCGCATTGTTCGTCGAAGAGGATTATCAGGAAATTATCGTCTGCCGTGACGTTGATTTTTATTCCCTGTGCGAGCATCATCTGCTGCCCTTCATCGGCAGAGCGCACGTGGCCTACCTGCCTCGCCATCATATTATTGGTCTGTCCAAACTTGCCCGCCTGGTCGATATCTATGCGCGCCGGCTTCAGGTTCAGGAGCGGATGACCACCCAAATCGCAACCACCCTGATGGAACAGCTGAATCCGTTGGGCGTGGCCGTGGTCCTGGAAGCCGAGCACCTGTGTATGCGGATGCGCGGGGTCGAGAAGCAGAATTCCTGGGTAACGACGTCGGCGATGCTTGGGGTTTTTCGCACCAACGTCGAGACCCGTCAGGAATTCATGACGCTGATCAAGAATGGCAAATAGGAACGGGCCGAGTTGCCCGGCAATGGCGGCAGCGGACCCGGCATCGATGCAGCGGCTGGGCGAATACGCGCTGCGTTATGTCAAGCCCGGTCGCGTTATCGGGCTGGGGACCGGGCGCGCCGCGGAAGCATTCATTCGCGTGCTGATCGCCAGCGGTATCAAGGTGCGCGGCGTGCCGACCTCGCGCCGCAGCGAGCAGATAGCGCGCGAGGGCGGAATCGAAATCGTCGGGCTGGAGGGCGTGGATCGGATCGACGTGACGATCGACGGCGCCGACGAAGTCGATCCGCATCTCAATCTGATCAAGGGACGGGGCGGCGCGCTGGTGCGGGAGAAGGTCGTCGGTTCCGCGTCGCGTCGGGAAATAATCCTGGTCGGCTTCGAGAAGCTGGTGCGCCATCTGGGCGAACACCACCTGCTGCCGGTCGAAGTAGTGACGTTTGCTGCGCCGCTGTGTTTGCGGCGTTTAAAGCAACTGGGCCTGCGTCCGTCGCTCCGCCATAACGAGGACGGGAGCAATACGGTCTCGGATAACGGCAACCTGATTATCGACTGCAAGGTCGAGGGAAAAATCAACCCGCGCCGTCTCAACCGCGAGATCCTCGACATCCCCGGAGTCGTCGATCACGGTCTGTTTTTGGGTATCGCTCACACCGTGCTAGTCGCCCAACCCGACGGCAAGATCAAGACTATGACCCGCCCCCGGAACGCGGCATCTTGATAAAGGCTCAGATCCTCTTTTATCCGCACCCTGCTATACCTTCACGTTCGGACAATGGCTGCAGAGATAGCCTTTCTAAGGCGAGGGCGGGCGTCCCCGCTCTATAGAAGAGCCAAAAAAAAGAACAGGACTCGGTTAGACGAACGCGTGAACAACCGGGCGCTGTCGTGCAACGCCGGCCGCTTAGAAGCGGGCCATGGGCACTGACACTCCCGGAATCGGAGAGCGGGTGCGGAAGATCCTGGCGCGTGCCGGCGGCTCAACGGTATCGGGTTCCTGAGCCAGGTACCGTTCATCCCCGGTCATGATATAGAGATCCTGCATATCCTTACCGCCAAACACGACGCTCGCCACGAGAGTTAAAGGAACCTTGATCTGCCGGTCCACTGTCCCATCGTTGCGAAAACGCACGACTTCGCCGCCATAGGCGGCCGCCACCCAGACCCCGCCTTCCACATCGACCGCCAATCCGTCGGGCATCCCGTTTGGCACCTTTCCAAACGGGCGTCGATCCTTCAGCGAGCGGTCAGGCGCAATATCGTACACATAAACGGTATCGCCGCCCGAATCCGAGTGGTACAGCAGCTTGCGGTCGGGGCTGAACCCGAGTCCATTGCTGAATACGATTCCATCCCACATGGGAACTAATCTGCCGGGTGGATCGATCCTGAACAGCATGCCGGGAGGCGTCACCTCGGGCCGGGGATGCTCAAATGGGTTGAAGCCGAAAACCCCGGCATAAAGGCTACCCTGATAGTCGGGAGTCATGTCATTGAACTGGAGCGGCTTGCCTTCAAAATGGGTTACGATGTCGCGGGTCCGCCCGGTGCTCTCGTCCCACGCGAACACTCCGCCCTCGCCGCAAAGAACCAGTCCGCCGCCTTCGTTGAAGGCCATCCCGCCGATATGTTTGCGCGCCGGGATGAGCGTCTCGATCCGGCCGCCGGGACTGCGCCGGTGGATGCCGCCCAGCACCATATCGGAGAAATAGAGCCGGTCGTGTTGGTCGACTCGCGGGCATTCCAACAGACCGAATGCGGACGCCAAAAGCTCCAGTTCCATGCCTGACTCTCCTCGCCCGATGTATCTTTGTTCGCAAAAAACCGGCAGTCACCGGGACCGCAGCACGACACCTGGAGTGGCGCCCGTATATTCGTTGTTCTGATGCACGGGGACGCCGTTAACGATTACGTATGCCATCCCTTGCGCCGGCGCGACCAGTCTTCGATGGCCGCCGGGCAGATCGCTGCGATACACACCCTTGCGGGGCGAATCCACCTTGTCGAAGTCGAAGATGGCGATGTCGGCGGCAAAGCTGGGCGCAATCCGGCCGCGGTCATGCAGATTGAGCAGCGCCGCCGGCTCCGAGGTGAGCCGCTTGATCGCGAATTCCAACGTAAGGGCTTTTCTCTCCCGGACCCACTTGCCCAGCAGATACGTGCAGTAGCCGGCGTCACAGATCTGGTCGAGATGCGCACCGCCGTCCGCCAGTCCAATCAGAGTCCGCGGATCATTGAACAGTATTGGGAGCGTGTCCTCGCTTGCGAACAGCGGCACGAGATAGCGGGTCTTCAGTTCATCTCCGAGCGGCAGTTCGATCAGCGTATCGAACGGGTCCTGTTTGCGCCGCCTGGCGGCTTCGGCCAGCGATTTGCCGGTCAGGGACGGGTCAGCGGCGCATTCCACGATTTCGATCTCGTCGGGATGGCCGAAGAAGGCCACCCGATGGATCGGGTTCGCGTTAAGCTGCTCGCGCAGCATCCCGCGAAATTGCGGATCCCGATAGAGCCTTATCTGTTCGTCCACGGGATGGTTGTAGAGTTGCTTGTTACAGGGCAGAGACGAGAATAACAGCGGCTCGTGCAGGTTCAGTTCGACCATCAAGGGCCGGCACGTAACCTGCGGAATCGCGCGGCGTTTGATCAGGTGGTCCACCTTCTGCAGCACGTCCAGGCCTTTGTCCGGGCGATCTTCCCGAATTCGGACCGACGACCACGTAATTGGCCGGCTGCTGCGGTTTACCAGCAGTTCCAGGAGTTGGTATTCACTTTCGGTCATGGTCCCCGGGTTTTGCGTCAGCCTTATCTGGATTATTCCTTTGCCCAGTTCTCGTAGTCCATCAGCGTACGCTCCCAGTTCATCGTTGCTGGCCAGCCGGCAGGCGATCGGCTTGCCCTGGTAGCCGATATCGCCCTCGCAGATCGTGGTGGAAAATCCCATCGCGCCGGCTGCCACCGTTTCGCGCAGCAACGCCTTGATCTTCATCGTCTCTTCGGCGGTGGCCGCCCGCTCCAGCGCGGCCGGTCCCATCACGAAATGGCGGAACGGGGTCAGAGGAGCCAGAAACGCCAAATTGATCGCGGTGCCGCGCCGCTGCGCCGCGTCCATGTACTGGGGGAAGGTCTCCCAATCCCAGGTCAGCGCCGCTTTCAACACCTCGATCGGAATTGCTTCAAGATTGACCAGATCCCACGCCGCCACGTCCCGCGATTGTGGGTCCTTTTTGCACGGAGCGATTCCAACGCCGCAATTACCCAGCAACACCGTGGTGACTCCATTCCACGAAGAACTGGTGACCTGCGGGTCCCAGCAAATCTGGGCGTCATAGTGGGTGTGCGGGTCGACAAAACCGGGACTGACGATCAAATTGGAAGCGTCTATGACCCTGTGAGCCTTCCCTGCCAGCCCTTTCCCGACCTCGACGATTTTGCCATCCGCGATACCAACATCGGCCTGGTAGCGGGGCGACCCGGTACCGTCGACTACGGTTCCGTTCTTAATCAGTAGATCAAAGGCCATGAGGAATCTCCCTTGATATCAGCCAGAGTCAGATTTCCAGATGCTGTTTCGGGTCCGAATCCACCAGGCAACTAGAACCATGAAGACGCCGTTGGGTCATGGATTTGCGGCCCGCCACGCCTTCCACGGTTCGATCGAACCGACCGATTCGGGCTTGCCGTGCGAGGGCAGCGGCCGTGAACCCGGCGTCACTTCAAACGGGGAAGTCAGGTTGAGCTCCCGTCCGAACTGGCGCAGCGCTGGCATAACCTCTTTGCCCAACAGTTTCAAATTATTCTCGCGCTGCTTGCGCGTAATCGGACCGTCATTCTGCCACAATAGGAAAATGCCGGGTCTCAGGGTCTCGAGCACGACCCGCAATTTCCGGATTACAGTATCCGGAGTGCCGCAAATGATGTTCAGATTTTTTACTCCTTCGGTGTGGGAGTCGAGGACCAGCTTGCGCGTGCCTTCTATATCAACGGCGTTCTGCTGCCACACCTTGGAGCGATGGTCGACTTGCGCCGTGGAAATCGCGGCTTCCGGGGATTTGCCGGTTATGGTCTGGAATGGGCCGCCGCCGGCATTGTCCGGATTCGCGAACTGCTCGGCCAGACGCCGGACTGCGTTCTTGGAAACGTAGCCTGACGGAAAGAAGAATTGCGGCAGGGAGAACAGGCTATAGCCTGACCCCGCGCCCCCGAAGACCGACTGCTTGGAGATCTCGTAAGCTTCCTTCTCGGTTTCCGCCACGTACACATTCTGCAGGAAGCCGAAGTTCTCGGGGCCGATCTGGTATCCGGCGGCGGCGGCGCGATCGCGGTACACGTTCCACAGTTCAACCGTGGGTTCCAGTGCGGTAGCCAGTCCCATGTAAGGATAGCGCTTTGCCGCCGCCCAGATCACGGTCTCCGGACTGAGCAGCCCCGGAATCCACATCGGCGGATGCGGCTTCTGCATCGGCAGCGGCCACGGATCGACGAAGCGGTAATGAAAATGCTTGCCTTCGTAACGCCACGGGCCCGGCTGGGTCCATGCCTTGACGATGAAGTCGTGAGCTTCCTCGAAATATTCCCGGTTATAAGCCGGATTGGAGTTGTGCGCGAATTGTTCGCAACCCGTACCCCGCACCCATCCGGTAATCAGCCGCCCGCCGGAGATCACGTCGATCATGGCCAGTTCTTCGGCTAGCCGCAGCGGGGCGCCGAGCGGCAACGGATTACCCATCATGATGATCCTTACCTTTTTGGTAATCCGCGCCAGAATCGCCGCTTCCACATCCATCACGCCGCCCATGGTAAAGGGCGTGCCATGATGCTCGTTCAGCCCGACGCCGTCGAAGCCGAGATCTTCAGCCAGCAGCTTTTCATCGAGATACTCATGGTACAGTTGATACCCTTTGGCCGGATCGAAATAGCTGTTTGGCGTTCCGAAAAAACCCTTCTCGATTACCCGGTCCTGCGGCGCATAGCGGTAGGGACGCTCGGTGAAATAAGCCAGATGCATTCTCGTTACTCCCGTGCTTCGGATTACAGCCCGTAAAGCCGAGCACAATTGTCCCACAGGACCTTGCGTTGCGACGCCTGGCTCAGCGGCAGCTTGAAAAAGGTCTCGACGGAGCGGGGAAACCTACTGTCGGGATGGGGATAGTCGGTGGAAAATACCACGTTGTCATCGCCGAACCATTCCACGTACTGGCTGATGGTGCGTTCTTCCGCCTCGACCGACACGTAGCAATTGGTCAGGAAATACTCCGACGGTTTTTTGGAGAGCTTGACCTCGAATTTGCCGATGTAATCCACGTAATGGTCATCCAGCCGCCCGAAAAACCAGGGTGCCCAACTGCAGTTGGCCTCCAGCAGTCCCAGGCGCAGCCGGGGAAAACGCTCGAACACCCCGCCGGCACAGAAGCACACCGCCGCCATCATCGGTCCCAGCACGTGCAGAAACTGATGCTGCATCATCAGGTACTGCATCAGTCCCAGGCTGAAATCGGTCAGGCTGTCCGGCCCGGTCCCGTGAAAGACCACCGGCACGTCCAGCTTTTCGCACTCCGCCCACAGCGGATCATAGGCGGGATGATACCAGGGCCTTTTATTGACTATGCCGGGGGCGAGAAAGATCGCCTTGAAGCCCAGTTCCTTGACGCACCGGCGGGCTTCCTGCGCCGCGAGACCCGGATCATGCGGCGCGATCAGGGCAGCAGCCAAAAGGCGCTTGCGATCGGCGCCGCAGAAGTCGAATAGCCAGTCGTTGTAGGCCCGCGCGATAGCTGCCGCGAATCGCGCTTCCAGTCCCCGGGCGCCGATTTGCTCCGTACTGTCGGTGCCCAGGATTGTCAGCGCACGGGTCGGGTAATTGATCGACACGTCCACGCCTTCCTGGTCCATCGCCTGCAACTGCGAGAAGCAATCCCAACTGCGCTCGACCGCGAAGGCGTACGCCGTGGTCTGCGGCTCCATGTGGGCTTTCAGAGGTTCGAACCAGTTGATGGCCTCGGGGTTGAAGTTTTCCTTGCCCGGAAGCGATATGAAACCGAGCCGGGGATGCTCTGCCGGATGGCCCTGCGGCGCGCCCTCCTTGAACCCGGAATCGATGTAGCGATCCCACAGATCGTACGGCTCCATCAGATGCATATCCGAATCCATCACCGGGATGCCCTTATAAGACATGGTTCAGCCTCCCAGAACCGCTGCGACTCAGCACTTTTATCACTCCAGTGAATCGCCTTCCCCGAACCTATATTCCGTACAGGCGCGCGCAATTGTCCCACAGGAATTTCCGCTTGGCGGTGCCGCTCAGCGGCAGCTTCATGAACAGCTCGACCGCGTGTGGGAACCTGCTGTCCGGATGCGGATAGTCGGTGGAAAAGACGACATTGTCGTCGCCGAACCATTCCACGAAGTTTTTGACCGCGTGCTCCTCTGGTTCGACCGAAACGAAGCAGTTGCTCTTGAAGAATTCCGAGGGCTTCTTTGACAGCTTGATTTCGAACCTGCCGGTGTAGTCCAGGTAGTGATCGTCCAACCGCCCCAACAGCCACGGCGCCCAACTGCAGTTTGCCTCCAGGAGCCCTACGCGCAGCTTCGGAAAACGGTCGAACACGCCGCCTGAACACAGACTTACTCCGGCCGACATCGGGCCCAGGCAATGCGAAAACGTATGCCGCATCATCAGCGACTCGGTCAGCCCCAGGCCGAAGTCCGTCAGTTGATCCGGGACTCCGCCGTGGAACCCGACCGGGATGTCCAGACGCTCGCATTCCGCCCACAGCGGATCGTAGTCGGGATGATGCCACGGGCGGCCCTTGATCAGGCCCGGCAGCAGGAAGATGCCCTTGAAGCCGAGTTCCTTGACGCAGCGCCGGGTTTCGGCCACCGCGGCGTCCACGTCGTGCGGGGCAACCATGGCAACCCCGATCAGGCGCCTGGGATCGGGCGAGCAGAAGTCACGCATCCAGTCGTTGTACGCGCGGGCGATCGCAACGGCGAAAGCCGGCTCGATGCCTCGCTCTCCGACGAACTCCACGCTGTCGATTCCCAGCACCGCCAGGCCTTTGGTCGGGTACTGAAAGGCAATATCAATACCTTCGCGGTCCATTGCGTGCAGTTGCGATACCCCGTCCCAATTCCGTTCCACCGCAACTGTGTAATCGGCCATCTGCGGTTCCATGTGCTGAACCAGCGGGCCAAACCATTTGAGCCCGACCAGCGGGCTGGTCAGTTGCTTGCCCGGCATCTCGACGCCATGGAGGCGCGGATGGTGAACTTCCTTCGGACCTGCGGGCGCGGCGCTTCGATAGCGGGGATCGATATAGCGCGTCCACAGATCCCCGGGCTCCATCACGTGCATATCGGAGTCCATTACCTTGAGTCCCTTGTATGCCATGGCTGGTCCTCGCTTGTGTTCTCCAAGCGGAAAGATATGATGGCCGCTCCTTAAGATTCTTGAAGGAAATCGGCGTTCTTTGAAGGAATCGGGCAAACGCACCGAGAGACAACTGGCGATTTGCGGCGCGGCTTGCTACTGCCGGCCTGACGGATCGCCGTTGAAAACGCCCAGCAATTGCCGCTTTTTATTCAAGCAATGCCGTTTCTTTTCAAGACCAGGTGAGGTGCGATAACTTTTTTGGCCGTGCCGTTGTCGAAGTCACGGTAACCCTGCGGCGAATCTTCAACGCGCCGCCGGCACGGGTGATTTGCATTACCGAATTGAGCACGCTTGCGGGATGTTTCCGGCCTGAGTCGCCGGCGTGACCACATGGATGCCGTTGGGCGGAGCAAGTTGAAGAGTCGGGGGCGCCGCAGGTGTCGGCGTGCCTCAAGTGGCGCGGCCCGGGAAACCTGGCGCCTTCGCCAACGAACAGAATGCGCCTCAGCCGCGCCCTGGCCGCGCGCCCCCGCCTGAGATCAATGCCACCTTGTCTTGGTCCATCCTACTCCCTCCTGTCTGGATCGCGAAGGGTGAAGTTAAGCCTGTCCAGTGGTCTTGAGAAAGATCGGCCGTTTCCTGAAAAAAGGCACTAATAGTTTTAACGCCTTTGACGCCCCGGCGAAGCGAGTATCGAGAAGGGTTAGCCGACTACAAAGCGCAAAAGGAGGGAAAGAACGGCGCTACTAAGTGAAGGCGGGATCAGCAGCCGAGGACGAACTTTTTCGGGGTGACACCCGTTATCTTGTGGAACACTCGAGTAAAATGGCTCTGGTCGCTGAACCCGAGCTGGAGACTTATGTCGGCGATACTTAATTTGCCTTCGCGAAGTAGCCGTTTCGCCTGCGTGACCCGCGACCTGAGAAGATACTGGTGAGGCGTCATTCCCATCCTCTTTTTGAACAGCCGGGCGAATGTATAGGGAGCCATCTGCGCATTCGCGGCCATCTCCTCCAGCCGCAGATCCCCGGCCAGATTTGCCTCGATATACTCAATTGTCTGCCGGAGCCGGTTCCCCGGCATTCCTGCGGTGATTTCCCGTAATTTTGGCGGCCACGCGCAATAATGGCGCGCGAGGTAAACCGTGAGTGACGCCCCCAGCAATTCAGCATAAAGCCGCCCGGAAGGGCAGCCCGCCGATACCTCCATCTGAAGCGCCGCTCCGAGGCTGAAGATGTTCGGATCCCTAACCGAGGTCTGATCACGCAACTCCACAATCGCGGGGGCGTCATCCTGCAACACGCGCGTGAAAATGCCGGGACCCAGCTCGATCACGAACAGCTCAAACGTTCGCTCGCAACCGCCCGCCGGCGTCGCGCTTCCCGCTGAAGCCAGATGGGCGCCGCCCGGGTTCAGGAAGGTATAGTGTTTACGGCCGTTCTCATACCAGTAGGCTGGCGTAGGGCCGGCCATGTGGATGCACAGGTGATGATTTAAGTAGGTCTTGCCGCGGTTGCTATAATCCGAGAGACGGTACTGTTCGCACAGTATGCCGTCCCATTGGGATCGCGCGCTGCTAAGAAGGGGAGCAGTTTCGAAGGCGGTAAGAGATCGACCATTCTCGACGGCGCCAATTCGGCGCTGTTCCGGCCCATGTTGCGGATCGGCCGCCGGATCCGTTTCTGTGTGCGCTGGCACTTCCGGACTTTTACGTTCGGCCATATCGGTGCCCACTTCGAAACGGTTCAGGCAAACGGTTCGGGATAAAATCCTGGCTCACCCCTTTCTAGCTCCCCCCTTTTATCTTGGCCGTTTCCGTGCGAGCGCTCAGCGTAATTATCGGCCGTGCGATCCATTCGTCAAGAGTCTCGCGCCCTATTATCGCGCGCTGCTGGCCGATGCTCCGGTAAGGGTCCGGATGAGCACACTCAGTACCCTGGCTTCTCGTTACGCCGGCGCGCTCACGATTTTTCCCGGCATGGAGCAAGGCCGACATTTCATACCAACGCTCCTTCAACGTAAAGCGCAAGCCGATGGCGCCGATTCAGCCCTGAAAACCGCGGCACCTGCAAGCCTCGTCCGCGCCATCCGAGGCAGCACAACGGTCAGGTTTGGAATCAGGTCAACCTGTAGAGTTTTGCCGCGTTCCTCCACAGCAGCTTTTCGCGTTCTTCCTGCGTGTTGTGGCGTGTCTGCGCGGCGATCGCGTCCCAGGATTTCGGCCAGGTGGTCACGCTATGCGGATAGTCCGAGGCCCACATCAGATTATCCGCGCCGGTGAACTTGACGTTGGCGCAGGCCACCTCGTCGTCCATGAAGGTAAAGAAAATCTGACGCCGGATATACTCGCTGGGCGGATTGGGCAACTCCAGCTCGGACCAGTAGCGCTGGCGCTTCCATTGATCGTCGCACAGGCGCTCATAGTAAGCGACCCAGCCGGCGTCGCTTTCCGCCGACACCAGCTTCAAATTCGGATAGCGATGCAACGCGCCGCTGAACAGGATGTGGGTCACCGGCTCCAGCGCGGCGAAGAAGCGCAGCACGATGCCCGCCACCATCAGCTTGCCGCCCACGTCCGAGGTGCCGCGAGGCACGTACTTGCCGGTGGCGCGATGGAAGTGCAGCGGGATCTGCATCTCGGACGCTGCCGCCCATAACGGCTCGTAATACTTGTCAGTGTAGAGTTTCTCGGGATAGGTCAGGAGGAAGGCGCCGCGGCAGTTCTTCTTCGCAATGCGCTCCAGTTCTTTGAGGATCTCGTCCATCCCGTCGTCGATCGGCAGCACTCCCAACGCCACCAGGCGTTGCGGGTCGACCGCCTGGAACTCGTCGAGCAACCAGTCGTTGTATGCGCGCACGCAGGCCAGCCGCAGCTCGCGATCCTTGATCGCGGCGGCGATGCCCATTCCGATCCCGCCATAGAGCACGCTGCAATCGACCCGGTCCATCGCCTGGTCGGCCAGGTGCGCCTGGGCGTCCCAGTTGCCTTTGCGCAAATCGGAGAAGCGCAGGCCGTGATCCTTGAACTGCTTGAAATCCGCCTTGCCGGCCATCGCGTCGAGGCCGAAGGAGCGCGGCTTGCGTCCCTCCCAGCTCCATCCCTGGCCGCCGTCCTCGCACTCCACGATTTTCGGGCCCGCCTCCTTCATTGCGGCGGGCAGGCGATCCTGAAATGCGTTGGGTGCTTCGAGCACGTGCGAATCGCCGGAAATTGCACGGTATTCCATGGTTAACTACGCTTCGGACTTCTGAATGCAAAAAGGCTACATCAGCGCAAAGATTTATGCCATTGGGTGCGCCGGCCCAATCTGCTATGAGCAACCGCAGTTGGATGGTGGGCGCATGCCCGGAGGTAATCGGTTTTCCAAAACGCGCCGAAGCTATGGCGCACGCGAAACCGCAAGAGGAACTCTGCTATGAAAGCCGCCGTTTTCAGAGGTGCGGGACAGCCGCTCTTGATCGAAACTGTGCCCGATCCAACTCCCGGCCCGACCGAGATGATAATCAAAATCGCGCGCTGCGGAATCTGCGGCACCGATATTTCGATGAGCGCCGGACACGGCGAAGTTCAGCCCGGTCAGATTCTTGGACATGAGATGGCCGGCGAAGTCGTGGCGATCGGATCCGCAGTCAGGAATTTCAAGGTCGGAGATTTGGTTGCACCGATGTCGTTCGTGCCGTGCGGCGCCTGTCCCGACTGCCTCAAAGGCGAACCGATGTGGTGTCCCGAATGGCTTGGCGGCAGCGGAGGTTTCGCCCAGTTCGGTAAGGGCGGCCATCTGGCGACGGTCAAGCTGCCCGAGAATCTCGCGCTCAACGACGCGGCGCTGATTGAACCGGCCGCGGTCGGACTGCACGCCGTACGGATGGCCGGGATGAAACCCGACGCGCGGGTAATGGTGATCGGCGCAGGACCGATCGCGTTGGCAACCATTTTTTGGGCGCGGCGGCTGGGCGCGGGACCAATCGCGGTCACTGCCGCATCCAATCGCCGCGCGCCGCTGGCGATGAAGATGGGCGCCACCGCGTTTGTGGCTGCGGGCGCCGAACTCGCTGCCAATGCCGCCGAGGTTTTGGGTGGACCACCCGAACTGGTCTTCGAAGCGGTGGGCAGGGAAGGAATCCTGGGCCAGGCCCTTAACTGCGTCGCCCAACGCGGCACCGTCGTGTCGCTGGGCTTCTGCACCGTGCCGGACACCGGGATGGTTCCCGCGGTAGGTCTTTTCAAGGAAGTGCGGATCCAGTTTTCGATGGTTTACGACATGCGCGACTACCGACTAACCGCTGAAGTGCTGGGCACCAGCCCTCTGCCTGCGATGGTCACCGAGACGGTCGGCTTCGATCGGTTTCCAAGCACGTTCGAATCACTGCGCGGACCCACCACCCATGGCAAGGTGATGCTGGACCCGTGGTCCTGACGCCCTCGTGTTTGGGTGTTTCATCCAGGATCGTATAACCTCCCCGGCAAAGGAAGCACCAATCATGGCTTACGGCGACACGCCATACGACGAACAGCTCAAACGGGCATGGGAAGAATTTTGCGACAAGCTCAAGAGCGCGCAGAGCCTGATCTTCAATGATACGCTGGGCGCGACGGCGCTGGATCGGGCGACCGGATTCCAGTACCTGTCGCGCTACATCTCCAAGGCGCTGAGCGAAAAATTCGAGAACGATCCGCTCTATCCGCAGTTGTGGCAGTTGCAGACGCCGACCAACAAATCCTTCGGCGACAATCCCGATTGCACTTACCTGGTGACCTGGCTCGATGGCGCACACACCTACAAAATTGCCGGCAATCGCGGCACCGTGTCATGGGTATCGTTCCTGGTCAACGGCGCCGAATTCAATATCACCCACTCCGCGATCAACAACAGCCAGCTCAAAACCGAATGGGACGGCAGTTTTCAGATCATGCTCAGCGCGCAGCAGCATCCTGGAAACTGGCTGAAACTGGGGCCCGGACCCAATTTCCTGTTTATCCGGCAGTTCTTCGGCGAATGGGATACCGAGGAGCCGATGTGGATCAGGGTCGAACGCGTCGGGGACTTCGAACCGCCGCCGCCGCTCACCCCGGAACGCCTGATTCGCGGTCTGGAGAACGCCGGCAACTGGTTCCTGTCGGACTCCAAACGATGGGTCGACTGGGTGGAGTTTTATTCGGACCAGCCCAACCAGTGGGTGAGCAAGATGCCGGGTTGGGCGGGTGACGGACAGACCGGATCGCTGGGGCGCCAACTGCAGTTCTGCTACTGGAAGATCCAGTCGGACGAGGCGCTGATCTTTGAAGTGAAGCCGCCGCGATGCGCCTACTGGAATTTTGAACTGGCTAATCGATGGTTCAATTCCACTGACTATCGTTACCGTTTCTCCTCGCTTAACGGAAAGCAGGCCGTTTACGAAGACGACGGCTCGGTGCGAATCGCCGTTTCACACGTCGATCCCGGAATCCCGAACTGGCTCGACGTCGGGGGGCACTGCGTGGGCATGGTCAATCAGCGCTGGGTCGAGGCGCAGGAGCATCCCGTGCCGACGGCGAAACTTATCAAGGTGGCTGACTTGCCGCGCCTGCTGCCGCCCAACGCGCGCCGCATCACGCCCGAGCAGCGCCGCGAACAGTTGCGCCGGCGCAAGATCGGCGTAGATCGGCGTTTTCCCGTGTAGCGACTACTAAAGGCGGTAGCGCTCGATGTAATCCGCGTACTTGCGGCGGATTTCCTGCGCGGTCAGGCCGTACTGTTCCGGCGTGTATTTGTGGAACCCCGGACGGGTATGGGCGTGCGCGTCCAGCCATGATTGCATCCTGCGCTCAGTGGGCTCGTCCAGCTTGAGGCCGAAATGCCGGTAGATGGCGCGCACGCCGCCCATCGTATCGTTCACGAACTCGCGGAAATCCACGTCCAGGAAGCGCTCGGGATTTCGATCGCGCACCTTCAGCGCGCGATCGATGCCGATCTTCCACAGCTCGAACTCGCGTCTGCCGCACTGCTTTGGGTCCGCCTTCGGTCCGAGGATAGCGCGCCGCCCGATCATTATCAGACTGCATACTGACGGCAGCACCGCGACCGGATCGCGATGGGTAAAAATGATGCTGGCGTCGGGAAACACTTCCAGCAGCGAATCCAGATACAACAGATGCGATATATTGCGCAGCAGCCATCGTCGGTTCGGATCGTTGAAACCGATGAGCTTCAGATTGTCCCGATGGCGGTAGTAGTTCGGCGTCTCGTCCTGCGCCATCCACCATTCGTCGTAGCTCGGCGTCGCCATGCTGGCGCCGAAGGTATTGTGCACGAACCGCTGAAGCATCATGTATAGACATTCGTCCGGCTCCCCCGCCACCACATCGTGAATCAGCCGCGACATCGGGTCTTCGCGGTCCGCCGCCTCCAGCGCGGCGACGGTGGCGCGATAGAGCGGGTTGCTTTCCCACGTCTGGCGCGGGGGCCGCACCATTGGATTGGGCGCTATCCAATACTCGAGTCCCTGGAATTGCGGGTCGAGCGACATCAGCTTTTGTAGCGTCGTGGTCCCTGTGCGAGGCAGGCCGACAATTACGAGCGGAGCACGAATTTCCGTGCGCAGGCATTCGGGATGCTCCGCCCATCCCTTTTGCGAATAGAGCCGCCCGCTGAGCGCGCGCAGCACCGTTGCAAACATCCGCTCGCGGCCGGATTCGCTCAGTTCAAGGTCGGTGTCGATCGCCTTGAGCAGGACCCGCAACCCCGTCAGATAATCCTTTTCGCCGAAGTCATCGTACCCGACCTGCGCGGCTGCCGCCTCGTGCAGGACTTCTTCGGCGTCAGCGAACTTCGCGGGAATTTTTATCGTTCTGGCCATCGCGCTCTCCATCGCGGGACTTGAATCCGGCTTCCAGCTTCACAACAAAGCCCGCCCGTTTGCAATGATTGTAGGGTCCTGCGCCTGGCGCTATGCTGCGCGGTAACTGACGGGCTTCACTCGATGGATTTCACACTGTCGGAAGATGATCGGAAGCTGGTCGAACTTCTCGATCGGATCGGCGCCGAGCGCTTGCGGCCCAAGGCTTGGCAACGCCGCATCGAGAATGGCCCCCCGGCCGACAATATGCGTCTGCTGGGCGAGCTGGGCGTGCTCGGTATCTGTCTGCCAGTGGAACTGGGCGGAGAAGGACGCGATGCTCTGTCGGGAATACTGGCGGTCGAACATATCGCCCGATGGTGTCCGCGGACCGGAATAAGCGCGCTGATGGCGATCGCGGGTCCCGGCATGTTCATAGCCAAATGGGGCACCGAGGAGCAGAAGGCAAAATATATTCCGCCGATCCGCAGTGGCGAAGCCAACATGGCGATCTCGCTGACCGAACCGCAAGCCGGCAGCGCGCTGACTGACCTCGCCACGCGAGCTGAGATCAGAGATGGGGTCTGCGTGCTGAACGGGCAGAAGACTTTTTGCAGCCATGCCGGCTGGGCCCGCAACATTTTGGTGTTCTGCCGCTTCGCGCCCGGCACTGGCGGCATCGGCGCGGTGATCGTGGATCGCGATACGCCCGGATTCACGCTGAGCGAGCCCCACTACCACATGTGCGGCACCCCGTGGTGGGAATTATATTTCGATAACGCCCGCCTCCCGGCCGAAAATGTCCTTTTCGCCGGCGACGGGTTCCGCAAGCTGATGTCGAGCTACAGCCTGGAGCGATGCGCCGCAGGGGCGTCGTCGATCGGAATCGCCCAGGCCGCCTTCGACATGGCCCGCGACTATGCGGTCGAGCGCAAACAGTTCGGCCGTCCAATCTGCGAATTTCAATTCGTGCAGGACAAGCTGGCCAACATGTATCTTGCACTTGAACAGGCGCGGCTGCTGCTTTACAAAGCTGTCGGCAGCAGCCAAGGGAGTGCCGGGCGGCTTGAATCCTCCGCAGCGAAGGTGGCGTGCACCGAAGCGGCGGTCTTTGTATGCGATCAGGCCATGCAAATATTCGGTGGATCCGGCATGTCCCAGGAATTGCCCTTGGAATGGATGTATCGGATGGTCAGGACCGCGACGGTGGCGGGCGGCACCTCGGATATCCATCGCGGCATGATCGCGAGCGAACTGGTTGGCCGCCGCTTCGAGCAGCGTTTGCGCACGCCGGATTGAAAGATGTTTTCTATCGGATTGCGCTTCGTTATTGAAAGCTTAACGATTGCTCACCAGGTTGGGACAGTGCACACCGTTCAACCAAAGCCCGCAGTTGGTCCGGCCTGACGCGGACAACGAGCAGTAATCGCGATGGATTTTGAATTCACTCCCGAACAGGAAAAATTCCGCCATGAGTTCCGCACCTGGCTTGAAGCCAATGTTCCCGACGACCTCAAGGGCGACTACGAGCCGATCGATTCGACGCCGCCGGATTGGGAGACTTTTCACAAGCGCGTCGCTCTTCAGAAGAAGATGTATGAAGCGGGCTGGATGGGAATCTGGTGGCCGCGCGAGTACGGCGGACGCGGCGCCAGCCTGATCGAACAGGTCATTTACGAGGAGGAATTCAAACGCGCCCGCGCGCCGCTGCCAGTCAACTTCGCGCCGATCAACCAGTGGGGGCCGACGCTGATTCATTTCGGCACGCCCGCGCAAAAACAACGTTTCCTCGCCCGGATGCTCAGCGGCGAGGACACCTGGTGCCAGGGCTACTCCGAGCCCAACGCCGGATCCGATCTCGCCGCGTTGCAGACCCGCGCCGAAGATCACGGCGATTACTTCATCCTGAACGGCCAGAAGATCTGGACCACCAGCGCGCAGTTTGCCGACTGGATGTACATGCTGGTGCGCACCGATCCGTCCGCGCCCAAGCACAAGGGCATCAGTTGTATCTACCTTGACATGCACAGTCCCGGCGTCGAGGTCCGCCCGCTGGTGACGATGAGTGGAGAGCGCCATTTCAACCAGGTCTTTTTCGACAACGTGCGGGTGCCTAAAGATTCGCTGGTCGGACCGCTCAACGAAGGCTGGCGCGTGGCGATGATCACGCTGGCGTATGAACGCGCGATCTCCGGCGGCAGCGGCCATCAGAACCAAATCGACCGGCTCAGGGATTTGGCCCGCCGACTCACCATCAATGGCCATCCGGCGAACCGGGACGCATATGTCCGTCAGCAACTGGCGCAACTTCAGATCGAATGCGAGGCGCTCAAGTACACGGGACTGCGCGCGCTCACCCGCCAGCTACGGGGCCAGCCGGCGGGGCCTGAACTTTCGCTGATGAAGATCGCGGGATGCGATCTGGTGCTGAAGATCGTCCGCTTCGCGACCGAGCTTTTGGGCAGCCATGCCGTCGTAGCCGACGGCAGCGGGCCCATCCCAGAGGCCGCCGACTGGCTGATGCGGGTGCTCAACGTGCGCGGCACGACAATCTCGGGCGGCACGACCGAGATCTCGCGCAACATTATCGGCGAGCGCACTTTGGGCCTGCCCAAGAGCACCTGAGCGGGGGGTTCGCAATGCTCAAGCCGAAATTCCATGTGATGCTTCCGCAGCGCGATTTCGCCAAAACCCGCGCGATCGCCGAGGCCGCTGATTCGCTGGGCTATCACGGCGTCGGACTCGGCGACCATCTGTTCGTCCATCGCGGCGATATGCAGATGCCCAACGAGCCGTTCCTGGAGTGCTACACGACGCTGGCGGCAATCGCCGCGCTCACCGAACGGGTGACATTGACGCAGGTGGTCGGCGCCATTTCGTTTCGCAGCCCCGCCCTGCTGGCCAAGATGACTTCGACCCTGGACAATATCAGCGACGGACGCTTCGAGCTGGGAATCGGCGCCGGATGGCTGCGCGAGGAGTATGAAGCCTACGGGTATCCGTATCCGTCAAATGCGGAGCGGATCGATCAACTCGATGAGGGACTCCAGATAATCAAGGCGATGTGGACGCAGGAGGAACCGAGCTTCCACGGCCGCCACTTTCATATTGACAAAGCCTACAATTTTCCCAAGCCGGTCCAGAAGCCGCATCCGAAAATTCTGATCGGCGGCTCGGGCAGGAAGATCCTCGAAGTGATCGCGCGCCACGCCGACATAGTTAATATCGCGCCCGCCGTGACCGAGGGTCGGATCGATCCGATCAGGTGGGCGCGTTTCAGCAAGGATTCCGTCAAGGCCAAAGCCGAGACCCTGCGCCAACTGGCCGTCGTCGCGGGCCGCCCCGCCGCCGCAATTGAAATCAGCACCAGTTCTTCGATTTTTATATCTGAGAAACCGGGAGAGGCCGAGACCACTGCGCTCAGAGCGGCCCGTGCGATGGGCATTCCGACCAAAGAGGCGGCCCGCAATGCGCCCGGCGTCATGTGGGGAACGCCTGCCGAAATCAGGCAGGAGATTCGCTCCCGGATCGATCAGGTGGGCATTACTCACTTTCCACTTTACTTCGGGTCGCCCGGCGGCCTCGAATTGTTCGCTCGCGAAGTGCTACCTGAATTCCGGTAACGAGAGATCGAAATTGCAGGCCATGCACTTCAAGCGCATGTGACACATCGCTGCGCCAAAGCGGCGCGGGAAACGAAAAAATTTTCCGCCAATGCTTCCGCCGGGGATGGAGGGAGCTTTCCGAATGGCCAATCTGCAGGCGAAGGGCCGGTCTATAGTGCATGCCGACGGTCATTTCCCGGAACCGCCGGACCTGTGGGAAAGATACCTGGAAGCGAAATGCAAGCCTCGCGCGATCCCGATCACGAAAGCGCTTGCGTGGCCCTCCTGGGGTCAGGTCGGCGTGGCTCCGTGACGAAGTCGTCAAGATTGGCCGCGCGCGTCATCTCGAAAAATTTGACATTCTTGTATGGTGAGTTGACTACCACCCTCCCCCGATCATTGCGATAGTAGGTCTCCACGCCGGGATGCGTCCAGACCATGTTCGCATGCCTCCGATCCACATCCTGATTGTACGCATCGTGCACTTCCTTGCGGCATTCGACGGCGCCAAGTCCCTGTCTGACCATCTTGGTCAGCAAATCCATGATGTAGCGCATCTGCATCTCGATCACGAACATGATGCTGCCGCCGTGGCCCGGTTGCAGGTTCGGGCCGTACAGGCAGAAGAAGTTCGGGAAGTCGGGAATGACGGTTCCCAGGTAGGCTCGCGCGTTGTCGTCCTCCCATACTTCGCGCAAACTGCGCCCCGAACGGCCGCGCGCCTCGAAACTGGTGAGAAAGCGCAGAACGTCGAACCCGGTCGCCATCACCAATACATCGGCCGGATACTCGGTGCCATCCCTGGTGACTACTCCATCGGGCTTTATCTCGGCTATGGGATCGGACACGAGCTTCACGCGTTCGTTGCGCAGCATCCGGTACCACCCGTTGTCCAGCAGCATCCGCTTGCCGAACGGCGGATAGTCGGGGAGGACCTTTTCGAGCAGATCGGTACGCTCGCCGAGTTCCGATTCGATATAGCGGGTAAAGTACGCCCGATGCGAGTCGTTGATTCTGTTCAATGACCTCCGCGCCTCGGGCCAGTTTGGATCCTTCTGCAGGGCCGGATGGAGCCGATCGCCAAAAGTCCATCCCAGGCGCAGGCGATACCATAGCCGGTACAGCGGCACCTCGCGCATCAGGAAGCGCAACGGCTGCGGTATCATCAGGCGAAATTGCGGATTGGGCGATACCCAATGCGCCGAGCGCTGAAAGATGGTGAGCGATTTGACGATGTTCTGAATTTCGGGACCGATCTGCATCGCGCTGGCGCCGTTGCCGATCATCGCCACGCGCCTGCCCCTCAGATCGAGCTCGGACGGCCATTGCGCGCTGTGAAAGCAGGGTCCGGCGAAGCTTTTCAATCCCTTGATCTCAGGCATCTTGATCGGGTTGAAAATCCCAACCGCGCTGATGAAGACGTTGGCCGTAAGCTTCTCCTGCGCGCCGTCCGACTTTACAACCGTGACCGTCCAGCGCTGCGCGCCGGCGTCGTAGGCCGCGGATTTAACTTCGGTGCCAAAGCGGATATTGGAACGAAGTTCAAACCTATCGGCTACGTACTCCAAATAGGAATGAAGCTCGTCGCGCAGCGCGAAATACATCGACCAGTCATACGGCGCGAACGAGTACGAATAGAGATGGTTCGGCGTATCGACGCCGGCGCCGGGATAGCGGTTGTCCCACCATGTCCCGCCGACGGTCTCGCTCTTCTCGATAATGGTGAAGGGAATGCCGGCTTTGCGGAGATTTACCGCAGCGCACAGGCCCGACACGCCAGCGCCGACGATCAGGACCTGGAAGCCGTCCGGGACAGGCAGTTTCTCCACGTTTAACGCCCGCTGCGGAAAAAGCTCCACCTCGATAATCGAGTCGTACTCGGGCGGAACCTCCTCCGCCATCGCGCGGCTCAGCATCGTACGCCGCAATTCCGGGGACGGTTCGGGAATCGCGACCGGTTTACCTGCGCGCCAGGCCAGGATCGCATCAAGCGCCGCGGCGCGGATTTCAGACTGGATGGGTTCCGGCAAGCCGCCGGTATCGTTGTCATTGACCCCGCGCGCCCGCGACGGCCGGTAAGGAGCCTCCAGCCACCGCAGCTCGCCGGTCAGCTGCACCAGCACCATCAACAGGGTCGGGATGTTTGCGATCGCAACCGCATCGGCAAAGAGCTGCCGGTGCGCGGGATCAATAGCTCCATTCACCTCAGGCATAATCTTGCTCCGTCGTTCCTTCCCATCATCAGGATATTACGGTCGGATGACCGCGGCCGCTGTATCAGCGCGATTTGTCTTACCTTTTCCTCAGGCCTTCGCCAGATGGAGATTCAGATACTCGTCCACGCGCGCGACGTAGCCGGGCGGGCAGACAGTGCTGGAGTCCGGCTCTTCGATGATCGCCGGTCCGGCAACCGTGTCCGCAGGAAGCAGGCGCGGGCGATCGTAGACTCTTGTTTCGACGAAGTCCTGCGCTTCGCCGAAGTAGGCTCTTCGAGTTCCCTTCAACGCGCGTCGACAATCGCCGTCGCCGCGTGCCAGCCTGCTCAGTTCCGGTTTCGGCACGATGCCGCTGGCGCGCACGCGGAAATTGACGAACTGACACGGATCGTTGGGCAGCACGCCGTACATTTCATTGTAGAGAGTGCGAAACCCGGATTCGGCCGCGCTGATAGTGGCGTCATTGACCAGTCCGTTCGGAATCGGCACGGCCAGCTCGTGCGATTGATGCTTGAAGCGGACGTCGATGAACCGCTGAATCACCATTTGGGAATCCGCTACGCCCTGGGCGCGCAGCGCACCGCGCCCGCGCGCCTCCAGATCATCGAACATCCGCCTGATCCGTTCGACATCAGCGCTGGCGCTGTCCATCAGCAGAGTTGAAACATAGTCTTCCGCCACATCCGAGACCAACAGGCCCATCGCCGATGCCACTCCGGGAGAGAGAGGGACGATGACATTGGGAATTTCGAACTCTTCGGCAACTTTTGCCGCATGGACCGGACCGGCGCCGCCGAACGCCATCACCGCAAACTCGCGCGGATCGATACCGCGCTGAATAGTCACTACTCGAACCGCTGAGCCCATGTGAGTATTGGCGATCTCGTAGATGCCCCTGGCGACCGCCACCGGATCAAGTCCCAGCCTTTTCGCCAGGGGCGCGATCGCGGCCAGGCTGCGCTCGGGATAGATCGGCATCTGCCCGCCAAGGAAATAATCCGGATCGAGATAACCGAGGATCAAGTTGGCGTCGGTGACGGTGGGCTGCTCGCCGCCGAAGCCGTAGCAGGCGGGACCGGGCGTGGCGCCCGCGCTCATGGGCCCGACCTGCAACGCACCACCCGCATCGACCCAGGCGATGCTGCCGCCACCCGCGCCGACTTCGGCCAGGTCGATCACCGGAGTTTTGATCGGGTAACCGCCGGCCCGCATCCCTGAACTCAGATGGCTCCCGACGCGGAAATCGTGCGTCATCCCCGGCTTGCCATGGCGGATCAGCCCGGCCTTGGCGGTGGTGCCGCCCATATCGAAGGATATAATGTTGGACCGGCCGCACAACTGGCCCAGGTAGGCCGCTGCAATCACACCCGCAGCGGGACCTGACTCGATGCTGTAGACCGGCTTGCGCGCGACCGCCGCCGCCGACATTACGCCGCCGCTCGACTGCATCACGTCGAAGGAGCCTGCAATTCCGATTTTGCGCAAGTCGGCTTCCAATGCCCTTACATAGGTCGAGATCGTGGGGCCGACGTAGGCGGAAATCACGGTGGTCGAAGCGCGCTCGAACTCACGGAACTCGGGCCAGATTTCGGATGAGAGGGCGACGTAAACGCCCGGAAGATGCTCGCGCGCCATTTCCGCGATTTGCCGTTCGTGCGCGGAGTTGGCGTAGGAATGCAGGAAGCAAATGGCTACCGCTTCGGGATGCTCGCGTCCCAGCCGCCGCAATCCCTCGACCGCCGCGCGCTCGTTGATCGGCTTTATCACCTCGCCGGCCCGGTTGATCCGCTCCTCGACCTCGAGCGTCAGCCGGCGCGATACCAGCGGCGGCGATTTATCGAACAGGACATTGTAACGATCCGCCCCGACCACCCGCTCCTTGCCGATTTGAAAAAGGTCGCCGAAGCCGGCGGTTGTTATATATGCAACCCGGGAACCCTTGTGTTCCAGAATCAAATTGGTGGCCAGCGTGGTCGCGTGAACCACGCGTTCGACGTCGGCGGGTTTGGCCCGCGCTCTGGCGAGCGCCTCGCCAATCGCCGTGATTACGCCGCGGCCGGGACTGTCCGGCGTCGTCAGCGTTTTGGCGGTGTAGAGACGATGTCCGGTCGCTTCGGCGAGCACCACGTCGGTGAAGGTCCCGCCGATATCGACTCCCACAAAATACCGGTCCGTTTGCATCGGGGCACGATCCTCTACATCCATTAGCGCGCCCGCCGCGGCTGAAGCAAACTACGACGGTCGAATCTCCAGCCCTATCCAATTCAGCAGCAGTCCCGAAGCTTGCCCGAAGTCTTCCTGTGCTCGATACTCGGGAAAGCCGCCTGCCGCGAGATGAAAATCCGCAACCTTTATTACTTCCCAGTACTCCATAAGCGGCTGCCCACTCATACAACCGCGCTTTCCACCTGGCGTAGGCGTATCAGCTTATTATTCGGTAAAATAAAGTATGGAAGCCTACAAGTATATTTCCGCTGACAGTCACCTGGTCGAACCGGAGGACCTCTGGGTCACCCGGATGGACCGGCGCTTTCGCACGCGGGCCCCGCGGGCCGAGATTCGCGGCGACGACAAGGTCATGGTCGTCGAGGGCAGCCTTGAAGTATCGCTCAAGGCCGACGTACTGCTGGCGACCGACGAAAAGCAGCGCCCTGTGCTGGATCAGAGTCCGGGCGGACGCCACGAGAAGATCCGTCCGGGCGGATTGAATCCATCCCTTCGGCTGCTTGACCAGGATTTGGACAATATCGCGGCCGAGGTGGTGTATCCGAACTGGGGACTTTATTTCTTCGCTACCCCAGATCCCGAATACCAGCGTGAGGCGATGCGCGTTTACAATGACTATATCGCCGAGTACTGCGCTGCTCACCCCGACGTCTGACGGCGGTCGGACTGCTGCCGCTCAAAGGCCCGATACAATGGGCGGTCGAGGAAGCCGAACGATGCGCCAGGCTCGGGATGCCCCAGGTGATGATCGCCGCCGGCGTGCCAAAACGGCCGTATCACGATCCGCATTACAAGCCGTTGTGGAACGCCTTGCAGGATCTCGATCTGATGGTTGCAATGCACGCGGGATGCTATGACGAGCCGTTCGTTGATTTCAGCTATCAGAGCGTGTTGCCGCAATCGCTGATTGTCGAAGGCAAGATCATTTTGCTCGAGCGGGGGATGGTCAACCTGATTTCCGGCGCGATTCCCCAGACCTATCCGCACCTGCGCTTCGTGCTGGTAGAAGGTGGTATCGGATGGATCGCGCCGGTGCTGCGCTTGATGGACCATTTCTGGGAGGACCATCACAAATGGATGGAGCCGCGCCTGGCCGAACCGCCGTCGTTTTATTTCAAGCGCCAGTTCTGGGCCACTTTCGAGGATGATCGTCCCGGCCTGCTGACGCGCAGCCTGATCAATCAGGATCACCTGATGTGGGGCTCCGATTATCCGCACAGCGAAGGCACGTTCCCATATTCGCGCCAGAAGATAGCTGCCGACTTCGTTGATCTGCCGGCAAGCGACACGCGCAAACTGGTCCGCGATAACGCCGCCGCGCTGTACGCGATCGAGGTTTGAAGCCCGCTTTGTTAAAGCTGCCGCTTACGCCAAATCCTGCCGACGACGCGCGTCAATCAAGATTGGGAGCGCTGTTGCCATGCATAATGTTGGGCGGTTGCCGCCTTGTGCGCCGAACCAAGGCTGAAGATCCGTTGAGGAGAAGCAAGTCATCGGCTGGCGAGGATTTCGGCCAGATGGCGGACGCGGATTCGGCTGCCTGCGCGATGCAGTCCGCCGCCCATCTGCATCAGGCATCCGCCGTCGTTGGCGACGACGAACTCGGCGCCGCTTTGCTCGATGCATTTGCACTTGTCAGCCAGCATCGCGGCGGAAATTTCCGGGAACTTGACCGAGAACAGGCCGCCGAACCCGCAGCATTCCGCGCTTCGCGCCAGCTCGCATAATTCGAGGCCGCGCACATTTTCCAGCAACCGGCGCGGCGCGTCGGTGACGTGCAATTCGCGCATCAGATGGCATGATGGATGGTAGGTCACCCGATGGGGAAAGCAGGCGCCGACATCCGTGACGCCCACAACATTGACCAGGAAGTCGGAGAATTCATGCACCCAGGGTATCAGCGCTTGCACCTTTTGGAGCAGAGCAGGTTCATTCACAAACAGGTCGGGATAGAACACCTTGATCATGCTGGTGCACGAACCCGAGGGAACCACGAGCGGCGTACCTGGTCTATGCGTATCGAGCAGGCGCACGGCCAGTTCCCGCGCGTCGCGGCGCATGCCTTCATTGAACGCGGCCTGGCCGCAGCAAAACGCCTCGCGTCGGACATTGACGCGTATCCCGAGCCGCTCGAGGACAGTTCGCGCCGCCGCAATCGCGGAGGGAAAGAATTCCTCCCCAAGGCAAGTGGAAAACAGCGTAACCTCGTCCACACGCCCACCTTTCAAACCGGCCTACAGCAGCGCTCTCCAATTATCACGACGTATAACTCCTTCGGACCGTGGACGCCGATTACGATTCGCTTTTCGATGTCGGCGGTGCGGCTGGGCCCGGTAACCATCACCATCGGATGCGCCGCGATGGTCTGCGGTCCGACCGCGCGCAGGGCCGCGGCGAGCTCGGGCAGTATGCGACTTGCGCGCAGCAGCACGACGTTGGTTGGAGGCAGGAGCGACAGGGATCGAGGCCGCGTGGGTTGGCCGATCAAAACCAGGGTGCCGGTCGGCGCGATCGCATAGTCGGCCTCGACGATGCCGGCGTCGATCGCCGACAGCGCGTCGCCAGGATTGACCGCGCTGTTTCCGACCCGCGCGATCCGGCATCCGTCGCGCGACAGACGTTGCGCCAAAGCTTCAGCGTCGACGGTAATCCCCTCGCCCAACGCCGCCGAACGAAGCCCTGCCGTTTGGACCAGCTCCGCGATTTTATCTACTGCGCTGGTTTCATCGGCAGCTTCGATCGCTTTGCCGCCGACCCCGGTCAGGGCCGCGATGAATTGCGCGCGCAGGTCACGGCCGGCGATCGCGCTGATCTGCGCATCTTCGGGGAGCGTAACGCGAGGTTCCGGTGCTCGGTCATTGCTCAGTCCGGCTCTGATACGGCTGACGATGTTGTGGAATGCGCTCACAGCTTTGAGATGCGTGACGCCTCCTCGCCCTGCGACCCGCCGTCGGGCCGCGCGCCATCTACGCCGTCGGCCACGGGAGCAGGAAAGTCGCGCACGCGCGTCCACGCGCTGAACGGACCCGGCATCCGGCGCAGGTAGCCGTCGCGTGCGAACGGCTTGAGCATCAGCGCGCCCATCCTGCCCGCGATTCTCATCAGCGCCGGATATCTCGCCGCGCGCGCGAACAGGCCGGCCGCCGCTCTGACGCGGGCCGGGGCCAGCGGCCATGCGACCTTCTCGCCCTCCCCCTCAGTCATCTTCCATCGCAGATGGAGCAGGATTCGCGGGATATCGATCCTGACCGGGCAGACCTCCTTGCAGGCGCCGCACAGGGTTGACGCAAACGGCAGATGGCCCGCGGCGGCGGTGCCGAACAGCGACGGACTGACGATGGCGCCGATTGGACCCGGATATGCCGATTGGTAGGCATGACCGCCGATATGGCGATACACCGGACAGGCGTTCAGACACGCGCCGCAGCGCAGACAGTAAAGCGCCTCGCGCAAAACCGGATCCGCCAGCATCCGCGTCCGCCCGTTATCCAGCACCACCAGATGCATTTCACGCGGCCCGTCCGAATCACCTTCCCGCCGCGGCCCGTTCAGAAAGCTGGTGTAGGCTGTCAAGCGCTGCCCGGTCGCGGTGCGAGCCAGGATTTCGAGGAAATGGCTGAGGTCCTCGAATTTGGGAATCACCTTTTCGATTCCCATCACCGCAACATGAATACCGGGCGTGGTGGTGCAAAAACGCCCGTTGCCCTCGTTTTCGACGATGACCAGCGTGCCGGTCTCGGCGACCGCGAAGTTGACGCCTGTGATGCCCATCTCGGCGTTCAGAAACTTATCGCGCAGCCGCTCGCGCGCCACCGCGGTCAGAGCCGACGGATCGGCGGTATAGCCGACTCCCAGCTTCTGCGCGAAAAGCTGCCCGATGTCTTCCTTTGAAAGATGGATCGCCGGTGTGATGATGTGCGAAGGCGGCTCGCGGCGAAGTTGCACAATATACTCGCCGAGGTCGGTTTCGACCGCTTCTATTCCGGCCTGCTCCAGCGCGGGGTTGAGAGCGATTTCCTCGGTGGCCATCGATTTGCCCTTGACCACCCGCTTGACACCTGCCGTTTGCGCGACCTTGACAATATAATCGCGCGCCGCTGCCGCGTCCTGGGCAAAGAAAACTTTGACTCCGCGCTGCTCGAGCCGATCCTTGAGTTCAGCCAGAAGCTGGTCGAGCCGCTGGATTGAATCCTCCTTGATGCGGCGGGCGACGTCGCGTTCGCTCTCGTACGCAGCGAATTCTTTTTTCGCCACGGCCAGATGCTCGAAATGGCGGGCGCTCGCATTTTCCAGCTTGCGGTTGAGTTCCGTATCAGCCGCCGCCCGGTTGCTGGCGGCATAAAAAGCGTCGGGCCCGCTGGGCAGCATGGTCAACTGATCCGTGAAACCTGGCGCGCCAGGCGCATCACACCGTCACGGGCCGCTTCGGCGAACGGATGGTCCGGCGCAATCGACAGGAAGCTTTGCAGGTCGTCCAACGCGGCCTGGAAACATTCGAGCGTCTCGTAAAGCTTGGCGCGCTCCAGTAGTTCTTCGAGCGAGCGCGGCTCCAGGATCAGGATACGATCGAGCGCGGCGACCGCGCGCATCCAGTCCGCGGCGGCTACATAGATGTTCTTCAAATTGCGCAGCATCCGGCTCAGGATCTGGCGCGAGGACGCCGCCCGCAGCATCGCCGGATGCAATTCCACCGGCTGGCCATAAACCCGGTTTAGCAGCGCGCGTATCTGTTCGAGATCGAGAATTGTTCCTTCATTAAACGGATCGATAATCAGTTCGCCGCGTTCATCCGTCGCCTTGACCAGGAAATGGCCGGGAAAAGACACGCCCTCAAGCTTGAGTCCCGCGCGCCGCCCGACCTCGATGTAGACCACGGAAAGTGAAATCGGGATTCCCAGCTTGCGCTCGAGCACTTCGTTGAGGAAGGAGTTGCGCGGGTCGCCGTAGCTGGACTGGTTGCCGGCAAATCCCTGATGCTCGAACAGAAAGCGCGACAGCGCCTGCACCTTCTCGACCGTGTTGGCCGCGGTGCCCATCCATCGCGCGGCCTCGCGTCCCAACTCCGCCAGCCGCTCCAGATAGCGGTCGACTTCGAGCCCTGGATATTCCTCCTTGGCAATTACCAGGGCCGCGCGTGCCAGCGCCACCGGCTCGCGTGACGCCAACGCGACGAATTCGCTTCGCGCTTCCTGGTTCATAAGGCAGGCTTCCCTCGCGCCGGGTCCGCTTCCATGACATCCAAGCTTAGCAGGCGTCAACGCGGCGCTCTACGGAAGCGGCCCGCAAAGTGCGCCGGAAATTTCCGTGCGGACAGCGGCGTCCGCTTCAACGGCGGCGGCCGCTTGCAATGCCCGTTTTGCTGGATTTCCGCCCAGCCGGCCCAATGCCCAGGCTGCGTGCGCGCGCACCAACGGTTCGGGCTCATTGCACAGCGCATGCTCCAGCACCGGGACCGCGTCGGGATTGCCGGTATTGCCCAGCGCCACGGCGACATTGCGCAGCAGCCCGCGCCGTTTGGTCCGTTTGATTGCGCTGTTGCGGAAACGGTGGCGAAATTCTTCCTCGTCCAGCGCCAGCAGGTCGGGCAGATAGGGCTGAAGTTCAGCCATCTCGATACCGCCTGGTTCATTCCATGGACAGACTTCCTGGCAGATGTCGCAGCCGAAAATCCAGTTGCCCAAATGGGAGCGCAATGCGGGCGGAATCGCGCCGCGCAATTCGATCGTGAGATAGGAAATGCATCGGCGCGATTCCATCACATAGCCCTCTTCCAAAGCGCCGGTCGGGCACAGGTCGAGACAGCGGCGGCAGGTGCCGCAAAACTCGCCATAAGAAGGCGGCTCGCCGCCCAGTTCAAGATCGGTGAAAATTTCCGCCAGGAAGAAGTACGAACCGTAAGCCCGATTGAGCAGATTGGTGTTTTTCCCGAACCATCCGAGCGACGCTTCGCGGGCCCATTCGCGCTCGAACACCGGACCGGTATCGACGTATATGCGCGCCAACACCCCCGCGCGCAGCCGCTGAAGCTCGGCCGTCACGGCGCGGGCGCGGGCCATCACGCGGTCGTGGTAATCCTCGCCCAGCGCATACGAAGCGATGCGGCCACGCAGTTCGCGCCGCCAGTCTATGGGGGCCGGCGCAGGCGCCTGATAGGGGAAACCCAGGCTGATCACGGAGCGCAGGCGCGGGTCGATCCGGCGTGGATCCAGGCGCCGCTGTGGTTCGCGCGCCAGCCAGGCCATCTCGCCATGACGCTGTTGCGCCAGCCATCTGGTATAGAACTGCTCGCGCGGCAAGGGCTGGATCCGGCTGAATCCCACCAGCGCGAAGCCTTGCTCGCGGGCCGCTGCCGCGATTTCGCGCTCCAGCGCGCCCATTCGCATGTTGCCCATTGCGCTCATCCCTGTCGTGCTTGACTGGCCCTTTTCCCGACGATTACGCTGTTTTATACAAGGTATGGAAGCTTGAGTTTTGAGGAGTCAAGATGGCGGATAACGACATTCCATCAGAGCAGACCTCGCACCACGGCGCTGGCGCCCAGGAAATCCCGGTTCCAGCAATCGATCTTACGCCCAAAGCGGTCGAGATGGTCAAGAAGACCCGCGCCAAGGAGGGCTTGGGCGAAGCCTATGGACTGCGCGTTTCGGTGACCGGGGGCGGATGTTCCGGCTTTCAATATTCGTTGGGTTTTGACAGCGAACAACACGAAGGCGACACGGTGGTTACATTTGACGGCGTGCGCGTGATGATTGACGAGGTTTCGCTGCCCTACATCGCCGGTACGAGGTTGGATTATATCGAGGGGCTGCACGGCGCCGGGTTCAAGTTCGACAATCCTCGCGCCGCCCGGACCTGCGGCTGCGGTTCTTCCTTCAGCGTCTGAGAACCGGGGACGGCCGCGGCCATCCGTGCCGATTTGAAATATTGAGCAACCGGGCTGCCGTGACATGCCGAGGTCGCGGCGGCCCGGTTTTTTCAGAGATCATTGAGAGTGGGCCGCAAATCCGCTTCGTGGCCCTTGGATAAACAGGATGTTTGCCGCTGTGCGCTATCTGTTATCGCCGTGGCGTCTGCGCTTCATGCGCCGTTACGCCAGACCGGCGATCTACGAAATGCGCGGGCGGCTTGACCAGTTCGCATCGCGCAAGGCGCGAATCTTTACCACGACGCTGCTGGACGCCAACGCCGAATTCCTTGCCCGCGCATTTTCTCCAGCGGGTACTTTGTCGGGCTTTCGCGATCGGGTCACCATGCAATCGGTTCGCACCTGCCTTGGCTCGATGCTGATTTACTCGGCGAACCTGGTTGCGCGCAACGAGATGGCGCGCGACGGTGGTGAACTGGTGACGCTGGTAAGCCGGGTGCTTGGGGTGAGCCGTGAGAGTGTGATCATACGGCGTGAAATCCTGCGCAAGTCGCCGAGCAGCGAGGAATGGATGCTTTACACCTGGCTGTTGAAAGATCTCGACGCGCCGGCGCCGAAATTCGATCCCGCGTTGGAGCAATCCTTCGGCTACCACTATCTTTCCTACATCGGCCAGTACAAAAACATTCTTGAAAAGAACATTCCGGCGGCGAACAGGACGCGCGGACGGGCTCAAAGGCATTGATGAATCGGGCACTCGAAGGCAAAGCAATCATCGTTACCGGCGCGACCCGCGGTATCGGCCGCGCCATCGCGCTTGAGATAGCGCGGCAAGGCGCCAACGTCGCCTTCAATTATGCCAGCAACGCTGAAATGGGGGCTGCGCTCCAGGATCAATTAACCTCCACGGGCGTCAAGGCGCTGGCGTTTCGGACCGACGTCGCCGACCTCAAGGGAGCGCGAGAGATGGTCGCCGCCACCAAAGCGGAGTTCGGCAAAATCGACGGGCTCGTCAACAACGCCGGCATCACCCGCGACAAACTGCTGGCGATGATGAGCGAAGAAGACTGGGCCGCGGTAATCCAGACCAATCTGACCGGTGCCTTCAATTTTGCGCGCGCCGCCATCTTCAATATGATGAAGGCGAAAGCCGGTTCTATCCTCAATATCTCTTCGGTCAGCGGCCTGTCGGGGATGGCTGGTCAGGTCAACTATTCGGCCTCCAAAGCCGGGCTCATCGGGTTGACCAAGGCGCTGGCCAAAGAGGTCGGCCGCGTCGGCATCCGGGTTAATGCGCTGGCACTGGGTTTCATCGAGACCGACATGACAGCCGCGCTCCCCGATCAGAACCGCAAACAGGTTTTGGACCTCATACCGCTGGGCCGGTTCGGCCGCGTGGACGAGGTGGCGCCGATGGCGGCGTTCCTGATGTCCGAGGCGGCCTCCTACATCACGGGCGCCGTGATCCAAATCGACGGTGGTCTCGCAATGTGAGGAATGAGAAAAGAGCAGTCAGAAAAGAAAAGCCCTTGATTTTCTCACTGCTCTTCATACCTCGCTCTCCTCCAACTGTGGAGCGTCGTCCGCCGTTGCCGTGTGTTTCACTTGAAACGGCCTACGTCTGCCACCATAATTTAGATGTGGCGATGCAAGAAAACTCTTCGGTATTTTACGAAGCGCCGCCTCCACAGGCCTCGCGTGAGCTGGCGGAGCTGCGTCAGAATTCGGATTATTCCCCGCCTTTCCAGGTAATCCGCCGCCGCGTTATTGACGATTATAACGAAGGCAAAATGACCACCGACGCCACCGTCGTTATCCGGATTGGAGATGTCGAAGAGACCGAAGCGGCGCGCGGAGTCGGCGTGGTCAACGCCTTGGACCTGGCCTTGCGCAAGGCCTTGCTCAAGTATTTTCCTTTCCTGAGTTCGGTGCGAGTTACGGAAACCTACACCCATGGCAGCGGCGAATCGACCGAGGCCGAGGTAATCTCGGTCAAGAAGTTCTCCGACGGTCAGACCACGTGGACGACGATGGCGAAGTCGGCCAACACGGTCGAAGCGGGGTGGAACTCGCTGGTCGACGGCTATGAGTGGCGGATCAATATGGAGAATTTCCGCACCCGCCGACTAACAGGGAACCCCCGCCTGTCGAGCCGTTAGCCACGCTGCGCGACCGCGCACCAAAAGTCGGCGGACCGTTCTGTTCAACACTGCGGCGCCACGATAAGCTAGTTGCTGACGCCGTGAAACCTTTTTTTATCTACAACACCCTCAGCCGCACGGTGGAGGAGTTCGTCCCGCTCAAACCCGGCGTGGTGACGCTTTACTCGTGCGGTCCGACCGTGTACCTGCCCCAGCACCTGGGAAACATGCGCACTTATCTGTGCACCGACACGCTCAAACGCGCGCTGAGGCTCAACGGTTACCAGGTGCGCCACGTCATGAACATCACCGACGTGGGCCACATGACCTCCGACCAGGATGCCGGCGAGGACAAAATCGAAAAGACGGCTCGCGCCGAGGGCCGATCGCCAAGGGAAGTAGCCGACTACTACACCCAGTTATTCATCCGCGACCTCGAAATGCTGCGGATCGAAAGGCCGACCGTTCCGCCGGGGCAGTTTTGCCGCGCCACCGACCATATTGCCGACATGATTGCCCTGATCCAGCGTATTTTGGATCGCGGGTACGCCTACGTCGTCGGCAGCGGGGTTTACTTCGACGTCGAGAAATGGCGCGGGCCCGGCGCCAAGGGACGGCTATCGCGTCAAAGCCTGGAGGAGCAATATTCGGAACAGCGCCTCGAACACGCTTCCGACAAGCGCAGCAAGCACGATTTCGCGCTGTGGGTGCTCAATCAGCCCCACCATCTGATGCAATGGGACAGTCCCTGGGGCCGCGGCTATCCCGGATGGCATATCGAGTGTTCGGCGATGTCGATGAAATACCTGGGCGAGACGCTCGATATCCATACCGGCGGCCTGGATCACATCCCGATCCATCATGAGAACGAGATCGCGCAGTCCGAAAGTGCAACCGGGAGGCCGTTCGTGCGCTATTTCGTCCATTATGCTTTCCTGGTCGGGATGGAAGGGGCAAAAATCAGCAAAAGCTCCGGCAAATTCCCGGTGCTCACCGATCTTATCGCAGCGGGAATCGATCCGATGGCGTTCCGTTTGTTCTGTCTGGGCGCCAAATACCGGTCCGAACTCGCCTTCAGCCTCGACGCGGTGCGCGCCGCGCAAACCAACTTCGAATACTTTACGGAATTCGCCCGCAGCATGCCGCCGGACGCGTGCAGCGCGCCTGACAGCGGGTGGACGCAATCGTACTTCAACCGTTTCATCGATTCTCTCAACAACGACCTCAACACGCCGCAGGCGCTCGCGGTGACGCTGGAATTGATCGGCGAATCCTACCGCCGCAAGGACCGCTGCGTGTGGAGTACGCTGACCAAAATGGACTCGGTGCTGGGACTCGGCATGGAAGAAATCCGCCGACAGGCGGCCAGCCAGACCTTGCCCACCGAAATCGAGGCGCTGCGAGCGGAGCGCGACCAGGCGCGCCAAAAAAAGGATTTTCGCCGCTCCGACGAGTTGCGAAGAGAGCTTCAAGCGCGCGGCTACGAGGTAAAGGACACGCCTTCAGGAACAGTGCTCCAGCCACGGAGGTGAAGGATTAGGCCGGGCCGGCTCGCCTTGAATGCCGCCGAGTCTCTTTCCTACAATCGCTGGCAAAAGGAAATCAGATGTCGCTTGAGCTGAAAAAATTCGACAGCAGGATACTTGGCGAAAGCCCCGAGGTGCGCAGGCTTAACCCGGCCGACGCTCCCTTTTACTTGCCCATCACCGACGAGGTCGACATCTTCACCGCGGCTTACAAGGCCCGCCTCCCCGTGCTGCTCAAGGGCCCGACCGGATGCGGCAAGACGCGTTTCGTCGAGCACATGGCACATCGCCTGGCCGAGCTTCCCGACGGACCCAGTGAACTGGTAACCGTCGCCTGCCACGAGGATCTGACGGGCAGCGACCTGGTTGGACGCTATCTGTTGCTGGCCGACGAAACCGTATGGGTTGACGGTCCGCTGACCCAGGCCGTTCGCCGCGGCGCGATCTGCTACCTCGACGAGATTGTTGAGGCGCGCAAGGACACCACGGTACTGATCCATCCGCTGTCCGACCATCGCAGGATCCTGCCGATCGAAAAGCGCGGCGAGATAATCCAGGCGACCAGCGGCTTCCTGCTCGTGATTTCCTACAATCCGGGCTACCAGAGCATCCAGAAAAACCTCAAACATTCGACGCGCCAGCGCTTCGTGACGATCGAATTCGACTATCCACCCGCCGAAAAGGAAACGGAGATCATCCGGCACGAGGCGGGGGTGGACGAGGACATAGCCGGACAACTGGCGCTGCTCGGCGAAAAGGTGAGGAACCTCAAAGCATCGGGTTTGGAAGAAGGCGTATCGACCCGGCTGCTGATCTACGCCGGCGAATTGATCGGCCAGGGCATCAGTCCGCGCCGCGCCGCAACGGTCGCCGTCACCTGGTCGCTTACGGACGAACCCGACAGCAAGCGCGCGATCGGCGAAGTGGTCAAGGCGATCTTTCCCGAATGATGCAGGCGTGGTTGTGATCGACCTGCGCAGCGACACCGTTACTCTGCCGACGCCCGAAATGCGCGAGGCGATCGCCCACGCCGAGTTGGGCGACGACGTCTACGGCGAAGACCCTACCGTCAATCGCCTCCAGCAGATGGCCGCGCAAGTGACCGGCAAACAGGCCGGGCTGCTGGTCGCCAGCGGCACGATGGCCAATCTGATCGCGCTGCTGGTCCATTGTCCGCGCGGCGCCAAGGCGATCGTCGGATCGAAGTCGCATACGTACGTCTATGAGGCGGGCGGAGGATCGGCCGCCGGCGGAATCGTCATGACGCCGGTCGCCAATCTCGAAAACGGGGCGCTCGATCTCTCTGAACTGGAGCGCGAACTCGCAACGCCCTGCGATTCGCACTTCGCGCAGCCCGCACTGGTCACGCTGGAAAACACTCACAACAATTGCGGAGGCGTGGCCGTCCCGCTTTCGGCAATGGCGGAGGCGGCGGACATGGCGCGGCGCTACCGGGTGGCGATCCATCTGGACGGCGCGCGGATCTTCAACGCGGCCATCGCGCTTGAAACCAACGCCGCGGCGCTGGCCGCTTGCGCCGATTCGGTATCCTTCTGCCTCTCCAAGGGACTGTCCTGCCCGGTGGGATCGCTGCTGTGCGGCACCCGCGAGTTCATCGCCCAGGCCCATCGCGTGCGCAAGATGATTGGCGGCGGGATGCGCCAGGCGGGCATTATCGCGGCGGCTGGAATCGTGGCGCTGGAGAAAATGGTCGACCGTCTGGCCGAAGATCACCGCAATGCACGCGCTCTGGCCGAAGGTTTAGGCTTGATCGCCGGTCTCAACGTACAGCCGGTGTCGCGCCGCACCAACATGGTCTTTTTCGAAGTTGATGGCAGCGAGGCAACCGCGCAGAAGTTTCAGCAGGAATTGAAGGACCGCGAGGTCCTGGTAGGCCGCCGCGGCCCCACCACGTTCCGCGCCGTGACCCATTACGGAATTGATCGCCGCGCAATCGATCGCGCCGTTTCAGCCGCCGCCGAAGCCGCCGGCGAAGCCTTTTTCGGCTGAGTGGTGCAGGGCTACTGTCGAGCGGGACCCGATAGCGGCTCCGAAAAGGGTGGCGCGGTTGGTGCGCGCATCGACGCGAGCACGGCGGCGCGCATTGGGATCCCTGTTAAATCACTGAACAATTCCGTGTACCGTATTCGGACCACGGCAGGTTTCACATGGACGCATTGCATGAGCTGTTTTCGTTGCGCGGGCATATTGGGCTGGTTACCGGGGCGTCTTCCGGACTGGGCGTGGAATGCGCCAAAGCGCTCGCAATTGGCGGGGCGGACGTTGTAATCGCGGCGCGGCGCGGGGACCGTTTGGAGGCCGTCGCCGCCGAGATCCGCACGGCCTACGGCGTGCGCGTGCTTCCGATTGCCGCCGATATCACTGTCGAGGCGGACGTCGATCGGATCATTTCAAGCAGCGTTGCCGAAATGGGCGAAATCGATATCCTGGTCAACAACGCCGGTATCGCGCCCACCGGACGGGCTGAACGCATCTCCCGTCAGGTGTGGGACAGCGCAATCGCGCTCAACCTTACTGCCCCGATGTTTCTGTCGCAGAAGATCGCCGCACGCCTGATCGAACGCGGCAAACCCGGCCGCATCATCAACATGACCTCAGTCCTTGGTCAGCGCGCCAGCGCGGTCTATCGGCTCTCGCCTTATACGGCGACCAAGGCCGCAATTTCCAATCTGACCCGGCAATTGGCGGTTGAATGGGCCGCGTACAAAATCAACGTCAATGCAATCTCGCCGGGATGGATTCCCACCGAAGCAACTGAAGCCGGGATGGCCAAGCCCGGCAACCGCGAAAAAATGGAGGCGCTGACCCCGTTGGGCCGTCTCGGCTTGCCCGAGGAAGTGCGCGGCGCGGTCATATTTCTGGCCAGCAAGGCTGGCGATTACGTAACCGGATCGATCCTGTCGGTCGACGGCGGTTATACGGCATGGTAGCAACCGGCCCGCGCATTTAGCGGATTGAATCGCAATAATGCCAACCGAACGGCCAGACCTTAAAACTCAGCTTTTCCATCGCAAGCCGGTCGCGATGCTGCTGGAGGACGCCGCCTATCATGAAGGCGGCCTCAAACGCGCACTGGGAGCGCTCGACCTCACCGCGCTGGGGATCGGCGCGATCATCGGAGCGGGCATCTTCGTGCTGACCGGAGTCGCCGCCGCGAAAATGGCCGGCCCCGCGGTGACGCTTTCCTTCGTCGTCTCAGGCTTCGCCTGCGCGATGGCGGCGTTGTGCTATGCGGAATTCGCTTCGATGATCCCGGTGGCCGGCAGCGCCTACTCCTACTCCTACGCCACGATGGGCGAGCTGGTCGGATGGATCATCGGCTGGGATCTGATCCTCGAGTATGCGGTGGGCGCGGCGGCCGTGGCCGTGGGATGGTCGGGATACCTGCGCGTCATCCTCAACGGCATCGGGATCCATCTGCCGATCGCGCTGGCCAACGCGCCCGGCTCGGTCCCCGGCGCCATCATAAACCTGCCGGCGCTGCTGATCGTGCTGGCAATCACGGCGCTTTTGGTGGTCGGGATTTCGGAAAGCGCCCGGGTCAATTCGATTATCGTTGCGATCAAACTGACCGCGGTCGCCATCGTGATTGTGGTCGGCGCTTTCTTTATCCGCCCGGCGAACTGGAGTCCCTTCGTACCCTTCGGATGGCACGGGATCATGAAGGGCGCCGCCGTGATCTTCTTCGCCTACATCGGCTTCGACGCGGTCTCGACCGCAGCCGAAGAAGTCGTGGAACCGCAACGCAATTTGCCGTTGGGTATAATTGGATCGTTGGCGGTCTGCACGGTGCTCTACATCCTGGTCGCCGCCGTGCTGACCGGGATGACGCGGTACAGGACCATCGACGTCAACGCGCCGCTCGCGTCGGCTTTCGTCAACCAGGGGCTTAACTTCGTGTCGGCCATTATTTCGCTCGGGGCGGTCGCCGGGCTCACCTCGGTGCTGCTGGTCCTGCTGCTGGGACAATCGCGGATTTTCTTCGCGATCTCGCGCGACGGCCTGTTGCCGCCCGTCTTTTCGCGGATCCATCCGCAGTTCCGCACGCCTTATATACCTACCATTCTTACCGGAATCGCGGTTGGTATAACCGCCGCCTTTCTGCCCATCCAGGAGATCGCCGAACTCACCAATATCGGCACCCTGTTCGCTTTCGTGCTGGTCTGTATCGGGGTTTGGATCCTGCGCCATACCGACCCTGATCGGCGCCGTCCGTTTAAAACACCGCTGGTCCCAGTCGTCCCCATTCTGGGCGTGCTCTTTTGCGGATACCTTATGGCCAGTTTGCCACCGCTTACGTGGAAGCGCTTCTTCGTCTGGCTCACGCTGGGACTGCTGATCTACTTCACTTATGGACGATGGCACAGCCGGGTGAGCGCTGCGGGGAGCGGCGTGACGCCTGTGGCGAAGCAAACCACCGCCGAGGCCACGTCCGCGTAGGGGTCGCGAGCGGTGGGCAAACTTGACTTAATACCGCGGCGGCGTTTAATCCACCTCGTAGACCCAAGCGTATCGGTCTGAAAGACTGGGAACAGCCGCGGGTCGGCTCTGAAAATCTGAACGGAAGAGGAACATCCAATGGCACTTTTGGAAGGCAAAGTCGCAATCGTAACCGGAGCCGGACGCGGCATCGGCCGCGAAGAAGCGCTGCTGATGGCGCGCCATGGCGCCAAAATCGTCGTCAACGACCTCGGCGGGCATTTCGACGGCACCGGCCAATCCCGTTCTCCCGCTGAGGAGGTGGTCAAAGAGATCCGCGCAGCCGGCGGCGAGGCAGTGGCAAACTTCGAGAGCGTTACCGACTTCAAGGCCGCCAAGCGCATCTTCGAGTGCGCTATCGACAATTTCGGCAAGCTCAATATCGTAGTTAACAACGCCGGCATCCTGCGCGACCGCATGATCTTCAACATGTCAGAAGAGGACTGGGACGCCGTCATCGCCGTCCATCTCAAGGGCTCTTTCAACGTGTCGCGCCATGCCTGCACTTACTGGCGCGAGCAGCACAAGCTCGGCAACCATCTCAACGGCCGTATCATCATGACCAGCTCCGATTCCGGACTGCTGGGCAACGCCGGACAGAGCAACTACGGCGCCGCCAAGGCCGCGGTGGCCGCGATGGCGATAATCATCGATCGCGAGATGGCTCGCTACGGCGTCACCGCCAACGCTATCGCGCCGGTCGCGCGCACGCGCATGACGGTGGAAGGCGTGCCCTCTTCGATGTTTTCCGCAAGCGAATCGAAAGAACAATTCGACCCTTTCGACCCCGCCAACGTTGCACCGGTAGTAGCATGGCTGGCTAGCGACGACGCTAAAGATGTGCATGGTGAAGTGTTCCGCTCGGGTCTGGGCGGCGTGTGGATTCTGAAAGGATGGACCACTGCGGCGATGGTGGCGCAGAAGGCAACCTGGGACCCGATCGAATTGGGCAAGCGGCTGAAGGAAGAACTGGCCAAAGGCATCACCCAGAAAGAGACTCTGGGCAACGTGATCAAGTCGGTCCTTGCCTGACGGCGTCCGCGGATGGCTGAAGCAACGTCCGCCAGCGCGCCGCCGCGTCTGCGCTACCGGTCGGTGCTGTTCATTTGCGCCGCCAACACCGCGCGCAGCATCATGGCCGAATACATCATGAAGCGCGAACTGCAGGCGCGTGGCCTCCATGAACAGGTCACCGTGCGTTCGGCCGGAATCGCCCCTTACTCGCGCGATGGATCGCTGGTTTCGCTCGATACGCGGATCACCCTGCGCGAAGACGGTATCGATATCAGCGACGAGGCCAAATCAACCGCGCTCCGGCGCCATCCCGAGCTGCTGGAGCAAGCCGATCTCATCCTGGCGATGACGGAAAAGCAACGCGCCGAGCTGCGCGCCAACTTTTTGCGCGACTCCGAACGCCCGATCTATACCCTGCGCGAGTTCGCCGGCGAACGCGGCGATATCGAAGATCCCTGGCTCGAGGGTTTGGAGGTCTGGGTCGCCTGCCGCGAGGAAATCAAACGGTTGCTCCCGGCGGTAATCGATCGGATGCTGGAAGAAGCACCCGATAGGCGCGCCCAGTGAGTGAACAGCTATGGCTTGGAGCAATCCCCCTGACAGTGAAATCAAGCGTATTCTCTCCAACCCTACGACGGTGGCGGTGGTCGGATGCTCGGATAAGCCCGCACGCGACAGTTTCAGGATTGCGCTCCTGCTCAGGAACAAGGGCTTCAGGGTGATTCCCGTCAATCCGACCTTGCCCGCCGGCGCGCTTATGAATGCGCTGGGCCAGCCCTGTTATCCCGACCTTAATTCGATTCCCGAGCCGGTCGAGATCGTGGACGTGTTCAGGCGTCCCGAATTTCTTCCGGAAGTGGTCGATCAGGCGATCGTCAAGGGAGCGAAAATCCTCTGGTGCCAATTGGGGGTGATCGATCTTGGGCAGGCCGAACGCGCCACCAGGGCCGGCATGACGGTCGTGATGGATCGCTGTCCGGCAATCGAGTATGGGCGGCTGTTCTGATGCGGCCACGCGGCAAACCCGGTCCCGCCACCTGGAAAACGCTGGAGAGCCGCAAGGTTTACAGCACGCGCATCTTTGATTTGCATCACCATCGACGTTATCACCATCAACGCGGCCATCATGATTTCTACGTGCTCGAAGCTCCCGACTGGGTGAATATTATCCCTTTGACGGAAGACGAGCACGTTGTAATGGTGCGGCAGTTCCGCCACGGCACGGAGGATTTCACGCTGGAAATTCCGGGTGGGATGGTCGATCCGGAGGATCTCAGCCCGATGGCCGCCGCGCGGCGCGAGATGCGCGAGGAAAGCGGTTACGATTCCGACGACATAATCGAACTGGGCAAGGTCCATCCCAATCCTGCCATCCAAGGCAATTACTGCCATACGTTCCTGGCGCGTGACGCGCGTCCCGGAGCGAAAATCCAACTCGATACCACCGAAGAGACGGAAGTGGTACTCGTCCCACTGGCCTCAATTAAGGAATTGATCGCGGGCGGCGAAATCACGCACGCTCTGGTCATCGCTGCTTTCTCATTTTTCCACTTCTATAATCCGCCTGCCTGATCGAAAGCTCGAAACTGCCAATGGTCAGAAAACCGCGTACCGCGCTGCTGTGGCTGATCGCAGGCTTGCTGACCAGTGCAACCTGTGCGGCCCGGGACGTGCGGAAAACCACCGTGACGGTGTTTACTCCGCGGGTGCCGGTTGAACGAAGCCGCAGCGGCGAATGTTGGACGGATTCGATCGCGGTCACGCGCCGGGGTGCCTACCGATGCATGGTCGGCAACGAAATTTACGACCCGTGCTTCACGAACCTGAATCTGGCGGACGCGGTGATCTGCGGCGCCAATCCGGCCAACGCCAGCACCGGTTTCATTGTCAATTTGACCAAGCCGCTGCCCAAGCCTCCGGCCCATCAATCGGTCCATCCGCGTCCATGGCTGGTCAAGCTCGCCGACGGGACGATCTGCGAAATCCAGACCGGAACGATTGCCTTTGTGGCCGGAATCGAGGTTCCCTACGGCTGCTCGGATTCAAAAAAATGCGACGCAAAAGGCTGCCCATACATGACCGGCCTGACCGCTAAATTCAAGCGTGATAAAGTCTGGACCGCGGACAAGGTAGCCTTCAGCTCAAGTGCCAGCGGGCTCAAGTTGCTGAACCACAAACCAATCGCAGTCAGCGAGATTTGGGAATAGTGTGCGCGGCTGTGCCGCGCCGCTTTTCAAAGCTCGATGCGCTCGGCCAATTGCAGCAGCGTCCGATCCCATCCGCGCGGTGCCATGATGCCGAGTCCGATCGGGCATCCGTCCACCGTTGCCGCCGGGATGCATATCTGCGGCAGTCCGCACAGCGATGAGATCGACGTCAAGACCAGCATCGCCGCGCGGCATTCCGGACTGTCGGCCTCGGCTCGCAGCGGGGCGATGAACGGCGTCATCGGCATGCAGGCCACAGTCCCTGCACCAAGCACGGCGTCAAGACGCGCGCGCGCATCCTCGCGCACCTTGAGCGCCGCCTGATACTGTTCGCGGGTGACGCGCGACGCAGCCTGGTAGCGCTCCGCCGTCGCGGGGCCGAAATTGGGCCGGAACTTTTCGAACCACGCGCCGTGATTCGACCACGCCTCGAACCCTGTAATTGTGCTGTGCGCGTCGCGCCAGTGCTCCAGTCCCTGCGGGCTGAGCGTCACATGATGTGCGACGCCAATCGCCTCGCCGACACGCCGCAACGCCATATCCAGCGCGGCGCGTTCCCGGACCTGGGTCAGCACGATGGGATCGTCGAGCACCAGCAGGCGCTGGGGTGCTTGGGGCGGCGGCAAATGCGATAGCAGTACTTCCCCGACCCGGCGCAGCGTCGTGGCGTCGCGCGCGAACCATCCTGCAGTATCAGCGGTATGCGCATGCGGCACCAGGCCCGTGGTCGGCACGGCGCCATAAGTGGGACGGATTCCAAATATTCCGCAAAAACTCGCCGGCACTCTCACCGACCCTCCGGTGTCGCTCCCCAAGGCGAAATCGCACAGCTCGCCGGCCACCGCCGCCGCCGAACCGCTGGACGATCCGCCGGTGGCGCGCTGCGGCGCGCGCGGATTTATCGGCATCCCGTAATGGACGTTATCGCCGCTCAGCCCATAGGCCATCTCAACCAGCGTGGTCTTTCCGATCAGGTCCGCGCCGGCGTCGAGCAGCGCCGTGATCGCAACAGCGGTCGCCGTTGCCGCCGGATGGGTCCGCAGCCAGTCTGGATTGCCCGCGCAGCAGACAAAACCGGCGACGTCGAAATTGTCCTTGGCGGCGAATGTCAGTCCCGCCAGCGGTCCGTTCCGCCGGCCCCTGATCGAAACGTCGCAATGCTTACAAAACGCTCCAAACGGGTCATTGATTGCCATAGCACCGAAGTTACTACGGATCAGGACTGCGGGTCATCGGCGCTGCGATCGCGAAACGACGCGAAATGGTCTCGCCTGCGGGTCCAGCCTCGCCCGCAACCGCGGTTTTGCGTTATTGAATGGGTATGGACCTTCAACTTCAGGGCAAGCGGGCGTTGGTGACGGGCAGCAGTTCGGGAATTGGCGCGGCGATCGCGGCAACACTAGCCGGCGAGGGCGCGGCGGTCGTCGTGCACGGGCGCAATCGCGAGCGCGCCGACCGCGTGGCCGATGAGATCCGCCGCCGCGGCGGCCGCGTCGAAGTCGTAATTGGAGATTTAACCGACAACGAACAGGCGCGGCAGGTCGCACAAACCGCCGACGCCGCGTTGGGTGGAATCGACATCCTGATCAACAACGCCGGCGGGACGTCAAGCCGCCAGCAGCAGGACTGGCTCGGCACGACTCCCGAAACGTGGGTTGCAACCTACGAGATGAATGTGGTCTCGGCGGTGCGCCTGATCCGCTACTTTATCCCGCAGATGAAAAGTCGCGGATGGGGCCGGATCATCCAGATGGCCAGCGCCTCCGCCACGCAGCCCCTGCCCTTTTCGATTCCCGACTACCAGGCCTCCAAGGCCGGCGTCGTGAATTTGACCGTGGGTCTGTCAAAGTATCTCGGCGGCACCGGAATTACGGTCAACACGATCACGCCCGGAACGATCCTGACACCCGCGTTGGAACAGACCTTTCGCGATTGGGCACGCGCCCGCAACTGGGGCGAGCAATGGCCGGAGATCGAGCGGCGCGCGGTGGCGGAGATGTTTCCCAATCCATCGGGGCGCGTTGGGCGCGTCGAGGATATCGCCGCCATGGCCGCGTTCCTCGCCAGTCCGCTGGCCGGCTACGTCAATGGCGCCAACATCCGGGTTGACGGCGGGCGCGTCCCTACTATCAACTGATGGTCACGGGCAGCGACGCCCGTTGTCAAAATCCAGGAGTGGCCATGAAGTACGCTCTTTCCATTTTCCCGACCGAGTATGCGATCAGAATCGACGAACTGGCGCGCGCCGCCGAGGAGCGCGGCTTCGAGTCGCTGTGGGTGCCCGAACATACGCATATCCCCACCTCGCGCCGCACGCCTTATCCTGGCGGCGCGGAGCTGCCCAGGGAATACTCACACACTTTGGACCCGTTCGTAGCGCTGTCGACAGCCGCTGCAGTAACAACCAGATTGAAAGTCGGGACCGCGATCTGCCTGGTGGTCGAACGCGATCCGATTGTGCTGGCCAAGGAAGTCGCCAGCCTCGACCTGCTTTCCAATGGCCGCTTCATGTTCGGAGTCGGCGTCGGATGGAACGCTGAAGAAATGGAGAATCACGGCACCAACTTCAAAACGCGCCGCAGCCTGATGAAGGAACGGATCGAGGCGATGAAGGCGATATGGACCCAGGAGGAGCCGCAGTACCATGGCCGTTTCGTCAATTTCGACCCAATCTGGAGCTATCCCAAGCCGGTGCAGAAGCCACACCCGCCGATCCTGATGGGTGGCCAGGGGAGCAAGGCGCTGCGCGGCGTGATCGCGTATTGTGACGGATGGATGCCGATTCCGGCGCGGATCGAAAATCTCGCTGCGCAGGTAGCCGCCTTGCGGCGCCAGGCGGAGGAGGCCGGCCGCGACCCCAAATCGATCTCAATCACGATCTTCTGGGGCCAGGCGAACAAGGCGGCCATCCAGAAATACGAGGAAGCCGGCGCCGAACGAGTGATAATATTGCTGCCGCCGGCGCCTCGCGACACGGTGATGCCGAAGATCGACGAATATTCAAAGCTGATCGGAAGCTGAAAAGGCTTAAAATACGCCTGAAGCATAATTTTGCTAGTAGGCCGGCGGCGCTACCCATCTTCGGCGCGCCTTGCAGTGGAATGGAATGCGGGACCGAATAAAGAAATGAGCGTGGCCGCCACTATTAGAGGAAGAGGAAATGAACATCTAATCAGTTCATTGAATTTTGCTTAAGTAATGGCTGATGACAATCAGAATAAACCCACCGGCGAGGAGCTGATCCGGCTCACCGCGCGCTGCAAGGCGGCGGGTTGAGCGGGTAAGCTGGGTCCGGCGGACCTGAAGGGAGTCCTTGGCCGGCTCAAGCTGGCTGGCCATCCTGATTTGCTGGTCGGAATCTCCACCGGCGACGACGCGGGGGTGTATCGTCTGACACCCGACCTCGCAATCGTCAATACGGTTGATTTTTTCACTCCCGTGGTTGACGACCCCTACACCTATGGCCAGATCGCCGCGGCCAACTCGATGTCGGACATCTACGCGATGGGCGGCACACCGCTCACCACGCTCAATATAGTATGCTGGCCGCAAGCCGGGCTGCCGCCGCACCTGCTCGCCGAAATTCTGCGTGGGGGTGCCGACAAGGCGCAGGAAGCCGGCGCTGTCGTCGTCGGCGGCCACACCGTGGCGGATGAGGAAGTGAAATACGGGATGGCGGTGACGGGCATCATTAATCCCAATCGTGTCGTACGCAATGTCGGCGCGAAGGCTGGAGACGTGCTGGTGCTCACCAAGGCGCTCGGCACGGGCGTCCTGATGACCGCGTTCAAGCGCGACCGCCTGCCGGCGGAGTTTTATGATGCCGCGGTGCGGTCGATGGCCGAACTGAATGCTGCCGCTGCGGCCACGATGCTGAAATACAAGGTCCATGCCGCCACCGACATCACCGGGTTTGGCCTGGTCGGCCACGCCTGCGGGATGGCGCAGGGCAGCGGCGTAACTCTGGTCTTCGAGGAATCGGATTTACCACTGCTGCCCGGAGCATTGGAACTGTGCCGCGCAGGCATGATTCCGGGGGGCGGCGCGCGCAATCGCCAATTCTACGCGCCGTATACTCATATCAGCGACGAGGTCGCCGACGCGATGGCCGAGCTTGCGTTCGATCCCCAGACCTCGGGCGGATTGCTGATCGCACTGCCTGAAGCCGAGGCAGCCAAACTTCTCTCCGACCTGCAACAGGCGGGCAATCTGGATGCCGCCATCGTCGGCCGCGTCGAACCACAGCAGGAGTTCCTGATCCAGTTGGTGTGAGATCCATTCGTGATCGGCGCCGAAGGCACGATCAGGACGCGACCCTGTAATAATTGGAAGTTCGTGGCGTTTGACCATATCGCATTTGCTCACTATCCGCTATCTCATGCGGACTGCGAAATTCAGGCCGAGGCTGGCTCCTGCGCCAGGGTCTCAGGCATCAGGAACCCTAGCGCCGCGAAGGCGACCGCGGCTATCGATGCAAGAAACACAAAGGCGCCATCGAATGAGTAATGATGAACGACCGCGCCGGCGATCGTCTGGCTGAGCGCGGCCCCGATTCCAACCGCCGTCGCAATCGCGCCCAGAGTCAGGTTGAAACGACCCGTGCCGCGCGTCAGGTCGGCAATCACCAGCACGGAAACCACGCCAAAGACGCCCGCGCCAATCCCGTCGAGCACCTGGATGCTGACGAGCAGCAAGGGGCTGCGGGTCATGACGTAGAGAATTCCGCGTATGGGCAGGACTCCGAATCCGATCAGCAAGAGTGGTTTTCTTCCCCAGGATCGCGCAAGCCGCCCCAACAATCCCGCGATCAGCGTGATCGTAAGTTGAGTGGTTACAACGCACGCCGACATGAACATCATCGAAGCGCGGCCCTTACCTCTGGCAAGCATTTCACCGAGCAACGGCAGCATGGCCGCATTGGCAAAATGGAAAAGCACTGCGCAACCGAGGAATATCGCCAGCGGACGATCCTTGAGCAAATTTCTGATGCGGACGGTCTTGCCGTCATCCTTGCCATTTCCGATCCCGCGCGCCAACTCGTAGTCGATCTCATTCGAACGGATGAGCAGCAGCACAAGCATCGTTGGGGCCGCCAGAACGCTTACCAAAAAGAAGACCGCGCGGTTGGAGATGAAATATCCGATCAATCCCATGCTCACCGCGGCGGTTACGTTTCCCGCTGAGTTGAACGCCTGGTTGCGTCCCTGGCGCAGGTCGAAAAGATTGCGCCCGACCATTCCCAGCGAGATTGCAGCAATTGCGGGCATGAAGACGCTCGAGCTTATCCCGATCAGCGTTTGCGCCGTCACGACCGGCCAGAACGACGGCAATAGCGCGATCACAAAAGCGCCCACGGCTAGAGCGCTTATTCCTGCGCCGATTAATGCGCGCTTGCATTCGAGCTGGTCCACCAGCCCGCCCGCGGGCGTCTGCGAGACGATGCCCGCAATTCCGCCCACGGTCAGCGTCAGTCCCACCCGCTCCGCGTTCCAGTGATAGCCGGCAAGATAGATAGCAAGGAACGGCCCCACACCGGTCTGCACGTCGGCCAGCAGAAAGTTGAGCCAGTCTAATCCGCGCAAGCTTCGATTCGAAATGTTCGGCCGCGAAGGCGCGGCCTGGGCCGGGTTCGGTACTCCCTGATCGCTCAGCATGTTTTTCAAAAGTCCATCCAGCGGTCATGGCCTGCGTTAACAACGCGAAAATGCAAACCAGGCCATACCGAAGTCCGATTACAGATGATAGCGTGCGGCGGGGATTCGGAATGTATTCTTAATCAGAAACGCGATAGGCCACGATTTTCGAGCGATCAAGCGTATCGCCGAAACCGGTGGAGCGAGCCGTCCGCTCGCGTTCGCGTACATCGAAAAAGATCAGAGGCTGTAACCACGTTTCCGGTCAATCTTGCCGAGTTACAGCTCTGCTCACTTTCTCTTCTCGCCTCCTCACATTAATGCACGATGGCGCCGCTTAGTTCGGTGCCGCCCGGCGCGACCGAGCCGAGCGGCGATTCCGAATACGCGCCAATCGCCGTCGTTTTTGGAACTATGCCCAGGTCGCTCTCGGCCCGCTCAAAGTCCGCCATCGCTTGCTCTGCATGGTTGGATTCCAGTGCGCCGTCGCCCTTGCGCCGATCGGCCTCGGCCGCAGCAACGCTCCTGCCCGACGTGCGCGCCTGCTCGATCTCGGCGGCGATCTGCGCCTCGCGCTGCCGTGCTTCCATGCTTGCGACAGCAGGGTTGGTGGCCGCCGGGCTGCCATGCCCATAGGCAAGACTACCCATCATCGACGAGCCGCCCATGGATACGCCGACCCCAACCGCACCCGGCGCGCCCATGCCGAACCCGGCCGCCGTCGCAATCGGCCAAAGAACGAAACCCACTAGCCCAGCCAGCACGATTTTAGTGAGGCGCATCATGGTTCACCTCGCAACAGTGTGCTCGCTAAACGACGGCCAACCCCCCGAAGTTCCACAGACCAGCACGAGATCACCCCCTGAAAAATTCTACCCAAGACCGTTCGACCAGATCAAAAGAAGATAAACACGCACTTGCGGCTGTTTAATTTCATTCAGGCTCGACTCGTGTCGCCAGCATGCGCTGCTTCGGGCAGGGAAGGATTGCCAGTTCGCCGTCTGGCCCCCGACTATCTAGCCATATGCTTGCACGCTGTGCTTACTTAGCATCCGGAGCACAGGGAGGCTTTATGGGAAAACTAGACGGAAAAGTCGCGGTGATAACCGGCGCGGCCAGCGGTATGGGCCGCGCTTCGGCGCTTCGCTTTGCAAAAGAAGGCGCGGCCGTGGTCATCGCCGATCTCAATTCCCAGGCGGGTGAGCAAACAATCTCTGAAATCACCGCGGGCGGCGGCCGCGCGGTGTTTCAACACACCGACGTAGGCAGCGAGAAGCACCTCAAAGCGCTGTTCGATCGCGCGCTTGACGAATACGGACGGCTCGATATCACGTTCAACAACGCGGGCCTCGGCGGCGCAACCGGTAAACTCTCGGAGATCAGCGCGGAGGACTGGGACAAGACGTTCGTAATCCTCACTCGCGCGGTGTTTCTGGGTATCAGGTTTTCAATCGAGCCGATGCGCAAGGCGGGTGGCGGCTCAATCATTTCGACCGCGTCAGTCGGGGCCCTGAGGCCCGCCGCCGGACTTCATGCCTACTGCGCCGCCAAGGCGGCGGTGGTAAGCCTTACGCAAAGCGCGGCGATCGAACTCGGCCAGCATAATATCCGCGTCAACTGCATCTGTCCGGGCGGAATTGTCACGCCACTGGTATACAAGGGAATGCCTGGCGGCGAAGAAGAAGCCCGCCGCAATATGGCGCGCCAGCAGCCGATTCCGCGCGCCGGCAACCCCGAGGACATCGCTGCGATGGCGACGTTTTTAGCCAGCGACGACGCCGAATGGATTACCGGCACCTCGATGGTCGTCGATGGGGGCATGAACACCGGCAACTCGCGAATCAGCTTTGCTCCGGGCTTTTCAGGCCCATCCTTCCAGCGCCGCGATCGCACCGGCGAACCGCATCGGGCCAGGTAAGGCCGACGGATAGGTGGGAATCACAACGGCCGACGCAGGGAGAAAAATGATGGAACACCCATACCGCGAACTGCCAAATACCGGACCTTATGAAGCACGCCTCGGGCATGCACTGATCACGATGGTCGAACCGCATCCGGGAGAAGAGCGCGTTTACAATCGCTGGTACGAGGATGACCACTTTATTGCCGGCGCGATGGCGATGCCGTGGATGTTCGCGGGACGGCGCTGGGTCGCGACGCGGGACTTGCAGTCGATGCGATACCCGCAGGACTCCGTGCTGGCGCAGCCTGTCACCAAAGGCTGCTATATTTCCATTTACTGGGTCACGCAGGGCCGGATGCAGGACCATCTGGAGTGGACGATAGCGACCAATCAGCGCCTGATTCGCGACGGGCGTCTGGCCAATCATCTGCATCGTATCGAGCAGGTCTACACTTCGTTCCAGGATCACGCCGGGACGGTTTATCGCGACCAACAGGGTCCGCGCGATATCCACGCGCTTAATTATCCATATCAGGGACTCGTCCTCGAAGTCGTCGATGCACCCGAGGCGGCCGGCCGTGCCGCGCTCGAACAATGGCTGCTGCGCGAGCATCTTGCCGAAGCGATGCGGAATTCGCCGGCTGCTATCTGCACCGTCTTTCGTCCTCAGCCTTTCCCCGAGGGCTCGTTGTCCCTGGTCAGGAAAACCGACCCGTCGCGCGAAGGCCGCCGCCTGACGGTGCTGTGGTTTTTGGAAGCCGATCCGCGCTCATGCTGGACCGATCATTTCGCGCGGGAGGGTGAAGCTGTCGCGCGGTCCGGTCATGGCCGCGTCGAGTTGATGGCGCCCTTCATCCCGACCCTGCACGGCACCGACACCTACGTAGATCAACTGCGCTGACTTTGCTTATGCGCGTTTGACGCCTGCGATAAGAGTGCCTAATAGTTTGGTTGAAAGCACAGCCGACACTGGAAGCTGCGAATCGGGTTGTGCGCGGCCAGTGGAATGGCGCTCTATGCACGTTTAATCAATGAGCAGCGGCGATCTGGCCTGAAAGCGGGCGCACTATTTTGCGCTCCTGCCAGATCCAAAGCAGCAGCAGGAGGGGAACTACAAAGGTTTCGATGTAGAGCAGCATCCGGTAGATGTCGTTGAACGCCAGCATCGAGGACTGCGCTCGAATCTGCCCGTAAACCATCGCGAGGCTCTGGGTGCGGCCCGCCATTAGATGCGGCGCGCCCGGCATCCGCTCCGGCGCCATTTGCATCCGCCACGCGTCAAAGACCGAGAAATGTTCGGCCAGATAACTCTGATGGATTTGCTGATGGCTGACCAGCATCGAGGTCATCAGCGAGATTCCCATCGAGGCGCCGGTGTTGCGGATCATGCTGAACAGGCTGGCCGCGTAGCCCATCCGCTCGCGCTCCACGCACGAGAGCGTGGCGGCGGCCAGCGGCGGAAAGATCGTCGAGAAGCCGAAACCAAACATCACGGTGGGAACCACCACCTGCCAGTAGCCAATTTGCAGGTTCCAGGTCGCCATTTCGTACAGCGAAAGGACCTGGAAGAAATAGCCCATTATCCACACGGGTCGGCTGGCGCCGAACTTGTAACGTTCGATCTGCCCCACCAGCAGCATCGCAGCCATTGCCCCAACCGCGCGCGGAGCCAGCACCAGCGCGGCCTGCAGCGAGCTGTAGCCCATGAACTCCTGCAGGAATATCGGATTCAGCAGATTGACGCTGAACAGCATGAAGGTGAGCGGGATCATCGCCATCAGAGCCAGCGTGAAGGTCGGCTTAGACAGAATTCCCAGGTCCAGAATCGGCTCGGGGAAGGTCAGCTCGCGGCGCACCAGCAGGACCAACGAGATGGCCGATCCTGCCGTTGCGTAACTGACCCAGGGCGAGGCGAACCAGTCGGCGCGCTGCCCGCGATCGAGCACCAGTTGCAGCAACCCCAGCGTGGAGATGATCAGGAAGATGCCGGCGTAGTCCACGTGCCGGCTCGCAGCGCGAGCCTTGCGCAGATAAGGCGGATCGTGAAGGAACGTCGATACCATGATCACCGCCAAAATCCCGATCGGGATATTGATATAGAAGTTCCATCGCCACGACCAGTTGTCGGTAATCCAGCCGCCGATCGTAGGCCCAAGGATCGGCGCGACCATCATCCCAATCCCCCACAACGCCATTGCCATCGCCTGCTCTTCCGGCGGAAAGGTCTCCATCAGGATCGCCTGCGACGACGGCTGCATCGCGGCGCCAGCCGTTCCCTGCAGCACGCGGAAGATGACCATCTCCTGCAGGCTTCGCGCGGCCCCGCATGCCGCCGACGCCATCACAAAACCGGTTACCGAGATGAGAAAGTAGCGCTTGCGCCCAAGCCGCGAGGAGATCCATCCGGTCATCGGGATCATGATGCCGTTGGCGACCAGATAGCTGGTCACAATCCAGGTGATTTCGTCGACGCTGGCGGAAAAGCTGCCCTGCATGTGCGGCAGCGAAACATTGACGATCGTGGTGTCCAGAATCTCCAGGATCGTCCCCAGCATGATGGACAATGCGATGATCCATCGATGCGGATTGGCCGGCTCCACGGCGGCAGTGGCGGCGGCTTCCGCGACAGCAAAAGACTGGCGATTTGTACTCATTAGACTGGATGTCGGCGGAAGATGACGGTCACGGTTGAGCCCCAAAACCCAACCGAGCAAGCCGCAGCGCCTGGCTCAGCCTGGAGGTCAGGCACAATAGCTTGCCCGGCCGGTGCAACAACATGGCGAAAAACCTATGGCAGAAGGGGGTGGTAGTAAAGAAGGTGCTGGATGCCGCCGCTGTAGGTGACCGTCAGTCGCCAACGCCTGCAAGTTTCGGTAAAACCGACGATGACCCGTTTTTGGATTACTGACGTTATGAGAGATTCAACCGGGCCGCTTTCAAGTCCGGATCCACAGCGGCTGCAGTCCATTCACCGATTACCGGCAGCTCCTCAGCAAAGCGTGAGTATTGGCGCGCGACGCCGCATAGTCTAACCACACGGGCACAGACTTCAATGCGCCCATTGCGGTGGACGCGCAAGCCGGATTTGCTAAAACCACCCATGCGAGGTGATCATTGTGGCGCACAGCATAAACCTGGAGGGACGAAGAGCGTTGGTGACCGGCGGCGGCCGCGGAATTGGACGCTCGATCGCGCTGGCGCTTGCGCAGGCCGGCGCGGATGTAGCCGTCGCGGCGCGCTCGCGCGATGAACTGCAAGAGGTGGCGCGCGAGATCGACAAATTGGGCAGGCGCGGCGTGGCGACGGTGGTCGACCTGATGGACCGCAGCGCGATTGCCGATGGTTTCGCACAGGCTTCGCAAACGCTGGGCGGCGTGGATATCCTCGTCAATAATGCCGGCGGTACGGTTCACGCCGGGAGCGAATTGCTCAACCCGCTCAACCATGACGCCCGAGCCTTCGAGGATAACCTTTTCCTCAATCTCCTGCAGGCGGTTTACATGACCAAGGCCGCCTTGCCGTTCATGATCGCACAGAGCTGGGGCCGTATCATCAACATCGGATCCTCCGGCGGCGACCATCATGGGATGGGTCCGGTATCCTACACGACGGCCAAGCACGGACTGGTCGGATTCACGCGCGCGATGGCATACGCGCTGGCTCCCCACGGGATCAACATCAACGTGATTTCTCCGGGGCTGACCGAGACCCGGGTGCTGGACTGGGAGCATATGGCGCATCTGTACCAAGTCGCGACTGCCGAGGAGGCCCGGCGCAAAGCGGTGGACAAGACCGCATTGAAGCGACTACTTGCTCCAGACGAGTTCGGTCCAGTCGCGGTACTGCTGGCCTCGGATGCTGGCGCCGCCATCACCGGCCAAATCATCGGAGTGGACGGCGGATACCTGGTGTAGCGCGCGACCAGTCTCCGGGAGGCCTCGCCAAAAGAATTCACTAACGAAGGAGCATCCAGTGTCGGAACTGAGATTCGACCGTCGGGTAGCCGTAATCACGGGCGCGGGCAGAGGGCTGGGACGCGCTTACGCCCTGCTTCTCGCGTCCAGAGGCGCGAGCGTCGTCGTCAATGACACCGGGGGCAGCCTTAAGGGAGAAGGTCTCGATGCCGCTCCGGCAGAAGAAGTCACGCGGGAGATCAGATCCGCGGGCGGCGAAGCAGTCGCCAGTACCGCTTCGGTTGCTACCCCCGAAGGCGGACACTCGATTATCGAAACCGCGCTGGAGCATTACGGCCGCATCGACATTCTGATCCACAACGCCGGCATTGTTCGCGCGGCGCCGCTTAGGGAGATGACGCTGGAAGACTTCAACGCGGTTCTTGACGTCCACCTGCGGGGCGCCTTCCACGTCGTTCAGCCTGCCTTCATTGAAATGTGCAAGGCGCGCTATGGCCGTATCGTGCTGACTTCATCGATTGGCGGTTTATACGGCAATCATCGCCAGGCCAATTACGGCGCTGCCAAGGCAGGCATCATCGGACTATCCAATGTCATCGCGCTTGAGGGCGCCGCCGACGGCGTCAAGTGCAACGTTATCGTTCCCGCCGCCGTGACCCGGATGGCCGAGGGATTGGATACCAGCGCCTACCCGCCGATGTCGCCCGAGATGGTGGCGCCGGTGGTGGCATGGCTCGCTCATGAATCCTGCACGATCTCGGGCGAGATGTTGATTTCAATCGCCGGCCGTGTTGCGAAAGCGTTTATCGCGGAATCGCAAGGCGTCTACAGACCCGCATGGTCGATCGAAGATGTGGCCGCACAGATGGACGCGATCCGCAACACGGACGCGCCATTCATCGCCGCGGGCGAGCCCCATGTCGATCATATCCGCTACAGTTTCGAAATGGCCAGGAGCGGCCGGCGCCCCGAAGTTGAATCGAAATGAGTGGCCCCACATCGGCGATTCATGGGACCAACGCACAAACCATCCCCGCGAATCGCCGCGGGGCCCCACCAATTCGAATCAATTGCAATACTGCTAACGTTTGACGCGGCGCAGGGTCATCGAATGGCGGAAGCGCGAGGCCGGATGGGTATTGATTGTGACCTGGGCGATTTCGCCGTCAGACATTTTGTAGGTGCGCCGGAACTCGAGCGCGGGCGTTCCCGTCTTGACCTTGAGGCGGTTGGCCAGTGCCGGCGAGATCAGCGTTGCAGCGATTTCCTGGTGGACCTCCTCGATTTTTCGGCCGAACAAATCCTCAATCAACGGGAAGATTGGACCGGTGTGGCGCTGCAGCAATCTGCCGACGGCGGCAAATTCCCGCTTGATGTAATACTCAGTCCAACACAGCGGAGCTTCCACGTTGTCTTTGTGTCTGAAGCCGCATACCGATAACCATTCCTGCCCGCCGGCAAGTCCAGTGCGCAATGCCAGCTTGCCGTCCATCGAAACCATCCTGACCGACTCGATAGCGAAGCGTGTGCCGATCGCGAAGGCCAGCAGATCATTGATCGACATGACGTCGTGAACGTAGACGTCCGAGGAGCGCGGGGGAACGACGATAGTGCCCGCGCCCTGCCGCGAGGATACCAGGTTGTCTTCGCGCAGCCGTCTCAGCGCTTCCCGCACGGTAAACCGGCTGATGGAGAAACGCTCGCGCAGTTCATCTTCGCTTGGAAGTTGCGATCCGACGGGATATACGCCGCCCACGATCTCATCCTTCAATGCACGCGCAACCCTCAGATACAGAGGGCCGGCAGGCTTGAGATCAGCCCTGGCGGTTCGTGATGGTTTTGCGCGAGATGCCTTCACTCCAGTCCTCGACAGCATGACCCGTTTTACCACTCGCCCGCACGGCCAAGCGGACGACCTCGTGGCGCTGGATTTGTCCGGACAGGTTGCAACGATCAGGGAAGTTTGTTTATCAGATTTGTCTGTCAATCGCGAGGGCACGGAAGTAAACTGGCTCAAACGGCGCACAGGCACGTTAGTTCAGCGGGGTAAAGGAGACGATCCGGATGGCGCTGCAACAGGGACGCTACGCGGCCCCAAAACCGGCTGCTATCGCCCAAGGATGGAGTCTGGAACGGCTCACCCCGCCCAGCCGCCTGTTCGGCGCCAACGGTTTGCGCACCGGCCCAGACGGACGCATCTATGTTGCGCAGGTGACGGGCAGCCAGATCAGCGCAATCGATCTGCGAAGCGGTGAGGTCGAAACCATCAGCCCCATGGGCGGCGAGATCATCGCGCCCGACGACGTTGCCTTCGACCCGTTGGGCAGCCTCTATGCGACCGAGGTGATGGACGGGCGGGTGAGCTTACTGGCCGCCGATAGGCGCCCGCGGGTGTTGCGGGGCGACCTGCCTTCCGCCAATGGCATCACATTCTATAAGGGCCGATTGTTCATCGACGAATGCCGGTTGGGCGGCCGTCTGTTGGAGCTCGACCTCAACGGCGGTGCGCCGCGCATTTTGCTCGACAACCTGCCGCTACCCAACGCCTTGGAGGCCGGTCCGGACGGCCGCTTATATTTTCCGGTAATGGGCGCCAACGAGATCTGGCGCGTCAATCCCGAAGGCGGCGCAGCAGAGCGCGTCGCTGGCGATTTAGGGATGCCGGATGCCGTCAAGTTCGATTCCCAAGGCTGGATCATTTCGACCCAGGTCCGGACCGGCGAGGTCCTGCGCATCGATCCGCGCACCGGCAATCGCAGCGTTCTGGCCACTCTCGCTCCAGGCCTGGACAACCTCACCTTCGTTGACCAGCGGCTATTCGTCTCCAATTTCGACGGCCAGATCACCGAGATTCTCACCAATGGCGATAGCCGAACCGTCTTGCCAGGAGGATTTAACTGGCCCCTGGATTTGACCGTCGGCGCCGACGGCCAACTCTACGTCGCCGATGGGACCCGCTTCTATCAGCTAACGCCCGGGGGCAAACCGAAGTCCATCGGTATGCTTTTCAGCCCCGGCTATCCCGGTTTCCTGCGCGGTGCCGAAGCAGCCGCTGGCCAGGCTTTCGCGGTCACCACCGCGAGCGGCCACGTGGCCTTGTACCGACCTGACGCGCAGCAAAGCCAGGTACTGGCCGACGGGCTGGACCAGCCCTATGGTGTGGCGGTTGCGGCCGGCGGGGCGATCCTCGTCGCGGAACTCGGCGCGGGACGCGTGCTGTCGGTGGAAGCTGGCGAAGTTCGGGTTTTGGCTGGCCGTTTGCGCGAACCCCTGGGTGTGGCCATCGGCCCTGACGGCGCCTGCCTGGTCTCGGAAATGGGCGCGGGCCGGGTCGTCAAGCTGAGTCGGACCGGCGTCGAAACCGTGTTGGACGGCTTGCAGCAACCGCAGGGCTTGGCCGTCCGCGACCGCCGACTCTACGTTGTCGATGCGGGCGCCAAGGTGCTCATCGCCCTGGATTTGGAAAATTACAAACCGCAGATCATAGCGGCCGACCTGCCGGTAGGCGCTCCGCCGGGCGTCATCCCCAAGCCACTACGCGGACTGCCGCCGTTTTCAGGCCCCCAGGGCCCGTTTGCGGGCATCGCCGCCGGCCCTGACGGCACTATCTATTTTTCGGCTGACGCCGAAGGCAGCGTGATGGCGCTGCGGCCGGAAGCGGCCGCTTAGTTCGACAAGCTTGAGGAACCTCCGATGGAAGAAAATCTTCTGAACCTGGCAGGCCGCATCGTTGTGGTATCCGGCGCCGCGGGCGGCGGCATCGGGACCACTATCACACACCTGATTGCCCGCGCCGGCGCCACCGTGGTGGCGGTAGGCCGCTCCCGCGCCAACCTCGACCGGCACATCGCGCCGCTGATCTCGCAGGGACTTTCGATCACGCCGCTTGCCGCCGACGCACAGACCGAAGCAGGAGTGGCCGCCGTGATGGAGCGCGTGCGCGCAACCCGAGGCGAGCTTTATGGGCTGGTCAACGTGGCGGGCGGCGCGGCGCCTTCGACCTGGGGCCGCTGCACCCGCCTTTCACGTGCTGACTGGCAAGCTCTGTTCTCGCAGAACCTCGACTCGATGTTCTTCATGAGCGGGGCGGTCGCCGCGGAATTAAGGACCCAGGGACGTCCGGGTTCCCTGGTCTCGATTTCGTCGATCAGCGGCGTGAACTCGGCGCCGTTTCATGTCGGCTACGGCGCCGCCAAGGCTGCGATGTTGTCGGTGGTGCGCACGATGGCGCTGGAACTGGCGCTGGAGGGTATCCGGGTCAACGCCGTGGCGCCCGGACCGACCGCGACCCCGGCTTCCACCACCTATGTCGGAGATGATCCGGAGCGCGATCGCCGGGCGATCCCGATGGGACGGCGCGGGCGCCCCGAGGAGATCGCCGGTGCCGTGCTTTTTCTGCTCTCGGATCTGTCCAGCTACATCACGGGCCAGTGCCTGATTGTTGACGGCGGCATCAATCTCAGATGGTCGCATCTGGCACCAGATAACACGCCGGCCTTCCTCAAGGACGAAGCGTTTCGTGCGGCGATGAAGCGCTGAAAGTTGTCCGGACAAATTGGAGAAAGCTATTGGCGCGAACGCGCCAAAAGTCTAAGGTGAACGCCAGGGACTCGCTGATATTGTCTGAACAGGATCGATTCAATGGTTGCGGGAGCACTGGCAGGCGCGGCCGGTGCCGGCTCATTGCGGACTACCCGCCGCCATTCATAAACAGGAGGACGTCATGAACGAACCCGAGGGTATCGCGGATTTGGTTCAAAACGCCGAAGATCTGACCGAGCCGGTAACCATTGGCCCCGAGGCCTACATCTCACCGGAGTATGCGCGGCAGGAGCGTGACAAGCTGTGGCGCAGAGTGTGGCAACAGGCTGGCCGCGTCGAGGAGATCCCGGAAATCGGCGATTATCTCACTTACGAGATTCTCGACGATTCGATTATCGTGGTGCGCACAGGGCCGGATAAAATCTCCGCCTACTATAACGTCTGCCCCCATCGCGGGCGTCGGCTGGTCGACACTCCCAATGGCGCGCACAACGCCTGTGGCAAGCGGCGGCAGTTCATCTGCAACTTTCACGGGTTCCGCTACAACCTCAACGGCGAATGCGTCCATGTTTTTGAAAAAGAGGACTGGAAAGGCGCGCTGACACCGCAGCGCACGCATCTGGGTGAGGTCAGGGTCGATACATGGGGCGGATGGGTCTGGATCAACATGGACCCTGACTGCGAACCCTTGCGCGACTACCTGGAGCCTGCCGCCACGATGCTGGATCCGTTCGAGCTGCAAAATATGCGTTACCGATGGCGCCGGTGGGTCATCTTCGATTGCAACTGGAAGGTCGCGATGGAGGCGTTTAACGAAACCTACCACGTCCCCGCGACCCATCCGGAGTTCACCAAGTTCGGCGACTTCCGCGGATGGGCCCGGGTGCAGGGAAAACACAGCAACATCGGCTACGACGCGCCCAAGGATTTGGACGAGAACCAGGCCAAACTGCGGCTGGGCAAGGGCGACCCGCGCATCTCGACGGCGGAGATGCAGCTTTACACCTGGGAGCATGTGAAGACCAACACCACGCAAACGCTGGTGGACGCAGCGGTGCGCCTGGTGGACGAGTTGCCCGAGGGAACTCCGGCCGACAAGGTGCTCAAGCATTGGCTCGACTCCGCGCGACGCGACGATGCCGCCCGCGGCGTGATTTGGCCGACTATCGATCCCAAACACGTGGGCGCCAGCGGCACCGCCTGGCAGATTTTCCCCAACTTTCAAATCGGGCATGCCTTGAACAACGCCCTGTGCTACAGCGCCCGTCCGTTCGGCTATGACCCCGACAAATGCATCTTCGAGGCCGTTACTTACGAGCTGTATCCAAAAGGGCAGGAGCCGAAAACGCAGTGGCTGTACACGCCGGTGGACGATCCGGCATGGTTGAGTGTGCTGCCCCAGGATTTTTCCAACATGGCCGCCGTGCAGCAGGGGATGAAGTGCGCAGGCTTTCGTGGTACTCTGCCCAATCCATACCGCGAGCGCAGCATAGCCAATCTACATCGCAACCTGGCCAAATATATGGGCACCGGCGCGCCCCGCAAACTGAAGTAAACCACTGTGCGTATGGGGCTGCGTCGGACAGGCTTTCGGGGCCCACCAATTGGACAACGCGCGAGCAGGTAATCGATGAAGGTCAATTTCGGTGTCTTCGCACACAATTCCAGGGACTGGGAGCGGGTCCAGGCCGGCGATTACAGCCGCCCGCCGGCCACGCCCGATTACGAGTTGGTCCAGCGCGCGTTCGCCCTGGCCGATTTGGCCGAACCGCTGGGCTTCGACGGAATCTGGGCGCCCGAACACCAGGGCACTCCGTATGGAATGACGCCCAATCCGCTCCAGGCGCTGACCTATTTCGCCGCACGCACCAGGCACATCAGTTTGGGATCGATGGTCGTCGTGACGCCGTGGTGGAATCCGATTCGGCTGGCCCACCAGATCGCTTATCTCGATATCTTATCCAACGGACGTTACGACACGATCGGGCTGGGGCGCGGGGTTTCCAAATCGGAGTTCGCCGCGGTCGGTGTTCCGCGCGAGGAAAGCCGCCAGCGCTTCGACGAAACTCTGGATATCCTGAAACTGGCTTTCTCCCAGGAACGATTCTCCTACGAGGGGAAAATCTTCAAAATCCCGGAAATGTCACTGCGGCCCGCGCCCAAGAGCCGCGACCTCTACTCCCGCATCTACGGCTCATCCTCGACGCTCGATTCGCTGGAGATACTCTCGCGCCGCGGGATGGTGCCATTGTTCGTCGGCAACAAGCCGCTTGAGGAGGCCGGCAAAGAAGTTCAGATGGTGAACACGATCCGCCGGGAAATCGGGCTGCCACCCTGCCAGCCAAAAAACGTCGTGTTCATGTACTGCACGCCCACGGCCGAAGAGGCGAGCAGAGCTGACGAGTATATTTTGACCGCCGGCAGAGATGTCGCGCTGCATTACGGATTTGCCGATCCCTCCAACTTTATCGGCGTTGCGGGGTACGAAGCCTACGCCAACCGAGCGGCCGGCGCGACCGCGCTGCTGGCCGCTGCCGCACGCGGAACCGAACAAAACCAGCCCAAAGCTCCCGGATACCATCCTTCCAACCTGATGATCGGAACGCCCGACGAAGTGATTAAGCGAATCATGGCGGCCCAGCAGGCGTGCTCGTTTTCGGAAGTCACGATCGTGGCGCAATTCGGCACCATGCCTTACGACGAGGCCGAGCGGAGCACGAAATTGTTTGCCAAAGAGGTTTTGCCGGTGATTCACAAAATGGAAGCGCCGCTCAACCCGCCCGCGCTTCCGCCCGAGGCTGCCGCTTAAACTCATCGGATCGGACATGATCTGCAAGCCAACCCAAACACCTGAAATCGACCTACCCGCGCTGCGCGACAAATACCGCCAGGAGCGCGACAAGCGCATCCGGGCCGACGGCGGCAATCAATATGTCGAAGCCGCTGACGGCTTCGCCGAATACTACGAAGCCGATCCATATTCGCCGCCAGTGATTCGCGAACCGGTCTCGCAGGAACTCGACGTCGCGGTCCTCGGCGGGGGCTTTGCGGGTCTAATCGCCGCCGCGCGCCTCAAGCAGGCCGGCGTCTTGAATTTGCGCATCATCGATTTGGCTGGCGACTTCGGCGGCGCCTGGTACTGGAACCGGTATCCGGGTATCCAATGCGATACCGATTCCTGCTGCTACCTGCCGATGCTCGAAGAGGTGAACTATATTCCGAAGGACAAATACGCCTACGGCGCCGAGGTTTACGAGCATTGCCGCAGGATCGGCAGACATTTCGGCCTCTACGAGACTGCCCTGTTCGGCACGCTGGTCCGCTCCCTGCGCTGGGATGAATCGATCAGGCGATGGCGCGTCGGCACCAATCGTGGCGACGACCTCCGATCGCGCTTCGTCGTCATGTGTCCGGGTCCCTTTAATCGGCCAAAACTGCCGGGCATACCGGGAATCCAGAGCTTCAGGGGCCACACGTTCCATACGGCGCGCTGGGACTATGACTATACCGGCGGCGACACGACTGGCGGGCTGCACAAGCTGGGCGACAAGCTGGTTGCCATCATCGGCACCGGCGCCAGCGCTATCCAGGTCATCCCGTTTCTCGCCCGTCACGCGCGCCATCTGTACGTGTTCCAGCGTACGCCGTCCTACATTGACGATCGCGGCAACCAGCCGGTCGATGTAGAAATGATAAAGGCGCAGGGACCGGGATGGCAGAAGAAGCGGCAAGCCAATTTCCACACGGCCGCGTTCGTCGGTTTTGGTCCGGGTGAGCCGGACCTGGTCTGCGACGGCTGGACTGAGGTCAGCCGCAATATGGCGGCGAAGTTGGAGGCCATGGGATGGCCCCAATTGACGTTCTTGCAGTTGATCGAAATGCGCGAGATTGAAGACTACAAGGCGATGGAGCGGCTGCGCCGGCGGATCGACAGCGTGGTTAAGGACAGGCAGACGGCCGAGGCGCTGAAACCCTATTACCGCTTCCTGTGCAAGCGGCCGTGTTTTTCCGACGAATATCTGCCCACATTCAATCGCCCCAACGTCACCTTGATCGATGTGTCGCAATCAAAGGGGGTCGAACGGATTACCCAGATGGGTATTGTCGCGAACGGAGCCGAATACCAGGTCGATTGCATTATCTTCGCCAGCGGCTTTGAGATCACCACGGAACTGAGACGCCGCTTCGGGATCGAGCCGCTCGCAGGCCGCGGCGGGCTTTCACTCTACGATCACTGGGCCGATGGCTACCGGACGCTGCACGGCATGATGACCTATGGTTTCCCCAACCTGTGCTTCACCGGCTTCACCCAGGCGGGCGTGTCGGCCAACACGACCGCGATGTTCGAGCAGCAGGGCAATCATATCGCCTACATAATCAAGGAAACGCTGGCGCGCGGAGCGGCCACCGTCGAACCCACCCAGCAAGCGCAGGACCAATGGGTCAGGATCATCCGCGAAACGTCGATAACCGACCGGCAATTCTGGCGCGAGTGCACGCCCGGCTACTACAACAACGAAGGAGAAGAAGTGTTCCGCTCGCATCTCGGCGAGCCTTACGGCCCCGGCTTTTACGCCTTCGACCAACTGCTGCAGCAATGGCGAGATGATGGCAACATGGAAGGACTTCTGCTCGGAAAATGAGCCGCGTTGACGGGATTGGTAGGGTGATGCTACTTGGATAGCAAGGCCGAATCGCGAGTATCGAGCGCGCCGAACAAGGAGAAGAGCGATGAAGTACCGAGTCATCTCGACCGATGATCATTTGCAAGAAGCGCCGGATACCTGGACTTCCCGAATGTCGGCGGCGAAATGGGGCGATAAGATCCCGCAGATCAAGCCGCTCGACAAGGAGCGCGACGCCTGGTTCGTTTACGGCGAACCCAACAAACGCCTGGGTGTCGCGATTGTTCACGGCGCGCTGGCCGACCGGGCCAAGTCAGTCAATCGATGGGAAGACGTGCCAAAAATCGCCTACGTGCCCGCGGAGCGGGTCAAGGCGATGGACCAGGACGGGGTCGACGCCCATACCTTCTTCGGCAACATTGCCGGAGTCGCGGGCGGCACCTTCAGCAATCCCAAGTATGACGAACAGTTCCGCCTGGAGGCGATCCGCGCTTTCAATGACTTCCAGATCGAGGAATACGACCGTCCCTTCCCCGGCCGCTTCATCACCATCGCGATCGTGCCGTTGTGGAACGCCGCCGCGGCGGTGGCCGAGGTCGAGCGAACGCGCAAGATGGGAATCAAAGGCATCAGCTTCGCATTTCCTCAACAGTTCGGTTACCCGCATATCGCCGACCCGCACTGGGATCCACTGTGGCGGGTGTGCCAGGAAACCGGGCTGTCGGTCAACCTGCACATCGGCTCCGGCGGCAGCATGGGGCTCGGACCGATGAACGACTTCGCCGGTCACAGCGAGATGCGCTGGCTGGCCGAGGCCTCGACCAAGGCTATCTCGGCCAATACCCAGGTGATGAGCACGATCCTGTTTTCAGGCATCCTCGAGCGGTTCCCCTCGCTCAAGATCGTCTCGTCAGAAAGCGGTCTGGGATGGGTGCCCTACCTGCTCGAGACCGCCGATCACCAGTGGGAGCGGCAAAAGCTGTGGCGCGAGGGGATGAGCATCAAGCCCAGCGAGTACTTCCATCGCCAGTGCTACGTGAACTTCTGGTATGAGCAGGTTGGAATCGAAAATCGCCACCATATCGGTGTCGATAACATCATGTGGGAGTCGGATTTTCCGCATCCAACCTGCACCTGGCCCAACTCGCAGGAGTTCATCGCGCGCTCGCTTGAAGGAGTCCCGCAGGATGAACGGCAGAAGATCCTGGTTGACAACGCAGTCCGGGTCTTCAATCTGACCAACAACTAGCTTGGCTGCGAGGCAGCAGTAAATGGCGCGAGGTAAATCAGTCCTCGCGCCATTTTTTCACTGACTCGGCGGTTGCGGCTGCATTTGCTGCAGCTCTTGCTCGGTGAATTCTTTTTGCACGTGGTGCTTAGCTAGATGACGCCGATGGTGATGGCTGAGATGATGCCTCGGCTTGGACGCGGCTGCGGATTCGGGCTTGGAAGATGGCGCAGCCTGCGCTGTCGCCGAGGCTGCCGGCGCAGGTGCGCCCTGCGCAAGACAGGTACCGGTGCCGGCGCATAAAAGCACGGCGGCCGCGCCAGCGATTAGGGTTCTGATTTTCATGTATCCTCCTTTTATGCGCCTGAAGCGCTCTGAATCGTTGAAAGTCTGCTCACCCGGCCGTCGATTCGGATTTGCCTGCGTCGCTACCCTGGGAAAAATCAAGTCTTGTACTTGCGCGATCAACGCGTCGGGCCGCCGAACAGAGCGCGCTTGAGCGCGTCGTCGCGTTCGGCCTTGAATTGCTTTGACACACGCGCCGATGGCGCAAAGACATCGAACCCGTGAAACGCGCCGGGATAAACATGGAGTTCGGTCGGCACACCAGCCTGGATCAGGCGCTGCGCGTACTCGATATTCTCGTCCACGAAAAGATCCAGCGCGCCGGTCGGAATGTAAGCCGGCGGCAGATTGGTCAAATCCGTGGCCCGCGTCGCCGCCGCGTAGGGCGATACGTCGGGTCCGCCGCCGTCGCGACCGAGGTAGGCCTTCCACGCCAGGCGGTTGCTCTCGCGATTCCACATGCGCGGATCGGTGATCGCATAACTGGCGGCGGTGACGTTGCGATCGTCGATCATCGGGTAGATGAGGAGTTGGAAACACACCTGCATTTCAGCGCGGTCGCGGACCATCAAGGCCAATCCCGCGCACAGGCCGCCCCCGCCGCTGGCGCCGCCGATTGCGATGCGGGAGGGTTCGACCTGAAGCTCGCCGGCATGGCCAAAGAGCCACTTCAAGCCGGCATAGCAATCCTCCACCGGAGCGGGAAAGGGATGCTCGGGCGCCAGGCGGTAGTCCACTGAAGCTATCACGCAACCGATTCGCTTGACCATCTGCTTCATCAGCCGGTCATCCTGCTCGATGTCGCCCATCACATAGCCGCCGCCGTGAATCCAATACAAAGCAGGCAACTTGCCCGCCTGATCCTTTGGCCGATAAACGCGCACCGGCACATCCGGAGCACCCTGAGGACCGGGCGCCAAATGATCCTTGCTGCTGACACCCTCGACGGGCGGCAACCCCTCCACCGCCGCCACCATCATTTTCTTCATTTTGGCCCGCGCCGCAGCAATCTGACTGATGTCCAGTCCGCGGTCAGGCGGCAACTTCTCCACGACAGCTCGAAGCTCAGGGTCCAATTGGTCGACAAAGTTCATGCTGCAAGCTCCTCGGCAGTGTCCGCCAGTTATCGCGAAGGTTATTGCACGATTCAAGGACGAGATAAATGGCGACGATGACGGGGGAGATCGAACGGAGACCGGTAAGATCGGCCTGCTTGTGCAACAGGGACTTCGCTTCGTATGCTCCCTGGGGTAGGTTTGCGCGTTTGGAGATATGTTCGAGTGACCGATGATCAAGACGAGCGGAGGACCGGATCATGAGCGGCAGGACTGAAGAGTTTGAAGGCGGTTGCCTGTGTGGCGCGGTCCGTTTCATCGCGCATGGGACACCCAAGGGGGTTTACTGGTGTCATTGCCAAAGTTGCCGAAAACATACGGGCGCGCCGGTTTCCGTCTTCGTGGCCTTCGATCGCGAAGCGTACACGGTTACCAGGGGCGAGATCGCCAAATTCGATTCCACGCCGGGCAAAACACGGCGCGGATTCTGCGCCACGTGCGGGACAACCCTGACCTGCGAAAGCCTGCCCTCGCTGGCGCTAACCCATTTCCACGTCGGCGCATTCGATCGGGCCGCGCAACTCGCGCCGACCAAACAGTACTTTGTCGAAGAGCGGCTGCCCTGGTTACACACCGGCGACTCTTAGCTGTTGGTTTGGAAGTGCGGCGCCTTGTCCTCCGATTTCCGGTCTCGAAGGCGCTGCTTGAGGCTGCTCTGGCTCACTCGACCAGCTTTCAGGGTAGCTTGCAAAGGCCGCCTTCGCATGCATGCGAGGCGTGGGGCTGAAAGTCATCTGCCGTTTGCGGGTAGAAGTCGTAGCGTTGACCGCTTAGCAACCTCCGCCAACGTCCAGCCAAGGGCGGCGTTCAGAAATTCAAACCGGTCGCGGACGGGGATCAGCCAAACCGCCGTTGCGGTGGAGGATTACTCACTCCATCACAAGATCTTCCCCAAAGTAGGGCCGGACGGTGCGGCTGGCCAGGGCTTCCGGATCGCCCCATCGGCGGCCTTCGGCGCGGCCGTCGGCGGGGTCGCGCAGCCAGGTCCAGATTTTTCTTACGTCGATCGGGCAGTTGGCGGCTGAGCGCCCGGCGTCGTTCTTGTAGTAGTTGTGGGCGCGCGGGTCCTTGTAGATCATCAGGGCTTCGCAACGATCCACCTCGTCGTTGTAGCGCCAGTAGGCTTCGGGCGTGACGTCGATCGCGCGCTTTTTCTGCGTGATCACTCCCGCCAGGCATTCGAGCGCGAACCTCGTGACCATCTCTTCGAAATCGACGATTTGCAGTCCGCCGAAGTTGTTGGTGTTGGGCCCGTAGATCATGAAGAAATTCGGGAACCCCGGCAGCATCGTGCCAAGATACGCGCGGGCGCCGTCCTTCGCCCACAGATCCTCGATACTCCGGCCGCCTCGCCCGCGCACCTCCATCGGCCACAGGAAATCGTTGGCTTTGAACCCGGTGGCATAGACGATGATATCCAGCTTGTACTCAAAGCCGCCTTCCACCTCGATTCCATTCGGCGTGATCCTGCGAATCGGATCTGTGACCAGGGTGACGTCGTCGCGCATCAGCGCATCATAGATGCAGTAGTTCGAATCGACGATAATCGGCCGCGCCGAATATGGCGGAGCGACCGGGATCATCTTCTCGATCAGGTCGGGGCGCCCAGCCAGCTTGCGTTTGATGAACTCGATCTGTTGCTCCCGGACCTTCTTGTTGCGCTCGCTCCTTGCATGCTCGTCCTTGAAGTCAGGATCGATCCGCATCGTTTTCATCACGCTTTCCGGACCCGTAAGCCAGCTCACGCGCAGCCGGATGAAATTTCTGATGTAAGGGAAGTTGCGGTCCAGCCAGTTGACTTGCGGCGGGAAAGGTTCGAGGTATCCTTTGACGTCGAAGCACCAATTCGGAGTGCGCTGAAATACAAAGGTGTGGCCGGCCATCTTGGCCAGTTCCGGGACTAACTGGTATCCGGTAGCGCCCGTCCCGATTACCGCGACCCGTTTGCCTTTGACCTCCAGGCCACGGGGCCAGCGGGCGGTATGGAATGCCGGGCCTTTGAACGTCTGCATCCCTTCGATGTTCGGCAGATTGGGGCGCGACAGGAATCCAACGCTGGTGATCACCGCGTTGGCGTGCCACACGCGCGGCCCCTGAGGACCTTCTGCTTTGATTTTCCACAGCTTCCCCGCCTCGTCCCAGATAATCGACTTGACCTCGGTCCTGAAGGTAATGTCCTTGCGGACATCGAAGTGGTCGGCCACCCACCTGAAATATTTCAGGTTCTCACTCTGCGGGCAGTACGCATTAGGATACTCGAAATCCACCCCATAGATATGGGTGTAGGTGCGGCTGGGAGAATCGACGCGCGCACCTGGGTAACGGTTTTCATGCCAGGTGCCGCCGACTTCGTCGTTCTTTTCGATCACAAAGTATGGAATACCGGCATGCTTCAGTTGGACCGCGGCGTTGAGGCCGCCCATCCCGGCGCCGATCACGGCGACGACGAAATTTTGCAGTTCCTGGGCGGGAGGCGGCTCCTTCCAGACCAGGCTTCGCGCCCACGGATCCAGCGCCAATTGCTCCAGCCACAGTTCGAACTCGGACTGCGGAAGATCGGTTCCAAGGGTCAGATTGATGCTGCGGCGCAGACGCTCGGGCGGACCGTAAGAGATATCGGGAGCGCCCTGATCGCGGTAGGATTTCAGAAACGCCGCCGCTTTGGACTGGATCAGTTCCACGTCGGAGCGGTCGGCGACCATCGGAATGTCGGCGTTTCGGATGGTCATGATTGCAACCCTGGTGGCCGCGACGCTCTCGTCACCGGTCAACTGGTAAAGCAGACCGCGCAACACCATCGGGTCGGCATACTTCACCGCGTCTTCGATCACCTCGTCAGTTGCCGCAAGCAATTCGGGTCGTTCGGTCATGGGTGCGATCTCCCTGAATCGTGATAACAGCAGCGCCTCCGCCGCGCCCATAAAGCACTAGAGATTTGCCGAAATCCGGCCTGTGTATTCTTTATGCCAAGTCTGACGGACTTTCAAAAGCCCCTGCCCCCGGTTCAAGCCGTTCGGGGACCAAGTGGGCTGGCGCCGGCTTTTGATTTTCAGCCGTTCGCAGATCGGGTGTGAATGATATCGTGGGCGAAGCGGCCCACGCCGCGTCCTGAATCCGCCTACACGTTGACGAGAGCTCGTCTTTGCCTGGATTTATCGATATGCCTGATATTTCTGCCTTCGACCAGGAATACCACCAACTCGGCAATGTTGGTGGCGTGGTCGGCGATGCGTTCCAGATACTTGGATACAAACAGTATCGCGGTTGCGCTCCTGATCGTACGGGGTCTTCCGACATATAGCTTAGAAGCTCGCGATAGATTTGGTAGTTGAGCTGATCCACCTCATTGTCGCGGTCTATCACCTGTGCCGCCAGCTTAGCGTCGTGGTTGAGAAAGGCGCGCAGGCTGTCCTTGACCATCGCAGTGCCCGCGTATGCTTCCGCGTATTCCTGCGGCTGCTTGGGCGCAGCTCATGCATCAGCTTCGGTCAGTTTGATGGTCAGCGGAATCGCCCGAACGCGGGGGAGATTGAAGGACAGCAGACCGGCTGCAAGCACCAGGGTAGCCGATGCCAGCAGACACCCGCTGAAGCCGTGCCACTCGAAAATCACACCGGATAACAGCGTTCCCAGCAGCCTGCCGCCGGCGTTGGCCATGTAATAGAACCCGACGTTGGCCGCCACCTGGTCGTCTTCCGAATAGGCGAGGATCAGATAAGAATGCACAGCCGAGTTGATGGCGAAGATGATCATGAAGATGGCGAGTCCAACCATCAAGACCGCGGCCGGGCTGACGTGCAGTTTCAGCGCCGATGCCAAAGCCATCGGAATGACGGCCAGAATTAAGGCCCACAGGCGGGCGGTATCCCCGGTTACGCCCTGGCGGGCGCCCAATCGGCGGAGAATCTCGGGCACGATCGCCTGAACCATTCCGTAACCGATAAACCAGGCGGCGACGAAAGCGCCCACCTGCATGAAGCTCCAGCCCAGTATCGACGCCAAAAAAACCGGTAATCCCACGACGAACCAGACATCGCGCGCGGAAAACAAAAACAGCCGCGCGGCCGAAAGCCAGTTCACGGCGGCACTTTTCGAGAACAAGGTGGTGAATTTGACTTTTGCTCGTGCTTTCCCCATCCCGCTGGGAAGCGCGACCACAGTACCAACCAGCACCACGGCCAGTCCCACGGCCATCGCCGCGAGCGACCCGACGAAACCGAGCCCACCAAGAAGCGCAGCGCCAAGAAAGAAGCCGGCTCCCTTGAGCGCATTCTTGGATCCGGTGAGGCGAGCGACCCATTTGAACAGGGCGCCGTCTTCACCTTCGGGCACCACGACTTTGATGGCGCTCTTGGCGCTCATCTTGGTCAGGTCCTTGGCGATCCCCGAGAGCGCCTGTGCAGCCGTCACGTAAGCGACGGAGGTCAGGCGAGACCAGGCCGGCTGCAGCAAAGCGAGCATGATCAGCGCAACGATTTGGAGCAGCAGGCCGCCGTAAAGGGTGACCTTGAGTCCGGAGCGGAGGGCAATCCAGCCACCCAGAAGGTTAGTGACAACGCCAAAGAACTCGTAGAAAAGAAATAGAAAGGCGATCTGGACCGGGCTGTATCCGAGCCGGTCAAAGTGCAGCAAAACCAGCATTCGCAAAGCGCCATCGGTAAGCGTGAAACCCCAATAGGCGCCCGTCACGAGAGCGTAATTGCGTATGGAGGCTGTCATGGTGCTCCCGCCGCGGCCCTGCCCTGGACCGAAGGCAGGCCGCACGCAACCTTCGCCGCCAGTTCGACGAGCCGGTTCGCGTAACCCCATTCATTGTCATACCAGGCGATGACTTTGACTTGGGTGCCGTCAACGACCATCGTCGAAGGGCCATCGACGATCGAGGACCTCGAATCGTTGACGAAATCCACCGAGACGAGCGGGCGCTCCTCAAAACCGAGGATGCCCCGCAGCTCCCCTTGCGCCGCCTCTTTCAGAAAGCCGTTAACCTGTTGCGTTGTCGTTGGGCGAGCGACCTCGAAAACGCAGTCGGTCAACGAGGCGTTGAGCAGCGGCACGCGGACTGCGATGCCATTAAGCTTTCCCTGCAACTCGGGATAAATGAGGCCAATGGCGGTGGCGGAGCCGGTCGTGGTCGGCACCAGCGACATCAGGGCTGATCGCGCGCGACGCAGATCTCTGGTGGGTGAATCCACCAGCGTCTGGGTGTTGGTTGCGTCGTGAATAGTGGTGATGACGCCGTGGCGGATGCCAAGCTTGCGGTGGATCACTTTGACTATGGGAGCCAGGCAATTCGTCGTGCATGAGGCGGCCGTGACGATATGATGTCGCCCGGGGTCATACAAGTCATCGTTGACTCCCATCACGATATTGAGAGCGCCCTGCCTGACCGGCGCCGCCACGATGACTTTGCGCACACCCAGATCGAAATACCTTTGGAGCAGCTCCGATGTAAGGAACTTGCCTGAACATTCGAGAACGATTTGTACCTGCGCCTAGACCCATGGCGCTTTCCAGGGCGCATCGACGTTGCTGTAACCGATGCGTTCACCTTGCACATTGAGCCCATGCGCATTCGCCGCTATCGGCACTCGCCAGCGCCCGTGCACACTGTCGAATTCGAGCAGGTGAGCGGCGGTGTCCGGGCCGCCAGCCAATTCGTTGATGTGGACGATTTTGATTTCGGGATTGCCAAACGCGGCGCGCAGGGCCAGGCGTCCGATGCGTCCAAACCCATTAATTCCAACCCGTACCATAACCCTTTTAACCCCGCCTCAGAAAACCATCACGCCGCCAGATCCAGCTTGCCGATTTCCGTAACCCAGCGCTGGAGGGCGAAATGTTCGAGGGTTTCGATCGGCAGAGCGGCGAAGATCCTGATGCGCCGCTCGAGCTCCCTGTAAACTCTGAAGAAGGCCTTTTTTCTGACGGCACTGGAACCCGCAACCGAAACCGGGTCCTGCACGCCCCAATGCGCCATGATCGGTTGCCCCGGCCAGGTTGGGCAGACCTCCGCGGCGGCGCGGTTGCAAAGCGTGAAAACGAAATCAAGCGGGGCGCTGCCGGGCTGGGCGAATTCGTTCCAGTCCTTGCTCCGCAACCCTTCGGTCTCGTAATTCAATTCGTGCAGCAGCTTGAGTGTCATCGGATGTACGCTCCCGCGCGGTTTGCTCCCGGCACTGAACGCCTGAAATCTCCCGCTGCCCCAGCGATTCAGTATGCATTCGGCCATGATGCTGCGGGCGGAGTTATTGGTGCATAAAAACAGAACATTGAATGCGCGTCCCGGAGCCGAGCTTCGAGGGGCGCGGCCGCCTGGTTTGTCCGCCTGGCCCGCGCAACAATTGCGGGTCAGATACTCGATCAGGCCCTGTATTGTCCGAAATTTAGCGGCGTAGATAATCAGCCGGCTTTGCCTGTGCGAGGTCACCAGTCCGCCGTACCGGAGCTGGTTCAAGTGGAATGAGAGAGTGGGCGAGGGCAACCGCAGCCGCTCACCGATTTCTCCAGCCGGCATGCCTTGCGGACCGCGCTCAACCAGCAGGCGGAAGATGTCCAGGCGAGTGTCCTGCGCAAGTGCAGCCAGCCCACCAATAACTTCCGATTTTCTCATGATTCCATATCTATGAAACTGTTTTGCAGTTTGCAACAGCCGCCTTCGCCTGACAGGTCCCAAACTGCAATGCTAAGCGCCGGCTCTCCGGGCGAGTGCCAGGCGTGCAATCAGGTTGAGCAAGAACACCACAACGATCAGAAGGAGTGCGCCGGCCCATGCCTGTTGATGCCAGGATTCATAGGGCGACAATGCGTAGGTGAAAATCTGCAGGGACAGCTCGGCCATCGGACGAAATGGATCAAGCACCCAGAATTGGCTGCCGAAGGCCGTGAACAGCAGCGGTGCGGTCTCGCCGGTGACACGGGCGATCGCGAGCAGCAGGCCGGTGACGATCGCCGGACGCGCCGCAGGCAGTACGGCTCGGACGATGGCGGCATAAGGCGAGGAGCCGAGGGCCACAGCGCTTTCGTACACCGAACGCGGGACGCTGTCGAGGGCGCTCTCCGTGGCCCTCACTATAATCGGCAGCATCATGACCATAAAAGCGAAGGACGCCGAAACCGCCGAAAAGTGACCCAGGGGCTGCACCAACACCGTATATGCGAAAAGCCCAATCGCGATGCTCGGGATGCCGGACAACACGTCGGACATGAAACGCACCACATGCGGAAATTTCCCCCGCCCATACAGCGCCAGGTAGATGCCGGTCAGCACGCCAATCGGAATCGCAAAGACGGCGGCGATCCCGACGATGATCAGGCTGCCCACGATTCCGTTGGCAACTCCTCCGCCAGGGACGCCCACCGGATGCGGCACTTGGGTCAGAAACGGGATGTTGATCTCAGTTGCTCCGCGGCGCGCGACGTACCCCAGGATGACGAGCAGCAGGGTTGCCGCCGTTCCCGCGCACAGCGCGGTGCCAAAGATGCCTATGAGGCCGCGCAGGCGTCTCCATCTACCGTAACCGGCACCGATCATTTCCTGCCCACCGCTCCGAACACAGCTCGCATCAGCAGCCGCGCCAGTGAATTAACCAGGACGCTGATCAGGAAAAGCACCAGACCGAGTTCGATCAAGGCGCTGAGGTAGAGTTTCGTTGTCGCTTCGGTGAATTCGTTGGCGATAACGCTGGAGAGCGTGTAGCTGGGAGCAAACAGCGACATCGATATGGCCGGCCGATTACCGATTACCATGGTCGTGGCAATGGTCTCGCCCAAGGCGCGGCCCAAGGCCAGAATGCAGGCACCGAAAATGCCGGTTCGGGCGTATGGCAGAACGACCATTCTGAACGACTCCCAAGGCGTGGCTCCCAGCGCAAGCATTGCCTCGCGCTGTTCAGACGGGACCGTCTGCAGAAGGTCCCGCGATATCGCGATCACCGTGGGAACTATCATGATGGCCAGAATCAAGGCGGCGGTTATGAGTCCCACCCCATAGGCAGGACCGTCGAAGATGGGCAGAAAGCCGAGGTAGCGCTGCAGTGCGGGCTCAATGTAGTGCTGCATCGCAGGCGCGAGCGAAAATAAACCCCACAAGCCGTAAACGACGCTTGGTACCGCCGCCAGCAGCTCAATTACAAAACCGAGGGGAGTCGCGATGTAGCGCGGCGCGAATTCCGCAAGAAAAGCGGCCCCGAGAATTCCAACCCACGCGGCGAGCGCCAACGCGATGAGGGAACTGACCACGGTACCATAAATAAAGGCCAGCGCGCCGAAGCGTTCGGTTACCGGATTCCATTCGCTCGTCCACAAAAAACTCAGTCCAAATTGCCGGATTGAGGGCAGAGAATTAAGCAAAAGCTCCATGAACAGTCCGGCAATCAGAAGCACAAAAATTCCGGTTGCGCCCCGCACCATTAAAGGAAACCAGCGTGCCATCAAGGAGTCCGCAGCGCGCGGCTTGGCCGCCACGGCCGCGCGTACCTCAACCTCGGTCACGAGCGCGGGGTATTTTTGGCGTTCAGTAGTTGCTTCGATTTCAGCCATAGATCGAAACCAACCGGGTTCTTCCTCCGATAACCGAGCCGAAGCGGCGCCCCAGGCGACACCCTCGCATCTCCTCAGTTGCCGACTTCCATCTGACCAATCGCGTTAAGCGCTCGGCAACCGGCTTGGCGATTGCGACGAATGCCTTGACCGGAGCTTCGCGCTGTTCGGGCCCAAAACTCGGAAATGCCTGAGCGAAACGGCCGTCCTCGAATGCCGCAGTTGCGCGGATGTAAGCAGCAATGACGTTGCCCTGCCCTCCACGATACGGATCTCGACAAAGAGACGCTCGCAATTGTTCATCACTTCATTTGTCATCGCATCGCGACGAGGTGCGCAGGCCGCTTGACGTCGACTGCATTCAATCGTATCTTAACGATTAAGCATGCGCGAACCCAACAATCAGCGAATTTCAGCCGCAAACGGTTCCAACCAATGCTGTCCGGGCGATCCCGGACCGGACGTGCGGCCCGTTGAGGGACCGGGAGCTGACGATGAACTGGCGCGTTTGGCCAAAGCGTTGGCGCATCCGGCGCGGGTGCAGATAATGCGTATTCTCTCGCATCGTGAAACCTGTATGTATGGCGACCTCGCGGAGGCTTTGCCGCTCGCTCAATCCACCGTATCGCAGCATCTGAAGATTTTGAAGGAAGCAGGACTAGTCCGCGGTGAGGTCGAGGGACCACGCGTCTGCTACTGCATTGACTGGCGCAGCCTGCGACGGCTTAAAGCACTATTCGCGGCTCTATAGTTGGAAACATTTTTTTGTCCAAGTGTTCGTAATTCAACGATTAAAGAACAGAAGGAGAGAGATTGTTGAAACGACTTCATATTCACGTTGCGGTAAAGGACCTCGCCGACAGCATGAGGTTTTATTCCACGCTGTTCGCCGCCGAACCGAGCGTCGTCAAACCAGATTACGCCAAATGGGAGCTTGAAGACCCGCGGGTGAACTTCGCAATATCCACGCATCGCGCAAAGGCGGGGGTCGACCATCTCGGCATTCAGGTGGAAAGCGCGGAGGAACTCCAAACAGTTGCGTCGCGGCTGAGGAACGCGGGTCGTTTTGTGGTTCAACAGAATGGAGCCACTTGCTGTTATGCGCGTGGTGACAAGGAATGGGCGAAAGACTCGCAAGGCGTCATTTGGGAAACCTTTCTCACCACGAGCGCGAGTGTGGTGTTCGGCGAGGATGCAATCCCCGCGCAACTTAACCTGGCCCGGACTGCCGCCTGTAGCGCTCCTGCGATTGCAGTGTTTGACCCGCCGCTGTGTTGCTCCACCGGCGTCTGCGGCCCCTCCGTTGACCCGGCACTCGCCCGCTTTGCCGCTGATCTGGATTGGCTGCGCCAACAGGGAGTCAGGGTGGAACGGCATAACCTGGCTCAGGAGCCCCGATCGTTTGCAAATCCGACGGTCAAGAAGGCTATCGAAAAAGGAGGCAACGGATGCCTTCCGCTGGTATTGGCCGGGGAGACCATCGTTTCCAGTGGGATTTACCCTGACCGTGATGCTCTGGCGCGCGCGGCCGGGGTCGAGTCGACTACTCCGAAGACGATTTTTTCCGAAGCGGTCGCGGAACTGGTCGCGATCGGCGCCGCGGTCGCGGCTAACTGTGAGCCATGCTTCAAGTTTCACTTCGACCGGGCCCGCAAGCTCGGCGTCTCACGCGAAGATATGGAGCAAGCCGTCGCGACTGCGCAGGCGGTAAAGGAGACGCCAGCGCGAGCAATTTTGGCACTGGCTGATCGGCTGCTCAGCGCGCGCAAAGTGTCGCAGGCGCGCGCCACCGAAGCCGCCTGCTGTGGCTCCGCAGAGAAAGCGTCCGCGGCATCAGAGGCAACGAGCAGCGCAACCCCCGCGCCGTGCTGCGGCGGTCAGAGCGAACGCGCTGGTGAATCGGAAATTGATGCGACTGCGAAGGGTTCGGGATGCTGCGGTGGCGAGCCGAGTGCGGTGATCGAGGCCGTGAAACCGGCGGGCAAGTGCTGCTGACGTTACACTAATCCTTCTCCTCAACCAGACCCGCGATGGCGCGAAACGCATCATTTTGACCGCGTGAAAGCGCTTTCGGAATCACGCGACCGGAGAAGAAAGAGTTATCGCGGCTGTGAAAGCGGTATGAATCTTGCGCCCAACTAAAAGCAAGGCTTCAAGAGGTATGCGACCACGATGCAGAAATATGAAGTTTCGGCGTCGGTTCGAAGGGGTGGCGAGGCGAGCGCGCAAGCCAGGGGGAGCGAAATCCGCTTCGACGGTTCCGCGCGACAAGACCCGGTGCTGCCGGGGCCGGCCGAGTTGCTGGCCGCGGCATTCGCCGCGTGCGCACTGAAGAACGTGGAGCGATTCTCGCAGATTTTGCGCTTTCGCTACGATTCAGCGTCAATCCATGTAGTAGCCGAACGCGAGGAGCATCCGCCGCGAATCGTCAGGATCCGGTATACGCTTAGGGTCGACACCGATGAACCGCAGCAGCGCGTAGACCTGCTCCACCTCAACCTCCGCAAATACGGCACGGTATATAACACGCTGGCCGCAGCGTGCTCCGTCGACGGAGAAATTATCGCCGCGGGAGGGCGTGATTGTTCTCACTCATTCAAAAATTCTTGAAGCGGAAATGCCGCAAGGAGGTAAGTTCAATGACATTATGGGTACGATCGCTGGCGGTCGCGACGCTCGCTGTCGGATTTATGCTGCCCGGCGGCATTGCACATGCGCAGGCAACTTCGCTGCCTCCCCGTTCTCATTCCGGAGCCACGCTCATGAGCATCAAGGCCGAGAAGATGCAGCATGATGTGGGCGATCAGATTGCCGCTGCCAAGGCCAAAGGGCGGGACGTGTCCGAGGCGGAAAGGCACAAGACCGAAGGAGATGCTGCACTCCAAGCCGGCCATCTGCGAATCGCGGTGGAGCATTACGAGGCGGCAGAGAAGACGCTGCAGCATTCGGCTAAGTAAGAGATAAACACGAGTCCCAGGCGCAGGTGACCACGGAATGGAATGAAGCAGGCACCCGGAAGCCGGAGAGCCGCCTTACGGGTCGAGCGCCCGCAAGGAGTCGCGCAATGAAGGGACTGCTTTTTCTGTGCGTTCAGAACTCGGCGCGCAGTCAAATGGCCGAAGGATTGGCGCGCGCGATCTTCGCCGACGCCGTGCGTGTGCAAAATGCCGGGTCGACACCCACCGGCGTTAACCCGCTCGCGGTTGCGGCGATGGCGGAAATTGGAATCGATATTTCCGCCCAGACCTCAAAGTCTGTCGACCGCATCGAGACAAGCACAGTCGCAACCGTGATCGCGCTGTGCTCCGATGAGTTATGTCCGGTGTTTCCTGGCAATGCGCGGCGGCTGCACTGGCCGATTGCGGATCCTGCGGCGCCAGATTCTTCGCTTGGCGACGCCGAGCGCCTCGCAAAGTTCCGCCTCGCCCGTGATCAGATCAAAGCGCGGATCGAGGTTCTGGCGGCGTTGCGCGACATACCGCCCGGTCCTTCCGCAATTGAATTTCATTCCAGCATCCGAGTGCACGATCTGGCGCGCAGCGCGCCTTTCTATTCCTGGCTGCTGGGAACTCAACCGCGCGAATGGACTCATCGCTACGTGACCTTCATCTGCCCTGAATTCAGGCTCAACTTCGTGCTGCTGGTATCGGACGGGAAGGAACTTCACCACGACACGCTGTACCATTTCGGGATCGCGCTTGCGGACAAGGGCGGCGTAATCGATGCCTATCATCGCGCGGTCCAGGCGGGGTGGCACATCGAGAAGCCGCCACGCACCACCTGGATGGGTACGCCGTTGCACGAGCTCTGGCTGAAAGATCCTGACGGCAACCTAATCGAGATCTATGCGCGGCTGACTGCTGACGAATTGGCGCAGCGTCCCGCCGACGAGCAACCCGTCGCGCTTGCATAGGTCTCGGAAGGCCGAGAGGAGCACGATCCATATGTTTGAAAAGATTGTAGTGGCGACCGACCTCTCTCCAGCTTCGGATCGCTTGATTTCTTGTCTGCAAGGACTCCGGCCGTTTGGCGCAAGGGAAGCGATTTTGGTCCACGCGCTGGGAATTAGACATCTCGAAGCAATGAAGTACGAGCTGGCGCGGCTGGTTGAACCCCGGCTTGCCCAGCAAAGAACGGAAATGGAGGTTCACGGCTTCAAGACGGATACCCGAATCGCCGTAGGGCCGCCGCCGCTCGAAGTTGACCGGGTCGCTAAAGCCGAAGGGGCTTCCCTGGTGGTGGTTGGTTCGCATGGAGGTACCCTCGCGTTCGAAATGCCTCTTGGAAGCTGCGCGCACGCCTTGATCCACCATGCGACGCTTCCGACACTCGTTATCCGAATGCGCATGATCGAAAAGGATACGCTCGGACGCTGCGATGCTCTCTGCATAGACCTCAGTAAGCGCATCCTGTTCCCGACCGACTTCTCCGACAATGCCGAGCGGGCCTTCGCCTATGTTGAAAAAATGGCGGAAACAGGCGTACATCACATTACGCTCCTGCACGTGCAGGACCGCGAGCGAATCGAACCGCATCTGCAAGATCGGCTTGAAGAGTTCAATTCCATCGATCGCGCCAGGCTGGACAGGCTAGCGACTAGTCTGCGAAGCCGGGCTACTGCGACGGTCGCTATCGAAATCGCCTACGGGTCTCCAATTCGCGAGATTGTGAATCGCGCGAACGCACAAGCGGATACGATGATTGTAATGGGCAGCCAGGGCCGGGGCCGTATACCGGAGACGTTTTTGGGCAGCGTCAGCCACCAGGTCGTCTGGCTGGCCACGGTCCCTGTTTTGCTCGTGCCGGCTGTGGCGCCTGCACCCTGAGGACGCTCAAGCATTACTCAATGGCAGAGGACAAGGAAATGGACAATTTACGAGCGTCAACTGTGGAGGCTGTGGGGGTCGGTACACAACCTTCACGGGCACGCCGGCTTTCATTTCTCGATCGCTTTCTTACTGTGTGGATTTTTTTAGCCATGGCAGGCGGTGTTGCTCTCGGCTATTTCGTCCCGGACACCAAGGCCGTAATCGATCGGCTGAGTATCGGCACAACCTCAATTCCGATCGCGGCGGGGCTGATTCTCATGATGTATCCGCCGCTGGCCAAGGTGAACTACGACGAGCTGGGCCAGGTCTTTCGCGACTGGAAGGTTCTGGGGCTTTCCCTGATCCAGAACTGGATCGTCGGTCCGCTGCTGATGTTCGCGCTCGCGGTGTTGTTTCTGCGCGGGCATCCGGCGTACATGGTCGGCCTGATCATGATCGGGCTCGCCCGCTGCATCGCGATGGTGATCGTGTGGAACGATCTCGCCGAGGGCGATGCTGAGTACTGCGCGGGTCTGGTCGCCTTCAATTCGATCTTCCAGGTACTGTTTTATTCGGTCTATGCGCTCATTTTTGTGACGATGATTCCGCGTTGGCTTGGCCTGGAGGGCGGAATCGTGCATGTCACCATCGGTCAAATCGCCGAGAGCGTCGGCATCTACCTGGGCGTACCATTCGCCGCCGGCCTGCTGACGTGGGCGGTCCTTACCCGGGCAAGGGGCAAGAAGTGGTACCGCGAACGCTTCATCCCGAAGATCAGCCCGATCACGCTCGTCGCGCTGCTATTCACGATCGTGGTGATGTTTTCGCTCAAGGGTGAAGCGATCGTGGATCTGCCTCTGGACGTGGTGCGCATCGCAATCCCGCTGCTGTTCTACTTCGTGATCATGTTTGTCACGTCGTTTGCAATGAGCTATCAGGTCGGCGCTAATTATGCTCAATCCGCGACATTGTCGTTCACTGCTGCCTCAAACAATTTTGAGTTGGCGATCGCGGTGGCCGTCGCAACCTTCGGGCTCAATAGTGGCGAAGCTTTCGCCGCGGTTATCGGGCCGCTGGTCGAGGTGCCGGTGCTCATCACCCTGGTGAACGTGGCGCTGTGGGCTCGACGCAGGTATTTTCCGCAGTCACGTGCGAGCATCGCGGCAGTCGAATGTTCCAGCGTTGCAGCGGCGCAAAGCGGTGAGCAAAGACGCGCGTAGCGTCAGACCGTTTCTATGGCTCGACCACGATTTCGGATTCGAGTGGTACCGGGGTCGAAAGCGAAGCGGTCACGGAGCAGGCCTTCTCGCCTTTCTCGGACATGTGCGCCGCGCGGCAAGCGGTAGATGCTCGGACTCCATGCGTCGCCGTCAAAATCCTTCGGTGGCGCCGAGCGCAGCTCGGGAAGTCCGTCCGCCGAGAGTGCCGCGTAATCCGTCGGACCGCCGCAAAGCGTGACTTCGTACAGATGTGGCAGTGGCTTCATTGCGTGTAAACTCGTTTCCGGGCGATCGCGACCTTCATCTATCGCAATGGCAAGGACTGGCGGGAACGTCTCGAAATCCTGACTAAAAGCGCATGACAAGCATTCTCAGAGTTACAAATCTCACGGTCAGAGTGGACTCTTCAGTCCTTCTGCGTGATGTGAGCTTCGACCTTGACGCCGGCGACGCACTACTGGTACTGGGCCCTAACGGCGCGGGCAAGACTGTGCTGCTCAGAGCTCTTTTGGGCCTCATGCCGGCTGAAGGCGGGGTGCGCTGGTCGGCTCCTGGACCCGCGCCCGGCTATCTGCCTCAGCGCCTGGACGTGGAGCGGCATCTGCCCATGTGCGGCGAAGATCTGCTACGGGCCAAGGCGGCGCTTTTGCGCGTGGGTGAGAGCGAAATTTCGGCGGCGCTGAAAAGGGTCGGGGTTTCGGCTGAAATCGTGAGGTCGCCGATCGGCCATCTGTCGGGCGGTCAGTTCCAGAAGGTGCTGATTGCGCTCGCCTTGCTCGGCGCTCCACGGGTCTTGATGCTCGACGAGCCCACGACGGGGTTGGACGAGCCCAGCGCCGAACATATTTATGACTTGTTGCGGCGGCTTCGGGCCGAGGGCGTCACGATCATTCTCGTTTCCCATGATCTTGGTCTCGCGCACCGCTTCGCAACGAAAGTTCTTTGCCTTAACACCAAGGCGCTTTGCTTCGGTCCGCCGGAGCGAATGACTGCGCAAACGTTGCGCGAATTGTATGGCGAGGCGGTCCCGTCTTTCCACGACGGGAGCGAACCAGCGGCGCGCTGATGAACGGCGAACTACTCAGTCCATGGTTCGTTGGCCTTGCGATCGTGGTGGCGCTCGCGGCCGGAATAACCGGGGCGTTCGCATTGATGAAGGGCATCACGCTGGCCGGTGATGTAATATCGCACATCGCACTGCCGGGCATCGGGCTGGCGCTGCTGCTGCAATTCCAGCCGCTGGTCGGCGGTGCAGCGACGCTATTGCTGGGGACGCTTTTGATCGCGCGCCTGGAAGCTCGCTCCGGACTTGCCACGGAAACTACTATCGGCGTGGTGTTTGTAGCCTCGCTCGCGCTCGGCGCTCTCCTGACGCCGGGCAAGGATCTGGAGGAAGCGCTGTTCGGCAATTTCAGCGCGGTATCGATCACTGAATTCGCGGCTGGGTTCATCGCGGCGGCGCTGGTAATCGCCGTTCTGTGGAGCAAGCGACATCAACTGATCCTGCATCTTTTCTCGCCCGAACTTGCGGCCAGTCTGGGAGTCAATGGACAGCGGCTTAATCTTCTATTTTTGCTGCTGTTCAGCTTGACTGTGCTGCTGGAGCTGACTTTTTTGGGCGCGCTGCTGGCGAGCGCGCTGATCATGATCCCGCCCGCGCTCGCCCGCCGCCTGACCCATCGTCTGGTCATGTTTATGGCGATTTCAGCGATCGCCAGCGCATGCTCGATGGTCGGTGGAATCGCGTTCGCTGCCTGGCGAGCGCTGCCGCTTGGTCCCGCAGTCGTCGCGGTCGCCTCGTTGCTGTTCGTGTGCTCGCTTGCGGTTACTGAGCGCTAAGATGCGCGCCCGCGCGAAGACGCTGTCAGCGCCGCTTAGCGCGCGAACCTGACGGCGCTGCCGATTACATCGCCAAGAGAAACGCGCCCGATCACTTGCGATAGACCGTCGGGAAATAGCGTGCTTGCGGTCCGTATGGCATCCAAGCGCGAACCGGCGGCTTGCTCCAACGCAAGCCGAAGCTCGGCGGACGAATAGTCGTGCGCCTCGCCCAGCAATTCGCCCCGCGATTGCGGTCCCCAACGGCGCGAAAGCCCGCCCAGACTGTGGCGGTTCAGCACCATCGCGACGACGCCTAGATGGGCGACGCGGACCGCCTCGCGCAGCGCGCCCGCCGGATCTTCGAGGAACTCCAGCGTCGTGACAAAGAGCGCCAGATCCGTGGAGCGGTCGCGAAATGGCAGGCGATGAGCGTCGCCCGCGACCACTGGTAGCGCAGGGTAGCGCCGGTGGGCGTCGGCCAGCATTGCGGGCGCACGCTCCAGCCCAATCATGCTGAGGCCGTGCCCAGCCAAAAACGCGGCAAAGTGGCCGGTCCCGCATCCGATCTCAACGCCGCTGCGCGCATCCGGAAACGCCCGCAGCAGGTGCAGCAGCAACCTGCGCTCAGCCACATCGGCGCGCCGCCCTCGAGGCGTTGCGTACCACGCTTCATACCCAGCAGCCGCCCGCTCGAATATCTGCCAGGTCACCGGGTGCAGTCCGAAACGCGACAAGCGTTGGAAACGGTGATGCTCATGACTACATGACCATTGGCGGCCGCCTGTGCAAAAGCTTCGCCTCGACACTTGGGCCAAACGTAAGCGTGAGAGTGCTCCTACTACCAGTCCGATCTCGATACCAAACTTTAGCGCGCCCGGCTCGTGCGCGAGCGCACCACCAAGGAGCCCGGCCAGCCCGATCGCCATCCCGCGCGCCCCCGCAGAAGCGATGACCCTCGCCTCGAACTGAGGCTTGCGGCTGGACTTATATGAGTCCGTAGGCGCGGGAACGCATGTGCTCCTGAATCAGGTCGGGTCAGCCGATACCCATTTTTCGATCGAGCTTGGTACGTTACCCATTCCGACACGCATCTGCTCCAGCAATTCTTCCACTGAGGGTTCCTGCGGTGCCGTTGATAATCCTCCTTGCAAACTAATAAAGCCGGCGGCGGAACAGCCATCCTGCCATCGCGAGAGTTGCTATTCCGATCAGCATCATCGGCCAATACTGAGGCATCAGAGACGAGGTCGAGGTGCCTTCGAGGAATACGCCGCGCACGATGATTAGAAAGTAGCGCATGGGATTGAGGTAAGTGATGTCCTGGATCAACGGCGGCATGTTGGCGATCGGGGTCGCGAATCCGGACAGAATTATGGAAGGCACCATGAACAGAAAAGTTCCGAGCAAAGCCTGCTGCTGCGTGACTGAGAGCGAGGAAATCATAAGCCCGATTCCGATCACCGAGAGCAGGAACAGGAACAAGCCGAGGTACAGAGGCACCAGCCCACCGCGCAGCGGCACCCCGAACCAGAGCACTCCGGCGGTGATAATGAACGTTGCCTCGACGCTGCCAATGAGCAGGCCGGGAATGCTCTTGCCCAGCAGGATGTCGATTGGCCGCATGGGCGTCACCAGCAGCTGATCGAAGGTCCCCGCTTCGCGCTCACGCGCTACGGATAGTGCGGTCACCAGAAGCGTCACCACCTGGGTGAGCAGCGCGACGATGCCAGGGACGATGAACCATTGCGATTCGAGGTTCTCGTTGAAGCGCGATCGAATATCGAGCGTCGCCGGAGGCTTGTTTCCGCCCTGGCGCGCCGCCCACCAGGTATTGAAATCAGTCACGATGGTGTTTGCGTATCCCATAACCAGCAGCGCGGTGTTCGAGTTACGTCCGTCCACGATTAACTGCACATGGCCGGGAACCCCGCGAAGGAGATCTCGACTGAAGCGCCGGTCGATATGCAGGACCATCAATGCCTTGCGCTCATCGATGAGCGGCGCAACGTCCACGTCGCTGTGGATTACCGCCACCTGCTCAAACGCGGGCGCCTCGGCAAAGCGCGCCACCAGGTCACGTGAGGGCTGGCTCCGGTCCTCGTTATACACCGCGAACGGCACGTGGTTGAGGTCGTAAGTTGCGGCATAGCCAAAGACCACGAGCTGGATGACGGGCGGACCGATCAGCACCATGCGGCTCTTCACGTCCTTAAGGACCGCAAGCAGTTCTTTAATTACCAGCGCAAAAACCTGGTGCAGCATCGCTGGCCCTCATTCGAGGCTTTTGTGCGAGGCCCGGCGGGCAAGACCAAGAAATATCCCTGCCATAATCACCAGGGCGAGAATGTTCGGAAGAATCACCCGCCAGACGTTGCCGGCGAGAAAGAGGGTTTGAAGGATCGTGACAAAATAGCGCGCGGCGACGATGTGCGTGATCAGTTGAATTGCCGCCGGCATACTGCGGATATCGAAGACGAAGCCGGAAAGTATGAAAGCGGGGAGAAACGTCACGATGATGGCGATCTGACCGGCGACGAATTGGTTCTTGCTGACCACGGAAATCAGCAGGCCCATTCCCAGGGCACACAGAAGGAAAGCCGACGACGACGCCAGCAGCAGCCACAATGATCCTCTGAGCGGAACTCCAAAAAGCCATACCGCCATCGCGACCGATAATCCCATTCCGCCCATACCGAGCACGAAGTAGGGCAAAAGCTTGCTCAGGATTATTTCGTGGATACTGGCAGGGGTGACCAGCAGCGCTTCCATCGTCCCGCGCTCCCATTCACGCGCCACCACCATCGCGGTCAGCAAGGCGCCGGTCAGAGTCATAATTACCGCGATAAGCCCGGGAACGAGGAAATCAGTGCTCGTCACCGAAGGGTTGAACCATACGCGAGCGTCCACCTGGACCGGGATTCTGAGCGGCAGACCCTGAGCCGCCTCGAACTTCGCCAGCCATACGGCCCAAACCTGCTGCAGATAACCCTCGATGATGCGCGCATTGTTGGCGTCAACGCCGTTGACCAGGAGTCCGATCGGAGCATCGCCCTCGCTCAACATCTGGCGGCTGAAGTCGCTGCGCAGCCACACAATGCCGTCCACCTCGCGCGCTCGCATCGCCTTTTCAGCCTCCTGCACGGTTCCAAAGCGCACCGGCACGAAGTAGGGAGATTGAAAAAAGCCGGCGGTGAAGCTTGCGGTGTCATGGTTGGGGTTTTCACATACGAGCGCGAGCGGCACACGCTTGGCATCCAGGGATACCCCGTAGCCGAAGATCAGGAGAAGTATCACGGGCATCACAAAGGCGATGGCGATGCTCGAAGGGTCGCGCAGGATTTGCCAGGCCTCCTTGCGGACCAATCCGCGCAGCCTCATGATTCGCGCGGTGCTCATGCGGCACTTCGCACCTGCTGGTTTTCGGCTGCGGTGATGAGTGCAACGAAAGCATCTTCCATCGTCGGATTGGGAAGATCGTCGGAGCGAAAGCGCTCCCGCATCTCCTCGGAGGTGCCTTGCGCGAGAATCCGGCCTTGCGCCATTATCACCAGCCGGTCGCAATACTCGGCTTCTTCCATGAAATGGGTCGTGACCATGATCGTGATGCCGCTTTCGGCCAGGCCATTGATCCGCCGCCAGAACTCTCGACGCCCGAGCGGATCAACACCTGAGGTAGGCTCGTCCAGAAACAAAATATCCGGCTGATGCATCAGGGCAACGGCCAGGGCGAGGCGTTGCTTGAATCCCAACGGGAGGTCGCGGCTGGTCGCATCGGCAAACGGGCCCAGCTCGAATTCAGTCAGGGCCCACTCGACGCGCTCGCGCTGATGCGCTCCCTTGAGCCGGTAGGCACTGCTGAAAAACCGCAGGTTCTCAACCACCGACAGATCGCCATACAGCGAAAATTTTTGCGCCATGTAGCCGACATGGGTGCGCGCTTGCGCGGCGGCGCTGCGCAGATCGACTCCGGCAACCCGCAGCGTGCCCTCGGAGGCCGGCAAGAGCCCGCAGAGCATCCTGAAGGTTGTTGATTTGCCCGCGCCATTGGCCCCCAGAAGACCGAACACCTCGCCTCGGCTGACCGTGAAATTCACGTCGCGCACCGCGTAGAAATCGCCAAATCGACGGCTTAAATTGCGCACTACGATCACGTCTTCGCTCGGCCGGTACGAAGGAGCTGCGGCAGTGAATGCGGGAGCGGCACGAGCAGCTTCTGGCACGTTTACGGCGCCTTTGAGTAAAGTTACAAAACTGTCCTCGAAGCGCGCCGCAACCGGCGTTATCTGCGCGTCGGGCGCGGCACCGCCAGTGAGCTGCTCAGCAGTTGGCGTAACCGCTTGTTCGGTGACGACTCGCACACGAGAACCCTGGATTATCGCATCGAGGACACCTGGCGCCTGACTTACGCGCTCCTGCAACGCGCGTTTGGACAAATGGGAGGCAAACACGTGAAAGCTGCGCCCTGCCAGTCTGCGCGTGAACGCCGCCGGTTCGTCCTGACCCAGAAGTCGGCCCTCATGCAGGAGGATCACTTCGTTACAGCGTTCGGCCTCGTCCAGGTATGCGGTGCTAAGCAGAACTGTCGCGGAGCGCTCCGCCACCAGGCGGTGAATAATGGCCCACAGCTCGCGTCGCGACACCGGGTCGACGCCGACTGTCGGTTCATCCAGCAGCAGGAGCGGCGGCGCGCCAACCAGCGAACAGGCCAGCCCGAGTTTTTGCTTCATCCCGCCGGAGAGCTTGCCTGCAAGCCTGCGCATGAAAGGCGCCAAACCCGTCATCCGCATCAGGTCCGAATAGTGGGCCCCGCGGTCCGCCTGCTGGACTGCGTGGAGGTCCGCGTAGAGATCGAGGTTTTCCTTCACGCTCAGATCCTCGTAGAGGCCGAAGCGTTGCGGCATGTAGCCGACGATCGATTGGACGCGCTGCGGTTGCGAAACAGCATCGATACCGAGGACTGAAATCGTTCCCTGATCCGGAGTGAGCAAGCCGGCGACCAGCCGCATCAGGGTGGTCTTACCAGCGCCGTCGGGACCGATAAGACCAGTTACGATTCCACGCCTTGCGGCGATGCTGACACCGTCAAGCGCATGCACGGTACGCCCTTTGGTGTGGAACCTTTTAGTGACCGAATTCAGTTCCAATGCGGGATCAATGGATTTCCGAGTGTCCGCCGGCATGATTCTGTTCTCCGCATCCCAGGCCGTTAATCTGATTGGCCGGCGGTACGGCCTGATTGAGCGCCAACGCCACCGTTGCCGGCATCCCGAGCCGCAATTCGTTCCGGGGGTTGCAGGCGTAAACGCGGACTTCGTAGACCAGACGCGTGCGCAGTTCCGGAGCCTCGACGCTTTTGGGGGTGAATTCCGCCGTCGGCGAGATGTAGCCGACCCAGCCCCGGAAAACCTTGCCCGGATAGCTGTCCGTGGTTATCGAGGCTTTCATGCCAAGATAGATGCGAGCCATATAGGTTTCCGGAACATAGGCGCGCACCCAAAGCGGGTTCGTGAGCGCCATTGTGAAGGCCGGCACGCTGGGCGAAGCCATGTCACCAGGCTCCAGAATTCGATCTTCGATCACCCCATAAGAGTGCGCGTAAAGCCTGGTGCTGGCCAGGTTGACCTCGGCTAAGGCCAGCGCTGCCTCCTTGGACTTGAGCGCCGCCTCCGCGAGAGCCAGCTCACTTTGCGCGGCGGCCAGATTGGCAGTGGCGACGCGCAGCGCAGACTCGTCAGTCTGCGCCTGTTCCTCCGAGACGGTACCCTTCTTGAGCAGCCGAGCATCCCGCGCACTGATTCGCGCCGCGTTGGCGCGAGTGGCCATCGCGCTCGCGATATCTGCTTTGGCCTTAGCGACATTGGCGCGCTCCTGAACAACGTCCGCCCTGGCTTGATTGGCGCTGGCGGTATAGCGGCGAGCGTCGAGCTCCGCCAGCAACTCCCCTGGCCGGACAAAGTCGCCTTCCTGTACAAACATCCGAGCAATCCGGTCCGAGGCATCGAAAGCGACCTGGACCTCGCGGATGTCAACATTGCCGTAAAGCGTCAGGACGTTGTTTGGACCGCTGCGACCACGCAAAAACAGAAGCGACGCTATTGCTGCCACGGCCACGACCAGACCACCTATCGTCACCCTTCGCCGTTTGCTTAACTTAGCTGCCATCAATATCGAAGCTTGCCGAAAATCTCCCGCGCTCCCGCTTGATTTATCTGGCAACCGCTATGCCAGCCAAGACTTCAGGTGGGCCGGTGCGACCAAACCCCAAATACCTCGCCGCTTGCTTTTTGAGCTGCCTTGATGCGTCCAAGGGACACAGTGCCTCCTATCGACACATTGAAAGTTAACCTTCTGGCCCCGCGATCGATGACGCCAGGCTCAACGTGGGATTGACGCTGCGGTTCGTCATTTTGAACGCGGCATAGCGCTTGCGGTATTTCTGTATGCGTCTCCACTATTGGGAGTACTGGATGAGAAAAGTGCATGCGCAATCGGTCTGCGTCCGGCGTGCGCATCGGTGGATTAGACTGGCGCTGGCGGCGCAAGCGATCTTCGCGCGGCCGCAGCGCCAGGTTTTTCTGATGCTGGCGTTCGCGATACTGGTCACCGGATGCGCCGTCGGACCCGATTTTGAACGTCCCGCGCCGCCACGGGTGACAGCTTACACTCCGGAAAAGGCGCCGACCGCATTGACGCCGAGTGGCAACGAGCCCGCCCAGCACTTAGTGAGTGGCAAAGCGATCCCGGCAGCCTGGTGGGAGGTGTTTCACTCGCCGTCACTTGACAATATGGTCCGGCAAGCGATTGTCGCCAGTCCTACGCTGGAAGCGGCAAGAGCGACACTCGCGCAGGCCCAACAGACGGTCCTCGAGGCCCGAGCTACCTATTATCCCTGGCTCGACTTCGCTGCCGCAGCCGAGCGCCAGCAGGGGCCGGCCTTCGTCCTTGGAATTCTGCCTAGCGGTAATCTTCCAGTCTTCAACCTCTACACCCTTGGACCAACCGTGAGTTTCTCGCCGGACGTGTTCGGCGGGACCAGACGGCAGGTCGAGCAACAGGCGGCACTGGCTCAAAACAAAGCATTCGAGCTGGGGGCCGCGCAGCTCACGATTACTGGCAGCGTCGTCACCCAAGCCCTGACCATCGCCTCGACGCGGCTGCAAATTCGTGCCGTTCGGCATATCGTTGCTGACGACGAAAAGAATCTGACGCTGGTAGAGCAGAAGTTCGCGGTGGGCCGCGTTGCTTCAACTGACGTTCTCCTTGCTGAGAGCCAACTGACCAATGACCGCGCGCTCCTGCCACCGCTGGGCCAGCAATTGGCCGCCGCAGAAGATGCTCTGGCTGTTTTGGTCGGCAAATTCCCGGCGGACTGGCGACAACCCGATTTCGAGCTGGCGGATTTCACCCTGCCCGCCGAGTTGCCGGTCAGCGTGCCTTCGGCCCTGGTCCATCAGCGCCCCGACATCCTTGCGGTGGAGGCGCAACTCCATGCCGCAAGCGCCGCGATCGGGGTCGCGGTTGCGCAGATGTATCCCACCATCACTTTATCCGCATCGGTGGAGACGGCGGCCTTGTTCCCCAGCGACTTGTTTCAGGGTTCGGGGCTGGTCTGGACGCTGCTCGGGGGCGTCACCAACCCGATCTTTCACGGCGGCGCTCTCAAGGCTCACAAGCAGGCCGCTGTTGACGCTTTTCGCGCGTCGTTTGCAACTTACCGCCAGACGGTTCTGCAGGCTTTCGAGCAAGTCGCCGATAACTTGCGCGCATTGGATCACGACGCGCAGCTGGTTGAAGCCACGCGCCACGCGCTCGATGTCGCTGACAGGTCTCTGGAACTCCAACGGTTCAGTTATACCGGTGGCAAGACCGACATACTTCTCCTCCTCGATGCCGAACGCAGCGAACAGCAGGCACGCCTGAGTTATGCGCGGGCTGAAGCACAACGCTACATTGACAGCGCGCAGCTGTTCGTGGCCATGGGCGGTGGCTGGTGGGAAGACCGAACTCTTTGCGGCGACTGCCGGGACTTGCTTGGTTTGACCGGCGGAGTGACTCGCGAATCGAGCATGCCCCATTAAGAATGTCCAAATGAGAGGGCGGGCCTGCCGTTTTCACGACTGTCCGGCCCGGAGCTGACGCGCGGGAAAGGACGCCAGCCCTGATTGGGGGCCGTCTTGACATCGAGGCATCGTGCATGCTTTGGGCTATCCGTGTCCGTTCGTCTGCCCAGCTTACGACTGCGCCTGTTCGCATTGACGGTCGCCTGTGTTTTGTCGGCCGCAACACGGGCGATTGGGGCCGAGGGTATCGGCGCTTTTCTTTCCGACCTCAACGCGTTGCAGCCGCGCGTGGATCAGGGCGTGAACGATCCGCAGGTGGCCGGTGAAGTAATCAACGAGCTTGACGCCAACGAAGGGATTTTCGCCCACCTGACCACGGTTCCCGGCATTAGCCATGTCGAGTTGCTTGAGGCCTACAGCATGCTGGAACGGATGCTGGGGCGGATGTATGACGTTTATTTCAAAAAACACGAGGCGTGCCTGACCGAAATCGGCAACGGCTCGGTCGATTGCGATTACTCGACGTTGGAACAGCTCGAGTTGCGCGCCCTCTATCCCTTGTCATGGCTGCGGTTTCACGGATCGATTCTATTCAATTCGCCCGAGGTCCGCCGCCGGATGCTGCAGAAGGCCGCCGCCGGTTTCACCCAGAGTGCGCTGCTGATCGTCTCACCTGAACTGATCCGCGAAAATCTGCTGGGGCGCGCCTACTGCGAGCGCGACCTCGGCCAATTCGATCGCTCCAGCTACAACAAGGCGATCGCCGATTTCCGTCAGGTGATGACGGCGGGACCCGGCACGGCGCAATATCGCGCCGCCCAGCAGGGACTCGCGACCACCTACGCCGCGATGGGTGAGGTCGCAAAGGCGGCCGCTCTGAGCGCACGCCTGGCACAGACCACCACCGGGGCAGAGATGCGGGGCGCTACGATGTTCCGGCTGCAACAGTTGTTCAAGGCCGAGGCTGAGGCGGGCGATCCGGCGCGCCGCGCGCAGTTGCATCGCGAGGCCGTGACCCTGCTGCGCGACTCATATGGCAGCCGCCGGGAATGGCCCAAAGCGCTGGCCGCGGTCGTCCACGACGTCGCCGATCCCGAAGCTGAATTCGGCGCATCCAACGACCCATTCGAGCAATACCTTGTGGCGGAAGTGCTGGTCGCCACGCGCCATCAGATGACGGCCGCCAAACATTATCTGGCCGCGGCGCGCAGCGGTCAGTACCCCCAGGGCTACAAGTACGCCATCGACATTTACTATACACAGGGCCGGCTGGACCTGATGGATGCGCCATTGCAGGAGCTTGTCGATCAGCGCCATAACCCGATGGCCGAATGGGCTGCGTACATGCGCTTCAAAATCGCGCGAACCCAATGGGAACGGTCCAACAGCCAGCGCCTCAATGAGCTGTGGATCGCGCGCGCGCACGATTACCTTGATCGTTTCCCGCGCGGCAAGTACGCCTATGAACCGCGTTTCAGACTGGCCGAGTTGATCCAGGCCCAGGGCAGGTATTCTGAAGCTGCCGCTCAGTACGATCAGGTCAAGGGCGATCCGTTCTATGATTTCGCGGCGACCTTCAAGGCCGCCCAATGCCGCTATCTGGAAATCCGCACCGCCGGCAACAAGGGCAAAGCCGCAAATACTCCGGCGTCCACCGATGCTCTCACCGCGGCCACAATCGCGGGACTGCGCAGCACCGTCGCCAGCGGACCGGCGATCGAAAAACGCACGCCCGCGGAAGGAAAATTTATCCATGCCGCGCGCGCAAACGCCACCTACATGCTGGCCGCCCTGCTCGAAGCTCAACCACGCAGGAATTACGCGGAAATCGCGGAATTGCTCGACGGCTTCGAAACCGCCTATCCGCAGATGGCCGCGGATTTCGACGAGGTTACGCTCTGGCGTTTGCAGGCGCTGGAACACACTGGCCAGTACGCGCTGGCCGAAGAGGAGATCAACCGTCTGCGGGCGCCCGGCCGCCCTGCCCCGTCGAACGACTTTATCAAAACGCTCGGGCTGGAGACCTGGAAGCAGGTCAAGGCTCGCGCCGACGCGGGCGACCGGGCGGGCGCGCTGGCCGACGCCCGTCTGACTGCTCTGCTGTATCAATACTTCGAGCAGCAGGCGGATGCGGGCAGGATGAGTGTCAGGAGCCTGACCGGAACGTTATCGATCCTGGGCCAGGCGTATGCGCTGATGAACGACAGCGCGCGGGCCAAGTCGATATTCGAGCAGGTGGCTGCCGCCTCACCTTCATCGCCCGACGCCAACGCCGGACTGGCGCGCCTGGCGCAGGCGCAAAAAGAATATCACCGGGCGTCCGACCTATGGAGTCGCGTGGAAGCCCAGGCCGCCGAGTCGGACGAACTTTGGTACGAGGCACGCTATAACCTGGCCCTCATCTATGCGGCCGACGGCAACCTCAAGGCCGCGTGCGGCAAGCTGGCCCAGACCCGCAGCGAGCATCCGAGCCTCGGAAGTCCGGAGATGAAAGTGCGTTGGGACGGACTGCAGCGCCGGCTCTGCCTGCATCAGGTGCTTGGCGATAGCGCCGCCTCGCCGCCGCAGCAAGCCGCCAGATGAAAATATCGGATCCGGCGGATGGATTAACTTGAGAAAAAATCTCGGGCGTTTCAGTTTCCGCAAGAGCAAGGAGAGTATAGGCAATGCAACCGCAGTTCAGTATCATCGCAATGATTCAGCAGGGGTATTACGCGACCTACCCGCTTATCGCGATCTCGGTGATTTGTATCGCGGTCATTGTGGAGCGTCTGTGGGCGTTGGGCGGATTGTGCAGCCGCACCACGCACGCGGCGGCGCAATTGCTCGAACCTCTGCGCCAGGGCGATTTCGATCAGGCGCTGAAAAAGACCGAAGCCCGCAAACGTCCGTTCGAGCGCCTCTTTCATGCCGTAATCGCGGCCGCCGCCAGCCGCGATCGGGAAAAGCTGATGCAAATCGACGAGGAGCAGCGCTTCGAGGAACTGCTCGAACTCAAACGCTACATCTGGGTGCTGGCGACCTCCGGCGCCTCCGCGCCTTTCATTGGGCTGTTCGGCACAGTGGTCGGCATTTTGACCGCGTTTCAGTCGATGGCGGTGATGGGGACTGGCGGCTTTTCTGTTGTCGCCGCGGGAATTTCCGAAGCGCTTATCTCGACCGCTTTGGGACTTGCGGTAGCTATCATCGCGGTCATTTTCTACAACTATTTCTCGGTGCGCATCGACAATCTCAACGCGGTGATGCATGTCAGCGCCAATCGCCTGATTGAAGCGGCTTTGGAAGGCAGACAGGCCAATGGCAATTAGCAAACCATCCTCCGGCAACGGCGGCGGAATCTTCTGGCAGATCAATATCACGCCGCTGACCGATATATTCCTCGTCCTGCTGATCATCTTCATGATCACCGCGTCGATTTCGGTGGAATCCGCAGCGCATGTCGGACTGCCGCTGGCCGAAAACACCTCACCGGAAAAGCGCGGGGTTGTCGTCACCTACACCGTCGATCACGAGATATTCGTCAATTCCAAGGATATTCCCGCCTCGGAGCTGCAAAGCACCCTGCACGACGCGCTGGGCCGGATCAATCCGAAAATAGTGGTGTTTCAGGGCGACCGCAAAATAATTCTGGCCGACATGGTCAAAATACTGCGAATCGCCAAAGCAGCCGGCGCCGACCAGATCGCGATCGCGGCCAGGCGCGCGTCGGTCGAGGAAATCGAGCGCTCGCTGCGTTAGCGAACGCGGCCGATCATCTAGGGTCCACATGGCTATACCAAGCAGCAATGACAGCAGTTTGTTCGGCGAGATCAATATCACGCCGCTGACCGACATTTTCCTGGTCCTGCTGATCATTTTCATGGTCGGGGCGGCGGTGGCGATCGAGTCGGCCGCCCACGTCGGATTGCCGCAAGGCAAAGCGCAGGCCGCCAATGAGCCGCCCCAAAACGTAATCGTCGAGTTGACCGGCGAGCGACGCATCCTGGTCGATGGACACGAGGTTGGGCTTAACGATCTCGAACCGGTGCTCCACAATGTGCTGGAAAACCTGCATACCAGGGTGGTCATCTTCAAGGGCGACCCCAGTGTCATTCTGGGCGACATGGTAATCGTTCTTGACATTGCGAAACGGGCTGGCGCTCAGCAGCTCGGTGTTGCTGTTTCCGATACCGATTCCGCCGGCGCCGCACCCGTGCAGGCACCCAGCCCGGCGCCCTGACGCGAGGCAAACATTATGCTGGCTGGCAGACTGAGTAATCTTCCCGCCACTGCGCTGATAATCCTGGCCGTCTCGATTATTGTCGTCGCGGTGCTGCTGGGTCTGGCTTTTCAGGCTCTGCGGCGCCCGTTCGGATTCGAGCGCGGACGCGACGCCTGGCGCAGTCTCAAGGATGCGCTGCTTTTTCTGGCCGGACCTTTTCCCATCTCGATTGCGATCCATCTCGCGGTGCTGCTTTTTCTGATTCACGAAGTCAGGCAGGTGGCGGCACCCAGGTATATCAATATTCGTCTGGAGTCGGGCGGCGGAGGAGTTGGCGCCAGTCCCGATGTCAAACTGCCCCCGATGCCCGACCTCGCAACACCCGACACCGCTGTTAGTGCACTGTCCCTGCCTGTTCCAAAAATCGCATCGCAACGAACCCTCACCACCGCTTACACGAACGAGTACGTCCGCGCGGTAAATCGCGGTCAGTACGGCGGCTTTGGCGGCGGATTCGGCGGTGGATATGGCGCCGGTTACGGCCGCGGAATCGGCAACGGTTTTGGCGGCTTCATCGGCCAACTGCGCAAGAAGGGGCTCGACGTCGTGCTGGTGATCGACGGCACCGGCTCGATGCGCTTTGTGATGGATGAAGTAAAGGCCAGGATGGAACAACTGGTGCTTGCCATCCACCGACTGGTGCCTGTCGCGCGCATCGGTATCGTCCAATTCGGCGGGCGGGGCGAGCCTGACGAAATCCAGCCTTTTACGACCTCACCCGACCAGTTGCAAGCCTTCCTGGGAAACATCAAAGCGCAAAACGGCAGCTACGACTGGCGCGAGGACACGCTGAAGGCCGTCAAGATCGCGGTTGACGGGATGCAATGGCGCCCTGATGCGAAGAAAGTCATCGTACTGGTGGGAGACACGCCTCCGTGGGACGAGGACTTCGCGCCGATCATGCAGCTAATCAGCAAGTTCCGTAGCGAAGACGGCACCTTCAACACGGTTGACGTGACCCAGGAGGAACACGAATTGTTCGAGCGCGAGGCGCTCAACGCCAAAACGATTTCCCCATTGCCGGATTTCTACCTGCTGACCCAGCACGCGTACCAGGAAATGGCGCGTGCCGGCGGCGGCGAATGGCGCAGCCTGACCAGGGACAAGAGCATTAATCAGTCAGTGCTGATCCTCGCCTTCGGCAAGCAGTGGCAATCGCAGATCGCGGCGTTCCAGACCGACGTCGCCGCTACCGAGGTGCGCTGAACGCGCATCGCCATTCTTACGCGCCATTTCGCCGGGCCCCGATCGCCTTCTCACCCGTTGCTCCTGGTTTGGACGGACTCCTTCTTCGACGGCGGGTGCTGCCCGTATTTGTAGGCCTGATAAGCGCTGTACCCTAAACCGGGTATCATCAACGCGGGACAGCCGGTCATAAGAAAAGACAAGCCCAGCAGGAGCATCGCGATCGCGAGCATCCGGCGAAGTTTTTCGTATCGTGTGATGACAGGCGCCATTCCGTCCCAAGCTCGGATGCTGGTCACGACTCTCAAATTCCCGTCTAGCCGCGGGACCCTGAAGTGTTGAAGCCATTTAAAGCATAAATGCTGAAATGATCACAGCGCGGCCCTTGCGCGCAGCCAGTCATACCATGGTTGCAGGCCGATTCCGCGCAAGGCTGAGAGCTGAAAATACCGCAGCTTCGGATTAACCTGGCGCGCATAGGTCAGGCAGCTTTCAAGATCGAACTCCAGATGCGGCAGCAGGTCGGCCTTGCTCAGGACCATGATGTCGGCGGCGCGGAACATGTGCGGATACTTCAAAGGCTTGTCTTCGCCCTCGGTTACGGACATGATCACGACCCGCGAGGTTTCCCCCAGATCGAACAATGCGGGACATACGAGATTGCCCACGTTTTCGATCAACACCAACGAATTCAGCGGCGGATCCAACTCGTGCAACGCGCGGTCGAGCATGCCGGCATCCAGATGGCATCCGGTGCCGGTATTGATCTGAATCACTTTGCAGCCGGCGGCGCGAATCCGCTCGGCGTCGCGAATCGTCTCCTGATCGCCCTCGACAACTGAAATCGGCACCTCCCTGCCGAGATCGCGGATCGTATGCTCCAGCAATGTGGTTTTGCCCGCTCCCGGACTGCTCATCAGGTTAACCGCAAAAATATTGCGGCCTTCGAGCCATTCGCGGTTGCGCTGCGCGATCCGATTGTTCCTGGCCAGGATATCCTGCTCCAGCCGAATCGTGCGATGTCCGGGTTCATGCTGCGCACGTGCCTGCGTATGAGCCCCATCGCCGTGATGGTGCCTGCCTTCGTGCGAATGGCCGTGCTGGTGCTCGTGAGAATGTTGCGCGGTCCGATCGGGCGGCTCGCCGCCGAAATTCGTGACCGTCGATTCGGCCTCTTCGGAGCATCCACAGGTGCTACACATCGGCTATCTCCACGCTTCGAATTTTGAGTTCCTGGCCGGAAATGAGATCGGTTTCGGCGCTGCCGCATCGGCAAGCGGTGAACAGGTCGGCGACTTCGAAATGGGCGCGGCAGCTCCGGCATATCGCGCGGCCGGGCGTTTCGATGATTTCCAGACGCGCTGCTTCAAGCAACGTGCCCTGAGTGCAAATCTCGAAGCATAAACGCACCGAATCACAAACCACGCCGGAAAGGTTTCCGATTTCGAGTTCCACCCGGGTGACCCTCGCGTCGGGGAGCAGCTCGCTTATCTGATCCACCACGCTTTGGGTCAACGCCAATTCGTGCATGGCAGCGCCTCGCTGTTTCTCCGCTCAGGGAGGGGTGAAGTCAACTGGTGCGCTCCGCGCCAAAAGTCAATGGCCGCGGCTATGGCGGTCTGGCCCAGGGAAATGCCCGCGTCGTTGGCGGGCACGCGCGAATGAGTGATCACCCGGAATCCCCGCGCCAGAAGTTTCTGCGATGCCCGTTCAAGCAGGAGGATGTTTTGGAACACGCCGCCGCTGAGCGCTACCAGATTAAAGCCGGACTCGTCGCGAATCATTTCGCATACCGACGCTATCGTCTGGGCAAGCCCGTTGTGAAAGCGCGCGGACACGATCTCGCGCGCGATAGCGGTGCGGATATCGTCCACGGCGGAGCGCACCAGATCGGCACCGGCAATTCGCAGCACCTCCGAGCGCCTGATGCCGGCGGGATAAGCGCCGCGCTCATTGACATCGGCGATCTGCTCGAACTCGGTTGCCGCCTGACCTTCATAGTTGACCGTGTCGCGAATGCCGGCTATTGACGCGACCGCGTCGAACAATCTTCCGGCGCTGGAAGTCAGCGGCGAGTTGACCTTCGCGTGCATGGCGGCGGCAACCGCGTTCCAGCAACTGCGATTGCGTTCGAAGACATCCAAATCGGCGGGAATATCCGGACCATAAATCAGGTCCAGATATGCCAGCGCCATGCGCCATGGCTGTTTAATCGCGGCGGTGCCTCCAGGCATCGGGACGGTTTCGAAATGAGCAACGCGCCTGAATTGACGCAAATCGGCCACCATGAATTCCCCTCCCCACAAGGTCGCATCCGTCCCGTACCCAAGACCGTCGAAGGCGACACCGATCGCTGGTCCTTCCTCACCATTGTCCGCCAGACATGCCGCAATGTGCGCGTGATGGTGCTGCACACCGATAACTTCGATGTCGCGCAGGCCCACGGCGTACCTGGTCGAAAGGTATTCGGGATGAAGATCATGCACGGCCAGTTGGGGATTAATTTCGAACAGCCGCCGCAGGTGCTCGATTCCCTCCATAAATGCACGCAAGCTTCGATAATTTTCGAGATCGCCAATATGATGGGAGATAACAGCGGTACGATCGCGCATAAGGCAAAAGGTGTTTTTCAGTTCGGCTCCGCAGCCAAGGATCGGCCGACGCGCGCCAATCGGCATCGTCAATGGCCCAGGCGCATAGCCGCGCGAACGCCGGACCGCCATCTCGCGCCCGCCTACCACGCGTACGACCGAATCGTCGGTCCGAATATGGATGGGGCGGTTGTGAGTCAGAAAAAAATCAGCGATCGGCGCCAGCCGCTCCATTGCTTCGTGATCGTGATATGCGATGGGTTCGTCCGCGACGTTGCCACTGGTCAGCACGATCGGTTCGGCGACGCGCTCGCACAGTAGATGATGCACAGGAGTGTAGGGAAGCATCAGGCCGACGAAGCGATTAGCTGGGGCGACCGCCCTCGCCAATCGCGCATCCGGGCGGCGGCGGACCAGTACGATCGGCCGGCGCGGCCCGCTCAGCAGCCGTTCCTCGGCCTGGTCGATAAAAGCCAGGCGCCGCGCCGACTGGAGATCGGCCGCCATTACGGCGAACGGCTTGTCTTCGCGATGCTTGCGCGAGCGCAACGCGCAGGCCGCGGCTTCGTCGGCGGCAGCCGCCGCCAAATGGTATCCGCCGAGTCCTTTGACCGCGACAATGTGTCCGGCGGCGATCAGGCGCGCAGCGGTGTCAACCGGATCGCCGGAGACTTCGACCCCGGCGCGGTCGATCAGGCGCAAACGCGGTCCGCATCGAGGACAGCTGATCGGCTGCGCATGGAAGCGGCGATCCGAGGGGTCATGGTATTCGCGCGCGCACTGTGCGCACATCGGGAAACCCGCCATCGTGGTGGAGGGCCGATCATAAGGAATATCGCGGATAATCGTGAAACGAGGCCCGCAATTCGTGCAGTTCGTGAACGGATAGCGGTAGCGCCGATTTGCCGGATCGAAGATCTCGCGCAGGCAGTCGGCGCAGGTCGCGATGTCGGGCGCAATCAGCGTGCGGCGCAGTCCTGCGGATCGGCTGTCTGCGATCCTGAACTCGCGTTCGCCTCGCGTTTCGACGTCGGTTACCGCGATGCGATCGATGGCGGCCAGAACCGGCGCTTCGCGTGGTAATCGTGCCACGAACTCGCGGACCGCGCCGGCACTGCCTTCGACTTCGATCACGACTCCGCGATAGTCGTTAATAACATGGCCGCCGAGCCCCAGGCGCGCCGCCAGCGAATATACAAATGGACGAAAGCCAACGCCCTGCACGATGCCTTCCACCCGGACCGCGCGCCGGATGAAAGCCGCCGCATCGCCTGTGATCTGGGCTTGATTCATAGTGCGCCGGCATTCCGCCTGGCAGATTTGCTTCAGCAGATTCGCGGCAACGCCTCCGCAAAAGGCAGGTCCAGCACGCGCTCGCCGCCAACCGGCGTTTTCACAAGGACGACTCCCGGATGACGCGCGGTGACGCGGCCGATACACGCCGCGTCGCGTCCCAGCGGATGGGCGCGCATGGCCTCCAGCACCCGTTCGCCATGCTCTGGCGGCACGAATGCCACCAGCTTGCCTTCGTTGGCAACCAGCAGCGGATCCAGTCCCAGGATTTCGCATGCGCCCTTTACCGTGTCGCGTAACGGGATGGTCGTCTCGTCCACTTCGATTCCCAGGTGGCGGCGCGCGGCGAACTCGACCAGTGTCGCCGCGAGGCCTCCGCGCGTCGGATCGCGCATCGCATGTATTTGCGGACAGACGCGCAGCGCGGCCGCGGCAAGATCATGCAGCGGGGCGGTGTCGCTGCGCAACTCGCCTTCGAACTCCAGTCCCTCGCGCTGCGACAGGATCGCGATACCGTGATCGCCGATCGTGCCCGACAGCAGGATCGCATCGCCCGGCCCGATTCGCGCCGAGGAAAGCTCGATCCCGCGGGGAATCAGGCCGATGCCCGAGGTGTTGATAAAAACCTTGTCGCCGCTACCCTTGCCCACTACCTTGGTGTCGCCGGTTACGATCTTCACGCCGGCGCGCTGTGCGGCGCGGCCCGCCGATTCCACCAGGCGCCGCAGATCGGCGATCGGCAAGCCCTCTTCCAGAATGAAGGCCAGCGAAAGATACAGCGGTTGCGCGCCCCCCATCGCGAGGTCATTTACCGTGCCGTTGACCGCCAGTTCGCCGATATCGCCTCCGGGAAAAAAGATCGGCGTCACCACGTAGGAATCCGTGGTAAAGGCCAGACGCGACCCGTTGAGCGAGACCACGGCCTGATCGTCGAGCAATTCCAGTTCAGGATTGCGAAAAGCCGGCACGATCAGATTTTCGATAAGTTGGGCGCTGAGCTTGCCGCCGCTGCCATGGCCCATCAGGATTTCCGTCACCTGACTGATGGGCAGCGGGCATTGCCCGAAAGGCGTGTCTTCAGATGACATCGTCCGCCCCCATTTGGACATGCAGCAGGTCCCACAACAGATGGAGCAGCGCGGTGTGGGTTTCCTGGATGCGGTGAATCGACCACGACTTGACGGTGAAGCAATAATCGCACACGCCGGGCATCTGGCCGCCGTCGCGCCCGGCAAAACCAATCGTCAGCAGCCCCTTGTCGCGCGCGCGCCGCAGCGCCCGATTCACGTTGGCGGAGGCGCCCGAAGTCGAAATTCCCAGCGCGATATCTTCGGGCCGTCCCAGCAGGTCGAGCTGATCGACGAACACGTAGGAAAAATCCTTGTCGTTGCCGATCGCGGTCAGCGTGGCGGTGTCGATGGTTAACGCGAGCGCCGCAAGGGCTTTGCGTTTTTCGATGATCGGATGCTGGAACTCGACCGCGATGTGCTGCGCGTCACAGGCTGAGCCGCCGTTGCCCATCGCGATCAGCCGGCCGCCGCGCGCAAACCGTTGCGCCATCTCGGTTACGCATCGTTCCAGCGGCTCCGCGTTTTCCTCGAAGAAGGCGGTGATGGTGGCGGCGCTTTCGCGCGCTTTACGCAGGATGCTTTCTTTCATTTCCCGGCCAATGGCGCGCCGGTGAACTCACCGCCGTTGGTGTCGAGATAGCGTCCGTACTGATAGTAGGCGGCGCACGCTCCTTCCGCGGACACCATGGTGGCGCCCAATGGATTTTGCGGCGTGCACTTTTTGCCGAACGCCGGGCAGTCGCACGGTTTTTTGAGCCCGCGCAGGATCAGGCCGCTGATACATTCGGGCGGCTCGCGCGTGTCGATCGCGTCGACTTCGAAAATCTTTTCCGCGTCGTGATTGCGGTATTCATAGCGGAGCTTGTAGCCGGATTTGGGAATCGAGCCGACCCCCCGCCATTTGCGGTCGCCCACTTCGAACACTTCGAAAATCAGGTCCCGCGCCGCGCGATTGCCCTCCCGCGTCACCGCCCGCACGTACTGATTTTCGACCGCCACCCTCCCCTCCTCGAGCTGCCGCACCGCCATCAGAATCCCTTCCAGGAGATCGACCGGCTCAAATCCGGTGATCACGATGGGAACGCGATAATGCGCCGAGAGCGATTCATACTCGCGATAACCCATCACCGCACACACATGGCCCGGCCCCAAGAACGCCTGCACCCGATTCCCTGGCGCCTGATGGATCGCCGCGATCGACGGCGGCACCAACACGTGCGAGACCAGCATCGAAAAGTTTTTCACACCCGTGCGCCTGGCCTGATGCAGCGCCATCGCGTTGGCTGGCGCCGTGGTCTCAAACCCGATACCGAAAAAAACGACCTTGCGATTGGGATTTTCCCGCGCAATCCGCAGCGCATCCAGAGGCGAGTAAACAACGCGCACGTCGGCGCCGCGGCCTTTGAGCGTCAGCAGGTCGGCGTGCGATCCGGGCACTCTGAGCATGTCGCCGAACGACGTGAAGATAACGTCGGGCCGCTGCGCAATCGCGTGCGCCCGATCGATCATCTCCAGCGAGGTGACGCAGACCGGGCATCCGGGACCATGCACCAGTTCCAGGCCGCCGGGGAGCATGCGGTCGATCCCATAGCGGACAATCGAATGGGTCTGGCCGCCGCACACTTCCATCAGCACCCACGGGCGTGTTACCACTGCGGCGATCTTGCGGGTCAGTCCCGCCGCGATTTCGCTATTTCGATATTCGTCGAGGTACTTCACGGCCGTGCTCTGATTGGGATGCATCGGCAGCCAGTTCCGCAGTCTGCCCGAATTCTTCGAGGATCCGATAGGTGCGCGCCGCCTCCTGCGCGTCGATCGTGGCAATCGCGAATCCAACGTGGACCACCACGAAATCGCCTTTCACTGCCTCGGGCACATACTCCAGGCAGACTTCGCGGGTGATGCCGGCAAAGCGAACCTTGCCGACGCGCAGTCCCTGATCCTCATTGATTTCCAGGATTTCACCGGGGATACCCAGGCACATCGGCGCCTCCTCTGCGCGGTTCAGGTCGTTTTCCCCTACAAAACGGACATCCGGACATCCACCTTTTCCCCAAAATAAACCTCTGGCATCGGATGCGAAAGGGGCGCAAGCCGAAATCGCCATATCGAAGACGTTTCGCCCTCCAATTGCTGCGCAGCCTCGTCCACGACGCGCACGTTGACCTTCCACCACTTCGGTCACCCACTTAAGCGTAACGCGGCGTTCGAAGGCAAACTGCCATAAGCGGCGGCAAATCGTCGCTCACGTGTTGCACCGATTAGCTGCCATCTTCTGCCTTCCTGGCCCGCTCACCGTCAGCATGTCAGGGGGTAGATTGCCCTTGCCAGTTTGTTTGTTTTTTCGGGTCCGCCTCCATTTGTTGCGCTTGCGGCCGATGGAGCATAATCAGATCGCACACACGGGAGCATCATGCACGGCAAAGCGGCAGTGGTTGGAATAGGCGAGTCGAAGTATTACAAGGCCGGCGCCTCGCCGCATTCAGCCCTTCAACTCGCGTCGATCGCGATCAGAAACGCGATTGACGACGCGGGGCTTGTCCCCGCAGATATCGACGGGCTGGTGACCTTCATGGACACCACCCGCCAGCACGCCCATCTGTGCTCGTGGCTGGGCTTCGAGACGTTGAATTTCGCGGCCAATCCGATGAGCGGCGGCGGCAATCTCTGCATGGCGGCGATCAATCTGGCCGACGCCGCGATCAGCGCGGGGTACGCGCGCAACGTGGTTGTTTACCGCGCGATCAACCAGGGACGCGAGGGACGCTACGGACGCAGCCGCGGCGCCGGCTTCGCGATCGGAGAGGAAGCCTATCGCGCGCCCTTCGGCGCCGGCGTCCCGGCGATATGGAACGCACTGCTGACCAAACGCTTCATGCATGATTACGGAATCTCGCAGAACGCCCTGGCGGAAATCGCCCTGGCCTGCTACGCCCACGCACAGCGCAATCCGCGCGCCGTGATGCACGGACGTCCGCTGACGCGCGAGGCTTATGATAATTCGCGATGGATCTCCGAACCGTTCCATCTTTTCGACTGTTGCCAGGAAAGCGACGGCGCTTGCGCTCTGGTGCTGACCGGCGCCGAGCGCGCGCGCGATTTGCGCCGTCGACCGGCTTACATTTTGGCGGCAGCCTCCGGGATGGATTCCAAGGGCGCGCTCTGGGCATTTAACGATCCGGACTTTCCCCATCGCAGCTACCGTAAAATCGGCAAGCAGCTCTGGGAGCGGGCAGGCGTCGAACCCTCGGACATCAAGGTGGCGCAGTTCTATGAGAATTTCACCGGCACGACGCTGATGGCTCTGGCGGACATCGGCTTTTGCGCGCCGCATGAGGTGGAAGGGTTCGTCGCTGAGGGGGCCTTGCGATGGCCAAACGGACGGCTGCCGCTCAACACCAGCGGCGGCAATCTGGCCGAGGCCTACATTCACGGATTGCAACTGGCCAATGAGGCAGTGCGCCAGATCCGCGGTGATTCGACCTGTCAGGTCGACGGCGTCGAGTTGAGCCTCGCCGTCGGCGGTCCGGCAACGCCACCCGGCAGCGCCGTGCTGTTCAGCCGCAATCCATGAGGAATTCGCATGGCCAGGTCCGAGCGATACATGCCCGATCAATGGATTTTACCGGCACTGACGCCGGAAAATCGGGCCTTTTTTACCAGCGGCGAATTGCGGCTTCAGCGATGCCGCGCGTGCGGCGCCGTGCAACATCCGCCGGGCGAGCTTTGCAACGTGTGCCAGGCGCTGGAATTCGACTATGTGGCGGCGCGGCCTGAGGGTGTGGTGGAAAGCTTCACGATTGTGCATCACGTGACCAATCCGATGCTCGAGCAGAGGGTTCCATACAATGTCGCCATAATCAGCCTGCGCGATTATCCACACGTGCGCATCGTGGGCAATGTGATCGATGTCGCGCCCGGTCAGATGAGGATTGGGATGCCGGTAACCTGCACCTGGGCCGAGGTCAGGCGCGAAGGCGACGGCGCCGATCCGATTACCATCTACATCCCGCAGTGGAAGCACGCGGATTAATGGACAAACCAATGAAGGACATCAGGGGCAAAGTTGCGGTCATTACCGGTGGCGCAAGCGGGATCGGGCGGGCGACGGGAGCTTTGCTGGCCAGCCGCGGCATGAAAGTGGTGCTGGCGGATATCGAGCCGAGCGCATTGGACGAAACGGTTGCGGAGCTGCGGGCCCAGGCGCTCGAAGTAAGCGGGGTGCGCACTGACGTGTCGAAGTTCGACTCGATGAGCAATCTGCTGCACCAGACGCTCGCGCGCCATGGCAAAGTGCATGTCGCGTTTCTCAACGCAGGCGTTTCCGGCTATGCGCCGGGCGCCCTGTGGGAGCATGAGATCAACGACTGGGCTTGGCTTATCGGCGTCAACCTGTGGGGCGTGATCAACGGCGTCAAAGCATTTGTGCCGGCGATGCTGGAGCATGGCGAGGAGGGGCAGGTAGTAATCACCTCGTCCTCGGTGGGAGTGGTCGCGCCGGTGCCATCGGCGCCCGAGTATTCGATGTCGAAGGCAGCGATCTTCAGTATCGCTGAAATGCTGTACGCGCAACTGCGGCAGCGTCAGGCGAAGATCACCGCCTCGGTGCTGGTGCCGCCGGGCACGATCAACACGGGCCTCTTCAGCGCCGTCCGCAATCGGCAGCCGGAGTACGCGCCGTCCCGACCGCGCAAGGAAATCACAGTAACTTACGATGACCTGCTCAAGCGGATGAATCAGGCAGGCAATCCGCGCCGTCCGATCCAGCCCGAGGAAGTGGCGGATTATGTGCTCGACGGAATTGTGGAGGGCCGCTTCTGGATTCTGCCCGATCAGCGCCACCCGGATATCGCGCGCAACTTTGACGAGATCATCCGCGCGCGCGCCGACGCGATACTAAGCCGCGGCGATCCGCTGCTGTATTTGCAGAAGGCGGTATAAGGGCTGGAGCGCGGCAGCGAGCCACAGCCAGGCTCTGAGGCAGCGGCGCGGACGTTTATGGAGAGCGCGCCTTGTCTCCATTGCCCTGCAATAACGGTTCGTTTACACGTTGCGCTTTCCGCCGCCTGGCAGCGGCGGAAAGCGCAACGCTAAATCTACATGATACGCGGTTTTTCCAAATCGCGCGCCAGCGTGCGACGCATCACCTTGAACAGCTCGTCGATATCCCAGGGACCATTGTTGTATACGATCTTGTCCCAGAAAATATGACGGTAGCGCAACAGGCGGTATCCCTCGGAGCCGAAAATCTGCCCGTTGATTTCCGCCGCTTCGTCGCTGGCCAGATAGATGATGATCGGGGCGACATTGGCCGGATCGGACGGCGTGCCGGCTGCGGTTTCGCTGGTGGGGATGTTGATGCCGCGATCGCGCGGGACCATATCCGTCATCCGGGTTGCCGCCTGCGGCATTATCGCGTTGCAGGTAATGCCGTATTTGCCCAGCGCGTTGGCGCAACTGAAGGTCAGTCCGAGGATCCCGGCTTTGGCCGCCGCGTAATTGGGCTGTCCGGGACTGCCGAGCGCGGCGGCAGATGAGATGTTGATGATACGCCCATGTTTGCGCTCACGCATATGCACCGAGGCGAAACGGCTGCAATTAAACGTGCCTTTCAGATGGACGTTAATAACCGCGTCCCATTCGTCTTCGGTCATGTTGAAAATCATTCGATCGCGCAAAATACCTGCGACGTTCACCAGGATGTCGAGCTTGCCGAATTCCTTGATCGCCTGACTCACCATCGCTTCGGCGTCCGACCATTTGGCGACGTTGCCGCTGTTTACTGCCGCCTGGCCGCCGGCGGCCTTGATTTCCGCCACCACCTGCCCGGCGGGTGAGGCGGCTTCCTTTTCGCCGGCCAGCGAAACGCCGTAATCGTTGACCAGCACTGCGGCGCCCTGGGCCGCCAGTCCCTTCGCGATTGCCCGTCCCAGTCCGCGCCCCGCGCCCGTCACCAATGCCGCTTTGCCATCGAGTTTGCCCATGTTCGTGTGCCCCTGTTCCTCTTTCGGAGTTCGCCCAATGTTAGGGCGATCGGATTATAGCGGCAAGCCACCGCGTCGATCGTGGAATCATCGCCAGCCGCGAATGTGTCAGGCCTTCACACATCACCTCGAATACGTCGCGCCTGTCTGGCCATTTCAAACAGTTTTCGCGTCCGCTCCTCAATGGCGCGATCGGCGGCCAAGCGCTCGACAGGTTGCGGCAGCCGATAGGTCCAATTGCGGTCGTCCACCGAGCCCGGCACGTTGATCCGCTCCTCCCAGCCGAACAGATCCTGGATCGGAGCCAGCACCAGCCGAGAGGGCGACGCATAGAGCTGCCCCAGGATGGCGTCGAGCAGATCCGTCTTAAGCGTGGGGGAAGCAATATCGAGCGATGCCGGAAACTTCATCGCGCTGGCCAGCTGCAAACGCTCTGCCGGCGCGCTCTCGCGCCACCATTGCGCAAGCGTTTCGGTGTCGTGAGTCGAAGTCACGGCCACCGACAATTCGGGAAACTCGGCGGGCGGGATGAAACGCTCGCGCGGGGTGTGCCAGTCCTTTTTCTCCCATCTGAAAACCTTCAATCCCAACACACCCAGCGCGGTCAGCGAGAGCCGGACCCAGGGCGGGACGGTACCGAGATCCTCGCCGATGATCCGGCCCTCGCCGATCTCCTGATTGAGCATCATGAAGAACGCTTCGCCCTGTTCGCGCTGGGCCGCCTCGGACTGCGGAAAAAATTCGCCCGGCTCATCCGGATCGGAACTGAAAGAGTAGGTGCGATAAAATCCGACCACGTGATCGATGCGCACGGCGTCGTACAGTTGGGCCGATTTGCGGGCGCGCTCGCGCCACCATCGCAGGTCGTCGGAGCGCATCCGCGGCCAGTTCGGCATCGGCAGGCCCCATCGCTGACCGCTGGCGCTAAAGGCGTCGGGCGGCGCGCCGACCTGCCTATCGAGGATGAACAGATGCTGATTGGACCATACGTCGGCGCTGTCGGTGGCCGGCAGAAAGGCCAGATCACCGATCAGACCGATGCCCCAGGCGGCCAGCTCGGCGCGCGCATTCCGCCACTGCTCGTGAGCGAGGTACTGCCAATAGCTGTACATCGTCATCGCGCTTTGCAGCTCGCGCCGCGCGGCCGCTATCGGCGCGCGCTCGAAATCACGGATGTCGGCGGGCCAGTGTTGCCAACCAGCCCAGTCAAAACGGTCCTTGAGCGCGCGGAACAGTGCGTAGTCCTCGAGCCAATGCCTGTTTTCCGCCACGAATTTTTCGAAAGCGCTGCGCTCTGCGGCGCCGGCATGCTGGTAGAAATGGGCAAATGCCGCACGGAGCAACGGCAGCTTGAGCGCGCGCAATTCGGCTCTCGCAATAGTTCGGCGGCCGCGAACCCGGGTCCGGGCCCGCTCGATCTCCTCGTGCGGGACTCCGACCAGTTCGTCAACGGAAACGTAAAGCGGATCGATCGAGAAAACGCTCAACGCGCTGTATGGACTGTTCTCCCCGGCGGCGGTTTCACTCAGGGGAAGGAGTTGGAGCATTCGATGGCCCATCTTCAGTATCCAACGGGCGAACGGACGCAGAGCGCCGATATCGCCACGGCCGAGGTCATTCTCAGTCCACAGCGAAAACAGGGGCAAAAGGATAGCAGCGGCCCGTTCCATCGTCTGCTCCGAACCAATATTCAATCAGATTCAGGTTAGCAGACAGACCGAAACAACGCGCCGGATCAGGACCGACACGGATGGCTTTTTGAGCACTTGCGATTATAAAGTTCAGGGCGAACAACCGACCGAAGGAATTAACGATGCGCAAGGTGTCGATATTCTTTTTCCGCCGACGGCTGACGCAGGCCTCCCACGTTTTTGTTCTGATGCTGCTCGCGACCTTGTTCGTGTTCGATGCGCGGAGCGCAACGGCATGGTGTCAAAGCGAGCCTGAATCTCAAGCCGACCTTAACACCCCTTTGACCGCCCCCGGTGGTCCTCCCGGATTGCTCGACGTTCAGCCGGTCTGGCAACCTGCGCCAATCATCGTGCAAGGCAAAGCCTATCTTGTTTATGAATTGCTGATAACCAACTTCCAGAACGCGGAGGTCACCCTGGAATCGCTACGGGCCGACTCCGGTCCGACGGCGGTGTTCAACTTCGACGGCGACGAGCTGCAGCGGATGGTCGATCTTCCCCGGCACTATGGAACGAATCTCCGGAAGTTGACCTTCGCGCCCCTGAGCGCGCGCATGCTCTTGCTCTGGCTTCCGTTCTCCTCCGCTCAGCTTCCGCATCGGATCATCCACAGGGTCACTTACAGCATTTCATCGAAGCCAGATGACACCAATGCGGAGCACCGCGTGATGAATGCGGAAACGGGGCCTCTGCATGTCGATTACAAGGCCGCGCCGATCCTTATCGGACCGCCGCTGCGGGGCAACAATTGGCTGGCCGCAAACGGCCCGTCCAACACGTCCAGTCATCGGCGGGCATTTTTCGTCGCCAACGGCCGAATTTATTTTCCCGAGCGTTTCGCGATCGACTTCGTGCAAATCGGCCCCGACGGCAAAACCTGCACCGGCAACCCCAAAGACAACCACAGCTATCATGCCTACGGCGCCGACATAATCGCGGTTGCCGACGGCAGAATTGTCGATGCCAGGAGTGGTATGCAGGACAACGTTCCGGGCTCGACCACGGGTCCGATCACCATGGCCACGATCGCCGGCGATTATTTGATCGAAGACATCGGTCACGGCGCCTATGCGTTTTACGCTCACCTCAAGCCGGGCAGCATCAAGGTGTGGGTCGGCGCGATGGTCAAGCGCGGCCAGGTGCTGGCGAGCCTGGGCAATACCGGCAACTCATCGGAACCCCATCTGCATTTTCACGTGATCGACACGCCCACTGCGCTGAGCGGCAACGGCCTCCCCTACGCGTTCGACCGCTTTTCGATCGTGCCGGGCCATGTTAATGAATCGGCTTCGGAGGTCGCCTTCGAATATGCACCCGGAAAACCGCTGCCCGTGAGTAATTCATTGGTGCTGGAGAACACGCTGATGGACTTCCCGTCCAGCCGGCAACACTGAGCGGGATTGCAGCGCGGGAGTTTCGCCGTGGCCGACAGCCAATCCTGGAACGTCAACGATGTACCCGATTGCTCCGGCAGAACGGTCGTGATCACCGGGGCGAACAGCGGAATCGGTTACGAGGCCGCGCGTGCGCTGGCGCGCCGCCACGCCAAGGTGATCCTTGCCTGCCGCAGCCTCGAGAAGGCGCGCGCCGCGGCATCGGCAATTTGCGCCGGAGATTCGCTGGCTGTGGAAGTAATGGAACTCGATCTGGCCAGCCTCAAATCCATCCGCGCCTTCGCGCAGTCCTTTCATCTACGCAATCAGCGGCTCGACGTCTTATGCAACAACGCGGGTGTGATGGCAATACCGTATAGCCGCACCGTGGACGGTTTCGAGATGCAGTTCGGCACCAACCATCTGGGGCATTTCGCTTTGACCGGGCTGCTGCTTGACGCGCTGATGGCAACGCCCGGCTCGCGCGTGGTCACGGTCAGCAGCGGGATGCATCGGGTGGGCAGCATCCGGTTTGACAACCTGCAATGGGAGCGCGGCGGTTATCAGAAATGGCTGGCTTATGGACGCAGCAAGCTGGCCAATCTGCTGTTCGCAATCGAATTGCAGCGCAGGGCGGAGCGCAGCGGCAAGGTCCTGATCAGCGCCGCCTGCAATCCGGGTTACGCGGCCACCAATCTGCAAGCGGCCGGGCCGAAAATGGAAGGCTCACGTTTAATGCAATCGTTTTGGGCGTTCTCCAACCGCTACTTCGCCGAAAGCGCAGCTACCGGCGCCTGGCCGACGCTGTACGCGGCCACCTCGCCCGAGGTGCGCGGCGGCGATTACATCGCGCCAATCTATTTGGGCACAGCACGCAAATCGCCGCATCGAGCACGTCCCAGTTCTGCCGCGCGCGACCCTGAAACGGCCGCGCGCCTGTGGGAGATTTCCGAGCAGCTTACCGGCGTGCAATACGCGATTTAGATTTTACCAACCGGGGTCAGGATTTTTCTCCCAGCAAGCTCCGGAGTTCTTCGGCGAGTCCCGAGAATCGCTGTATGCCGCGCGCGATGCCGGTTCGCAACAGTTCCGGCTTCCCCACCATAATTGCGCAATTTCTGCCGCGTGTAACCGCCGTGTATAGTGCTTCACGGGTCAGAATCGGTATATCGCGATCCGGCAGCACAATCGCGACACTGTCGAACTCTGATCCCTGCGCCTTGTGAATCGTGGTCGCGTAGCACAACTCAACGCAATCGCGCAGCGCCGCCAGCTGGAATGCGACGAACCTGCCGCCGCGCTCGAAAATCGCCATCGGCGCGGCGCGCGCAACAGATCGGCGTACCCGAACGACCACGCCTTGATCGCCGTTAAACAGCATCCGCTCATAGTCGTTGCGCACCACCATAACGGGTTCGCCCGGCACGAAATCGCGCTCGGCGCTGGCCTGGAGCGCGTCGATTCGCCGCCGGTGAAGCGCTGCATTGATGCGTTCGGAGCCCGCCGGCAGCACGCGCGTGAAGCAGAGAATGCGGGAAGCCGCCATGTGATCGAAAATCCGCTGCAGATCGGCTCGCGCCGCCTCATCGAATTCGCCCTGGTGTTCGACAAAGGTCTGCGCGCACAGCTTGTCCACGTCAGCGGCTTGGATGCGCGAGGAATACCAATGGTCCAGGAAGTCTTCCAGTTGTCCAGCGCCAGACAACAGTTCGACACCGGCGAACTTCAGCTCCCCGGCCCGCAGGCGCAACGCAACGGCGTCTTGCCGGTTGGGTTGCGCGATGCTGTCGTCGCCCGATCTGATCGCATCCGCGACCCGGAACACCGCCCTGCCGGCCGGCGTGCTCGTGTCCATCCGGTAGCTGTGAGCAAGCCGTGTGCAGACGCCGTGATAACGATCCGGTTGGGCCTGGAGCTCATTCGCCGCCTGGACGAGGTCCCGGAACACCGCGCCGGCGGCCACCGACGGAAGTTGATCGGCGTCGCCAAGCAGGATCAAGCGCGTATCGGATTGGAGCGCGCTGACCAGCCGCTCCATCAAAGTCAGATCGAGCATCGAGCTCTCATCGACAATAACCGCGGCGGCATCGAGTTGGTTATTGCGATGATAGAGAAAACGGCCGCGGTCCTGTGAGAAGCCGAGCAAACGATGGATCGTGCGTGGTTGCAGTCCGGCGTCGATGAGCGAGCGATCCACGGCGGCGGGCTTTTCGATAACCCGCAACCCTTGCGCGATACTCTCGCCCATCCGAAAGGCGGCCTTGCCGGTGGGCGCGGCCAGCTCGATTTTTTTTGGATCGATTCCCGTTCTGACCAGCACCCGCAAAATCGCCAGGATTATCGAGGTCTTGCCGGTACCGGGGCCGCCCGAAACCAGCACCAGGCGGCGCGCGGCCGCATTGGCGACCGCCCCGCGCTGCTCCGCGGACAGGACAAGGCCATTTTGCTCAAGGCCGCGACCGATCTCCTCGACCGCGGCCCCGATCTTTTTTTGCATCCGCGAATCGGGAGCATCATGCGTCAGGCGAGCGGCGATCAGTTGCGCAAGACTGACTTCCGCCTGCCGTATGCGATGGTGATAAATAAACGGGCGCAGAAAAATCAGGGGCCGATAATCGGTGTTGGCGCGCCCAATGACGTGGGGCGCAAGATTTGAATCGAGCAGATGCTCGATTGCCGCGCAGATTTCATCGACCTCATCCACAGCTTCATCCCCGCACAACGCCCCGAGGATTCGGCGCATCGGCGCGCGCGCCTGCCTCCCGATCACGGGCAGGCGGGTGCTGCCTTCCTGCAACGCGGCGAGCGAGGCCATAACCAGCAGAATCAGAGCGAATCTTTGCTTATCGTCCAGCGGCTCCATCAAGGCGATTTCATACGCCACGTGAACCACGGCCGGATCGAGATTAAGTTCGGACGCGCCAGTCTGAAGCTGACGAAGCCGGTGGCGCAATTCATCATCGCCGGCGCCATCGCCATGATAGCGTTGCCATATCGTTGCGAGTCCCAGGTTATTCCAGCGTTCGTTCATGGCTGCGGAGCATCCACCGCAAGCGCGCCCATCAAGTACGATTCATAGGCGCAGATTTCGCTCCACGCCGGGCGATGGAAATAAACGCCGCGGCGTCCGCCGGAATCGATCCCGCGCAGAAAGATATACAACAAACCGCCGAACCGCCGCCCATAGTCATCTTCGTCGCGGATTTGCAGCAGCCGCAGCACACCGATCGAATAGATCCGCGCCTGGATCAGGTAATTGTTGGTGACGTGCTGTTCGATTGCCTCCGGCTCATAGGACGCCAGGTGATCGCTTTTCCAGTCGGCAAAATAGGTCAAACCACCATCTTCGAATACGAAATCGACGAAACCTTTGAGATAGCCGCGCTCGACCTTCCATTGTCCGCGCGACGCCGTGATGAGCAGCGGATGAGTCGATTCGGGGATCGGATAGACGAATTCCATTTCGCGCGCGCTGCGGCATTGATGAAGCGGCCCCACCATGCGGCCGTCGGGCAAGGCAATCGGCGTAGTGAGCGCGTTATATACGATCTGAGTGCCGCGCTCGAACCAGGCTTCCTTCACATGATGACGCCGCATCGCGGCGCGAAACAGGCCGGCAACATCGTCGCGTTTGCGCCAGACCTCTAAGCGATCCGCAAACGAGTCCATCGCCGCTCGTTCAATCACTTCATGGAGGTAGAGACCGACCTCGCGCCCGCCCGCAAGGTCGCCTTCCTCGGCTGCGGATTCGAGGTCGAGCTTGAACTCCTCATCTGCAATCTCCCAGCGTTCGCCCTTCTCCGAGCGCCGCAGCGAGGTGTAGGAGCGCATGACCAGCGGTAGGTGATTACGTCTGAGATTCCACAGCGCTCCTTCGGATTCAACTCCCCGAGGCTCGTCCATCAAGACGGCAGGCGGCATCCATTGAGCAAGCCGCTTCGACAACCCCTTGCGGTCGTAGCCGTCGGCGGACGGCTCGGCAACATCGTGGATCGCGAACAGTTTCGACTCGCTTGTGCAGACTTCCGCTTCAATGGCCAGCAGCCGGCTATTGAGCGCCGCGTAATAACCGTTGAGTTTCACCTTGGTCGAATCTTCGGGGATCAGCGGCAGATAAACACGAGCCCGCGCGCGGGTTAATCCGACATAGAGCAGGCGTTCGTCTTCCTCTTTCTGCTCCATGGTTAGCTGGCGATTGAACGAATCTCTGGCTGCTTTTCCTATCGCGAACCGCCGCTCGCGCTGTTCATCGTGATAGACGGCCAGCTCGCTGCGGCCATTGATCCTGCCGAACCCACCGAACAGCGCCACCACGTCGGCTTCCAGGCCCTTGCTCATATGAACGGTGATTACAGAGACCGCTCTGCTTTCGTTTTCCAGGCGCTGGATGTTCGGCTCGTTACCCTGGGGCATGGCGCGTTCGGCGATATAGTCTTCGAGCAGTCCGATTACCTGTTCGAGATCGAGCCGGCCGGCGGTGGCGGAACTCAGAAGAAGCTCGAAGATGTGCTGATAATTGGTTAAGCGCCGTTCCGTGCCGGTCAGAAAGAGCTCCCGCGCGGTCAGTCCGCTTTGATGGAGCAAAGCGTCGAACAGGTCCGCCAAACGGCCACGGTCGGCGATCCCCTTCCATTCGTGAAGCCGTTCGTTCAAGGGACTGCCGGAGGGCACGTCGTCGATCAGCGCCAAATCCCGCAGCGGCACCGAGAAGAACGGCGACAGCCAGGCCTTGAGCCGATTGGAGCGCAGATGGGGCTGGGCCACTGCGCGCAAAATGTCGAGCACATGAGTCGCTTCGGGAGTCTGAAACAAGCCGTCCTGCTTGTAGAACTTGAAGGGCACGCCGGCCTCGCTCAGGTAACCGCCAATTTCGGCGCTTTCCTGGCGCGTGCGGGTCAGTACGAAAACGTCCTGGGGCTCAATGCATCGGGGCGGCTGATCCTTGTCCTCGATAGCGATTTGATCGACGTCCACCGTCAGGATCTGACGCAACTGTTCCGCGATATGACGGCCGATGGCGAGCCGGACTTCGGGTGCCGAAGCCTTCCCCTCGCTCTTCTGATAGCGCATCAGCACCACCGGCACGATCGGTTGGCCTTTGCGATCGAGAGCCCGGCGCTGCGGCCGGCCACAGCGCAAAGGCGTATCGTAACGAATCAGTCCCTGGAAGAGAGCCTGCGGCGCGTTGCGATCGAAAATTTGATTGCAGGCATCGATCAAATCAGAAGTCGAGCGAAAGTTCTCATCCAATCGAATTACTGAATCGGTGGAGGTAGCCAACTCACCACGGGCTTTAAGGTAGGTGAACACATCGGCGCCGCGAAAGCCGTATATAGCTTGCTTGGGATCGCCGACGACGTAAAGCCGGCAGCCGGAATCCGTGGCGGCAAAAACACGGCGGAAAATTTCCCATTGCAAATCGTCGGTATCCTGGAATTCGTCAACCAGCGCGCAGCGAAAACGATTGCGCAGCGCTGCGATCAGAGCCGGGCCGCCGGCTCCGTCAAGCGCTCCCGCCACCCACGACAGCATATCGTCGTAATCGACGAGCCCGCGCTCGCGCTTTTCATGCTGCAGGCGTTGCGCTACCGGCGGCAGGAACGAATCGACCAGTTCCCATTCCCGCGATTTGACCGCCGCGTCTGCCTCATTGAGCGTGTGTATCAGGTTCAGCGCCTGCTGATATCGCGCTGCCGTTTCCATTTGCGCGCTGTCGAGGATCAGATCGATGAGCGCTTTAACCTCGAGATGCGCCAGCCCCTCGGTCAAAGGTCCGCTGGCGCCCCCCGCCTGAGCGATAACTTCATCGAGCGCAGCAATTATGTCCAGCGCTTTTGTCAGCCGCCGCTTGCTCAAGCCCAGGTGCATGCACAGGTCTCGCAGGCTGTCGCCGTCATAGGAATCGATCAATCGCTGAATGATCGCGGTTCGCGCGCCGAAGTCGCGAGAGCGCAGATAGCGGCGCTGGTGGGCTTCAAACAACAGCCGCTCGATATCGTCAGGAGCCATACCCTTGACGTCCGGTCCGGTTCCGGTAAGCCATTTTTCCAGCAGCGCGCGGGTCTGTCCGCCCACCGCCAGTTGATCGCGCAGCGCGGCGCGAAACGCATCGTGAAAAGCGCCGCGAGAGTCAGTGAGTTCGAGTTCCAGCAGCGCCCCGCTTTGAAAGGCGAAATCTGTCAGCACGCGATGGCAAAAGCCGTGGATCGTGAAGATCGGTGCCCGATCGAAGCCGCGGTAAGCCTGCTCAAGCCCTCGGCGCATCGTTTCGTCGATCGCGATCGCGTCAGTTTCTCCGCCGGGCTGCCGATCGGGCATACCGAGCAGAATTTTTCCGATTGCCTCGCGGATGCGGGTCCGCAATTCAGCGGTGGCCTTCTCGGTAAACGTTACAACCAGGATTTGATCGATCGTGCATTCGCCGGAAAGCAGCAATTCGAGCACCAGATGCTCGATAGCGAAAGTCTTGCCGGTTCCGGCGCTCGCCTCGATCACCGCACGCCGGTGTCGAAGGATCCGTTCGGTAATTCGGGGGCGGCTGTAAAAGCCCGCGCTCATAGCGCGTTTCCCTCTCCAAAGATCGCGATAATCGGCCCGAAGCGGCGCTTTATGATTTGTTTAACGTCGCCGGGATTGGGCGCGGGATACTGGCGCGGGTCGCGAATCGGTCCGTAATTGGAACGGCAGGGAATCAGGTCATTTTCGCGGAAATTTTCGATCGCGTCCGCGATTTCACGCGAACTCGGCCAGATTCCTCCTTTCTTTCTTTTCAACTTCAGAATATCTCTTACCGCCTCGATAGGCAGGAAGTAGTTGTTCTGGCCGGAAAAAATATCTTCGGCGAGCTGCGTGAGGTACTCTTTCGCCTGCTCCGGCGAGGGCACCGTCAAAGTGCGGACAAGTTTCACCGGATCCGCGGATTCATCCGAGGCCCCCAGCACAATCGAGTCGAAGCGGGCGGAATTGATTTTGCCCGCCGCGGCCAGAGCGAATGCGGCGAGAAACCCGTTCAAAAAATGGTGCGGCTCGGCATCGCTTTTACGTGCTACGCAGATGATCGACTTGTCCAATGCGCCGGATACGCTGAGCGTTGCGCGCAGCGCCACCCGCAACCTCCTGACCGACCCGCGACGGCGCATCGGGACTTCAAGCCGAATCGGGTCAAGAACAACGTCGGCCCTGTCGGCGTCCTCGGCCGCTCCTCCAATCCGAATCCGCTTCCATCCGTCCAGGTTGGTGATCCCCAGGCTGAGAGCCTGATATACGCAGAGTCGAAGACGCATCAGGAAAGCGTTGCTGACCGCATCGGCGAACGGCCCTACCGGGGCCCGGCCGGCCAGTTGATGCAGTCGTAGCATCTGTTCGAAATGCGCGCGGGCTTTTTCAAGTTCGCCGCCACCCTGCCAGAAGGATTCCCGCAGCAGCACCGCTCGCTCAAATCCGCTCTGGACCAGCGGTTCGTTCTCCGCCTCTTCTTCATCGCCATCGTCGTCAGCGACCATACCCAGGGCGTATTGCGCAGCCCCCTGCAGAGGGCATTGCAGGTATTTTGCCAGCGCGGTCAACGACAGAGGAATTTCGCGCTCCTCTTCGGGCAGTTCCGGGCTGTCGAGCGGCACTTCGATAATGTTGAGGGCGCGACTGAGTTTGTCCCGCACGGTGGGCGAGAGCATCTCCAGGGTCAGCTCCTCGCGGCGCACTTCGCGGCCGCACGATTGCTCGAGATCCGCGCGCAACGCCATCATGCGCGCCGCGGTGGGCGCGTTGCGGTCGAAAGTCAGCAGTTTACCTTGCGCTGCATTGCCCGCAAGCACGGGAAAGTAATCGGGATCGTAGGTGTTGCGCGGATGGGTAACGGTCAGTTTGCTGACTTCCTCCGCGCTCAACCAGGCGCCGGCAATCGATTGCAGTTCGCGCAGCAACGGCGACGGCTCGAGGTTCTGGCCGGTTAAGGCGTCGCGCGAGACCCAGGACATTATGAAGCGCTCGCGCGCGGCCAGCAGGGTTTCCAAAAACAGGTAGCGATCGCGCTGGCTGGGGCTGACGTCGCCGGCGCGCCGCGACGCCGACCTCAGATCGAGCAAATCGCGACGCTCGCGTTGCGGGAACATATTTTCGCCCATCCCCAGCGCGAAAATCATCCGGAACGGAATCGACCTCAAGGCCGAAAACGAACCCACCGCGACACCGCCTTCCGCATACCGGCCCTGTTCGGATTGCGCGGCTTGTATCCGGGCCAGCGCTCGCGCGCAGGCCACCTCGTAACCGACCGGCTCGCCTCGCAGCTCCTCAGGTCCCATCGATTCGATCGCGCCCGCGCAATACTCCGCGGCCATCTGTCCCTCAAATTCTGCCGGCTTCACGTAGGTCCGCACGAATTCGCCCAGCAGCGGCGCCCACAGGGAGATCGGAAGACGGCGATCGCGCAAATCGAGCGCTTCAGCCAGTAGCTGGCGCGTGCTGGCAATCAACGATGCGAGGGCAGGCAACTCATCCTGGGCGGTTGGGCAGGGCAGATATTGGTTCCCGTCGGCGTCGGGAATCGTGGCGGCTGCACTGTCGTGCGCCTCGCCCATAAAAACTCCCAGAGCCAGACGGCGCAAAGCCTGGTCCCAATGGAACAGGTTGAGTGGTCTGATGTAAGTGTCGGCCATCTCCAAGGCGTCGGCGCCGAAAAACACGCCAGCCGCGCGGCACCATTGATCCCATTGCCCCAAATCAACGGTTGTCCCTGCGGCGATTGCCGGGTGCGTGATCAGATTGAGCACGGCGTCGCGGCTGAACCGCCCTTTGGGAAATTCGAGCAGCAATTGCACCGCTTCGGCGACCCCCGCCTCGGCGCCAGGCGGCCGGTCAACCAGGTTTACCGGAATCTGGTAGCGCTGCGCGAAGACCGGTTCGATATGAGGCAAATACGCGGCAATCTCGGCGTCGGGAATAAGCAGGGCGATCTGATGGAAGCGCAGCGGCCGCTCAGGGGCCGCTTTGCTGTTGTCGCGGATCAGCGACCATATCGAATCGGCGACGACCTCCACCTCACGCCGGACGCCGGGACAGGCAAGAAAACGGATGCTTTCGTCCGCCGCGGCGCTGACGGCTTCGGTCGTCAGGCGATGCGGTTGGCGGCACAGGATCGCTTCCTGGATTCGGCCGAGCAGGGTCGGCGCCTGCGCCTCGTTTAAAACGTGCTTGAAATGCGCGACGAAATCGCAGTCGGTCAGTTCGTTAAGCAGTCTGATGTATTCGCGCCCCGGCTTGCCCCACAGCACCAGAGCGAGGTTGTCGTCCTCCTTGTCCAGGCCAAAGGGATCTTCGGCGCTTTCCACAATGGCGCCCACTTTACGGTCGCGGCGGGCCAGCTGTTGACGAATACCGGCGTATGAAGCGTCCGCGTCTTCCCAGAATTCCATACAGGGATTGAGGGCATAGATGTGCAATTCGGTCATCGAACCGATGCGGGCAAAGGCGCGAACAAATTCCGGCCCGGCGTAGGACAGTCCGAAAATGTGCAGTGGCGTGGCGAGCGCGCCGCGCAGCTTTTCAGGCGCAACCGCCTCGAGCATTGAATTGAGCAAAAAACACGGCTGCTGTTGACCGTTAATCCAGCGCGGCAGCAAACGTCCGTCTGGGCCGAAGATCGACACAAAAAGATGACGCTGCCATTGCTCGGTTTCGCGCATCGATTCCAGTTCAGGCGCAAATCCATGGCGCCAGCGAGCCAGCATCGAGGCGCGCGAAATCGAATATTCGCGGAACAAATGCGCCGTCCGCACGCTGAGCTCGAACAGCCGCATCTCCTCATCGCGGGTACGCCGCGAGCCGGAACTGACATAATCCGCGACCGCCTTCAGCTGAGGCTGACCAGCCTCTAAGCCGCTGCGCAGACATTCGAATACGACCAGTTCGAGGTCGTCGGTTTCGAGCACCGGGGAGGCGGGATCGGCGGCGGCAATTAAACGGGCGAGATAACGGCGGAGAAATGGAAATTCGATATTCGCCGCAACCCCGTTGATTTCAGCCAGGCGCAGCTTGAGAAACTGTTCGATGATCCGATTGGGTACGATGATTACGGCGCGCGCCAGGGGATCCTCGCGCTGCTGCGCGCCGACGCTGCGCGCCAGAGGATTGATCAGCTCCTCGAGGCGATTTGAATAATGAAGATGAATCATCGCAAGCGCTGGGTTACATCTTTGAAGAAAAACGTAAAGTCCGGCTCTTTGAGAATCAATAATGCGCTATTGCGACCCTGACCGCGAAACGGGGATCCACAAATCCGGCCTAGCTGGAGTTGTCGATTTGCGCATGGGGAGAAACAATCTCGATCGGACCGCGATCGGGTCGGAGCAACGGGTCGTTGTCTTCCAGGCATTTGCCGAACGACCAGGCTACCGCGCTGGCGTTGGAGGGATCGAGTTCGAGGCTGCGATCGTCGAGCGCCCTCCGCATCTTGTTGCACTCCGCCCCGGAACTGTACCGTCCGTATATGGTCCATTGAAAGAGCGGAGCCGTGATTGCGACGTTGGCTGGACGGCCGCCCTCGCCAATATAGATGCCGTCGCGGGACGCTGTGATTGGTGGGATGATCAGCACCCATCCGGCGAGGACAGCGATGCTGACTCGGATTGATCCACATGACAGGTTGTTCAGTTCCGGCCTCCCTCAACGCTCATACTCAAAATGCATGCTGGCGCAACGACGCCGCGCAGCGCGCCCTGGATTGGCCAAACTACGATTTCGCCGGTGCGCCGTCCACCAGCTCGGCCTTATTGTACCCCTGAAACGCTGCGGAATTGTCCTGCTTCAGCATGAAAGCTAACAAAAACACCAGACCGTGATGCCCTGCAAGGTTGCGGCATCTTCTGTTGAGTGGAAGATTGAATGTTTATCCCGGTGAGCGGCTTGCGGCGACGCCGAAGAAGGATTCGCCGGAGGTCCTCTCCTTGACGGGGAATGCTATGCGATCTGAAGAACCAAGAACTGCCAATCCGGCCAACCAATGCCTTGCCGCGGGACAGCGGGTGTGCACCGTCAAGGGCGCCGTCAGCGTTGAAACACTAGCGAAAAACGGCACTTTCCAGGCCGTTTGCTATGACCACGCGGCGCGGCGCTTCGTTTTGAGAAACGCCACGGCCAGCCTGGCGGGACGCAAGGACGCGCTCCGCTTGCACACCGACAACGGCGCCTTCGAGATGACCGCCGATCAGCTGGTGATCTTGCAATCCGGACAAGCTCGGGCGGCGGCCGAATTGCAGCCCGGAGCAAGGCTCTCCGGGTTCGCGCTAAAGCCGCAGCCTGATTTTCGACTCACGTCGGGCGACTCGGGTGGCGATCATTTCGATCTGGATCACCTGACCACCGCCGACTGCGCGGTCGCCAATTGGTACCCGGTGCCTTCCGTGGAGGCATTGGGGGAGGCCGACGTTTACAAGGTCGATCTCGCCGCCGGCGATCAATCCAATTTACTGATCTGGAGGATGGGCCCCGGCGGCGGCATCGGAATCGCGATCGTTGCGCAGCAGGATCACAAATGAGACTGGCCAACAAGGTTGCATTAATCACCGGCGCGGGCGCCGGGATGGGTTCGGCGGCGGCGCTGATGTTCGCGAGCGAAGGCGCGGCGATAGCCGCCGTCGACATCGACGAAACAGCCGCCACGCAGACCGCCCGACGCATCGTCGGCCAGGGCGGACACGCCATCGCAATCCGCGCCGACGTTGCGCAAGCCGCCGACGTACGGGAGATGTTTGCCCGCACCGTAAAAGAACTCGGCCGCCTCGATATCGTTTACAACAACGCCGCCATTATCGAGGAGAAGACCGAACTGGCGAACTTCGATGACGACGACTTCGATCGGGTGATTGGGGTGAATCTGCGCGGCGTCTATCTGGGAATGAAATACGCCCTGCCCCATCTGATTGCGGCGGGCGGCGGTTCAATCATCAACACCGGATCGATCGCGGGTTTGATCTCCTTCCGCGGCTCTCCCGCCTATACCGCGGCCAAAGCTGGCGTCGTGGCGCTGACCAAAGTGGCAGGTTTGCAATGGGCCAAACATAACATCCGGGTCAACGCGATCTGTCCAGGTCCGGTGTTCACCCCGATGGCGGAGGGGATACATCGGCGGATGACCGGGCGGCAGCTGCGTCCGACCAGCAAGATGCCGATGTCGGCCAGCGGCCGGATGGGGACGGCGGAAGAGATAGCGCGGGTGGCACTATTTTTGGCGAGCGACGATTCATCTTATATCAATGCCACGCCGATCACGGTCGATGGCGGCTTCGGAGTCTAGTGGCCGCGATCAAGCTGCCGGTTAATTGGCGCCGGCGCCTGCGTTTTTTCACCCTCCAAAGAATCGTCCTGCCGCTGGCCATCGGCCCCTTCCGTCTGCTGGTCCGGAGCTGGCGTGTAGACCCTCCCTATGGACCGGATTTACAGGCAGCCGAAGCTTCTCCTCGCCTCATAATCGTGACCTGGCACGGGATGCTCCTATATCTGCTGCGATACGTCCAATTTGTTTTGGGACGCGGCCGACGTCCGGTCATGCTGGTCAGCCCGAGCCTGGATGGGCAGCTGGCGGTCGCGATGCTGACGCATTTCGGCGTTGATTATGTCTGGGGTACCCGAGGTGCGCGCGGAGTGAGCGGCTCGCGCAGGTTCATCGAGCGCGTCGCCTCAGGAGAGGTCGGCATAATCGCCGCCGACGGCCCCCGCGGTCCTTGCGGCGTCGCCAAGCTCGGAGTTTTGGAACTTGCCGCGCTGGCCGATGCGCGTTTGCTGATCGTGACCGCCTCGACTTCACACGGGTTGGGACTGGGTGCATGGGATCGAAGCAGTCTGCCGCTCCCCTTCGCCCGGTTAAATATGAAGTTGCGCATGTTCGCGCCGCCGCCGGATTTGAGCATTGAAGCTCAGTTGCAGGCGATGCAGTCGGAAATGACGGCGATGGCGCAAGCGATCCAAAGCCCGGTATCGAGCCGGCCGCCGGCATGATTGCCCCCGTACGGTTTTGTAGCGCGCGGAAAGCTGATTAGAATCGGTGCAGGCTGGCGACAAAATTCAGGCCGGTCAGGTAGCGCATGGCTGAACAGATGACACTGGCATCACTGGTCGGGGATCTGGGATCATCCGATCCGGCAATCATTGATCCTGCGTCGCGCGCAATCAGTTACAAAGATTTAGGCGATCAGGTCGAGCGTCTGGCAGCCGGTTTTCGTCATGCAGGACTGGGGCCTGGCGACTGCGTTGCAATGATCCTGCCCAATGGCCTTGAGATGCTCGTCCTGTTTCTGGCACTGACTCGCGCCCGCCTGGTGGCCGCGCCATTGAATCCCGCTTACAAGGCTGACGAACTGCGCTTTTACATGCATGACGCACAGGCGCACGTGGTCATCGCCGAAAGTGCAAGCGATGCCGCCAAAGAAGCCGCCGCCGGGCTCGGTTTGCCCTTATGGACGCCGTCCAGCGACCGCCCGGGCACGGTCGAGCTCTCGGCACTGAACAAGGATGCGCCCGGCAGCGCGGAGCCCCCGCAGGCCGCCGACGTCGCCCTGTTTCTGCATACCAGTGGGACCACGAGCAGGCCCAAGGGTGTGCCGCTTACTCATTCCAACGTGCTGCATTCGGCCCGCAACATTGCGCGGCATTATGCCCTGACGCCACAGGATCGGAGCCTGGTGGTGATGCCGCTGTTTCACGTTCACGGGCTAATCGGCGCCGCGCTCTCCACCTTGGCGTCGGGCGGCGCCGTGATCGTGCCGCCACGCTTTTCCGCATCGGAGTTTTGGACGCTGGCGCGCGACCATCGAGCGACGTGGTACACTGCCGTACCGACCATCCACCAGGTGCTGCTGGCCAGAGCGGACAACGACGGCGCTCCCCGCGGCGTAATGCGGTTTATCCGGTCGTGCTCGGCGGCGCTGGCGCCCGCGGTGCTGGCGCAGCTGGAAAGGCGTTTCGAAGCGCCGCTGATCGAAGCCTATGGGATGACCGAAGCGGCGCATCAAGCCGCTTCCAATCCGCTGCCGCCGCTGACGCGCAAACCGGGCAGCGTCGGACCGGGCACCGCTGAAATATCGATCGTGGACGAATCGGGGCGCCATCTGGGACCGAATCAGCCTGGCGAAGTGGTACTGCGCGGACCCAACGTGATGGGCGGATACCATAATAATCCGCAAGCCAACGCCGCCGCGTTCATCGACGGATGGTTTCGCACCGGCGATCAGGGCGTGCTTGACGGCGAGGGCTACCTGACGCTGATTGGTCGCATCAAGGAGCTAATCAATCGCGGCGGTGAGAAGATTTCGCCGGCTGAGGTTGATGCGGTGTTGCTGCAGCATCCGGCGGTCGCCGAGGCCGCGGCATTTGGCGTACCGGATCGCAAATACGGCGAGGAAATATGCGCGGCCGCGGTACTCCGCAAAGAGGTCAGCGCGAACGAACTGATCGCCTATTGCCGCGGCCACCTCGCGGATTTCAAAGTGCCCAAAACCATCCACATCGTCAGCGCACTACCCAAAGGCCCCACCGGCAAGATCCAGCGCCGCGAACTTACGTCAAAGTACTCGCCCGCGGGGAAATGACGGCAGGCTGGATGGGTCGGTTCGTTCCACTGACCAGATATTCCTAAGCCTGTTTGCGCAGGCGGAACTTTGGCAGCGTTACTTCCTCGGTGACGTCATCGAACTGGACTTCGACCGGCAGGCCGATGCGCAGTTGGTCGGGCGGGACATCGACCACCCAGGTTGCCATTCGCACGCCTTCGTCCAGTTCCACGATCACAATCGCGTAGGGGACCGCATCGGCAAACTGCGGCAACATCGGCTGGCTGGTCGTGGACCAACTGAATACTTTGCCCTTTCCGGCCGATTTTGCCCATTCGTAATCGAACGACCCGCAATCCGGGCACATCTCGCGCGGCACATGGCGCCATGCTCCGCAGCTCGAGCATTTCTGAAACCGCAGTTCGTGCTGCTTGCAGTAGCCGTAGAAATCACGCGCCAGACCCCTCATCGGGGGCAGCAGGCGTTTGTATTGAGATGTCGCTTCCATGTCCTACCTCCTGAGCACCACGAGGCTTCCGTCGCCGAAATCGCCGAACCCGGTGACCACGCCGACTTCCGCGTCCTTGACCTGGCGTTCGCCGCACTGACCGCGCAACTGCCGCGTCGCCTCGGCAATATGATTGACGCCGGCCACGTGAGCCTCGGAAAGCAGCCCGCCATGAGTGTTGAATGGCAACTCGCCGCCCAGCTCAATGCGCCCGTTCTGGACGAATTGCCAGGCCTCGCCCAGTTTGCATACCCCCAGCGCCTCCAGTTCCAGCAGCACGATATGAGTGAAACAGTCGTAAATTTGAACGAAGTCGAGATCTCGCACGCCGACCTCCGCCATCTCAAAGGCTTTGGGCGCGGCGTAAAACAACCCGATTTTGAAGAAGTCCTTGCGCCCTGGAATGTCGTCGGCAGGCAGCGGATGGCCCTCGGCGGTGCCCGCGATATATACCGGCCGCTGCTTCAGATCTTTGGCGCGCTCGGCCGAACTGATGATCACCGCGCAGGCGCCGTCGGTCTCAAGGCAGCAGTCGAACAGCCGGAATGGTTGCGCGATCATGCGCGCGTTGCGATAGTCCTCCATCGTCAGAGGACGGCCGCGCATGTAGGCCTTGTCGTTGAGTTGGGCGTGTTTGCGCGCGGCCAATGCGACCGCCGCCGGCCCTTCGATGGGGACCTGGAATTCCTGGATGTAGCGCGTCGCCAGCCAGGCGAACCATTGCGCCGGGACCGCCAGTCCATAGGGCATGTAGTATTCCGACATGGTCAGACCGAACGAGGGCGGGAGGCCAACGGGCCCGCTGCGTCCGGCACCGCGCACGCCGGCGCCGGAATAAGCGTTCCATCCGACCGGAATCAGGACGTTGTTCGCGATTCCCAACGCCACCGCCATCGCCGCCGTCTGCACAGCCGCAACCGGCGCCGCCCCGCCGATATTGCTGGACGCAGAGTAGCGAAGGTCGGGAATTCCGAGATTGGCCGCCAGATGCTCGACCGTCGGCATCGGCATCGGCAGCACCATCCCGTCGATATCGTGCGGTTTGAGGCCGGCGTCGTCGAGCGCAGCCATGGTTGCGTGCAGAATCTGGTTAAGCTGGCTGCGATCGGTGCCGCGCGTGTATGCGGTCTCACCGACCCCGACCACACAGGCCTTGTCTTTTAATGGATGCATCTGTCGTCCTCCCGCCTGCGAATTGGTCCCGAAGGCTGTGATTTGGAATACAACCCGGTTGATGCGCCGTCGTCAAGCACCGCACTATTACCCCGGTTGACGCGAATAGGAGTAGGCTGAATCAGCGTTAATCAAGGGAGTGCTGCCGATGCTGTACATCGCCTTATACAAGAACAAGCCGGGAGTCGCGCTCAAGAGCAAGGAGGTAATGGAAAAGTCGCGCAAATGGTGGAACGAAGGCGGTAAGCCCAAGGGTTTAAAGACCATCGCCATATACGGCGCACTTGGCACGGACGCCCCCGATGTGATCGTCTTCGAAACCGATAGTCACGACGACATCCGCAAGATGATCAGTTTCTGGCGCGATACGACCGACTTTGAGGTCTTTCCGGGAATCGACCTGGCGTCGGATTTCCGCAAACAGGGAATGAAGGTGTCCTAGCCTGAACCCAAAATCCCGACGCGCCAGATAAGGCGAAGCGTTAGCGGCTCGACACCAGGTTTTCGAACAGACGCACGTAGCGATCGGCCATCAATGCCGGCGCGAACTCGCGGCGCGCGCGCTCCAGCCCTCTGCTGGTGATCTCGCCTCCCAGTTCCGGATTTTTCAGCAGTCGGATCAGCGCCGAGGCCAGGTCATCAACCGCGTCAGGGCGCGCCAGGATTGCGGCGGGCTCCTCGGCACCGGTAACGTCCGTGACTCCGCCCAATGCGTAGGCGACGATAGGGATGCCGCACGCCATCGCATCGAGCGCCGTTTGCGAAAGCCCCTCGCGCAAAGTCGAACGGGTGGCGATCAGGATGGCGTCGGAGGCGACCATCGCGGGAACAACATCGTCCAGATGGCCAAAAAATCGCACCTTCGTTTCGACGCCAAAGCGGCGCGCCAAATCCTTCCCGTCCGGTGTGCGGTGCCGGGTGTCCTTGCGCCCGCAAACCAGCATATTCACATCGCCCAAAACCTGATTGGCATGGCGCAGCGCCGCCATCGCATCTTCGATTCCCTTGCCCAGGTTGATCCCCCCAAAAAACCCGACCCAGCGGCCGGCAGGCGCCAGCCCGAGGCTGGTTCGGGCACGGATGCGCTCGGCAAAATCCGGCGGGCTTGGCCGAACCGGGAACCGGGTAGCATTGACAATCGTATGCACCTTGGCAGGGGCGATTGCCGAATCCACCAGCAAAGTTTCGCGCACGCTGCTGCTCACCGCCACGACGGCGTCGGCGCGCCGTCCCACCAGGTGCCGCAGCGGCGAGGAAATCGGCAGTCCCATGTGCCGGACCAGGACCAGTCGCGGACCGCTGAGCTTACGCGGCATCAGAGACGACCACACCCACAGGTCGGAGGTGGTGACCAGCAACAAATCGGGCGATGAAATCCAAACCGTCCTGGCGATCAAAAAAGGCGCGAACACGTTGAGCGAGCCTCCGATCATGGCCGGATAAACCCGAATTCCGGCCTTGATTAGCGCGCTTTGCCATTGCCGGCCGCGCGGGCACACGGCCTCCACGCGATGCCCCCGCTTCAGCAATATTTCAGCCAGTTGCAGGGTCACCCTCTCGGCACCACCAACGATGCGCGCACCGGAAACCAGCAGGATCTTCATCGACTCAGTCTCAGCTTTAATAGTTCATTCATGCCAGCCTGGCGACAGTTTTCCTCGCTTTGAGGAGGGCGATCACCATATGCCGCAATCGCTTCTCGCATCGCCATAACCGAGCTTGCGGTCCGATCCCGGTAAGGCAATTGAGATGCGTCTATGCTCTCGATAGCTGTCCACCGGCCACGTAATATGATTGGTTGGATGCGGTCGGCGCTTGGTCGCGCCGGCACTGGTGCAGCTTTGAAGCCTGCGGTTGAATCATCTGCGATAGAACTCGGCGCTCCCGGATGGCGCTTGGGGGATATGGACGTCGGCGCAAGCGGAGGTGTGCGCAAACACGGGCGCCGCCTTCCCCCCACCGCCGCATGGCTGGTTGTCAGGATGTTCGGCGAAACCTTCCTGGGTGCGCTCCTGACCTTTATCGTGCTCGATTTGCTGGCTTCCTTCATCGACAAGTTTGACGACCTGGTTTCCTACGGTTTGTTTAAGCCGGCTGGAATGGAATACCTGATTCTCAAACTGCCTTTGATGACCACGCAACTGATCCCGGTCGCCTGCCTGGCCGGCGTCTTACTGGGCATGGCAATGCTTAATCGCAACGGTGAATTGCTTGCCCTTCAGGGGCTGGGAATCAGCCGATGGGGAATCGCTTTCCCCCTATTACTGATTTCGGTATTGCTATCGGCGGTTACCTTTGGCCTCAACGAAACGGTAGTTCCGGGCGCGACCCGGCAATCGAAATACCTGCTCGACGGCGTAATCCACCATCAGGCGCAATTCAACTATATGGCGCAAAACTGGTTGCGGACGCGCGACTGCTTTGTCGGGGTCAAGAGCTACGACACTGTGCATCAGCGATTGTTGGGCCTGCGTATTTTTCAACTCGGGCCCGACTACACGATCCGTGCTATTTACAGCGCCGAGAGCGCGGATTGGAACGGCAGGCAATGGATTTTCGCGGGGCTGAAGGTGCTTAACCTCAAGCATCCCAAGGGCGAACTGAAACAGAAACCGGCGCCACGCTTTCACCTCGACGCCAAACCTGGAGATTTTTCCTTCGCGCTATTAACTCCGGAGGAATTCAGCCTTTCCGAACTCGACAAGTATATCGCCAAGCTGCGCCGCAACGGCCTCGACCCGGGCTCCTACCTGGTCGACCGCGACGTGAAATTCGCGCTGCCCCTTTCCTGCCTCGTGATGATGTTTTGCGGCCTCGCCCTCAGCCTGGATCCGGTGCCGCGCTCATCCGGTGCCGGACGTGGCTTTATTCTTGGCCTCGGCTTGGGTGTCAGTTACTGGATCACCCTGGGCTTCACCATTTCTTTTGGAAGATCGGGCATTATGCCCGCCTGGCTGGCGGCGTGGCTGCCCAATCTGTTGTTCGCCCTTTTGGGGACGGCGCTGTTCCTGACCGGCGAAGAGCGCTGAGCGTCCAGCGGTCGTTCTCCTATTTGGTCTTATCCCCCTTATTTTGATATATTGCCCGCCAGCGCGCTAAACCTCCCGCAATCCGGGCGGTTGCGCTAAAAGGGGGGGGACTCGTGGCTACGCATCGACTGTTTCCAAGCGCCGCTATTCTGCTGCTTGCCTTATTGCTACGACCCGGCCTTGTTGGCGGGCAGGGGTGGACCGCAAAGGTCCGGACTCAGGGTTCTGTTAATGGGTCCGCGACTACTGGCCCTGCGATTAGCAGCGTTCCCGGTGTTATCGACGTTGGCGACAACTTCGTCATCTCCGGCACGGGCTTTGATCCGGACTCGTTGGTCAATTTCTTCGTCGCGACATCCAGCGGCGCGATAAACTACGGTCCGCTGGTTCCGTGGTCCATTCTCAGCAACAGCCTCAGCGTCTTTGTTCCGGTATCAGTCAGCCAGGGCCAGGGAGTCGTTAGTATGGAGGTCGTCAACACCGACCAGGTGGGCTTTGTTTCCAATACGGCTTACGCCTTGCTTCAGGGCAATCCAGCCGCGGGGTTTCCAAGTCTCGTCGCGATCAATGGGAATGGTTTGTCTCCCACCAGCCTCAACCCTGGTATCGCGCTGGCTAATGTTGAAACCGTCGTGGTTCCGGGCTCAACCGTAACGCTGACCGGGAAAGGTTTCGATACTGACAACGGTGTCGCCGTGGACGTGTTCTGCGGATGTCCGGGCGGCAAAGCCGGGCCGTATTATTTCACCCACGGCACCGCAGGCTTAACTTCGACCGGGCTGACCTTCACCTTGCCGTCGGGCGCGTCAGGCCCGGTCACAGGTCCAGGGTCGATCCGGGTCACCAATCTGGGCAATTTCCTTGCCAGCGCCTCCGTTGCAGTGCCGATCGGCGCGCGCATCACGGTGACCAGCGTCAGTCAGTCAGGCTCGACCATAACCGTAAACGGCACCGGGTTCTCCAATCTCACCGTGATCAACCTTTTCAATGAACAGGGCGGCTCGGTGGTCAACCTGGGCGGCCTGGATTCCGAAGGCAACCCGAACATCACCATCAGCCTTGTCAGCGACAAGCAGTTCACCTTCACCTTGCCTGCCGGCGTTTCGGGTGCCGCTTATGTGCAGGCGCTCAATCCGCCCTTCATACCGTTCACCAGTTCGGGTAACTCGTCCGGCGGCGCTTTCACTGCCAATTAGGTTGAAGCCGTCGCAACGATGCCTCCAGCGCCGGGTTAGGTTACAATCATCGGCGCTAAGGAGACGGTGATGGACGAAGACCGCAATATCGATCTCGACCGGATGATGGAACAGATGCGGTTGAAGATCCGCGAGAACCGGCGCAGCGCCGGCTCCGCTTGTACCACTGAGGAACGCGGCGCTCAATTAAATCGCGATCTCGGCGAGCTCCATCGCGCTTACGATCTTGGTCAGGTATCGCTGGACCCCGGCCGCAGGCGTTTCGGCCGCGTAATGTTGCGGGCGGCAGAAACGGTGGCCGGTTTGCTGGCGCCCATAACCCGCCGTCAATCCGAGTACAACGCCGCCAATACCCGGCTGATCACTCATCTGAACAGTGAAATCGAGGCAATGCAGGCCAGGTTCAAGGAATTGGCCGAATCCGGCATACGGCAGGCAGAGGAAAGTCAAAGACACATTCAGGTCCTGATGCGCGGGCTGACCAAATCCTATACCGACGATCTGGCTGCGCATGCGCAAACGCTCGCGGATCTGAGACGGCGTCTGGACGCATCGGAGGGACGCCTTTCGGTATTCGAGCATCGGCAGCGTGAAATTGGCGATCGCGTTCAATCATTCGACGAATTGCGTGAGATCCTGGTCAAATCGCGCGGCCATCTGGATGAACTAAGGCTGATCCGCCAGCGGCTGTTGCGCCTGGAGCGCAGGCTGCGCCATCTGCTGGCCGGACAGCCGTCCCCGGATGGGGCCGTTTCCTTGCCGTCGGCTTCTTCATACCAAAGCCTGAGCGGGATGGATTACGTCGCCTTTGAAGATCGCGTGCGCGACAGTCAAACCGTCAAAGAAAAGCAACGGCGTTATCTGAAGTACTTCGCCGGCAAATCCCCGGTGATCGACGCCGGATGCGGCAAGGGCGAATTCCTCGAATTGCTGCACGCTGCGGGAATCGATGCCAAGGGCCTCGATCTCAATCTCGATATGACGCTCGAATGCCGGGAAAAGGGACTCGAAGTCGAGCATTGCGACGCGATCGAATACCTCGCGCGTCAGCCCGACGCTTCGGTCGGAGGCATCTTTTCCGCCCAGGTAATCGAGCATCTGACTTCCGCCCAGCTCAGCGCGATGATCGCGTTGAGCTGGCGCAAGCTGAAGCCGGGAGGCGTCGTGGTGCTCGAGACGCTCAACCCTGAGTCGATTTTCGTTCAATACAGATGGTTCTGGATGGATCCGAGCCACGTGCGCCTGGTCCATCCGCAGACCCTTCAGTTCATGCTCGAATCGACCGGCTTCAGCGACGTGGCGTGCGAATTTCTAAGCCCCCCGCACGAAGGTATCCCGCTCCCTCCCCTGCACACGGGCGCAAACGGGTCGCTGGACGAATTCAACCAAGCCACGGATTACCTGAATAAGCTGTTATACGGCCCATGGGAGTACGCGATGATCGGCACAAAAAATCTCTCCACCTGAAAGCGGGAAGCGGTCGCAGGAAAAAAGCAGGCGGCCACGCTCTTTCAAGTGGAAAGAATAGCTGCGAAATCTACGGATAAAACCGCCAGTCCGACAGTGCGGCCGCCCTGGTCTTTGCGTGGCTCGATCGCGTCGATCAACATCTCGTAACATCCCGCCGGCAGCCGGCACGTAAATTCCGCTTCCTCCCACCCCTTGCCTTGAGACTCCAGCCGGAACCGAACGAGTGCATCGAGGCTGCCAACCTCGCGCACGCTGATATCCGCCTTGGGGCCGGCCGTTGTCGCGAAAAATCCGAGATGGCAGCTCTCGGCGCCGTCGATCAGGTGGAAAAAAGCCGACGCGTGCGCGTCGGTCCAGCGAAAGCGAAAGCCGTTGTCGCTGGTCTCCAGACAATGCCATCCGAAATTCAGCGCGCCCGTTTCCGCGTTCCCGTCGAACCTCAAACTGGCGCCCCAAGTAGACGGATCGGGTTGCAATGCGCCGTTCTCCACCACCGGAGGCGGGAACTGGCCCCATGATGGATCCACCAGGTGCCAGAAAGCGCTCTTGTGGGGCCCAATCCGCCGACGCCATCCAAGAGCCGACACCAGGCGCCCGATGTTCCATATCCACGCCTTCAACAGCGCCAGCCGCAACTCGCGCGGGACCCGGGTGAAATGCCCCAGCTCATGCGCAAACCAAGCGGCCAGATGGCGCGCCGGATAGTATTTCAGGACCGTCCTGATCCGCGCGCGCTCGCACATGTACGCGCGTTGCGGAAGAAACGCGTCTGAGTGGCCCCATCCATGATCGATCCACGCCTGAGGCGCAACCACAACCTTGTACCCACACGACCACAGCCAGATGCCCAACTCGACATCCTCGTACCATTTGACGGGCAGCGCATCGAAGCGGCCCATCCGCATCAGGGCGTCCTTGCGTGCGACGATTCCGCAGCCCATCGGGAACAGGACCTCGTGCGGAATCTCGGCGAACTCGTACGGCGCATGATAACAGAAGTCGCCGCCGTAACCCTGCCGGTTAATCGTTCCGCCGCACGCATTCAATACGATTTTGCGATTGGCGAAGAACACTATCGACGCCACCGCGCCGATGCTTTCATCCGATTCAAGCGTATGCACCGCCGCCGCGAGCCAGTCCGGGTTTGCATAGCCGTCATTGTCGATGAACGCGATGATCTCCCCTCTGGCTTGATCGAGTCCAAGATTACGCCCGCCCGGCACTCCCAAATTGACTGGGCTGTTAACCACGCGAACGCCCCGGCTCGCATATCGCTGCAGGATCGCCGGGCTCGCGTCCGTCGAATTATTATCCACCACGATGATTTCAAAATTCGGATAGCTTTGGGCGAGCAGATGCTCCAGGCACCGCTCGATAATCGCGCCGCCGTTGTAATTCAGAACGATGACGCTCACGAGCCTGCTATTGGCCGCGACGTCAGGAAGTTGTTGGGCGGTTGGCATCACTCAGCCCGCGCTACCCGATTCATCGATGGCTGTTCACGAGTCCCTGCGACAAGGGCGCTCCCGACTCCCTTCGAAACCCAGATTTGGCTAGAATGGGCCGCCCGAAGCAAGTCTCGGCTCAGCGTATAGTTCGTGCAAGTCGAACAAAATATCGGACCGCACCGTGCAAATCCGCCACCCGCGCGCCCTCGTGTCAGCGTGATCGTACTCAATTTCAACGGTGAAAGGATAATCGGCAAATGCCTCGACCATCTACTGGCCCAGACCTACCGCGATTTTGAAATCCTGGTGGTCGACAACAACTCCGTCGATGGCAGCCTTGCGATTGCGCAAAGCTATCTCACTTGCGGCAAACTCTCGATTGTCCGTGCCAGCCGCAATCTCGGCGTGGCCGGCGGACGCAACCTGGGGCTGCGCTACGTGCAGGGCGAGATAATCGCGTTCATCGACAACGACGGCTACGCCGCCCCGGGCTGGCTGGCGGAAGCCGTGCGCACGATGGACTCTGATCCCCGAATCGGTGCGGTCGCGCCGATGGTCTTTTTCCATCGCAACAAGACTATTCTCAACGGCGCCGGCGGCAGCATGAACTACCAGGGCTATGGCCGCGACCTGTGCTTCGGCACTCCCTACGAATTCGCCCAGCTCAAGGACCGCGTCCTGTACCCGATGGGCTGCGGCATGGTGGTGCGGCGCACAATCTTTGATCGCTTCGGCCGCTTCGATCCGAAATCGGTCTATTACTATGACGACACCGAACTGGGAATCCGGGTGTGGCGGGCGGGATTGCAGGTAGCGCTCGCGCCCGACTCCTGGGTCGATCATGATTTCAAATCCACCGCCCGCTATTTTTCCAACCGGGCACTTTCTTTCGAGAAGGCCAGAGTCAGGGTCGCGCTGAAACATTTCCCGCTCAGCAAACTGCCGCGATGGTGTCTGGGGGAAGCCATCCTGATCTGGCGTCTTCAACCTGACGTCCGGCGCCTTGTGCTGCGCTCGTGGATTTGGAACCTGATGCATCTGCCCTCCGCGCTTGCCATTCGATTCAGGTTCAGACTGCGCCGCAACCCGCTCTGGAGCCTGCTTGAACCCTGCTGGGGCCAGTTCAATCCGCCGGTGCCCAACAGCGTCGCCCGTGACCCTGATTTGGCGCGGGCCGGCGCCGTCCTCGTAATGGGACAAAATGACGAACCCCACCTCAATTACGGCTGGTACGACCTCGACTGGGACGGCGAGCGCGTCTTTCGCTGGACCACGCAACACGCCTCGCTGCTTTTCCGCTTGCCCGGACAGGTCACTGGCTGCACGGTCGCATTTCTGGGCCTTGAACGCCGGCAAAGAGTTCGGATGATAGTGCGCGCGGTTGGCACGCTGAAACCATTGAACGAGAATTCCTTTGAATTATCGCCGCCGGGATGGACCTGGACGACCTTCAGTATGCATCTGGCCGCTGGCGCCTACGAACTGCTGTTTGTTGCCGATACCGAGTACCTCGATTCCAAGGGCCGCATCCTGGGCGTCGCTGTGTCGATGATCCGTTTTGAATAGGCATTGTGAGGGCGCTTCATATATTCCCCATGTTCGGCCCCGACCTGGTGAATGGCTCGGAACGTCATGAGTATCTACTTTCCAGGAAGCTGGTGGAATTGGGTGTTCTGGTCGATGTCCTCACCACCCAGACCAAAAACGCTCGCCAGACTTCCGCGTTTTCCAGTGCCTGGCCCCGCGACTATCCCGAGCGGGTCGAAATTATCGATGGAATGCGGGTGGAACGTTTTCCGGCCACTTTCTCGCTTTCGCCCCGGATTGGTCACACGGTCTCACGCCTGATGCTTAGGCGATGGGCGCGGGAAGAGCGGCGATTCGGCGTAATGGTCAAAGGTTCGCAAAATATGTTTGACTATTACTATCGTCGCGCCATCGAACGTCCCCGGATCTATGATGTGATGATGGTACTGGCCAGGGGTCCACATTGCGCCCGCTTGACCGCGCGCTTGGCGCGAACAATCCGGCGTTACGACGTGCTCCTGGTCGGTTTCGTGCCATTCGCGCTGAACTGGCATGTCCTGGCGGTGGCTCGCGCATGGCGCAAACCCGTAGTGCTTCTCGCGCTGTTCCATCCTGACGATCTCTACCATCATTTTCGCTCTATCTATTGGTGCTTCAACCGCGCCAACGCAATTCTGGCGCAGACCACCTACAGCATGGAGCTTTTCAAGCGCCGCTTTCCCGCCTCCAGACCGATCTTGGCGGGCGTCGGCGTGCATCTGGCTGAGTTCGATGGCGGCGCGCAGCGGGGCGCGCGATTCCGCAAGCGATATGGACTCGAAGGTGGCAAGATCGTGCTGTTCGTGGGTCGCAAGGAATACTTCAAACGCTACGATCTTGCTATTCGCGCCGTCGATCTGGTTGTTGACGACCGCATCCGCTTGGTCATGATCGGACGCGACGTGGACCGCCAGCCAATTTCGTCGCCCCGCGTAACTTACCTGGGAGAGATGCCGCGCGAAGATGTCATCGACGCCTACCATGCCTGCGACCTCCTGCTGCTCCCCTCCGAAAGCGAGAGCTTCGGCTGGGTCTTGCTGGAAGCGTGGGCCTGCCGCAAACCCGTGATAGGCAACCGCCTATGCGCTCCGGTGGCGGCAGTAATCAGCGACGGCCAGGACGGATTTCTCTGCACCGGCGCGGACGAGATGGCCAATCGAATCGCGCGTCTCATCGCGAGTCCCGACCTGGCGCAAAAACTCGGCCAGTCGGGATACGAAAAAACCGCCGCGTTTTATACTTGGGATGCGATCGGGCAGCGAGTCCGCCAACTCTACACGCGGCTGACCGGCAGCAAATTCGCTGAGCTGGATTGATAGCTGTCATCCCATGAGAGTCGTTCATGTTTTTCCCCAGTTCACTCCCGAGTCCACCAACGGATCGGAACGATATGAGTATCTGCTTTGCCGCAAGCTGGTGGAAATAGGAGTCGAGCTCGAAATCCTGACCACGACAACGAAAGATTTCATACCCGTCGCGCCGTTTTGCCTGCACTGGCCGCATCAGTATGTGGAATCGGCAGAAGAACGCGATGGCATTCGAATCAGGCGCCTGCGCGCCACCTTTCAGGTGCCACGCCGACTGGGGTATTTCGTTTCCCGGCGCATCGAAAACCGGTGGAGGCGCGAGGAAGCGCGCTACGGCACGATGCTCAAAGGGTCGCGCAATTACGTCGATTCGTTCCATCAGCGGGCGATCACGCGGCCGTTGATCTACGATTTGATCGCCACTTTCGGGCGCGGGCCATACTCATTTAGCCTGCTCAGGGCCATGGCCGGGGCGATCCGGCGCTGCGATCTCGTGCAGGTCGGCTTCACGCCCTTCGCAACCTGCTGGCAGGCGGTCGCGATCGCGCGGCTGTTGCGCAAGCCGGCAGTCGTGCTCGCCCTGTTCCATCCCGAGGACCTTTCGCATCATTTCCGGACTATATATTGGAGCTTTTCCAGGGCCAGCGCGGTTCTTATGCAGACGCAGCATAGTTCGAATATAGTGCAGCGCCTGCTGCCGGCCACAAACCCAGTTGTTGTCGGCGCCGGCGTCAATCGTGAAGACTTCGCCGATTCCAAAGTGTCAGGGGCACGCTTCCGCAGCAAATACAATCTTAAGGGCAGGAAGCTTGCCCTCTTTGTCGGGCGCAAGGAATTGTTCAAGCGCTACGATATCGCGATCCAGGCGGTTGAATCGCTTCCTGGCGACAATCTCCATCTGATCATGATCGGCCGCGACATCGATCGTCGTCCGCTCTCGCACCGCCGCGTGACCTACCTCGGCGAACTGCCCCAGGAAGACGTGGCGGACGCCTATGACGCCTGCGACGTGTTCGTAATGCCCTCGGAAAACGAGAGTTTCGGTATCGTGTTTTTGGAAGCATGGGCGCGCCGCAAACCGGTGATCGGAAATCGTCTGTGCGCGGCGGTAGCTTCGGTCATCGAGCACGGAAAAGACGGGTTCCTCTGTTCAGGTGTCCGAGAAACAGCGGAAGCAATCGCGCGCCTGATCGCCGATCCGGCCCTGGCCGCAAGCATGGGCCACGCAGGCTACGATAAAACGGTCAGCAATTACACCTGGGATGTCATAGCCCGGAAGGTCGAACGGCTCTATATCAATTTGGCGCGGCCGAGTAGTTCGCCTTCGCCTCCCGACAACGCTTCCTTACGGGTGGCCAGTTCCTGATCTTTCACCCTGTCGCGGTTGCGCCCCGTCGCGGAAGATGCATGTTCCGAAGCGGCAGATTCCGCGCGGCTCGTGATTCACCGTGCGACGCCACTGCGCCATCGCGGGTCCGTTCCATATGGTCCAGAAATCTTCGTCGTAGAGATTGCCAACCCTGGTCTGGTCCAGATTGATGCAGCACGGAGCTACCGTACCGTCGGCGCATATGAAGCAGTCCGCCCACGCCATGTAGCATCTGCGCAGCGGGTCGTTTGCGGGATGCTCCGCCAGCCCGGTTGCCAGGGCATAATACTCATCCAGGCGCGGCGTCGCGTCGACGTTTTCCTGCACTGCAGCCTGCATTTCCCGGTTCAGTTCAGCATCTGAACAATCAACCGGGCACGGGTTTACCCTGATGCCGAGCCGCGTTCCTTCGCGGACCGCTTTCAACAATTCGCGCATTGCCTGATCCGATGCATACACGAGCCGCGACCGTTCGATGTAGTCGGAAAAATTTCCGTAATTGTGGATGGAGAGAAACTGCACTTCCATCACGTCGTAGTTCTTGGACCAGCGGACCAAATCCACCAACTGATGCAGATTTGAACGCTGCGCAACGCATTGGATGCGGAGGTTGAAGCGCTTGTTGCGGATTTTTTTTTGCAAATCCCGCAGATGCTCCAGGGCGCCGGCCACCTTGCTGAACTTCGCAGGGGCGCGCAACCGTTCGAAGTCCTTCTCGTAGGGGCTGTCAATGGACACGCTCAGGAAGAATCCGCCCTCGACCAGCGTCTTCATGTTGTGCTCAGTGAAGAGCGTACCATTGGTAAGCAGCGCCGGAACGAAAGTGTATTCGCGGCTCGTCTGCAAAATCGTGTCTATGTTTGGATGGAGCAGGGTTTCACCGTTGCCGCTGTACCATACCATTGCAGCGCCCGGAAACAGTTTGTCGGCAATTTCGTGAAACAGGTATGGCGACATGAAATGAATCGTTTCCTTGCGTGCAGCAGGTTGAACATAGGCCTGAAAACAGCTCGGACACCGCAGATTGCAAAGCCATGTCACTTCCACATAAAGCTTCAGAGGCGTCGATTTGACATGGTCAACTTCGGCGGTTCGTTCGCTGGTGTTCAAAATCGCGTTGCGTTCCCGCCTGCGCCTGTTTGCCCCACCCGCCCGAAACTGACCGGAGCATCTGCGCCATTGCGCCTTGTTCCCGTTCCACAGGAATGCTTCCGCTTTGTAGCACACCACCTCCTTGGCGGCGATGACTCGTACATCCAGTAGTCTGATTCCGTGCCACCGCGGATCGTCGGGCGTCTGGAAGGTATCACCCACGGCGAAGCCCAGGTGTCGCGCTCCAGCGCCCATGCGCCAGGGCAGCCGGAACGAGACCCGCTGAATGCCGGCGCTTAACATCCTCTCCTCGATCGGTTGCGTGTCTGCAAAGAAGGTCAGGGTCGTCGGGGCGCGCGACTCCAGTAACAGTTCAACTTCGCGGATGCTGTCGACGGCCGGGTAAAAGCCAAAGAAACGCCGGGACCAGCGGAAGCCCTGAGACCCGTCGTGCTCAAGCCAGGACATACCGTAGCTCAGACAACGATCCTCGTGGCGGACTGGCAATTCCGCATCGTCGCTTGTGCCAAGCCAGTTCTGGATGCGATTTGTCAAAAATCCGGCCATTACACTGCCGCAATACGCGCCAAAATGGGCCAATTATACCCGCCCTCCCCGGCGTTGCAAAATCGACCAACCTCGCCCCCGCACACCTTGCGCCAGTCCTGCAACTTCAGAGGGCTGTCACGCGGGCCACGACCATTTACAGGAAAGTCGTTCGACCTCCAGTTCCAGGGCCCGAGTCTCCAGGTACCTTGATGTGGAATCAGTCCAGATGTATCTCAATGGTCGGGTGAATTCTGGCGCCGTCTTCACGCATTCACTGACCGGCGCCGTTCTGTCGATGGAAATCGATCATTCAAAGCATTGGGTTTCTCCACGGGCGCGCTTTTTTGTAGCCGGGATGTTTCTGTTTGTTTTCACGGCCGCGATTTTCTATTTATCCCCGGCTAATCAGATGACCGACAGTATGTATTCGATGCTGCTGAGCGAGACGCTCCTCAGGCATCGAAGCGTCGACCTGAACTATGCTCACCTGACATCAGGCGGTGCCCCCGATAACAGCAGGAACGGGCTACCCTATCAAACCATTATGGTCAACGGGCGATTGCTCTACTACCTCGGATGGGGCAGTTCAATTCTGGCGCTTCCTGGGGTTGCCGCTTTGAATGCGCTCGGAATTTCAACCCTGGGCCCCGGCGGCAGCTACGATTGGCATGGTGAATTACGAATTGAACGTCCGCTCGCTGCCGCAATTGCGGCCGGGGTAACTTGGGAGACATTCTGTCTCGGCTCCTTAATCGGACTGCCGACAGCCTGGGCGGCGGCTATCGCTCTTGCCCTGGCCTTTGGTACCCAGGTCTGGTCTGGAGCATCAAGGGCACTGTGGCCTCAGACATGGCTGTTGCTTCTTGTTACCACGGCAATCTGGTTGCTGGTGAAATGGGAACGCGGTGAGGGTCATTTCAGGCCGATGCTGATGGCATCGCTGCTTTCCTGGATGTATTTTGTCCGGCCCGCGTCAGCGTCAGAGATCATAGTGATAAGCCTGTATGTATTAGTGGCCTATCCGTCAAAAAAACTCGCATTTTTTGGCACGGGGATGGCCTGGTTCGGCTCATTCATTGCCTTTTCATTTTATTTCTTCCGAGCGCCGCTTCCGCCTTATTATCACGAACTTGGGTTGTTAAGCTTGCATGATTTTTTTCGCAATTTGGCCGGCCTACTGGTAAGTCCCAGCCGAGGGATACTCATTTTCTGCCCCTTGGTGCTGTTTGCGCTGTGCGTGCCATTGCTTTACTGGAAACATCTGGAACACAAGCGCCTTGCTCTGACGGCTTACGCCCTGATCGTCGTCGAACTCGCGATGCTTTCCAGTTTCAGGCTCTGGTGGGGCGGTTGGAGTTATGGTCCCCGAGAGATGACCGATGCGATTCCGTTTTTTGCGCTACTCGCCATTCTTGGTTCGAAGGCATTGCTAGCCGATCATTCTCTCTCTGTGCGCAAACGAAGAGCGCTGATTGCGACCGGCATTGTGCTGGTCATCTCAAGCGCGTCAATCAATGCGCCCGGCGCTCTCTCGGAGCAGGCTTTCGCCTGGAACGCGTGGGCCGATGTTGATTATCATCCCGCGAGGCTGTGGGATTGGCGACGTGCGCAGTTTCTCGCCCCCTTTTTAAAAACCGCTCCCAAACACTGGCGTCGCGATCCCGTCAATTAGAACGACACGAGCGGTTCAAACCGCATCGACCTGAAGGTTCTGAAATTGGACCGGAATTCGCTCGCCCACGCGCACGATATTCGGGCCGCGACCGGCTTGCGTGCCGATGCCGGAATTCCCGGCCATCTAAACCCGGCCTCCCGCCTTCGTTCACCTGCTTCGCCAGCAATTCCTTGGAACCATGATAATGATCACACAACCGCGGCTTTTTGCTAGATTTATACGACTGCCCGCGGTGAAGCGCGGACTACGATGGTGAGTGCGTGATGAATGCCTTTTCGGGCAAAGCGGAAGCGGTGGCCGGCGCCACACGCCTTGAAGAAGAGCTTGAAGTTTCGGTCGTCCTCCCCTGCCTCAATGAAGCCGATACAGTGGCGACCTGCGTCACAACCGCAATCGAGAGTTTGCGCCGCCTTGGACTGCGCGGAGAGGTGCTGGTGGTGGACAACGGCTCCGATGACGGGTCGCCGGAAATCGCGCGCGCAGCAGGAGCCCGGGTCATATTGGAACCGATGCGCGGTTACGGCAACGCGTTGCGGCGCGGCGCCGAGGAAGCCCGCGCCAATTTCATCGTGATGGCTGACGCCGACGATTCCTACGACCTGTCCGAACTGGGGCGCTTCGTCGATCAATTGCGCGCCGGCGCGGACCTGGTGATGGGGTCGCGGCTGAAGGGACGCATCGAACCCGGCGCGATGCCGTGGCTCAACCAGCGAATCGGCAATCCTCTGCTCTCGGGGATACTCAACCTTTTGTTTAAGGGCCGCGTCTCCGATGCCCATTGCGGGATGCGCGCGCTGACTAAAGACGCCTATCGCCGGATGAAGGCCACCGCACCCGGAATGGAATTCGCCTCTGAAATGGTGATCAAGGCGTCGCTGGCCAAAATGCGGATCGTCGATATTCCGATCACGCTGCGGCGCGACGGGCGCGCATCACACGGCCCCCACCTGCGTCCGCTGCGCGACGGATGGCGCCATCTGCGCTTCATGCTGTTGCATTCGCCGACCTGGCTTTTCCTCATCCCAGGCGCATTCCTGATGCTGATCGGAATTGTGCCGCTGTTTGTGCTCGGATGGGGTCCCGTCAGGGTCGCCGGCCTCACCTTCGATTACCATTACATGCTGGTGGGCAGCCTGCTGACAATTCTCGGTTTCCAGGTCGTGATGACGGGCCTGTTCGCCAAGGCCTATTGTCATGGCGTGCGGCTATACGAATCCGATCCGATGCTTGAGACGCTCCAGCGCCATTTCAACCTCGAACGCGGGATCCTGCTGGGCGCGGCGTTATTCCTGGGGGGATTTGTCCTGGATGCAAGAATACTCATCCGATGGCTCCAAAGCGGGATGGGCGCGCTCAACGCGATCCGGCCCGCAACCCAGGCTTCAACCCTGATGATTATCGGCGCGCAAACAATCTTTTCGTCGTTCTTCCTGAGCCTGCTCTGGCTGGTGCGGCCTCGCGAAAATGACCACTGAGCAGGTGCGTCGCGACGACGCGCCGCTGCGAATCGCGATCGTTTACGATTGCCTGTATCCCCATACCATCGGCGGCTGCGAGCGCTGGTATCGTGCGGTCGCTGAACGCCTTGCCCGGCGCCATCGCGTGAGTTACCTCACCCGCACTCAATGGGACGCGGGCGGCGGACCCGACGCGCCGGCGGGCGTGGAAGTGATCGCCTTTGACGCAGGACGGAAGCTTTACACCGCGTCAGGTCGGCGCAGGATCATGCCGCCGTTGCGCTTCGGGATAGCCGTGCTGCTCCACCTGATGCGCAACCGCCATCATTATGACGTCGTCCATACATGCAGCTTCCCGTACTTCCCATTGTTGGCCGCCGTCGCTGCGAAGCGGGCAGGCGGTCCGGCCGTGTTAACCGATTGGATCGAAGTCTGGACGGATGATTACTGGCGCGCCTATCTCGGCCGGGTCGGCGGCGCGTTCGGCTCGGCAGTACAGAAATTGTGCATTTCCCTGACCGGGCCTTCTTTCACCCTTTCCGCACTGGCTGCCAGAGTCTTGCGCGAGCATGGTTATCGCGGCAATCCGAACCTGCTCAAAGGGATTTACGACGGTCCTGTTTTGCCGCCGCCGACGCAGATCCAAAGGCCGCCCATCCTCGTTTATGCCGGCCGCCATATCCCGGAAAAGCAGTTGACGCTGATTCCACAGGCCGTCGCGATCGCGCGCCATGACCTGCCCGAACTGCGCGCGGTTATTTTTGGCGACGGTCCCGAGCGCCCGCGCGTCCTCAATGAAGTAGCGCGGCTGGGGCTTGACGGTGTCGTGCAATGTCCCGGCTTTGCGCCGTGGGCGCAAATCGATTGCGCACTGGCTTCCGCGATGTGCCTGATACTGCCGTCGCGCCGCGAGGGTTACGGACTGGTAGTGATCGAAGCTGCCGCCCGCGGAACCCCTTCCGTTGTTATAGAGGGTGCTGATAATGCCGCAACCAGCCTGATCGAAAATGGCATCAACGGCTTCGTGGTGCACGCCGCGCAGCCGGCGGCGCTCGCGGAAGCGATCGTCCGCACACATGCTGCCGGTCCCGCACTGGTCCGCAGTACGTACAGCTGGTTTCGGGCTCATGCCGACGAACTGAGCGTGGACAATTCGGTCAGGCAGATCGAAATGGCTTATCGGTCGCTTGTCAAAAGCGCTGCTGTCTGCAAAACGTGAGAACAGGCATGAAGGCATACGAACTGCGAAACCAGGCGGGCAGCACCGTGCTGTCGATTGTCGAACGGCCGCAGCCCACGCCCGCGGCCGGCGAGGTCGTGGTCAGGATTCGCGCCGCATCGCTCAATTACCGCGACCTGTTGATCAGCAAGGCGCCACGCCCTGCCCCCCTGATCCCGCTATGCGATGGCGCCGGCGAGGTGGTCGATGTTGGCGTCGGCGTGACCACCGTCAAAGCCGGAGACCATGTCGCCGGCACTTATTTCCAGGATTGGATTTCAGGACCACTCAATCCCCGCATCTTCCGGACCGTTCTCGGTCAAACTGTTAACGGCGTCCTGGCTGAATACGCAACGTTGAAAGAGCATGGCGTCGTCCGCTTCCCAAAACATTTGTCGTTTGAGGAAGCCGCCACCCTGCCCTGCGCCGGACTCACCGCGTGGCAGGCGCTCATAACCGAGGGACGCATCAAGGCGGGCGACACGGTCCTGGTGATGGGAACAGGTGGGGTTTCGATTTTCGCTCTCCAGTTCGCCTTGATGGCGGGCGCCAGGGTAATCGCGACGACGGGCACGGAATCCAAGCTGGATCGGCTGCGATCACTTGGGGCCGACGCAGTCATCAACTACAAGACCACGCCGGAGTGGGACAAAAACGTCCTGGAACTGACCGGTGGAATCGGCGTGGATCATGTGGTCGAAGTGGGAGGCGCGGGAACGCTGCCGCGATCGCTCAAAGCTCTGCGTCACGGCGGATTCATCAGCCTGATTGGCGTGCTGGGCGGCGCCGGCGAGAAGTTCAGCCCCGGCAACATCATCCTCAAAGGAGCGCGACTGCAAGGAATCTTCGTCGGCTCCAGGGAGATGTTCGAGGAAATGAACCGGGCCATCGCACAAAACGGCATGCGTCCGGTGATCGATCGCACCTTCCAGTTCGAAGAAGCTCCGCAGGCATTGGCATTTCTGGAAAGCGGCCGGCATTTCGGCAAAGTCTGCATCCAGGTGTAGGGTCGTTTAGTAATCAGCACCCGACTTCTTCTCTCATTCTTCGGCCTTGCTCACATGGTGGGGGCCAAAAAGGGCTTCACCCTCATCGCGTCGCCGGAATTACAGGCAGCGTCAGGTAGGATGCCGTCCCGCTCTGATGCATCACGGTTTGCAAGGCCGGGCGTGTCTCAGCGTCGGCGAACAGGTCGTGCCCCGTGTTGGGATTGCGGTCAAAGCGCGGGAAATTGCTCGACGCTATTTCCAGCCTGATGCGATGGCCGGCTTTGAAGACGTTGGCGGTCGACCACATGTCGATCGTGTACTCGTACACTTTGCCCGGCGTCAGCAGCACCGGATGCGAGCGCGATTCACGGTAGCGCGCCCGGATAATACCATCAGTCAGATTGCGCGCCAGGCATCCGCATTCATCGACATCCACCAGCTTGGCGGTGAAATCAGTGCCGGGCGCTGAGGAGGACGCATAAAGCGTCAGGCTGACCGGTCCAATCACTTCGACGTCTTCGGTCAGCACCTCGCTGGTGTAGACCAGCACGTCGGGGCGCGCCTCGATCGGGCTCTGATCGTACGCGCCGCCCGGCACCACGGCCGCGTAGCAGCACAGTCCGCCTCCGCGCGTGGGCGTCGGATCTAACGGATTGTAGAGGAAAGCGTCAGGCGGTTCATAACCGGGCGCCTCCCTGGACAGCACGCCGTCGCCATTGGCGGTATTGGCGCGGCCGCGGCTGTGCAGGTAATAGCGCTGCCATTGCGTGCGCGCAAGCGGATATTCGTTTTCATCGCGCCACCGGTTGACGCCCATCACGAACAGCTTTACCGGCGGCAGTTCGGTGCCCTGCTCGATACCTTTCAAATGGCGGTCGAAGAACTTCAGCGCGTGCCCGTCGAGATCGACCGAAACCGCGGCGGCGCGATAACCGTAGTCCACCTCGCCGACCAGGTTGCCCAACGGAATCATATGCGCCCACGGACCCATCAGCAGGCGCGCCCCTTCGCGGGCTGCTGCCGTGGCACCATGCGCGCGCATCCCGGTGTAATTGCGAATCGTCCCACCCTGGAAAATGTCGTACCATCCGCCAAAATTCAGCGCCGGTACGTTGATTTTGCTGTGGTAATTTTCGATATCAATCTTCTGCCAGTAGGAGTCGTAATTGGGATGCTCCAGCCAGTCGAAAAAGAACGGTGCCCCAATCTTAAATAATTCATAGCTCCTAAGCGGCATCACCTCCATCCACCTGCGCATATCATCGATGCCGGCCAGCACCGCGCCCAGTTCCGCGGCTGCCGCGCTGTTGTGCTTGCGCTCGCGCATCAGGCGGTCGGGCGCCAGCGCCGACATCGTCCAGCTCACGTTGAATCCCAGTGCGAACGCCCCGCCCTGGTAGGTCCATCCCTCGTGGTAGTTGGATGCCGTGATGCTCGGCACCATCGCCTTGAGACTGGGCGGCGTGGTTGTTGCCGTCAGCCATTGCGTCGCGCCCATGTATGAGGGCCCGAAGCTGCCCACTGTCCCGTTTGCCCACGGCTGGCGCGCGGCCCATTCCACCGTGTCGTAGCCGTCCTGCGGCTCGACCGTGAAACAGTTCCACGTTCCTTCCGAGCTGAACCGGCCTCGGCAGTCAACGATGAGGACGTTGTAACCATGCGCAGCCGCGCGAATCGGATCCATAACACTGGCCAGCAGCGGTCCACCCTTGCCGTAGGGCGTGCGATTCAGCAGGACCGGCAGTCTCTCGTTGCTGTCGGGCCGGTACAGATCACCTCTGAGCACCACCCCGTCGCGCATCGGCACCGCTATATCCTTCTCAACAATCACCTTCACCATTGCCGCACTCCTTCACACGCAATGGCTTTTGTAGCGCGGGGGGTCGCACTCCATCAAGCGCAATGGCGGGTCGCATGAGGGCAAGGGCACCGCGCAAAAGCCGGATCATTTATCGGCATGCCGCGGATTTACACAATTGTCGGCGGTACACCACAGGCTTGCTGGTCTCGATGTCCGAAACCATCGTACCGTGGCGGCATGCTCATCCCGGCTTGCGACGCCACTCAGGCCCCATGTGCGCCGCTACATCTGCCGTCGGTTATTTGTTAATTTGCTGGGCGAGATAGTTGGCTTCACCCACTTGGCTAATCAACTCGATCTGGGTCTCCAGCCAATGCAGATGTTTTTCTTCTGACACCAGCATCTCTTCGAGCATCTCGCGGGTGGCGTTGTCGCGCAATTCGACCGCCAGACCGATTGCTCTGTTAAAGCGCGCCACTGCGGTGTTTTCAAGTTCGAGATCGAGCTTGAACTGCTCGGCGACCTTTTCTCCGACTTTGACCTTTTCAAGGCGCTGCATGTTGGGCACGCCTTCCAGATGTAGGATGCGCTCGATCAGATCCTCCGCGTGTTTCATCTCTTCGATCGATTCGCCGCGGACCTTTTCGGCAATACGCTGGTAGCCCCAGTTCTCGCACATTTTGGCGTGGATGAAGTATTGATTAATGCCGGTAAGTTCGCCGGTAAGAATTTCGTTGAGAGCCTCGATTAACCGGGTATCTCCCTTCATGCTCGATGCTCCTTAACAGAGGAGACAGCCGATAGCGGCTGGTGGTTTAATGGGCGCAAGGGGCGCTGTTGGAGCTATCATAACCCGCGCCGCGGCCTGCGCGATAGAGCATCGATTTGATCTCGGCCTGGCATGGCGCGCAGCGGCGGCCGGCGCCGCAGCTTTTGACGATTGAGCGCAGGGTCGAGGCACCCTCACTGATAAGCTTTTCGATTGTGGCGTCGGTCACTGCTGAGCACTGACAAAGAATCATCGTTTCACCGTCGATGCCGACCAGTTAGGCATCGTTGATATTGAAACTGATTCTCAATTTAATTCCTCCGCCTACCCTTGTCAACCGCACGCGCTCTTCGCCTAGCGCTAGGAACAGGTCGACCACGAAAGATTCTCGTTTGTGGTTTCTTTAGGCTAGCCGTGATCCTAACTTTTTTTAATTGCATTTTAACGGCCCGAGGCCAACAATTTGCTGGTCTCAACGGACAACGGTCGATATCTTTATCGGAACAGGGAGGTCAGGAAGGGTGAAGAGAAAACTTGGTACAGGTTTACTCTGGCTAGCCGCGCTCGCATTGCTGGTTCCCGGCTGTGCGATGTCGCCAGAACAAAGACAGGGAGCGATGATTGGCGCCGGCACTGGAGCGCTGGTGGGAGGCGCGATCGGTTGCGGCACTGCCGCTGGAATTGATGATGACGACCCGACGACTTATGCGATCGGATGTGGCGCGGGTGTCGGCGGGGGCGCTCTGATTGGCGCCGTAGCAGGTTACCTGCTCGCAAAACCGGCCGCAGCTCCCCCTCCCCCGCCACCACCTCCCCCACCGCCACCGCCACCGCCTCCGCCTCCCCCGGCTCCACAAGAACGCATTATCCTTCGTGGCGTACACTTCGATTTCAACAAATACAACATCCGGCCTGATGCCGTGCCGATTCTGGATGAAGCCGCGGACATCCTGTCCAAGCATCCCAACGTTACGGTTGACGTAAACGGCTACTGCGACGCCATTGGCGGTTACCGCTACAATCTGCGGCTATCGCAGCGGCGCGCCGAGGCGGTGGCGCGATACTTGGAGGACAAGGGCATACCTGCCAGCCGCCTGGTCACCCACGGTTATGGCAAAACCCACTTTGTCGCAACCAACCGCACTGCCGAAGGCCGAGCCCAAAACCGACGCGTCGAGTTAGTGCCACAGCCGCAGTAACAGACCACTAACCAACCGAGGCCGCGGCGCACCCAAGCGCCGCGGCCCCAACTTTTAGCCCTTTAAATCGTCACCCAAAACTCACGAACCCGTGACGTCCAGCTTGGGAAGCTGGGGGCGGGGCGTTGGAGGGAGTTGGCGGGCGGATGGCCGGATGACGGATAACGTGCTGAATGCTGCACAAACGGGCTAAAGTTGTAGCTCATCGAAGCCTCACACGGCAAATGCGATGGCTGCCACAATTTTGCCACCGCGCTGCTGCCACAATTCTGCCATGGTAGAAATTAGAGAAGTTTCGTGGCTTAGAAGCGGGCCACGGCGAGCTCGGATGCTCGAGGGTCGCGCTCGGGTTTGTGGGTCCAACGCGCATAATGCCGAATTACCATGGCGAGAGTTGAATGACCCATATGGTGAGCAACGTAATGCGGATTGGCGCCATCCGAGAGCAGGTTGGCGCCATACGTGTGACGGCATTGATATGGCGGGCGCATCCGCAGCCCCGCAAGTCGCAGTAAACGGCGCCAGTTGCGCTGGCGAAAATTATTCCAGTCCAGGGGGGCGCCGTTGGGTCCGACAAAAACATAATCCTCGATGCGCCGGGGCCCCGAGATGGTGTCGAGTTCGGCGGCCAGCGGCGCGACGATGTCGACTTCGCGTTCGGAAGCTTCAGTTTTGGTCATGCCGTCGCCCCATCGAGTGCGCCCGCGACGGACGCTGATGACCGCGCGGTCCAAATCCACGTCGCGCCATCGCAGACCCAAAGCCTCGCTGGGGCGCAACCCCGCCAGCAGAAGGGTGGTGAGAAATGCTCGTTCGGTACCTGGCGCGGCCGCGTCGATCAGCGATTGAGTTTCCTGTCTGGTGAAGGGATCAATCGCCGCGCGCGGCTCGCGCAGGCTCCGAACCAGACGCGCAGGGTTGTCCGCAATCAGGCCCTCCTCTTCGGCAAGGCGAAAGATGGTTTTCAGCCGAGCCAACGCCATGTTGGCGCGCCGCGGCCCGGTGCCGGCTTGCTGGAGTTCGACCAGCCAGCGGTCGAGGTCGCGGCGGCTGATCTGGTCCAGCGCCTTGCCGCCCAACGCGGTTCCTGCGATCTGTTTTTTGATTAAAAGTCCATAATCATAAAAGGTGCCGGCGGTCAGATGCGCCCGGTGGGCTTCCAGCCATTGGCGCGCATAGTCCGCCAGTTTGGGACTGGGGCCCTGCGCGGGCTGGAGGCCAAGCCGCTGGGGCTTACGGCTGGCGGGAAACCGCACCGCGTATTCAAAAGTGCCAGCGGCGAGATCGCGCTCGACCTGAGCGGCGATGCGGGCGGCAAGGCGGCGGTTGTCGCGGTTGTCAGCCAGTCCGAGAAATTCGCGGCAGCGGATTTTTGCGCCGTTGTGTGCCAACTGGAAGGTGAGCAGCAGACGCCCGTTTTGCGCATGTACCCCGGCCATTGCTATTTTCCGTCAAGCGTTGGGTTAGCGTCCCTCGCCATGGCTGGGGTCCAGACTGCCGCTGAGCGCCCGCGCCTTCAAAGTAGGCCAATGAAACAGCGTGCGCCGGCGGACCCTGAACAATCCGTCCTCGTAGGTCAAACGCCCGTCAGTGATCCAGTTGTAGATGGTATTGACTGCGACGTGCAGACGTTCGGCAGCTTCTTTCACAGTAATGATGTCGGAATCCATTCTTGGTACCCCCCGATCGCTTTCTGGTCTTAGCCCGTTTAAATCTCCATCCATGCACAAAGCGCTGTAATCGCAAGCATCGGCTTTATCAAAAGTCAACTTCTGATTAGCAGTTCAACCGGCAAACCGGTCAGTTCGTACACCCGCAGCAGTTCCGCGCCGCGTGCTTCGGCCATGTTTCCGGCGCGACGCCATCGGTAGAGCGTAGGTTCGCTCACGCCGATAAGCCGGGCGGCGCGCGCCACTTCTCCCGGTCTTGAACCCGCAATTATCCGGATTGCGGTCTTGACGATATTGGTGAGTTCTGGCGACCAGGAGGCGGCAGACTTGCTTTTTTCTGCAACAGAAGGTGAATTACGCCTTTTGCCGTTATCCCTGAACTGATTGCGCCAGGCTTCAGATTTTCGCAGTGGTTTCATTGAGCGGCTTCACTTTAAGCCTTTATTTGACTATTCGTCAAGACAAACGCTCTCAATTTTGACAGACATTTTATCCATGATGTCGCGGCGCAAGACGAGGTGCCGGAGCCGCGGATGTGGATGAATGGCGGTTTTCGGCCGAAAATCCTCGATTTGCGTAAACGCCATGATCCTTGAGATTAACCATTAGCACAAAAAACTGTCAATCAGATTTGACAGAAACCGGAATGGCGATTTAAGATAATCGTCAACGTACGGGGGGCGCATCCGAAACCCTAGACAGAGTGGAATGGGCGGTAGGACACGGCGGAGAGCAGTGGAGCAACGGAGTGAAGACACCGTCGCGCCCACGCAGATGCGAGTGCGGCCGGGGCCGGGGGAGAAGGGCGGAATGAGGAATCGGATGGCGGAAACGCTCCCCGGCCCCGCCGGCTCATCCAGATTGAAACTGTGAGCGTGCCACGCGACGGGTCGGACCACGCGTGCATCGCGCAGGCCATCCAGGGGTCCGCAGGGAAACCGGCATCACCGGCGCAAACTCCAGCGTTGAATGCGGCGCGCATCTGGAGGAAGACGGGGTGAGCGCGGGGCTGGATTGTGGCGGGAGGTTTTTTTGCAGTGAAACGCTCACGCGGCGGCGCGCTGCCAGCCAATCGGCAAGCAGCCAAGCGCAAAAGGCCGGATAGTTCGGCTCGGCTGTCACGCGGCTCTCGGGGACTGGTATTGGCGGCTCGAAATTTCGCGGCCAGGATTGCGGAACTGGAAGTGACCAATCATCAGGCCGCCGAGCTGGCGGGCCGATGGCGCCAGGAAATTGACGCGCGCGAGCGAAGGATTCTGCAATGGTTCGCGCCGGCCAAGCAGGCGGCGTTCAAGGCCCACGCGGCGCTCTGCAGACAGGAGAACGAAGCGCTGGCGCCTTACCGCGAGGCGCGCCGAGCTGTTAATGCCAAACTTGCGGCATGGAGGCTGGCGCTGGGGCATGAGGATGGATTGACCGGCGGTACGTGCGAGGCCGCGGCAGCGGAAAGATCCGATGGCGCGCAAGACGGGGGGCGCGTTGAAAGCGTCAGTTTTCGCGAGAACTGGCGCGCGGAGGTGGTGGACAAACTGGCGCTGTTGAAGGCGATCGCGCAGCGGCCGGAACTGGTCAATCTGGTCGATCCCAATCTGAACGCATTGAACCATCTTGCCCGCGCGCACAAAAACGCGCTCGACCTTCCGGGCGTACGGGTCTGGTGCGATCTGACCGTGGCTGCCTCGCGCCGTCAGTAAAACGCGCTACAGGCTGCTTTGGCCCGGCGAAATCGAGATTGGAAAAGCCGCTACCCGCAGACGCCCTCTCGCAAATAGTTGCTTTATCGGCACTGCTGAGCTTAAGTTCGAATTCACGGCTAGCGGAGTCAGGATGGAGCAGCGAGCGAGGAAGCCAACGCGGACGGGATCGATCCGGCGCCTGATTGTGGCGCCCGTTGGCTTTTGGGGCGGGCTGCTTCGCGTCGCTGTCCTCGCGCTGGTGTCGGGCTGCTCGACGTACTCGACTAATCCGATTTCGCGCTCCCCATCCTACTCATCCGCGCCGCTTTCAGCAGGATCATCCCGCGTTGTTACCGCGTCATGGTACGGAAATGAATTCAAGGGGCATCGTACGAGCAGCGGCGAAATCTTCGATCCCAATGGGCTCACCGCAGCGTCGCGTTCACTGCCGCTGGGCTCGCATGTCGCAGTGACCAACGTCTCCAATGGCCGGACGGTTGTGGTTCGAATCAACGATCGCGGACCCTATGTTAAAGGACGCTCCATCGATCTCTCGCGTGCGGCGGCGAAACAAATAGGTCTCGATCGTAAAGGTGTAGGGCGGGTTGAAATCTCCCCCGGCGAATCACCCGGTGCCGGGGTCTCACGAGTATCCTATACGCCAGGCGCGCCGAGCCCGAGGACCGCCCGATGGTGGTCTTCGGGATGGGAGTCATCGGCGATTGCACCGGTCCATCATCGGCGATATCGCCGCAGACGGACGCGGCGCCGGATCGTTCGCAATCCAATCGAACACTGGATCATGTCGGCATTGCCGCGTTTGTGATCAAGCGCTGCCCAGTCCCAGCTTGTCGTTGAATACAGCAACTATTTTCTCAGTTCCTACTAACTGAGTATTAACGTGGGACTTGTTACGAAGTCTCGCGGCCAAGCGAATGCATTTGGCACAAGGTCAGCAATTGCGGCTATCGTCGGCGGACTTCGTCCACGCAGCTACCAGATATGGATTTGATCGCTATGCTCTTTAGCGCGCGACTATCCACCGAGATTGCGGGCAAACGACTGTAACACCCGATGCCGGGGCCGAATGCACTGTCACCAATTCGGAGGCATGGCCGGCGGAGCTGACAAAGCAGTCGAATAAACCCGGCGTCGCGCCCGTCGAACAGTCGGAGGGGTTGATGAAATGGTTTCGGCGAATCATCACCGCCTCTTTGCTCAGGCGGCCACGCTCGTGGCCGCCTGCATATGTCTGTTAGGCGTGGCGCAAGTGCAGCGTCCGTTGCACGCCATCAGCGCGGCGTGCTCGACCGCGATTGCTGTTCAACACCAACAGTTGACTCGCCACGCTTTGCAAGAGGTGAGCCGGCGCAGCACGCACCCGCAGGCGCCATCCGCCACGGGTCTGCTGACTGACGCTGGAACCAGCCGGCGCTTTGTGCGGTTGCGAATGACCTTGTTCGCAGCGCTGTGGCCAATGGAGAATTGGCCGGCGCGCCCGCGCGCATCGTGTGAGGATAGGGACGACCCCGCATAACGTCCTTATCGCCGGGCGGCTGCGCGCCCTTGCTCATTTTCGATATTTCGAGACATCTGGCCGCAAAACGCGGGCTGACGGTCAAACCTTCGACGATAAGCGACGCGGAGGATACCGATGGCATCGAAGCAACAGCATCGCTGCCTCCAGACGCCAACACTTTGTCTGGTACCAGCAGCCAGCACTATACCGCCTGGTCATGGCTGCTCTGCGGCCGACACGGAAATGCCATCCGGAGTGACTATTGGCGGCCGGCAGGCGGCGCTTTTCTCATCATGCTGGCAGCGCCGGAACCTCGCGCAAGAGGCGATCGATCAAATAGAAAGCCGAATTATTCCATGCTGGCGGTAGGGAAAGATGAAAAAGGTTTTGGACGAAGCGCTCAAAATACGCAACAAGAAAACCAACGCAGCGGGCACACGGGTTGACAGGTAAGGACGATGCCAGGCTTTTCGTTGAGAAATCCGTACCTGATCGTAGTAGTGGCGTTGCTGACGGTTTTGCTAGGGGTGACCGCATTTTACCGGATGCCGGTTGATGTCTTTCCGCGGCTGCATATCAAGGCGGCAGTGGTGGCCACTTTCTATCCGGGGTTTGCGCCGTTGGCAATGGAGCAGGACATCACCAGCCGTTACGAGCGTTTCTTCACTCTGGGCAGCGGTATCGAGCATATCGAATCGCGTTCGCTTCCTGGCGTCAGTTTGGTGACGGTGTATTTCCACAGCAACGTCAACATGGACGCCGCGGCGGCGAATCTGGCCACGCTGGCGATGGGGGATCTGGGGCTGATGCCGCCCGGCACGCTGCCGCCGCTGGTGCTCAAATATAACGCCTCATCGTCCATTCCAGTAATTCTAGTTACCGTCACCGGCCCGTATGGCCAGACCGAACTGCAAAACCAGGCGCGCTATAACGTGCGCAATTTCATGGCGACGGTTCAAGGCGCGTCGGTACCCTATCCCTTCGGTGGAAAAATCCGTCAAATCATGGCCTATCTGCATGGCCAGTCCTTGCAGGTGCTGGGGCTGACGCCGATGGCCGTTGTGCGCGCAATCAACGCGACCAATCAGATCCTGCCGGCCGGCGACGCTAAAATCGGCAGCTATGACTACTATATCTATGCCAACGCCGAAGTGCCCAAACCAAAGGATATCGATCGCGTGCCGGTTGAACTCGGCCCCGGGCGCGCGCCGGTGATGTTCGGCAGTATCGGCGAGGCTAAAGAGGCCGCCGAAATCCAATACAATCTGGTACTGATCAATGGCAAACCCGCGGTATATGTACCCATTTTCAAGCAGACCGGCGCCAACACACTCGAAGTGATCGAGGGAATCAAAAAGGCGGTTCACGGTGTCACTGGATTAAACGAGGGAGAAAAGGTTAATACCCTGTTCAGCCAGGAAGACACCATCCTTGACGCCGTCCATTCGCTCGAGCACGAGGCCGCGTCCGGCGCTATTCTCGCTTCGCTGATGATTTTGATTTTTCTTGGCAACTTCAAATCCACGTTCGCCATATTTCTTTCGATTCCGCTCTCGATCCTGGCAGGAATCATCGGTCTTTATTTCTCAAACGCGACCATCAACATCATGACGCTGGGCGGCTTCACTCTTGCGATAGGCCGGCTGGTGGACGACTCCACGGTGGTGCTGGAAAACATCAACCGCCATCTGGCCGCCGGCGAAGCGCCCGCAGTGGCCGCTCGCGCGGGCGCCGAAGAAGTCTCCTACGCGGTGCTCGCTTCCACCATCAGCACGATCGTGGTGTTTTTGCCGGTGATATTCCTTTTCGGCGTTGCCAAGTATCTGTTCAGCGCGCTCGCCCTTGCGGTTGTGTTCTCGATGGGAGCGTCGTACGTGGTTTCGATGTCAATCATTCCGCTGTTCTGTGCGCGCTACCTGACGGCGGACGATGCCCAGGAACATCACGGCGACAACGGCGAGCGCGGGGGTTTTCTCGTTGCCTTCGACCGCGCTTACGAGCGTTTCGCTGAACGGTTCGCCGCGCTGCTCGACCGCGTGCTCGATCACAAGGCGGTGCTGATCGGGGGAGTGACGGCGCTTTTCGCAGCTTCGATGATGCTGTTTCCGTTGCTTGGCGAGCGCCTTTTTCCGCGCACCGATGCGGGCAAATTCGTCATCGATATCCGCACCCCGGTCGGTACGCGGCTGGAGCTGACCGAAGCTGCCGCGCGCCGCCTCAACCGCATCATCCATCAGGTCATCGGGCCGCACGATCTGAAAACAGTGGTTGCCAATCTCGGTGTGGTGCCCAATGTGTCGGCGATCTACACCACCAATTCGGGCGAAGACACCGGCGAGGTTATGGTGTCGTTGAAAGAAGGCCACAGCAAATCCACTTTATATTACGAAAACCGCCTGCGCCGCGTCCTTGCCAGACAAATGCCCGAATTGCAGACCTTTTTCGTATCCGGCAGCATCATCGACGCCGTTCTCAACTTTGGCGCGGCCGCGCCAATAGACGTCCAGCTCAGCGCGCCGATGACCGAGCCCTTTCCGAAGATGTTCAGCTTCGCCCAGAATATCGAGCGGCGCCTGGAACGCCTGCCCGAGGTGCGCCAATCGGAGATCCGTGAAATCGCCGACTATCCAACGCTGGTAGTCAACGTCGATCGCACGCGGGCGGCGCGCCTGGGCGTCACTGAGCACCAGGTGGTCACCAACCTGATTACAGCGATTGACAACAATGAGATGATCAAACCGTCGATCTGGATCGACCCGATATCAGGCGATGACTACTACTTGAGTGCGCAGTATTTCGAGAAAAACATCAACTCACTGGAAACCCTGCTCAACATCCCGGTCGCTCGGCGCGTGGATCCGAACTCGATTTACAGTTCCACTTTTCTACCCAATCCGGGGCGTCCTTCCACCGGCGAGGGCCATGAACAATCAATACTGTTGCGCGACGTCGCCAGCCTCTCTTATGCCACTTATCCATCAGAGGCTGACCACTACAATATACAGCGCGTGGTTGACGTGATGGTCGCGCCGCGCACCTCCGACCTTGGCGGCACGCTTGATGCGGTGCGCCGCGTTGTGAGCAGGCTTGTCCCGCCGCGCAACATCAAAATCTACTACCGCGGCTCAGTCGAAATGATGGAAAAGACCTTTGCCAGCTTCAAAAGCGGCTTCCTCCTCGCGATCGTGGTGGTCTACCTGGTCGGCGTGGCCCAGAGCCGCTCATGGCTGGATCCGTTCATCTTTCTGTTCTCCGTGCCCATGGGGTTAATCGGAGTGGTTTGGATTCTGTGGGCAACCGGCACCACGGTCAACATCGAATCCATGATGGGCGTCATTGTCATGATCGGCATCGTCATTTCCAACGCCATCCTGCTGATCGATTTCGCCAACGTCCGGCGTGAACAGGGGATGGCGCTGCGGCAGGCTGCGGTCGAGGCGGCGCGCATCCGTATGCGGCCGATTCTGATGACCGCTTTGGCGACGGTGGCCGGCCTGCTGCCGGTCGCGATGAAGCTGGAGACGGGCTCGGAAGCGTCAGCTCCGCTGGCCCGCTCGGTAATCGGCGGGCTTTCGGTTTCGACGGTAATGACTTTGTTTCTGGTTCCCGCCCTTTGGGAACTTTTCTACTCGTGGAAAAGGAGGTGAGCATGGTGCGTCAAACCCTGCCGGACGAAACTGCAGGCAAGCGACGACGGTTTCATAGATAGGCTCGCGCGCCCAATGAACCGCGCGAATTACTGGTCACAATGGCTTTTGATGGCAGATTGCCATTTTTATAAGCAAAGGAGAAAGGAGATGAAACCGGGATTTGTTGTTTCCGCTTTGGCTGGCGCTTTGCTGTTGTCAGCGCCGATCGCTATGGGTGGTGTTTACACCATCCCTACCATGATCGGGCAAAACAGCGCGTCCAGTCCGCGACCAGCAAGCGGTAATCCTCATGCGATTACCAACAACACTCTCATCACAGGGCCAGGCGTTGGCTTCATGAACCCTGACCAGTGGGCCCGCGCCAATGCGGTGTATGTCGAGCATGAGATCGAGAAGGCGAAAGCCAAAGGCCGAGATGTAAGCGTGGCGGACGCTCAGTTCGGACTCGCGATGAACGAGCTGAATCATGGTCTGAACAGGGAGAGCGCGCAGCATTTCGACAACGCGCTGATGGCCCTGGGCGTGCAGCCGAACACGCAAGGTCAGAACGCCGGAGAGCCGATGAAACCGCATTTCCCAATGCCTGGCGAAACCAAACCGTAGGCGCGGACGAACGGATTGTCGCGCAAGAGACGTCCAATCGTTGACAAGGCAGGCGTCCCCGCGTGGGCTGGACGACGGCTGACCGGCATCGCTGTGGGGCGCACAGCAAAAGCCGCGGCTGGGAGCCACGCCGCATCAACATCAGACCCGCTCCGTGAAGGCAGCGGGTCTGATGAAAGGTGTCTGCAAGCCGGGCCTTGGCCGCGGCCGCTTTCGGGTGCGATCGTTCAGGACGCCCAGCGGGCCTCCTGGGTGGGTATTTCCGGTTTGACGTTGGCGTAGGCGCGGCTGACCGGCGTGTTCAACTCGAACGGACTGTTGAGGCCCAGCTCCTTGCCCATTTCACGCAGCGCGGGCAGCACCTCCTGACCCATCAGCCGGATGTAACTCATCGAGTCTTCGTGGCTGATTCTGCCGTCGTTGCCCCACAGCGCCACGATCGATGGGCGGGTCTCCTCGAGGTAAATGCGCAGCTTCTCGATGACCTGTTTGGGCGTGCCGGCGATCAGCGTCAGATTCTTGAGCTGATCCTCCAGGGTGACGCGTTCATGTTTGGCCTTGGTGCGATAGCCGGCGCGCAACTCCGCCATCGGCCGCCGCGCCCATTCGCCCAGGTAGCCGGAGGGCGCCGCCCACACCGGATGGGTCAGCCCGGTGAACTCGCCCTGCATCCACATGAACTCGCGGGCGTTGCGCAAGGCCTTCTCTTCGGTTTCGTCCACGCGCACCCGCAGCAGATAGCCGCGATATTCGGGGCCGGCCTGATAACCGGACTTCTCCGCAGTCTCGTCGTAAAGCCGCCACACTTCCTTGCCGGCCGCGATCGGCAGATTGAGCGCGATGTACGGATAGCCGTGCTGCGCGCACCATACGATGGTTTCGCGGCTGGAGACGCCCGGAACCCAGATGCGCGGATGGGGCTTCTGCATCGGGATTACCCAGGGATTGACCACGCGGAACTGATAATGGTTGCCTTCCCAGCGCCAGGGGCCCGGATGGGTCCACGTCTTGATGATCAAATCGTGGGCCTCTTCGAAGCGCTCGCGATTGAAGGCGGGGTTGGTGTTGCTGGCGAAGGCCTCGACGCCGCCACCACGAACGATTCCGGGGACCAGCCGGCCCTTGGAGAGCAGGTCGATCATCGCCAGTTCCTCGGCCAGGCGGATGGGATTGTCGGCCACCGGCAAGGGATTTCCCAGCAGTACGATTTTGACCCGCTTGGTCGTGGCCGCGATGGCGGTGGCGAAGATGTTGCATTTGGCCTGCATGCAGAACGGCGCGTTGTGGTGCTCGTTGAGCATGATGCCGTCCCAACCGCATTCTTCCACGTACTGATATTCTTCGAGCCGTTCGTTATAAAGCCGGCTTCCGGAAATCGGGTCGAAGAACTTGTTGGGGAACAGCAACGCGGTGTATCCGTAACGGTCGCCTTCCGCGGCCGGATAGGTCGACATCGGTTGCTCGGTAAAGTACATCAAATGCATCTTTGCGCCTCCTCAATCAGGCCCGGTGCGGCCCGCCGTGGCAGTCGCGCCGCGATCTGCCCGGTTGCGTTTTGCCCAGTGATAGCAGAATCGCACGCGCTTGTCTCCACATCGGGCGGCCGGTTCCCATATCCCTTTGCGGGAAGTTCGGCCGCGGACAGTCCCGGCTGGCGGGGGTGGCTTGAGTGGGCGCGGGCGCGGGCGCGAAAATTGAGGGTTAAGATCGCATGAGGAGCAGCGGCCATGGTCAAGGCGCGCAGACTTTATCACATTAATCTGAACGTCAGCGACATTGAGCGGTCGGTGCGTTTTTACCAAAAGGCGTTCGGCCTGGTCGAGAACTTCCGCCAGGGTCCGCGGATGGTCTTCCTCAGCCCGCAAGGCGCCGACGACGTGATTACGTTGCATCAGACCGAGCCCGTGGGGCCACAGGGTGTGGCCCATTTCGGCTTCCGGATCGAAGGCGGCAGCCTCGACGACGCGGTGGCTGCGGTCGTGGCGGCCGGCGGCAAGTTCCTGAGCAAGGGCCAGCACGCTCCCGGCGTGCTCTATGCCTACGTCCAGGACCCCGACGGCTACGTGATCGAGTTGTCGCCGGCCTGAAGCGATTGCAATGCGTTTTAGCGGGCGGAGCGGAACAGGGCGGCCAGATCACCGCCGTTTTTGTCCACGTAGCGCTCGTATGCTTCGTCGTCCATGTCGGCGATGTCTTCAAGCGTGACCGGGCCGTCCGGGGGACGCGACGCGATTGCCTGCAGGCTGCTGGAGGCGGCTTTCTTGCGCTGCAATTCACGGATCTGATCGGCTGCGCTGACGGCGTCGGCGCCTGTGGGCTGCGCCGTTGACGGCGCCGCCATCCTCTTGTAGCCCCACTGCTCCGACAGTTCGTGCGCAACCATCGCCGGATTGCGGCCCTGGCGGATAGCCCCGCTGACCAGCATCGACGCCTCATTGGCGATTATGCGGGCCCGCTCGGCGGCGTCGGTGTAGCCCATCAGTTCCAGTTCGCGATTGCGCCGCTCGCGCAGAAATTTGACCCGGTCGTAATAGTCGGGATGGCCCGCAAGGATGAACTCCTGCTCCAGGCCGCTGAGCACCGCTTGATGGTGCGCGGCCTGGGCTTGCGCGGTATTGAATTGCTGCTGCTGATGCAGGGCTTCGAGCGCGCGCCGATGCTGGCGCAGTTCCCATTGATAATGCGCCTGGGGATCGGCTGCGGGATCGGGTTCGGGATCGACGGCCGGACGCGCAGCCGCATTGACCTCGGCCGCCGCGCGCTCCTGGAGCAGACGCAAGCGTTCGCTGACGCGATTCCATTTCTCCTCGTGCTCGGCCAGCTTGCGGTTCAACTCCTCCAGATGGCGCTTGAGCGAGCGGTTCTCCTGCCGCTCCTTGACCAGCGACCACGCCGGGACACTGTCGTTGGGAGCCATCTTGCGGACCTGTTCATCCGACAATGGCGCGGCGCCGTCGTCGTGGCTGTCATCGTCGCCGGCCTGCTCGACCTGGCGGACGGTCCGCTCCTGCGCCGGGTCAACGCGCTGCGCCGCGTCCTGCTCCGGGGGCTGAGCATCTGCGGCATTACCGGAAGCGAGCGCGGCCTCCTCGGCGGGGTCAAGCAGTTCCGGGTCCTCGCCAAAGGAAGCAATATTGGCGGGTTCCATCGATTCCATGGCCGCCCGATCGGCGTCCTTCTTCTTCATCGCCATCTCACAACTCCTCTAACTTGTGCTTTTGCGAACCGATTTCGCGCGGATAGCTGATTTTCAAAGCCGCTGGACTGCGCGGCTGTATTGCGCCCATTGGACTTCAAGTTCGCGCGCCACGAGGCGTTCGACGCGCTCGGCGAATTGATGCTCGCGGCGGTAGGGCGCCTGAATCGAGTCGCCGGGTTCAATTGGTTCACCTTTGCGCCGCTTGCTTTCGTACTCGATATCGAAGCGGGTGATCTGGCTGAAAGGAATACGCCGCCAGTCACACAAAAACGCCTCAATCAGCTCGTGCAGGGCGACCAGAAATTCGTAGCGGCGGTCGCCCATGCGCGAGACCCGGATCTGCAGACACTCGCCTCCGGCTTCATCCAGGTCGCGCCAGTAATTGCCAACCGTATCGTATTCCTGAAAATGATGAGGAATTGTCCTGATCTGCACGTTGAGCATGTCGCTGACGAAATTTCCTTGGCGCCGGCGTGATTTACCAGTCGATACCGAACTGCTGTCCCTGTTCGATCGAATCCATCACCGAGTTGAGCGCGTCGCGATCGAACTCCAGCTCCAGTCCCTGGACGGCTTGCGCATGCTCGAGGGCGGCGTTTACCGCATCCTCCAGGGAATTGCCCAAACCGATCGCAGCGCCGACCTCCCGAATCCCCAGCGGCGCCGCGTAGTCGCGTCCCTCGATCCGGCAATGGCCGTGAATTTTGATGAAGCGGCGCACTGAATCCGGTATGTCGAGGGCCAGGAAATGCTTGGTTGCCCATTGCGAGCGCAGGATGATTTCGGCGGCATAGAGCGCGACTGGTTTGAATTCGGCAACTTCGCCGTCGGCGCCGGCCCAGATCACCTCGTCCCAATTGGAAAACAGCTCGATATAGGCTTCGGAGGGCGGGGAGCCGGCGCGCATCGCGGGATCCATCAGATAAGGTTGGCGGTCGGGCCCGACTCGGACCTCGGTTGAAAAAAAGCTGCGGCACCCCAGCGCCGCCATCGCCGGCGCCAATTTCGTGTTCACCTCCTTCAAGGGCGGCGGCAGATCCTCATAGTCAACCACCCTGCCGATATAGCCCGCGTCCTTGGCCTCGTAACCGAAGCAGGCAACGGAGGGAAAGCGGCCGTCGATACAGGCGCCGTCATACCCGGTTTCAACGCCTTCAATCGGATCCTCGACCACGAATACGGTGGAGGCTTGCCGCGGCCCGAGTCGGCTCGCGAGATCATCGAGCAGCGGCTGCGTCACTACCCAGTTGGTATTGCGGAAGGTTTCCACGTCGCCGCGAAAGACATTGCCCTTGACGTAAACTCCGGGGTTGTCCCTGAGGTAATCGCGCAATGCGTCAATTCCGACGATAATACGGTAGGGCGCTACCGGCAGGCCGGCGCTCTTCATCACGGTCTTGAGTTCGTCGCGGTAAAGCTCGAGAATTTCGGCATGTCCCGAACCCCAGACCCGCTTGCCCTGACGGCGCAAAAATGCCTGCTCACCGGCGAAATAGGTATCGGGAAACACTATGAGGTCAGCGTTCTCGACATGGTCCCAGGCGTTGGGAACGCGCTGGATTCCCTCCAGGCCCGCGCCAACGTTGAACCGTTCGGAAACGGGAAACGCCGTTCGCCATCCATTGCAGTAGTAGAGCACGCGCCCGAATGATTGCGCGAGCCGCTGCGCGACATGGACGTAGAGTCCCTGGTCGATAACCAGTGCGGTTTGTTTCGAAAAGTCCATCTGGCGTGGAGAAGGTCAGCGCAATATCATTGCCTGCCCGGGTAAATGGCGGCGCTCCTACAGGTAGCGGCGCAAGGTCCAGAAATCCGAGGCCAGCTCCGGATTTTCAAGGTAAGCATACGGCATCGTGAAGTAGCCGCGCATGCCCCAATGCATACCCCACGAGTTGCGTACGATGAATCGTTTTTCCCGATCATCGTAGCCGGCGGCCATCACGGCGTGTCCGCCAATCACGGACTCGTCGGCGGCGGGCAGATTGAGTATGCCGCTGGCGGCGACTTCGGCGCTCTCAAAGGCGTCATACACCGTAAAGCCGAACACGAAGGGATAGCCGGCGGCCAAACAGGATTTGAGCGCAAAAAGCTCTTGCGGCACGCGAAAGTAATTGCGCGCCAAATCCCGCCGCGCTTCCCGGTAACAGACGGCTGCGGGTTTGACGAACAAAAGATTCTGCAGGTACGGCCACTGTGGTTCCGGACACACGCCTGCGGTGGCGACGCTTTTGCATCCGTCGCGCAACTGCGCGCCGCTGTCGGAGCCGACACTGCCTTCGATCGCGCGCTCGTTGTAATAGATAAACAAGCGCGACGGGGTGAACGCCTCCCTTCCCTCCTTTATCAAATCAAATTCGAGGGCCGCCGCGATTGCATTGGCGGTGCACGAGCCGATTTCGCCCTGATCGTAAATCGCCGGACACTTCGGGCGCAAATCGACCTTTTCCGGCAGCTCGGCCAGGGTCGGACGCAGGCGCTGGTCGCGCGCATCCGGCAAATCGCGTCTCCAACCGTAACGCTGAACTTTCCTCATCTCTCCCCCCGATTTCCGGTCTCCGCCTGAGCGCGGACCTGTGGTTATTGCAGCGAATTGACGTCCTCGTTGCGCTGGCGGAAATACACGTCGAGGTCGTGCTGAAGCCCCGGCTTGTTGCCGGCCAGCTCCAGAACTCCGAAAGAATTGCGCTTGATATCGGTGTCCGGATCAAATTGATGTTCGATCATTATCTGCCATCGATCGACATACCTGCGATCGAACTTGCGACCGTGGAAGTAATGTTCAATCGTTCCCGGCACAAAGCCGATATTGAGGTTTACATGATGAAGCGCGCGTTCCTGCCAGCGCTTGAGATGCTTCCAATACGGCGGCGTAACTCCCCGCCTGGTGCCCGGCAGTCCTGGAATTGAGTATTCGGCTCTGCCGATCAGCGCGTAGGCCATATGGTGGTCTCCGGCGCCCATCACAGCCAGTTCGAACAGTCCGCCGAGCCATTCATACGCCGCGCGCGTGCACGCCCACGCATAGCCGGAGTGCGGATAATGGTAAGGGCCGCCCGCAAATTTCCACCATACCGGGCCGCGGGGACATACCGCGGCGGTCCCGTTCATCCACCATTCATGGCAAAACGACTTATGCGCCTGGATATGCTCGTCGTTGGGCCCGAGATCATAGGCGTCAACCCAGGGCTGCACGACTTCATACTGTTGCAGAGCTTGGATGGTTTCGGTCGCCCATCCCGCTTTGCGAAACCGGATATCGCCGTCGCACCAGCACAGGTACTTCCAATCGGGAAATTTGCGCGCGATGTCCCGCACGCCGAGATTGATCAGGCATTCCTTATTCCACAGCAGGGTTTTGGCGCGAACGCCGACATGGTTGATACCCGGTTGATCGGCCAGTTCGAACGGGCGTTCGCCATATTGGCATTCCACCACCGTCACTCTCACCCCTGCCTCACGCATCCCGTTCAGGAACAGATGGAAAAGCCTCATTCGACTTTTCCATCGCACCGGATTAGCTACCACACTGACTACATGAAGCAGACTGGCATCCATGCGTTCTCTCCGAGACGGAAATGATTGGCAAATCGCCGCTAATGACTCCGCAGACGCCAAAGCGGCGCCGTTATCCGGCAATTCGCAGCTCTTTGCGAATCGCCTTACGCAGCTCGTCGTCAACCGTGCCTATTCTCATCCCGCTGGCATACAGGTATTTGTAGGCGATTGCGCGCTCGGCGTCGCTGAGATTGCCGATCAGTTCGGCGACGCGGTCCTCGTGGATTTTAAGCGCCGATTCGAAGCTGTCGCCGCCGGCTTTTCCATCCGCAGTAGTGTTCTGCTGGGCGGCGGCGCTGCCGAAGGGTGGAAACCAGATTGCGGCAAACGGATAATTACCGGCCGCGCCGACTATACAATCATTGATGCTCATGCGGTTGCCCTCCGCGGCGGCGATATTGGAGAAAAGAGAAAAGGATAAAAGAGAGCAGGCAAAGGGCACGAAGCCGGTCTCCCGCCCGTTGCTCATTTTCCCTGCCTCATGGCGCCCAATGCACTTAGCGCAGCGCCCAGCTGCCTCATCCGCGACTGGCTGTCGATCGCCCGCGCTCGCGCGCGCGACAACTCCGCCGCCGCGGTTTTCTGTGCGACCGTGGCTTGTATTTCTGCCGGATTCTTCGCGCCCGGCCGGGCGGTTGGCGGCGGAGCGGGGGAATTCATGCGGGCCGCAAGCTGCTGCTTGAGTTTGGACGCAATTGACGCAGGGAAGGGACTGTAGTCCAGAATCTCGGGAAGGAAGGCATTGGCCTTGACCAGCATCGGCAGAATCGGCGCCATCTTCTCCCAGAACACTTCTTTCGCGTTGGGCGATTTGGCCGGCTCGTCGATCACCAGATCGTAATCAAGCGGCAGATGCTGGCGCAGCAGCGGGATCGCGCGTGAATCGTAAGGGCCGCCCAGGCGCACCAGCCGCCCGTCGGCAACGAAGTTGCGGATGAACTCGAAGACGCATCGCGCCTCCTCGCGCAGGTAGCGCGTTAGCGCGCTGAAATAGCCCGCGTTAATGGTCATCCCCTGGATTTGACGCTGGCGCTGCGCCACGCCCGGAACATCGCCGGTAGTCGCGCCCAGCAGTTCCGGATTGATCCCCGACACGCCACCCAGCGCGTCGATACACCATTTGAGCATCACGAACGTGCCGTCGGGCAAAGTCGGCCGGCTGCGTTCCTGGATCCGGGGGCGGTCACTGGAGAGGGCGCCGTCCTCCAGCAATATCAGGGCGCTGGGATTGGCCCAGTCCTGCTCCGCCTTGACCGGATCGGCGAAAGCGGTGGCCTCGGCCAGCAGGCCCCCCTTGGCATTGCTGTTGATGATGTGGAGGGTCTGGCTGAAGAACTTGTTGGCGAAACGCTGCGGATCCATTAAAACGTGCAGCAACCCGCGCCACACCTTGTCGTGCGCGTCGAAGCCGCCGGTCATCGCCTTGTAGGTAAAGCCGACGCCCTGAACCGGCAACGGCCCCGCCTCCAGTTCGATCGGACCCGCGGTAAAGCAGCGTTTGTACACGCGTCGTTCCTGGCGCACATACGGAATTACGGTGCCCTGCGTCTGCGAGGACGCGGACGCCTCCTCAACCAGAACCATCCCCGCCTGCTCCAGGCGCCGGCGCAGGGTATCGAATTGGGGCTCGTTGAGTTCCCGGATCTGGTTGGTCTGGGGATCGGCGACGCGGTAAATGGGCTCGACCTCGTAATACTGGTACTCGACCACCCGGACATATCCCGAGGGCGGACCGCCGGGAATTATGGTCTGATTTTCGGGCTGATATTCGATTGGAGTCGCGTGTTCGACGACATCGGGCTCGTCCTGCGGATTGTCCTGGCGTAAAAACTCCGCCACTTTCAGTTCGCGCTCGCGGGAGGGCCATCGCCGGCAGGCCTCGCGCAGCGGAATCTCCTCTTCGCACGCCACCCAGCGCGCATCCTCGAGGTTTTGCTTGCGCGCGGCGGGATCCCAATGCATCTTCATGCCGTCGACGCGTTCGAGCACGATTTTGCCGTCGGCGGTCTGCTCCATGTCGAGGCGGCAGTTGGTCCAACCCATGCCGCGCACCAGCATGTCCTCGAACGCCTGCGAGCGCTCCTCGGGACCGTTGCAGGCGTCGATTACGGAGCTATAGATGGCGGTGCTGAGTTCGCCCAGCGCATTAGCCAGTTCCATCTGGGGCATGCGCGGGACGAATACTATTTCCTGGCGATTGTATTTTTCGGTGCCGGCAACGATGCGGATATATTTCTGGGCGAAATTGAAAACCGCGGTGGGCCGGTCTTCCTCGTTGAGGCGGGCCTCGTCCGCGGGATGCCATTGACGGCCGGACAAAAAGCGATCCGCCTCGCGCGCTTCGCGCCGCCAGCGGCCGATGGCGGCCGCCGCCCTGCTCAGGTCCCGCCCCACGCGCGCGGCCAGTTCGCTGCCTAACGCAAATGTCGCCTCTCCGCCCTGCTCACCCGCCTCCACGTAAACTCCCCCGCACAGCCGCGCTGCGGCGTGGCCGCCGCATTAGCTATTGCTGACGATTCATCAAAGACAAACCGGTACGCATACGAGACGCGCCAATTGAGTATCAATTAAGATATCATGTCCGCAGTTCGGATTTCCAGTTCGGGCCGAACCGCCTGTGGCGCGGCGCGCTTTGAAAGCTGTTGCCTGTCAATGGGTTGGCAAAAACCTCAGGCGGCCGCCACCTGCCGCATTCACTGATCGCCGGCCCTGGCGACTATCGCCGATCGCTGACTTGCCTGATTGTCGCCGTCCCGGGGCCGGGCGGGTCAGCCGGGTCCGCTATTCGATCTTCCACTGCGGCTTGCGCTTTTGCGCAAACGCGCGGGGGCCTTCGACAACATCATGGGAATGCAGCAGTTTGTGCAGCCCGGGGAATTTCTCGTCCACCGCCCGTTCCAGCGGCATATCGAGTCCCTTCAGCGCGGCTTCCTTGGTCGCCTGCACGGCCAACGGAGAGCATTCCATGATTTCGGCCGCCCAGCGCTCCACGGCCGGGAAGAGATCCTTAAGCGGGACGACTTCATTGACGATGCCGTAGGCGTGGGCTTGCTGCGCCGTGATATGCCGGCCGGTCAGCATCATGCCCATCGCGAGTTTCAGCGGAATCTGACGCGGCAAACGATGGACTCCGCCGCCCATCGCGATCAGGCCGACCCGCGGCTCGGGCAGGCCGAAGCGGGCATGGTCGGCGGCGACGACAATATCGCAGGCCATCGCGATTTCGAAGCCGCCGCCCAGCGCGAAGCCGTTGACGGCCGCAATCAGCGGCTTGTTGATGTCGAAGCGGGCGACGAATCCGCCGAAGCCGCCCCGCGTTTTGGTCCCCTTCATCGAATGGGTAGCCGTGTATTTAAGGTCGTTGCCGGCGGAAAAGGCCTTTTCCCCCGCGCCGGTCACCACGGCTATCCAGACATTATTGTCAGCTGCGAAATCATCCAGCACCTGGCCCATTTCCTCGGCGGTCGGCGGATGGATGGAATTCATGACCTCGGGCCGGTTGATGGTTATGTAAGCGAGGCGATCGCGCTTTTCGTATTTCAGGAATTTCAAATCCATCTCAGCAATTAACCTCTCAGTACGCCCTTCATTCGTCCAACAATTCGAAAAACGCGTCAACGCTGCGCATCAACTGGCTGCGAATCTGCGCCCGGGTGCCTTCGATAACGTGCATGGTTATACGCGAGGCGCTGCCGTCGGCAAGCCGCACCACCGCGTTTTCCACCGCGGTTATCTGTTGCGGGGCGAATGTCCTCATGCCATAGACCAGCGTCGCCCTGCGGCCAGCGCCTTTGACCAGCTTGAGCCTGCGCGCCATCCGATGCTCCTTGACAGTGGTTGTGCGCAACTATACCACAGCCGCGCGTGCGCAGCGGCAATCGTGTCCAGCCTGGCGCAACCTTGCATTTCATCAGCCACCCCGCGAAGCGGACGGCCAGGGTTGTTTTGGTTGCGCCAAAGGCAGGATTTCGCCGCGGCCACTTCGTCTGATTCGGGTTGTGAAGCGCCCGGCCGGCGCCGTCGAGATGGGGCGGTGAGGGCGCCCGCGTTGACAAAGGCCCGCGGACGCGCTGACAATCTACCGCGTCATGACCAAGCGTTGCCTGCTGATTTGCATATTGGCGTGGACAGCCGCCGGATGCGGGGCCGCGTATCAGGCCTCCACCGAAATCCGCTCCCATCGCATGATGGACTCGCTCAAACCCGGCCAGACGATGCCCGAAGTCCGCCACGATTACGGGCAGCCCGATATCATCACCGATCAGGACCAGAGGACCGAGATTTGGAGCTATGCCAGCCGTCCCAACAGCAACGATATTGCGGCCACGCTCTTGTACACGGCGGCCAAGGAGGGTGACTCGGGACAGTTCCTGGACCTCAAGTTCGTGGACGGCAAGCTGGTGTCATGGAGCAAGCAGGAGCACACGATGCCGGCCAAACGCCAGAGTTTTGGCTTTGGTTTCGGGATGGCCAATCCGCACGATGCCACCCATTTCTAGAAGAAATTGCCTGCTGTGATCGATCAAAGCGGTTTTTTATAACAGATTTGGTTATATTCATGCCAAAAGACTTGCCGGCGGGGGTTGCGTTGGGGTTCACTAATACACAGACTAATAGGCGGTGATAAGCGTTGAGCTCAAATAGCCTGTTCGGCTCGGATTCAGGCTGATTTTGAGTGGATTGGACGACTGGCTTTACGAATGGTCCACGGTGGCGACTGCACACAAGAGCTTTGAATCGATCCTCCTCGATCGCTCCTGGGTTTCGGCCCAGGATTTGGAGAAGGCCCGCCAGCGCAAAAAGCCGGGCCAGGAGTTGGCGGCTGCCCTGGTTGAGATGGGTGCTTTGGAGCCGCAGCGCCTGGCTCGCGCCCTCGCCCAGCAGTACCGCCTGCCCTTTCAGGCTCATATCGACGAACACACCCTGGACAGCAAGCTGGTCCTGAAGGTCCCGATCAACTACGCCAAGAAGAATGCGCTCCTGCCGCTGGGCAGCGACGGCAAGGCGATCACCGTTGCGATCGCCGACCCTGCCAATTTCGAGCCGCTCGACGACCTGCGGATGCTCTTCGGTCAGCCGATCAACGCCGTGGTCGCTCCGCTGGAGGTAATCAACGAGGCCATCAATCGCGCCTATGACCAGGCCACCAGCACGCCCCATGACCTGATGATCGATCTGGGCGAAGAGCGCCTGGACGTGATGGCCAGCGAACTGGCGCAGGAACCCAAGGACCTGCTGGAATCCGACGACGCCGCCCCGATCATCAGGCTGGTCAACGGGCTGCTGTCGCAGGCGGTCAAGGATCGGGCCAGTGATATCCATATCGAACCGTTCGAGACCGACCTGGTGGTGCGCTTCCGCGTCGACGGCATGATGTACGACGTGATTAATCCGCCCAAGTACGTGCAGTCGGCCATCACCTCGCGCATCAAGGTCATGTCGGGCCTCAACATCGCGGAAAAGCGCCTGCCGCAGGACGGGCGGATCCGGTTGCGCATAGCAGGACGCGACATCGATGTCCGCGTATCGATCATCCCGACCGCTTTTGGCGAAAGGATCGTGCTGCGTTTGCTCGACCAGGCTCAGAACCTGGTCGATTTGGAACTGGATCGGCTGGGGTTCGGGGGAGAGAACCTGCGCCGGCTCAATCGGTTAATCCGCCAAAGTCACGGTATCATCCTGGTTACCGGGCCGACCGGATCAGGCAAAACCACGACCCTGTACGCCTGCCTCAAACAGATCAATTCGCCGGAAAAGAACATCATCACGATCGAGGACCCGATCGAGTACCAGCTCCATGGCATCGGGCAGATGCAGGTCAATCCGAAGATCGATCTCACCTTTGCCAGCGGCTTGCGCTCGATCCTGCGTCAGGATCCCAACGTCATAATGGTGGGGGAAATCCGCGACGCGGAAACCGCCGAAATTGCGATCCATGCGGCTCTGACCGGCCATCTGGTGTTCTCAACCCTGCATACCAACGATTCCTTCGGCGCAGTCACGCGCCTGGTCGACATGGGCATCGAGCCGTTCCTGGTATCGTCCTCGATTCTTGCCGTCATCGCGCAGCGCCTGGTGCGTCTGCTGTGCAAAAACTGCCGCGAGCCCTACACGCCGACCGCCGAAGAACTGGCCCGCATCGGTTGCAAGATGTCCGATGTGCCGGGGCAAATCTACCGCGCGGCGGCCAACGGATGCAGAGCATGCCGGGGTACGGGCTATCGCGGACGCACCTCGATTCATGAGTTGATGATGATGGACGACGAGGTGCGTTCGCTGGTGATGAAAAACGCCGATGCGGCGACGATTCGCCGCGCCTGCACCTCCAGGGACATGAGGCTGTTGCGGGAAGACGGCGCAGACCGTATTATCGCAGGGCTCACCACGATCGAGGAACTGCTCACCGTCACCCAGGAAGAAATCGATTGAGTGGGGCCTCTTTAAGGCATGAAGTTGATGCCGCCGCGGCGTAAATTATTCAGTTATCCGGGGCTGATTGAACGGTAGAAATCCGGTCATGAAAGCCGTTTTCCAATCGTCCCCACGGAGCGTGTGAGGGTCAGGACGTCATGCCGGTTTACGGTTATCGCGGACTGGCTGCCGACGGCCGCACGGTCAGCGGAGTCATCGACGCCGACAGCGCGCGCGGCGCCCGCGGCAAATTGCGCGGGCTGGGGATTTTTCCCACCGACGTTAAGGAGGAAGTCTCCGCTGCTCCGCGGCTTTCCCTGGCCCAGCGGCTGCCCGGTCTCAAGCGCAAAATGCCGGCTACGGAGCTGTCGATGCTCACCCGGCAGTTGGCGTCGCTGCTGGGCGGCGGCGTTCCGCTGCTCGACGCGTTGACCGTTCTTACCGACCAGGCCGCCAAGCCGGCCACCAAGAAGATGCTGTCGCAGGTGCGCGAGCGCGTGCGTGAGGGGATTTCCCTGGCCGACGCCATGAAGGCCCATCCTGAATGCTTCTCCAATCTGTATGTCCATATGGTCGGGGCGGGCGAACAGGCGGGCGCGCTGGAAACCGTCCTGGAACGTCTGTCCGATTATGGCGAAGCTCAGGCCGAATTGATCCGCAAGGTGCGCGGCGCCCTGACCTACCCGGCGATCATGATGCTGGTGGGGACCGCGATCATGGGCTTTCTGGTTACCTACGTGATTCCCCAGGTCGCCACCGTCTTTTCGCAAAGCAACCAGGCGCTGCCGATCACCACGCAAATCCTGGTGGCCTTTTCAGGGTTCCTGGTCACCTACTGGTGGTTGATTTTGCTCACCCTGCTGACTATCGCCGCCGCGGTCTCCTACTGGTTGAGCACCAGCCGTGGACGCTACACTTACGACACCTGGATCCTCAAGGTGCCGTATCTCGGCCCCACAATTACCAAGATCATCACCGCGCGCTTTGCCCGCACTTTGGCCACGCTGCTGGCCAGCGGAGTCCAGGTGCTGACGGCGCTGGACGCGGTCAAGCTGGTGATAACCAACCGCCGCCTGGCCGAGGCGGTTCAGGAAAGCCGTGACAGCATCCGCGAAGGCAGCGGCATCGGCAACACCCTGGCGCGCTCGCAGTTGTTCCCGCCGATGCTGGTGGAGATGATCCGGGTCGGCGAGCGTTCCGGCGAGCTGGAGCCGATGCTGGAGAAAGCCGCGCTGGCCTACGAACGCGAGGTCGCCGCTTCCCTGGCCCAGATGACGACGCTGCTCGAGCCGATCATGACCATTGCGATGGCGGGCATGATTGTTTTTATGATCCTGGCAGTGCTTATGCCAATCTTTCAGCTCAACCAACTTATGCAGTAGTCGGGACGAGTGAGCCAATGAACGCACGAATTAAGCAGCAGGAAGGATTCACCCTGATCGAGATCATGGTGGTAATCCTGATTCTCGGCCTTCTGGCCACCCTGGTGGTCCAAAGTCTGCGCGGCGCCACTGACAAAGCCAAGCGGACCAAGGCGATGGCCGACATTGCGGAACTCAAAACCGCCCTGGACCGCTACTATATCGATAACGGTTCCTATCCGACCACGGCGCAGGGGTTGCAAGCCCTGGTGACGCCGCCCTCGCAAAACGGCGGAGACCCGGACGGCTATGTGCCGCGCATCCCCAACGATCCCTGGAACAACCCCTACGTTTATCAAAGCGACGGCACCACCTACACCTTGAAATCCTATGGAGCCGACGGCGCCGAAGGGGGAACCGGCAAGAACGCCGATATCGACGCTTCGCAATTCTAAGGACGGAGTTGGCAGCTATTCAGCGGCGGCGCACAATTCTTCGGACGGCCGGCGGCTTCACCCTGATCGAAGTCGCCGTAGTGCTGGTGCTGATGGCCTTGATGGCGCTGTTGGTGCTCCCCTCCGTCAAGGGACTTCGCATCTCGCGGCTCAAGCACGAAACCCGCCGTTTGGCTGGGCGCGCAAACTTCCTGTACGAGCAGGCCGCGGCTAACAAGGTGGTGCTGCGGCTTATCTTTAATCTCGACCAGCAGAGTTATTCCGTCAGCCGTATGGATCCGCACTCGTCCAATCCCCTCTTCCTTCCCGACCTCGAAAACGGCGCCGCTCCGGTCATCCTGCCCAGGGACGTGCGGATCCGCGACGTGACGGTCGAAGGCAAGGGGACTTTCACCAAAGGCACGGTGAGCTGCGATTTCTACCCCGAGGGCTACGTCGACGCGACCGTGGTGCATATGCTCGATCGCGGCGGCGCCATTTTCACTCTCACCTTTCAGCCGCTCACCGGCCGCGTCAAAATCGCCGCCGGCGACCTGTCTGCGAAGGCGGCTCAGATCAACTCATGAGCGATCTCCGTCTGCATAAGCCTCTGAGCTCCCACCTGCGCCGTGCAAACAGTCCCGGCTTCACCCTGATCGAAGTGATGGTAGCCCTGGCCGTCGTTGCAATCGCGCTGATGGGCCTGTTGTCGCTGCAACATTCCAGTTTGGAAAGCGTGGTGCGCGCCAGCGACATGACCAAGGCCGCCCTGCTCGCCCAGGAGATAATGACCCGGACTGAAATCGGGCCATTCCCCACTGTCGGAGTCACCAACGGCAATTTCGAAAGCATGCACCCCCGCAGCTTTGCCAATTTCCGATGGGAGCGCCGGGTTGAACCGTCAGCGGTATTTCCCGAGGTTCGCAAGGTCACCGTTCTGATCCATTATGGCCCGCGGCTGCGGCGCACCTTCGAGTTGACCGAGATGATTCGAAACCCGCTGATGATTGCGCAGCCGGGAACCTGAGACGATGACTCACTTGCATCAACGCGCGATGCGAGCGGGCTTTACGCTGGTGGAGCTGATGCTGTCGCTGGCCCTGTGCGCGCTCATCATGATCATCGTTTACGGCTCTTTTCATGCGGTTGCCCAAAGCAAATTGCAGGCTGAAGTCCGCGTGGAAACGGATCGGCAGGCGCGCACGCTGATGTGGATGATGTGCCGGGAACTGCGCGGCACGGTCTTCACACCGCTTATACCAAGTCACGTCCTGATGGTTGGTCAGGCCTCGCGTCAGGGCGGAATGCCGATGGATTCGATCACCTTCGCCACCATCGACCCCAGCCATCGCCGGGCGCTGGACGGATTTGGCGCGGAGGAGATCGTAACCTACGCGGCCGCGCCCAATCCAAACCATCGCGGATGGTTCCTGTGGACCCGGATCGAACGCAGCGGCTTGTTGCAGACCGTCAATATTCCCAGCATGCCGCCCACGGTCCTGGCCACCAATGTTTTGAGCGTCCACTTCCGCTACTATAACGGGTTTCAATGGCTGGAAAGCTGGGATTCGACCTCGTCGCCCGCCGGGCAGTCCTTGCCGCAGGCCATCTCGATCGAGCTGACGATGGCGTCGGGGCGCCGGCCGACCTACCTCTCAACCATGATCTCGCTGCCGATGTCGGTGATTCAGAAGTAGCCGCGACACGGGATGAAGATGAGCATCGCGCCGACAAAGCATCGCGCCGCATCGCGAACCGCCCCGCGCCGTCAGCGGGGAGTGGCGTTGCTGGCCACCATGATGGCGGTGGCGCTGCTCACCATCCTGATCATGGATTTCACCACTTCGACCAGTCTCGCCTATCGCTCGGCGGCCAACCAGGCCAACCAGTTGCGCGCCTATTACCTCGCACGCTCCGCCGTCAACGTCGGTATCGCCCTGATCGCCCAGGACGCGCGCCAGGCCGCGCTGTCCAACGCTCCGCGGGTGGACAGTCTGCTGTCCATCTGGGCGCTGCCGCTGCCCTCGATGCCGATTGGGGGCGGCTGGGCGCGGGTCTCGGTGGTTGACGAAGCCCGCAAACTGAATATCAACCAGTTGGTCGCGCCCAATGGCCAGGTCAATCAGGCCTTCGCCGAAACCCTGACCCGCCTGCTCACTATCCTGGGCATCGACCCTTCCATCATCGTACCTTCGCTGATCGACTGGCTGGACCCCGACAGTGTGCTGACCCCGAACGGGGCGGAATCGGATTACTATCTTCAACTGATACCGCCGTACGAAGCGCGCAACGGTCCGATGCCGACGATCGGCGATTTGCGGATGGTGCGCGGCATCAATGAAGCCATCTTTCATCAGTTGCGTAAATTCATTACGACCACCCCTTCGGTGCAAATTAACATCAATACCGCCCCGCCGGAGGTCTTGATGGCGGTGGCGCCGCAGCTTCAGGAGTCCCCCTCCTCGCTGCAGGCAATCCTGGAAGAGCGCGTCAACCAACCCTTCACCAATCTCACCGAAGTCAGCCAGTTAATCGGGCAAACCAATGGCGCCTCTACGCTGCCCGCAAACTTGAGCACCACCAGCGATTATTTTACGGTCGAAGGCGCCGGTTCCTTCGCCGGGACTCGCAGCTTCGTTTACGCCGTAATCAGACGCACCGGTCCCGGGCCTCAATTGCTTTTGAGCTGGAACGAGGATTAGCTAGTCGCGATGGCGCAGAGGATTTTAGCGCTCGAATTGGCCGACGATCGGGTCGAGGCCGCGCTCGCCGAGCGGGCGTGGAGTTCCTTCGCCGTGCTGGGAACTTATGAGTCCGAGCGGGCTGAAGACGAAAACGACTTGGTTCCGGCTCTGCGGCGGCTGCTGACGAAAACCGGCGTTCCCGACCTGGTGGTATCCGCCATTCCCGGTGAGTTGGTCGCCAAGCGCCTGCTCAATCTCCCCTTCACTGATCGCCGCAAGCTGGATCAGGCGGTGCCTTTTGCACTGGAGGAGCATCTCCCCTTCAGCATAGACGAAGCGGTGGTCGCGTATATCCCGCTGCTGCGCGATGCAGGCAGTACCGTGGTTCTGGCCGCAATGGTGCGCCGCGAGGATTTGCGCGCGCACCTCGATCAGCTCGCCGGCGCCGGACTGGATCCCAAGACCGTCACCCTGAGTTCCCTGGCACTGAGCACGCTGGTCAATCGAACCCGCAACGGCAACGGGGCCGCCTCCCACCTGCTGGTCGAATTCGAGCAGCGGCGCACCTCGGTTATCCTGATGGACGGCGGTGTGCCGCGCGCCTTGCGCACCTTGCCGGTCGGAATCGATCCCGGGGTCGAAAGCGCCAGCGCCGACGTTTCCGCCGATGCTATCATCGCGGCGGTGCGTCAGACACTGCTTTCCCACAGCCCCGAGCCCGGCTCGACGGATCTGATTGTCAGCGGACCGGCGGCGGCTTCGCCCGCCGTGCGCGATCGTTTCTCGCGCGAACTGTCGCTCCCAATTCACGGGGTGGAGGATCTCGACTGCTCCCAAATTCTGGGCGGCAGCGGGCGGGAGTGGATGCGTCAGGCGAGCTGCGTCGCGATGCTGCTGGGAGAGATGCCCAATCAACCGGTGCCGCTGATCAACTTCCGCGTCGGCGAATTCGCATTTCATGGCCGCACCGGCGACCTCACGCCCTTTTATACCTCGGCCATGATCGCGGCGGCGCTCGGCTTTCTGATGCTCCTGCACGTCGGGCTCGGTATTGCGGGCAACCTGCATCATTTGCGATTGCTCAACCGCGCAATTGTGGCCGCGGCGGCGCCCGTGGTCACCGGCGTGCCTGCGGAGCAGGCCGAACGGGCCGTCGCTTCGCATCTGGCGGCCGCACGCAAACGTCTGGGCCTGCTCGGCGGCAGCGGCGGACCGCCTTCGCCGCTGGACACGCTGCTGTTTCTTTCGCGCGCGCTCCCCGACGGGATGGCTATCGATATCGACGAGATGGATCTGGACGAAACCGGATTGAAACTCAGCGGCAAGGCCGATTCCTATGCCAGCGTCGAGCGGTTGAGAAGCGCCCTGGCCGCCACTCATCGCCTCAACGACGTCCAGGTCTCGGAAGAAGGAGCGGCCGAAGGTCACAAGGTGGTTTTTCATCTCTCGGCGGGAGTCAAAGAATAGGTTGGAGCGGCGGATATGGCTTTGATTGATAACCTGCTTGCCAGGCTGCGCGCTTCGGCGGCGTTCCAGTATCTGGAACAGGCGCAGGCATGGGTTTCGCCGCGCTATCGCGAGGTGCGCGCGCGCTATTACAAACTGGAAAAGCGCGAACGCCTGCTGCTGCAGGTTGCCGCCCTTGTCATCGTCCTGTTCCTCGGCTACGACCTGATCTATTCGTCGATCGTTTCCTACCAGGCCGGCTTGCAGGACGAAATTGCCGCCCGCCAGCGTGATCTCGCCGAAGTGCGGCGAATGGCCGCCTTCTGGCAGCGAGTGGAAACGGAACTTGGCACCCTGGAAAGAAAAACCACTCTCCCCAGCAGCGATTTCTCCCTCACCGCAACCTTGAGCACGGCTTTGAACGGCGTGGTCGAAACCGAGAAGATCGCGGGCATCAGCCCGATTCCCAACAAGCCGGTCTCCGAACATCTGACCCAGTACGGAGCCGACCTGCGGCTCAACGGCGTGACGCTGGCGCAAATCGTCGATACGCTTTACAGAATCAAATCGATCAAGGAGCCCGTCGTGATCTCCAATATGAGCATCAGAAAGCGCCCCACTGACCCTCATGCTTACGACGTCGATATGACCTGCTCGGTACTGGGGAAAAATGCCTGAGTTCGGCGAAATTCTCAGCCTCGATTACTGGCGCGAACACCTCACCGGCCTGCTCTACGGCCTCACCGCCGTGGTCCTGTTCGTAATCTTCACAATCGGAACCTTTCCCTATGACCAGGCGCTAAGCGGCGCGCTTCTGCCGATGGGTCTGAAGGTTTCCTACGGCTCGGAGCATCCGGCATTTCCGATCGGCGCGGTGCTCGAAGATGTGACCGTGGTAAACCTTGATCGGCCCTCGCCCCCGCTGATGCAAAGCGAGGCGCTCAAACTCACTCCCGGCCTTCAGACCCTCATTGGCCGTCCCGCCATTGCTATTCGCGCGGACATGTACGGCGGCCGGGTGTGGATCAAAATCCGCCGCCATGGCGACCTGACAGGACTCAATCTCGGCCTGTCCAACGTGAATCTTTCGCGCTATCCGACCGCGTCGCTGCTGGGCATGCCGCTTACCGGAACAATTTCCGGCCAGGCTGAATTTGAAGACGGCGGCCCGTCAGCTCAAAAGGGGGATTTCGCGCTCGACGGCCGCAGTATCGAATTCACTCTCATACGGGGATTTCCCTCGTTTCATTTCACCATATTGAAGGCCAACTGCACGATCGAGGGGCGCACTCTGCGCGTCAACGCGCTTGAGGGCAGTGGTCCCGACATGGCGGTAAATGGCAGCGGCGTCATCCACCTCGCGCCAACGATGGCCCAGACGATGATCGAGATGACCCTGCGCATCTCGCCAACCATCGCCGGCCGCGCGCGACTGGGCCTGCTGTTCAACTTCCTGCCCCATCCCCCGGACAACCGCCCATACATTTTCCACGGTCCCCTGCTGATGCCCCAGGTCAGTTGATTTCCTTTGACCACGACGCCATCAGGGTATTCGACGGCCGGCTCGGATCCATCAGCTTCTTCGCCGTCTCCACACCCGCAACCGGCAGTCCCCTGGGGTCGAGCAATCCCAACTGCACCAGCGCGGTCGCCTGCTCCCAATAAATGTGTTCATGCGCGACCTTGTTGCCGCGGAAATGCACTACGGCGATATGCGGCACCTCGATATATCTGCCGGTCGGTGGAACTCCCGGCAGCATGAAATCGATTTCAGTATCGTGCGTGCAGCAGAATAAAAACTCATCGACGAGAGTATTGGCGCCGATAGTACGCGAAATCGGAACGATCCTGGTATCTTTCGGAAGCCTGGGAATGAAGTGGTTTTTGTAAAACCGGTACAACTCCCGATACCCATACCCGCCGGTCATCACCGGAACATGATTCACATACGGCTCGGCCACCATCGTCCGCATCGTCTCATCGGCGCTGCGCGTGGCGAACTCACACTCGACGTGCTTTTCCCATAAAGCCTCCAGGTCATACCGAGGTCCGATTGCGCGATGGAGCAGGCCGATAGTCCGCGAATGAGCCAGGGTAGCGGCGGCTTTGTCAAAACTGCCGCGTTCGGAATTGTTGAAACCGTGGTCCGCGCCCACATAGACATAGACCTCGGCATCTGCGCGGCCGGCAAATGCTCCGCGCACCGCTTCCCAAACCGCCGGCGGCGTGTAACCGTCAGCCGCGCCGAAATGAAAAGCGATCGGACAATGAACGCAGTGGGCCTCATCCAGATGCTTTTCCAGTTCGGCTGCGTAATAGCTCACCGCTGCGTCGATCTTGAGCCGCGCGGCTGCAAGGTAGGCCAGACGTCCGCCCAAATCGAATCCCAACACGGCAACCTTGCCGTTGCATTCCGGCCTCGAGCGCAAGGCCCGAATCGCATCATTGATATCGTTGACGCCCTGATCGATCCCGAACCGCTCGTGGAATGAAAACGCCCTCTCGAGATCCACTCCCTCGTATCCAAGCTCGACGCCCGCCGATAGCCGCCAGAACAGGTCGGGCGCGATGACCACGTAACCTTCTTCGGCATAAAGATCCGCGATCTCGCGCATGTGGCGATTAAGGCCGAAGATTTCCTGCGCGAGAATCAGCCCGGGGCCTGACCCACCCTCCGGCAGCGCCAGGTATCCGTCGAACACTCCGCCGTCAGCCGCGTTGATTTTTACCGTGGTTCCCGCCATGCAAAAGTTCTCCCCTTCCCATTGGATTGCGCTTGAGCTTGCGCCCATCGAGCCGCCGGACGCAACGCCGATCTTTGAAAATCGGCACCGGGCGGGCTATTAATAGCCAGGCGTTTTCAAGCAATCGTCTCTGAGGAGGATAAACGATGCGCGCGATTTCACACGTTGCGATCGGGGTCAGCGACATGAACCGATCCCTGCCCTTCTATCGGGACCTGCTCGGGCTCAAGGTTTCACTCGATACCGAAGAGACGATCAAGTTCAGCTCGAAATCCGGCGAGCCTGCCGAAGTCAAACGCCGCGCGGTCTACATGCGATGGGAAGACGGTCCCGACGCCACCTTCATCGTGCTGTCACAAAACCATCCCAAACCCACCGGTGAGCCGTTGAAACTTAACCAGGTCGGAATCCATCACTTCTCGTTCTGGGTGGACGATCTGCGCAAAAGAGTCGAGAAGCTGAAGGCGGCGGGCGTTACCTTTGTCGTCGAGCCCAACGAATCAGCGGGAGAAGCCTACGGCGAGCCGCACGAAAAACGCATCCTCACCACCATCTTCAAAGATCCCGACGGCACCATGATCCAATTCGACCAGCGGCTGAATTAAACATGCAGTTGGCTTAGCGCCGCTTCGACACCGTGACGCTCACGGAATCAGCAGCAGTTTGCCCACCGAGCGGCGCGACTGGATTAGCCGATGGGCCGCCGCGGCTTGCGCCAGGGGAAAGCTGGCGCCGATCGGAACCGTCAACCTGCCTTCGCGGGCCAACTGGAACACCGCGTTCACCGCGCGCTGGTGGATGTCGTGGAAGGCGTAAATCATCGTCACCGCGAATCCACTGACCTTGATCGATTTGCCCAGCAGTTCCGTCGGACTCAAGCGCTCGGGCAGACCGCCGGCCCGGCCGAACAATACCAGATGGCCCAATGGCGCCAGGCAGCGCAGACCCTTGAGGAAGGTCGGCTTGCCCACCGCGTCCAGGATCAGATCGACGCCGCGTCCCTGCGTAATCCGCATCGCCTCCTGGGCGAAGTCGTGGGTTTCATAATTGATTACGTGCTCGGCGCCGAAGCGCCGCACCACTTCGATCTTGTCGTCACTCGAAACCGTGCCGATCACCTGGGCGCCCGCGGCCCTGGCAATCTGCACCGCGGCAATCCCGACGCCGCCGGCCGCCGAATGGACCATCACCACGTTTCCTGGCCTGGTGTCGTTGCAGGTATGCAGCATATGCCAGGCAGTCAGGACCGCTACCGGGAACGCCGCCGCCTGCTCGAAGCTCATGTCGTCGGGCAGCACCATCACGCGCGACGCCCGAATGCGCGTAAATTCCGCATACGATCCCATCCCGATATACGCCACGCGCATCCCCGGCTTGAGGTCGTGGACGTCGGGAGCGACTTCCTCGATCACGCCAGCCGCTTCCATTCCGGGGATATCGGGAAACACGGGCTTGACCAGATAGGTGCCGCGGATAAAGAACGTATCGCCGTAATTGACTGCGATCACATGATTGCGCACCAGCACGGTTGCGGGCCGCAGCTCAGGCCTGGGGAACTCCCGGTATTCCATCACCTCGGGTCCGCCGAGCCGCTCGAAGACGATGGCTTTCATCCGTCCATACCTCCCCAAGTCGAACCGCCCGCCGTCACTTCTCCACGAAATGCCGCAGCAGCACGGGTTTGCGTCTTCCTTCCGAAGACCGCATCACCAGCAGATACCCGCGCAGGTAACCCTTATGCGTGTCCCACAGTTTCTCCGGCACGATAATATAACCGGGCGGCGCTTTGGCCAGATCGGGCGGGAGAAACGGCGCATCCCGATCCAGATAAAACAGCAGTGGAGCGAAATCCTCGTCCACGAACCCGGCAGCGTACAGTGGCTGCGAGGGCCCCACGATATTGCGGATTGCGGCGGCCGTCGCGCGATAACTGTAGCGCGCGCATTCGCGCCTCTCCTGATGGGGAATGTAGAACAGATTGAAAATCGCGACTGCGGCGCAAACAGCCGCGAAGCCACCCTCAATCAGCCGGCTCCCGTAAAGCGCGCCGATTCGCCTGATCCACCACGCCAGGATCACCGCCGCCGAGGGCCACAGCGGCAGCAGGTACCATCGGCTCTTGTACGCGGCGATACTGAAGAAGGCCACTGTAACCAGCCAAAATATCGCCAGCAGTTCGATCGCATCCTGGCCGCGGACGCTTGCTTGCGGTTGTTGCGGCCCGCGCTTGAGCAACGCCGCGGCGACTGCGATTGGTATCAGCAAGCTCACGGGGAGCGAACTGAACAGCAGCGGACCCAGGTAAAACCATGGCGGCGCGCTGCCCAACGCGCCAAAAAAGCGGCCGAAATTCTCGCTGCCCAGTTGGCGGCTGAGCAGCGCGTGGCGCGCGTCGATGTATCCGGCGGCGTACCAGCTTGCGCCGATTATAACGGCCAGCACTGCCGCAGCCGCCGGAATCCGGCGCAGCACGTCGCCCAGCCTGCCCTCGGCGACCAGGAAGATCGCAATCGCCAACCCCGGCAGCAGCATCCCGACCGGGCCTTTCGCCAGCACCGCCAGACCGGATGCTGCCGCCGCAACATAAATCATAGTGTTGGGACGGCGCGCTTGCGCAGCTGACTTCAAACCATCCAACCACCACCAGAAGGCGAACAGCGCCAAAGTCTCGAAAAACGTCAGCGCCATATCGACGCGGCCCATCCGCCCCAGCCGGATGTATTGATGGGCCGACAACAGGATCAGCCCTGCCACAATGGCTCCCTCGCCGCCGATCACTCCGTACGCGAAAACCATCGTCAATCCGACGCCGGCGACAGTGTAAAGGGCGGCTGGCAGGCGGAAATTAAACGCAGTGACTTTACGCACGCCGGCCAGATGGTCCAGCGCAGTCGCGGTCCAATGGTATAGCGGCGGCTTGTACATCGGCGAGCCGCCATTGACCGCCGGGAACAGCACCTTACCGTGCTCAACCATCTGCTGGATGAAAACCGCCTCGACCGCCTCATTACCCTTGCAGATTCCGCATGAGCCGAGACGGTAAAACGTCAACGCCACGGCGCCCGCCAGGATCATCACAAAACCAATCCAGAGCCGCCGTTGATGAAACGCCTCCGGCAAAGCCTTGGCCGGCGCGGACTCGATATTGTCTGGCTGTGCTGACACCACCGCAACTGCAGCGGCTCACCCTGCTTTGGGCAACACCGCGAGGACAGATTACATCGATTGTCGGGGCTCAACCAATTGCCATCCGCGCCCGTTGGCCTGCGGTCAACGGCCTTTAATAAGAGGCTTGTTTCTCCATAAGCGCCTGCGGACCCTCGCGCGCATCTTCGGATTGCTCGACGCACCTCGCCGGACAATCACCGATTTACAGCTCATCGGTGCGTTGGCTATTTTTTGACGACGAAAGGAGCCCACATGAAACGCTCGTTGGCGTCCGCAGGTGGCGCCGTGTTGGTCTTTGTCCTGGTCTCGATAGCGTGGCCGCAGAGCTTTGGCCGGTCGGCCGACATTCGGCGCCCGTTTGACCGGGTTCGCGCGTCTATGTTGAATTACTTCTCACCCGCCGGCATGCATGATTTTCAAATCGTGTCGCAAAGCTCGACGAAGTCCAGGGCCGAGATCGTGGCCCGACGCACCGTGCGGGACAAGCTGGAATGGCCGGAATTGGCCTACTGCAAGTTGCCCGGAATGCAGATGATGTACACACTGCAGCAGGGCAACGTCACGGTCCGCGTCAAAATGGATCGGGAAAGCGCCAATCGCACCTATGTCAGCGTGATTCCGCAATTCGAGGGCGTCTACCAATTCGCCGGCAACCAAACGACCCTTAAATGCACCTCCCAAGGCGCGCTGGAAAAGGACATCCTGAGCGCCGCCGGCGCCAGCGCGGCCGATCTGAATTAAATCGACATCGTTTGGTTGCGGGCTTTTGCGAAATTCAGCTCGTTCTTATCCAAACGCGCGCGGAGGAGTGGACGCTGCTCTTGATCCGCGCAATGCCGAAGCCTGCTATTCGCGTGCTTGTCAGATTGCAATTTTGTATACTTTGTGTGATCGCAACGTTAATGGAAAGGGCGCTGGTTCTCGATAAACGGGCCGGGACTCTGGCAATTCAGGCTTGCCGTGCGCTGGCCCGCCGAGGATATCGCGTTGATATCTTCGGTATGGACGGATCCATCGCTTTCAACTCGAAGTATTGCTCGCGCAGCCTGGCACTGCCCTTCTGGGAGCCGCAACGCGTCGCAGATTGCCTCAAACAGATATTTGCGGCTACCCGCTACGACGCCATCTATTTATGTAACGAGGAAATCCTCGCGATTATCCCGCTGTTGGAGTCGGTCCCCGCAGCTCTCCCCATACCTGAAGCTCCGGCAATCCGGACGCTGCTCAGCAAGCATGAAACTCTGGATCGGGTACGCCAGCACGGTGTCCCTGCCCCGTTCACTGTCGTCCCTAAAGACGAAAAGGAAGCGCAAGAGGCTGCCCGCGAGATGAAGCTGCCGTTCCTGATCAAAGGTGAGCGCGGCGATAACGGCAAGAATCTGCGGATGGTACGCAACCTCAGGAGTCTTGCACCCCTTTACCGGGAGATTGCGCGGATCGAGGAGCCTTACGGCGGCAGGCCGGCACTCCAGCAGATTGTCAAAGGCCAGGCCTACTCAGTGGGTGGTCTCTTCCACCAGGGACGCCCGCTTAGACTGTGCGCCCATCGAAAGCTCCTCACCTATCCGCGCGACGGCGGCGTGACCGTCAAGGGCGTAACCGAAAGGCCCGATCAGCTGCTGGAAGAAACCGGCAAGGCTTTCGCTGCTTTTCAATACACCGGGCTGGGACATGCCGAGTTCATCCGGGATCAGAACGATGGTGATTTCAAATTTATCGAGATCAATCCCAGGGTGTGGGGCAGTATCGGGATTGCCGAGCACGCCGGCGTTGACCTCTATGGCGCCTACCATGAACTCGTCGCGGGACGGCCGGTCGCGCAAAACCTCGATTACCGCGAAGGTATTGTCTACCATCGCTTCTCCGCGGAAATGCAGCTAATCGCCGAAAGTCCCGCGCGCCTGCCCGGATTCCTCAAGGATGCGATAAACCCGCGCGTCACTTCCGACTTTTGCTGGTCCGATCTCGGCCCCTACGTAGCCGCGATACGTTCGCGCTACTCCCACAGGAAGCCCGGAGCTTCATCGCTTCAGGTGATCGAATTGGATCGGGCTGCGCGCCAGTGACGTTGTCTTTGCTTCCCTCTCCCGCGGTCACGATCACCTCCGCGCCCGACCTGCATCCTCATTGATGACGCCTATTCATCCGGATGTTGCGGTAAATAGCGAAGCAACTGTGTTTGGATCGAGTCGCAGCCGGCTTACCGGCCCAAGCCGGCGCGCTCGCGAGCCGCGATCGCAAATGGCAGCCTTCGAAGTAAAATCACCCAAGCCGCGATGCCAGCTGGGATTTGACTCACGGGTTAGAGATCATCATCATCGCCGCCGCCAAAGTCACTGTCACCCTCGTCCCCCAGATCGCCGCCGCGCTCCAGTTCTTCGACCGCCTGATCGAACTCGGGACCGCCGAATTCGTCGCCCATCTCCTTGCCCATCTTCCTCATCAAACGGGCTACGCTCCTGGGATCGTTTTCGTCAAGGTCGCCGAAATTGGACGGATCGCCAAGGGCGTCAAGCCGGGCCTCTTCACTGCGCGGCATCGCAAAACGCGACATCAAACGCCGCAGCTTGCGGCCCCCGCAATGGCGGCACACCTCATCCACCTTCTCGCTGACCCGCAGCGTCAGGATACTGCTGCGTTTACCGCAATTTCCGCATTCGTACTCATAGATCGGCATACGCCTGACTCCTTCCTGAGAAAACCCAATCCCTGCACTCACCCATCAGACGGGGAAACCCGGCGCAGACTCTCCGCGAGCCACTAAAAGTGTTCCCCAGCCAACAAACATAAGCAAGTTCCCGGTTTTGTGCTGCTCGCCGGGCGCCGGACCGAGAAACAACGCGCCTTCGTCCCTCGCCGGTCAGTGGATCGGAAAGGCGCACCCGTTGCCGGAACTATAATCGGCCAGGCCTTGCGTCCGCGCGCGTTCGCCAATGCCTTCGACGCCGCGATAAGGCCGGCAATCCCCAATTGGATTGGACAAGCAGGCTTGGCATACTCAATAGTCGTGAGTTCGCGCCTTTTTCCGTTAATAGCGGAGCCGCTTGCGCGTATCGGGAACCCGTCGCCGTGAGTGAACTGCGCTCGATGTGGAGCAACACCCGCATGGTGGTGCTCAGCGCGATTTGTGCCGCACTGTATGCCGCCGTGCTGGTGCCGTTCAAAGTGGTGCCCCTGATTCCCGGCGTAACGGAAATGCGCCCAGCCAACGCAATTCCCGTGGTCTGCTCATTCATGTTCGGCCCGGCCGCCGCCTGGGGCGCCGGTATCGGCAACATGATTGGCGATTTCTTCGGCGGCGTCGGACCCGCCGACATCTTCGGCTTCTTCGCCAATGTCGTTTACGGTTACGTGCCCTACAAGGTGTGGCAGGTGATGGCGCCGGGTGAACCGCCAATCATTCGCTCCCCCCTTACGGCGGCGAAATTCGTTATCGCCTGCCTGCTGGCGAGCACGTTTTGCGCGGACATCGTCGGATGGGGCGAGAACCTCCTTGCTCTGCGGCCGTTCCTGATGTTGGGCAATGCGATCGTTTTCAACAATATGCTCGCCGCGATCTTGCTGGGTCCTTTTCTGCTCGCCGCGATTTACCCGCGCGTCAAAGCAGGCCACCTGTTGTACGAGGACTTGATGCCCGAACATCAGGTGCTGCCGTCAAAAACGGCATGGCTGGGAATGCTGCTCCTTACCGCCGGCGTGCTGGGTGCATGGCTGACCGGCAACCTGATCTCGACCGGCTACTGGAGGCCGCATACGCTGCCCGCCAGCATGACGCAGCCGCCCTACGATCGCGCCATTGCTATCGTCGTGACTCCATTGGTCGGGTTGGCCACCCTCGGATTGGCCTTGATGTAAAAAGTCGCCGACGTGAACGCCACCAACGTCAAAACCGCATTGCCAAGCGAAGGCGCAAAGGATTTGGCCGCCCTTGCCGAACCTGCCGATGCGGTCGCCCTGGAAGACGTCAGCTTCACCTATCGATCGGCCGGGCGTCCCGCCCTCGCCGAGGTGTGCTTTACCCAGCGCGCGGGCGAGATGATCGGCATTATGGGCGCATCGGGCGCGGGCAAATCCAGCCTCGTCAAATGCCTCAACGCGATCATCCCCGGTTTCGAACACGGCCACTTCCGCGGGGTCGTGCAAATCCATGGCCGCGCGGTCAAAGACGTCACGGTTGGCCAGATGGCGCCGATAGTCGGAATGGTTTTCCAGGACTTCGAGGCGCAGCTCTTTTCCACCAATGTTGCCCATGAAGTCGCCTTTGCAATGGAACAAATCGGGCTGCCGCCAGACGAAATCCGCAGGCGCCTGGAACCTGCGCTGGCCGCAGTCGGCCTGGCCGGTTTCGCGGATCGCGATCCGACCTCGCTGTCGGGCGGCGAAAAGCAGCGCCTGGCAATCGCCTCGGTGCTTGCTTTGCGCCCCTCCGTGATCGCGCTGGACGAGCCGACCACCGATCTCGATCCCGAGGGCCGCGCCGAGGTTTTCGCCCTGATCCGCAAGCTTCGCGAAACCGGAATCAGCCTGATTGTCGTCGAGCACGAAACCGAGGAGATGCGCGAATGCGACCGCATCGTGGTGCTGCGCGACGCCCAAATCATTATCGATCAGCCGCCGGATCGAGTGCTGTCGGATGCGGCCCTGCTGGCTGGCTGTGGTATTCGCCCACCAGGGCTCAATCAGGCTCTGTGGGCGCTGGGGATTGACGCGCACGCCCGCAGCGTCGACGAAGCCGAAGCCCTGATTCGCCGCTCATTCCCCTCGCTCCCGCCCCTCGAATGGGCCGCGGATCAATCCAGTTCGGCCCCGGAGTGCATCAGCTCAGATGGCGGCAGCGCGCCGGCGCTGGTCGAGGTCGAGAATATTACGCATGTATATGGCGGAACAGTACGCGCCCTGGATCAGGTCAGCCTGACCATAAATGAGGGTGACTTCGTCGCGATCATCGGCCAGAACGGGTCGGGCAAGACCACCCTCGCCAAGCATATCGCCGGCCTGCTCAAACCCGCTTCCGGACGTGTCAAGCTTGCAGGCCGCGACCGCGCCTCGATGCGTCCGGTCGAGGCGGCCTCGCTGGTCGGATACGTGTTCCAAAATCCCGACCATCAGATTTTCGCCGGCACCGTCGGCGAGGAAGTGGCATTCGGCCCGCGCAATTTCGGCCTGCCCGCCAGCGAGATCGAGCGCCGCTGCGAACGGGTGCTCAAGGCGGTGGGGCTCGAGTCGATGCGCGACAGGGACCCGTTCCTGCTCGGACGCGGCGAGCGCCAGCGCCTGGCCGTCGCCAGTATCCTCGTCCTGGAACCGCGGCTGCTGATCCTCGATGAGCCCACCACCGGGCTGGATTATCCGCAGCAGCGCCGCATGATGGAATTGATCGGCGAACTCAACCGCACCGGCACGGCGATCGTGATTATCACTCATACGCCATGGCTGGTGGCCGAATATGCCCGCCGCGCAATCCTGATGCGCAAGGGCCGCAAGTTGTTCGACGGTGCCGTGCGCGACCTCTTCAGCCGCGAGGATTTGCTCGCCAGCGCCGCCTTCAGAGTCCCCGAGGTCACGCAACTGGCGCGCCGTTTCGGCGTCAGCGCTTTGACCGCCGCTGAACTGGCAGCCGCGCTGCGCGGGAGCCGTTGATGCCGATTTATCTGTACCTGGATCGCCGCACCTTTATCCATCGGCTCCATCCGACGGTGAAAATCCTCGCCGTCGTCGCAATTTTCTGGTCGGTGTACTGGGTGGACAATCCGCTCTGGCTGCTGCCGTTGGGCGTCCTCTTGATGGCCGGGGCGCAGCTCACCCGCGCATGGCCTAATTTTTACAGTCTGCGATGGCTCTTCGTGCTGCTGGTCTTCGCCACCACGCTGACTTGGACTATTTTCTACCGCCAGGGCAAACCGCTGCTTCACCTGGGGCCCCTGTTCGTGAGCCGCGCCTCGTTGGAGTACGGATTGGGCCGGGGAATCAAACTGGCGGAACTGCTGGCCACCTCGGTGTTGTTCCTCTCCACCACCAAGGTCGAAGAGTTCGCCTTTGGCCTTGGGGAGCTCGGAGTTCCCTACCGCGTCGGCTTCGCGATCACGCTGGCATTCCGTCTGGTCCCGCTCTTTATCGATTCAGCCCTCACCGTGGTCCAGGCTCAGTCGCTGCGCGGATATGATTTCGATAGCGGCAGCCTGATTACCAGGGTCAGGCGTTACGTGCCGGTCACGGTGCCGGTCTTCATGGGCGCCCTGCGCAAGGCCAACAACATGGCGATGGCGCTGGAGGCGCGCGGGTTCGGCTATGGCACGCGTCCGACCAGCCACGTCCATTACGAAATCCGCCCACTCGATATTCTGACGCTAATCGGCGTAATCCTGCTGGGCGCCGCCTATTTCCTGATCTATTACACCGGCCACGGCGCGATAGCGCCGGGCTAGTCTCCTGAGCCTCGCGCAAATCATCCGCGCATTCCACACCCCTTCTCCAGGCAACCAATCGCTCATCGGCTTGTAGCGGTCGAGCCCGCTCCGCGCTGGCGGCCGCGGACCCCGGCGGTGCTCCGCCGCGCTATTTCGCGGTACCAACGAGCGGCGTTCCAGGCATCATGAGGTTTTCTCAAAATCAGGACGGATTTTGACGTCGTTCTTCTCAGAAGTGAAAACGGGCTGCATATTTGCGATTTCGATACCGGCATCCAAACCATAAATTCGGAAGGCTTTTTATTCTGAACTTCAGCAGGGTGCGGAAAAAGTCGAGATGCGCGTTTATCTATAGATGCTGCGTTCCGCACCCTCGATAAAAGATGGCTGCTTTCCGTTACTTGTCTCCCCCTGGGACAGACCAGAGTGAGGTGAGCAGTCCGCAGAAAATCTTTTTGCGGCAACCTGCTGGAAGTTTGGTTGAACTCGTCGGCAATTGACTAATTGCAAAATAACGTTCGGCAGGTTTAATCGCAGCTTTTGAGGTATTTAGAGGGGTATTCAGATTCAAGAGTCGGCACGCCACGTGCTCAAGAATTTGCAGCGCCAGGAGCGGGCGACGTCTGTTCGCTGCCCGCAGGGAGCACTGCCAGATGCGAGGAGAAGTTGTCAGTTTGCCACGACGGCGGCGCGAAACCAGATCCGAATGGTTGTCCTCTCCTCGTGGAGAGAACGCGTGGGGGAGGCGGCGGCGCTCTGCCGTTGTCCTAACACTCAAGCCCACAGCACTGAAACACCGCGTCTCTTTCGCCTCGCTCACGCAGACAGCGGCTCGTGTCGCATTATCTGTGTTGGTAGCCGCATTATTGTTTTGGATGACTTTTACGATCGCCGGGAACCTGGCTGAGAGGTGGCGTGTCGATATTCCCCAACTCGTCCAACTGTGGTGAATTGCGTCGCTTTGCCGTGCACAGAGCCATAGAAACCAACCTCTGAGAAGAAGAGCAACCGAATCGAAGAAGAGATTTGCATGACCTTAAGGAGACAGCCATGAACCGCATGAGAATTCTGGGCAAATCCGGCGACACTGAATTCAGGTGGGATCCGACAACCGGTCAGGGCCTGAGGGCGGCCAAGCTTGTGTTCGATGAAAAGACCCGCAGCTCACGCTACCTGGCGTTCATCGAAGGTCCGAGCGGGGACGGTGTCAGGATGATCCGACAGTTCGACCCGGACGCCGAATCTATCATTCTGACGCCGCGGCTGATCGGAGGTTGAATCTGGAACTTGCACACAGCCGCGCGCTTGATCTCTCGGTGCGCGCCCCTCGCACCTACCTGGTTGTGGGAGTCGCGGTCCAAACCGACCGGTACAACTAACCTGTGCAAATCCACAGATAACCCATGGGGACAGGGCGGAGTGTTCCACAGCGCGGAGAAGCGCTTATTCGGCGAGAATGGCCCACCACCCTGACGGCTGCGTGGGCGCAGCTCGGCACGCGCGCGAGCGCGTGCCGAGAGAGGCACCCGTCAACCGATCAGATCGGCGAGCAAACCTGAACTGGCGGCGCTGTCCAAAAGCAGGTAGGTCCCCAGCGCCAGGAAGGCCGCAGCGGCCAGGATGGTGGGCTGCAAATGGGCAAGGCCGAGGATGCCGAGCGTAATCAGGGCAATGCCGACCAGGATTGAGGCCGTGTTGTCCGATCCCCCCACCAACGCCGTCCGTTCGGAATCGGCCATTCCGAGCGCTCTGATCTGAGCCTTGGCGGCAAAGTCCAAAAGAACCGCCGCACCGAAGACAACCAACGCGATCGGGATCAAAGTGTCGGTCGCAATCCCCAGAATTGCCAGGATTCCCAGCACCACGCCTGCAGCCCCACCCAGAGCCCCGGCATTCAGCCCGCCCGATGACTGTCGAACCGGCTCCTCACGTGCCTGTAGGCGGAGCATTCTGGCATATCTGACGCTTAAACTTGCGCCCTCCGTCATTAATGCGACGCCGCCTACGATCACGGCGATCGAGTCCAAAACAGCGGGATCGAGGGCAGCCAGAGCCAAAATCCCCAAGACAATCAAGGCGACCCCCGCGCCCGACTGCTCGCTCATAATACCCGGGCCAGCTTCGAGAAACCCTCGTTTGGCGGTTTCTGTCATTGCCATGATTTTTTAACCTCCTATTTCAGCTACTGCTATAAATTGTTTGGCCTTGTCACGTGCTAAACCTTCGCCACACCAAAAGCGCGCTTCCGATAACCACCGATGCGACCAGCGCCGCACCCCATCGATTCCATCCCAGGGGCCAGGACCTTCCTTTTGTTACTGAGGCCCGGTCCTTCTCGTCGTTTCCAGCGTTCCTTATCTCCGCGTCACTCGCCATTGTTGTAAACCTCCGTGCTGATTGTCGAAGACCGCTACTGATGAAGTAGTTGAGCATCGAACGTGCCAGCCTGCTGCACGAAGACATGCCCCAGTCCGCTCAGCGAGGACACGAGGGCTTTAAGCTCTAAAAAAAACCGCTGTTCATCGAAAAGGTGCGCGGCATCGCGGGCCTGTATCTCAACCCGCCAGACAGGGCGCTGGTCTTGTGCGTGGTTTAAGTCAGCCAGGTCTGACGTGCTTTGCAACCGGACCGGGTGAAATCGTCTTCGCGGCGCGCGCGACAAGCCCCGAGTCGGCTCCCGCTCCGTTCAGCGTGGGCTATGGACTTACACCGCCATAAGTTTTACAAGCATCCAATATGTTATTTGTTATAATCGGTCACGATGGACCTGACGGCGCGCGGCTGCGGCCGCAGGTCCGGCAGGCTCACCTTGACAATCTTCGCCCTTTGGTCGAGCAGGGAAAGGTAGCGCTGGCCGGACCGTTTACCGACGGCAGCGGCAGTCTGATCGTGATTGATGTGGAAGACGAAGCGCGGGCGTTGGAGTTTGCGCGAAACGACCCTTATGCCACGCGCGGCGTTTTCGAAAAAGTTGAAGTAAAACCATTCCGCAAGGTTTTTCCCGAATAAATGGAAGTGAAAACAAGGCATGAGCGGCCCCTTTTCCAGTCTTAAAGTTGTCGAGGTCGGCGAGCTGACCTCGGCCCCGTATGCCGCCAAGTTGCTCGCTGATCTCGGCGCCGACGTGATCAAGGTCGAGCCGCCGGGCCGCGGCGACCGCGCCCGCCACCGCGGCCCCTATCCCAAAAACGAGCCGAATCCCGAAAAGAGCGGCCTTTTCCTTTATCTCAACACCAACAAACTCGGCGTAACTCTCGACATCTTCCGGCCCGAGGGGATGGCGCTGCTCGAACGGCTGGTTGCCGATGCCGACGTGCTGATTCACAACCTCGCGCCGCCCGAGATGGATCGCGCCGGCTTTAACTGGGAACGCTTCCGCCAGATCAACCCGCGCCTGGTGATGACCTCGATTACTCCATATGGCCTGAGCGGCCCTTACCGCAACCGCGAGGCCGAGGAACTCACTATCTGGTCGCAGGGCGGACTCACTTACCTCAACGGCGCCGGACCCGACACGCGCGAGATTCCCCCGCTCAAGGTATTCGGTCAGCAGTCGGGCTACCAGGGCGGAATCCATGGCGCGGTCGCCACCACCGGCGCGCTGATGGCCCAGTTGCGCGACGGTGAAGGCCAGCATATTGACGTTTCAGTTTACGAGGTCTGCGCCTCGATGCTGGAGCTGACGTACGTGTACTGGCCCTACGCTCAACGGGTTGCCTCACGGCTGGGGGCCAAGCCGGTCCAGCCGTTGGAAGCGCTGGAATGCAAGGACGGCATCATCTTTCTGTGCGCAATCGAAGACCATCAGTGGAAGGCCTTCGTCGAGCTGATGGGCAATCCGGCATGGACCGAGGAGGAGCTGTTTCGCGGACGGGGACGGCGCACCGCCAACTGGGACGCGGCCCGGCTGTTCGTGCAGGAATGGCTCAACGAGCAAACGGTTCAGGACCTCTACCACAAGGCTCAGGCCGCGCGCATCCCGTTCGCGCCGGTTTCCACGATGGGCGATCTGTTGAGCTCGGATCATCTCAAGGCGCGCGGCTTTTTCGTTGAAATTCGCCATCCTGTGGCCGGCACCTTGAAGTATCCCGGCCCGCTTTTTCAAATGAGCCGGACCCCGTGGGAGATCCGCCGCCCGGCCCCGACCCTGGGTCAGCACAACCACGAGGTTTTTGTCGAGCGCCTCAAGTTGCCGCAGGGCGAATTGGCGCAACTCCAAGAGAAAGGCGTGATTTGAAATGGCTGCAGCTCCGCTCGATGGTATCCGTGTCGCGGACTTCACCTGGGTGTGGGCCGGACCATACTGCACCTTGCAGCTTGGCTATATGGGCGCCGAGGTGATCCGGGTCGAAACCCGCACCCGCCTGTGCGTTACCCGGCATATGACCCCGATGGCCGACGGCAAGCCCGGACCAAACCGCTCCGGATATTTCAACCAGTACAACCAGAACAAGAAATCGGTCTCGATCAACCTCCATTCACCCGAAGGGCGCGCCGTAGCCAAACGCCTGGCGCTCGCCAGCGACGTGGTCGCCAACAACTTCGCCGCCGGCGTCATGGATCGGCTCGGACTCGGCTATGAGGAACTGCGCAAGGACAAACCTGACATCATCATGATCACGATGTCCGGTTTCGGCGAGACCGGGCCGCTGCGCGAGTACGTCGCCTACGGACCTTCGCAGGTGCCGCTTTCGGGACTGTCGGCCTTGACCGGCTACAGAGGCGGGCCGCCGCTGCATGCCGGCTTCAGCTACGGCGACCCCAACGGCGGAATCCATGGCGCCTTCGCCGTGCTCGCCGCGCTCTACCATCGCGCCAGGACCGGCGAGGGGCAGTACATCGACCTCAGCCAGTGGGAAGCATCAGTCGCGATGGTCGCGGAGGGAATTCTCGAATATCAGATGACCGGGCGCGAACCCGAGCGCAACGGCAACCGGGACCATTGGATGGCGCCGCACGGACTGTTCCGCTGCAAGGACATGGCCGAGAAGGTCGCTGGACGCTCGATCGACATGTGGGTGTCGATCGCAGTTCCCGACGACGAACACTGGCGCAGGCTGGCCGCAGCCATCGGCCGCCCGGAATTGGGCACGGACCCGCGCTTCGCGACCCTTGCGGCCCGCAAGCATAACGAGGATGAACTCGAGGCACTCATCACCCAGTGGACCTCGCAGCGTTACGCGCGCGAGGCCGAAGAGGCATTGCAGAAAGCCGGTGTTGCCGCGGCCATCGCCTCGACCAACAAGGACCTCTTCGAGGATCCTCATCTCCAGGAACGCAACTTTTTTGTCGAACTCGACCATCCCGAGGTCGGCGTCCGCCGGCATACCGGGCCGCCGTGGCGGATGACGCGCACGCCCAGCGGGGTCAAACGGCCCGCGCCCCTGCTCGGCCAGGACACCGACGAGGTGCTGGCGCGGGTTTTGGGCTACAGCCCCGAAGAAATAGCCAAACTGCATGAAGTCGGCGCGCTGAAGTAACCATCGCTTTCGTGTCGGCCGCGATGGTTCTAGAATTGGAAGCGTGAAGATCCCACGCGAGGTGTTCGTCGGCCGCCGCAAGCGCTTCATGGCCGCAATCGAGGACGGAGTGGCGGTCCTCCCCAGCGCCCCGGTTTCGGTGCGCTCCAACGACGTCGAATACATCTACCGTCAGGACAACGACTTCTATTACCTGACCGGCTTTGCCGAGCCTGAATCGGTGGCGGTCTTCGCGCCCGGCAACCCCGACGGCGAGTTCATACTTTTTGTACGCCCGCGCGACCGCGAGCGCGAGATCTGGACGGGCAGGCGCGCCGGCGTGGAGGGCGCGGTCGCCGATTTCGGCGCGGACCGCGCCTACCAAATCGACGAACTCGATCGCGTGCTGCCGGAAATCCTGGCCCGTGTCGAGAAGATCTATTACCCGCTGGGCAACAACGAGCCCATGAATCAGCGGATGGTCGGATGGCTGCGGCAGTGCCAGGCGATGCGTCCGCGCAGCGGCGCCGGCGCCAACTCCCTGCTCGATCCGCGCGAAATTCTGCACGAGATGCGCCTGTTCAAGGAACCCGAAGAGCTGGAGGTGATGCGCCGCGCAATCGCGATCTCCAACCTCGCTCATCAGCGGGCGATGCGCGAGGCGCGCGGCGGCAAAGGCGAATGGACGGTGGAGGCGGCGATTGAATACACGTTTCGCTCCGAAGGCGCCGCCGGTCCGTCGTATCCTTCGATCGTGGCCAGCGGCCCAAACGCCACCATCCTGCACTACATCCACAATGACCGCGAGATGCGCCGCGGTGAATTACTGCTGATCGACGCGGGCTGCGAATACGATTTTTACGCCTCCGACATCACTCGCACGTTCCCCATCGGCGCGCGCTTCAGTCCGGTGCAGCGCGACCTTTATCAATTGGTGCTCGATGCGCAGCTCAAGGGAATCGAAATCGTCCGCCCCGGCATCAGTATCGACGACGTGCATGAAGCCGCGCTCAAGGTCCTGGTCGAAGGCATGCGGTCGCTGAAAATGCTCGAAGGCAGCGCCGATGAAATCCTGGCAAAGGGCACCTATCGGCGCTTTTACATGCATCGCACCAGCCACTGGCTGGGGATGGACGTCCACGACGTCGGCAATTACCGCAAGGGCGGCAAACCGCGACTGCTCGAACCCGGGATGGTCCTGACCTGCGAACCCGGTATCTATATCGCGCCTGACGATGAGGAAGCCCCCGAAGAAATGCGCGGCATCGGTATCCGGATCGAGGACGACGTGCTGGTAACACCCGACGGCCACGAGGTGCTCTCCGCCGCTGTCCCCAAACAAATTTCGGAGATAGAAGCGCTGACGACCGCTTGAAGCAGCCGGAAGTATGCGCCTGTTTGCGCAAGCGAACGCGGCCACCACCGCTGCCGCCGACGGACCAGCTCAGCATCGGCACTATCCGGTCAACCAGAAATTTCCGATTACGTCTTAACCGGCGATCTGCGACAGTTTCCAATGTATTATCGACAAAACACCTCTGCTTTTGGGACAAGACGCAAAATGCGCAGGTCGGGCAGCCAAATCCGCGCAAACAGATACGCAACTGAGGGATGCCCTGTACACACGGAAGAAAATGAAGCTGAAGACGATATCCGGGCCTGAATTGGGGCCGGCGAGTTTGGCGACTGGCGCGCTCCGGCTTGCTTTTGGCGTCATCATTTTGGCAGTGTTCTGCCCCCGTTCTGCAGGCGCAGTCCTTGGCCAACCGGCGGCTTCGGTCAGGATGGATCAGGCCAGGATGTCAGGCACGATGACCTCCACGCCGCACGCCAATTACACGCTGGAGCGGATTTCGACCCCGTGGGGCACCGTCGTCAACGAATATGTTTCCGCCGACGGCACCGTATTCGCCATTTCGTGGCGCGGGCCGCGGCCTCCCGACCTGTCCCAGATGCTCGGTTCCTACTTTTCCGATTATCAGACCGCTCTCGCCCAGACCCGTCAGATGCGCCGGCAGCTTCGGGTCGATACCAGGAGCGTCGTTGTGCAAACCGGGGGACATATGCGCGATCTCTGGGGTCGCGCGTTCGTCCCCTCATTGATGCCGTCCGGCGTGTCGACGGAAGAGATACGATGAAACATCGCGTTGCCGCATTCCTGCTGCTCTTATCCCTGGTTTTTTGTGCGGCTTGCGGAGGCGGAGGAGGCGGCGGCGTCAGCGCCCTGGCGGTTTCGACGCCAACTCCGGTGGCAAGCCCGACCCCGGCGCCGGGCAACGTGCAGCCGGCCAGTGTAAATCCAGGTCCTGACGGCAATTACGTCAATGGGCTGTTTACCACGGTCACGGTATGCGTTCCGGGAACCACCACTTGCCAGAACGTGGATAGCGTTTTGGTCGATACCGGCTCCTACGGTCTGCGCATTCTTGGATCCGAATTGAGTTTTTCACTGCCCCCGCAAACTGCCGCGGGTCAGACGGTCGCGGAATGCGCGATGTTTGCGAACGCGTTCACCTGGGGGCCGGTTGCGATGGCCGACGTTCAGATCGCCGGCGAGGCCGCGCACAATATCCCGATCCAGGTAATCGGCGAGCCTGGCTTCACGGGGCCGCCCGGCGGATGCACCAGCAGCGGTCTTAAGGAGGAGGACACGCTGGCGACCCTCGGCGCCAAAGGGATACTTGGAATAGGTACGTTTATCCAGGATTGCGGGACCGCCTGCACCCTTCCGGGTCCGACCAATCCGGGCTTTTACTACATCTGCTCGGGATCGTCGTGCTCGGTGACTGGCGAAAGCCTCGCCAATCAGGTGCAGAATCCAATTGTGTTTTTTGCCGCGGACAACAACGGAGTTCTTATAAGCCTTCCTGCAATTGGCGCAACCGGAGCGCCAACGGTTCCCGGGTCATTGATTTTCGGCATCGGCACCCAGTCCAACAACGGCCTGGGCGCCGCCAAGGTCTATGGTGTGGATGCCAACGGCAATTTTACCACCAACTTTCAGGGCAACAGTTATCCCAACAGCTTTATCGATAGCGGCTCCAACGGCATTTTCTTTCTGAGTTCTTCAGCCACAGGCATCCCGAGCTGTCCCGACAATCCCGGCTTTTATTGCCCGAGCGCGCCGCAATCCCTGAGCGCCACCAACGTCGGTGCGAACGGCCAGTCTGGCAGCGTGGCGTTCGTCATCGCCAATGCTGACAGTCTGTTTTCGACTTCCAACTCGGCGTTCAACGACCTCGGCGGCGATTCTCCCGGTCTTTTCGATTGGGGTCTGCCCTTCTTTTTCGGACGCAATCTGTTCGTGGCTATCGAGGGAAAATCGACTCCAGGCGGCCCCGGTCCGTACTGGGCGTACTGATAGGACGCGGAAAAAAAAAGGCGGCGCCTTCACTGGAAAAGCTGCGTTCGGACCTGCTGAGCAACCGCGCCGCCGGCAAGCGCTCAGACGCTGATTCGATCGAGCGAGCGGTACTGGATCGCCTCACTGATATGATGTCCGGCGATCGCGCGGGAGGCGTCGAGATCGGCGATAGTGCGGGCAACCTTCAGGATGCGCGTATAGGCGCGCGCGCTCAGCCCCAACCGGTTGATAGCCAATTCCAGCAGACGCTCGCCCGCGCCGTCCACCGCGCAGTATTCGGTGATCTCGCGCGCGCCCATCTGGGCATTGCAGAATATGCGCTTGCCCCGAAAGCGCTCCAACTGCACCTTGCGCGCGCGATCCACGCGCTCGCGGATGGCCTGCGACGGTTCCGCGGATCGCTTTTCGATCAAATCCTTGTACTTGACCGCGGGCACCTCGACGTGAATGTCGATACGGTCCAGCAGCGGCCCGGATATGCGGGATCGATAGCGCTGCACCGCGTCGGCCGAACAGGAGCATTCGTGGGTCATATCGCCGTAAAAGCCGCACGGACACGGATTCATCGCGGCAACCAGCATGATACTGGCGGGAAACGTCAAGGTCCCCATCACGCGCGAGATGGTAATCTTCAGATCCTCCAGCGGCTGGCGCAGCACCTCCAGCACGTTCTTGCGAAATTCGGGCAGCTCGTCCAAAAACAGCACGCCATGATGCGCCAGGCTGACTTCGCCAGGACGCGGATAAGGCCCGCCGCCAATCAGTCCGGCGTCGGAGATGGTATGATGGGGCGAACGAAACGGCCGCGTGCAGATCATTGCGTTTCCGTTAAGCAGACCCATCACACTGTGCACCTTGGTGGCTTCGATCGCCTCCTGAAAGGTCATCTCGGGCAGAATCGTGGGCAGCCGCTTGGCCAGCATGGTTTTGCCCGAACCTGGCGGACCCACCATCAGCACGTTGTGGCCGCCGGCGGCGGCGACCTCCAGAGCGCGTTTGGCCTGCTCCTGCCCGCGCACCTCGCTGAAATCCACATCGTACCGATTGGCCGTGGCAAAAACCTGCTCGATATCCGCTTTAACCGGCGTAAGGTGGCGCAGGTCTTCGAGGAATTCCACCGTTTCCTGCAAACTTTCCACCCCGTAGATCGAGATGCCTTCGCCGGCGACCGCCGCTTCCATCGCGTTTTCACGCGGCAGCACCACCCCGGCAAAGTTTTGCGCGCGCGCCAGAAGCGCCGTCGGCAGGCCGCCCTTGATACTCTTGACCCGGCCGTCCAACGATAATTCGCCGAGAATCAGGTAGTCATGCAGATGGTCGCGCTTGAGCGCATTGACCGCCGCAATCAGGCCCAGCGCGATCGGCAGATCGAACGCCGAACCTTCCTTGCGAGTGTCGGCGGGCGCCAGATTCACCGTCAGACGGCGATTGGGAAATTCGTAGCCGGAGTTCCTGATCGCCGCTTTAACCCGGTCCAGCGATTCGCGCGCGGCTCCTTCCGCCAGACCCACCGTGGTGAAGCGCGCCATTCCGTTTGAAATATCGACTTCAACTTCAACCGGGAACGCGTCCACGCCTGCAAGCGCACTGGACATCACACTGGCGAGCAAACCCAGGATCCCCCCTTCGGCCGCTGATGCGGCGCTCTCTGAAAAACATAGACGCTTATCGCATCAATTTGCAATTGGCGCGGCAGTTCCAATAATCGCCTTATCCGCCGTCAGGAGCCACGGATGAAGGTGAAAGCCGTCAGAATTTTCAAGCTCGTTGCGCTGTCTTTGTGCCTTGCGCTGCGGACGTTCGCGCCACCCGCGTATGCTCAGGGCGGATCGCTGGCTGAGGCTTACAAAATCATCTCTTCCAAACGCTTCGTCGATCTGACCCATTCCTTCAGCCCGCTGACGCCGGTATGGAAAGGGTTCGGTCAGGCTACCTTCTCCGCCGCGGCCGATCCGGAAAGCGGGCGGCCCTACACGATCGCGAAAGATGGTTTCCGCGCCTGCTTTTATTCGATGGTCGGACAGTACGGCACCCACATCGATCCGCCCGCTCATTTCGATCCCAACGGCCGTACGATGGATGAGATCCCGGTCACGCAGATGATCCTCCCGCTGGTCGTGTTCGATATAACGCCGATACTCAAGAAGGAGCCCGATCATGCGCTCACGGTGGCTGACATCCTGAATTGGGAAAAGGTCCACGGCCGCGTTCCCGCCGGATCCTTCGCCGCGCTGCGCACCGACATGTACCGGGATTGGGAAACCAACCCCCGGCGCTTCAAACGCTACCCGTTTCCGGCCTGGTCATTGGAAGCAATCAAGTTCCTCTACGAGCGGCGCGGCATCATCGCCAACGGCCATGAATCGATGGATACGGACATCACCAGTGACATGAAATCCGAGACCTGGCTGCTGCGCCACGGCCATTGGCAGATCGAGGTGATGGCGCACCTGGACCAGGTGCCGGCCACCGGCGCGCTGATCGTCGTAAGCTGGCCGAAACCAAAACACGGCCTCGGCTTCCCCGCCCGCGCCTTCGCAATTCTGCCGTAGCCCGCCAGCGCACTGGACGTCCTGACGGTTAATCGAGCGAATGCGGATATTCGGCCCAGTCATCCGGGTCGTGGTTGATCCACAGACGAGCGGATTCCGTCCGCGCCATCTCCACCACCCGTTTGACCGAGTCCGCCGCCTGCTCCTTGTCATAGTCGCCGCCCATCGCGGCCAGCGTCTTGATCTGCATCCGCAAATGCAGCGTGTCGCCGGTCAGCAGCACGGTTTCGTTCCTCAGCCGCACCTTCAACGAACATTCACCCGGGGTATGCCCGGGCGTTTTGAGAATCACCACGGTGCCGTCGCCGAACAGATCGTGATCGGCGTCAGGTTCGTTCCAGTTAAACGCGCGCGTCGCGGCGATTTCGGTGGATTTGAAGCCGAGATTGACGTGACGCGCGTCGGGCCAGGCCGCATAGCGCATCTCGCCCGCAATCGCATAAATCTGCGCATGCGCAAACAGCCCGACCGAACCCGCATGATCGTAATGGCCGTGTGACACCACGACGTGGCTCACCCTGGCGGGATCGTAGCCGTGATGGCGCAGTTGCTCGTCCACCACCAGGTCGCGCGTAAACGGCCGATGCTTGACGATTAACTTGAGCTTGGCGAGCTCCTCCATATACGCCTCGAGGTCTTCCGCCATCTTCCAGCTATAGCCGGTATCGAACAGCACCAGCCCCTTGGGATGCTCGACCAGAAAGGTCGGAGTCACCATCTCCAGGTAGCGTGTGTCCTCCGGCGCCATCAGCGAGGCGTCGATTCCGAAAACACCGCCAGGCATCGCGATCAGCTTATCCGCGGTTTTGGCCATTTAACTCCTCCGCGGCGCTCCGGGAAGGCCGCAATCAGGGCAAAAATAAGCGCCCGCCTCGCGTTTTGCAACGAGCACGCTATTGCACTTTTGGTTGGTCTCGGCTAATCGCTGTGGGCGGCTAATATCGATTATTCCTGATAACCATCATTGCCACGCAACCGTGCAAAAATGGCATGGTTTCTTAAAATTTAATGAAGTTAAGTCGCAGAACTTGCTATCGGCGCAGTAGGCTGATAGTAACCGATAGGAAGAAAATTAGCCAATCAGGATTAGAGCAGAAATCAAAGGAGAGGAGCAAAGGAACATTATCTGAAATCACCAAACAACTCGCGTGGAAAGGGGAAAACATTTTTAACAGGAGGACGGGTATGAACACACTTATGAGGATCGTTTTCGGGGTAATCATCGCGGTTGGTTTGGGAAGCAGCGCTTTCGCGCAAAGCAGCGGCAGCTTCCAGTATTCGAACGCGGGCGGATTGACCGGCTGCGTGCTTAACAGCAGCAACGGGAGCATCACTGGCGGCGTTGACTGCGGACCGATTTCTTCGGGCGGAGCCCAGTGCAGCCTTAACAGCGACTGCGGGAGCGGCCAGACCTGCCAAGGAGTTGTCACTTGCAGCGCCGCGGACACCACCTGCCCGTCTGGCTCGACCTGCGACACCGTCAATGATGTCTGTTCGGATACCGGTATCTGCTCCGGCACCGCATCGACTTCGTGTATCGGCAGCACCAATGTCGCGATCAAGACTTCCAGTGGCAACGGCAATGTCTTCGTGGTGAGGCCCTCGGCGGTAATCGGTCTGCTGACCGACGCGACCATCAATTCCAAACAACTCAACGCGTCAAGCTCATCTTTTGCCGGGGTTGACTTCACCGTCAGCATCACCAGCGAGCCGAGCGGCGCGTCCACGAAGGTCACTCCGAGCTTCCCCGTCACTTACGACTCGCGTTTCATCCAGATCAGCACCAACCTGTTCCAGGGGCTGCAGGCCAACTGTATGTCGTCGGCTGGCGGATGCTATATCCAGTTCAACGAGAGCACGGTTTCAGCCCATAGTTTTGACTGGGTGCTGGGTCCTCTGAGTTCGGGCGTTTACGACGTTAATGCTCAATGGACATCGTCTTTGGCCGATTCCGGCATCGCCAATTCGATGACCTGTGTGGGTCCGGTGAACCTGACCATCCAGCAGAACAAGATCTTCCAGCCGAGCCAAAAGGCCCAGAGCAGCCTTAGCTTCTAAATCTGTGGGCGCTACAAGGCGGGCCTCGAGCAGGTTGCTTGAGGCCCCCTTTCTTTTGGTGTAATCGATCTGTGCGGCTCTGCTTCGATTCCTGCCGCGTTCACGAGAGCAAGGAAAGGAATTTGCGATGGGTTTGAGGTTGCGAGGCTGGTTGCTGTGCGCCCTGGTTATCCTGATCGCCGCGCAATTCGCCGTGGCGGGCGACCTTACCTCCGCCGAGCAGGCTTACAAGAAAAAGGATTACACCACTGCGCTTAAGGAATTTACTCCCGCGGCGCAGCATGGCGATGCCATCGCGCAGCTTTATCTTGGAAAAATGTACATGCTGGGCCAGGGGGTTGGAGCAAACCGCGACCAGGCGATCAAATGGTTCAAGGCATCCGGCAATCAGGGCAACGCGGACGCGCAATTTTTTCTCGGCACCATTTATCTCCTGCCCCACAAAGACATCCTGCAGGGATTGATGTGGATGCGTCTGTCCGCCGAGCAGGGCAACCAGGATGCTCAATTGCTGCTCGGCGAGACTTATATGCAGGATCTCAAGGAACTGCCCCACGATCCGGTTCAGGCGGACAAATGGCTGCGGCTGGCCGCCAAAGATAATTTGCCTTTTTACCAGCTCCAACTGGAGACCGCCGAGCGGCAGATGAACGCCGCCCAGATCGCGAAGGGCAAGGAGCTGGCGGCCGCGTGGAAACCCAAACACGGTCTGCGCCCTGATTCCGGCCAAAGCAAGCCCGAAACCTCAGGCAGCCGCTGACCACGTCATTGCGCAAGGCCCTCCACTTACTCCACCGATTTGCGCGCCGGGCACCGCTGATGGTATTGGCGCAGGAAAACGCTGTCTGCCGGGAGCCTTCGCCATGCACATAATGATGGTCACGTTCGACTTCCAGGGATCCGACCTCGCCGCTCAGGAGCGCCATTACCGCGACGTTCACATGGCGCTGGCCAAACAGTTCACCGGCGTCAACATGTACCTGGCAGGCAGGATCCGCGATACACAGTTGCCCTTCACACCCGCACCGGAAATAACCGCCAGGCCCTACCGCACCGCGATCATGTGGTTCAACAGCACCCAGGACTTCATGAATTCCATCAGCAGTCCAGCGGGCGCCCAAGTCCTCGCCGACACCCAGGCCCATCTGCAAAACGTCGCCATGATTCACGTGGACGGCGAAGCGGTAGTGCCCTTTGATACCCGCAGGCCGGGCCAGCCCTGTTTTCTGGTCGCCGCTCACGTCAATTACAAATCCTCGTTCGGCGCCGCCGCCGAAGCGGAGCGCCATTACCTTGACGTCCACACCAAACTGGCCTGTCGCGTCGAAGGCCTGCGCGGTTACTACATCGGAAAAACCATGGCACTGGGCGATAAACCCGACTCGATCCGCGCCGTGTTCCAGATGTACGACGACTACGACGCCTTCCAGCGCGCGATGACTTCAAAAGCGGGCCAGGAACTGCTCGAGGACGATGCGCGCTTGATCGCGGTCAAGCGGCTGTACTTCGTTGACGCGATGGTAGAATCGTAAGATCAAAAGAGCAATGAGAGGCAGATAAAGAGAGGGGAGGTAGCTGCGAGCCCCCTCCCCTTTCTTCTATTTTTCTCTACTTCGTGTTGGCCGGCTCGGCCGAGAAGATGCCGAACTTGCCATAGGCGCGGATAACGGTCTTTTCCCTGGGCGGCTCGACCTTCTTTTTGCGTTTGAGCGCGCGCTCGATTGCGGGAGCGAGGCGGGCGGCTTTTTCCTTCTGGCGCTTTTCCTCGCGCTCATGGTATTCCGGCGCGATTTCCTTGAAGAATAGCTCGTGCGAGGAGCAGATCGCTTCATGCGGAACGTTGCCGTTTTGCGCCAGCAGCAGAATCTGATCGACTCCCGTCTCTTCCCATTGCTTGAGGTAGCTGCGGATTTCGTCGGGCGTTCCGAAGCCGTCCTGCGCCGTGGGGGCGGGAAGACCGCCGGACGCGCGGTAATTGTCGTAGATACTGGTCCTGCCCGGTTCGTGTTCGCCGAACAAATAATGATGGCCGAAGGAATGGAAGAAAAACCCAGCGCCGTCGCGACCGATCCGACGCGCCTTGTCACCGTCGCGATCGCACAGATAAAACATCGTGAAGGCGATATTGGCGTTGACGCTGAAGCCCACCGGTTCGCATTCAGTCTCGATAATCCGGTAGTACTCCTCGGTGTATTGGCGGGCTTCCTCGGGCGAGACAAAGCCGAAGGTCAGCGCGCCGATTCCCAGTTTCGCCGCGACGCGGATCATTTCGAGTTGCGAGCAGGCGACCCACAGCGGCGGATGGGGCTTCTGCAGCGGCTTGGGAACGACATTGCGCACGGGCGCCTGGATATACTTTCCGTTATGGCCCTGGAACGGCTCCTCGACCATCATGCGCGCGACCACTTCCAGCGCCTCGCGCCACATCGGCCGCTTTTCCTCCCTGGGCACGTGGAAGGCCTCGATTTCCGCATTCGATGACGTCTCGCCGGTGCCGAACTCCACCCGTCCGCCGGAAACCAGATCGAGCATCGCGATCCGCTCGGCCACGCGATAGGTCGGATTCATCGCCGGCGGCAGCGCGACGATGCCGTGGCCAAGCCTGATATTCCTGGTGCGCTGGCTGGCGGCGGCCAGAAAAACTTCGGGCGCCGAACTGTGCGCGTACTCCTCCAGAAAATGATGCTCAACCGCCCACGCCGAAGTCGCGCCAAAACGGTCCGCCACTTCGATCTGTTCCAATGCATTCTGGACCAGTTTGTATTCCGCGTCGGGCGCCCATGGACGTGGAAGTTGAAGTTCGTACAAAAGGCCAAATTTCATAGTTAAGCTCCGCGGCGCTTTTCAACACCTGTGTAAATCGAGTTCCGATCTGTACCACAATACCGATATGGTACAGCCGATGCCATAAGGCTGCGGAAGACCGGGGGAATCCCCGAGGCTTCCTGAAGAGCAGGCCCGGCCGCCCTACTACCGCAGCAGCAGGATTTCACTCGTGGGCAATCTTAATCGACGCCGGAGCGCAGCACCCGGCCCGGCAGGTCACCGCTATGGTTGCCATGCTTGTACAGCACCCGGCCGTTGACGATTGTGTATTCGATGCCCTGCGCGGTCATCACCAGGCGCCGGCCGCCCCCGGGTAGATCCCTGCGCATCTCGGCCCGCCTGGCTGAATCGACCGTGTTGTAGTCGAAAATCACGATGTCTGCGGCCTTACCCGGTTGCAGTCGGCCGCGCCCCTTGATGCCATAGAAGTCCGCCGGCTCCGACGTAATCCGTTTGATCGCGAACTCCAAATCCACCGCCTGGCGCTCGCGCACCCACTTGCCCAGCAGGTAGGTGCAATAACCGGCGTCGCACAGCATATCGACATGGGCGCCGCCGTCGGACAGCCCGATCATGGTGCGGGAATCCTTGACCAGCTCTTCGATTCCCTCTTCATGAAACTGCGCCATCGTGTACTGGATATTGAGGTCGTCTTCGAGCGCCAGGTCGAGGAAGGTATCGAGCGGATCGGCGCCGCGTTGTTCGGCCACTTCGGCGACGCTCTTGCGTTCCAGCGATTTCATGGCCGGATTGCTGACTTCGAGAATCTCGACGCGATGCCATTTGCCGTTGAACAGATGGGGCTTCCTCAGTTCCTCGCGAAATGCCTGGCGGAAAGCCGGATCGGAGTAGATTTGCTTCTGCACCTCGGCCGGCTGATTGAAAACCCGGTTCCAGGCGTCCATGTCGGCGAAGGTGAAGGGATTGCGCAGGTCGATTTGCACCACGAAGGGACGGCAGGTGATCTGCGGCATCGCACCGCGCTTGAGCAACGGCTCCAGGCGGCGCAAAGTTTCTCCGGCCGCCTCGGGACGCTTGGGATTTGCGGCCATCGCCAGAAAAGTCACCGGCCGCCGGCTTTCAGCCAGCAGAAAATCGAGCAGTTCGTATTCGTCTTCCATCACCCGGCCGACGCGCTTGGTGAGCGCAACTTCAACCGCTCCTTTGCCCAAATCGCGCAGAACGTTGCCGTAAGCTTTGAGTTCGTCGCGGCTGGCCAAACGGCAGGCCAGTGGATGGCCCTGGTAGCCGATATGCTGGGCCAGCACGGTGGTGGTGAATCCCCATGCGCCGGCGGCGACGGCTTCGCGCAGCAGGTCCGCGATTTTGGCGGTCTCCTCGGCGGTAGCCGCCCGCTCCATCGACTCCTGACCCATCACGAAATGGCGAAACGGAGTCAGCGGCGCCATAAAGCCGAGGTTGATCCCGCTATGGCGACGGCTGGCCGCGTCCATGAATTCGGGAAAGGTCACCCAGTCCCAGGTCACGCCTTTGCTCAGCACGTCGAACGGAATCGCCTCGACGTTGACCAGGTCCCACGCCGCGATTTCGCGCACTTCGGGCTTGCAGGGCGCGATACCCACGCCGCAGTTGCCCATCAGCACCGTGGTAACGCCGTGCCATGACGAGCAGCTGACCAGCGGGTCCCAGCAAATCTGGGCATCGTAATGGGTATGGTGGTCGATAAAGCCGGGCGCGACGATCAGGTCGGAGGCGTCGATCACTTTGGCGGCGCCTGCGGTTACCTTGCCGATTTCGGCGATCGTTGCGCCGGCGATTGCAACATCGGCGCGGCGCCGAGGCGCGCCGGTACCATCGACCACGGTCCCGTTTTTGATCAAAAGGTCGTACGCCATGATTGTGCCCTCATCCTGATTCGTGCGCCCGCTGCGGTCCTCTGATTGCCCCGATTTTTTCACAGCCTGGCCGCGGCTTACAAGCACCGGTTAAAACGCTGTGGGCAGGAAGGCGCGCCGTCCTTCGATGGCAGCAATAGGGGCCCGCCCTCCCACCCGCGGCCGACGGCGTTACATAAAAATGAGAATTTCTTATCGTTGCTCCCCATTTAATGGCGGCGGCGCTATGGTTAAGGCGGCCGCCGGCTCGCGGCCCGGAAAGGACTGCATCAATGATCAAGTCGATTTTTCACGTCAATATCAACGTCAAGGATTTCGATCGGTCGCTCGCGTTTTACCAGATGCTGGGTTTCAAGGTGGCGTTCAACATCGGCGAAGGTGGAAATCCGGCCTTCGAAGAGGGGCTGCGGATTCCCAACAACCGCGGCAAGGCCGCCCTGCTGATTCTGGGCGATGACCCGCGCGCCACGCGCATTGACCTGATCGAATGGAAGCAGCCCAAAACCGAAGGCGAACCCTATCCGCATCTGTGGCATACCGGCGTCGCGCGCGTGTGCTTTCACGTCAAGGACATCGACCATGAGTATGAGCGACTGAAGGCAAATGGCGTCGAGTTTCTGTCCGGCGTGCAGACCATGAAGCTGGGCGGCGGGACCACCCGCTTCGTCTGCTTCAAGGATCCGGACGGGCAGATCCTGGAGCTGATCGAGTTTCCCAAAGGCTGATCAGGGATTGTATGCGAGCCGCCTTAACGCGGGAGGCGGCGCAGCGCGATTCGTCCATACCAATAGCCGAAGAAGTTGACGCACTCCAGCTGATGATAAAAGGCCAGCGAGGGGTTGCCCTGCGCCGCTGCCGCTCCCATCCGCACCAGGTTCCTGACCAGCTTGTCCACGCGGTTGTGGGTGCGCTTGCCGCTCATCGCGCTGCCCACGCCAAAGGCGAAACTCTTGTGGCGGAAGTAACTTCGCGTCATCCGCTCGGGACCAATCAGATGGTGGACAACGGCGCGCGGCGCCAGCGCGATCTTGCCGCCGCCGCCGATGATGCGGGCGAACAGTTCGGTGTCCTCGCCTGACATCGGATTGCCCGCCACCACGCCTAAATCCTCACGGAACAGGCCGAAACGATCCAGGCATCGGCGCGTGAACCCCACGTTGGCACTGAAGTATTGCGACAGCGCCTCGGCCGGTACGCGCGTTTCCGGATGGACCGCGAGCTTGCCGTAAACCTCGACGCCCAGCCACTTGGGCGGCGGCGCTTGCCATTGCGCCAGCACCAGGCCGCAAGCGGCGTCCAACCCGCGCTCTTCGATCGCGGCGCGCAACTCCGACGCCCACTCCCGATCCACGATCACGTCGTCGTCGATGAAAAAAATCAGATCGCCCTGCCCCTCCCGCACCGCGCGATTGCGCGCGAAGCTCGAGCCCTGACGGGGCTCGAACACGCGCCGGATTGCAAAGGGCGCCGCGCGCGCGAACTCCTCGACCACCGACGGCGTGGCGTCGCTGGAGTTGTTGTCGATAACCAGACCTTCGAATGTGATTCCCGGGTCGAGCCTCAAAGCGGCCAGCGAATCCAGCGTCAGCGCAAGCGTCCGCGCCCGATTATGTGTGGGAATCGCAACCGTCAGCGTCATGGTTCATTTCGGTTTTGCGTCCGCCGCAGCCTTGACTTCGACGGCGCCGGCTGGTTCGGGAGGTTGGCTGAGAATAACGCCGCTTACCGTTAACTGGGCCTTGTTGTCCTGTTGAACATCGGCCGGCGCGGTGAGCCTGATGCCGAATTTCCGCGTAGCTCCGGGAGCAAACGGCGCCATCGCCATATCGAAATCCGTAAACCTCAGCGGGAGGGCGAAGGGCGTGTGAGTTTCCGTATACACCAGCTTGCCCTGGGACGAATAGTAGGAGACCTTCAAGTTGATCTGATCCAGCGCGCGATCGCCGGAATTCACGATTTCGCCGAACATTCCCGCAGTCCCCGCCATCGACGGTTTCGCCGCCACGTCCTTGAGCTTGACCCTCGGCAGATAAGCCTGCGCCGCGCCGGCTGAAGCGGCGGCGCTGCGGACCATCTTCATCTCCCACCCCAGGCGCTCGGCCAGCTCGACACGCCCGGTGAAGCGGGCATGTTCAAGCCGCTGCAGCATCTGACGGTATAACTTCAGGGCTTTTGCGTAGTCGAGCAGATGGTAAGCGGTAAGCGCCTGATCGTGCAGCGCGTCGATCTGCGCGCGCAAGGGAAATCCTGCCACCAGCCGCCATTCGTCGTCCTCGTACACCAGCACCATCTGGTCTTCATACTTGAGGCAGGGAAAATTGCCAGACGCAAGCTGCTTTTCGGCCTCCTGCCGCAGCGTCTTGCGGTCTTTGCTCCGCGCCGCCAGCATCCGCTCCCACAACACCAGATTGGGCGTAGTCACCTGCACCGGCAGGATTGCTTGAGTTTCACTCTCATCCGCGGGACCGAGGCGATACTCAGTGGCCGCTTCAATTTGATCGAACCAACGTTGATCGACATTGGGAGCCAGCGGTATTTGACCCAGGAAATCACCCAGCGAACCGTGCAGCAAATCCTTTTCCGCCAGCATCCGGTAGCAGGTCTGATAATCGCCCGATTTGAGCGCGACGAGATAATTGCGGGCGGCCGCCTCAGCTCCCGCTCCGCCACGCCCGCGCCAGCATCCTGCCATCAGGCACAGCGATGCGATCGCGCACAGGAAGCGCCAGCGCGGATTATTGCGGTTGGGAAGCTTCAAAGGTCCGATTCGGCAATCCGTAATTCGAGCTCGATTCTGATCCGTGTCGCGCCACGATCGTAGTCCGTTGCCGCGCAAGTTTCATCCCATCACCGCGGATACGAACGCGTCGGCGTGCGCCGCGACGCTGTATTCCTGCTCGATCACCGCGCGGGCACTGCGGCCCATCATGCGCCGCAATTCCGGGTCCGCGGCCAACTCTCGGATGGCGGCCAGCCATTGATCTTCGTTGTTGACCAGGATTCCGGTCAGGCCGCCGCGGATGATTTCGGTGTGAACACCGACCGGATTGGTGATCGAAGGCAGCCCCGCGGCGCCGTACTGCAACAGCTTGAGGCCGCACTTGCCCCGGCTCCAGACATCGTCAGGCACCCAACTGATTCCCACATCCGCCGCCGCCAGCATCGCGCCTTCGGTCGCGGCATCCCACGGCGTCTGCACAACCGGCAAGGCGCCGAAACTCTCGAAGCTGTCGCAGATGATGCGCAGGCGCACGCCCGGGATTTCGCGGCCCACGCGGTCAAGCATCGCACGTTGCATCCTGAGGCCGGCCAGCGTGCTCGACGATCCGATCCAGACCAGTTCCATTCCCTCGGTGCGCGAGTCGGCCCGCAGCGGCGGATATTTTTGCGGATCGACACAAGTCGGGATGACGCGGATTTGCTCGGCGCGCGCACCCGCGGAGATCGCGCAGCTCCTTAAAAAGGAATTACCTGCGATTACAACGTCGGCGCTGCGGACGATCGCGCCAAAGCGGCGCTCCCGCTGGCGGCTGCGATGGCCCCGCGGATGGTACGAATCGCGATACAGCATCGCGTCGTCAAAATCATAGATGAGCCGACGCGCCATCCGGCGCAAAAAACGCGTCTCGGGAACCGAAAGAAGCTGGCGTTGCAGCAGCACCACGTCGAAACGGCGCAAGCCGCGCAACAACCGCACCCGCTCCCAGGTCCGGCGCGGAATCGGTGCGAGCCGCAAAGCGCATCCCGCGCGCGTCAACGCCGGCGCAAACGCCTGGACACGGTAGCGCGCGCTGACGTGGTCAGGGCCTTCAATCAGGGCGACGATTTCCATCTGCGCAACAAGGGCCGGCTCTTGCGCCTGTCAATCCGGCATCTGCTTGAGTTCCACCTTGTTGCCTTCGGGGTCCTTGAGGTAGAGCGAAAGGCCCATGCCGCGCGCGCCGTAGCGCATCGCCGGCTCGCCGGCCAGCTCAACTCCGCGTTGGCGCAGATAAGCGGCCAACGCGGCGAAATCCGGGGCCTTAACTCCCAGGCAGAAGTGATCGATGTTGGGCGCATTGATTGACACGCTGTCCGCGGGCAGCAGATCGACGATCGACTGGCCCGCTCGCAACTGGATCAGTCCGATACTTTCCAGCCGCCGCTCTTCAATCAGCCCAAGAACGCCGACGTAAAAGTCCAGCGCGCGCTGCGGGTTGACGCATCGGATCACCACGTGATCGAGTTCGCCGACTTCGAAGGGCCTGGCTTGGGGTTGAGTCATGCGGCCGAGTTTACCATCGCGCGCCGCGCTTTTCAGCCATGGATTTCCCTCGGTATTTGGGCTAAGCAAAACGCAGCATACGTAGCGATTATTCAACAAACGGGAGGGCTGACGATGAAACTTTCCCTTCTCGCACTGCTGGGCGCCTTGCTCATGTCTTCTCCCGCGATGGCTGAAACCTGGTACCTGATGGCTCCCGATCCACAGGTGCTGAAGGATCCGATGGTGCTGCATCGGATGGAACAGGGACTGGTTACATCGTCGCTCCAGCTTACCTCGGTCGGCTCCTACCCGTCGCGGGCTGCGTGCGAAGTGGCGCGGCGCAAGTTCGCCAACGACTGGCGCAACGGACGCCTCAACAACATGGAATGGCATCAGATCGGCACCACTTCGCCCGACTGGTTCGTAACCTGCGCCAACGGCGAGGACCCGCGCATGAAAATGGCACCTGCCCCCGCGAAATAGCCGTTACTGAGTTGTTGGCGCTGCGACAGGCATCCCCGCCTGCCACAGACGCGCGAAGCGCCGCCTTATACCAGATGTCTAAAAAAAGGAGGCGCGAAAAACAGCCGCGTGTCAGGATAGGCGCGATGCTTGTCATGGAGCGCGATCTGAGTCGGTGCGCGGATGCTTGCCTGGGCCGCGGGCGCTCCTGACAATCGGGAACTTGATGAATGCAACCGCCGCGCTCCCGCTGGCGATTTTCGCCGTCACGTACCTGGGCCTCGCCCTGGGCAAGCTACCGATCGTGCGGGTCGATCGATGCGGCGTGGCGTTGATCGGCGCGGTTGCGATGGTGGTCAGCGGAACCCTGACGCAACGCGAGGCGATCGATTCGATCGACTTTCACACCCTGGCGCTGCTGCTCGGCATGATGATCATCGTGGCCAACCTGCGGTTGTCGGGGATTTTCGGATGGCTGGCGCAGCGGATTTTCGGACGCGCTCACAGCGGATTGCAGTTGCTGGCGACGACGATTGCGCTGTCCGGGATTCTGGCGGCGTTCTTCGTCAATGACGTTATCTGCCTGGTGCTGGCGCCGATCGTGGTCGAGGTCGCGGCGGAGGCCGGGTTGTCCGCCGTACCGCTGCTGCTGGGACTCGCCACCGCCAGCAATGTCGGCAGCGCTGCGACCATTACCGGCAATCCGCAGAACATGATCGTCGCCGGCTTTGCCCATCTGGGCTATATCAATTTCCTCACCCACCTGGCTCCAGGCGCGGTGGCCGGGCTGGTAATCGACTTCGCTATCATCGCATGGATCTACCGCCGGACTTTGCGCGGCCATCGGCGCCCGGCTTCGCCTCCGCACGGCGAACCCGTTATCGAACTGCAGTGGACGGCCGCGGCCAAAGCCGTCGTCATCACCGTCGGAGCGCTGGTCTGCTTCGCTTTGGGATTCCCCACCGGTCTGGTCGCGTTGAGCGCCGCCGCCTTGATGCTGCTGGTGCAAAACATTCGGCCCGACCTGGTCTATGCGCAGGTGGACTGGACGATGCTGCTGATGTTCGCCGGTCTGTTCGTGGTGGTAAGGGGCGCCGCGCAAACCGGTTTTCAGAAGGATCTTATACACGGCGTCGGGGTCCAGCGCCTGACCCATCCTGCGGTTTTAGCCGCAACCGTTACGGCGCTTTCCAACCTGGTGAGCAACGTGCCCGCGGTGCTGTTATTTCGACCGTTGTTTCCGCTGCTGGGGAACTCGCAGCGCGTGGCCCTGCTGATCGCCGCGGTCAGCACGTATGCGGGCAACCTGACGCTGCTCGGCTCCATCGCCAATCTGATCGTGGTCGAAAACGCCCGCCGCCGCGGCGTCATGATCGGCTTCCAGGAACATCTTCTCGCCGGCATCCCGATCACCGTGTTGACGATCGCAATCGCGGTCGCGCTGGCGCGCTGAAGTCCACCGGCAGTTCCCATCTGGCCATAGGAGAGACTTTTTCAGCGCAGCGCATTAAATTCTGATGTCTGGCGGCAAAAGAGCGCCGCCAGACGCTAAGGACCCTCGCCCGGCGCGGAAAAATGCGCCGGCCTCCCCCGTCAGGGCGAGGCCTCAGAAGAAACTCCAACAGCGCGACCAGCCGGACGCCAGCGATAATGATAGGGCCTCAAACGCGCGGGTTTTCGGCATTACGCCTTTGCCGCAGGATCGCGTACGATGAGTTTTGTGTTGCCAATTGCAGATTTTGACCGCTTCGGGCCAATGGTCGCCCTTTTGCCTTTGAAGGCTGAGGGCGAGAAGTACGAACGCACGGAATTGATCCGTCCGTGCTTCCATCTGTTTAGCGATTCCGGCTTGGACGCCTATTACGCTCCGTTTCATTACCTCAACGTCAAAGCCCGCGTCGTGCTGATGGGTCTAACGCCCGGCTGGACACAGATGGAGCAGGCCTTTCGTGCCGCAAGGATAGCGCTGTCATGCGGGTTGGAAGGCGATGCGCTTTTCCAGCAGGTTGAGGCGACTGCCAGTTTCAGCGGACCGATGCGCAAGAACCTGGTGGAAATGCTGGATGGGATCGGTTTGAATCGGCACCTCGGAATAGAATCGTGCCTTGAACTATTCGGCGCTCACAACGAATTGGTTCACTTCACTTCCGCCGTAAGCGCCCCGGTCTTCCGGAATGGACAGAACTATCGGGGCTATGGGCCGCCGATGCTGCAGGTTCCGACCTTGGCGCGATGGCTGCTCGAAAATCTCGCGCACGAAATTGCGTCGGTGCCCGAAGCGGTGATCGTACCGCTCGGCAGAGTGGCCGATGAAGCGGTTGAATTTCTCAGTGAGCGGGGCTTGTTCGATCTGAGCCGATGCCTGACCGGCTTCCCGCACCCATCGGGCGCAAACGGTCACCGAAAGCCTGATTTTGAGCGGGGACGCGAGCGATGGTCGGTTCAGATCTCGACGTGGTTCGACGGCGCACGATGACTGCGAGGTGCTGGCGCGTCTCACCAGCAATAGCACGCGCCTCAGCGAAGCCTGTCCCCGGCGGAGCGCTGGTCTGTTTCGCTGTGGTAAGGGGCGCCGCGCAAACCGGCTTTCAGAAGGACCTCCTCCATGCGGTTGGGGTCCAACGCCTGACCCATCCTGCGGTTTTAGCCGCAACCGTTACGGCGCTTTCCAACCTGGTGAGCAGCAGGGTGAAATGGACTTCCAACCTCTGATTCCTCTCCCTCAAAGGGGAGAGGAAAAAAAGGTGAGGGTCCTTGGTGCGCGGCGCTAATTTTTCAGCGCAGCGCATTAAATTCTGATGTCTGGCGGCAAAAGAGCGCCGCCAGACGCTAAGGACCCTCGCCCGGCGCGGAAAAAATGCGCCGGCCTCCCCCGTCAGGGCGAGGCCTCAGAAGAAACTCCGACAGCGCGACCAGCCGGACGCCAGCGATAATGATAGGGCCTCAAACGCGCGGGTTTTCGGCATTACGCCTTTGCCGCAGGATCGCGTACGATGTCCCCGGCGGCTGGAACAAGCGTTAGCCTTGTGGTGGGAATGTCAATTCGATGCGCTCGGTGTTGTTTACCGCCTCGCTCACCATCCGCTGGATATCGAATGCCGCTTCGGCTGCTTCGACTTCGTCGAAGCGGGCGTGGGTTTCGGGATGGCGCGGCACAAATAATGTGCAGCAGTCCTGATCGGGAATGATCGACGTCTCGAAGGTGCCCAAACGGCGGGCCTGCTCAACGATTTCGTTCTTGTCCATCCCGACCAGCGGACGCATCACCGCAAGCGGCGCTGCGCGTTCGATCACCTGCATATTGTCCAGGGTTTGCGAAGCGACCTGACCCAGGCTTTCGCCGGTGACTATCGCCTGAGCGCCGACTTGCGCGCCGATCGCCCCCGCGATCCGCATCATGAAACGGCGGTAGAGCACGACCCGCAGCGGACGGCGCACGCGCGCCACGATCTCGCGCTGCAACATTCCAAAGGGCACCAAAAACAGCCGGGCGCGGCCCTGGTAGCGACTCAGATGCGCGGCCAGTTCGCGCGCCTTGTCCTGGCTGGTGCGCGAGAGCAGCGGATAGCTATGGAAATGGACGTAATCCAGCGCCAGTCCGCGGCGCATCATCCGGTAGGCGGCGATCGGCGAATCGATTCCGCCCGATAGCATCGCCACCGCCCGTCCGCTGACGCCCACCGGCAGGCCGCCGGGTCCCGGATGCTTGCCGATCGAGACCAACGCTCGATCCGTGAAAAGCTCGATGTTGATGGTCAGTTCGGGATTTTCCAAATCCACCGCGATGCCCAGCGCCCGTTTGACCGCCGCCCCGATTTCGCGGTCGATCTCCATCGAATTCATCGGGAAGCGCTTGTTCTCGCGCCGGGTGCGGACGGCGAAACTCTTCGCCGCAGTGCCGTCAACGGCGCCCAGAACCTCGCTCTCAATCGCCTTCAGCTCGGGCGCGACGCTGCGGCTGAGGGTGAAGTTCTGTAATCCAAACAGCAGACTGCCGCGCTCGATCGCGGTGAGGTCGTCGAGTTCGTCGGGCAATTCGGCCATCAGGCGCGGTCCCTCGCTGCGAATCGCGCCGAGCCGGTAGTCGCTCATAATCCGGATCAGGTTGCGCTTAAGCTGGGCGGTAAAGCGCCATCGGTTTTGACCCTTGAGCGCGACTTCGTGATAACGTCCAATCAGGTAACGCATGATCGAACTTCCAGCATAGCCCGCGGCGCGCCCCGCGGCGAACGCGGCCTTTTCCCCAAAAGAAACCAGGGCGGCTTCTGAACGGGACGATTCGCTGATAGCATCAGGGCGGGAAAGATGGCTTACGAACACTTCGACAACCTGCGCCGGCGGCTCATCCCTTTGCATCGCGCCGACGGGGATGAACTCGCCAGGGGAAAAGTCCGCGCCGCCGTGCTGGTGCCGCTGTTCGATCGCGACGGCGAGCTTTACGTCCTGTTTATCAAGCGTTCGGAGCGGGTTATGACCCACCAGGGACAGGTGGCGTTCCCCGGCGGCCGCTCGGACCCTGAAGATCCCGACATTCTTACCACGGCGCTGCGCGAGGCCAACGAGGAAGTGGGGCTGCGTCCCGAGACGGTCGAAGTGCTGGGACGTCTGACCAGCGCCGCGACCATGACCAGCAACTATTTTGTCACGCCGTTCGTGGGGGTGATTGGCGTTCCCACCGATCTGCGCGCCGATGAGCGCGAGGTCGCGGAAATCTTCAGCGTGCCGGTCGCAGCGCTCAAGGACCCGCGCTTTCGCGGCCGCTATTCATGGGATCGGGGCGGCTCGACCCAAAGTTATCCAGCCATCCTTTATGGCGAGCAGCCAATCTGGGGCCTGACCTTGCGCATCATCGAAGAACTGCTCGCGCTGCTTTAGGGTGCAGACGCGCATGGCCTCGCCGTTGCTGGAATTAAATCGGATCATTCGCGAAAACCGCGTCGACGAGTTCACTACGCCCAACCGCGCCCTGGGGATGCGTCCGGTTGCGTTCACGCCGGGTCAGTCGTCGTGGATTTGGGAAAATCAGCCCGACAGCACGCTCAACCCATTTGGCACGATTCAAGGGGGCTATCTCGCCGTGTTTGTCGATCAGATACTATCGACGGCTATCGGTTCGATGCTGGCGGAGGACGAATGGGCGGTGACGGGCGAATTGAAGGTCAGCTTTCTGCGCGCCTTGACCCCGCAAAGACTCGAAGGGCATGGGAGTGTGGTACGGCGCACGCGCACCGCCGCTTTCATCGAGGCGCAAGTGTGCAACGCGGCCGGCGAGCAAGCCGTGACCGCCAGTTCGACGTGGCTGATTTTGCGCTCCGAGCCGGCCGGAGGATGAGGCCGCCGAGCCTGCGGTTGACAAGACTTGGGGCCGTATCTTAGGCTGGTAAAACCTGTTAAACATCAAATTGATCGGCATCCTCTACGTAATCAATCGGCCATGTTTGAAACCCTGAGCGACCGCCTCGAAGGAGTCTTTAAAAAGCTCCGGGGCCAGGGGCGGATTACCGAAAAAAACATCGAGGACGCGCTGCGGGAAGTCCGCCTCGCGCTGCTCGAAGCCGACGTCAACATCAAAGTCGTCAAGGACTTCATCGAGCACGTCAAGCGCAAGGCCCTCGGACAGGAGGTGCTGCGTTCGCTAAGTCCCGAACAGCACCTGATCAGGTTCGTAGCCGGCGAGTTGCGCGAAGTGATGGGTGGAAACGCCCGCGAACTGGACCTCAAGGTCAAGCCGCCGGCCAAGATTATGGTGGTCGGGCTTCAGGGCTCGGGCAAAACGACGTCGGTCGCCAAGCTGGCGCGATGGCTTAAGGTCGAGCGCAAACGCCATCCCCTAATGGCCTCGGTGGACGTTTACCGCCCCGCCGCGATGGAGCAGTTGCGGGTGCTGGGCCGTCAAATCGACGTGCCGGTGGTGGAAAGCCACGAGAGCCAGGACCCGGTTGAAATCGCCACCAACGCCCTGGGGCGCGCCGATATCGGCGGTTACGACGTGGTGCTGCTCGATACCGCCGGGCGTCTCCAAATCGACGAAGAGATGATGGATGAGCTGGTGCGGCTGCAGACCGTGCTCCGGCCCCATCATGTGCTGCTGGTGGCCGACGCGATGACCGGTCAGGACGCGGTCAATGTAGCGCAGGGATTTCATGAGCGCCTCAAGCTGTCGGGCGTAATCCTGACCAAACTGGACTCTGACGCGCGCGGCGGCGCCGCGCTGTCGGTGCGGGCGGTTACGGGCGCGCCAATCCTGTTTGCCGGTCTCGGCGAGAAACTCGACGCCTTCGACGTCTTCTACCCTGACCGGCTGGCCTCGCGCATCCTGGGGATGGGCGACGTGCTGACGCTGATCGAGAAGGCTCAGCAGACCTACGATCAGAAGCAGGCCAAAGAACTTGAGCGCAAGTTCAAGAAGAACGAGTTCACGCTGGAAGATTTCGCTCAGCAGATGGCGGCGCTGCAGAAGATGGGCTCGATCGGCGATTTGCTGGGCATGATTCCCGGATTCAAGAAGATTGCCAGCCAGGTCGATTCCGAAGAGGCGCAGCGCGAGCTGGGACGGATCAAAGCGATAATCGACTCGATGACCCGTCAGGAACGGCGCAACCATCTGATCCTCAACGGTTCGCGCCGGGCGCGCATCGCGGCCGGAAGCGGGACGTCGGTGCAGGAAGTCAACCGGTTCGTGAAACAATTCGAGCAAACGCGTAAGATGATGAAAAAGGTCGCCAAGGCCGGGGGCGGGCGCGCGATGTTGCGCGGCCTCGGGTTTGGCGGCTAGAACTGGAAGGGAGTAAGATGGCGTTAGTGATCAGGTTGCGCCGCCAGGGGGCGCGCAAAAGACCTTTTTTCCGCATCGTGGTTGCCGAGTCCAGCTCGCCACGCGATGGCCGTTGTGTGGCTCAAATCGGCACCTACGACCCCACCAGCGATCCCCCCAAGGTCAACCTGCGCGCTGACCAGGTGGAGCGATGGCTTAAGGCGGGTGCGCGGCCCACATCAACTGTCGCCAATCTGCTCGACAGGGCGCGTCGGCCGGCCACGGCTCAGGCAGGGTAAAAGCTGAACTCGATTCCGGACCACGGAGATCACCAATCTTGACACACCCACACGACGAAAACTGACTTTCCGTAAATCCCTCCGCACTGCTTGCAGAGGAGGGAGCAGACGGGCCCGGGATGGCATCCGAGCCCGCCTGCCAGGAATTTTTTTGCTGGAGCCGACCCATGAAGGACCTTGTCCTGTTCCTGGCTAAACAGCTTGTAAACAATCCTGATGCGGTCGAGGTGAAAGAGACCCAGGGCGATACCGCCTCGGTGCTCGAACTGCGGGTGGCGAAGGAAGACCTTGGACGGATAATCGGCAAGCAGGGCCGCACGGCCAAGTCGATCAGGACGATTCTCAACGCGGTTGCCTCGCGCACCAACCGCAAGGTAGTGCTCGAAATAATTGAAGAAAAATGACGTCATGCGCCGGCGCGACGCTGCCAGCGGGAAGCGGGCACCGTCCAGTCTATCGCCCGATGCCGTCGGTATTCCTCAAAGACCAGAACAAGCTGCAATAATCGCCCAGCAAACCCTGGAAAGCCGGGGTCTTGTTGCCTTCGGCCGGATCGCCGGCGCTCACGGGCTGCGCGGCGCTCTGCGGGTGCGGCTCGACAATCCCGACTCTGACCTTCAGGCGATAAGACGCGTCTTTGTCGATCAGCTCGGGACTCCGGTCGAGTACCGGGTGCGGTCCACTTCGCGCGCCGGTCATGGCTCGTTCAAAATGGAATTGGAGGGCATCGATTACATCGAGCAGGCGCAGGCGTTGCGCGGCGCGGAAGTATACGTGGCCTTGGACGATTTGCCGCCGGTTGCGGAAAATGAGTTCTACTATTTCCAGGTCCTGGGGCTGCCCGTGGAAACCACTGACGGGCGAATACTCGGCAGGATCGACGAGATTTTTTTCAATGGCGCCAACGATGTCTGGGTCGTCAAAAACGATTGCGCCGAGGTCCTGGTCCCGGTAATCGATGACGTCGTCCGGCAAATCGACGTCGAGGGGAAACGCGTGATAATCCAGGTCATCCCCGGACTGCTGGACTAGACTTTGGCCTGGCACTCAGCCGATGCAATTCCACATCGTCACGCTTTTCCCCGAAATGTTCGATTCGCCCTTTGCCGCCGGGATCATGGCGCGCGCGATTCGCGGCGAACTGGTCAAAATTCAAACCCATAATCTGCGTGAACACGGTCTGGGAAATTATCGCCAGATCGACGATGAGCCCTACGGCGGCGGCAGCGGGATGGTGATGCGTCCGGAGCCGATCGCGGCCGCTGTCGACCAGGTGCTCAGCGCCCATCCGGGGCTGTGGCGCATTCTGCTCACACCGCAGGGTGAGCTTTTCAATCAATCCATAGCCGCCGAACTGGCGCGGCGCGAGCACGGCCTGCTGCTGATTGCGGGTCGCTACGAGGGCGTGGACGAGCGCGTGCGCCAGTTGGTCGATCAGGAGCTGTCGATCGGCGACTACGTGCTGAGCGGCGGCGAGCTGCCCGCGATGGTGATAATCGAGGCGGTTACGCGCCTGCTGCCCGGCGTGCTGGGCAATCAGGCCTCATTGGAAGAAGAATCCTTCCGCGGCGGCATTCTGGAGTATCCGCAATACACGCGGCCGGAAGTATTTCGCGGGTCCGCAGTGCCGTCGGTGCTGCTCAGCGGCGATCACGAGAAAATCCGGCGATGGCGCCAGGAGCAGGCAATCAAGCGCACGCGCGAGCGCCGTCCGGACCTGCTGGCGAAGTCCTCGCGTGGCTGACCTGTTTATCGCGCTGATTCATCATCCGGTGCTGGACCGGAGGGGCAAAATCGTCACCTCCGCAATTACCAGTCTGGACATCCACGATTTGGCCCGCTCCGCGCGCACCTACGATGTGCGCGCGACCTATGTGGCGCATCCGGTCAAGGAATTGCGCGATTTCGCCCGCAGCGTGCGCGACCGATGGCTGCAAGGATACGGGCGCCAATTCGACTCGCTGCGCCAGGAGGCGTTGGAACGCGTCGTGGTGGTGAGCGATCTCGACGAGGCGATCGCGTCGGTCAAAGGAGTCTGCGGCCAGCCGCCGCTGCTGGTGCATACCTCGGCGCGCACACAAAACGGCGTCAGCTACCAGCAACTGCGCGAAGAACTGGCCGGCGACGGCCCTCCCTTCCTGATCCTGTTCGGGACCGGCTTCGGCCTGGCGCCGTCGATCGCCGAGCGCGCCGACCGCATCCTGGCCCCGATCCTCGGCCCCGCCGACTACAACCATCTGTCGGTCCGCGCCGCCGCCTCGATCATCCTCGACCGCCTGCGCGGCCGCTGATTAAAACGGCTGCGGACACCTCATGTCACCTTGAACTTCGGCAGCAGGATATCCGGGCCGCATTGCTCGAAGTCAACCTTGACCTGCATACCGATTTCGATCGGACCCGGCGGGCAACCAATAATATTGGTCAGCATCCGCGGGCCTTCATCCAGTTGGATCAGCGCCAGCGAATAGGGCGCGTCGGCGGCATAGGCCGGATTGGGCGACCAGTGCACGATCGTCCATGACAGCACCTTGCCGCGTCCGGACACAGCCTTCCAGGTGAGCCTGGCGCCGCAGCAATACCGGCAGAAATCCTGCGGCGGAAATTGGTAGCGGCCGCAGTCGCCGCATTGCTGGAGGCGCAATTCCCGCCTGGCGCATCCGCGCCAGAACTGAGCGGTTTGTTCGGTGGGAACCGGAACCAGCTTTCCCGCTTCTGCCATTACAGCGTCTCTTCCGTGCCCAAAATCGCGGTGCCGTGGGTCGACGCGCGCCCGCCCTGTCCGTGAATTATCGCCAGCCGCGCGCCCGCAACCTGGCGCGGGCCGCATTCGCCGCGCAACTGGCGCACCGCCTCCGTGATATGAAAGATCGAATTGGCAAGTCCGGCATGGCAGTACGACAGCAGCCCGCCATGCGTGTTGATCGGCAGCGCGCCGCCGAGTTCCACGTTTCCACCCTCGACGAAGCGCCCGCCTTCGCCCTTGGGACAAAAGCCCAAATCCTCCAGGTAAATGATTGCCATCGGGGTGAAGGCGTCGTACACGAAGGCTATGTCGATGTCGCGCGGACGCACGCCCGCCGCCGCATAAGCCTGCCGGCCCGATTCAATCGCGCCCGATTCGGTCAGGCTGTCCGCGTGGAGCAGACTCAGATACGGATGGGCCTCGCCGGCGCCGAGGAAATAAACCGGCTTATTTCTGAAGTCTTTGGCGCGATCGGCGGCGGTCATCACGATTGCAGCGCCGCCGTCGGATACCAGGCTGCAATCCAGCAGATGCAGCGGGTCGGCGATCATGCGCGAATTGAGCACGTCGGCAATCGTGATGGGTTCGCGCTTTTGCGCCCCCGGAGTCATCGACGCGTGCCTGCGGCATGCCACCGCCACGGCCGCGAACTGCTCGCTGGTCGTCCCATAAGCGTGCATGTGCGCCCGCGCGATCAGCGCATACATCGCCGGCGTGGTCGGACCGTACGGTTCCTCGAACTGAGGATCGTCCCAGGGTTCGGGCACGGCGACGCGCCGCTTGCTGCCCGACAGGATGTTGTCGGCCGAGATCAGCACAATGGTGTTGCATAGCCCGGCCGCAATTACCGCCGCCGCATGCTCCATCATCAGGACCGGCAGGGCGCCGCCCACCGCGCCAGTCAGGCAAAAACGCGGCTTGATGCCGAGCAGCTCGGCCACCATCTCCGCATGAAACGTCCTGAGCGGTCCGCGCTCGACGCTGGCGTTGCAGGTGATCAGTCCGTCAATTTGATCTTTGCTGATTGCCGCGTCGGCCAGCGCCAGCCGCGCGGCTTCGGTCTGCAATTGCGCGCTGCTAAGATCGGGCACGGCGCCGACCCGGGTGTCCGCCGCCCCGACGATTGCCATCGTTGCGCGCAGGCCGTAGCGGCTCAAAGCCGTTTCTCCTGCAGGATGCCATCGCTCTCCAGGCGGCTGATTTCGGCGTCGGGCATGTCAAGATAGCGCCTGAGAACGTCCCGATTGTGCTCGCCCAAAAACGGCGCCTGCACTTCCAGTTCGTCGGGAAAATCGGAAAAGCGCAGCGGCAGACCCGCAACTCTGATTTCCCCCAGGATCCGATCGTGGGTGACGCGGACGGTGCCGCGCTGCAGCAGATGCGGATTGTCGATCGCGTCGGCCAGCGTCAGCACGGGGGCAGCGGGCACGTGATGCTGTTCGAGAATCTCCAGCGCCTGGTCTTCGTCGGTCGCGTCAAGCCACGACTGGATCGCTTCGAGCACCTGCTTTTCGTTGCGCGCGCGTCCCGCATGATCGGCAAAGCGCGGGTCGGAACCCATTTCGGGCCGCCCGATTGCCTCGCACAGGCGGCGCCACAGATGGTCCTGCGGAGCCATTATACAAATGTAATGGCGGGTGGCGCGAAAGATCGCCATCGGCACGATACTGATGCCATGCGCTTTGCCGTCCCCGCTGGCCATCTGGCGCCGATGTAAATCCGTGGTCACCACTTCATGGCAGTTGAAGTATGAATCGAGCAGCGACACGTCGAGGTACTGGCCCTTGCCGGTGCGCTCGCGATAGAGCAGCGCGCAGGCGATCGCGCCGACCGCGTGCACTCCGGTCATCACGTCGCCGATCGGGATATTGGGCAAAACGGGCTGACCCTCGCGATTGGCGTTGAACGCGCTGATCGCCGCCGCATACGACGCGCCGATAAAATCGAAGCCGGTCAGCGACGCCAGCTTGCCGGTCTGACCGAAGGTGGAAATCGAGCACATCACCAGGCGCGGGTTGATACGCCGGACCTCGTCGTAGCCAAGTCCCATCCGCCCGATCGTTCCGGGGCTGAAGTTCTCGACGAACACGTCGACCTTGCCCAGCAGCCGTTTGGTGATTTCCAGCGCCTGCGGCTTGCTCAGATCCAGGCACAGACTTTTCTTGCCGCGATTGTGATGGACGAAATGCGAGCTGCGCCCGTCCTTGAGCAGCGGCAGCAGGCGGGCGCGATCGCCGGTGGGCGCGATCTCCAGCTTGATCACCTCCGCTCCCATCTGGGCGAGAAAGCGGGTCGCGGTCGGTCCCGCGATGAACTGCGTGAGATCGAGGACGCGCAAGCCGTCCAGCACGTGCCGGCTGGTGTCTGCCGTCATCGGAGACTCGCCCCTTGCGTCCCGCCGTCGAAGCTGCGGGCCAACTCGCGGGCCACCTCCTGTTCGACCGCGGTGGCGTCGAAGAAATGCGGATTCATCGAGGTCCACAGCTTGATTGGATTGCGGAAAGTGAAATCGCGGAAATCCTCCTCCGACATCGCGCCGCGCTCGACCGCTTCCCAGGCTTCGGCCGCGATCGCCTCCATGTCGGGGACGTCCCAATGGCCGATGTCCGAGCCGAGGATCGCATTGAGGCGGGCACCGAACGGATTGACCCTGGTATTGAACGCCCATGCGATAAGCGGGTCTTCCGCTTCGCAGCCGAAGAAGAAGTTGGGCACAAACCGGTCGCGGATATCTTCGGGCCGCCGAATGTTGCAATGCACAAAATCGTCGATGTTTTCCGGCGCGCTGTCGCCCATCCCGATCTGATTCGCGTCGAATTTGCGCTTGAGCGCGTCGCTGCCGTATTCAGATACCAGGCGCGTCAGCATCGCGGCGTCCAGATTCTTTGGATCAATATGGGGCAGCGCGTCGACATTGCGCACCCGCCAATGGCCAATCAGGTCGGCGTACAGACGGCATCCCCAACTCACACCCCCTTCCAGGAACGCGAATCTGAGCTGCGGGAAACGCGCGGTCACCCCGCCCAGGAACATCGCCTTGCAAACCGCCTCACCCGCCGCGCCGAAATGGCCGATATGGTTGTACACCATGTTGGTGAGCGAACTATGCAGCCCATATCCCTGCACCGAGGAATGGAAAGTCGGCGCCAGCCCGAGCTCGACGCACTTGCGCCATACCGGGTCGTAGTCGTAATCGCTGTCAAGTCCGAGCACGTCCATCCACAGCGCGTAACGCAGATACTCGGGCGCCTTGCGCGCCACTTCAGGGACGGGGCGGCGAATCATGCTCGCCATCATGATCACCTTGAGCCCCAACTCCTTGACGTGCTCCAGTTCGGCAATCGCCTCGGCCGGAGTATGCATCGGGATGACGGCGGCGGGAGTCAGCCGATCGGAGAATTCGCGGAAGGTGTCGGCGAGGAAAATGTTGAAGGCGCAGCAGGCCGCCTTGCGCACGTCCTCATCGCGCAGAAAGGGCGCAAACAGCGATCCGCCGGTCGAATAAACCACCGCGAAGTCCATCCCCATATCGCCCAGCCGCTGATGCATCAGTTTGGGAATCATGGCGGTGGCGCGGTCCAGCGTGTTGCGCGCCGGCACGCCCCACCACGGGAACTGCGAGATGCGCTTTTCCTTGCGCACTGCCAGTGGCATCCGCGCCAGCGCGCCGAAGGGCGCCGATACCTGCTTGTAGCGCTGCACCAGCTTGGGCCCGCCCACCCGCTCCAGGTACTCCAGCGCGACCGGCTCGTACTCGATCCAGTGGCCGTCGGAGTCGATGATCGGATGATTGACGCGCGCCCGCACCCGCGCCGACCTGGTCTGTCCTCTCGCCATAACGATGGTCCTCTCTGCTGGCCGCAAGATAGCGCCGCAGATGCGTGGATGTCTATTGCGGCTGCTTTCGGCGCTCGCAATCACGGCCGATGATTTTTGTAAAGCGACTTCAGTCTTGACCCTGCAGGTGTCCTGTAGTGGAGTGATAAAAACGCGCCGGGCCGGGCGCCTGGTTAGGACAAAGGCATGGAAAACTCCACTGCTTGGCAGCATCAGATAGAAAGCCGCTTCCATACCCTGTTTCAGCGCGATTACGCCGTTCACGCTCCGGACATGCGCCGGCTGTACGAAAACGCCAAGCGCGATCAATGGAACGCCAGCTCCGATATCGACTGGAGCAAACCGGTCGATCTTGACGCCGGAATTTTCGCCGACGGCCTGATCGACGGCTACGGCAGCGCGTTTTGGGAGGGCCTCGATGAGCCGACGCGGCGCCGTCTCAACGTCGAGTTCTCCTGCTGGCGGCTGTCGCAAATCCTTCACGGCGAGGAAGGCGCGATGCTGGCGTGCAGCCAGTTGGTGGACATGGTGCCGACCAACGACGCCAAGTTCTTCCAATCCACGCAGGTGGTGGACGAGGCGCGGCATACCGAAGTGGTGAGCCGCTATCTGAGCGAGAAGTGCGGCGGTCGCATTTATCCGATCGCCGACAATCTGCGCCTGCTGTTCGATCAGTTGCTGGGCGAAGGCAAATGGTTCATCAAGACCGTCGGCCTTCAGTTGATAGCCGAAACCTTTGCGGTCGGGATGTTTCGGATGCTGGCTGAGACGGCGCAGGAACCGCTGCTGCGCTCGATCTGCCAGCGCATCATCGCCGACGAATCCCGCCACATGGGCTTTTCCGTGCTCGGACTGCCCGCGGTGATTCGCGGCATTGACGGCGCGGATTTGCGCGAACTCGAAGACTTCACGGTCGAAGCCTGCCGCCTTGTGATGCGCGGGATGTTCGCCCGCGAGGCGTTCGAGAGCGTCGGCTTCAGCGCCGAGCGCATCGCGGAAGTCAAACGCATCCGCGCCGAAGCTGCCCGCGCCAACGACTACGTCTTTTACCGCGCCGTGTTCAAGCGCGAGATGTACACGCAGGTCACCGCCAACCTGAAAAAGGTCGGCCTGATGACCCCGCGCATCGCCGAACAACTGCGCGCGCTCGGCGTCGATCCGGAAGTTGACGGCCGCGCCCGCAGTCTGGAAGCGAATTAGACCTCCGGCAAAAACTCCCGGGGCAGGACCGGATGCTCGTGGACCCAGACCACGGCTGACTGGCCGATGAATTTTTGCGAGTCCGGGCCCGATTCGTTTTTGTAATAATCAGATTGGAAGGCGCGGCGAACCGCTTCAGGATTGTCGAACCAGAGCTGCGCGATCCCGTCCCATTTGGGTTCGGCGAAGGAATATACCTCGTCGATAACCTCGCATTGCACATAGCGGCGCAGGCCCGGCAGCTTGACCGCGATCGGCGCGTGGACTTCCTTCCAGTAGCGGCGGAACTCGGCGCGCGTCATCTCCGGCGGCCGCTTGACGGTGAAGATGCCCTTGAGCATCTCCTTGCTGCGCGGGCCGTCGAGAATCACCAGGTCGGTCGTGGCGAGATCTTCGGCGTGGGCGTGATTGACGAAGTTTTCCTCGTCCTTTTTGAAGATTGGGATCACCGGGCTGCGCACCAGCGCGAGCATGTCGTCGAAATCGTTGTGCCAGGTCTCCGCGACGCCGTCGAAGGGTGCGGTGCTTTCCATCTCGGGCGCGCGATGGCTTTGGATGTAGCGGCGAATCTGCGCAACCGGAGCGGAGACGGCGCGTGGATGTTTGGTGCGCCAGTAGCTTAGAAATTGCTCCAGTGTCAGGTCCGATCTGCGCCCCATGAAATAGAATCGGTGAATCATCGTGTTTCTCCTTAACAGCAGCGCGGATGCGTAAAATGGCGGATCATTTGATAGCCAGCGCGTTGGGCGGGGAGCCAACGCCGCCGGGGATGTTCAGTGGGGCGGAAGTGAGGAAGAAGGTGTAGCGTTTGTCCGCCGCGCAATCGTCGGCCAGCGCTTCGAGGTCCCACATCTCACCGATCGGCATCCCGAAGAACGCCAGCAGATACGGATGCAACATTTCGGTCATCGCCTGAGGATTGACCGCTTCAAGCGCCGGCGAATCCGACGCCACCGCCGCGATTCGATTGTCCCATAGCCAGCGCGCCATGTCGGTGGTGGCCTCGATTCCCGGAGCGTCATTGGTTTGCGTCAGGCTGGCGCGGACTTCGGGACTGGAGCCCAAATATGATTTCAGCCATCCCACGCGAATGAGCAGGATATCGCCCGCCCTGAGTCTGGTCTTCTGCTCGGCCAGCGCCCCTTCGAGGTCTTTCAACGTGATAACCTGATGGCTGGTGCACTGGATTTCCTGGCCGCGCCGTTCGAGATAGCGGGCGGCGTCGATCAGCACGCCGCGTCCGGCGATTCCGCGCCGGGCCAGGTTGTCGATACCCAGGCGCGTGCCGCCCAGCCCCCGTCCCGTCACCTCGCTTTCGGGCAGACCGTTGTAATGGCCGTAAACCGGATGCTTGATGTGCGCGACCGCGTCCCATTGCGAGGAGGCCTGGGGATAGAAGTTGTCGAGGTAGTCATCGGTGAAAAAATCGGCCTGGGGAATCGGGAAAAGATAATGGCGCACCGGTTGGCGGCCGTAGATTGGCGGGTCGGGGATATTGATCGGCAAATTGAGCGAAAACACCTTGCCGGCGCGAATCTCCGCCGCGGCTTTGAGCACGCATTCAGGCGTCAGCAGGTTGATCGTGCCCAACTCGTCGCTGTCGCCGAACACGCCCCAGGCCGCGCCTTTGGGTGCTCCCTCGCGGACCGGCAATTGGTCATAGCGCGGGAGTCTGGGAGCGCGGGCGGACGCCTTGGACGGCGTGCGGCGTCTGACCGCGCGAGTTTTCATTTTCGCGACCTTCGGTTTGGGTCTGGCCTCAACCCTTGAGCGGGTCTTCACACCGGTTTTTGCCGCCTTCTTGCGCGCCTTGGCCATAGATTCTCTCCGTCGTCGAACAACTCGACCCTCCAGCTTGTTAAGTAGCACAAAATCAGAAGGAGCCACCTTCTTCGATCGCTGCTTCCTCGCGCACCAGTTCCCTGATTTCCTCGTCGATGATCCGCTTCTCGCGCCATCCGCCCCACATATACCAGTATCCGGCCATCGCGGCCGACAGCACCGTGGTGACGGGAAAGGCATACCAGATGCCGCGGACGTGCAGGCTGGTGCGCGCGGAGAGGACGTAAGCCAATGGAAACCGCAGCATCCACAGCGAGATCATCGCCAGCACCATCGGCGCCACCGTATCGCCCGCGCCGCGCAGCGCTCCGGTCAGCACCTGCTGCAGGCCGATAAAGCCGAAGGTCAGCGCGATCGCGCGGATAAAGACGGTGCTTTCGCCGATCACCTCGCCGCCTTCGGGGATAAAGAAGAGCGCGATCGACGGCGCTCCATAGAACGCCAACAGGCCGGCAACGCTGAGGATGACGAAGGCTAACGTGCAACTGATCGCGCTGGTGCGTTCGGCGCGGGCCAACTGATTGGCGCCGATATTTTGTCCGACCAATGCTGAGGTCGCCACCGAAAGACCAATCGCCGGAACCAGAGCGCAGCTCATGACGCGCACGCCGATTCCATACGCCGCAACCGGCATCGTGCCGAATCCCGCCACCAGCATCGTCATCACCGTCATTCCCAGCGCCTGGGTCGATTGTTCGATCGAGGAGGGGAAGCCGATGCGAAAGATGCGGCGCATCAGGTCGAAGTCGGGCGGCAGATCGCGCAATCGCAGATGGATCCCGTGGCGTCCGCGCACCATCAGCGTCAGCCCGATGCCCGCGGCGAGCGCCTGCGTGCACAGCGTCGCCAGCGCGGAACCAGCCACTCCCAGTCTGGGAAACGGACCCCATCCGAAAATCAGCAGCGGATCGAGCGCGAAGTTGATCACCACGGTGACGAACACGATTACCATAGGCGGGTACACGATACCGCGCCCGCGCATCAGCGCCTGGTAGGCGAAAAACGCAAACACGAAGACGAACCCGAGCACGGCGATTTGGAAGAACCGCACCGCATCGGGCAAAACGTCGGGCGCCGCCCCCATCAGGCGCATCATCGGCGTCGCCAGCGTATATCCAATCGCCGCCAGCACCAGCGAAATCAGGAACACCATCAACAGCGTTTGCGCCGCAACGTGATTGGTCGCCTCCTGGTCGCCGCGTCCGGTGTATTGCGCCAGCAAAACCGTGCCCGCGATCGGCAGCCCGCCGCCCAGCGCGATCAGAAGAAAGCTGATGGGAAAACAAAACGACACCGCCGCCACGGCTTCCGCGCTGAGCCGCCCGACCCAGAACGTGTCAACCACCTGGTAGGCGGTTTGCAAGATGTTCGCGACGATAATCGGGAATGACAACCGCAGGATCGCCAGGCTGATCGAGCCCTGGGTCAACGGCGCCATCGCGGCGCGCGCCCGGGCCGGGTCCGCGCCAATCGGCGCGCCAGTGCCAGGCCGGGAAATGGGTTTGTCCAAGACGTCGATCCTTTCCTCAATCCGCCATCTGGGCATCAATACAGCAGCCGCTTGCGGTTGTCGAACCCCGCGGGCCTGATGGCGCCTTGACAGGCTTGAAGCTGGTGCGTTACTCGTCCGCCAAAGCAATTCCCGCCCCCGCCGCGGGACCAGGAGACTCATTATGGAAACCAAAGGCAAGGTCGCGATTGTAACCGGCGCCAGCCGCGGCATGGGCAAGCAGATGGCCTTGAGGCTGGCTAAACACGGCGTCAACGTCGTGCTGGCGGCGCGCACCGTCGAGCAGGGCCAAAGCGAATGGCCTGGCTCTTTGCAGGAAACCGAACGGGACATCCGCGCCCTGGGCGTCGATTGCACTGCGGTGCGATGCGATCTGACCCAGCGCAAGGACGTCGAGAATCTGTGCGAGACGGCGCTGAAAAAATACGGCCGCGTCGATATCCTGCTCAATAACGCGCGCTACGTCGGTCCGGGTCATTTCGACCCCTTCCTCAAACTCGATATCGACACCTGGGAGAAGAACGTCAACACCAACCTGATGGCGCCGATTATCGCCAGCCGCATGTGCCTGCCGCAGATGATTAAGAACCACAGCGGCATTATCATCTGCACGACTTCTTCCGCCGCGACGGCCAATCTGGGGCTGCCCGGCAAAGGCAGCATGGCGATGCATTATCCGGTCACCAAACTGGCGCTCAACCGCTTCGTCCAATTGCTGGGCGAGGAGATGCAGGAGTACCAAATCCCGGTGATTGCGATGGATCCGGGCGGCGTGCTGACCGAACGGATCGAGATGGAAGTCAAATCCGGCGGCGGCGCGGTCGCAGCCGGCATCGACCCCTCTGTGTTCAAGTCAATGGATATTCCGGCCTCGACCGTCGAATACCTGTGCTGCACCTGTCCCGACCCGATGCAGTACACAGGCAAAGTGGTGGTCGCGCAGGAGATGGTGGATCGTTTTCACCTCGTCTGACGATGGTCGCGGCGGCGCGGTTTGCGGCCACGTCGTGAAAATTATTGGGTGAATTCGATCGGCTGCGAACAGGCGTCGCCGCCCGCATTGTAATCATAAACCAGACGCCCGCCGAAATCCGCCCCGATTGCAACGGCGGCCAGCAAAACTCCCAGCAAAAGCAAAAAAATCAGCCCGCCTCTGACCGGCAGCGGACGCGCCAGCCAGCCCCAGATGAACAGGATAACGCTCAAGACGAGCACACCTATCATGATGTGCTCGTGATTGAGCAAAAGATGCTGGCGCACAGACGGAGCAATCATCACGCCGTCCGCGGCATAAAGTCCGGTCCCCACCGCGGCAGCGGCTCCAGCCGTTCCCAGTCCCAGCATCCACAGAGCCGCCCATCCCCAGATCTCCTTTTTTGCGGTGAGCCAGGCGATCACATATGTCAGCGCGGAAGCAAACAGCAGCGCGATCGGGAAATGGACGACCAGCGGATGAATGTTCTGCAGGTGCTGCGCTCCCGGAAACAGAGCGCCGAGCACGGCTATTTCACTGATTCCACGGCCAAAAACCGCACCCCGCCCTTGTCGTATTCGGTCCCGGTCACGGTCACCTCGTCCTCCATTTTGTTGATGACCTCCGGCGGCATCCCTTCCTTGTTTTTGGGCGGGACCAGCACGTAATACTTGTCGGTCTTGTCCTCCACCAGCAGCACCGGGATGCCGGCTTTGGCACACGCCATCGCGCAGTCGTGATGGCTGGGGCCGTGAGCGCCCATCTTCAGAAAGCAATAACTGTCGCGCAGATGGCCCGTGACCTGGGCAGCGAACGCTCCGGTACCGGCGCCGATCGAAAGCAACAAGCCAAGAGCTACGGCGGTGATCGACCTCATTATTCTCCCTCCCGGCCACATTGGCCTTTGAATGCTAACAAAACCTTGTGCCACCAACAGTTTCAATACGCAAGCTTTGATGCCGCGGGCGGCGCGGCCGGCCTCTTGTGCTTTGGGCTACTTTGGTTTAAATAGTGTTGATGCTGTCCAAAGCATTGTTTTTTGGGTAGCGCACCGTGACCATGCGAAACCATGCAGTTTTTTGCGCAGGCGTTATGATCCTGATGCTCGCCGCATCTATGCCGGTATGGGCCGGCGGACCGGACGTGGTCGGCGAACTGGGATCGGATTTCAAATACACCGTCAATAGCGGCACCGAGGACGCGCAGGACATCCTCAGCGCGCCCTTCCACTTCCGCTTCGACCTGCTGGCGCAACCGCAGGTCTATTTGAGCCTGATCGGCGCCGGCGCGGCACTGGGCGGCGCCTTCGCGCTGGATCCCACTTTGCGATCGCAACTGCGCGGGATGTCCAGCAGCGCGGCCAGCGGCCTTGAAGACGGCGGCACCTATTCCTTATCCGCCGTGGCCGGCCTTATCTACCTCTCGGGTTTGATCAACAACGACCCCAGGGCGCGCGAGGATATGATCACCACCGGGGAAGGGGTCGCTGTGGCCAGCCTGGTCACGATGGGCTTCAAGTACGGCTTTGGGCGCGAGCGGCCCAATGCGGGACGGGGCGCCTGGGCGTGGTTCAAGGGCGGCGAGTCGTTCGTCTCCGGCGAGGCGACGCCGGCATTCGCGCTCGCGGCCGGAATCAGTCAGCATTACAACTACCAATGGTACGTCGCCCTGCCCGCCTATTCAGCGGCGGTCGCAGTGGGATTGGGCCGGATGGGCCACGACGCGCATTGGTTTTCCGACGTGATCGGGGCGGGCCTTATCGGCGCCGGCACCACCGAATTGTTCTATTATCTGCACAAGCGGCACGCCGACAATCCCAACAAACATTACTGGATTTTCCCGGTAAGTTCGGATCGCGGCGGTGGTCTCGGCGTCGGCTACGACTGGTGATCGCGGTCTGCATCAAGCCGTTTCCAATCGATCTTCCACAGCATCAAGCGTTGCCTTCCAAATCCAATTCGTTCGCGGATTCTTTCGCAAATATGGTCATATCTGCCGCCCAGATTCATCAGATTGCTGAAGGTCGAGCGCTGGTAATCAGGCGGCGCCCGCCGCACCATAGCCGCGAAGATCGACCATAGCCGTTCAGTACGGCCGCGACACTTCGCCCAGCAGACTGCGCGCAACCACCAGTTTCATGATCTGGGCGGTGCCGTCGCCGATTTCCAGGCCGATCACGTCGCGCAGGCGCTGCTGATGGGGCAGGTCGCGGCTGAACCCCAGATGGCCATGGAGCAGGACGCATTGATGGAGCACGTCGGCGGCCAACTCCGGCGCCCACCATTTGCATCCCGCCGCTTCGGCGCTGTGCGGCAGACCGCGGTCCTTGCGCCACAGCGATTCGTAGGACAGCAGACGCGCCGCGCGCAGTTTAACCGAGGCCTCGGCCAGCGGAAAGGACACGCCCTCGAAGCGGGCGAGGCTGGCGCCAAAGGCCTGCCTGCCGATCACGTATTCGCAGGTCTCATCGAGCGTCTGCTGGGCCGCGCCGATACACATCAGCGCGATCAGGGCGCGGCTGAAATCGAAGCCTTTCATCACCTGGATGAAGCCGGCGCCCTCCGGTCCGATCCGATTGGCGGCCGGCACCCGCACCGCGTCGAAAAAGAGCTGGCCGCGGCCGATTGCGCGAGTGCCCAAGTCGGCGAAGCGCGCACGGCTGACGCCGGCGGAGTGAAGATCGACGTAAAATGCGCTGACCCCGCGCGCTCCCGCCTCAAGCGTGCCGGTCCGCGCCATTACCAGCGCACAATCGGCATAGGAGGCGAAAGAGATCGAACTCTTCTCACCGTTCAATATGTATTCGTCGCCTTCGCGCCGCGCGCTGAAAGTGACGTGAGCCGCATCCGACCCGCGTCCCGGCTCGGTGACGGCCAAAGCCGGCAGGACCCGGCCCGAACAGATTTCCGGCAAAAACGCCGTCCGCTGCCGCTCATCGCCGTGCTCGGCCAGGATCACGCCGACCAACGCCGCCAGCAGCATGACGTAGGCCGCGTTAAAATCCCCCTTCGCGATTTCCTCATGCGCAATTCCCAGCGAGACATGATCGAGCTCCTGACCACCGCAAGCCTGGCTGACGGTCGGCGCCAGCAAGCCCATTTGCCCCAGTTTCAGGATCAGGTCGCGCGGCAAATCGACATCGGCGTCGCGCGAGGCGTAGGCGGGCGCCAGTTCGTTGCGGGCGAAATCCGAAAGCGTGGATTGCAGCAGCTGCTGATCGGCGTTAAAGGCGAAGTCCATCGTCGGTAACCTTTCCAAGTCGCGGTCGAACCCCCTGCCATCTTAGCGACGGGCCGCGCCCGATGCCGCATCGCGAGTTGAAACTTCGCGCCAGCCGATAATAAACTGGGCGCGCGATGCCAATTGTCAAAGCCGGCGATATCAACCTCAGTTATGACACCTTTGGAGTGGGCGAGCCGCTGCTCCTTATCATGGGCTTCGGCGCCCCCGGAATCGCCTGGATGCCGGTGTTGCCGATGCTGGCCGGCTTCAAATGCATCTATTTCGACAATCGCGGCATCGGCAATTCGGACAAGGCCGATCCTTACACCGTGCCCCAGATGGCCGATGACGCCGCTCACCTGCTGTCCGCGCTGGGCATCGACTCCGCGCTGGTTTACGGCGTTTCGATGGGCGGGATGATTGCGCAGGAACTGGCGCTGCGCCATCCCGCGCGGGTGCGCAAAATGGTGCTGGGATGCACCACCACGGGCGGACCCAACGCGACCCCTCCCGACGAAGAGACCATCGCCGCGCTGCTCACCGCGATGAAGCTGATGGCGACCGATCCGGAACAGGCTCTGGATATACTGCTGCCGATAATGCATCCGCCCGACTTCGTCGCGGCCCACCCGGAGATCAAGCAGATGGCGCTGATGGGCGCTGCGATGGTGCCGCCGGCGCCGCCCGAGGTAATCGATCGCACTCTGGCCGGAATTGCGCGATTCGACAGCTACGAGCGGCTGCCGCAGGTCAAGTGCCCGGTCCTGATCGTGCACGGCGGGCGCGACATCATGCTTAAGCCGGCCAACGCCGAAACGCTCAAAAGCCGCCTTCCTCAGGCTGAGATGTTCATGATTCCCAATGCTGGCCACAACTTCTTCGCCGAAGACCCGATGGGTATCCATCAGCGAATCATCGAATTTCTCAAGCGCTGATCGCAGTCCGCCTCTTCGACAACCAGAGCCTGTAGTCTGCGAGGCCACGCCCTGTCGGAAGAGGGTTCGGACATGACCTCGACGGCTTCCTTTTGAAGAGAGACTTTTACTCCGGCCTCGCCATCGCTGCGTTCAGCAGCGTCCGCCCCGTCACTGTCGCGAGGTCGATGAGGACGGCGGCAGGACTGGCGGCGCCGACATGAGCGGCCAGCAGCCGCGAGAACAGACGCGGATGCGCCGCCAGCACGCCCAACGTGCTCCGGCGCAACCGCTCGCGTCCATCCAGCAGCAGAAGCAGCCGCGCCATCATCTGCGGCATCCGCATGATGCGGCGATGGGCCCTCTGGTATCGGCGCAGGTCGCCCTGCGCCAGCGCGTCGCCCAACGCTATTGCCTGGCGCAACGCTACCGACAGCCCCTCGCCCGTGATTGCGTCCACCGAACCCGAGGCGTCGCCAATCAGCGCGATACTGCCGCTCACCACGCGCCGCAAGCGCGTCGAGACCGTGGCCGCGCCCTTGCTTGAATCGGCGGGTTGCGCATCCTTCAGGCGATCGCCCAGTGCCGGGAATAATCGCGGCACATCGGTCATCCGCAGCGGCGCCGCGCGGCCGCCCACCAGCGCCACGCAAATCTCGTCGGAGGCCACCGGCGTGACATAAGCCTGTCCCAGTTGGTGCCAGTATACCTCAACCAGATCGGTCCAGGGCGCGACCTGCAAATGGGTCCGGAGGCCGACGCGCGGCCTTGAGCGCCACGCCTTTTCCAATCCCGCGCAGCGCCGCACGCGCGAGTTCTGACCGTCGGCGCCGATGATCCAACGAGCGCGCACGCCCTGATCGCCGATACGAACCTCGCGCGCCGACAACCATCGCACCGGCGTTCCCCAGCAAAGCGCGACGCCGGCTTGCTGCGCGCGTTGCACGAGCGCCCGATGGAGCACGGTGCGGCGCATGCCGATTCCGCATACGGCGTCAAAGCGGCCTTCGACGGCACAGTCGTTATCGAGGAAGCGGATGCCATGAAATGCGGCGCTGTGGTGCGCAGGAATCCTGACCCCGAGTTCGCGCAGAGCCGCGACGCCTTCGGGCATCAGGCCTTCGCCGCATGCTTTATCCACTGGAGGGCGCGCCGCGTCCGCCAGGATGACATCGAAGCCCCGCAGACGCGCCGCGATTGCCGCCGCCAATCCGGCCGGCCCGCCGCCGACAATCACGACGTCGGTTTCAGATCGTGTCTCGCTCATCACGCCGGGCCGCAAATGCTGCGTCAGCCGAAGACCGCCGAATTGAATCGCGCAAGCATGGTCGGCCGATTCTAACCGATGAACCAGTACGGCTCCATAGCATCGAAACCGCGCGCTGGATCGAATTCGACCCCGATGGTTTCATTCTCAGGGCTTGTGCAACGGAGAACATCAGATGGAGTTCAGCCAGATCCTTTACGGCAAAAGCGAGGGCGTCGCCACCATAACCTTCAACCGGCCCAATCGGCTCAATGCCTTCACCTGGACGATGCATCGGGAGATGCGCGCGGCGATTGCAAACGCGGAAGCGGACGATTCGATCGGCGCCATCGTCGTCACCGGCGCCGGCAAATCATTCTGCGCCGGGCTCGACGCCGATGACCTCCGCACAATCAGCCGGGGCGGCGAGGCGGCGCGCGCCGGGATGCCCGAGGAGCGCCAGGCCATGTTCGTGTACCTGACCGAGCTGAAAAAGCCGGTGATCGGCGCGCTCAACGGCCATGTAGTTGGAATCGGCTTCGTCCTGAGCTTGTACTTCGATATCCGGATCGCGGCAGAGAACGCGAAGATGTCGATGATCTTCGTGCGCCGCGGGCTGGCGCCTGAACTCGGAGCGTCGTGGATTCTGCCGCGGCTGATCGGCTTTGCACCCGCGCTGGAAATGGCGCTGACGGGACGCATGGTCGCCGCGCGCGAGGCGCTCGAGCTGAAGCTGGTAAATCGCGTCGTGCCGGATGCCGACCTGCTTGGCGCGGCCCAGTCGATCGGGTCGGACATCGCGCACAACTGCACGCCGCTGGGCGTCGCCGAAGCCAAGCGCCTGTTTTACCGCCATCGCACCGGCGAGCTGGCGCCGGCGCTGGCCGAAAACGAGATCGTCACCCGCAAGATGAGCAAGTCCGAGGATTTCAAGGAAGGGCTGCGAGCGTTTGCCGAAAAGCGTCCGCCCAGATTCCGCGGGCGCTGATGCGCCGTGCCGGACACGACCAGATCGAGGAGAGCAAGGATGCGGAAAAAATCCTTTTCCTCACCCCGCTAGGCAAGGCGTCATCAACGCGTTAAAGTGCCCATTCCCGGCATCATCGATCACGTGCGGAGAGGTGGCCGAGTGGTCGAAGGCACCAGATTGCTAATCTGGCGTACTGGCAACGGTACCGAGGGTTCGAATCCCTCCCTCTCCGCCAGTATCAAACGCCTGCTCCAGTCGCTAGCCAGGTCCCCGCTCGCCTGGCAGCGGATCCTTGCTGCCGAGGGCCGTTTGAGCCATGCCGTCAACCTTGTATCACGCGCAGGCCGAGATGGCGCTCGAACGGGTCGAAATCGCGGTCGCAGTGAAGCAGCGAATGGCCGTGCCGGATGCAGAAGGTCGCGATCAGCGTATCGATCGTCGCGCGGATGGTGACGCCCCTTCGCCGCAGGAGCCGGTCATTCCGCGCCGCGACAATCGCGATTTCGCGATCCACCATCGACGCGCACTCGAACGCCCGGAAGCGGGCGAGCGCGCGCGCCGCGTCGCGCTCGGCGATCGAGGAGGCTAGTTGCAACAGTTAAATGCGGGGGTGGTCATCGACGAGAAAGAGATCCTACGTGCCATGGAGGGGTGAGATGCGCGATCGTGATGATCACAACAGGTCAAAATCTCAAAGGCCAGAAAGCGTTCGGGGGACTCTGTGAACAGGGCAGATTCGAAAGCACGCCATGATTGAAATTATCTCAATCCTTTCTGCGGTAATCGGAATTCTCATTTTTGCCTTCTACTGCGTAAACTGGTTGACGAGAAAAAGGCATCTCTATGACCGATCGGCCGAGGCTCATAGAACGCGGGTTTCCCCTCAAGCAGGCGTCGCTGGATTCCGTGCATGAGAAGAATGTCCGGCATGGGCATATCTCGACGCTGCTTGCCCTCTCCCGCAAAATAGCGGGCGATGGGATTTAATCTTCAGCATCCTGAGCGGCAAGGACGCGGCGACCCAGGGCGGCAACGGCGCGCAGCGGCGCGAATACGACAGGAAGCTCGGCGCGGGCACGATGTCGCGGGCGGGGGCGACCTGCGTATGCTGCGGGCTGCCGTCGATGACGATGGAGGATATCCGGCTCGAAGGGAAAGCCCGGACGGCTCGGCGCGATCAGGACGGCGGTCGTGGTCGATGGTCCAGACGGCAAGGAGTACCGGCTCCCTACCGACGATGAAATCCGGCTTGCGGCCGAGGCTCCATCGCCACGATTTCGGGATGGACGACGCGCCGATCGGCGCCTGCATCCTCTATGCGATCTCATGCGGCCTCTCCGACCACGATTTGGCCGATCGCTACGAAATCCTCCAGCGCACCGGCGGCCAATCTTCCGATCCTCTCCCTGTCGGGAGAGGTCGGCGCGAAGCGCCGGGTGAGGGACCGCCAGAAGATATTGACGAAGCGGATTTCGATGCCGACGCCGACACGGAAGTCGAAGAAGGCACCGGCAGCAAAGTCCGGCTGCGGCCGTAGAACAGACGCATCCGCAAGAGCATGGGATATGACGGCGAAGGCAGGCCGGCGCCGCTGATCGACCAGGCGCATCGCCTGATGCATCTGTGGCGCGCGGGCGACGTGGTGCGGGTGGACGAATACCTGGACGCGCGCGGCTTGCGCCGCAACGCGCTGTTCCATCAGCTCCTGCAGGCCCTGATCGAGCTCGCCTCCGCGGTCAGCGAGGAGCGTTCACTGTTGGAGAGCATCAGCAACCACATCTCCGCCCGCCCGTTAATCGAAGAAGAAAGGAGCCGCAGTATGTTTATGAAGCTCGCCGATCATCCCAAGATCGTCTGGCCACCATCGTTCGCATCGTCATACGGACCGGGTAGCGTATTTCTCACGGCAACCGAAATGAGCAAGCAGTATGTGCTTAAGCAGGTTCGCTTACATGACGACCATGGGCAGCCGCCGTTGCAGGAGCCTGAAAGCCGCGACTGGTTTGTTACGCTTGTTGCAAAGACGCCTGACGGCAGCGAGGCCAACGCTAGCCTGGGTGGGCCTTTCGATTGGAAGTTCGCCCAATTGTTACGAGACAAGCTTTGTAGGCTTGTCGACAGGAGAGTCGCCGATGCGGGAGCCATCGAACTCGAAAACGCATAGATTGCTAAACTAACTGTCATTGGCCGTAGGGGCGTTTCACTGTGTCACGGATTCGGAGACAAAAGAGCATCAGCGACGAGCAGCGATTTGCCCAATGGCGTAGTTGGTTGAGGATCATCGCGAAAGACGTTCAAGATCTGGTCATCGGCCGGCACATCTTCTGGGAGGTTCAGGGCATCATCAAGGCCAACCCCAAGATACAGAAACCCAGCTCGTTTTATGGTTGGATGGGCATGACATACGCGGCTTGGGGTCTAATGGCTGTTAGGCGACAGCTCGACAACGATAGCGTCTCCCTGAAAAAGTTGCTCGGTGAGATGGCCATCAAGCCGCAAATCCTTTCGCGCGAGAGATATGTAGCGGCCTATGCGACGACGCTTATGGGGCCCGCCGCGCGCGCTGTGCGCGAAGGATCTGCAGACAGCCACATGCAAGGAGGTGCGTATGCGATAAGTCGAGCAGAGGCGGAAGAGATCGCGAACCGCAGTTTTGACAAATTCGCCGGTCGAGGCCACCCGCATATTCCCAAGGAGCGGATCGAAAGCGATATCTCTCAGTTGAGACAGGTCACCGAACAGGTGAAGGTGTTTGCCGACAAGAGGATTGCACACCTTGTGAACCTGCAACCGAGAGTGCTACCGACGTTTAACGATCTGGACAAATGCGTAAGTCTGCTAGAAAAGCTCGTACTCAAGTACGAGCTAATACTGAAGCGAAGCGCTCCGGCGTCTCTTCTTCCGACTTGGCAATACGACTGGAAGGCGATTTTTTACGAACCGTGGATCCCGAGACCGTGACCGGAACACCGCCGGAGGTAATATCCGTGGAACTTCGGCACCATCTTTTTGATCGCATCACAATGGACCCGGTCGGAGTCCGGAGACCTTATTCAGCCGAGGTCAAGCACCTCGCGGAGCGCGGCGGCGACGCGCGCCATGATCGCCTCGTCGAGGCGGGCGAGCGGACCTTCGACGAGCCGCCGATTGTCGAGCGCGCGGAGCTGGTCGATGAGCAGGTCAGAGTCGCGCCGCAGCGACGCCTGCGCGGGCACGCGGATGCGCAGGGGCTCGGCGTCGTCTATCAGATTCGTGGTCAACGGAATGATTAAGGTCGAAGGATGGCCCGCGTCGAGCAGCGCCTGCGCCTGGACGATCAGCACCGGCAGCGTCTTGCCCGGCTCGGTGCCCCGGCGGGGATTCAGATTGGCGAGCCAGACCTCGCCACGCTCAGGCATCCGGGTCGCGCTCGATTCTCGCGAACTCCGCGTTCACCCGCATGCTTTCCTTGCGAACCTTCCGCGACGCGGCGGCGATCCGCTCGGCGCGGGCGCGGGCTTCGGCCTCGCGGTTCATCCGCTCGATCGCGCGGCGGATATATTCGGCGCGCGGGATGCCGAGCGCCCTGGCGCAGCGCTCGCTGGTTTCGAGCAGCTCTTCCGGCAGTTTCAGCGAGATCGATTCCATGCTATGCCCGTCGAATACCTCGGTGAGATATCCTAGCACAATATGCGCAACTTTGAGGTAGAAGGCAAACCAGCCGGACGGCTTGCGGCGGAATATGGACCCGATGTCGAGGACGACCTCGCGTCAATATCACCCGCGCGAGATGGGAATTAGCCGAGGGTCGTTTCAGCACCACGACCGTGATGCAGCGAGTCCGAGCCGGGAGCAACAATGGAGCTGATGAGAAACGGAGCCAATGAGCCATGAGCAAAGCCAAACCAAGGAACCAAAACAAGGGTGAGACGCGGAGAATCAAAAGAGCCTCGCCTAGGCACCAGGCTCCCGAGGGCGTCAGCCCCGGCTTTGGAAGTCGGCGTCTGGAACTGATTCGTCTGGAGCGGAAGCTGTTTCCCAAAGCCGGAGGAGAAAAACGGGTCGAACGCGCAGTTAAGGTCGTGCGCGAGTTCTGCGGTTCGTTTGCATCCAAGGTCGATCTTGAAATGGTGAAGTGGATCGCGCAGGACAGGGATATCCTCGACATCTGATATGGCTGTTCAACCTCTCGGTCGGCTTCCCGCGGGCTCGCCCGTGGTTGTCGATGCCAACATCTTCGTGTATTCGGCCAACGCGATCTCGAACGAGTGCGCCGAGCTTCTTGAACGATGCGCTCGCCGGGAGGTACGAGGAGTGACAACGTTCGAGGCCCTCGCGGAAGTCAATCACCGCCTGATGCTTGAAGATGCGCTGGCTTCGGGAGTCATTCAGCGAGGGAATGCGAGCAACTTGCGACGGCTGCGCAGGTCGATAGCAAACCTGAGAAGCTTTTGGCCGTCGGTCGAGAAGATCTTCAGTATGAACCCGATGATCCTCGAACTTGACGAACTGCGCTTCCGCCGTGCCCAGGTCATGCGAGAACGGCACGGCCTGCTGACCAATGATTCGCTCATTCTTGCCGCCGCTGACAGCTACGGCATCACCTGTCTCGCCACCCACGCGCATCCTGAACTGTCAATGGAGGAGATGCGAACCGCCAATCTGGCGGCGGATCGGCTGCGCGCCGCCGGCTATAACGTGACCGCGGGAATCGGCAAAACTGGTGTGGTTGGTCTGTTGCACAATGGGCATGGGCCGACGGTGATGCTGCGCGCCGACATGGATGCCTTACCGGTCAAGGAGGCGACCGGCCTGCCTTACGCGAGCACGGTTACGGCCACCGACAGCGCGGGCAGGACTCTTCCTGTTGCGCATGCTTGCGGCCATGACATGCATGTAGCTTGGTTGGCGGGCGCCAGCGCGCTGCTGGCGAAACACCATAGTAAGTGGCAGGGAACTATAATGGCGGTCTTCCAACCGGGGGAAGAATTGGCGCGGGGCGCTCAGGCAATGATAGATGACGGACTCTTCGTTCGTTTTCCGAAGCCTGACGTCGTTCTGGGTCAGCATGTCATGGCCGAGCCGGCCGGTACCCTCAGCACGCGGGCAGGCGTCATCACCTCGGCCGCTGATAGCCTGCAAATCCGGATGTTCGGCCGCGGTGCGCACGGCTCCATGCCGCAGGCCAGCATTGATCCAGTCGTTATGGCGGCGGCGACAGTTTTGCGTCTGCAAACCATCGTTTCTCGCGAGGTCACGCCAACTGACGCCGCGGTCGTCACTGTTGGCTCGCTCCAGGCTGGCGAGAAGGAGAATGTCATTCCCGATGAGGCAATTATTAAGTTGAACGTGCGCTCCTATGACGAGGGCGTCCGCCAGCACGTACTCGCCGCGATTGAACGGATTGTCAAGGCCGAAGCGGCAGCGTCCGGCGCGGTCAGACCACCGCAAATTACACCGCTGGACCGCTACTCTGTCGTGAAGAACGATCCGGACGCAACCAGGCGCGTGGTCAGTGCGTTTCGTCGGCAGTTTTCTGAAGACCGTGTGCATGAAACTAAACCGACGACGGCAAGCGAGGATTTTGGGTGCTTCGGAGCGGAGTGGAACGTCCCCTCAGTGTTTTGGTTTGTTGGCGGCGCCGACCCCAACGCTTACGAGCGAGCCAGGCAGGCTGGACGCCTGAGCGATATCCCAACAAACCATAGTCCGCACTTCGCTCCCGTGATCCATCCGACCCTGGAGACGGGCATTATCGCGTTCGTTGCCGCGGCCCTCGCGTGGCTTGCGCCTTAAGCTAGTACCGGCGATTCCTTCGCGTTATACGGCAGGAAAAATTCGGAGAAAGACGGCAGTTGGTTTAGCGGGGCGGAAACACCAGGCATTCGATAGCTCCGCGATTTTCCAACCCTCGCCCTCGTGACGCGTTAAACCGAGAGGGTACGTGATGCATGTGTTCCTGCTGATCCTCAATCTTGTTGGTACGTTCGTCTTTGCGATAAGCGGCGCGGCAGTTGGAGTGCAGGGCGAGATGGATCTCTTCGGCGTATTGGTCCTGTCCTTTGCGACGGGCAACGCCGGCGGCATCATTCGCGACCTGATCATCGGGTCGTTGCCGCCCGCAGCGATCGCGGACTGGCGGTATCTCGGAGTGTCCGTACTGGCTGGGATAGTAACATTTTTTTGGTATCCGCTCGTCGAGCGGATACGCCGCCCGGTGCTGGTATTCGACGCAGCGGGTTTGGCGCTCTTCGCCGTGACTGGCACGCAAAAGGCTCTGGTCTACGGGCTCAATCCGGTGATGTCGACTCTGCTCGGGATGCTGACTGGAATCGGCGGCGGCATGACGCGAGACGTACTCGCAATGCGGATTCCCGTCGTTTTGCGGGAAGATATCTATGCGGTCGCGGCGCTTGCTGGAGCCGCGACAGTTGTCGTGGGTTACGCCCTGCATCTACCACCTGCCCCTATGATGTTAGCAGGTGCGGCGTCCTGCTTTGCACTTCGCCTGATGGCGATGCTGCGTGGCTGGCATCTCCCTGTCGCCCGCTCTGCGCAAAGGCCGGCACCGGTGAAACCTATCGAAAGCGAAAAGGAAAAACTCGAGAAGTCCTGACCCATCGCGAGATAATCAGATCGATATTGCACTGATGATCGGTGGTTACCAATTAAGCGCACATGTCTTAATGCGCTCTGAATCTCGACCGTGAGCGGTCCTCCGGTTAGGTGCCGAATTTTTCCGATCGGCTCCGGTAAACGATGGTGATCTTGAAGTATTCAAGGAATGATGGCTCACCCTATATGAAAGTCGACGAGAACGCGCAGCCGGACTCCGCCGTGCAGCCATGCGCCTCTTCAAAGGAGGCACAGAACCACGATCCGGCGTCCACATCTATCAGCCGCCGCCGCCTGCTGCAGCTTAGTGTCGGAGCAGGGCTTGCGGCGGTATTCACTCGCAGCCGACACGCCATTGCCGGGTCGAGTTCCTCGGAGACCACCCGGTTCCCCAAGCGCCCGAATATCATCGTTTTGATGACGGATCAGGAACGGCATCACGTGCACTGGCCACCAGGATGGGCAGAAAGGCACTTGCCAGCGCTGCAACGCCTCAAAAGACACGGCCTTTATTTCAACCGCGCCTATACCGCTGCGTCTCAATGCTCTCCATCGCGCGCATTGATGATGACAGGGCGCTTTGCCCCCGTAAATCGCGTGATCCAGACCTTTCTGTGGCCGGGCCTGATCGAGAAGAATCGCCAACCTAACATTGCTTCCCTACTCAAGGAAAAAGCGGGCTATGAGGTCGTCTGGAAAGGTAAGTGGCATCTGAGCTATGCGGCCAACGCCGCGTTGGGCAATGGCGGTGAAGATTGGAGCGCAGCCGACATCGGCGTGATGGAGCGGCGGTACGGATGGTCCGGATGGAATCCACCCGACGCCGGAAACGCAATCGAAAGATGGCAAACCACCGAATTCGGCAAGTTCGACGGTCTCTCCACCCTGGGTGGCGGCGATGCTGATAACGACAGCCGTTACATTAACGGCCCCGGCCCTTTCCACCACGGACAAACGCCCGGATTCGGCGAAAGCACGGTTGATTTTCTTCATCGCGCGCCGAAGCTCAACAAGCCGTTTTGTTTGTTCGTGTCCGTGGTCAACCCGCATGACGTCTGGGTCTATCCGAGCGCGTGGCAGGAGGCCGGCTACCGACGCGAGGCGTTTGTCAATCTCGGCATCGCGCTGCCGCCGAACTATGCCGACGACTTGTCGACCAAGCCCAAAGTACAGAAGGCCTCACGAGACAGTTTCGAAAAGTTCTCGCCGCTGGCCACTGGAGCGGCGCGGCAGGAGTACGTGAACTTTTACGCCTATCTCAACACGATCGCTGATAAACACGTCGCCAAAGTGCTGGACACGCTCGATGAAACCGGCCTCTCGGACAAAACCGTCGTCATTCGGCTGGCCGACCATGGCGAGGGAGGGCTATCGCACGGCATGCGGGAGAAGTCGTATACGGTTTATGAAGAGATGATCCACATTCCGCTGATCGTACATAATCCGCAACTTTTTCCGGAACCGCGCCAGACTGACGCATTCTATGACCATCTCGATCTTCTGCCGACCATCCTGGACTTGGCTGGAGTTCCCAATCCCGATTCGTACGGTCTCGGCAACAGCATAGTGCCCGTGATTCGGGACCCCTCGCGAAGCGGGCGTGATCACACAGCATTTTCATTCGACGATCGTTTCTTCCTTCCCGCGAACTATCCAGGAGCGCATATCCGAGCCATTCGCGCTGGCGAATGGACCTACGCGGTTTATTTCGGCACGGACGGGAGCGGCATCGAATACGAACTCTACAATCTCAAAAGCGACCCGCTTCAACTGAAAAATCTTCTCTACGGGACGCCATCCGCAGACATTCGCAGAGAGTGGTCTCGGTTGCACGAAATCCTGACGAAGCGCTTTATTGATACGGGTAACCTGCCGAATTCCTTTGCCTGGCCCATAGCTCCGGCTTCCACGTAAAGCGGTTTGCACTATGTAGCAATGCTGATTACGAATTCTATTCCGGCTCCGAAGCGTCGGGAGTAATCGGTATCATTTCTTGATATCAATAATCCTTGGGAGAGAGGGACTTCGGGCGCTTTCATAGATCCCACCGAACGCCATCACATGATCGGCAGCGGTATACAGTAAGGGCACAATTTTGGGCACAGCAGGGCACAGAATTGGGCACGAGCCGGCTAAGATCGGAGTCGCTGAAACGCCACGCCCGAGGCATTCGTCTTTTGAACTCGTTTGAATTTCTTCCGGCAATCGTAGCCCGATTACAATGGTTGGCACTTTCTCATGTGCCGGATCGTCCATTTCAATTCCATTGTCTTCTTTTGGCGTCCCAGAGCCCATTCGCGCGCCCAGCCAGAATCGGATGAGCATTGAGCCTGCCACGAGATAACCGGCATTCAGGTCGGGGCTGAGGCCAACGTCGCGGGCCAGTTTGCGAAGCGGGACCGTCCAATCAGCTGGCGGCGGAGGCAGAGATGGGCTCCGCGACGCGGCGGTTGCGGGAAAAACCGGGCCCCTGACCGGAACCCCCTAAGGGGGTGTTCGGGAAAAAACACGAATTTCCAAGAGAATTTTGGTGGAGGCGGGGGGAATTGAACCGCCCTCAGGATTCGCAGCGTGCTACCGAGAAAGTGCTTGATTCTCCTGCAAAATCAGAGGCTTTTAGCGGTTTTCCGGACGATCGAGATCGCCCCAAAACGGCCCAAAAAGGCCTCAACAATCCCGAAAAACCGGACCGGGTCCGGTCGACAAAATGGAAACCGGAGAGCGAATAGGCTGGAGCCAGATGCGGTGCTTTTAGGATGAGCACGGCGTGGAGGATGAGGATAGGGAAGAGGTTTGGGCAAGCCCTTCGTAAGGCGCTCGAGCCGGTCGGATTGACCCAGAAGGCAGTGCCAGAGGGGCTCCGGCGTGGAGACGGCCCAAGTTTCTGCCGCCATTTCTGAACGATTTGGAGTTCGACCGCCGACTTCCGCTGGTGATTACCACCTCGACGCGATGTTTCACGAGCGGATAAGATTGCTCGGCAGTTTTCGCCAGCGCGGGAGGAATCTGATCGCGCGCAATTTGGCAGCCGCCAGTCGGGCTCGACAAAGTTGATTTGAAAATCGAGTCGCAGCAACGCGGTTGCCCTATCAGGCGGGTCGGGCTCGTTTCCCTTGGTGATGACCTTAGACTAGCCGAACTCGCCGTGAACCGGCTGCGAGTTAGATCCAGAGCTACAGTCATAAAGCTGAGCCCACGAGCCACCGAAGCACAGCGCTCACTCCTTGCGACCTTTGGCGGATGTGGGATGCTATCATGCACGTGGCAGAGCTCTACATCCCCCCGACCGCGGAACTTAGAGCTAGAATTTCGCGGTTCATGGGAGACTTTGGAGTTCGAATCGCTTGCTCCGCAAACGTCGCTAGCATGAGGATCGGAGCATAGCGTGCGAAGCGCAAGCCGGCCGGAGGTTGGATTGGAGCACGCGCAATTGGTTGATTCGAGATTATTCTCCGAGCGCCCGCAATTCGGGCGCCGTGGACTCCAGCGAATTTACTGAACGGGCGTAAAGTTCGCTGCCCCCCGTCGCGCTGAGCCCATGCGCGAAGATACTGACCAGTACGGTCACGATAACCGCGAGCCGTATCGTGGGCTCGCCCGGCAGGCTCAATTCCTGTTTGAGGTAGACAAGCCCCAGGACAATGGAGGCCAGACCACGCGGGCCAAACCATCCGATGAAGACCTTGGTCGCCGAGCCGAGGCCGGTCCGCACAAGCGCAAGAGCCACCGGCACCATCCGCACGATTGTCAGGCTCAAGACGGCATACAGCCAGAACGCGGGACGAAACTGGCCCCAGTCCCGCACGACTATGAGACCAAAGAGAAAGAACACCGAGAGGTTCGCCAATTTGCCCCACTGGCCGCCGAACTCGACGCTCTGCTCAGCCACATCCCTCAGCCCAATTTGTACCGAGAGACCTGCGACGAATGCGGCGATAAACATGCTCGCGTCCAGGATCGCGCAAATCGCTAGGCACAAGAGCGGCAAAGCCACCACCGCGATTTGCTGAAACGATTTCTCGACCCACCCCTTGCTGCGAGCAAGGCTGATCAACCATCCGCCACCGAGGCCGATCACGAGTCCGACGAGCGCGCCGCCGCCGAGCTGTTCGACCACAAATTGCGTCAAAGCTAGCGGGGCGCCTTCGATTTTCGCAGCCGCGATCGCGATAAAGAACAGCAGAAACGGCACCGCGAGTCCGTCATTCAGACCAGCCTCGACCAAAAGCGATTCCCGCACACGCGGCGGGACGCTTGCGCTTTTTATGATGATCTCCCCCAAACCAGCGTCGGTTGGAGCGAGCACCACGGCGAGAATGCCGGCCTCCCAAATCGAGAGATTTGGAAACACCAGCAAGGCCACCACCATGCCCAACCCGATCGTCAGCAGCATTCCCGCGCTCAGCAACCGAACCGGCAGGCTCCCGGTGCTCTTGAGTATTCTCAGGCTGGTCTGACTGGCGTCAGTGAAAAGCAGCAGAACGAGTCCGAGTTCAGCAAGCGCTAGAAAGATCGTCGCATTTATCCCCGCTTGCTGCAGCAACGGCAGCGCGGGAGACATAATCATTCCCGCGATTGTGAACACGATCGGGGCAGTGAAAATGGTCCGCTCGATCCGCGCGGACACGAGGCTGAAGATAAAGAACAGCGACACGAAAATCGCGAGCAGAACCATCATCGATCACCACACTCCATCGACTTGGCTTCGGCCTGAGAGAGTCCGACGCAGACTGCCTCAAAGACCGAATGCTGGCAATAGCGCAGATTCAGACCTTCAGACTCGCGAGGCCGCGGATCGCCGTGCGGAAGGAGGCGCACCGGACCAGCGTCGAAAAGCCCGGCTGAAGGCGCTCGACTCGGCGTAGCCAAGTGAGCCGGCGATTTCCGTGAGCGAGATGCTTGTCGTATCGAGCAGTTGGCACGCCGCCTCGAAACGGACTTCATCCAGAATCTCCCGAAAAGTGGTGCCCTGTGCTTCAAGCCGTCTGTTTAGGGTCCGCCGATGCATCGAGAGGATCCCCGCTACCTCATCCCCGGAACTCCTGCCGGCAAGCAGCAGAGTTCGCAACGCTCGGCGAAGTTGAACAGGGAGCTCCACACCGGCAGCCTGCGCTTGAGCCTCGAGCTCCTTGAACCGCTTTGGGTTGGCTTCGGGCATCGCGCGGTGGAGCAAATGGGCAGGGAAGAACATCACGGTCTGTTCCGAGTCGAATCGGCAAGGCGCCCGGAAGAACCGCCTGTACGGGCCCACATCGGCCGGCCTCGCCCTGGAAATAAGGACCTTTTCCGGCGCCCATCGTGAACCGCAAATTTCGCGCATCACGTTGCAGACCATCGCAATCACGCCGTCATAGATCTGCTCTACGAACTGTGCACCTTGCTGGTAGATTGCAGTACCAACGACCGCCAAGCCGTCTTCCTCTCTCACCAATGTCACCATCCCGTCGCTGTTGAGGTGGTGATAGACGGTAAAAGTCCGTAGCCCCGCTCCAAGAGTTGGCGAGCACCGCAGGAGTTCGCCGGGCAGTCCCAGCTGCGAAAGGCTCGTCCGCTGACCGGCCAGCAGGCCGAAGTGCGGACGCCCGGTTCTAACAGCGCAGCATTGCAGGAGCTTCCCCATCGCAACGTACGGAATCCGATTCTCCATCGCGCCAAGCGCGACCGCGCCCAGACCGGCATCTCGCAGGACCTCTGCAGGTTCAACACCCAATTCCCTTAACAAAGCGGGAATCACGGTGAGAGGTCCTACCCGCTGAGAGGGTTCGGTCGCTGTCACGAACCGGGGCCGTTTCAAACTATCAACGGGACGGTGGGATTCGCTCGCCACGGCTGACGTGATTCTTTTGCGGCTTTTCGGCATGAATCGGAATCAGTTTGGCTCAGCGCCATGTGGCGGCGCCTTCGATGCTCAACCGAGTTTTATCCGAGTTTGCCCCCATAAGCTCCAATTAAGCTAACCGAAAGATCAACAGATGCAATCGCTCAACGCGTTCTTAAAGTCGCAGGCGCATTCGAATCCTGGGGCGTGTCGAGAATTGTCAAGCCCAGTTATCTGACGGTGTGGAATCCATTCCCCGAGGCAATCGGAGGAGGTTCGAGATAGCGAAAGAGAATCCTTCAGCTCAGCATCGGCGACTTCACAACTCGCAAGCGGCGAGGTGCCCGGTGATTCGGAAGCCGGCCTCCCGCCAGACGGTTGCCTCGCCGAGAATACGGCCTTTGTCGAACGAATCAAGCGTCGGATCGGAAGTATCGGGACGGTACCTGGGCAACACGTTGCGCCGCTTTTGACCAGTCGGAGAACGCGTCGAATGTCCATTCTAATCCGATGAAGGGCAAACAATAGGCACAGGACATTTTTGACTGAGGAGAATCAGAATGTATTTCACCGACGACTCGTTATTTCCGGAGAACATGCAGCCCCTGATCATCACTGCGGCTCCTTTCGGGCCAGAATGGTTGCCGGGGGATTGTGACATCCCGGTCACCTGGGATGAGCAGGTGCAGCGCGCAGTGGACTGCTACAACGCGGGCGCCACGATGCTGCACGTTCACGTGCGCGACCCGAAGACCGGCCAGGGCTCGGTCAACTTCGACGAGTACAACTACTTTATCGGACGGCTCAAAGAAGCAGTGCCGAAGATGATCCTTCAGGTCGGCGGCTCGATCTCCTTCGCCCCGCACACGTCGGACGCCAAGGCAAAATGGCTCGACTACGACACCCGCCACATGCTGGCGGAGCTTGACCCTAAGCCGGAGTTCGTCACTGTGACGACCGGCACGTCGCTATGGGACGTTACGCAGGCATTCGTGCCGGGCGACGCGAAGGGAACCCACCTGGAGGACCCTAAGGTGGCAGCGGCGTGGGCCAACATGGTAGTGGATTCGACGCCGGCCTTCTACGTTGAACATCTGAACCGCCTTCGCGCGCACAAGATTCAACCGTATTTTGTGCCCGGCACCGTTCACCAGCTCGAGATCATCGAACGCCTCATCCGCACCGGCGTTTACATGGGGCCGCTGAATGTAGCGCTCTGCGGCTACGGTGGCGGCACCATGGGCCGCAATCCGGTCGACTGGATGGAGATGGTTCGCCGCACGCCTCACGGCTCGAGTAGCGTAACGTTCTGGAGCAGCATGCGCGGCAACATCGCCATCCAGAACCTGGCGCTCATCCTCGGCGCTCACGTTCGCGTCGGCAATGAGGACAACCTCTGGGACGCGAAGAAGCAACGCTGGGAGTCGGTGAAGCAGGTGGAATGGGCAGTGAAGCTCTGCGAGCAGTTTGGCCGCAAGGTCGCGACGGCTGACGAGGCTCGCAAAATCATGAAGGTCGGCGTGTGGTACGAGACAGTGGAGGAGACGCTGTTCAACCTCGGGCTGCCGCCTAATCGCCCGGAAGGCTATAAGGGTTTCCTAACGTACGAGGCCGACGGGCGGATTCCACACCCTGCAGGCGTGCGCTCGAATCCGACCAGCATTCTCTAGCCTGAACCGATGCAGTGAATCGGGTATCAGGGGCGGAGCACAGCTCCAGTCTCGAGAGCTGTGCTCCGCTTGACCGAAGCGGCGCCGCCGCGTCTTTGGCGGGCGCGGCTTGAGGAGATGGCAATGACGATTGGCGATCGACTGACTGCGACGGGCCCTTGGGATACGGCCTTCGAGCAACTGAGCGAGTGGGATCAAGGTTGGGCCGACGCGTGTGCGAAGATGACGACGAATCCGTGGAGGTCCGCGGTTCTGCCGCTTAAGTTCGTCGAGTTGGTGGGCGTTGCATTGAATGCGGCATGCACCAACCTCAACGCTGAGGGCACAAGACGCCATATTCGAGGAGCGCTCAAGGAGGGTGCGACGCGCGAAGAGATCCTGTTCGTGCTCAAGGCGGTTTCACTTATGTCAATCCATTCCTGCAGTTTGGGCGCGCCTATTCTCCTCGAGGAAGCGCAGGCTGCGGGCATAAAATCGCAGTCTCGGACGAACGAATCGACGCCCGCGTGCGACGCGATGCGTGAGGTCGGTCAGTGGAACGCGGCATGGGATCCGTTCTTTGAACTCGACCCGGTCTGGACCGACGAATTTTTTGCGAGTGTGATTCCGATTTATAGAGCCGGCATACTGACGGCGAAGGAGATCGAGCTTCTAAGCATCGCGTGCGATGCGTCCTTCACGCACATGTATGCGCCAGGCGTCCGTCGCCACGTCAAAGCCGCCTTCAAAGCCGGTGCCACGGTGGAAGAGATCATGGAAGTGCTGAAGCTTTGTGTGGTCCAAGGGATTCAGGCATGCAACATGGGCGTTCCGATCCTCGCTGACGAGCTCGCTAGGATGTCTGCCGAAGTGCTTCCGGAGAAATGCTAGCAGTCTGAGAACCGCGAGCCTGCTCGCCGTATGGGCTGCGGGCCTATCCGAACACGCCATGAACATATCATTGCAAACTCGTCTGCGAACCGCTCCATCGATAATTGCCGGGTTAGCGACGGAATTATTCCGCGAGATGGCGCCGAAGGTTCTGTTCTTTTTCTGCGCCTTCGGGCTGATCTTCTTCCTGTTCAAGCTGTTCGTCGCTCAGTACTCGATCGAGTTCAGCGCCTTCACAAAAGCAGCGGTAGCCGCATTGATATTGGGCAAGGTGATTCCATTTCTTGACTGGGCGCAGTCAGGCCGCAGGTTCGCGACCCATCGGCGAATAGTCGTGATTGCGGGCAAGACCGCCGTTTATGCGCTAATTGTGATCGCACTGGGGATTGGCGAGCGAATACTCAAAGCCTTCCATCAGAAAGGGAGTTTGAGCATGGCCGTCAACTTCCTCATTGCCAATGCCAATGGTCACCGCTTTGTAGGACTGGTGCTTCTGATCAGTCTCGTGGTCGGTACCTACCTGGCCCTGCAGGAAATCGACTCTGCGATGGGCAAAGGGGCGCTGCTCCGATTACTTTTGGAACGCCCTGTGAACGACAGGCGATAACTCTGCCCGGAGGATTTGATTCTGGTTGGTGCGTGAAAGGAGGATTTGTTTTCCAATAGCCGCGCGCCGGCACGCGCCATCCAGCATTCGGTGGACGTGCCCAGGAAGGGGGTAGTCCTCTGCGTAGCGGCCGAGCCCAACATCATGGCCCCTTGAGGGCGTTTCCAAAGGGGAAGCGGTCCATCCCATCAGTTTTGCACCGGTACCAACACCGCGAGATGAGCGTCCCAGGCCCGCGGTAATAGGTCGCCCTCTGCCCGGACAAGACGGTTGCAACAAACACCGGGCCGTCCGTCTATGGAGCCCAAACTTCGGCTTGGTCGCCCACTTGAGATGTCTGAGCGTTCCACGTACGTAGGCACCTGCCGATCGAACTGATCCGAGCGCTCTATCACGAAAATCCTGGCGCATGTTCTTCTTTACCGAACCAAGCGAGTTTCCTCGTGTCTTGGCTGACTTGGCTACAAGTCGCATTCCCACGAGGCCGATGAAAAGGTCCAAACACTTACGCCAAGACACGTAAATCTTTGCCGATTGATGCAATTGAAAAGAGGGTCCGGTGTGGAATTTGCCCAAAAAGCCAATAAAATCAAGCACTTTTGGTGGAGGCGGGGGGAATTGAACCCCCGTCCGAAGGCCTTCCGGTTCTGGCCACTACACGCTTAGTCCGCGCTTTTCAGCTCGCCTCCCGGACGCCCGCGGACGGGCTGCCGGAGGGCCAGCCGATTGAAATTTCGGGCAACCGTCCAACCGGCGAACTACGGCGCCCTAGCCCACTAAATGACGCCTCGGCCCACGGTCATGGGCGAACCCTGGCGAGACGCTGGCGGCCCTTAGGCCGCCAGAGCGTAACCGTTATTGTCTGCGGATAAATTTCGCAGTTCTGTTTGTTTAACGGGCCAACAGCACCCCGGCGTGCGACCACAACCCTCTTGCCTCCGTCGAACCCAAATCGCCCCCGTCAATGAATGCCAATGCGGAAGAAAAAGTTGCGTCAAAATCGCTACGGTTACGCAAATACTATTCTAAGACCGGATCGCTCCTGTCGCAACCCGCCGGAAATGCTGGCGCGGGAACGCGGACAGCGCGGCCCGCGCCGCTGACGCCTCAATTTTTGGATCGCGGCGCGGCTGCGCGTACCGTCGGCGTGGTGCGGCGCGCTACAATTGACCGGCAATGGCGCAAGCTCAGAAAGCGAAAAGCAACGGCTACGAACTGGTGGCCGATAACCGCAAGGCGCGGCACGACTTCTTTATCGAAGAGGCGCTGGAAGCCGGGATGGTGCTGACCGGCACCGAGGTCAAGGCGCTGCGCGCGCACAAGGTCAACCTGCGTGACAGCTATGCGCGGATTAAGAGCGGCGAGGCCTTCCTGGTCGGCGTCCATATCGGCGCCTGGGCTCCGGCCGGGCAGTTCAGCCATGCGGAAACCCGCCAGCGCAAGCTGCTGATGCATCGCAAGGAGATCGAGCGGCTGTGGGGCAAGGTGCGCGAGCGCGGCTATTCGCTGGTGCCGCTGAAGATTTACTTCAAGGACGGCCGCGCCAAGGTCGAACTGGCCTTGGCACGCGGCAAACACGCGTACGACAAGCGCGAGGCAATCGCGCGCAAGGACACGCGGCGGGAAATCGAGCGGGTGATGAAAGGGCGCAATCGGTAGGAGTGGCGCGCGCGGCCAATCCTTCGCGCCGGCAAAATGGCGCGCTCAATAACGCTCCTCTCGATTGTCACAGGCTGGAGGCCTGGGTCGCCGGCGAAGATGACGCGGTGGCGCCGCCCATTGCGCGCAGGCGGGCGATGCGCTTTTGCAGCGGCGGATGGGTTGACAGCAGATTGTCCAGCCATCCTTCGTCGTCCTGCTGGTTGACGCCTTCCAGCGGATTGATGATGAACAGATGGGCGGTGCCGCGCGAGGCGTTTTTGACCGGCGCTTCGATCGCGGCCAGATGCTCCAGCGCGCGAGTCAAGGCGCGCGGATTGCGGGTGAACTCCACCGAGCTGGCATCGGCCAGATACTCGCGCTGGCGCGATACCGCCATCGCCAGCAACTGCGACAGGATCGGCGCGAGCACGGCCAGGATAATCACCGCGATTGCCAGCAGATTGCCGCCGCCCTCGTCACGATCGTCGTTGCCCACTCTGCCCCAGTACACGAAGTCCGACAGCAGCGCGATACCGCCGATCAGCACCGCGATCATCATCATCGTGCGGATATCATAGTTGCGGATATGCGCCATCTCGTGGCCGATCACGCCCTGCAATTCCTCGCGATCCATCTGGTCGATCAACCCCTGCGTAACGCAGATATACGAATGCGCGGGGTCGCGGCCGGTGGCGAACGCGTTGGGCGCCGGATCGGGCATCACGTAGGCCTTAATCGGCGGCATCCTGGCCGCGACCGTCATCTCCTGGATCACATCCAGGACCATCCGATGGCGGTCGGTGTCGGGCGTCAGCGGGCGCGCATGCACCGAGGCAAGGACCAAAGCCGCGCCGCCGTAATAGGAAAGCGACGCCTGAACCAGACCGACGATCAGCGCGGCCAGCGTGAGGACCGGGAAACCGACAAGCGCGCCGTTGCTAAACCGCAGCGCGCCGGTCAGAAGATCCAGGCCAAGTCCGAGCGCGCAGTACAGCGCCAGGAAGACCGCGACGAGGATCAGGGTCTGTCGCCGGTTGGCTCGTTCCTGGGCCCAGAAATCGGCCGCCATAAAATCAATCTCGGCGCGTGACCTTGCCGGATTTGCTCACGTCTGTTTCGCGCCCAGCGACAGGTCAACTTTGGGCACCGCCTCATCTTCGGGGGCGGCTTTGAAGTAGTCGGCCTGCCTGAATCCGAAGTGTTGCGCGATCACATTGGAGGGGAAAGTCTGGACGCGGGTATTGAGCTGCATCACCGAGTCATTGTAGGCCTGGCGGGCAAAGGCGATTTGATTTTCGGTGGTAGTCAATTCCTCCTGCAACTGCATTACACTTTGGTCGGACTTCAGTTGCGGATAGTTTTCCATCACGGCGAGCAATCTGCCCAGTCCGGCGGTAAGTTGATTTTCAGCGGCGATCCGGCTCGCCTGATCGGGCGCGCTGATCGCGCGACCGCGCGCCTCCACCACCTGAGTGAGCGTTTCGCGCTCGAATTGCATATAGCCTTTGACGGCTTCAACCAGGTTCGGGATGAGGTCGTGGCGGCGTTTGAGCTGGACGTCGATCTGACGCCACGCCGCATCGACCTGGTTTTTCAACGAGACCAGCGAATTGTAGCTGAGGACGGCCCAGACAACGAGCACAACGATAATTCCTAAAATGATCCAGCCAACCATTTCAAAGTCCTTCGTGGCGCGACGCTATGGATGCGCAATCATAACACGCCGCGGTTGCCGTCCCCAATGTGTACTTGTTTGCCAATCAACAGGCTCACAACAACAGCGCCGCGGCATCGCAGCCGCGGCGCCTGGGCCTTAATTCAGGTTGACTTTGATCTTGACCGGTTTGGCCTGCGCCGGTTTCGCGATCATCACTTCCAGCACGCCGTCCTTGTAGCTGGCCGTGACGGGCTGGCTGGCGTAATGTTCGGGCAGGCGAAAAGAGCGATGGAATTTCGGGTAACGGCGTTCGCTGCGATGGGCCGTGGTCTTGCCGGAGAATTCCGGCCGCTTGCTCTCCGCCTCGACGATCAGCGCGCCGTCCTCGACCTTGACCGAAATCGAGTCGGTCTTGACGCCCGGCATCTCGAAATAGAAATGATAGCCGTCTTCCGACTCGATTACATCGACCGGCGGAATTGAGTGGTCGGAGCCGGGGGCCCGGCGATGAAGCGGCGTCATCAATTCGTTGACCCGATCGAAAAACCACTGATCGGGACGGCTCATCCATCCATCGTTAAAGCGAACTTCCATAACTGGCTGACCTCCAAAAATCTGCATATTTGCGGCGTCTGATAATTTCTGCTGCTTGCTACAAACCTAAGCATGAATTGGTAATCGTCAACCTGGTACCGGGTTGCCGGAGATTTTGGATGCGGGTGATGGTGAATCAGGCAGTTGGAGGGCGGCCTGAAATACGATCGATTTCATCGGCGAACCGCCGCGCCATCCGCGCATCACCCAGGCTGTCGGCCAGTTCCCGCCCCTGCTTCAGTACTTCGATCGCGCGCGCTATGTTGCCTTTGCCGATAAACGTTCCGGCCTTGCGGAAGATGCGGGCGTAGCGTTCTCCTTTGGCGGCGTCCATAAAATGACCGGCGAAACAACCGACTCAATCCTAAACGGCGCGATACGGCTGATCCAGCCGCGGCGCGGATACCGGTTCTCGGTCGATGCGATCCTGCTGGCGCGCTTCATCCGTCCACGGCGCGGCGCGCGCATCCTGGAACTGGGCGCCGGATGCGGTGTGATTTCGATTATCGCCGCGCATCTTTACGCGCCGCGCGAAGTGGCCGCGGTCGAGATTCAGCCGGCGATGGCGGCGCTGGCGGAGCGCAACGCGGCGCTCAACCGTCTTGACAATGTGCGAGTAATCGCGGCCGATCTCCGCTCACTTTCAACCCAGGGGCCGGGAAATACGGACTTCGACCTGGTGATTGCCAATCCACCGTACCGGGCGGGCGGGACCGGACGGCGCAGTCCTGAGGCGGGGCGCGACCTGGCCCGCGCCGAGAGCGCCGCGACGCTGCGGGATTTCGTGATGGCTGCGGCATGCAGCCTCAAGCACGGCGGCAAGGCGGCGTTTGTGTTCGCGGCGGCCAGAGGCGCGGAATTGATCGGCGAGTTGCGCGCCGCAAGGCTGGAGCCCAAACGCGTCCGGATGGTGCATCCGCGCCTCGAACTCCCCGCCACGACGATGCTCATCGAAGCGCGCAAAGGCGGCGGCATCGAACTGGAAGTCGAACCGCCGCTGATTCTTTATGCGGCCAGCGGCGTGTACAGCGAAGAGGCGAAGCTGTTGCTGGGCCGGTGAGCATCGTGGCGTTCAGACATCAGTCGTCGATCGCCTGGTACGCGCAGGTCCAGAAATCGCGGCATACATCTGGAGGATTCGGCGAGGTCCAGGCGCGTTGGGTTAACAGCACGGTGACCATTTCCTCGGTCGGGTCGGAGCGCCATGAGGTACCCAAGCCGCCATCCCAGCCGAATTTTCCCGGGACCGCCGCGACACTGTCGCGCCGCGTGATGACGCACATTCCCAGGCCCCAGCCATGACTATCGAAGAATCCCGGCACCAGGTTGGATAACGCCTTTTGCTGCGGGGTCAGCTGGTCGGCCGTCATCACCTCGACCGAAGGGCGCGACAGGATGCGGCCGCGGCCGCACTTGCCGCGATTGAGCATCATCCGACCGAATGCCAGGTAGTCATCGATGGTCGAGACCAGGCCGCCGCCGCCCGACGCAAAAGCGGGCGGACGGCTCCATTCGCCGTTGCGCGCCGGATCGTAAAGTTCCAGCGCGCCGGTTTCAGGATTGTTCCAGTAGCTGTAGGCGAGCCGATCGACTTTGTCTGGAGCGACGCTGAAGGCGGCGTCCTTCATACCCAGCGGTTCGAAAATCCGCTCGCGCATGAACGTTTCCAGCGGCTGGCCGCTGCCGCGCGCAATCAGAACACCGAGCACGTCCAGGCCCGTGTGATACATCCATCGCTCGCCCGGCTGATGCATCAGGGGCAAGGTTCCGAGCCGGCGGATCCATTCGTCGGGAACCGGCGGTATCGAGGGCCGCGGGGGACCCTGGCCCAGGCGCTGCTCGCTGATCGCCTTTTGGATTGGGTAGGTGTCCGGCGGCGCCATCACGACGCCCATTCCGAAAGTGAAGGTCATCAGGTCGCGTACCATGATGGGCCTTTGCGCGGGCACGGTCTCGTCGAGGGGAGCATCGATATGCTCCAGCACGCGGCGATTGGCGAGTTCGGGCAGCAGGCGATCGACCGGTTCGTCCAGGCGCAGTTTGCATTCCTCGACCAGGACCATGGCGGCGGCGGCGACTACCGGTTTGGTCATCGACGCGATGCGAAAAATCGTATCGCGCTTTAGCGGATTGTATTCCTCGAAGCTTTTGCTTCCGATCGCATCAATCTGGACCTCGCCGCGGCGGATAATACCAGTTACGAGCCCCTGCACCTCGCCGCGCTCGACGTATCCGGCCATCACGTCGTGCATCCGGCGCAGCCGCTTTTTGGATAATCCTCCGGTGTTCATAGGATTCCTGCCCCGCAAACGATGCGTACGACGCCGGCCATGCGCATTGCGCCGCAGTGGAATTCGTTACGCTGGCTCGGCGCCGCCCCTTACAAAGCTCAGCACCGTCGCGCCGTTGCGCGAGGTCACCGTGTGGACGCATCCTTCGGGACGGAAGTTGAGGTTGCCGGCGGTGACCTCGCCGTAATCGTCGGCGGTCGATCCTTCGATGACGAAAATCAGCTCGTCGCCTGTATGGCGATGGCGTGCGATGGTGGCACCGGGCTCGAAGCGCGACAACAGGACGAAGCGCCGCGTCGCGTCATCGCTCCAGATTCGTTTGACGCGAACTCCGGGAATCCCTTCTTCCCAGGGGATATCGCTCAGGCGGAAGATTTGAGTCTGGGGCGAGTCGCCGATCTGGTCGGCCGCTTCCAAACCGCCGGTAAAAAGGCCGAGCACGGTGGCGCCGTTGCGGCTGTCGCCGGTATGTACACATCCGCGCGGCCGGTAACCGACGTCGCCGGCATACAGCACGCCGCTTTCGTCGAAGATTGCTCCTTCGATTACATAGAGCAGTTCGTCGCCGACGTGCCGATGCATCGGGAGTTGCCCATTGGACCAAAACCGCGACAGGACGGCCTTGCGCTGCGTGGCGGGATCGGACCACAGATCCTTGGTCCATAATCCGAAACGGCCCAGGCGCCATTCGATATCGGCCGTCACAATTGTTCTGGAGGGCGGGCTAGACTCAGCCATCGTTTTTTCTCCTCTGCCGAGGCTTGCGTTTGAGCCTATCAAACCCGGGACCAACGAGGGGAGGCGCCGCGCGGCTCAAAGCGTCCACCATCAACAGCCCACGACCGCGCCGCGCGGGCGGCGCCAATTCAGTAAACCCCCGCCGCTTTGATGATTGTCGGACCGTCGTGTTTGGGGATACGCGGGGCGGGCTTGCGTTTCATCGCGCGCTCGACCATCGGGTCGGTAATCGCGGCCTTGTGCTTCGCGCGCTTGTCCTCGCGCTCCTTGAACTCCGGCAACACCTCGCGTCCTAGCAGTTCCATCGCCTCGCAAACATCTTCATGGCGGTAGTTGGCAAGCTGGCCCATCAGTCCGACCTGGTCGGCGCCCGCCTCCTCGTAGCTGCGCAGTTTGTCGCGCACGTACTGGAGCGTGCCGACGCACTGATTGCCCGGCTTGCCGTACAGATGGGGAAAGGCCTTTTGCAGGTCGATGGGATTTTTCTGGAACTTTTCCCAGATGCTGGTCTTGCCGGGCTCATGCTCGCCGTCGCCGAAGTAATGCGAGGAGGCATGCAGGAAGTAGGCGTCCGCGCCGCGCAGCATCTGCTTGAGCCGCTCCTCGGTGCGCGCGGTCATGAAGGGGGCGACGAAGAAGATATTGGGGTTTACGGCGAATCCGATCGGCTCGCATTCATTGGCCAGGCTGTTGTAGTAGCTGTCCACCAGCGGCTTGATTTCCTCGGGCGGAACGAAGGTGATGGTGAGCGAGCCCATACCCAGTTGCGCGGCCAAATTGATGGTTTCGGGTTTGGAGGCGGCCAGCCACAGGGGCGGATGGGGTTTTTGCAGCGGCTTGGGGATCACGTTGCGCACCGGCATGCTGAAATGCTTGCCCTCGTAGCCCTGAAACGGCGTCTCCACCATCATGCGGCAGACCGCTTCCAGCCCTTCGCGCCATTTCTCGCGCTTCTCCGAGCGTTGCTGGAGGAAGCCGCCCAACTCCGTTTCCGAGGACGACTCGCCGCTGCCGAAATCCAGCCGGCCGTCGCTGACCAGGTCCAACGCGCCCAGCCGTTCGGCCACGCGGGCAGGATGGTTGTAGCCGGGCGAGGTCAGCACCACGCCGTGGCCGAGGCGGATGTTTTTGGTGCGCTGGCTGCAGGCGCTGAGGAAAATCTCGGGCGCGGAGCAATGCGAATATTCTTCGAGGAAATGATGCTCGACCGCCCAGACGTAATCGAAACCGAGCTGGTCGGCCAACTCCGCCTGCTCCAGCGCTTCCCTGTACACGCGATGCTCGGACTCGGCGTCCCATGGTCGCGGGTTTTGCAACTCAAAAAAGAATCCCAGCTTCATTTCGATCTCTCCGATTTACAGCTACGAGCCGCCGGCTCTGAATCTTCCACAAATCAGCATCATGCTATTGCCACTGGATACCATCCGTCCACCCACGGAGCGATTTATTCGCCGGCGCGTGATTTGGACGGGCCTTCATTGCGGCCATCCCTGCGCCACCTTGGCCCTGATCTCGCTCACGATCTGCTCCTTGCTCTTGCCGGGCCACATCACCAACTGTGCTTCGGAGAAAAAGTACCAGACCGGTTCACAGAATTTTTCAAAATCGGGAAGCAGGCTGCGCTGGTACTCCACCGATTGCAGGGTCTTCCTCGCTGACTCCAGGCTGTCGAACCAAATCTCTTCGACTCCGTCCCAGCGCACGTCGCCATAGGTGTAAGCTTCCTCGGGCTCAAGACACTGCTGGTAATGGATCAGGCCGGGCAGCGACTGCACGATTGGTCCATGAACTTCGGCCCAGTAGCGGCGGAATTCATCGATTGCCATTCCCATCCGGTGGGTGAGCTGGAAAATTCCCTGGATCATGCCGGACTTCAGGTTGCCCTCGGTCACGACGCGGTCGGTGGTCGCCATCCAGGCGGTGCGGCGCGGATCGATAAAATGCTCCTCGTCGGCGACTCTGATTTTGGAACCCTCTTCGTGGCGCGATTGCAGCAGGGCGGGCATCGCGGACCAGAACTCCGAAACCGCGTCGAACGGCGAATTGCCTCCAAGCGAGTGCACTCGATGGTTCTGGACATAGCGCTGGATGCTCTTGATGCGCGGCCCGGCGAATGGATGCACCTCGAGGTAATGGCGATGGAACTCGAAACTGGTGACCGAGGGCTTGCGGCCAAAGAAATACAAATTGTGAATCATGGCTTATCTCCGGCGGATTGTCCGCTGTGCGCTGATCGCATATTTAGTGCGGCAAGACGGCGATCGCCAGTGTCGGATGGTCCGGCAGGCCGGCCAGCAGCGCAACCCTTTTGCTGTCCGGCGACCATCGCGCCACCATCGTGCCGATCCTGCCCGTGCCCAGAAGACCGCCGGCGTGGGGCGACATCCACAACAGCGCGGTAAACGGATACTTGAGAGCCGGCACGCGCAAGCTTATCGCGAGCAGGCCGGCCTGCGATGCGCTCAGGTAGCCTTGCAGCAATGCCGCCGCGGTGGTGTTGAGGCCGGTCGGCACAATCTGGAGTTGCGACCGGCCGGGATCGATCCAGGCGATTTGGGCGGGGAACAGCGCGTCACGATTGGCAGCAATCGCCGCGGCATTGAGGCGCTGACTTCCCAGCACCGCGACCTTGCCGCCGGCATATACCGCCGCCGCCGCCGGCGAGGCCAGCAGCCGGGCGCGGTGCGAATCAATTGAGTATTCCATCACGCCGACATGAGCGGGATCGGGCGAGGCTTGCGGCACCGCGGTAAAGAGAAAACTTCGGGATTTATCGTTCCAGAGCAGGAATTGCCCCGGGATGATTGCGGGCAGGCTTATCACGCTGCACGACCTTTGGGCCCGGTCGATCAAAGTCCATGTTGCGGGCTCCTGGCTGTGCGCGATCGCGAAATTGCCGTCCGGACTCCACAGCAGACTGGTGGGGTCGATCTGCCCGGCGCATTGGAGGTCCAGAATCGAGGCGGGCTGCGGTTGTCCCGGCTTCACGATGTAAATGGCGCGCTGCGGCTCGCGCTGCGCGGGAGTCTGACCCGGTGTGATTATTGGCGATTGATTCGGTTGGTTGGACGCCGCTTGCAGTTGCACGCCGGCGGCCAGGGTATCCGTGTTCAGCCATGAGATTCCGGCCTTGTCGGAATTCACGCCGAGGTTTGCCACGGCCAAAGCCGGCGCATCGCCGTTGGTGTCGCGGATCCAGATCTGCACACCGTCGGAACCAGCGGCGGCGATAGCTACACGGGACCCGTCGCGATTGACCGCGAGATCCAGGATGTTCGCGCCATGCACGGTTGCGGAATCGGCAATCACACGTAAGGTGGCGAAATAATTCCCCGTCCAGGCTGCCAGGGCGAGGCGGCCGTTGCGGGTTACCGGCAATGCGACCGCATCGGGACCGAGCCATAACGGGGCCACCGGCCCGATCAGTTTGAGGTCCGGCGCGATTTTCACGACGGCGGCGAGTTGGACGTCACGCGCCGGGGCAAAGGCAACGTAGGGAATCTCGGGCGGCGGCTTGGGTTTGTGGCGGCGATGAAAGCCTGGCAGCGGAAAAGTCAGCCAATAATTATTGCTCTGCGCCGCTGCAACGGACGCGGCCAGGCAGACCAGGCTGACTGTGGCAAGGACGAACCTGAGCATCGAGGAAAGGCTAGTCTAAACCGCAACGACGGGAAACGTGGCTATAATGGTCGGTACACGGCCGCGGCCGTCGCGGCCCGAGGAGACAACCGTGAGTCGCAAAGCTCGCATCATAGTAATCATCGCAGTGCTGGCGGTGATAAGCACTGCCGCTTTCTTTTTCGCCTGGTACGCTGCCGGCGCAGTCGCGGCCGCGATCGCGCTGGCAGTCGCCGCCGCCTACTACCTGCTGATCCTGCGCCCCGCGCGGATTCCACGCGATTCGCTGCTGCGGATGCGCCTTTGCGGGCGGATCAGTGATTTTGCGGCCGGCTCGGTGCTGGATCGGATCCTTGGCCGCGAGTCGGTGACGATGCACCATCTGCGCGAAGCGCTGACGCATGCCGTCAGGGATCCGGCGCTCGAAGCGGTGATGGTCGAGGTCGCGGATTTGCGCTGCGGGATGGGCTCCGCGCAGGAACTGCACGACTTGCTGGCGGCGGCCGGGCGCGCCGGCAAGCGCACCATCGCCGTGCTCGACGCGGAAGCAGCCGAGCCGCACGCTTACCTGATTGCGGCGGCGGCGCGCGAAATCGTGGCCAATCCCGACACCTCCCTGATGATGCTCGGCGTCACCCTCGGCGGCCTCTTCGCCAAGCGCGCGTTGTCCAATCTTCATGTCGGCGCCCAAAGTCTGCAATGGAAGGAATACAAGGGCGCAGCCGAGATCACCAGCCGCGAGCACATGTCGGCGCAGGTGCGTGAAAGTCTGGAAGCGGTGGTAAACGATTGGCAGGACGTGCTGGTCGATTACCTGGCCCGCTCCCGCCGGCTTGAACCGGCGCGCGCCAGAGAACTGCTCAACAGCGGATTTCTGAGCGCCGCCACCGCCCGTGAAGCGGGCCTGATCGATCGCGTCGGATACGCGCAGGACGTGCTGGCGGAATACGAACCGCAGGATGAAGTCATGACCCACCGGCGTCCTTTCATGGATCGGCTCATGGAGCGGTTGCGCCGCACCCAGCCGCCGGAAGATCGCCGCCGTCATACCAATCGCGTCGTCGAATTCAATCGTTATTTAAGGCGAATCCGCTACCTCGAGGATAAAGGCAACCGCCCCCGTATAGCGATCGTTTACGGACTGGGTCCGGTAATTTCCGGCGAGCCGCCGCGCGCCGGCGAGTTCATCAGCGGGCAGCAGACGGCGGCGGAATTGATCCAGGCGGCGCGCGATCCGCGCGTGCGCGCGGTCGTGTTCCGGGTCAACTCGCCCGGCGGTTCCGGCGTGGGATCGGAGATGGTATGGCGGGCGGTGGACGAAGTGCGGCGGCTGGGCAAGCCGGTGGTGGTTTCGATGGGCGATGTGGCTGGTTCGGGCGGCTATTATGTCGCCATGGGCGCGGACGCCATCGTCGCGCAGCCATCCACGCTCACCGGCTCAATCGGCGTGGTCTACACCAAGTTCAATGCCGGCGAATTGCTGGAACGAATCGGCATCAACGTCGATTACCTCAAAACCTCCCCGATGGGCGACGCGCTTTCGATCACCCGCCCGCTGACCGAGAGCGAACTCGAACAGCTCAACCAGGTGATGGGCGAGATGTACGCGAATTTCACCTCCAAGGTCGCGCAGGGCCGCAAACTTGACCCTGCACAGACCGAAGCCGTTGCGCGGGGACGAGTCTGGACGGGTGCAGCCGCGGCATCAAAGGGGCTGGTCGATGAACTGGGCGGGATGGATCGCGCCGTCGAGCTGGCGCGCCAGAAGGCGAAACTGGCCGCCGATCAGGAACATGAACTGGCGCCCTATTCGGGTCAGCGCGGTCTGATGGGCTGGCGGCTGGCGTTCGCTTCGGCGGCGCAGCCGCTTTTGCCGATGGATATGTTGTCGCGAGCGGCAGGCATCCCCGAACAATGGATTCCGGCGCTGATTCAGATATTTTGCCGCAACGGCGTTGCGCTGATCTGCCCGTGGTTCTAAGTCAATTTGGCGACCTCGGTTCAGCCTCTAAGTTCATACAGCGCGGCAAACGGGTGATCGATCGGGAGGCGGCGGAAATGGCTGAAGCCCGCAGTTTCGGCCAGCTCCCGCGCCTTGGCTTCGCCCATGGCCGCGCCCAGTCCAGCGCCACCTTCGGCCAGCGACGTGGTCATGCAATAAAGCGTGCTGGCCGAGTACAGCATCCGTCCCATCGGGCTGATGTTGTCCTCGACCCGCGATGACGCGTTGACTTCCGCCATCATGTAAGTGCCGCCGGGCCGCAGCGCATTGCGAATCGAGGTGAGCAGCGCCAGCGGATCAACCGCGTCATGCACGACTTCAAAAGTGGTGATGAAGTCGAAAGTCGAATGGGGAAGCTGGGTGCAATCGGCGACGTCGAACCTGATGCGCGTTTCGCCCAAGCCCGCGGCCCTGGCGTTGGCGCGCGCCCGCTCGATCGAGCCGCTGTGACGGTCGAAGCCAAAGACTCTGGCCTGGGGAAATGCTTCGGCGATTTTGATTGCCGCCATCCCGCTGCCGCATCCGACGTCCAGGGCCGAGCCGCCGCCTTGCAGCTTGGCGACCACCTGCGGGAGGGCGGGGAGCCAATGCTGGATCAGGAAATGCTTGTACATCGGCGCGGTCATCCGCTCCATCGCGGCAAACAATTCCTGCGGATATTCGCTTTGGGCAACACCGCCGCCGGTGCGGAAGGCTTCGGCGACTTTGGGAGCAACCGTCAGATGCGGCATCAAGCCGGCGAACATGCTGGCCAAGAAAACCGGCGAATCCTCGTCGGCCAGCGGCGCGATATGCTCGGGCGGCAACCTGTAACGCTGGCTTTTGGGGTCGTAGTCGACGTACTGCGCCGCGACCATCGAACCCAGCCATTCACGCAGATAGCGCTCCTGCAGTCCCGTGCGCTCGGCCAGCTCCGCCACGGTCAGCGGACCGGCGCCGGCCATCACTTTGAAAATTCCCAGCCGGTCGCCAATATAGGTCATGGCGGAATGGAACGACGCCGCAACGTCCTTCATCAATTGCTTCAAAAATCGCTGGGCCTTTTCCTTGTCGAACTCGGCTGGTTGAGCCATTTGCGCTCTCCTATGGACGCTGCTATCCCCAACAAAGTGGCGCCGATCGGAGCGGAACGCAACCACCAAGCCAATCCTGGCGCCGCTGCCCGGAGGTGGTCATCAAAATCCACCTCTGCTTTGATCTATTGCGCAAGCTCCTCTCGGATGGAATAGATTTTCTGCCGCGCTTCGGAAATGTAGGCGTCCAGGTTGCGCCGATGGTTGGCGAAGATGCCGTCGGGCGCGCCATCCAAAACGATCAGCGGCTTGAGCATCGCGGCCTTGCCCAGCGGATCGATCGCTTCGTCGAACAAGGTCGCGAGCACCGGCTTGGTCCTCAGCGGAATATAGTACTCGCGCTTGACCGCCTGCATCATGTAGTAGATCACGTCGGTGTAGCCCTGCGCCTTGTAAAAATAGTCGTCAACCATCCAGGCGCGCACCGGACCCCCGCTGTCGGTGCGGGTGCGATAGAGGTTGGCGTGCGCGTCGCCCAAAAGATCGCTCCAGGCCTGCATCAGACGCACCAGCTCGATATTGCGCTGGTTGAGTTCGCGCGAAGTGGGCGGATTGGTGTGCAGGCCGGCGACATAGGCGCGCAAATGTTTCACTCCGTCGCGGTATTTGGTTTCCGCCGCCGGCAGCATCCAGCGGTAAGGGTCGTTGCGGAAGTCGCTATCGGCCAATACCAGGTTCTGGTCGTATTCGTTGGAGGAAATTTTGGTCAGATGGTCCTTGAACACGCGGCAGGTCTCGCGCAGCGCGATCAGGATTCCGATCTGACGGTTGGCATTGTTGTCCGCCATCACCTTCGGACCCCACAGGAAGAAATCGTTGGGACGCCATCCAAAGCCGCTGTTGAGTTCGTGGTCCATAATCTCCGCCATCGTGGTGGCGTAGATTTCGCCGGGCACGAACGGCTTGCCCGGAGGAAAGGCCCGACCGATGTCGAAACCCAGACGGTCGTGATGCTTCTGGCCGAAGTGCAGGGCCAGGATAATCGCGCCCCATCCCACAAGCACCACGACTATGACGATCGCAGCCTGGTAGCGGCGACTGAAATGGCGCTGGGCTGGCGCGGTGCAAGGCGTCGCTACCGCACTAACTTCAGGGCTTGGCGAAGACATATCGTCCTCACAGTATACCAGCGTCCCGAAACTTGCGACTGCGCTTTGCGGGTCCGATGCAGCAGTGCTATGGCGATTGGAACGAACGGGAGGTCAGTGCGATGGCAGACGAACCGATGGAAAACCTGGCGTTATTCAAACTCACCGAAGAACAGACCATGCAGGTTATCAAGGAAGCGGGCGGCGGCACGGTGACCTGGCTGCGCCGCGACGGCCATCCCGCGGGCGCCTATGTGCAAATCGTGGTGGTCGACGGTCAGATCTACACCACTTCAACCAACGATCGCGGCAAGAACAAGGCATGGCGGCGCGATCCGCGCACCGCGTGGGTCTTCGATGTTCCAGGCAAGGGCGGTGTTACGGTGATTGGCAAGGTCGAGTTCGTCGAGGACGCGGCGTCCAAGATGCGGGTGTTCAACGCGATGGCTGACGCGGTCCACCTGACCGGCGCGAATCGCGAGCGTTTCATCGGCCACATCAACACGCGCGGGCGCGAGGTGATGCGCCTGGTGCCGGAGAAATACATCACCCTGGACACCGCCAAGGTAGGCGTCGCGATGGTAAGCTGAGGGTTGGCGGGCCGCCGTGCCCGCCGGCGTCAGCTCGTAGATGCTCGAATGAAGCAGCAGGATAGCTGGAGATCCGGCTGTTACTTCAGGTCGCGGCCTGGTTCATGAACTTCTCCGCCTGGCGGATGAAGTGGGCGGAATCCGCGTAGCGGCCCAAATCGACAATCACGTAGGTGACACCGGCCTGCTCGTATAGCGCCAGCCGGTCGCGGGTGCGAGGCATATCGTCGAGCGGGAACCCGCAGCGGGCGACGATTTCCAGGCTGGTCTTGCCTTTGGCGGCGGCTTCGCTCCTGACCCGCGCGATTGCCGGACCCATCTCGGCCGCGCGCAGCATCGGATGCCATCCGTCGCCGAACTCGATCACGCGCGCGACCGCGTTGGCGCCGTTGCCACCGATCCAGATCGGCGGGCGTTGCGGACGCGGCTTGAACACGAAGGCCGGGAAGCTCACCAGCTTGCCCTGATATGGCTCGGCTTCGTGCGCGAACAGATGGCGGATCACACGCAGCGTTTCGGTGGTGATTGCTCCGCGTTGTTTGAAATCCACCCCCAGCGCCTCGAATTCCGGCTTCATCCAGCCGCTGCCCACACCGATTATCATCCGCTGCGCCGACAGTTCCTGGATGGTCGCGATCAGTTTGGCCGTAAGTACCGGGGGGCGATAGGGTAGAACCAGCACGGAGATGCCCAGGCGAATGCGCTGCGTGACGCCGGCCAGAAAAGCCAGTGTTGCCAGCACGTCAAGGTAGCGTCCGCCCGAACCTTCCGTCTGGTCGGGCGGGATACACAGATGGTCGGACACGAAGACTGCGTCATAGCCCAGCCGTTCGGCGGCAACCGCGCATTCCCTGATCGTCGCCGCGGTGGATTGCGGTCCCATGTTGCGAATCGCGACGCCAAATTTCATCGGATCACCTCCGGCGGAAACCCGCTCGCGTCGAGCCGGCCTTCCCCCGCTCTCCCCAATACGGTATCCGCATTGGTTGGCGTATCCTATAATGCGCGTCGCCGGTGGCATTATTGAAGCGGAGAAAAGCGGACTGAGTATGGACTTTTCCTTTACGCCTGAGCAGGAAGCATTCCGGATGGAGCTGCGGCAATGGCTGGCGGACAATCTCGATCCGGATTTGCGGGTTTATGACGCGATGGACGAGCGGGTGGCCGCTTCGCGCGAGGTGTTCGAGAAACGCCGCGCGTGGCAAGCCAAACTGTATGCCGCCGGATGGGCCGGCATCGCGTGGCCGCGCGAGTACGGCGGACGCGGCGCAGGGTTGATCGAACAGATCATATACAACGAAGAATATGCACGCGCCCGCGCTCCGATTGTTCCCGGCTATCTGGGAATCGGGATGTGCGGTCCGACGCTCATCCAATACGGTACCGAACAGCAGAAACGCCGCTACGTGAAGCGAATACTCAGCGGCGAAGATATATGGTGCCAGGGCTATTCCGAGCCCAACGCGGGTTCCGACCTCGCCGCAATTCAGACCCGCGCCGAAGACAAAGGCGACTATTTCCTGCTCAACGGCCAGAAAGTCTGGACCTCGGCCGCTCAGTATGCGGATATGATGTTCCTGCTCGCGCGCACCGATCCAGCCGCCCCCAAACACAAGGGAATCAGCTATCTGCTGCTTGACATGAAGAGCAAGGGCGTTCAGGTGCGCCCGCTCGTGGTCGCCAGCGGCCATGCCCATTTCAACGAAGTTTTTTTCCAGGACGTGGAGGTGCCGAAGGAAAATCTGGTCGGACCCAAAAACGAAGGCTGGCGCGTCGCGATGACCACCTTGTCGTACGAACGCGCTTTTGTCGGCGGCGAGGGGCATGCGGAAGCGGTCCGCGCGCTGATCGAACTGGCCAATCGGGTCGAAATCGAGGGCGCACCGGCATGGCAGACGCCGTGGGTTCGCCAGCGCCTGATTGCTCTGGCGATTGAATGTCAGGCGGCAAAGTATACTCAGTTGCGATCGCTCACTCGTCAACTGCGCGGACTGCCGCCCGGCCCGGAAGGGTCGATGCTCAAACTGTTCGGATCGGAACTGGGAGTGCGAATCGCCCATTTCGCCACCGAGATGCTGGGACCGTATTCCCAGTTGGGGGAGTCGATGCCGCTGCTGCCCGAAGCCCCGCGATGGCAGAGCCGGGTAATCAGTTGCCTGCAATTTCGTATCGCGGGCGGCACCAGCGAGATTCAGAAAAACATCATCGGCGAGCGCACTCTGGGTTTGCCCAAAGACTGACTCTCTGCGCTCCAACAGGGCGCGGGAAAGTCGCACGCAAGGCGCGCGTCCCCGCCGTCATTGGTTTCGCGCCTGCGGTCAGCGCCATATGGCGGGCGGCGACGAACAGGCAACCGGCCGCTGTTTTCCAAATGCGGCGACGGAAAAGGCCGGCCGCGATTGTGGCCGGCCTTCGCGCGCTGAACTAAATCCTTTCCAGAATGGTCGCGATTCCCATGCCGCCGCCGATGCACATCGTGACCAGCGCGGTGTTCTTGTCGCGACGCTCCAGTTCGTCGAGCACCGTGCCAACCAGCATCGCGCCGGTTGCGCCCAGCGGATGTCCCAGCGCGATCGCGCCGCCGTTGACGTTGACCTTATCGCGCGGGATGCCGATGTCCTTCATCACCTTGAGCGGGATTGCCGCGAAAGCCTCGTTGATCTCCCACAGGTCGATATCGCTGGGCTTCATTTTGGCCTTTTGCAGCACCCGTTTGCTGGCGGGCACCGGCGCCGTCAACATGATGATCGGCTCGTCGCCGTAAGTGGCGGTTTGCAAAATCCGCGCGCGCGGCTTGAGCCCATGCGCCTTGGCGTAATCCGGCGACGCGATCAGCACCACGGCGGCGCCATCCACGATACCGCTGGAGTTGCCCGGCGTATGGACGTGATTGACGACCTCTGCCTGCGGGTAGCGCGTCTTGGCCTTCTGATCGAAGGTGAGGGGGCCGTCTTTCATCCGGTAGCCGCCGCCGTTGGGATGCGTGCCGGCGAAGGAAGGCTCGAGTTTAGCCAGACCTTCCATCGTGGTGTTGGGGCGCGGATGCTCGTCGTGATCCAGGACGACCTTGCCCTCGCCGTTCTTGACCGGGACCAGGCTCTTTTTGAAGTAGCCTTTTTCCATCGCGTTCTTGCACATCATCTGCGACTCGTACGCGAAGCGGTCGCAATCCTCGCGCGAGAAACCTTCGAGGGTCGCGATCAGGTCGGCGGACACGCCCTGCGGAACCAGCGGATGAAGTTCGCGCAGATGGCGGTTGTGGCCGTCCAAACCGGCACCGTCAGCGCCCATCGGCACCCGCGACATGCTTTCCACGCCGCCGCCGATCACCAGGTCCTGCTGCCCCGACATCACGCCCATCGCGGCGAAATTGACGGCCTGCAAACCCGATCCGCAAAACCGGTTGAGCGATACGCCGGTGGCTTCGTTGGGCCATCCCGCGGCCAGCACCGCCATCCGCGCAATACATCCGCCCTGTTCGCCGACTTCGCTGACGGTGCCAACGACCACGTCTTCGACGTCGCGGCGCTCGACCTGGTGGCGATTCACCACTTCGTTCAGCGCCTGCGCGAACAGTTCCTGGGGATGGATTCCGGACAGCGCCCCTGAATCCTTCTTGCCGCGGCCCCGCGGTGTCCTTACGCAATCGATAATCCAGGCTTCACCCATTTTTCGCAGTCTCCCTATAATTTTGTCAGTTGCGCAACGCCGGCCCCGATTGCTGTTCTCGATGGCCGCGGCCCATCCCAACCCGATGCGGCATGCCGACCGGAGATCCTCCAGCATCCGCGATGGCAGGATCAGGACCCCATCATTCAGCGCATCACCCCATTGTGTCAAATACGCGGTCAGGGACAAATCGCCCCACTCGGCCCTCCTACCCCCTGGACGGCGTTGCGCTCAATTACCACCGATCTATGTTTCCGCTCTGTGTTTATGGCGCATCTCACGACGCTCCGCTTGATCCGAAAGAGTTCAGGAAGCGGAGTCTGGCAAGCGCCTGACCGACAGGTTAACCAAACACTTTAACCAGCTTGCCAAGTTTCATTGAATAGGTCATCTTTAGAAACGCCATCGGCATGCCGGCGCGGTTTGAAGTTCGGGGCGGCGGAGATCAACCGGCAGTCAGGGCAGGGGATGCCAAATGGAAGAACAGACTGCCGCCCAGACTCCTTTCGATCGTTTCGATCCAACTTTTCTGAGTGATCCATATCCGTTCTACAAAATGCTCTATGGCCAGCCGCCGATGGTGCTGGAGCTGGAGATGCGGACGGCGTTATTGGCGCGCTACGCCGACGTTGTCGCCGCCTTACGCGATCCGAATACGTTTTCCAGCGCGCCGATCCGCCAGATTTCGCAGGCGCATATTTTCGGCGGCGTACCCACGCTGATTCTGACCGATCCCCCGGTGCATACGCGCCTGCGGCGGCTGGTCAATCAGGCTTTCGCGCCGCGGCGCATTCGTGAGATGGAGCCGCGCATCCGCCAGATTGCCGACGAGCTACTGACCAAAGTCGAGCGCGCGGGCAGGTTCGAAGCGATGAAGGATATCGCCGAGCCGCTGCCCACGATGGTGATTGCGGAGGTCCTCGGGATTCCCTCATCCGACTACCAGATGTTCAAGCAATGGTCGGACGCGCTGCTGGAAGTCAGCAATGTGCCAGTGGGATCGCCGCCGCCGGCGGGATTTCATGAGGCGCTTGACGCGGAGCGCGCCTATTTCAAGCAGCGCTACGAGTATTTGCGCCGCAATCCGGGTAACGACCTGATGAGCATGCTGATCCAGGCGCAGGAAAAGGACGCGTTGACTTTCGATGAGGTCGCGGGATTTTTCAATCTGCTTCTGCTGGCCGGCAATGAGACCACGACCAATCTTATCGGCAACGGCCTTTACGCCCTGATGCGTCATCCCGATCAACTCGAACTGCTGCGCCGCGATCCGTCGCTGATGCCCAGCGCGATCGAGGAGATGCTGCGCTGGGACTGCCCGGTTCAGGCGACCGGTCGCAACGTCGTTCGCGACTGTGAGTTCGCCGGCACGCCGCTGCGCGCGGGAACCGTCGTCGTGGTGCTCAATGGCGCGGCCAACCGTGATCCGGCGCAATTTCCCGACGCCGATCGATTCGATATCCGGCGCGCTCCCAACGATCACGTCGCCTTCGGCGAAGGAATCCACTTCTGCCTGGGCGCCGCGCTGGCTCGGATGGAAGGATCCATTGCGATCGGCTCAGTGCTGGAGCGCTTCCCGCGGCTGCGGCTTGGCGAGGTCGAGCCGATCTACAAAAAGTCGTTCAACGTCCGCGGTTTGGTCAACCTTCCGATGCGCATCGACTGAAGGTCGGCGCACGCGCCCGCGTCAGTTGCGAATGGTCAAGGCCGCATGCAGCGGACTCATGACGCCTGTTCCATGTCGCAGGGCTTCAATGCTGCGCTGGCGCTGGAACCGCCCGGCATCCGCACGCGATCCTTGCAAAAATTGCAAACTCGCTGTGGGTTGTACATGTACGATCTCGTTCGACTACATCACTAAATGCGTTAATCGCGACGATTTTTCCCGTCCGTAAGCGAGCATCCAGCGACGGCACGGCAATTGCGGTGACCATTGCGAGTCTTTTCGCACCGCAGCGATATAAATGCGAACGCAGCTCGGGCGAAGACGTTAAATTTTATGACATGGAGTCTAACCGCGATGCGCTCATATACCGGGTCAATCCGAAACACGATGACGATTTTCATGGCGGCGACGGTCACCGCCATTTTGGTTTTCGCCGCTCGGGCATACAGCACTGAGATGCAGGTACTCGGTCTTTCGCCCGCGCCGGAAAGCGCCGCTCCTGAAGTCGCCGTCTCCCAGCGTCTGATCCTGCATGATGTGTTGCTGGCGCGCGGAAAGCATCTTCGCATCGATCCCAGCGCGCGGCCGGTGCTTGATTATGCCGCAAGGCTGCTGCGGAAAAACCCGACTACGCTGGTGTACGTCAGCGGCAAGGGTGACCGCGAAACCGTGCGGCTGCAATCGCAGGCTGTCGCCGATTATTTGAAAAGCCGGGGCGTTGCCGCCAATCGGCTCATCCTTGAGCAGGCTTCGGCGTCTGACGACGGCTCGCCTGCTGAAAAGTCAAATGTGGGCGTCGTGGTCCTGAATCTGACCGCGCCGGAGTGCGCCACGTGCGCGTCATAAACGCGCGGTCCTGCTGCTGATACCAGGGGCGAGCGATTGTGTCTGTAAATCCTCGCCCACGTTCACGCCGGCGCAAAATTGATCGGGCGCAAATCGGTCGCGCAGCGCAGCGGGTGAAAATCGCCTTTACAGGCTATTGGGCAAGCGGGACACTGAAAATGCGCCCTCATGCAGCAATCCGGCTCACAACCCGTTGAGATCGATCAAAGTATAGTCGGACAGGCCTCTCCACCCGGCAAATGGCTGGTAGCCGCCGCGGTCCTGCTCGGTACATTCCTGTCGGTGATGGACGTGACGGTGGTCAACGTCGCGATGCCGCACATGATGGGCGCGTTCGGCGTCAACCTGCTTTCGATAACCTGGGTCTCCACCGCTTACAGCATCGCCGAAATCATCATGGTGACGATGTCGGCGTGGCTGTCGAGCGTGATGGGACGCCGGCGGCTGTTCCTCGCCTCGATGGCGATCTTCATCACCGGGTCGGTGATCGCCGGCACCGCGCGTACGTTCGGACAGATGTTGCTGGATCGGGCCGTGCAAGGCATCGGCGGCGGCAGTCTGATCCCGGTCTCGCAAGCTATCCTGCGCGAAACGTTTCCTCCCGCAGAGCAGGGCATGGCCATGGCCGTTTACTCGATGGGGGTCGTGCTCGCGCCCGCGATCGGGCCGGTGCTCGGCGGATGGCTGGTGGACCATTATGGATGGCGCTGGGTGTTTTACATCAATGTGCCATTCTGCGTGGCCGGACTCGCGATGGTATCGGCATTTGTGCACGACCCGCCCTACTTGAAACGCGGTGTGCGCCATATCGACCGGACCGGTATCGCGCTCCTGCTAATCGGGCTGACGATGGCGCAGGTGGTGCTGGAACGCGGACAACAGCTCGACTGGTTTTCCTCCAATTTGATTATCCTGGGCGCGGCGGCCGCTGCGCTCAGCCTGGTCGCGCTGGTGGTCCGCGAGATGACCGCCGAGGAACCGGTAATCGATTTCAGGCTGTTGCGCAATGCCGAACTGCGCGCCGGCTCCGGGCTCTCCGCATTACTCAGTCTGGTGCTGTTCGGCTCCAGCTTCCTGCTCCCGCAGTTGACCGAGGACCTGCTCGGTTATCCGGCCTTTCGCGCGGGCCTGGTCCTGATCCCGCGCGCCCTGGTGATGCTGGCGGTAATGCCGATCGTCGGCCGCCTCTATAATTACGTCAGCCCGCGAATTACGGTTGCTGCGGGAATTTCAACCCTGGGTCTCTCGTACTGGTGGCTCGCGCATTTTTCTCTCGCGGTCTCATTCTGGAGCTTCCTGCCGGTGCTGGCGTTGTCGGGTCTGGGGATGAGTTTCGCGATGGTGACCATCAGCACGGTCTCGCTCAGCACGATGGAACGCGAGAAGATGACCGGCGCTTCCAGCCTGTACACGCTGATCCGGCGCGAGGCCGGCAATGTGGCGTACGCCATGTTCGCCACCGTCCTCGCGCGCCGCACCCAGTTCAATCGTTCGATCCTGGTCGACGGCATCACCCGCCTCAATCCCGCGTTTCGTCAAACCCGCAGCGGGCTGGCCTCATACCTGCGCCACAACGCGCTCGGATACATACCCGGTTCCAGGGAGAGCATGGGCCTGATTAACGGGATAGTGAATCATCAGGCCACGATGATGGCGTACAATGACGTTTTTTCGCTGGTTGTACCGCTGTTGCTAATTACCCTTCCGGTCATCATGCTGCTGCCCAGGCGCGGTTATCAGGGTTCCTATGGCGGTCCTGAGCATTCGATGATGGATTGATACGGTAGTCCGGTCCCGCCGTTTTCGGCCTTGTTTTCGTCGCGGCGCGATCGGTCGCCGGACGAAATTTCACAACGAAACATTGTCAAAAAACAACGTCGTAGGCGGTTCGCTATCCGGTTGATCCGGCCGCTGGCAACAACGCCGCGAGCACCAAACCATTGCATGGCAGTTTGGCGCTCGCGAGTTGAATCACGGATGCGCGTCCAGGCAGCGCGCGCTCGTTTCGAACTTCAACGCCATGTCACAGAGCGCGAGGGGCCGGCTTGTGGATTCCACAAACTGCCGGGCGCATCAGCGCCATCTTAGACCCGCGGCGCTTCAGCCGTGCTCTGCACCCGGATGTCCTGGTGGTTAATGGCGGACTGCAGGCGGCGGAGCCGCTGCAGCTCTTCCTGCTCGGCGCGCTCGCGCGCCATCGCCGGCTCGCCCACCGGAACCCGGTCCTCAAAAGTCGCCGCATTATACGCATCCGCGAAGATATCGTACGCGGCGAAAAGCGACGACAGAATCAACGCCGCACCGCTCGCGATCGCAACGCTGCTCGATCCGGCAAATAACGAACATCCCGCCAGCACCCAGCCGACCCACAGCAGCAGCAGCGCGAGGCTGAAGACCATGGTCTCGTAAAAGGATGCGAGCCATAGACACGCCATCGCAATACCGCTGACGACAAACACGACGCCCTCGCTCAACGGGACGATTGTGGCGCCGGCGTGGACCATTCCATGCAGTCCCCACCATCCATAGAAAGCACCAGCAAAGGTGAACAGCGTTGCGGCGAGCGGGTCGCCATACGAGAAGGCCCACATACCTGCCAGGAACTGGGCTATGCCGCCGATCAGGACGGCTTCGCCGAAGTACGCGCCCCACTGGGTTGCGGGCTGCCAGATCAGTCCAAAGCCCAGGCAGAACGTTGCCACACCCAAGGTGGCCATTCCCAGCGGGATCGGCGTTGCGATACCCTTGTCTCTTCCGGGTCTGAACATGAACGTAATACCTCCTGTTTCGCTTCGATCTCCAATGATGTCTGAACCGCGAACCGAGCAATGCGGGTCCGCAGTCCGCCATATAAAACTCAGGAGGCGAGTTCTTTGTCTGGCGTGCGTGTCCGGCGGCTAATGGTCTGGCCGGTCACTGACGTGGCGTTGGCGAAGCCGATCGAACAACCGTTCCTGGCACCAATAACGACGGGCACCCTTCGCCAGCTTCCACTCGCCCGTCCTGCCTATAATCACAGTGTACTGCAATTCGAAGCGGTCGTCATTCGACTAACGTGTCCGATGGCCACTTCAAGCCGCAAAGCTTGAGCGCATTGCGCCTCATTAACGGAAAAATTCGTTTCTTCCAACGCGCATTGATAACAACTGCGCGGAAAAGACGCTATCCACTTTTGACTTCGGCAAGGTGTAGTTCGCTAATAAATTTTGACTAATCGCTTCGGTCTTCGCCGAGCACCAACGGTTTATCGCAAATTGCTATCCAGCGGGGGCTTTCGCCGCTTCACGTTTGAATTTTTCCGCCTCCGTTGAGTGTCTAATCTTACGGGGACTGAGACATGGAAAGGAACCTTGGTATGACACTTGAAGCGGTCGCGGCGATGCTTCTGGATTATGCGGCCGTCGGTTTCGTGGTCGGATTGCTGGTGTTCGATCGATGGATGGGTATCCATCGCGGCATCGTACTTGATACCTTGCTGATGTTGATTGTCCTGATGAGCGCGGCAGTATGGTTCGCGGGCTCGCGGCGCAGACGGCGCCTTACCGTCAGCAAGGCGGGGACCGGTGGGGCACCTGGAGCAGATGGAGAATGCCGGTATTGACCACCGGGGTTAGGATTCGCGCCGGCGTTTGACGCCCGCCGCGCAGCGCCCGGGCGGCGCTGCGCGCGGACGCTGCGCAAGGTCAGGGATGGCCAAACAGCGAGCCGAAAAATCCTGCCACTTTGCTTAAGAGGTTATTGGAAGGAGGAGGATTCGCGGCCGCAACTGCGGGGCTGGGAGAAGAAGCGGGACTCCCGCCACCGGAAATCAAGGACGATATGGCCGCGCTGGCAGTCCCCAGCCCCGCCGCCAGGCCGCCGTGCAGGGCGCAAAGATGAGTCGGCGCCGTGCCGATCAGAAACGGCACCGTTACCCGCCGCGGGCAGGCTGGAGTCGCCAGACCTCCCGTTTGCGGATCGATCGTCGCCATCGTAACACCCTGGGGAATCCGGAAGTCAGGCGATGAATCGGGCACTTCGTCTTTCATGAAGTCGACCCAGGCCGGGAGCGCCGCCTGAGCTCCGGTCAGTCCGATGCTGGCGGGATTATCGAAACCCACCCAGGTTCCGCACACCAGCTCAGGCGTGTATCCGATGAAATAGGCGTCGTGGTAGTCCTCGGTGGTGCCGGTCTTGCCCGCGGCCGGGAAATCCACGCCCAATGCCCGTGAACTTGCCGCCGTGCCGAAATTCAGCACCTCGCGCAGGGCGCCGGTGATCAGATAAGCGACGGCGGGAGTTGCGATACGTTTGGGCTGCGCCTGGTGTTGATAGACCACCTTTCCCTGATCATCAATCACGCTATCCACGGCATAAGGCTGATTCTCCACTCCCGCATCGGCGAACACCGCATAAGCCGACGTCAGCTCCAGCAAAGTGGTGTCACCGGCGCCGAGCGCGATGGGCAGGCGGTCGGGAAGCGGTTCGCCAATTCCCATCTCATGCGCCGTCCTGATCATCGGGCCGGTGCCAAGCAGGCTGCCCAAATATGCCGTTGGAACGTTCAATGAATCGGCCAACGCATCGACCGCCGTCACGCTCCCGCGATAGGAACGCTCGTAGTCGGCAGGCATCCATCCGCCAAAGGACATCGGCTCATCCGGAAGCACCGAGGCCAGCGTAAAGGGCCGCTCGATCGGGTTGCGTCCCGGATCCAGGGCGGTCAGATAAACGATGGGTTTGAACGCGGAGCCCGGCTGGCGTTGCGCCATCGTGACCCGATTGAACTGGGTGCGCGAATAATCGCGTCCTCCGACCATCGCCAGGATCGCGCCGGTGCGCGGATCAAGCACCACCATCGAGGCCTGCAGACGCTGACCGGCATGACGCAGCCGGCGATGGGCGCGCTCCAGACGGGCGAGATTGTCAAGCACGCTTTTTTGCGCCGCCTGCTGCATCTCGGGTTGCAGCGTGGTGTACACCGTCACCCCCTGAAGATCGCCGTTGAACCCGGGCAGCCGATGGACAAAGGCCGCCACGTAATCGACGAAGTAGGGCGCCGGCCGCACCGGAAAATCCGCCGCCACTTTGATTGGAGTCGCCACCGCCGCCGCGTATTGTTCCTGGTCGAGCAGGCCCGCCTTGCGCATGATAGCCAGCACCGTGTCGCGCCGCTTGCGGCTCTGCTCGGGATGGCGGCGCGGATCATACAGCGAAGGCGCGTTGATCATTCCGATCAGGGTCGCGGCTTCGGCGGGCGTGACTTCGTGCAGGTCCTTGCCGAAGACATAGCGCGCCGCCATCGGGAGGCCGTAAATCGGGATGCCGTGGTAATCGCCCATCGGCACGTCGTTGATGTATCGCTCCAGAATCTCGTCCTTGCTCAAGCGGATTTCCAGCACCAGGGCAATCGCGGCCTCGCGGAACTTGCGCGTGAAACTTCGCTGACGGGTAAGGAAGGTGCGCGCAAGCTGCTGCGTGATCGTGCTGGCGCCCTGACTGAGGCGCCGGGCCCTCAGGTCGGCCCACGCGGCTTCCACGATGCGCACCGGGTCGAAGCCGAAATGATAGTAAAAGTAGCGATCTTCGGTGGCCAGCAGGCTCTGCACGATGATCGGCTTGAGGTCACGCAACGGAGTTTCGACGCGCTCGGCCGGCGCATCCGGCATCAGGCGGCCGATTACCTGGGGCTCGATCTCCACCTGGTCCAGCCTGCCGCCCGCGGAATCCTTGATCGCGGTGATGTCGCCTTCATCCAGCGCGATATTGATCAGGGCGGCCGGGAACAGGCTCGACCCCCATCTGAATGCTCGCCGGAAAATCAATATCTGCTTTGGAGTTTGCGCGTATTCGCCCGGCTTTGAAACGGCGGAAACCTCGCTGTAACTGAGCCGCCGCAGACGATCCACAAGATGGGCCTGGTCGATATCGGCGCCGGGCCGTAAAATCAGGGGCGCGGAATACACGCTCGAGGTAAGCGCCGCGCGGCGCTGTTGAATGAGTTCGGAAATTTCGGTGTAGACCCCGGAAACATAAAAACCCAGTGCGAAAAAGCCCGCGAAGACCACCCCCACGGCAACTTTACGCCAACCCATCCTGCGCAGCCACTTCGGCACCTTTGATTTCATTGCCTTCAGCCCCTTGGCTCACAATGCAAAAATTCCGCGCGGTCGCCGGGCTAATGCGGGTCATAAAGTCCGCTCCGGCGGATTCATCAACTGAGTATAGCCCGGGGTAAACAGCAATGCTTTGAAAAAGGTCGAGGTCCCGGCTGGGTTATCAGACACCCGCTCAAAGGACGCGGCGCCCTGCTCTGCTCCAGTCGCCTGCAACTACTGCTTGTACCCGAACTGCCGCAGCATCGCATGACGCGCGGCGCGTTCCGCCTCGCCCTCCACGCCTTTAGGCGCGCTCCCGTCGATGACGCCGATTACGCCGCGATCGGGACCGTCGCAGGCCACCACGACCCGCAGCGCATTGGCGGTCGCGCAAAAGACGCCGCATACCTCTGCTACCGCCTTGATCGAATTGAGCACGTTGACCGGAAAAGCGTCGCGCAACATGATCACGAACACATGTCCCGCGGCGATCGCCGCGGCGGCATCGACCGCGAGCTTTTCCATCTCGGCGTCGCTCCCCGTATGGCGAACAAGACACGGCCCCGAGGCCTCGCAGAAGGCGACGCCGAATTTGATGCCCGGCACTGCCTGCGCCAGCGCTTCGTACAGGTCCTCGACCGTTTTGATAAAGTGCGCCTGACCGATGATGCAATTGACATCCGGCGGCTTGGCGACTGCAATTAACTTCAACTCCATGCCGGGACTGCTCCTGGATGGTTTGCATATGATAAGCACGCAGGCGGAGCGAAAAAAAGCGCGGGGGAGGAAACGCTGATGGCCGAGGCCCCGGACCAGGCGGTAAGGTTGCCGGCGTTCTTTTACCGGCTCTCCGCGCGGGCGCAGCGCTGCTATCTCAAAAGCAACGCCATCGACCGCTATAACTTCGTCCCCAGCGGGGCCGCGCTGGCGCGCACCCGCGCGCTGCTGGAGACGCTTGAGACAGGCTCGCTGGGCGCGATCAATCAAGCCGCCCAGCGGCTCGTCGATGAGATCTGCCGGGTCATGGGGATTGCGCCGGTGCGGGTGGAGATTCGCGGCGTGCGGCCGCGCGACACCCGCAGCGAGTTGCACGGCATCTTCTATCCGCATGAGCATCCGCCGCGGATGGTCGTCTGGATGCGCACGGCGCAGCGCCGCGACATCGTCAGGCCCAAAACGTTCCTGCGCACCCTGCTCCACGAACTGGGCCATTACCTGGACTATGCATTTTTAAAACTCGACGACTCCTTTCATACCAACGGGTTTTTCAAGCGTGAATCGTTCCTGGTGCGATGTCTGTACGTCGCGCCCAGCGACGACGCCGCCCCCGCGACGGCGCACCCGCGCAAGCCTGCTTGACATCGGCGCGGGGCAAAACCTAGGTATAACAGGCGCGGACAAGCCGAATTGAAGATTACGCGCGGGAATTTTCGCTCAGGCCGATGGAACTTCTGGAAAGAATATCGCAATCGCTGACCACCAAGGGACGGCTGCTCAAGGAACTGGCGGCGCTGACCGGGCGCATGCAGGCATTGGCCGAGCGTCTGGAACGTCACGGCGCAGTCTGCGTCTATCCGCAGATGAAAGTTAAAATCGAAGAAGTCGCGCAGGCGCTCAAAACCGAACTCACGACGCTCAATTCAATCCTGAGCAGCAATAATGTCGCCGTCCGGCCGGCGCAGCGTCCCGCCCATGAAGGCATCAATAACTGGGAGCGCATCAGCGGCGATCTGGTCGCGTTGGGCCGGCTCAATGTCGATCTGAATCAGCAAGCGGTCGGATGGTTGGCCGTTGACGCGGCAATCTCCGAACGAATGCGCACCATCGTCAACGAGCAGGTCCCGCTGATTGCCGCGTTACAGGAACTGGCGGCGCGTTCGGACCCGCAGGCAATCGATTGAATGGCGCAAAGGAGAATCGGCAATCATGGATCGGCTTAAGGGAAAAGTCGCGTTGATCTCCGGCGGCGCACGCGGTCAAGGCGCCGCTGAGGGCCGCCTGTTCGCTGCCGAAGGCGCCAAGGTCGTGCTCGGTGACGTGCTCGACGCCGAAGCCGCCCGCACCGCAGAGGAAATCAACGCCAGGACCGGCGCGCGCGTGGCGCTGGGCGTGCATCTTGACGTCACCCGCGCGGCGGACTGGCGCGCCGCGGTCGAAAGCTGCACGCGCGAGTTCGGCGGCCTGGACATCCTCGTCAACAACGCCGGTATTGCGGACGTGAGAGGAGTTGAAGAAACCAGCGAAGAGCAATGGGACTCGGTCATCAACATCAATCAAAAGGGTGTATGGCTGGGGATGAAATTCGCGATCCCCGCGATGCGCAAGCGCGGCGGCGGCTCGATCGTCAACATTTCCTCGATTTATGGGATTATCGGCTCACCCGGTTCGGCTGCCTATCATGCCAGCAAGGGCGCCGTGCGGCTGCTGACCAAGGCCGCCGCCGCGCAATATGCCGCCGACAAAATCCGCGTCAATTCCGTCCATCCGGGCGTGATTTTGACCCCGATGACCGATACGGCGCCGCGCGAACAGTTGCAGCCCGTTATCGATAAGGCGCCGATGAAACGCGCCGCCCAGCCTGAGGAAGTCGGATGGTGCGTCGTATTTCTGGCCAGCGACGAAGCCTCATTCGTGACCGGCGCCGAGCTGGTGGTCGATGGCGGCTACACTGCGGTCTGAGCCCTGAATTGGGGACTGGCGGGTGTGCGGCAAGTGATAGTAGCGCCCCGCCCCGCTACTGTCTGCGTCAGAGGAGAAAACAATGGATCGGCTTAAAGACAAGGTCGCACTGATTTCCGGTGGAGCGCGTGGTCAGGGCGCGGCCGAAGCGCGCCTGTTCGCCTCCGAAGGCGCCAGGGTCGTCATCGGCGATGTGCTCGACGCCGACGCCGCCGCCAAAGAAATCAATTCCAAGGTGGGCGTCCGCGCCGTCGCCGCCGTCCATCTTGACGTCACCCGTGCGGCGGACTGGCGCGCCGCTGTGGACGCCTGCCGGCGTGAGTTCGGCGGGCTGGACATCCTCGTCAACAATGCCGGCGTCTTCAACACCACCGGGCTGGAGGAGACCAGCGAAGAACTATGGGATACGATCGTTAACATCAACCAGAAAGGCGTATGGTTGGGGATGAAGTTCGCCATCCCGGCGATGCGCGAGCGGGGAGGCGGGTCGATAATCAACATCTCGTCGGTGGCGGGACTGACCGGATCCGCGGGCTCGACCGCCTATCACGGAACCAAAGGCGCCGTGAGGCTGCTGACCAAGGCTGCCGCGGTCCAGTACGGTCCGGAAAAGATCCGCGTCAATTCGGTGCATCCGGGAATCATCGCGACTCAGATGATCGACATCATTCCCAAAGAGCAGCGCCAGCGTTTCACCGCGTTCGTGCCGCTGCGCCGCGAAGGCACCGCCGAAGATGTGGCCAAAGTGGTGCTGTTCCTGGCCAGCGATGACGCGTCCTACGTAACCGGCGCGGAATTCGTAGTCGATGGCGGCCTCACGGCGACGTAGGGCGCTCCCGGTGAAGTCCGATTGTCTCACAAATAAGGCGTCAGGCGGCGGCGCCGCAGCTCTTTGATCACCTGTTTCACTTCCTGCGTACGCCCTCGATTGGCGATCAGCAATGCGTCGGGCGTATCCACCACGACCAGGTCCTCGACCCCCAGCAGCACCATCAGACGCTGGTCGCCGCGGGCCAGCACCTGTTTGGAATCGATCGCGACGACCTTGCCCGCCAGCGCGTTGCCGGTGCCGTCGCGCAAGGTTTGCCACAACCCGTCCCAACTGCCGACATCGTTCCAGTTGAAGCCCGCGCGCACGCCCGCCACGTTGGCGCTTTTTTCAATCACTTCGTAATCAAAGGAATCGAAGTCAAGGCGCTTGTATGAACGCTCATATCCGGGAGCCTGGGCGACCAGTTTGGGCAAGGCGGCGAGCAGGCTGGGGCAATGGCGGCCCAGTTCGACTTCCAGGGTCGAGCTGCTGACCAGGAACATCCCGGCGTTCCACAAAAACCTGCCCGACCGCAACATCGAGCGCGCAACCGCGGCATTGGGCTTTTCGACGAACCTTTTGACCTTGAATCCGCCGCCGCCCAGCGCCGGGCCGGCTTCCAGATAGCCGTATCCGGTGTCAGGCCGGCTGGGCGGCACACCGATAATCACGATCGAGCCATGATCATCGCCGCGCGCGGCAAGCCGCAGCCCTGCGCTGAGAGTGCGGCGGAACGCGGCCGCCGGATGGATGTAGTGGTCCGCCGGCATCACCGCCAACAGCACCTCGCCCAGACGCGACTTGATCAGGCCCGCGCCATAGGCAATCGCCACCGCAGTGCCCCGGCGATCGGGCTCGAGCAGCAGATTGGCGCGGGGGATGCGATTCCCGATTGCGGCGGCAAACACTTCTTCCAAAGCTGTGGGCACCAGCACGAAAATGCGCTCCCGCGCGATCAACGGCATCAGGCGGTCGATGGTGTCGTCGAGCAGAGTGGTTCGTCCGTTCAGACTGAACAAGGGCTTGGGACGCTTCTCCCGAGCTGCAGGCCAGAAGCGCGCGCCAAAACCGCCCGCTATGATCAGTGCGGCAGCCCGACGATGCAGCGCGCGCGTCGATAGTTCTTTCAAAGGCCGGCCAGTTCCTTGAGCCTGGATTCGAAAAGCTGGCGGATTTCGTCGAGCGCCTGTTGGTCCTTCGCTTCGAAGCGCAAAACCAGCGCCGGCTGCGTGTTGGAAGCCCGCACCAGACCCCATCCGGAATCGAAATTGACACGCACCCCGTCAATTTCGATCACCGGGTAGCGCGATCGGAAGTAATCCGCGAGTTTGTTCACGACCTGGAATTTACTTTCGTCCGGACAGTCGACGCGGATCTCCGGCGTTGCGTATGACGGCGGCAGATCGCTGAGCAGTTCGGCGACGCCTGTGCCTTCGCGGTCGATTATTTCCAGCAGCCGAAAGGACGCGTAGATTGCATCATCAAAGCCGAGATAACGGTCGGCGAAAAACATGTGGCCGCTCATCTCGCCCGCCAGCGCGGCATGTTCCTGTTTGAGTTTGCTCTTGATCAGGGAATGGCCGGTCTTCCACATGATCGGCTGCCCACCGCGCGCGCGGATATCGTCATACATGCGCTGGGAGCATTTGACGTCGCCAATAATCACCGCACCCGGCTGTTCTTTCAGGATTGCGCGCGAAAACAGCACCATCAGCTCGTCGCCCCATACGATTTTGCCGCGCTCGCTGACCGCACCGATCCGGTCGGCGTCGCCGTCGTAGGCGATCCCAAGCAGCGCACCCTGTTCGCGCACGGCGGCAATCAGTTGTTGCATATTGGCTTCCACGGTGGGATCGGGATGATGGTTGGGAAAGCGGCCGTCCATGTCGATAAACAACCCGGCCACCTCCAGACCCAGTTCGCGCATCAGCGGCACCGCCACTGCGCCGCCGCAGCCGTTGCCGCCGTCCACGACAATCTTAAACCTACGCTTGAAGTTAAAGGCCTGCCTGATGAAATCTGCGTACTCGGGCAGGATCGGCCGCGCGGTAACGGTGCCGTGCCTGGATGAATCGGCGAATTCACGCCGCTCGATAATCCGCCGCGCTTCCTGGATCTGGTCGCCGAAAATCGTCGACGGCCCGATTCCGAGCTTGAATCCATTGTATTCGGCGGCGTTGTGGCTGCCCGTAATCATCACCCCGCCGTCCATCTTCCACTGCAGGACCGAAAAGTAGAGCAAAGGCGTCGGCACGACGCCAATGTCAATCGCGTCGATGCCGCTGGGCAGCAGACCTTCGAGCAAAAGATGGAACAGGCGGTCCGAGGAAAGGCGGCAGTCGCGTCCCACCGTGACTCGCCGCTTGCCCGCCCGCAGCAGCATCGTGCCGTAAGCCCGGCCGAGGTCAATTACGAAGTCGTCGTCGAAGTCTTCTTCGACCACGCCACGGATGTCATATTCTCTGAAAACCTGCGGATTCATCACGTATTCGTTGTATAAGGATGCTAGTCTGTTCGAGTTGTGCTCCAGGTGCAAGCGTTGGCCGCCGGATTCCCGTCCATCGCATCTCACACTGGCAGCGAAATAAGCGAAAGGAGGATGGCGCAACCGCACCATGAGTGACACCGACCGGCCGGTTGCGATCATCACCGGCGCCGGACGCGGGATTGGACGCGCCACGGCCATCGAATTGGCGGACGAGGGTTACCGTGTCTGTCTTGCCGCGCGTACCCGCGAAGAACTGGAAGCAACACGAGCGGCCACCGGGCTCGCCCCACCCGATTCGCTTATTGTCCTGGTTGACCTGGCGCAAGCCCAAGCCCCGTCGAACCTGCTTGAGACCACGCTGGACCTGTACGGGCGAGTTGACGTGCTGGTGAATAATGCCGGATGGGCGCCGCCGCGGCGGTCTCTGGTCAAAACCAGCGAGGCCGACCAGGACCGGATGCTGGCGGTCAACCTGAGGGCTCCGATTGCGCTGACGCGGCTGGCGGCGGCGCGGATGCTCCAGCAGGGCGGCGGCGCGATCATCAACATCGCATCCACGGCGGGACTGCGCAGCCCGGCGTTGGAGGCAGTCTATGCAGCGGCCAAAGCTGGATTGATTGCCTTCAGCCGGGCCTGCTTTAACGAATTGCGGGGAAGCGGCGTCAAAGTGTCGGTGGTGATTCCGGGCCTGGTCGATACCGCGCTGATTCCGCCCAACAAGCATCTGGACCGCACGCGCATGCTTGCGCCGCAAGCTGTCGCCCGCGCCGTCACCCGGATTATCAAGGCGCCGGCGGAGATATGTCCCGTGGAACTGGTTCTGGAGCCGTCGCGCAACCCCGAGCGCGCCCGTTGATGTTATCCGCAATCAATTGTCTCCCCGCTGCCAGGACTGACATTATGAGCGGACCGCGTGGGAGAGGCTTTTCACGCCCGTCCCGCAGCTCGGTCGCTCTACAGGGTCGGCCCTGATGTTTACTGTGCGCCTCGCCCTAACCCTGTTGCTCGCCGCGATTGCGGCGGCCCTGATTGCGCCGTGGGTCGCGCCCGCGCTGGCGTGGGCGGGATTTCACTATCCGTTTCCGCGAATCCTGGACCGCGTCGTGATGGTTGCGATGGCGGTCGGTCTTGGCTGGGAAAGCCGCGATTTGAGGTTGCCAGCACGACTGCGGACCGCATTTGCGCAGCCCTCGCACAACCTGGGCGCGGCCGGCCTGGGCGTGGCCGCAGGTTTTGGGGCAATCGGGATTCTTTGGGGGCTGGCCTGGCTGATCGCGCCGCCGATTGCCCGCACCAATTCTTCTTCTTTCGTACTCACGTTTTTGCCGGCAATTGTTGCGGCGGCGATTATCGCGATAATCGAGGAAAGTTTTTTTCGCGCACTCCTGCTCGACGCCATCGCGGACGATTACGGCCAGCCTACCGCTTTGATCGCCAGTTCGGCAGTGTATGCGGCCGCGCATTTCGTCAGATCGCCGGCGCGCTTTCAATTAAACGGCATCCATCCCCTGGCGGGGCTGGCGACGCTTTTGGCAGGCCTGCGCCATCTGGGTCATCCCATGGCCGCGGCCCCGGGTCTGCTTGGACTTTTTCTGCTGGGACTGCTGTTGGGCATCACGTTTGTGACAACCGGACGGGTGTATTTTGCGATCGGACTTCACGCCAGCCTGATTGCAGGCGCCAAAACGTTCCGCAAATTCGCACCCGGAGCACAGACCGCGCCCGGATGGCTGTCGGGCTGGGGATTTCCGCCCCTCATCAGCGGTCCCGCGGCATGGCTGCTTACGCTGGCTTTGCTACTGGTTGCGATCCGCCGTGGGACAGCCTCCGCCCCGCCCCGCCTGCCGCAATCCGGGGCCCTGAAAAGTTAGATCGGCGATTAGCGAAAAGCCGCGGCTTCACGCCCTTGCGACTGTCAGTCGTAAATCCTGGGGGCGCCGCGTGGACGCGTGCGGTAACGTCGATGCGTCCACAGAAACTGCTCGGGATATTCGCGCACGATTTGTTCAATCGCGGCCACGAAACGGCGCGTGTTTTCCAGCATGTCCGCCTCGGCGTCGGAGCTGCGCTGCAGAGGAATTTCATCCTGGATCAGGATGCGATGGGTGCGATGGTTGGAATCCCGAATGATGAACACCGGCACCACCGCCGCTCCCGACCGCCGCGCCAACCGCGCCAGGCCGCTGGTCGTCGCCGCAAGTTCGCCGAAAAACGGCACGAACAAAGCTTGACTGCGCTTGGCGTTTTGATCGAACGGGATGCCAACCATCTGACCCTGGTGCAGGGCACGCAACACGGGCCGGGCAGCCGCGTACTTGCGGATAATCCCCACTCCCGCGCGCTCGCGTACAAATGTCATCAGAGCCTCGCCCGGCAGGAAGCGCTGAGTATGATGGACCAGGCTGACCTGATGGCCATTCATCGCGTGAGCGGCAGCCAGCAACTCGAAATTGCCAAAGTGGGCGCTCAGGATCAGAATGCCGCGGCCGGGTGACAGCCGCTTCATCTCATCCCATAATTCGAGGCCCTCGTAGCGCACCCTGCGCAGCAGCCGGCGATAAAAGAATCCCCCCAGCCGAATATACTCGGCCCCGGTCCGCCCGAGATTGACGTAGGATTCGCGCAGGATACGGCGGCGCTCATCGGCTGATTTCCCTGGAAATGCGATTTCGAGGTTCTTCAGCCCGATCCTGACGTGGCGCTTATCCAGGCGGTACGCCAGGCGCCCGGCGACAACTCCCAGGGCGTAGAGCGCAAAATCGGGGAGCAGGCTGAGCAAATGAACGGTCGCCAGGATCAGATAGAAAACCGCCCGGTCATATGGGCCGAGCTTCAAATCCGAGCGGCCCCGGCTGGGAATCGCTGGCGGCGCAACTGGCGCGGAACCAACGGCGGATGGTGGCGCGGTTGGTTGGGACTGTTCGAGGCTTTCAGGGACCAATCCGCCGGTGGCTTTCACAGCAGCGAAATGTCGCCCAGGCGCTCGCGTTTGGGAGCTTTGGCGATCACTACGATTCCGGAATCGGTTATAAAGAAGCGGCGGCGATCGCGTTCAAGGTCGTAGCCGATCTCGTCACCTTCAGGGATATACACGTTTTTATCGACAATTGCCCGCCGTATTCGGGCGTGGCGCCCTACTTCCACGTAATCCATCAGAATCGAATCGTCAACTTCGCTGTAAGAATGTATAAACACCGATCGTCCCAGCACCGAATTGCGCACCGTGCCTCCGGAAATAATGCTTCCCTCCGAAATGACGGAGTGGAGGGCCTGACCACGGCGGCCGTTTTCAGCAAAGACGAATTTGGCCGGCGGCTGGTTATAATATGCAGTGCGAAGGGGCCAGTTGGGGTTGTACAGATTCAGATGGGGCCGGGCGTCGCGCAGGTCCATGTTCGCCTCGTAATAGGCGTCCAGGGTTCCGACATCGCGCCAATAACTCAGATTCTGCTCCGAATCGCCGCGAATCCGGTTGGTCATGAAGTTATAGGCATACACGGGAACGCGCTCGATCAAGCCCGGAATCAGGTCCTGACCGAAATCGTGATGGCTCGCCGGATTGTCGGCGTCATCAATTAAGGCCGTACGCAGGACCTGCGGATCAAACAGGTAATTGCCCATCGAAGCCAGACAACGTCCCGGCGCCCCAGGCATCGACTCCGCTCGCTCCGGCTTCTCCCTGAAGGCCGTTATTCGCATCCCCGAATCGATATCCACAATCCCGAAATGGCGCGACTCCTCTACCGCAACCGGCAAAGTAGCGACGGTTACCGCTGCCTTGTGCTCGACGTGAAACTGGATCATCTGCTGGATGTCCATCCGGTAGATGTGATCGGCCCCGAACACCGCAACCAGCTCCGGTTTGGTGTCGTCAAGCAGATTGAGGTTCTGAAAAATCGCGTCGGCTGTCCCCTGATACCAGGTCTCGCCCAGGCGCATCTGCGCCGGGACTGGTGTGACAAAATGGGTCGGCAGCAGACCACCGAACTGCCATCCGTCCTTAAGATGCTCAATGAGTGACTGCGAGCGCCATTGTACCAGCACATAGATGGAGTAGATGCCGGAATTGACAAGATTAGACAAAACGAAGTCAATGATCCGGTACTTGCCTCCAAAAGGCACCGCGGGCTTTGCCCGGTCGCGAGTCAAAGGATGGAGCCGGGTGCCCTGACCGCCGGCCATAACCAGTGCGAGGGTTCTCATCATCGAGCCTGCATTCCAGTTCTGCATTCAATCAAAGCGGCTCGCAGTTCAGCAAGACCGGCAGCGGTTTGGCCTGAGGCGCGAAGCGCATCAATTTTTTTGCACTTTGTTGTTTGAAAAATTGCACCAGTTGCCATGGATTCGCCTTTTGTTCGTGCTATATTCACGTCAGATACTTCGCGAAAAACAGGAGAATCCTAAAAGAGCGACGTGCGGCATATGGATTGCTTGAAACATTTCGCGGTGTCCGACGTCTAAACTGGGCAAGGAGGAACCAAGCCGGATCTTTCTCGGTTCCTCCGGAAAGAGGCAGACCAATGCAGAGACGCAATGAGCAGCTTGAGAATCCCGGCGTCATTTACCGAACCACGTGTGAGAATCCCGGATGTGGCCATACCTTCGATTTGCGCATCACCGCCAAGGAGGCCGGTCTGCTGGGTGGCACGATGGCGTGCCCGCGATGCCGCCGGCATGGCGGCATGCTGAAACGGCTGGGCCGGCTTGATGACCGGTTGTTTGTGGCCAAACTGACTTACAAATCGATTGGAGCAGGCGCGAGCCTCCCCAATGACGAAGGTGACCTTCTAAGCGATATCAGATAACCGCGGAGTTGCCGCCTCCGCTTCCCGATGCACGGTCACCCCGTAACGGGGCCCGTGCATCGCGTTTTTCCGGGAACCGAAGCCTTTCAGACACCGGCTATAGGTTCGATTACAACCCCTTGCAGCCCCTGGATGCTGGGCCGTTCCAACAGGCGCTTGATCCAGGCTTCCACGTTGCTGCGTCCGGCCGCCGCCTCGATACCCAATTCCTTGAGCACCAGCAGGCGGGGCACGAATCCGATGTCAGCCACGGAAAATTCGCCAGCCAGAAAAAGCTGTCCCTGCAATTCCCGGTTAACGTAATCCATCACGCGTTCGATCGTCTGACGCAAGCGCGCAACGCGGCCCTGATCGCGTTCAGCTTCAGGCTTCGCCATTTCGGCCATCAGCTGACCCACCTGGGGCGTGAACGAAGTGTCGGCAAAGTCCTCGAAGATGCGCGCTCGTGCGCGCAGGGAACTGAACTCGATTCGCGGCAGCACCGGCGGGTCCGGATATTCGTCATCCAGATATTCGTTGATTATCGTCGAGTCGTAGACCACCGTGTCTTCATCCACCAGCACCGGAACGCGGCCATAAGGGTTAAGCCGCAGAAAATCAGGCCGGCGATGCTCACCCTTGGTGATATCGATAGCGGCCAATTCATAGCTCAGGCTTTTCTCAGCCAGGACGATACGAACCTTCTGGCCGAAGGGACAGGGGAGAAAGTCGTAAAGTTTTATCATCGTGGGCGGCCGCCTTACTCAGCCGCAACTTCAATTTTCAGATTAGCTTCGACTTCGGTATCGATCCGCACCGGCACGCTGAATTCCCCCAGTTCCTTGATTGGTTCGGCCAGCAGGATGCGGCGGCGGTCAATCTTGAGACCGTGGCCGGCCAGCGCCCGTTCGATATCAAGATTAGTGACGGAGCCGAACAGTTTGCCGCCTTCACCGGCCCGCGCGGTAATCCTGACGGTGAGTTGCTCAAGGCGCTCCTTGGTCTTCAAAGCCTCGCTGCGCTGGGCCTCCCGCCGCATCAGGGCCAGCCGTTTCTCATGCTCGAAAGCGCGCAGGTTCTTGGGATTGGCTTCAACCGCCAGCGCGCGCGGCAGCAGGAAATTACGGGCGTAGCCGGGACGCACACGGACCACGTCGCCGGGCCGCCCCAGGTTGGGGACGTCATCGCGCAGTATCACTTGCATCATCGCCATACCACAATCTCCATTTAGAAGAAGTCGTCGAGGCTGCCCGCTTCCTGGCTGGGTGGCTTGAGGCGGCGGAAATCTATCCACATGTCGAAAATCCCCGCCAGGCAGACTAATGCCGCAAGCACCGGCTGCAGCATCGCGATTAAATAAATCATGCCGCGAACGACCCGCGGCATCGCCAACATCTGTAGATAATAGGCCATTATCGCTAAGCCCTGGAGAAAATAGACTGAGGCGACAACGACGAAACCGTTGCTCGCGGCCAGCCGCGCCGGCGCCACCGGAATAAACATCCCAAAGCCCGTCGCCAGCAGCAGCCAGATCAACCACTCCGGCGTGCGCCAGGTGACCAGACCGCTGAAAACCTGGTAGCCGATTTTCTCCTTTCCCAACCATCGCGCGGCCAAACCCAGGTTGATCAGAATCGTCAACGCTCCAACGCTGGCAACCAGGGCCGGGCTCAGCCATGTAGTTATATCCAGCACCTGGTCGCTCAATTCTTTGCTCTGGGCCTGACTCATGCCGATTTTTTCATAAAGGCCTGCCGAATGGCTCATCGCCATCGCCACGAAATCATGAAACTGACGCGCCAATTGGATTGGCGACCCAGCCCAGACCAGCAGCGCCGTGGTGCAGGCCGCCAGCATCGCGGCAGTGGCGGTGAAAACAATCCATTCGCACGACCATCGGCGTTCGATCAGGGCCGCAATGACCACCGTCGCGACGCCCATGGTCAAGGCGAACCCCAAAGCCTGAACGGGACCGGCGACCAACCCGATTGCCAGGCCGGCCAAACTCAGGGCGCTTGCGATCCGCCAATAGGGGCGGGGGCCGTCAAGACCGTAAATCAGGATGGGCGCCGGCGCACACAGCATCGCGGCAGCGCCCAGGACCGGGACCAGTCCGCCCAGCAAAAACAATCCGGCCGCCAGGGCCGCTGAGCGGGTCACGTCCAATGCGCCTTTCATCCGCGGGCCGCCTCAGACACCGAGGGTGGAGAAGGGCAGCAAAGCCAGGATTCGGGCGCGCTTTATGGCAACCGTCAGCAACCGCTGATGCTTGGCGCAGTTGCCAGTGACGCGGCTGGGCACGATTTTCCCCCCTTCGGTAATGAAAGTACCCAGGGTCCGCACGTCTTTATAGTCCACCTTCAGCGATTTGTCGGCGCAAAAGCGGCAGACCTTACGCCGTCCGCCGGGCCGTCGTCTTATCCCGCGCTCTGCGCCGCGCCCCTCCATCCCTGCACGTTCGCCCTCGGGACGCGGACCGCGTGACCGTTGCTGAGCGCCGCGCTGACCGGTTTCTTCAATTTGTGGTTCGCCTTCAGCCATTTTCTAAACTCTTTTGCACAAGCGGATGTCTTATGAATCAGAACAGTAAACCCGGCGCTTTTCAGCTTCAGTGTTCATCCGCGCCTTCCCCGGATTCGACGGCAAGCGGATTTTCGATCTCGTCCACCGCTTCAGGCGGTGTTGAGCTCTGATCAGCCGTAGTTTGCTGTCCGGCCGCGGATTGCGTCGCTGCGGTTCCTTCGCCGGCCGGTTCGTCAGATGGCTGCGGTTCAGGGGCGGCGGCGGCGGCGCGAGCCTCGGCCAATCGGCGTTGACGCGCCTGGACTTCGGCGCGCAACTTAGCCGGGTCGGCGTCTTCCTCGACCATCACCGAAAGATGGCGCAAGGATTCATCCATCAGTTTCAGGTTACGCTCGATTTCGTTCATGACCGCGCCGGGCGCGACGTAATCGAGGCGGACATAGTAGCCGCGACGCTCGCGCCTGATCCGATAGGCAAGGTCGCGAATTCCCCATTCGTCGGTTTCGATCAGGTCGCCGCCGCCGTTGCCGACAATATCTTCAACGCGTTTGACGCACTGTTTTATCTGGGCTTCCCCGAGATCGGGGCGCAGGATGAAAACTGTTTCGTAACGCCGCACAAATCCTCCTTATGGATCGAACTTCGAGCCCCTGAACACGGCAGGAGCAAGGAGTATAACCGGTCAAAAATACCACCGCTCAAACCGGCTCTCAAGCCGGGCCATCCACAAAGCCTGCCACGCCATCGATCTTACACCGCAAATCCGGTTCGATCCGCACGGGCTGAGCACAAAATCGGGAGGCGGGCCTAAAAGTCGCGCCGGTAGACAACAAAATTACCGGTCACCGTCCCACCCAGCTTTTGTGCGGTGCGTCGGGAGGGATAATTGTCGTCGAGCACGAGGGTGTAACCGGCGTATTTCATCCGGCGTTGCGCCATCGTGCTGAATGAAAGCGCCGCCATGGCCAGATTGACGGATTTTCCGCGCCATGGCTCCAGCACGCCGATATTTATCAATGCTCCCCGCGTGCCGCCGCCGCGCTGCGGATCCAAACGCAGCCCCTGACGCAGCCGGGCCAATCGGCCGCTGAAATCCGGAACCGCGAACACCGATCCGACCACTTCGCCACCAGCGATCGCTATGGTCGACAGGTCACCGACTTCGGTGCGCGCTAATCCCGCGAGCATCGGGCGCACCTCCTCACGGGTGATGGGATTCCATCCCCAATGGCGCTCGAAGGCGGAGTTGGTGACATCGGTCCACCGATCAACCGCGTCCAAAAAGCCGTGCTCGCGCCAGGTTTTGACCTGGATACCGTGGTCGGCGGCTTTGCGGATCATGGCCGGATAACTGGCGAGCGTTGGCCCCGTCAGCGGGATGGTGAAGTCGCTCATCCCCTTTTCAGTCGTGAATCCGGCTTCCTTGAAGCAGGTATGATAAAAATCCGGAGTGTTTCTCAGCAGGAAAGACGGCAAGCTGCCATACTGATCGATGGCGTAGGGATAATCCAAAAAAGCGGCAAACCCGCTGCGCGCCGCCTTCATGCCTTTGCTGCGCAGCCACTGCACAGCCTCCTCGAGCATCGCGCAGGCCACTTCAGTTTGCCCCGGCAGCGCCTCAAAATGGATGAGCTGTCCTATGAGTTCGTTCCAATGGCGGTTGTATCTGAAGTTGACCACTGCGGTGACGCGGGCCGCTATTTTACCGGCCCGGCGCGCCACCAACGGCATCAGCTCCAGATAAGCGGTAATCGGCGCGCGGCCCGCGATCAGGTCGATTTCGTTCTGGACATCGGGCGGCCACCACGCGTCCCGTTCACCATAGACCTGGAACGGGAACATCGCGAATTCGGTCATTGCTTCGCGAGTCCTGACCGCTTCTACGCTTATCTCATCCCCTCGCATCAGGTTCATCCGCTGTCAGCGCCGCGCCGGCGCCCGCTTTCATCTGAGGCCGGCGCGCCTGCAATCTACCATGGCGCTGATTTAAGGAGAAAAGCCGCCTGAGCCGTCGAGCCGGGCTGGAAGGCGCGCCGGTCACATTTTCATGTCGGCTGCGAACTCAATGCGGAAATTCAATCAGCACCTTGGCTTGAGTGGTGGGCCGGCTCAATGCCGCAAAGGTCGCCGGCACCTGCTCCAGACCGATGATGTCGGTAACCATCGAATCAGCATCGATCTTCGATGTCGCCAGCGCCGCAATCGTTTCTTCGAAATCGGCGCGGCTGTAGGCCAGCGCGAAGTGGACGGTGACCTCCTTGAAAATCCACTGCAGGGGCATGATCTGATCGGGCTCCATGCAGACCCCGACCACCACCACCTGTCCGCATTTGTCCACCAGTCCGACCGCCTCGCTCATCGTGGACTTGACGCCGATGCATTCGAAGATGACCTGGGGCAGGCGTCCGCAGAGGTCCCGCACTTTGGCGGCGGGATTGTACTCGCGCGGATTGACGACTGCGCTGGCACCCAGCTTTTGCGCCAGCTCGCGGCGTCCGGGCGCGATTTCCGACACCACGACGGGGTCAGCGCCCATGGCCTTGCACCACAACAGCACCGCCAGACCCACAGGTCCCGCGCCCATCACCACGCAGGGAGTTCCCGGCTGCAGATGGGGGCGTTTCACCGCGTGCAGGCCCACTGACAACGGTTCGACCAAAGCGCCCTGGCGGGAATTGAGGCGGTCGGGAAGCTTGAGCAAACTGGCTGCGGAACAGGCGACGTATTCGGCATAAGCGCCGGGGAGCGGACCCAATCCGAGCGCTTTCATTTTCGCGCAGTGATAACCCTGTCCGCGCCGGCAATGCTCGCATTCGCCACACGAGGCGAAGGGCAGCACGGCCACCCGCTCACCCGTCTCAAAGCCCCGGACCTCGCGCCCGACGGCGGCGATTTCGCCGCAGAATTCATGTCCCAGAACGCAATCCGGCTTGAGTCCCAGCCCGAATTGCACGGCGTGCAGATCGGATCCGCAGATTCCGCAATCGTGCACCTTGAGTAGCACCTCGCCCGCGGCGGGCGACGGTGTGGGCAGTTCGCCCAATTCAAGCTGGTTGCGCCCTTTGTAAAGAATCGCTTTCATGGCTAGGCGTCGCCTCCGACCCGGTCCTCGACCAGTTCGATTCGATAACCGTTGGGGTCTTCGATGAAAGCGATCACCGATTTGCCGTGCGCCATCGGACCGGGTTCGCGCACCACCTTGACGCCTTTGGCGCGCAGCTCTTCGCACACGCGGTAGACGTCGTCCACGCCGATCGCAAGATGGCCAAAGGCGTCGCCGATTTCGTATTTATGCCTGCCCCAGTTGTAGGTCAGCTCGATCACGGCGGTCTCGCGGATCGGGCCGAAGCCGACGAACGCCAGGGTGAACTCGCCGCCCGGATAATCATTCTTGCGCAGCAGCTTCATCCCCAGTTTGTCGCAGTAGAACTTCAGCGATTCCTCCAGGTCGTTGACCCGTATCATCGTGTGCATCAGACGCATCTCAAGTTTCCTCCGTCGGCGTCTGCTCCCGCCATCGCGCGGCGAGCGATCCGATATGAGACCATAGCTTGAGCGCTCACAGGGCCGCAATGAACCAGGCCCGCGGGAATTTGCCGCCGCGCTTTGCTTCGCAGCGCGAGGATATGAAAGCCTAGGTCCGTTTGCTGGCAAAACCTCAACGGAAAGGCTGTGCCGATGGCGAATGACAGGAACCTGGTGCCGCAAGCGTTCGGCGCCTTAAGCGGGGTTCGAATCGTGTCGACCGGAACCAATATCGCCCAACCCTTTGCCGCTTCGCTGGCGGCGGAAATCGGCGCCGAGGTGATCCAGATCGAGCCGCCGCGCCAGGGCGATCCGTATCGGACTTCCGGGATGAAGGTGGAGGCTGGCGAGGGACATTGGGTCGGCTCGAACTGGATCCAGGAACGGCGCAACATGTTTTGCGTCACGCTGGATCCGGCGCGCGGCCCGGAACTGCTGATGCGTCTGCTCGAGCGCGCCGACATCTGGATGGAAAGTTCGCCGCCCGGGTTGTGGGACAAACTCGGCCTGGACGACGAGACCGTGCTCAAGCGCAATCCGCGCCTGGTAATCGCGCGTGTTTCGGGCCTGGGCCGCACCCATTCCGATCATGTGGAGGGAAGCGATCATGACTCGATCGCCCAGGCCTTCGGCGGCATGATGGCCAACGTCGGATTTCCCGATCCGCAGCCGCCCGGACGCGCGATGCCGTACATCGCCGACTATATGACCGCGCTGTGCACGTTATGGTCTTCGCTGGCGGCGCTGATTCATGTGCGCGCCGGCGGCAAGGGCCAGGCGATCGATGTGGCCAAGTACGAGGTCGTGCACAAGCATCTGGGGCCCACCATGATTGAATTTTTCCAGCGCGGCGCGATCGCGCAGCGCGGCGGCAACAAGTCGCCGGGGGCGCAGCCGCTGGATACGTTTCGGGCCAAAGACCAGTGGCTGATGATCGCGGCCTTGCGCGAGCAGTACGGCCGCTTATGCAAACTGCTCGGGCTCGATCCCGGGGAGCCGAAATGGCAGCACGCGGCATGGCACGTCAACTCGCCCGAGGGCCTGGAATTCGACGCGCTGTTCCGCGACTGGGTGGCGCGGCGCACCGCGGACGAGGTCTTGCGCGAACTGGGTGAAATCGGCGTACCCTGCTCGAAGATTATGTCCAGCAGTGAATGCGCGGAAAACCCGCATTATCAGGCGCGCGCGATGCATATCCAATGGCAGGACGGTCAGGCCGGCACCGTCAAAGGAATCGCCGCCGTACCCAAATTCTCGGCGACGCCGGCAACGATCTGGCGCGGCGCTCCCGCCCTGGGCCAGGACAATCAACTAATCTATGGCGATCTGCTCGGGCTCAGCCAATCCGAGATCGACGCGCTGCGGCGCGACGGCGTTATCTGAATCGCGGACCATTGAGGAATCCATGATGCGTCTTCAAGGAAAAATCGCACTCATCACCGGCGGCGGCTCCGGAATCGGCGAAGCCACCGCCAAAACCTTTGCCCGCGAGGGAGCCACGATCATGATTGCGGATCGCGACGAGGCCGGCGCCGCCCGCGTCGCCAGCGAAATCAAAGCCGCGGGCGGCGGCGCCGAATACGTGACCGTCAACGTCGCCAAACCGTCCGAGGTCGAACGGATGGTGCAAACCACCGCGGACAGGTTCGGACGTATCGACGTGCTGCTCAACAACGCGGTTTACACCGGAGTCGGGCGCGTCGCGGACCTTGCACTTGATGAATGGCAGCGCACGCTGGACGTGAGCCTGACCGCTTACTTTTACGCCACCAAGTTGGTGCTGCCGATCATGGTCAGGCAGCGCGCTGGCGTGATTCTGAACACGTCCTCAACCGCCGGCCTGGTCAGCGATTACAAGCTGGCGGCGTATGCGGTGGTCAAGGCGGGCGTGATCGCGCTGACGCGCAACACCGCGATCGAGTACGCGCGCAAGGGTATCCGCTGTAACGCGGTCTGTCCGGGTTCGACCGAAACCCCGGGCTTCATGCGCACGCTGGCGCGGCCCAGGGGATTCAAGGAAACCTTCGCCAGCCATATTCCGATCGGCCGCTTCGCGCAGCCCTCTGAAATCGCCAACGTGATGCTGTTTCTGGCCTCCGAGGAGGCCTCCTTCGTCACCGGCGCCTGTATCGTAGCGGATGGCGGCTTCACCGCGCATTCCGGCAACCCATACGTACCGGGCCAGGGGCCCGATTGGGAGTGAGCGGGCGGCCGAGCCCGCCTATGGTGCGGATTTCAGCAGCGCGGGCAATTGAGCAGCAAACTCCTGGCGCGACAGGACGCGGGTGAATCCGGCCTGGCGCGCGCCGGCCAGCGATTTTAAATCCACGTGCGAAGCGAATCCGATCACGCGCGCGCCAGGGGCGCATTTGCGTATCTCGGCCATCGTGGTTTCGGCCTCAAAGGTCCTCTCCGACAGATCGACCACGACCACCTGCGGTGAGATCTCGGCACAGCGCGGGGGCAAAAGCTCGACGGCCGAGACATAGGCGACCTCAACGCCCAGCGATTCGCATACTGCGTCGATCTTCGAGCGGAACATCAGATCTTTCACCAGAGCAAGCAGGCGCATAACTAGCTCCGCGGTGCATTCGGATGGGACCGGCTGAAGCGGGCTGGCGTGAACGGACTGATATCGGTTTCCGGCTCGCGGCCCGTGATTATCGACGCCATCAGCTTGCCGGTGAGCGCCGCCAGAAGAATTCCGCTGCGAAAATGTCCGGTCGCATAGTACAGACCGGCAATGGTCGGGGAGGCGCCGAGGACTGGCAGGAAGTCGTCGGTGGCCGGGCGCAGACCGGCCCAGGCCTCACGAAAGCGCAGCGCACCCAGGGACGGCAACATCTCCTTTGCCGCGCGCACGATACTTTCCATCCCTTCAAGCGTCACATCCTTGCTGTAGCGGGCCATCTCGCGGGTCGAGCCGGTCAGCACGCGTCCATCGCGGCGCGGCACGGCATATCCGCGCAGCGAGAATATGGAAGGGCCAAACAGGTTGGGGCGTGCCTGAAAACACACGATTTGACCGCGCACCGGATACAGCCGGACATTGTCCGCTTCCATCCCCCGGATCTGACTCGCCCACGAACCAGCGGCGTTGACCGCCCCGTCGCCTTCGATCAACCGCCCGCCCTGGATTCGCAGGCCGGCGAATCTGCCGCCTCGCGTTTCGATCGTTTCGACCCAGCTATCCTCGATTAGATGCGCTCCGGCCTTGAGCGCGGCGTTGAGAAAGGCCTGGGTGAGCTGGCGATTGTCAACCCGGTTCTCGTTGGGCATGTACAGGGCGTGGACCGCACCGGGTGAAACCATCGGGCTTATCGCGCGCGCCTTCTCGCCGCTGATTTCCTCCACCTCCAGGCCCGCCTCGCGCTGCCATTGGGCGCGCGCCGCCAGCTCCGCGCGATCGTTCTGGTTGAGCGCAAGATAGAGCACGCCGCTGGCCATGTCGTATTGGGGATCGACGCCGCTTTCCGCGATGAGTTCGGGGAGGAGCGCCTCGAAGGTCTGCTTGGCCTGCACGCACAAGCGCAGAAACGGACCGGGTCCTTCGGCCTCCGCTTGCGGCGCAATCATGCCCGCGGCGGCCCATGAGGACTCCTGCCCCGCCCTGCCCCGCTCCACGATTGTGACTTCGATGCCGGCGCGAGCCAGCCGCCAGGCAACCGCGTTGCCGATTATGCCCCCGCCGATAACCAGGACTTTCATCTCATTGATTCCCGCTGCGATTAAGCTTAGCGGCAGGAGCATTACAATCAAACATCGATTCTAATCCTGTGCCGCACGCAGCAGGCGGTCGTCGGCTTCAGCGCCGCCACGCCGGTAGGCGAAACTGAGCGTCCATCCGGTCGCCACGCTGTAGACAATACCCCCGATCGCGATCAAGGCGGCGCCGGACTTCGCAATCGCGAGCTGGCCGCCAACCAGGCCCGCAGCCATGATCAGAACGCCCGCATTGAAGACGTAAAAGACCGGCGACCTGGCGGCGTTGATCGATAGCTCCTCCACGCTCATAAACGGCCAGTCCAGGGCCGATCGAATCCGCGCCACCAATTCGGGAAAAAGGCCGTAGGACATGCCGATAATGAAATTGCTGACCCATCCCAGCAGCCCGGCCACGCCATAGGCGGCGGCCAAACGCGCGTCCAACATGCTGTTGATGCCGCCGGCGGCCAGGTAAATTCCGCCGCTTATCGCCAGCGCCAGGAAAAACAGGCCGGCATTGGCGTGGCGCATCACGGGATCTCCGGTGAGCAGGCGCAGACCGGCAAATTTCCGCAACTTGATAGCGTAAGCAATCAGCAGCGCGCCCGCCGCACCCGCCCAAAAGGTCACCCCGCCGACTCCCGCGATTAGCGTCACAGACAGTCCGATGCTGACGGCGGCCAACGCCAAGATCTGCGCCAGCGCCCAATGGGGCACACGCGGCTTGTCCCGGGCCATCGCGGTCATGAAGCGGTAGGAAAGGGCGCAAATCGCAACCGTTACCCATCCGAGGACGGCCAGATGCGCGTGGGCCGACAAATTGCTCATTACCGTCCCCGCCAGCAGATTGCGCTCCTTGTCAAAAGCCAGCAGCGTGCCCAGGCAACTGGCGCACAGAAGAAAAAAGAGCGCGATCAACAGACCCGTTTCGGCGCCGCCGCGCCCGAACTTCGGCGCCATCCAGGGCACCACGTTGAGCGCGAACATCACCACCGTCGCCGCCACCACCATGCCGGCCATCCATACACCGTCCCAGCTGCCGAGCAGGAAGTGCGCCATCACGCCGGTCGCACCCAGCCAGTACAGCAGCACCTGCGCGATCGCGAGACGCGGAAAACCGAGGTCCGTGGTTGCGCCCGTGGGCGCGTAGCAGAACATCGCGCCCAGGATCGCCGGCGTGATCCACCCCAGGGTGAAAATGTGAACCCAGGCCAGGACTGGCAGTTGATAGAAGTATTCGTTGAGCCTGGCCGCGGCCCATGGCGCGCTGGCCGTACCCAGGGCGAAGAAGAAGATCGAAGTCGCAAAAAAATAGATCGGGAGACGGGTCGGGGAGCCGCTTTGGGCACCCTCCACCGATTCCCGCGGCAGTTGGAATTGACGCATGACCCGAATCATTAAACGCCAGACGGGGAATCCAGGCCAGCGCAAACCCCATCGCGGATAATCCTTTTGCGGGTCGCGGCCCCAATCCATTACAATCGCGTTCGACAGGAGGTTTATGGCTGAGCCGCTGCCACCGGATTTCTTCCGCCGTCTCGACGAGGATGACGACGCGCTGTTTTACAGCTTTCCGCGCTTCGTGGTGCATATCGACGATTGGGCAATACAAACAATCGGTGAAATCTTCCAGGAGCACCTTCCAACCCATGCCGTGCTGCTCGACCTGATGAGCAGCTGGCGGTCCCATCTGCCGCCCGCGCTCAGTCCCGCCGAGGTCGTGGGATTGGGGCTCAATCGCGCCGAGATGGAAGACAACCCGGCGCTGACGTCGGTGGTCGTGCACGATCTCAATCGCGATCCGCGCCTGCCTTTTGACGACCGCCGCTTCCAGGGCGCGACGCTGACGGTGTCGATCCAATACCTGATCAGGCCGGTGGAAGTGTTCAGCGAAGTCGCGCGCGTGCTGCGCGGCGGCGCGCCCTTCGTGGTTTCGTTTTCGAACCGGATGTTCCCAACCAAAGCGGTATGGATCTGGCAGCGGTCAAGTGAAGCGCAGCGGGTGGAGTTGGTCAGACGTTACTTCGAAGACTGCGGCGGCTTCGAGCGGATCCAGACAATTGAGCGTCAATGCGAGCACGGGTACGCGGACCCGGTCTATGCGGTGGTGGGCGTCAAGCGGGACTGAAAACACGACGAGGCATGGGCGGCTCTTGAAAATCGTTCATCTAAATGGTTCTTAACATCACTGAAGGATCTGCAACGCCGCACGATGCGGTCAGGAACTGAAATAATAGGCCCGGTTAAGGAGCTGAGCGGAATTTAACCGTCAGAGCGGCGACGCCCGGGCGGAGGAAATTTGAAATGGCAACTTACGACACGTTTGCGAATGTGCTGGGCGCGGAACCTGACAACCGCATGAAGACCTGCGATGAGCGTATCGACGACAATGGCGCTTTCGACGATTTCTACTGGCAATGCGGATGTGTAATCGAGGTGTTCGCGGGCGACGGAAGCGCCACTCTGAAGGCTTGCAACAAACACGTGAAGCTGGCTTCAGCCTGACCGCGCCGTCCCCCTGGCGCGTTGAGTTAACCCCGCGATGGCGGCCCGGTACGCCTCGAGTTCCGGCGGATACATGGGTATGCCAACAGCGGGCGTGTCGTTTGGAGCATTCTGGAAAGCTCAGCAGTACCATCGTAGTACACTGCAGTGTTTGGCCGCGGGAAAGGCTGGTCCGGCGTTTGCGCGCGGTGCCGTTTCCGGTATCATTAGCGTGCAAATCCGGCTGAAAGCGGCGCTTTGCCGTCAGTACCGGATCACCGCAGGGAGGCTAATTGCAACGGTGGCACGAGCGAGGACACCTGACGTGGCAAACGACAAGGCCTTGCGCAAAACGACCAAAGCAGTCGGTTCCGCCGGAGCGGCGCGCCCCACCAAGGGCAAGCGGCGCGGTCAGCGCCGTCATGATGCCAACGTCGAGAACATCCTCGGTTCGGCTGCCAGCCTGTTCGCTGAAAAGAGCTTCGGCCTCGCCTCGATCAGGGAAATCGCGGCGCGCGCCAACATCTCGTTCCCGCGCATCTACTACTATCTGCGCAACAAGGAGGAGCTGCTCTACCTGGTGGCGGAACGGGGCCTGGAGCGCCTGATCAAATCGTACGAGGAGCGCTCCGCCCAAATCACCGATCCGGCGGAAAAACTACGCCTGTTTATCGAGAACCATTTCACCTCGGCAATCTCCAGTCCCGCCGAAGCCAAGGTGCTGCTGCAGGAAACCAGCAAGCTGTCGCAGACATACCTGTCGAGGATTCGTGAAATGGAGCGCCAGTACGCCGAGACCGGCCGCGCTTTGCTGACCGACCTGGCGCGAGCCAACGGCAAACAATTGAGCCGCGCTCGATCGCGAATCCTGGTCTCCCTGCTGTTTGGCGCGCTTAACTCGTTGGGCAACTGGTACGACCCCGCGCGGGATGAAGCCCATCTGCAGGAAATCGCGGAAGAGATCTATCGCTTGTTCGCCAGCGCCGTCCAATAATTTTGGCAGCCCGCCAGCGGGACGCGACCGCCGCACCCGGAAACGGGTTTGAAACCGTCTGCCGAGTTCGTCTGCGGAAACCTTTCCCAACGCCTCCCGGACCATCCTGCGGTTACTGCGAGCGCTCGCGCTTCCAGCAGTCCGCGACCCTGCTCGCCGCAAGCGCTGGCAGCAATCGACTCAGTACTGCTTGATCACCGGGACGCGGCTGTTTTCGTCATAGACATAGATCTCGCCGGCGTTCTCGTCTTTGGTCCTGCGATGGGAACCATCGCAAAACGGTTTGGTCTTGGACAACCCGCAGGCGCAAATGTAAACGGGAAGCTCCGTGCCTTCGGGAATCTCATAGGGCAGGTTCTGCTCGTGCTTGACCAAACGTGCCATCGCTGACTCCTTGATTTTCTGGAACTACAAATGGCTGCAACCCGCAGCAGGCAAAACTAAAGACCACCAGACCCTGACAGTCAATACGCGATGCCTGGGCGTCATGATTTGGCTCAGGCACCGGGCGGCGCCGGCACTTCGATCGCTTCGATTGCGGCGGCGCCGGGACGCGAGGGGTCGCTGGCGAGCAGCAACCAGAGAATGCCCGCCACGGCAATCGCGATGGCCAACAATTGGCGCGCCCCGGCCCGTTCACCCAGCAGGGCAGCCGCGAACACCAGGGCCAAAACCGGTGAGCCAGGCACGACCACCGCGGTGGTCCAACTCAGGGAAAGCCGGCTGATGGCGCCGTACCAGGTCAGCGTTCCCCCAAAATACACCAACGCACCGGTCACCAGCAGGATCGCGGCCACGTTGGGATTGGCCAACTCGCCTAGGGCCGACGGCCGCCGGATGGCGATCAGTGTCGCCAGCAGGATCGCCGCGTAGGCGTTGCGCGCCGCGGTAACCGTGATCGGACGCAGCGGCGGCATTACGCGCAAAGTAATGACGTGGGAGAGTTGCCACGTCAGGGGCGTCAATGCCACCAGCAACGCACCGCGGTTGATGTCCATACCCGTTCGGCTCCAGAACGCAAACACGATTGCGCCAAGCACGACCGCCGTTGCGATCGCCTGGCGCGGCGAGGGCGCTTCACCCACCACGAGGGTGGCGATCGCCAGCGAGTAGATCGGTTCGATTTGAAGCAGCAGGACGGCGCTGACGGCGCTGACCCGCTGCAACCCGTACACCAGCGCCAGAGCCGGCAGGAAGCTTCCCGACAGCGAGATCAGCATCAGCGGCAATCGATAGCGCCGGTCAAGCAACGTCGCGAATCCGCGGACGCCAATCGCGGCCAGCGCGCACAGCGCGGCGACAACCGTCGCGCCCGAACAGAACAGCAGCGGATCGATATGAGTCGCGCCATAGCGGGTCACGATCGGCAGCAACGCACCCGCTACCGTGGTAATCGCGACCATCCCCAAACCGGCGCTCAAAGAGTTCGGTGGAGATTGAAGCGAATCTGTCGAAACCACCCCATTTTTCATACGCGCATAAACAGCAGCGCCACTATCATGGCGGCCAGAACGAGGCGGTACCAAACGAAGATCTTGTAGGTGCGGGTGCGCACGTAGGCGATCAGCACCGCGATCGCGAGGAGGCTGAAAACCGCGGAAGCCACGAACCCCGCCGCCAATACCGCCGTTACACCCGCGCGCAGAAATTCGTGGGCCTTGAGCATCCCGGCGCCGGCGATAATCGGCGCGGACATCAGGAATGAAAAATTGGCCGCATCCTGGCGGTTTATTCCGAGCGCGCGGGCAACGGTGATGGTAGCGCCGGAGCGCGAAACGCCGGGGATCAGCGCAAACGCCTGCGCCAGCCCGATCAGCAACGCGTCGGTCATCCTGATCTCGTCGAGATTGCGCTTTTGCGGCGATTTGACGTCGGCCAGCCACAGCATCACACCCAGAATCGACAGGGTGAATGCGATCAGCAGCGGAGAGCGGAAGACGGTCTCCGCCTCCTTTTCAAACAGGACGCCGAAAATCGCCCCAGGAATCGAGGCCGCCAACAACAGGAACAGGAGCCGGCGTCCGCGCCGCTCGCCGCTGACCGCCCCGTTGATAATCGAAATCCAGTCCTTGCGATAGTAAACCAGCAGCGCCAGCAGCGAGCCCAGATGCAGGGCCACGTCGAAGGCCAGGCCCGGATCGGACCATCCGAAAAACCACGGAATCAGAGTGAGATGGGCGGAACTGGAAACCGGCAGGAATTCCGTCAGCCCCTGGACCATACCCAATATCGCCGCATGAAATTCTGTAGACATTACTTTTCATCCACCCAAAGGACCGACCCCGCCCTCAGCCAGGGGCCTGACCGATCGATTAATAGTGTGTTACAAAGCCTTGACTCTGATGGTCATTGCCGAGAATACTGATGAGCAGGCGAAGGTCAGCCCAAAGAGACAAACTCTGACGTTATGGCGAGCAATTTAAAAGGCAAAGTCATCCCGCTGTGGGAAGACGATGCCGTCAAAAAAAAGGCTGAAACGCCTTTCACGCCTTCTCCGGGTCCGCGTCCGTTCCCTATTGTCACCACCCCTCCTCGTTTGCCGGTCATGATACCCGATGAGATTCTCGACTACTACGGATGGGTGTTCTGCCAGGGTGGATTTGTCAACCTGCACATGACCTTTGAGCAGTTCCTTACGGTGATTGCAGCCGTCAGTCCCTCAGGCCTGTGTCCCGAATACGAGGGGGATGCTGAAGTCACTTCTCCCACCGATTAGGGAAACGGGAATTCCGCCCCTGCGCTGGGCGGCCGCCAGCCGATAGGCAAACTTTTCAGGGGGACCGTGGCTGGGGCGGTTGCGTGGCGCCCTTGATCAGCGAATCGGGCACCCAGATGGTTTGAAACGGCGTCACGTCAGTGGGCGAGGTCAGGCCGTTGCGGTCGGCAATCGCCTTCCAGTTGTCGGCATTGCCGGTCACCCGGCGGGCCAAACCCTTGAGGTCCTCATTTGGGAGCAGCGTGAAATTGACGCCGCCGCGATTGGGCGTACGGCTGGCGGGCGGGAGATCGGCGGCCAATTGATCCAGTTCCTTGAACATATTGAAACGCTGGCTCGCCTTATATTTGGCGATTTCCGCCTCCGGGATATATTCGGTGCGCACGTTGACGATAACTTTGGTCTTGGATCCGCCTTCCGGGACGAGGGTGATTTCGTAGCGATACCGGGGATTCATCCCGGCCAACGAATGGAAAAAGCCGGCGCTGGTGTCGGCCGGTTTCCACAAAGTTACGATCGAATTATCCGGCAACACGTCGAACAGAAGGCCTTCACCGCGCAGCACTCCCTCGACCAGATCCAGCGTTTGATCCGCTGGGAACGGCATTTCGTGCTGCTCACCGACCGCCACGTCGCTGTCGGCACGAACCGCAAGGGGTGTCGCCATCAACAGGCAGCCAAACCAAACCATCGCAATTACAGCCGGAAGAAAGGGTTTGTGACGCTTCATCGGATCGATCAACGCCGCCTCATCGGGTCGATCAATACGAAACCACGCCGGCGCCCGACCGTGCAAGGCTGCGGCGTAGTCACGCGCAGCAGCAAAGAGCAGTGGAACATCCTCCTGATAAGGTGGTTGAGCCAATGATGCTCCTGTCCTATGCTCACACGCCGACATTGGGCCGGGCGTAAGGTGTAAAATGATTAGGCCACGAGTTCCGGCCGGTTCCCGAGCCCGCAAGAAATTTTCGACCGGATGTGAAAGCTATGGCCATCGATAACTCTCTCGCGCGCCATGTGGTCGCGGTGATTGGCGGCGCGACCGCTGGTTCCGAGGTTGCTCATATACTTGCCGAGCGCGGAGCACTGGTTGCAGTGTTCGAGCAAAACCCGCGTCCTTACGGCAAAATTGAAGACGGTCTGCCGCGATGGCATGTCAAGCAGCGCAAGGAGGAGTATGAAGAAATCAACTCGCGGCTGGACCATCCAAATATCGAATTCGTGCCGCTGACCCAGCTCGGCCGCGACCTTCAGTTCGACGATCTGGCCCATCATTGGGGCCTTAGCGCCCTCATCCTGGCCAACGGAGCGTGGCGCGATCGGCCTTTTCCGCTGGAAGGAGCCGATCGGTTTGTCGGCCGCGGCCTGATCTACCAGAACTCCCTGATTTACTGGTTCAATCATCATCAGGAAAAAAGTTATCAGGGTACGCGCTACGAACTGCCCCCAGGTGGCATCGTCATCGGCGGCGGTTTGGCCTCGATCGACGTGGTGAAGGTGCTCCAGATCACCGCCACGCTCGACGCCCTGGCCGCCAGAAATATCATCGAGGACATGGTCAAGCTGGAGCGCGAGGGGATCGAAGCCGTGCTCAAGCATCACGGCCTGACCTGGGCGCAACTGGGAATCGCGCCCTGCCGGCTGTTCTATCGCCGGCGCGTTCTGGACATGCCGCTGTCGGATATCCCGTCCGACGCCACCGCGAAGCGGGCCGAAGCGTTGCGCCAGGCGCGCGCCAAGATTCTGGAAAAGGCGCAGCGCAAATATCTATTCGAATTCCAGGACCTTCGCGCCCCCACCGGGCTGATCGAACAGGACGGACGCCTGGTGGGTTTGCGCCTGAGCAGGACGGAAGTGGTCGACGGCCAGGCGCGGATAATCCCGCACACCGAGGAGGAAGTGCGCGCTCCCTTCGTCGTCAGTTCAATCGGCAGCATCCCTGAACCCATTGCGGATATTCCAACTGAGGGCGAGGTTTACCGTTACGCCGACGCCCGCTGCGGACTGCTGCTGGACAACGACACCGCGGTTTTTGCCGCAGGCAACGTCCTCAGCGGAAAGGGCAACATCAAGGATTCGCTCGAAAGCGGCACTGAAATCGGAATCCGGGTGGCGGAAAGCTATCTGGGCCTGAGCGAGGAGTGTCTGTCGCTGGGCAAGGCGGAGCGCAGCCGCGCCCATCAGCAGGCCGAGGATGTCGCCGTCGCCATCGCGGCCAAGCCGCCGCTGTCGGCGCAGGCGGTTGCGCGCCTGCACGAGCGGATCAAGGCACTGCAGCGCGCACGAGGCTACGATGGCAATTATCGCGCGTGGATCGCAAAGGTCACGCCACCCGACCTGCAATAGGCAGATTTATCTATCCACTTTTGCAGCGCATGAAAATGCGCGAAAGCACCTCGATCGCGATTATCCAGCCCGGCTCTGCGCTCAATCGTGGAATGGCACCTGCCCTGGCGGTAAGCTAGGGCTCAGGAGTTCACGACGTGCAGGCACTCAAAGAGACCGATCCGGAAATTTACGAGCTGATCAGACAGGAAGAACGCTACCAGGTGGAAAGCGTGCGCCTGATCCCATCGGAAAATTACGTCTCGCGGGCCGTGCTCGAAGCCAGCGGCTCGGTTCTGACCAACAAGTATTCCGAAGGTTATCCGACCAGGCGCTACTACGAAGGGCAGCGCTATGTGGACCAACTGGAAACGATGGTGATCGAGCGCGCGAAGACGCTGTTCGGCGCCGAGCACGCCAACGTCCAGCCCTATTCCGGGTCGCCTGCCAACCTTGCCGTGTACTGCGCGCTGCTCAAACCGGGCGACAAGATCATGGGGATGGCGCTGCCGCATGGCGGTCATCTGAGCCATGGCTGGAACATCAGCGTTACCGGGCAATTCTGGAAATCGGTCCAGTACACGGTGGATCGTGAAACGCGGCGGCTGGATTATGACGCCGTACGTGAGATGGCGTTGCGCGAACGCCCGCAGATGATCGTGGCGGGAGCCACCGCCTATCCGCGCCAGATCGACTTCCGCATCTTTGGCGAAATTGCGAAGGAAGTCGGCGCTCTGCTGCTGGCTGACATCGCGCACATCGCCGGTCTGGTGGTCGCCGGAGCCCATCCCAGTCCGTTTCCTTATGCCGACGTGGTTACGACGACCGTCCACAAGACGCTGCGCGGGCCGCGCGGGGCAATGATCCTGTGCCGCAAGGAATTCGCCGACCGCATCGACCGCAGCGTCTTTCCCGGCCTGCAGGGCGGCCCGCACAATCACACGACCGCCGCCATCGGGGTTGCGCTCAAGGAAGCGTCAACGCCCGCATTCAAGCATTATGGGCATCAGATTGTCCGCAATGCCCGCGCGATGGCGGAAGAATTGATGGACCGCGGCTTCGATCTGGTCTCGGGCGGCACCGATAACCATCTGATCCTGGTCGATTTGACGAACAAAAACGTGCCGGGAAAGAAAGCCGCCAGGGCGCTGGAGAAAGCCGCGATAATCTGCAACTACAACACCGTTCCTTATGACCCGCGCAAACCCTTCAATCCCAGCGGTATCCGGCTGGGCACTCCCGCCGTAACCTCCCGTGGGATGGGCGAGGAGCAGATGCGGCAGGTGGCGGGCTGGATCGACCAGGTGATCCGGCAGGTCAACGACGACGCGGCAATCGCGCGGATCGGCGAAGAGGTCCGCTCGATGTGCCGCGGGTTTCCCGCTCCCGGCATCGTCCTGGATGGCGATTGAAATGGCGGTCCGGCGCTCCATCAAAAGTGCCTCAACCGCGATTTTTCGGGGCGTCCGCTGAGGGTCTTGCGGTTCGCTTGACACCTTTTGGCTGAACAACTAATACGAGACAGCTACTGGCCTTGATGGACTGCTCTGAAGGCGTGTGCGTGCGGCCCCGCGTGGTTGCTCCGACTGACTGCTACTTTGCACTCCAGGCTTGGCTGGCTCGAAAAATTCTTCGGGGATGGGGTGCTTACCATGGGGTTTCACATGGAGGGCCGCAGTTTAAGCTGCGCGCCCGAATCCTCCTGCCGGCGGCGACCGCCAGCTCGATCCGTCAGCCGCCACTGTGAATTGTTCCATCCAGCCGGTTTCGAATTGATGCGCTGACAACCGAGCGCTGCTCGGAAACGGGAGGATAGTTTGGAAATGAGAATACGAACCCTGACCGTGCTTGGAGGGCTCGCAAGCCTGTGCGCGCTCCTGTTCCTGGTCCGCAACGCGCGCGCGGAAACCATGTTCGACGAGGCCAATTTCAAGGCCCTCGCCGATGCCACCTCGGCCGACACCGTGGCACCCGGCACCAAAATCACTGTGCAGAACTGGAAACAATACCGCCAGTTCATGCCGGTCTGGTTGCAGGCGCTGTACAGCGGCGATTATCACTGGAAAATCGGGCCGCAACCGGAGTTCACGATCGAGGTCGGCCCCACCCATGATTTTCCCCTGCCGAAAAAATTTCGTGAGGACACCGAAAAGTACGGCGGACAGGCGACTCTGGAAAAACTCTCGACTGGCGGCTGGACCATCAAGAACTATACCGCGGGTGTGCCTTTTCCCAATCCCAGCGGGCCCAACAAAGCCGCCGAAATCATGTACAATGCCTGGCTCGTGTTCCGGCCGGCGATTCTCCATTACTACACTTACGACTGGATCGTCGATCAGTACGACAACGTATCGAAAGAGGAAACCGACGATACCTGGTACCAGTTGTCCCATCTGAGCGAGCCTGGCATGCCCGTCACCTTGCCTTACGCAAACGGGGTCCTGTTTGCCGCCCGCTACCTGATCGCTTCGCCCGAACAGTCGAAGTACACCACCGAACTGCAGCTTCAGCCGTCGGACCCGGCGCGGTTCCAGGAGAACTACGTCTTTCTGCCTTCGCTGCGCCGTTCGCTGCGCTTGTCATCGGCCGCGCGATGCTCGCCGGTGCTGGGCACCGATTACGTCCAGGACGACGGCGGATGGATGCCCACCAACTTCGACGCGCACTACCTGGGCGCCAAGAAGCTGCTGACCGTGATTATGGATCCGGCCAAGGCCTACTCGGCGGCGGCTTATATCGGCGGCGGCGGCACCAGTTCGGGCACCCTGCCCGGATGGCCCAAAGCCGGAACCAACAAATGGGAACTCCGCACCTACGACATTATCGATCTGCAGCCGCTCCCGATCATGGGCGCCTACTGCTACTCGCATCGCGTGTTCTATATTGACCGGCAGACCAAGATCGGCGCGATGGAGGGGGCGGAGGGCTACGACCGCACCGGCAAGCTCTACAAAGTGCTGTGGGAGGCGTTGGTGCCGCATGAGTTCCACGGTGAAAACACAATCCTGACCTACACCACCGGGATGAGCCTGGAGTGGGATTTCCAGAACAAGCATGCCACCGCCAACAACGACGAGCGCTCGACGATCGATGACGAGGTGCCGGCGAAGTACCGCGACGTCGCCACGTTATCGTCGCCCGGCGGTCTCGACACCGTCATGAGATAGCAAACTCCAATTGCTTCGATCCCCAGGGGCCGCTTCGGCGGCCCTTTTTTTTCCGCCGCCCGCGACCTGGATAAAAGATGGCTGCCTTCCCCGGCTTCTCTCCTTCGGGACAAACCAGAGCGAGAGAAGCAGATTGCGGAAAATCTTTTTTATGCGATCTGCTGACACACATACCGCATCAAATATATCTATTAGTTAATAAATTTCGTTCTGACTACTCATTTCCGAACGGCTCGCTTGGTTCAGAATCCATTTCGTGCAAATTGTGCGCGGGTGAAGCTGCATTTTATTCCGAAAACCTCGCGCCGCGCGTAAGATCTACTTGCTACGCCAAAGCCGCGATGTATACTTCAGTAGTCGTAAGCTCGAATCCTGAGTCGGCGTAGTAGCGAATGAAATGTAATTGATGACTTTGTATCGCAAACGGATGAATTGGCGGTCAGATCGGATTCCTGGCGCTCACAGATGCGCGGCATTGCGCGACGTAATTGAACTGACCGCGCCGATATCGGCGAGCGTGGAGGGGGCGAGGAAAGTCGGTCCTGGAATCACCCGGCGCGGGCGTTGCCGCGCCCGCGCCGGGCTGGCCTGATGCGCCCGAGCACAGCGGACACAATCAAGGGTGGCCAACTTATTGTTACTTTGTGCGCCTCAGGCGTCAAGCAAGTCGGACCGCCAGAGCGAATCAAGCCGCTAATACGAACAAAACTGCGCGCTATTCGGCTATTGCGGCTCGACCGCGACGGCCGCGGCAATTTGCGCCGCGCTTTGAATCTGGCCGAAATGCACCGCGCCCAGATCGAATTCCTCCAGCGCCTTAATCAGGCTGTTCAAGGCCGCGCGGCAGCTCGGCAGATTTTTTCGCGCCCGTGTCAGTGGATTGCATCGCGCCACGATGTAATTTTTCAGGTAGGGATGCGATAGTCCGCGCTTTTTGCCGCGCGCCACCAGCGCCGCCAGCACCTGCGCGGCGCGCTCGATTTGTGCCGCCCGCTCCTCGCGCTCCTTGATCGCCTCGCTCAGTTTCGCGCTCAGAAAGTTATCGACCCGGCTCAGCAGCGGCGCATAGACGCCGCCTGAAAAACGCCGGTTCTTCTCGTACAGGATTCCAAGCGTGGCGAAGTATGCGCGCTCGAACTCAAAGGCGAAATCCTTCTCGGCCGCCTGCGGCGTGCGCTCCAGGTGGGCGCGATACATCCTGATCACTTCCAGCGCTTTGTCTTTGAGGTTGTGAGCCTTCTCCGTGTTAAGCGCCAGTATTTGGAAAGCTACCGCCGGCTCCGGAATAACGATCGCCGGTATGAAGCCGCCTCCCAGCTTCGCCGCTGCCGCGCGCCGATGGTTCCCGTTGGGGGTCCAATAGGCGTCCTTCTCGCGCACCACCACGACCGGCTCGGTAAAGCGGTCCAGCTTCTTCATTACCTCCGTAAGGCGTTTGAGGTGAGCCGCAGAGAGGTCGCGCTGAAACGGCGTGGGCTTCAGTTTCGCCGCCGGAACCATCGCAAAAAGCTGCCAATGCGAACCCAGTGGTTCCTGATAGGCGGCCAGCGCGGCGCCGCCGTCTTTTTCAATCGCCGATGCCAGTTCATGGATCGCGGCGGGCGGCCTGGCGTTATGCGGATAGACTGACAGTTGCACCGTGTTGTTCATCGCCAATCCAAAGGAATGTTCGTCTGCGACATCGGATCGCTTGACCTGCATCGTATCAGCGAGGCGTTTGCGCCATCCCAAGTCTCGCACAAATCGCCATTCACCGGGTATCCTGTTGCGCTAAAATATCGGGGCCAGCCTCGATTGTGTCCGCGATGCTTGCGGCACGTCAGGCCAGCCCGGTGCGGATGCGCCAACATCCGCACCGGTCTTCAATTCAGTTCAAGCAGGCGGCTATCTTTCGCCGCCGGACGCCGTATGTTTAAGTCCGTGTGGTGACCAACGCGGAAGGATCAGCGCAACGACTCCCTGACATCGAGCAAAGCGCCGCGCCTGCGGCCTGCAGCCGGTCTGCGCCGCAAAGTCCTGCAGCGGCTGCAAAGTTTGTCGAGCAGTGGTTGGAGCGGGCGGCGGCGCCGCGGTTTGCCATTCCCTTGCTGACGCTTTTGTGTCTGAGCGCTTTTTTCGTGAACCTGGGCGGTTATCCGCTCTATACCAAAGGCGAACCGCGCGAGGCGGTGACCGTGCTTGATATGCTCAAAGGCCACAGCCTCGTTTCATTCCTGTTGCCGATGCGCGCGGGAGTGGAGATTCCTTCCAAACCGCTGCTGATGCATTGGCTGATTGCGTCACTTGCGCTGATCAGCGGCGGGCTGGGTGAATGGACGATTCGCCTCCCTTCGGCGATCCTGGCGACGCTGGGAGTGCTTTGCTGCTATCTGTACGTGCGCAGGTTGTTCAGCGCCGCCACAGGCCTGTTCGCCGCACTCATCCTGGCCACGAATTTCCAGTATCTTCAGGCCGCCGGCGGCGCGCGGGTCGATATGACGCTGACCTTTTTCATGGAAGTCGCGTTTTTCGAGTTCCTGATGATAGCGGAGGATTTGACCGCGCGCCGGCTGCCCCTTTATTTTGCGCTCGCCCTCGCGGTGCTGGCCAAAGGTCCGGTCGGCGTGGTGTTGCCCGCGCTGGTCGCGCTGGTGTTTATGGCTGTCGAGCGCCGATTAAACCTGCTGGCGCGGCTCGATCTGGTGAAGGGCGCGATCGTGGTGGGCGTGCTGGCCGGCGGCTGGTATGGCGCCGCGATCATGATCGGGGGCAAAGCCTTTTTTGACAAACAGATCCTGGCTGAAAATGTTTATACCTATCTCAACCGCGCCGGGATGAACCCCGGCCATGGCCATCCGTTTTACTTCGTCGAATTGGCCCTGCTCGCCGGGTTTCTGCCGTGGTCGCTCCTGCTGCCGGCCGTAATTTTCCATCTGGCCCGCAGCGATAAGACGCGCGATCCGCGCCTGCGTTATCTCGTGATCTGGTTGGCCGTCGTCCTGCTGTTCTACAGCTTCGCCGAGGCCAAACGCGGCGTTTACCTGCTTGCGTTGTATCCGGCGCTGGCCGCGATGGCCGGACTTTATCTGGCCGGGGAACTCGAGCGAATCTCAACGCCAGTGTGCATGCGCATCCTGTCGGCCGCGATGGGACTGTTCTTCGCCGCGGCGGCGATAGCGGGTGTAATCGGCGCCGCTCTGATCAAACTTTGGCCCGATCTTGCGCGCAAACCGCTGGCCGCCTTTGATATCAAGGCGTCGGGGTTCGTACCGCAGCTCGCCGCCGCGATCAGCGCCCATGGACTGGCGGTTGTGGCAATCGCCGCCGCCATGATCGCCATTGGCTATCTGCTGGCTCGAACCGCTCCGGGGCCGGGCAAATTCGCGGCCTGCACCGCGGCTGGGGTTGCGTGCCTTTCGATGGTGGCAAATCTGTACGTGCTCCCCGCGACCGCCAACACAATCACTCTCAGGGATTTCGCCGCTCAGGCGGCGCGCACTATCGGCACGGCAAAGGCCGCCTATGTTTTCGGACTCAACTATGATGTCGCATTTTACAGTGGAATGACTATTCCGGTCGTAGCCATCGATCCCGCGCGCTGGCCTGAGTACCTGATAGTCGGCGAGGACACCTACAAGGCCCTGGCCTCGCGACAGATGCGTGATTATCTGCCGGTTTTGAAAAGCGGCCCAACCTACCTGGACGGTACCGGCAACATGCTGCTGCTTCGGCGGCAGGATGGTTCGACGTAGCGATAACGGCGCCGCGGCTTAACCCGCTGTTCCATTCCACTACAGGATCGTAACCCCGCCTCTCCCGAAGAGAGCGCCAGGAAGGGCGCGATCTCCCTTGGCAGAGCGCCGAAAATCGTTTGTCCGCAACCTGCTCGATCCAACTTTGCGCCTTCAGAGGCGGCTACTGCACGCGGCGCATCAACTGTAGGATGTCGTAGCCGGTGATCTCGCGGCTGCGGGCGGACCAGTCGGCCAGTTCTTCCTGCGATACCAAGCCCATCTGGACGCCCTTGGCGAGGTCCATCAGCGCGATCTTGATCGTGGCCTCGTCGATCATATCGCCGGTCTTCGGGTCGGCCATCGAGCCGCCGCCTTTCTCATGGTAGAGCTTGACGACGCGGCGGGCCTCCTCGATTTGCTCGGCCGTGGGCGAGAAGCAGGCGTTGGCGATCGCGGCCTGCTGCGGATGGATCACCCAGGTGCCGTCCATCCCCAGATTGGCGGCGCCGATGTTCTTTTCGCGCAGGCCGCGCTCGATTTCGGCCACGCGCTCAGGCGGATCGTCCTTGCGCACCAGACGCAGATAAACGTTGTCGATCGCGTGCAGACCCGCCGCTTTAGCCGCCACCACCACCGCCTGTTTGCAATAGTGGAAATTGCGGTTCTGATCCTCGACGATCTCGCGGATACCGAGGTTGGCGGCAAAATCGGCGATGCCGAAAATCAGCCCCGCCATCCGCTCCGACGCGCTCGCGATCTCGTAAGCCCTGATCAGCGCGTGCGGAGTCTCGATCAGCGATTCGATCTGGATTTTGTATTTCCATCCGCCGCGCTTCTCGAGATCATCGAGCAGTTTGGAGACCGCGACAATTTCCTCGGGCCCGCGCGTTTTGGGCAGGATAATGCCGTGGAAGCGGTTGGGCGCGCCCAGCATCACCGCCTCCATATCGCCCTTAAAGAAGCTGGAGTGGATATTGTTGGGCCGGATGGTGACGACCTTGTTGCCGAAATCCAGCGTGTTGAGCGCCTCGACCATCACCTTGCGGCTTTTCTCGCCTTTGAATTCGTAGGGGCAGGCGTCCTCGAAATCCGCCATCACATGATCAACCGGCGCCTTGACCGGATCGGCGGCGTTCTGATGCAGCTTGAGGTTATGGCCGGGATAGGTCATCTCGGTGCGTGGAATCACAAAGCGTTTGCCGCCGTCGAGAACAAACATCGTCTGAGCCTCTCAGGATTTTTTAAGAAAATATGATTTGCGCTTGATCAGCACCGAACGCTCGATCTCAACCACGACGGTGCCGTCGGGCCGCTTGCCCACCAGCTTGAACTTGACAATTCCGGCGTCGGGGCGGTGCGAATCGCGTTTTTCCAAAACCGTGGATTCGGCATAAAGCGTGTCGCCGTGGAAGACCGGATTGGTATGGCGCCCGTTGTCCATTTCCAGTTCGGCGATCGCATTTTCGCTGGTGTCCTCGGAGGCCAGACCCACCACGAAGGCGAGCACGACTCCGCCATACACCACGCGCCGCCCGTTGAAATAGGTTTCCGGCTCGCGCTCTACCAAATTCTGATTGAAATGGAGTTCCGCGGTGTTCATCACCAGTGAGGTGAACATGTGGTTGTCGGTCTCGGTGATAGTGCGGCCGCGCTGATGGATCAGCGTGTCGCCCACGGTGAAGTCTTCGAAATAGCTGCCCTCTGATGTGATGCTCATCGGTTGCGTTCCCGGCCTCAGGATTGTTCCATGATGCGGCGGCCGATTACTTCAAGCTGGATTTCGCTGGTGCCCTCGAAGATCGACAGCACCCGCGCGTCGCGCCAGAAGCGCTGCGCGTTGAACTCCATCGAATAGCCGTAGCCGCCGTGTACCTGCATCGCCTCGCGCGTGACCCGTTCCGCCATCTCGGCGGCGAACACCTTGGCCAGTCCCGCCTCGTAATCGCAGCGCTTGCCCGTATCCTTTTGCGACGCGGCAAAATAGGCGAGTTGGCGCGCCGCTTCGATCTCGACCGCCATGTGCGCCAGCTTATGGCGGATCACCTGGTGGTTGCCGATCGGAACGCCGAACTGCGTCCGCTCTTTGGCATATTTCACTGCGCATTCCAACGCCGCCTGCGCCACCCCGACGCCGCGCGCCGCAGTCTGGATGCGCGCCGCTTCGTAAGTGGTCATCAATTGGTAGAAGCCCTGCCCTTCTTTGCCGCCGATCAGGTTGCCCGCCGGAACATAGGCGTCGTCGAAGGACAGCGCATAGCTGTTCATGCCGTGATAGCCGATGGTCGGGATGCGCGATCCGGTCAGATGGGGCGGCGCGAAATCGTCACCGGGCGTCTTCTCGAACAACATCAGGGACAGCCCCCGATGCTTTTTGGACAGGTCGGGGTCGGTTCGCGTCATCACGGTCAGGATATTGGCCCGATTGGCGAAGGTGCACCACATCTTGGCGCCCTTGAGCAAATAGCCGTCGCCCTGCCTGACCGCGCGCAGTTTGAGCGACGCCGTGTCCGATCCGGTGTCGGGCTCCGTGAAAGCCGCCGCCGTCATTACCTCGCCGCGCGCGATTTTCGGCAGGATGTTCTTCTTCTGCTCGGGAGTACCGTTGTTGTGGAGCAGGCTGCCGGTAATCAGATTGCGCGTCATCACCGATCCGACTGACAGCCACCCCCGCGACAACTCCTCGGTAACGATCGCCATCGAGATGTAGTCCAGGCCCATCCCGCCCTCCTCGGGCGGGAAGATGATGCCGAAGTAGCCCAGTTCGGCCATCTTGCTGATGATATGCTCGGGGATCTGGGCCTCCTGGCGGTCGAGGTCGTTGGCGATCGGCGCCACTTCATGCTCGACAAACTCGCGCACCGAACGGCGGATTTCCTCGTGTTCCGGTGTAACGGCGGGCATCTGCATCACTCCTTGGCGGGCGCGGGATTGCGTTTGCGAATCAACACGGGACGTTCGTATTCGAGCACCTTTTCGCCCCGCTGATTGAATCCGCTGGTGCGGAACCTGACCACTCCGCGATCGGGCCGCGAAGCGTCGCGCTTGGAAAGCACCTCCGATTGCGAAGTCAGAGTGTCGCCCGGATAGACCGTGCCCAGAAATTTCACCTTCTCATATCCCAGGTGCGCGATGGCGCGCTCGCTGAGGTCTTCCACTGACAGCCCAAAAACCACGTTCAGGACCAGCATGTGATTGACGATGATATCGTTGAAACCCAGGCTGCGGGCGTACTCGCGGTTGAAGTAGACCGGGTTGAAATTCATCGTCACGCTGGTGAAGAGGGAATTATCCCCTTCATTGATGGTGCGGCCCCAATGATGTTTGAAGACGCGGCCGACTTCGAAATCCTCGAAGTAATGCCCCCGCTCGATTTTTCTGACAGCCATTTTATACCACTATGCCGGTCTTTCATTGACCGTGCGACTGCTGGATATCATCGCACAGCGACGATCCGTGCCAACCTCGCAGCGCTTTACAGGCCGGAGAGCATCCAGGCGCCTGGTGGATGGAAAAAGCGCCGCAAGCCGGTTGATTTCTATGGAATTGCATTGGATCAATCAACTGGCGCCGCGGCCGACCCTCCCGGCGTATGGCTGAACCCGCGTGGGTAGCGGGCGGCGCGACCGAGCGGCTGTTGTGTAAAAAACGACAAAAGGCTACCTATGTTGAGCTTTCGGATTTAAGATTCTTAAGCAAACTTTGCGTCACAAGCGGAGCATCACGATATGAAGGCGGTCATTTTCGAAGCAAATGGCGGACCGGAGGTTCTTCAATACAAGGAAACTCCACGTCCCAAGGTCGGTCACAACGAGGTCCTGATCCAGGTTAAGGCCTCTGCGTGCAACTACAACGATATCTGGGCGCGTCGGGGTCTGCCCGGCATGGAAATCATTCTACCCCACATTTCGGGGTCCGACGTTTCCGGTGTGGTCGCCGAAATCGGACCCGGCGTGCACAACGTCAAGGTGGGCGACGAGGTGATTTCCCACTGCGGACTGTCGTGCCGCGAATGCGAACAGTGTACCGCCGGCAACGAATTCTTCTGTAAAGACTTCAAGATCTGGGGCTTCCAGACCGGTCCGCTCGACGGCGGTCACGCCGAATTCTGCAAGCTTCCCGCCGTCAACGTGCTGCCCAAGCCGGCCAAACTTAGCCATGAAGAAGCCGCGTCGCTGCCGCTGGTGCTGGTCACGGTGTGGCGGATGCTGGTGACGCGGGCCAAAATCCGCGCCGGCGACTTTGTCCTGATCTGGGGCGCCGCCGGTGGCCTGGGCATCATGGCGATTCAGGTGGCGAAGCTGTTCAACGCCCGTCCCATCGCCGTCGCTTCGGGCGACGACAAACTGAAAATGTGCAGCGAACTGGGCGCCGAGTTCGTGATCAATCGCACCAAACAGGATGTTTTCAAGGAAGTCCGCAAGTTCACCGGCGGCAAGCGCGCCGACATCGTCTTCGAGCATACCGGCGCCGACACCTGGCCAATCTCGATGCAGTGCCTGAAATGGGGCGGCACTATCGTCGTCTGCGGCGCCACCTCCGGCTTCGACGCCCACATGGACATCCGCCTGCTGTGGAACAAGCAGCAGAACTACCTGGGCTCCCATCTGGGCAACAAAGCGGAGCTGATCGACGCCCTGCGCTTCGTGGAGTCCGGCCAGATCAAACCGGTGGTCGGCAAGGTGCTGCCGCTCAAGGAACTTGGCAGGGCGCAGGAAATAATGGAACGCAACGAGGTGATGGGAAAGATCGCGATCAACCCGGCGTGAGTCCGCGCAGCGGGCGCTGAACGCTCTCTCCCTCAAAGGGAGAGAATTGAGGTGAAAGTCTCTCTCCCAGTCTTTCAGGATGAGCTGCGGCGCCGCGTTGAGGGCGAGGTCCGCTTTGATGAGGGCAGCCGCGCGCTGTACTCCACCGACGCCTCCAACTATCGCCTGATCCCGCTCGGCGTCGTCATACCCCGGCACGAGGGCGACGTCGGCGCCGCACTCGCGTTGGCGCGCGACAACCAGATACCGATTTTAGCGCGTGGCGGCGGCACCTCGCTGGGCGGTCAGACCTGCAATGCCGCGCTGGTCCTGGACTTTTCCAAGTACCTCAACTCGATTGTGAAAATCGATCCCGAAGCGCGGACAGCGGTCGTCGAGCCCGGCGTCGTGTTGACGCAGCTCAACCAGGCCGCCGCCAAATTCGACCTTCAGTTCGCGCCCGATCCGACGACCAAAAATCGATGCTGCCTGGGCGGTATGATCGGCAACAATTCCTGCGGCGCCCATTCGGTCCAATGGGGCAAGACGGTTGACAATCTGATCGGGCTCGACGCGCTGCTTTATGATGGCACCCGACTGCGGTTGGACGCCGGCACGGAGGCCGGCGCTGCGGAAGAACGATCGCAGTTGATCTTCTCGCGCTTGAAGGCTTTGCCAGAGCGCTACGGCGAGGCGATTCGCGCCGGATTTCCCCGTATTCCGCGCCGCGTTTCCGGCTATAACCTCGACCAGCTCCTGCCCGAAAACGGCTTCAACGTCGCCCGCGCCCTGGTGGGGTCCGAAGGCACGCTGGCCATCACTCAATCCGCGACGGTGCGGTTGGTGCCGCGTCCGCGCTATCGCGCGCTGCTGGTAATGGGATTCAAGGGGATGTTCGAAGCGGCGGACCAGGTGCCATTGATCCTCGAGCATCGTCCGCAGGCGCTGGAGGGATTCGACCAACGCCTGGTCGAATTGTGCCGGATGAAGGTGGGCGGATCGGAAGTCGAGCGGAGGCTTCCACCGGGCGGCGGCTACCTGATGGTCGAATTCGGCGCCGACACCGCGGAGCAGGCGCGCGGGCGCGCGGCGGAGCTGGCCCGCGCGGCCGAGCGATTCCCGGTGCGCCCGACCTGCAAATTGTTCAGCGATGAGCGCGAACAGGCCGCCGTGTGGGAATTGCGCGAGTCGGGACTGGGCGCCAGCGCCGTTATCGCCGGCCGTCCGCGCACCTGGCCGGGCGCCGAAGACACCGCCGTTGCGCCGGAAAAACTGGGCGGATTCCTGCGCCGTTTCGACAGCTTGCTGGCCGCACATCGGCTTGAGGCCGCCACCTTCTATGGCCATTTTGGCGACGGATGCGTCCATTGCCGGATCAATTTCGATTTTTCCACGCCAGATGGCGTGCGCCAGTTTCGCCATTCGGTGGAGGACATCGCTGATCTGGTCGCCGAGTTCGGCGGTTCGCTGTCCGGCGAGCATGGCGACGGACGGGCGCGCTCCGAACTGCTGCCGAAGATCTTCCCGCCTGAATTGATCGAGGCCTTCGCGGAATTCAAACGCATCTTCGATCCCGACAATCGCATGAATCCGGGCGTGATCGTCGCCCCCGACGCTCTCGACGCTCATCTGCGTCTGGCCGCTTCCCCGCAGCATAGTCGAAACGGCCGACTGAAAAGCCGGCAAACCAATTTCGATTTCAGCGCCGACCATGGTTTTGCGGGAGCAGCCTCGCGATGCGTCGGGATTGGCAAATGCCGCCGCACCGACGGCGGCACCATGTGCCCTTCATACATGGCGACGCGCGAGGAAGCGCATTCCACGCGCGGGCGCGCCCATCTGCTGTTCGAGGCGCTCACGGGGAATTTCCTTCACGGCAAGCCGGCCGATGACGCGCTCTACGACGCGCTGGACCTGTGCCTGGCCTGCAAAGGATGCAAGCGTGAATGTCCGGCTGGTGTGGACATGGCAACTTACAAAGCGGAGTTCCTGTCGCATTACTACCAGCGCCATCGCCGGCCGCTTTCGGCTCAGCTCTTCGGCCGCATCCATCAGGCTGGCGCGCTCGCGCAATTCGCGCCCGCTGCGGTCAACCGCCTGATGCGGCTGAATATGGCACAATCCATCATGCGCAGGCTTTTCGGGATTCATCCCGACCGCAAGCTGCCGGCGTTTGCCGCCCAGCCCTTTCGTACCTGGTTTTACCGTCGATCAGCGAGCGCCGTGCGCGGGCGCAAAGTGGTCCTGTTCCCCGACACCTTCACCAACTTCTTCGACCCCGACGTCGGACGGGCCGCGGTAGAGCTGCTGGAGCGCTGCGGCTTTGATATCGAGCTTCCCCCCGTGGATCTCTGTTGCGGCCGCCCTCTTTTCGACCAGGGGATGCTCGATCTGGCAAGGCGCTGGCTGACCCGGATAATGGACACGCTGACTCCGTTGGTCGATGCTGGCCGGAGCATCGTCGGACTCGAACCCAGTTGCGTGCTGACGTTTCGCGACGAGCTGCCAGCGCTGTTTCCGAAGGATCGGCGGCCCGCGAAAATCGCCCAATCAAGCCTGATGCTGGACGAATTCCTGGCGCGCGAAGCGGACGCAATCGTCCTGCCCGCTCTGTCCGGGCGCGCCGTGCTGCTCCATGGCCATTGCCATCAGAAGGCGATCGCCGGACTGGATAACGAGATCGCGATCCTGAAGCGAATTTCGGGATTGGAACTGCAGACGCCGGACTCAGGATGCTGCGGGATGGCCGGTCCGTTCGGCTATAACGCGGAACACTACGAAGTCTCCCGCGCAATCGGCGAGCGCGTGCTGCTTCCCGCGGTCCGCGCTGCCCGACCCGATACAATCGTGGTCAGCGACGGCTTTTCCTGCCGTTCGCAAATCGCGCATTTCTGCCCTGGCCGCCGCCCAATCCATCTGGCGCAACTGCTTAACCAATCGTAGTAGTCCCAACCGTTGCCTGCTGGCATAATCTGCATCAGAGGTGCCGCTGAACTGCCGAACCAAGTCCAGCGGCGAGACGTGATGCTGAAGCCCCGGCAGGAGATCATGGCTGCCGCCGGAGGAAATGCTTGTTCAGGTTTTTTCAACAGCCCCCACCGCTGCGCTCAAATTCAACCGGGTCCTCTGCGCTTGACGCTTGCGCTCCAGCGCAGGACGGCGAATTCACCGAAGTCCTGGTCCCGCTTATCGTCGGCTGCGCCCTGTTCATGGAGTTGCTCGACTCCACCGTTATTACAACGGCGCTGCCCGCGATGGCTCGGTCGCTGCACGAAGACCCGATCCGGCTTAACCTGGCGATCACGTCGTATCTGCTGAGTCTGGCCGTATTCATTCCGGTCAGCGCCTGGGTCGCCGATCGTTTCGGCGCCCGGCTCATCTTCCGCGCCGCAATTGTGATTTTCACCATCGGCTCCGTGCTGTGCGGGCTTTCTCAGTCGCTGCCCGAGCTGGTGGGCGCGCGAATTCTCCAAGGATGCGGCGGCGCGATGATGGTGCCGGTCGGACGCCTGGTAATCCTGAAAACGGTCCCGAAACGCCATCTGGTGACCGCAATGTCCTACTTGAGTATCCCCGCCCTGATCGGACCCGTGGTCGGACCGCCGGTGGGCGGCTTCATCGTCACCTACAGCACCTGGCGCTGGATTTTCTTCATCAACGTACCGATCTGCCTGCTCGGAATCGTGATGGTGACGCTGTTCATCAAGGACATCCGGGAGGAAAACGTTCCCCCGCTCGACCTGCTTGGATTCACGCTGACCGGAATCGGGTTGGCGGCGTTGGTCTTCGGCTTCGAGTCGGTGGGGCGCGGCGAACTTCCGCCCGCGCTGGTGGCCGCCCTCATGATTGGCGGCGCTGTCTCGATGGGATTGTACGTGCTGCATTATCGGCGCGCCCGCCATCCGATTATCGATTTGGGATTGCTCTCGATTCCGACCTTCCGGGTTTCGACCGTCGGCGGCGGGCTGTTTCGGATGGGAATCGGCGCGATGCCGTTTCTGCTGGCGCTGCTGCTGCAACTGGCCTTCGGCATCAATCCGTTCAAGTCGGGACTGATCATCTTCGCCAGCGCGCTGGGCGCCCTCTCGATGAAGATCATGATCAACCCGATTATCCGCTGGTTCGGCTTCCGGACGTTGCTGATTTTCAACGGCGTAATCAGCGCGGCCTTCATGCTCTGTTGCGCGCTGTTCCGGCCCACCACCCCGCACCTGGTCATCGCGATCGTCCTGTTCTCCGGCGGCTTCTTCCGCTCTTTACAATTCACTTGTATCAACGCGCTGGGCTACGCGGACGTGCCGCAGCGACTGATGAGCAATGCCAGCAGCCTGGCCAGCATGGGACAGCAGTTGAGTATCAGCCTGGGCGTGGCTATCGCGGCGCTCGCGCTGCGCGTCGGGATGGCAATCGATCATTCCAGGGCGCTCACCGCCCGCGACATCGTGCCGGCGTTCCTTTTGACCGGCGGCCTGGGATTGCTGGGGTCGCTGGTGTTCGTGCCGCTGCCCCATCATGCCGGCGCGGAGTTGTCCGGCCGCCGCGGGCGGCACACGATTATCGAGGAAGAACCCGCCGCGATTGCAGACTGAATTCAGATGGCCGAGTAATGCTGATCGTTGCGTTGCCTGAGACGTTGCCGACGATCCCTACGTCTAATATGCAGACGCCCTGACTAAACCGGGGCTCAGGAAAGGTTAGCAATGCGCCGTTTCACCTTTGTGCTGCTCCTCGCGCTCACCCTGACCGCGCCGCCGGCTGTGCGCGCGCAGACCGGCGAGCCCCCACCTCCGCCCCCGTCCGAGGTGCCACCGCCCGCAGGAGTGGCACCGCCGGAAGCTGCTCCGGCCCCCGCTCCGGTCCATCATAAAAAGCGCGTGCGCCATCGCCGGCGCCGCCGCGTCGCAGCGCCCGCCGTGGAAACCCTGGTCGAGCCGGCCAATGCGCGACTTAAGGTCAAGACGGTGGGAGCACCGATCTACGCCCGCGCCAGCAAACGCAGCGAGCAGATCGGCACGCTGAGCGCGGGCAAGTACGTCCAGGTCACGGGTTCGACCAAATCGTATCTGCAGGTGCAATTAAAGGACGGCCGCACGGCTTATATCGAGCCGTCGTCCGTCTATCTGGTGACTCCGTACGACAAACAGTTCCTGCTCACCGCGGATTCGCCGGTTTATGCGGCGCCCAATGAATTCTCCGACAAGCTCGCCGAAGTGCATCGCGGCAAATATATCCACGTTATCGGCCAGGCGCTGAGTTATCTGAAGATCCGCATGAAGGACGGCGTCGAAGGCTATGTGCCGATGAGCGCCGCGCAGTGACCGGACAACATCAGGGCCTGCCGGTCGATCGCGACACGCCGCCCCGCGCATGGCTGGTCGTGGCGGCGCTGTTTATCACCCTCTTTTTCATCTTCGGATCGGGCTACAACACGGCCGGGGTTTTCTTTACGCCGCTCATTCGCAGTTTCGGATGGAGCCGCGCGCGCCTTTCATCTCTGCAGACCGCGCTGGCATTGGCCGCCGGCGTCAGCGCGCCGTTTATCGGATGGATCCTCGACCGAGTCGAGGCGCGACTCGTGATCGCCGCCGGCGCGATTTGCGCGGCGTGTGGATTCACGATCGCCAGCATGGCCCATTCATATCCGGTGATGGTCGCTGCCTACCTGCTACTGGGGCTGGGAATCGGGGCTGCGACCCTGTTGCCGTGCTCGATGGTGATCGCCAACTGGTTCGGCGCGCGGCGAGGCATTGCGATGGGACTGACGATGGCGGGGACGTCGATCGGCGGAATGGTGATGACGCTGATTTCGGATCGCGTAATCCGCCTGATGGGCTGGCGCCTGGGCTATCTGATACTGGCGGCGCCGGTGTTCGTGGTCGTGGTCCCAATCGTCCTGATCCTGGTGCGCACGCGCCCGCCGGACCAAAAGCACTCCGGCGTGGCGGATGCCGCCGCCAGGCTGCCCGGAATGGAAACCGGCGCGGCGCTGGCCAGCCGCTCCTTCTGGATGCTGTCGATCGCGACGCTGTGCTTCGCGGTCGCGGTTTCCGGCACCAATTTGCATTGCGTGCCCTACCTGATCGGAATCGGCTATGCGCCGGGACGCGCCGCATTCGCATTGAGCGTGATGCTCGCATTGGGCGGCCTGGGAAAACTCGTGATGGGATGGACCGCGGATCGGGCCGGACCGCGCGCGGCGCTCAGCGCGGCTTTACTGGGGATGGCCGCGGGAATCCTGTTCCTGATCGGCGCGCGCCGCGAACTGCCGCTAATCGGTTTCGTCGCGGTCTATGGCCTGACCTTCGGCGCGCCGCTGGCTGTGCTGCCGCTGGTGATGGCCGAATCGATGGGGTTGCGGCGCTTCGGCTCGCTCTACGGTCTGATCGGCTTCTTCCACACCGCGGGCGCCGCCCTGGGACCGCTGATCGCCGGCCGCATCTTCGACCTGCGCGGCAGCTATCTCTACGCCTTCGAAACGTTCGTGGCGTTGCTGGCCGCCGGTAGTATCGCCACCATCGCCTGCACTCCCCTGCGCGTCCAACAATCCGTCCAACCAGCGGCCGCTCAAGCGTGAGGCGTCACGGCTCGGCTATCGGGCGGCGGGCGATAAATTGCCAACCGGCAACATCATAATCGGTAAATCGAAGGCGCTGTTGCAAAAAGTTTTTTCAAAAAACGTCAATCAGGCTTCAGCGGCAGACTGAGAAAAATCGTTCGTATCGACGGCTGGGGCGGGCTCCTCCGCCGATGACTGGCTCCCCGGGCCGGATTCGAACCAGCGACTTGACGGTTAACAGCCGTCCGCTCTACCGACTGAGCTACCGGGGAGCACTTGGTGGATCGCCGCCGCAAGCGCGGCTATCGGACCTATTGTTGGTAACCGCTCGCGCCGAGTAAAGCAAGTAGCCGCGGGGGGCGGGCTATCAACGCGCTGGCGGCGTCGGCGCAATCCGGGATGCGCGTTTGCATACTCGCGGATGTTTCAAAGACGCGGTGCGGGGTCCGTTTGACCTCGCCGGCGGCAGCGCCAAGGGCCTGTGGCATCGCGTGGACGACCCCAGACTTCAACTTCCCCGCGGCCCCAAGCGTTAAGCGAGGCTCATCTTCTGCCGCACTGGCGCGCCATTTCATGGATTTTCAGCTTTGAGCCGGGACGTAAAGCGTCTTGCCGGCCGGTGAGTTGGAAGCCAGCCCGCTCATATAATCTGGCAGCGCCGTCATTGCCCGCCGTCACCCAAAGCTCCAGGAGCGTTGCGCCTCGATTCTCGGCCCACGCGGTTGCGGTAGCGAGGAGGCCCGACGCGATGCCACGTCGCCTGAAGGCCGGATCGACCCACATTGCGTAGATGTGAGCAACACCTGATGCCATCCGCACGTATGTGGTGCCGCAGGGGATTCCATTATCGCGCGCGATGAACAGTTGCTCGTGGCCTCCGTCAGCGGCGATCTCCCGCGCTCTTTCGATCCATGTTTCCCGTGGCGTGCCAAGGGCGTGTTCCAAAGTGTCGCCGAAAGCGTCGGGGGAGTCCGCCAGCGCGCGCAGCCGCAGGTCGCGATAGATCAGACCCTCATCGGCTCCGATTGGTTTGACGTCCATGACTCGGACCTTTCAACATGACCAAACGCTCTGCGCTGAATATTTATTTACCGATCGTGCGCCGACTGATAGCGCCGTGGAAGCCTGGGGGCCGCAAGAGGCCGTCCTGCCGTTAGGAAGAGAAGATCCAATTGGGTATCACTCTTCGATCCGCAGGTTACCGCGCAGGCGGCCGGCCCAGCCTACGTATTGGGCCACTACGGCGGCGAGCGGGGCCGGGACCGTGCGCTCGATCAGTTGGGCGGCGGGTTCGGAGGCGCGGATCAGGAAGGGGGTCAGGAAGGCCGTGATGGTCGAAACCGCGACCGCCATCGAATACAGAAAATCCCGTCCGGCGCCGTTTGAGCGGGCGACCTCCGCGATGATGAAGGAGAATTCACCGATTTGGGCCAGCGCAAACCCGGTCCTGATCGCGACCGTGGGGCGCTCGCCGATCGCCATCGCGGCGCCCGAGACTCCCATGATTTTGCCCGCGACCACCACGCTGGTGATCAGGGCTACCGCGCGCCAATGCTGGATCAGCAGATTGGGCTGAATCAGCATCCCGACCGAGACGAAAAAAATGGCGCCGAAGATGTCGCGCACCGGCCCGATCTCCTGTTCGACCTTGGCGCCGTAGCCGGATTCCGCCACCAGCGAACCCGCTACAAACGCCCCCAACGCGACCGAGTAACCCGCCTGCGCCGCCGTCATCGCGAACGCAAAGCAGACCCCGACCGCGGCGATCAGCAGCGTTTCGGCGCGCCCCAAACGCGCCACGCCAGCAATCGCGTAAGGCACGATCAGGTATCCAATAGCGGCGAGCCCGGCCAGAAAGGCAATCAGCCGTCCCCCGGTCAGAGAAAATGAATAGAGCGTGAACGCCTCTCCTCCCGCCAGCGTGGCCAGCACGGCAAGCAGGATGATCGCCGTCAGGTCCTCGGCCAGAAGTATTCCCAGGGACAACTCGCGGACGCGGCCTTCGACCCTATGCTCCTCGAAGGCTTTGGCCACGACCGTGGTGCTGGAAATGGAAACGATAGCGCCGGTGAATAGCGCTTCCATCGGCGTCCAGCCCATCCAGCGTGCCGCCGTGTACCCCAGCACAATCATGGTTGTGACCTGGAACAGGGTGACCAGTCCGGCAGTGGGTGCGAGGCGCAGCAGGCGGCGAAACCTGAATTCCAGGCCGATCGAAAAAATCAGCAGGATAACTCCGAGGTCGGAGATTTCCCGAATCCGCTCGGGATTGACGTAAATCGGCAGTGGAACGTGCGGCCCCACGACCATTCCGGCGACCAGGTAGCCGACCACCAACGGCTGGCGCAGCAACTGGAAGAACACCGTCGCAACCGCCGCCACGCACAACACCAGCGCCAGATCATCGAGAAAATTTTGACCTACGAGAGCATGCATAAACGAAAGCGTCGGTTAAACCGGTCACCCTGAAAGAGTGTACCAAAGCCCTTGCGACTTCAATTACCCGGAAGTGCAACGGAGCGCAGCCGTTCCCATCACCTTCCTGTTCCGGCTCGTGCAAGCGGACCGGAAGCAGGTTTTGAATCAACGCGGAATGTCGCAATCAAAGATTGGACGCATGGCGATCCTGGGCGGCAGCCATCGCCTTGACGGTCTCGGCAATTTTCAGGGCCGGCAGGACGCCGATCATGCCTGGTGTCCCGCCATTGCCCGCCGCTTCCATCGAGGATTTCGCCTCGATCAAGCCCCACAGCCAGATGCGGTCGGCGCCGCGGATATAGACGGGCGACCCGCTCAGTTGCGGCGCGCTCAATCCCTCAAGGAAGCATAGATGCTGCGGGCCAACGCCCGGGATGTTCCCCGCCACCATATCGGCCACGGAAACCCGGCCGAAGTGAACCGTCATAATCGGGGCGGACTGTTCATCGTTCAGCAACGACACGTAATAGGCGTCGGCGCCCAGATTTTCCGAACCCGATCCCTCCAGCACGCTGCCGATTGGAACGGTGGTGAAATCCACGCCAGGCGGCGAAAACGGCAGCGCCGCGACATCCGCAAAGCGGTCGTGCGGGTCGAAATACCATTGATCGGCTGAGGGCAGTGATGAGGTGACCGGCCCGCCGGCCTTGCCATGCGCGATCACAAACGAAATCCGCGGCAGCGGACGGCCGGAGCTGTCGAGCAGCACATGACGCGCCGTGACCAGGTAGATGAAGGATTGGCCCTTGAAACTGCGGCTGGGAACCTCGACGAAAAATCCGATCCCAACCGCGCGCCGATCCCCGGCGGCTCCCGCCACAATCAGCCCGGAACTGCCGAGGCTTTCGGGCGTGACATTCTGGCCGCGAGCCGTCCAGGGCATCACGATTATAAGGAGCGCCGTCAGGGCGGCTGCAACAAACCGTCGCTTCATCAGTTACCCTTCAAAACCTGGCAATGGCTGCACATCAATGGTTCAGGCCTGCGCAACCGGCGTGGAGAGAAACTCGGTGATCAATTGATTGACCAGTTCGGGCTTTTCCTGCTGCACCCAATGACCGGAGTCCGCCACATACTTAATGGTAAAGTCGCGCGCAAACAAATCTTCCATCCCGCAGGTCAACTCGCGGGTCAAGGCGATGTCCTGCTCGCCCCAGATGAGCAGGGTCGGCGCCGCCACTTTTCGCGCCAGCCAATGACCCGCAGGCGGCTCGCCGGTCAAATCCCGGCGCGCCAGCGCACGGTAGTAATTGAGAGCGGCGGTCAGCGCATAGGGCCGGCTTAGCGCCTGGCGGAAATGCTCCAGGTCCTGATCGCTGAAAGCTTCTTTGTGAACCGCGCCCGCGCGCATCGCCTGTAGCGGCAGAAAGAAATTGCCGGCGCGCAGTACCAGTTCGGGTAGCCACGGGAGCTGGAAGAAGAAAATATACCAACTGCGGAGCAACTGCCTGAAATTTGAGCGCAGAAGCCGCCGCATCTGGCGCGGATGTGGACAATTCAGTATCACCAGCCGTTCAATTACCTCAGGGTGCATAAGCGATGCCACCCACGCAATCGCTCCGCCCCAATCATGCCCAATCACCGCCGCCCGCTCGCATCCGAAATGATGGATGACGCCGCGCAGGTCGCCAACCAACTCCTCGACACGGTAGTGGTGGATTCCGTGCGGGGCGTCGCTTTCGCCATAGCCGCGCAATTCGGGAGCGACGCACTTATAAAGGGGCGCCAGGGCGCGCAACTGATGGCGCCATGAGTACCAGCTCTCGGGAAAACCATGGAGCATGATGACCAGCGGACCGTCGCCCGCCACCGCGGCGCGCAACCCGATTCCGTTGCGCAGCGAAATCCGCTCAAAGTGCCACGGCTCGGCCGCGGTCATGGTTCCCATCCTGAGAGAGGAAATTGGCGCCGAATCGGACAAATTACTCGGATCCTGTCAACCGCGCTTTCCCTCCACCTTCGCCTTTGCGGAAAAAAGTTGCGCTGATTGCGCTCGCGTATACAGCAGTAGCTTGCCGCCACCCTATGCAAGTAGCAAGATGATTACGCGGGGGTAACCGTCGTGAGAGCAACCAAAACGGGCGCGCTGAGATCGTTATCTCTGGTGGTTTTGGCAACGTCAGTTTCATTGTTGATGTATGCTATCGCCCTGGCGCAACAGGACGGGGTCGAGCCCGCTCCGATCATACCCCACAGCCAGGGATCAGGCGGCAGTTCAGTCCTGGAAATACCGGCGGGTCCGCGCCAGCCCCAGGCGGCGTTGCCGGCGCCCATTCCGGGTCTGGCTCCTCAGGTCGGACCGGAGTTGGAAATTCCTTCGCGCCAACTTCGCGCGCAGCCGGGCTATGCTCAGGCCACGGTTACCGTGACTGATCAGACTGGAAGCCACATCACCGACCTCACCAAGGACGATTTCCGTCTTTACGAGGACGGCCAGCAGCGTCCCATCGAGTTTTTCCGCAAGGACCTTAACGCTCCAGTTTCGATCGGCATCCTGGTCGATACTTCGGGCAGCATGGAACCCAAAATCCCTCAGGCCAAAGCCGCGATTGCCGAGTTTATCAACGATCTCAATCCCCGCGACGACGTTTTTCTGTTTGCCTTTTCTGACAACCCCTACCTGCTCCAGCCATTCACTACCGATCATGCGGCGGTGATGAGCCGGCTGGCACTGCTGCATGCTTACGGACGCACGGCGCTGTACGACGTTATTCTCGACGGCCTGATAATGGTGCAGCGCGGGCGCTACGATAAAAAGGCGCTGCTCGTCGTCACCGACGGGATGGATACGGCCAGCTCGTCGAGCATCGACCAGGTGGTCGCGCAGGCCCGGCGTCAGGGCGTGCTGGTGTATTCGATCGGAATCGGCGATCCCAATGTGTCAACGCCCGGCATCGGCGTTGTCTTTGGTCCCTTTTTGCTGGGCGGCTCTTCCGACGACCGGGTTGACGCCCGCACGCTCCAGATCCTGTCCACCGAAACCGGAGCCAAGACCTACATCATCCGCGAGGTGGGAGACGGCGAGTTGCTGAGCCAGGCGACCAAATCGATCAGCGAGGAGTTGCGCCAGCAGTACACCCTCGGATTTACCTCTCCCGATCCGGAACGCGGCGGCTATCGCAGCCTCAAGGTCGAGGTTCCCGGCCGTCCCACGCTGCGTGTGCGCGTGCGCAAAGGTCTGACCGTAAACCACGGTACGGAGACGGCCGCGGCGGAGGGCGGTCCCGGCTAGACCGCCTCATCCTTTGCCTTCTTTCTGACCGAATGAGGATGGGGAACGCTGCAGGTTAAGATTCGAGGAGATCCCAATGGACCGCGCGCTTGGTCCCGATGATCTGATTGCCAGCCATTACACGATTTCAGGCGCCGATGTGATGAAGCCGGCGCGCCATTCCTTTGCGCAGCGCGTGGCGGCGGCCGCTGCGGCGGGTTTTGCCGGGATCGGTTGGACAGCGGAGGATTACGATACCTGCCGGGCGGCAGGATTAAGCGACGCGGAAATGCGCTCCATTCTCAATGACCATGGGATTGGCATCGCCGAATTGGAGTTCGTCTCCGACTGGGCGCATGGCGGTGAGCGCGGCGCGGCAGCACGTAAAATCGAAGATCGGATGTACCGGATGGCCGATACTTTCGGCCCGCGGCACATCAACGTCGGGGAGTTGCGCCCAGCCCCCGAGATGGAGCCGATCGAAGCAGCGGCGGAGCGATTCGCGGCGCTGTGCGATCGCGCAGCGGCCCATGGACTGCTCGTCGCCATCGAATTTCTACCCTGGACTGGAATCCCCGACCCCGCAACGGCGTGGGAAATCTGCCGGATGGCCGGGCGGCGCAACGGCGGGCTGCTGGTTGATTCGTGGCATTATTTCCACAGCGGCGCCGACGCCGCGACGCTGCGTTGCGTGCCGCCCGATCAAATCGTGGCCATACAGTTCGACGATGCGCCCAGGATGGCCGCCAGCCAGACGGATATGCTGTATGACACGCTCCATCGATGTGCGCCGGGCAAGGGAGTGTTTCCGCTGATCGACTTTGTCCGCCTGCTCGATCAGATTGGCGTCAACGCACCCATCTCGGTGGAGATCATCTCACCGCAGCAGCAGGAACTTCCGATTGCGGAGGCGGCCCGAACCGCGTACGACAGCAGCAAGGAAGTAATCAGCCGCGCCCGCCAGCCTTGAGCCGCTCAACGCAACCGGCGCAAGCCTCACCGCTGTGTTGCTATGGATGCAATAGTCACGAGCTATTGCGCGACGGACGAAGCGTCGGCCGCCGCGCGACGGGTCTGCGCTGCCTGACGCGTCTCAGCGGCGGACTCGGGCATCGCCGCGCCGCGCACCTTTTCGCCCCGCAGCATCCAGTAAAAGACCGCCGGGCACAAGCCGATCACTCCCGCCGCGGTCCATCCCGCCAGCAGTCCATGCCGATCAGATATCCATCCGCACAGCAGCAGGCCCATCGCACCGCCAAAGGTCGCGAACGTGCTTTGAAACGACAGCAGCGTGGCGCGGTTGCGCGCCTCCAGATGTTCGTTGATCCAGGCCTGGCTGACCGGTTGCAGCGCCCCGCTGCACATGTTCATCGCGAACAGCATCGCCAGCGTCGCTTCCAGGTTGTGCGTCAGCGCGGCGCCCAGCAGCATGCTCCCGGTGCCCAGCGCAAGCATCGTTAACAATGACGCGCGGTTGGAGCTCGCCGGCTGAAACCGCACGATCAATTCGGCGCCGGTTAGCCGTCCGGTGCTGAAGAGGCAGTAAAGCCATCCGATCATCCAGATCGCGACGCCGAGGTTTTCATGAAAATACTGGGGCCAGAACATAAAGTATGGCGCCCAGGCCGCCACCTGGACCGCGCCGGCCAGCGCCAGCAGCAGGACCGGACGGATGCTAAATCCGTCGCGCAACCCACCGCGCGTGCGCTGGGCCACTTGGTAAATCAATTCGGCCAGCGCCGGGCGCGCCGCGATTTTCTCCGGGCCTCCGCGCATCAGCGCCGCGCCCACGAACAGGCTGGTCAGGTATCCGGCAGAGCCAAGGAGCCATGGCCACGCGAGATTGACGTTGGCCACGTACGAACCAATCATCGCGGAGAGCAGCCATCCGGCGGTGGTGAGCTGAGATACGCGCGAGAAGATTCGATCCTTCAGCCCGGTGAAACCGGCGTGGTCGAGCGAGTCCACCGCCCACGCGTCGATCGCGCCGTTGCAAAAGGTGGTGCCGACGGCGTCGATGCTCTCGGCGAGCAGGAACAATAGATAATGATGGGCGAAAAAATACAGCGCGAAGGAAAATGTGCGCAGCGAGCATCCGAGCACGAAGGCCGCGCGCCGGCTGAGCGCGTCGGCAAAGGCCCCGGTGGGAACATCGGTGAGAAACGTCACCAGGAAGTAAGTTGCCAGGACGCTGTTGGTCTCCAGTTCCGACAGTCCCCGCGATCGCAAAAACAGGGGATAGACGCCGAACACAAACCCGCCGCCAAACGCGTAAACCCACCACAGCACATAGTAACGCCGCGTGATCCGGCTGATGATCGGACCCCGCCGATCCGCCAGCTTCGCGTCCGGGACTTCAGTTGTGTTTTGCGCTGTCATTCAAATCGAATCCGGCCAGACCCTCGGGATTGCCGCGCACGCCCGCCGATCACGCGATCGCCGGACCGTTCGACTGTAAGTAAATTCCGCGTTCAAGTACAATCAACGCTGACGCCACCGGTTTGCTTTCGAGCGACCCGGAAGGTTTGGACGCCAAACCAACAATATGCCGGGACGGCTTGCGGCGACAGTGGGCGTGTCGGCGAATTTATCGCGCGGGCGGCTCACGGGGTCGCCCTGGATGCAAAATCGGAGTCACCCTGGATACGAATAGTGGTGTGTCAGTTACCAACAGCAGCAAAACCATAACCCGCAATTTCGGCTATAGCCTGGAAGAAGTGGGACGATGGGAGCGGATGTGGCGGTTCGCGATCGTCCTGATCCTGGCGACACGGGTTTATGCCGGTTACAAAGCGATTCAGTTATGGAGCCGCTTCGTCAGCGGCGCCAAATCCGCCCAGCGCTACCGGCGTCATGACCTCAGGTCGGCGCGCGCGCTGTACCGTACTGCGATCAAGCTCGAAGGTCTTCTGATCAAGACCTGCCAGTTCATCGGTACGCGCGCCGATATCCTGCCCGATGAATGGGTGAACACTCTGTCGGTGCTGCATGACCGCGTTCCTCCGCGCCCCTTCGCAATGATCCGCGCCCAGATCGAGCGCGAATTGGGCAAGCCGCTGCAAGCCATCTTTGCCTTTTTCGATGAGCGGCCGATCGCGTCCGCTTCGCTGGCCCAGGTGCACGAGGCGCGGCTGGCGGACGGGCGCCGATGCGCCGTCAAGGTGCAATATCCCGGAATCGAGTCGCGCGTCCATGCTGATCTGCGCAACCTGACGTTCGTGCTGAGAATCCTGGCGTGGCTGGAGCCGCATTTCGATTTCACCGTGGTTGCGCGCGAGATGCTCAAATACATCCCCCTCGAACTCGACTTCATCAACGAGGGACGCAACTGCGAGCGGATCGCGCGCAACTTCGCGGCGCGTCCTGACGTGGCGGTGCCGAAGATTTACTGGGAATACAGCTCGCGCCGCGTGCTCACGATGGAATTCATGGAAGGGGTGAAAATCACCGAACTCAAGGACTCCAATATCGATCGTCATCAGGTTGCGCAGAAACTGGTCGAGATCTATTGCGAACAGATTCTGCGCGACGGGTTTTTCCAGGCCGATCCCCATCCCGGCAATATCCTGGTGCAGCCGGGGCCCAGGCTGATCCTGTTGGATTTCGGCCTCGCCAAGGACTTTCCGCCCGCCTTCCGCGAAGGCATCGTGCGCCTTACCCTCGCCGTCCTGACCTCCGATCAGGCCGCAATCATGCAAGCCTTTGCCGACCTCGGATTCAGGACGCGCGACGGCTCATTGGAGGGGATGGTCAAGGTTTCGGACCTTTTGGTCGGCAACGTCGTGCGGCGCGGCAAGGCCTATGCCGATCAGGACCTGATGAAGGAGATGTCCGACGAACTGCCGCGCGCGCTGCACGCCAACCCGATCGTCGAAGTGCCGGGAGATATTCTGCTGGTCAGCCGCGTGATGGGTCTGCTCAGCGGTCTGGGCAAGAGCCTGGATTCGAAGGTCGATATGATGCAGACGATGATGCCTTATGCGCTGATGGGAGCGAGGAGAAAGAGCGGCGCCCGCGGCGCATGAAATGTCCGGAAGAACGCATCGATTTTCCAACTCCTTGGCGATGGTGTCGGGATATTTCGCGGATTTCGGTGTTCTGCTGGCATTCTGCACGAATTTTGCGCCATGATCGGGCGCAGTCTTCCCGAAGGTTTGGGGCGCAGGATTTACGGATGTCCGATAAGCAAAAGCAACTCCTTGAACTGGCCGCGAAACTCGCTGACGAGTTTGCCGCCCGCGCTGAGCGCTACGATCGCGAAAACAGTTTTCCCTTCGAGAATATCGAGGCCCTGAAGCAATCAGGTTACACCGCGCTGGTGATTCCCGAACGTTACGGCGGACTGGGCGCGAACCTGCTGGATTTCGTGACTTGCCAGGAGCGGCTGGCCCAGGGATGCGGCGCCACCGCCCTCGCCATCAACATGCATCTGTTCGGCCTCGGCAGCATGGTCGAACGGGCCGCGCCACAGGAGCGTCCGGAGCAGGGCTTGTTCCTTGAATTGGTCGGCCGGCAGCGAAAGATTATCGGCGGCGGACTCAGTGAACCCGAGGGCGGCGGCGATTGGGGACTGTTCGCCACCAGGGCGCATCGCGACGGCGAAGCCTACGTGCTCAACGGGCGCAAGGTGTTCACCAGCCTGTCTCCGGTGGTGGATTACTTCATGGTGATGGCGACGGTGGAGAACAACGGACAATTGTGCTCCGCCACCTTCGTGGTCGGACGCACCACGCCGGGTCTCCAACTGATCGAAAGCTGGGACGCGATGGGGATGCGCGCGACCGCCAGCCACGATTTGATCCTGAAGGACGTGCGCGTGCCGGCCGCTGCGATGGCCGATCCGCGTCCGGTCGGTCCGCTGGGCGCTGAAGCGATATCGCTTTTCGCGTGGTTCGAGCTTTCGATTGCCGCGGTGTACACGGGCGTCGCGGCGGCGGCGCTGAATTTCACCCGCGAATTCGCGCAGCGCCACAAGCCCTTTATGCTGGAGCGGCCGATAAATTATTTGCCGGGCGTCCAATTCGCGTTCGCGGATGCACAAGTGCTGCTGGCGCAGTCACGCGCGCTGTATCTGACGACGGCGCGCGATTACGTGGAAAATCGGGAATCATTCACCGGCGAACAGGGGCTGGCGCGCCTGATTACCGCCAAGTATGCAGCCGTGAACAACGCGATCCGGATCGTTGACTACTGTATGGAGATCGCCGGAGCGCACGGTTTTTTGCGCCGCAACCCGCTCGAGCGGCTGTTTCGCGACGTCCGCGCCGGCATCAACCATCCCCTATCCAACACCCGCGCCCGCGAATTTATCGGCAAGGTCGCACTCGGCGTCCCGCTCGACACCAAACCTCGCTGGTAGAATTTGAGGGCGATGAACTTTGCGGTCAACCGAAGTCAGCGGGTACCGGGCGAAGCGTCTGAGATTTCAGGGGACGCCATCGCGCTCAGCGCTTGACGCTGGGAAGCCTCCTGAGCCGGTTGGATTGCCTGCGAGCGGATCTCTTCGAGGCGGCCGTCCGCAGTGATCCTGTACTGCCGCTGGCCCCATCGCACGGTGTTGCCAAGCAGGCTCGCGAACCAGATTCCCGTGATGCAGAAGTCCTTAACGATCAGAAGGCCGAGATCCGACAGCGACAAGGGCAGCCTGGCCAGACCCTTGATCATCGCCGCGCCCATCGCCAGCCGTGCCGCGACCGCCGCCGCCGCAATCGCAATTGAGCCCGCGCTCAATCCGCCACTGAGCACCAGCAGCACGGCCCAGAAGGGACCGTGGGTGAGAATGGTGCCGAGGCTTATCGGGCGCACGGTGCGATAGGTCCGGGCCCATCGCAATTGATGGTGCCAGAAATCGGAGAAGGTGCGCTCGCCCGGGACGATTGTCACCAGGGCGCTGGAAAGGCCGATTTTATAGCCGTGCTGGACGGCGCGGTTTCCCAGATGGAAATCGTCGGCGAGCAGATCCTTGATCGCTTCGAAGCCGCCGATTTCCTCCAGCACCTCGCGTTTGATGGCGATGGTCGCGCCGAAAGCGTAATGGAGCGGCTCGAAGGTGTCCGCCAGTATCGCCATCGGCATGAAGTCGGTGTTGATATAAAGCGCCTCCAGGCGCCCGCCGAGGTCGGGGCGGGAGGGCCGCGCGCGGTACGCGCAGGTGACCAGCCCCAGTTTGTCGTCCGCGTACAGGTCGCCGATCACGCGGCGCAGATAATCGGTTTCGACGGCGATGTCAGCGTCGCTGAGGACGAAAACATCGGGCCTTGTGGCGCGCGGCACCATCCGGATCAGCTTGCCGATTTTGCGGTTGGCCGCCGATGGATCGCCGCCCACGGTCAGCGTGATCTGCGAGGTCTGATAGCGCGGCTTGATCGCCAACGGGACGTGAACAGCCGGATCCTCGTAACTGGAGACGCCGAACACGTATTCCTTGCGCGGATAATCGACCTCCATGAAGCTCAGCAGGTTATCGGCCAGGCTGTCGTTGACGCCGTGAAGCGGTTTCAGCAGGACGGCGCGCGGCGCGATTTTCGGCAGCGGGCGCGGCGGCGCCGACGCCCGTTTTCTGAATCGATAGGCCGCGGCAACGGTGGCGGCGTAATAACCGGCGGAGATAAAAATCCCGGCAAGCGCCAGGTCACGCAGCCAATTCATTGGGAGCACCCGCGCGCCGAAGCACCGGAAAATATACGGTTAAAGCCAGCCAATCGGTTCAAGAGTTCCCCTTGAGCCAGTTCACGAACCACAAAATGGTTCTCCGGCCCTGCCCCTGTCATCAGCGATTGCGGACGGAGACCAGGTTTCGCATCCAGGTGAAATTCCGGACCAACACAGGGCCGCCGTCGCGATGCATTCAAATCCAACCGCAGTTCAAGTTGCGTTTGCCCCTGAACCATCGCCTTACGCTGAAGCCGACTGCGCCCGCCGCTGGCGCATGGTGGAGATGAACTGGACTCCCTCCTTCACCAGGCGCTTGCACTCCTCGGTCGAGGTCGCCATCTTGCGCAGCGATTTGAAAATATAGCGGGGACGGAAATAAAAGCTGCGATAGAAGCGCTCGACCGCGCCGTAAATCTCATCCGCGCTTAATCCCGGGTAGTTGACCGTGCAACGCTGGTAACCCGATTCGTCCAGCAGAGGATCGACCGCCAGATAGCCGGCTTCGCTGACCTGGCGGAACAGTTCGGTGCCCGGATACGGCGAGGCCAGCGACACCTGGATGGTTTCGCAGTCCATCTCGCGGGCGAAGCGGATCGATTCCTCGATAGTCTCTTTGGTTTCGCCGGGCAGCCCGAGGATGAAGGTGCCGTGGATCAGGATGCCGAGCTGGTGGCAGTCTTTGGTGAAGCGGCGCGCCCGCTCCAGCCCGACGCCTTTTTTGATGTTCTTGAGAATCTGCGCGTTGCCGCTTTCGTAGCCGACCACGAACAGCCGCAGTCCGCCTTCCTTGAGGATCTTGAGCGTTTCGAAATCGACGTTGGCGCGGGAGTTGGTTGACCAGGTAATTCCCAGCGGCTTGAGTAACTGCGCGATTTTGCGGGCGCGCGGAGGATCGGCGGTAAAGGTATCGTCGTCGAAGAAGACCTCCTTCATTTTGGGAAATTTGGCCTTCATCGCCGCCACTTCCTCGTAAACGTTCTCGGGGCTGCGGGTGCGATAGCTATGGCCCTGCGTCACCTGCGGCCACAGGCAAAAGGTGCACTTGGCCGGGCATCCGCGCCCCGTATAAATCGAGACGTAGGGATACTGGCAGTACGGACTGTTGTATTTCAGGTAATCGAGGTTGCGATGGTAAACTTCGGTGACAAAGGGCAGCCGATCGAGTTCCTCGCCCGTCATCAGGGGGCGGTCGGGATTATGCGATATCACGCCGTTTTTGCGGTAGCTGATACCGCCGATCCGGCTCCAATCCATCCCTTGCGCCACTTCGACCATCGAATAGTCGAACTCTTTGCGCCCGGCGATATCGATCGCTTCTGAAACTTTGAGCGTTTCCTCGGGGGCGGCCGTCGGATGGCCGCCGACAAAGGCAATGATCGCATTGGGATTGGCGGCCTTGATCGCCTCTGCCGTCCGGCTGTCCATCCGCAGCGACGGCGTCGAGGTGTGGAGCACAATAAAATCGTAGTTTTTGGCTTCCTCGACCGTGCGGGCGAGGTTGTAGCCATGCGGTGGAGCATCGAGCAGCCGCGCTCCAGGGATCATTCCGGCCGGATAAGCCAACCAGGTTGGATACCAGAAGGACCACACCTCGCGAGTTGCCTGATAGCGAGAGCCCGCGCCGCCGTCAAAATCGTCGTAAGACGGGGGATTAAGGAACAAGGTTTTCATGTAATCCATGCAGGCCCCTCACAACATCCTGTCCGATTGGTTAGTCCAATGTTACAAACGCGCTTACACTAAGGCAAGTTAAATCCCTATCAGAGCGAGCGACAGGGCATTTTCCCGGCAAAATCGACTATTTTGGGCGGTTACCCGAGCTTTCCGAAGCGCGCTTATCAAGCGGCGCCTGACGTTCGATTGGGGTCGGCGCCGCGATGAAGGCGGCCGAGGCGCACAGACCTGCGAAGGTGGTAATCCCAAACCAGAGCAGGCCCATCGCAGCGGCGTCGGCTTTGCCCACTCCGGCCATCCCAAACAGCACCACGTACATCCCCTCACGCACTCCGAGGCCGTTAAACGTGATCGGCACCGACGCAAGGGTGTTGGTCGTGGGTACGCACAGTAGAAACATCCACACCGGAAAACTCAGGCCCAGACCCAGCCCGAGGACGTATTGCGCGGCCACCTGGATCAGATGAAGGAGGAGAGAAAGACCGATCACGGGCAGCAGCGCGATTCGTCCATTGAGGTAAGGCGAGAGCATCGCGACCGTCGCCGCGATACGGCGGGGCAGGTATTTCTCCAATCCGGATACGAGGGGCATCAGAAGATAGCCGGCGGCCGTACCCAAGCCGATCAGGACGATCGGGGTGGTGATGGAGGATGGGAAAACCCCGCGTCCAAGTATCGCCACGCACACCGCGGTCAGCCAGATCAGCGCCAGCAGGCCAAAAGCACGGTCGGCGACCACCGAGGCGACCGCCTTGCCAATCTGGCGATGGCGTCGGCCCAGGTACAGCGCCCGTGCCGCATCGCCGCCGATCAATCCGGGAACGAACAGATTGGTAAACGCGCCGATAAAGAAATAGAGCAGAAACTCCAGGTACCTGCCGACAATACCCACCATGCGCGCCAGCATCCGCCATCGATATGCCGCCACCATCTGGCCCGCCACGTAGATCAGCGTGGCGGCCAGAAAATAGGCGGGGCGCTCGCGCGTCAGCAGATGGACCAGCTGATGCAGGTTCACGCGGCTCAGCACGAAGCTCAGGATAGCGACGCCCAGGACCGCCTTGAGTACGTAGCTGCCGATTGCGCGACGCTCGCGCACCGGTTCGGAGGCCGCAACCGGTTCAAATTTGGCTGGCGCGCCGGACATCTCAGCCCGGCTCCCTGGCCACGGCCAGTTTATGTCCCTGGCTGGCGATAATCCGCGCCGGCCCCAACTGGGGCGCAAGCCGCCGGTAATCGCTCTGGTCGATAATCAACACTGCGGACTGCTCCTTGTGCCAGCGGGCGATCAGGTCGGAGTCGGTGGCGGGAAAATAGCGTTCGCGATCGGCGCTATGGGCCGCACCGAAACTCAGTTCGCTGAGAAAGGGACCGGCCACCAGCACGCGGCGGCGAGTGTAAAACGCAATCGCCTGGGGATAGCGATGGTAGTCGATCAGGGTCGCCGAAGGCGCGCGGGATTGGATCGCTCGCGCCAGCGGCGCCCAGGAATGGAGCGCCTGGACATCGATACGGCCATAAGTTGCAGCAATCAGCACCGACGCCGCAGCAAGCGCGATTATTGCCAGTCCCCGCTCGAAACGCTCGCGCCACAGCTCCCAGGATGACCATAATCCGCCAATCAGAATTATCGCGCCCGATACTGCGATGACGCGCGGCAGCAAGGCAATATCGCGATTGTGAATCATCGGTGCGAGGGCGGCGAACACGATCGCGCCGATCCCGCCGATACACAATGCCGGTCCGAGCCACTTGACCAGCGCCGCGCCGCCATTTTCGACGGCGCACAAGATCGAGTCGGCCAGCAGCACAGCCAGCAGCGGCAGCGCGGGCAGGACATACGGGATCAGCTTGGCGTTGGCGATCGAAAACAACACCAGCACGACCACCGCCGAACATCCACACCACGAACGCGCAGACCCGCGCGTTCCCCGCGTGAGCAGCGGCATACAAATCGACCACGGCAGCATCCCGGCAATAATCACGGGCAGATAGAAATAGAAAGGCTGGTCGTGACTGTAGCTGGCTTCGAAAGCGCGCTTGAAATGCTCACCGACGACATAAAAATAAAGAAAACCCGGCAGGCGCGCCGCCACGATTACAAACCACGGCAAGCTCACGGCCAGCACGATCAGCAGCCCGCCCCAGGCATGAAAGCGGGCGAGCGCACCTTTTAACTCGTGGCGGCGTTGTAAGAACAGGATCGCCGCCACAGTGGGGAGCACTACTCCCTCCGGACCTTTGGTCAGGACCGCCAGCGCCATCGCAAGGTATGAAACCATCCACCAGCGCCCGCCTTCGCGCCATTGCAGGAACAGGCTGAAAAAGGTGACGGCCAGGCACGCGGTGAGCAGCATGTCGGTGGTAAGCACCTGCGCCATCGCCGCGTACAACGGACTGGTGATAAGAATCGCGGCGGCCAGCATCGCGCGGCGATAGCCAAAGGTGCGGCGCGCAAACCACCATGTAGCGACCACGCCGGCCATCGCGCTCAGCGCGGGAACCAGCCGGGCCGCGAATTCGGTGGTGCCCAGCAGGTAAAAGGCCAGCGACGTCGTCCAATAAAGCAACGGCGGTTTTTCGATATAGGGAACATAGTTGAGATGAGGAACGATGAAACTGCCGGTCGCGATCATCTCGCGCGCGATCTCGGCATAGCGCGCCTCATCGGGCTCGAACAGACCGTAGCTGCCCAGATGGAAGAAAAATACCACCAGGCCGAGCAGGCCAAGCGCGGCCGCTTGCGCCACCTCGCGCCTGCTCATCGGCGCCGGCGCGCCAGTATCGGGGCCAGATAAAACCGGGGCCGCGGCTTGAGAGCTACCAGCCGTCATACAATCGTTGGAGTCTACCGGATGTGCGGGCGCGAGGTGAGACGGCCGCACACTAATAACCGACAGCCGCGCCCCCCTTGCGCGGATCGGCCGCGCCGACGTAACCGTCGGCAGTTATCTGGATCGCCTCTTCATCACCGAGCATCGGCACCGCCTTGATCTGAAATCCCATTTCGGCCAGGGCGTCGCGCACCGACACCGGCATCGCATCCTCCACGAAAACCGCGGCGGGATAGTACTGGTCGTGGATGCGCGGGGAGCGAATCGCGCGTTCGGCGTCAAGGTGGAAATCGAGCACGTTGAGCAGCACCTGCAAGGTGGCGGTGACAATCGTCGGTCCACCGGATCCTCCCGCCGTCAAAACCGGCGAGCCGCTTTTCAGCACGATAGTGGGAGTCATGCTGGACAGCGGTCGCTTGCCCGGAGCGATCGAGTTGGGACCCGAGCCCCGCAGTCCATAGACGTTGGCGATACCCGGCGCCAGCGCGAAGTCGTCCATCTCATTGTTGAGAACGATACCGGTGTGCGGGACCGTCAGCTTGGCGCCAAAGGCGGTGTTAATCGTGGTCGTAAGCGAAACGATGTTGCCTTGACGGTCAATCACGCAAAGATGGGATGTCCCGTGATCGCGCGGAGCTTCCGGCACCGCGGCGGGAGGATGAATCTGGAAAGCCTTGCGGCGGATGCCGTCGATGCGCTGGGGCGAGAGCAAAAAATCGATCGGCACGCGAACGAATTCCGGATCGCCGTAGAAAATCGCACGGTCGATAAAGATCTGGCGCATCGTCTCGATCAGCCGCGCCAGGTAAGGCGGGGAATTCAGCCCCAGTCCGGGGGTGCCGCCCGGCTCCAGGATCTCCAGGGCCTCCAGCAGCATCCCGCCGCCCGAAGACGGCGGCGGCATCGAGTAAACCTGGTAGCCGCGGTAGCCGCGATGGAGCGGGGCGCGCCAGATTGATTTGTATGAAGCGAGATCCTCCGCGCTCAGGACTCCACCCCGCCCTTTGACGAAATCGGCAATCCGGGCGGCCAGTTCACCGTGATAAAAGGTCTCCACCGGATGGTCATCGAACGCCTGCAGCGTCGCGGCCAGTTCGGGTTGCGTGATGGTCTCGCCTTCCTTGCGGGGAGAACCGTCGGGATGGAGGAAAACTGACTTCAGGCCTTCGTCCTGGGTCAGAAGGGGGGCGGTGCGCGCGATTTCTTTGGCCAGATGCTCGCCGCAGGGAAAGCCGTCGCGAGCCAGTTCGATCGCGGGCTGCGCGACCTGCGAAAACTTCATTGTGCCAAAACGCTTGAGCGCCGCTTCAAACCCGGCGACCTGACCCGGAACAGCGACCGCAAGCGGCCCTTTGCGCAAGAGGGCCTCATCCGGTTTGCCGTTGCGCATGAAAGTGGATTCGGTGACCGCGTGTGGGGCGGTCTCACGAAAATCGAGCGCGTAAATCCTGCCGGTCTGCGCCATGTAGATCAGCATGAAGCCGCCCCCGCCGATCCCGCACGAGGAAGGATTGGCCACGCACACGGCCAGCCCGGTCGCCACCGCCGCGTCCACCGCGTTGCCGCCGGCTTTGAGAATCCGCACGCCGGCATCGGCACCCAACGGATGTTCCGCCGCCACCATCGCGTGTTTGGCAATCACCGCAGGGGCGGCCCCGGCTGCGGCAAGCACCAGCCATAGCGCCGCCAGGAGGCTCACGCGGCTCTTCCACATAATCCGTTTCATACACGTCCATGGCGTGGAATTACCCGGGCGAGTCCCAAAAGCCGACCCGCTGCAGCAACTCCGCGCGCGTCCTGTGTTAGTAACAGCCATCGGCGCGGGAAGAAAGTGCCGCGAGGCCTGGCCGCGGTCCCTGAGCGGGCCGTTTTGGAAGGCTGACGGGGCTGATAAACTAAACCAGCACAATGCAGTTCGAGAATCAGGCCCGCGAGCATCTGGTGCGTATTTTTCAGGCCGCGCTTGACGCGGTCGCGCCCGACCGCCTCACCGCAGCCGCATTGCGCGGTGAACTGAACGGGGCGCAAACCGTGCCCGATCTGATTGCCGGGGCCAAACGCGTGTTTGTCCTGGCGGTCGGCAAGGCGGCGTCGCGGATGCTGTATCCGGCCAATCAGCAACTGGCAGGACGCATCGCCGCGTCCGTCGCTGTCGTACCGGCGGGCGAGACGCGCGAAATTGCCGCCACCCGGATTTTCCGCGCGGGCCATCCGATCCCCGACCATAACTCGGTCAGCGCGGCGCTCGCGGCGCTGGCGATGGTTGACGGGTTGACGCCCGAGGACCTGCTGCTGGTCCTGCTCAGCGGCGGCGCCTCCGCTATGCTCGCGGCACCGGCCGAACCGGTGACGCTGGAAGACAAAATCGCGGTGACCAACTCGCTTTTGCGGGCGCGCGCGTCAGTCATCGAGGTTAACACCGTGCGCAAGCATCTGTCGGCGATCAAGGGCGGGTGCCTGCTGCGCCATTGCCACGGGGCGCAAGTCCTCAGCCTGATTCTGTCCGACGTACGCGGCAACGACCTGGCCACGATCGGCTCCGGTCCGACCGCCCCCGACCGGACCACCTACGAAGAGGCGCGCGGCGTTCTGATTCGCCATTCGCTGTGGGGCCGCACGCCGGAACGAGTGCGGGAACATCTGGAAGCGGGTGCGGCCGGAGACTTTGAAGAAACCGTCAAACCGGGCGATCCGGTTCTGGAGCGCGCGACCAACATTATTATTGGCGACAACGCCGCCGCCCTGGATGGTGCGGCGGTCGCGGCGTCGTCGCTAGGTTACAAGGTCGAGCGATGGCGGGAACTTTATGGCGAAGCCTCCGACCTCGGCCGTGCGCTGGCGGCCCATCTGAGCGCATTGAGCGGTGAGAATCGATGCGTGCTGGCGGGCGGGGAACCCGTGGTTACGGTGCGCGGCAGCGGAAAGGGCGGACGCGCTCAGGAATTGGCGCTTTCGCTGGCCATCGAGCTCGATCGCCTCGCGCCGCACGCGCGCATCGTCGCGTTGTGTGCGGGAACCGACGGAATTGACGGACCCACTGACGCGGCCGGCGCTTTCGCCAGCTCGCAGACGGTCGCGCGCGCCCGTGCAGCGGGGCGCAGTCCATCCGAATATCTGGCCCGCAACAATTCCTACGCGCTGTTTAAAGAATGCGGCGATTTGTTCCAGACCGGTCCCACAGGTACAAATGTCTCCGACATCTTTATCGCTCTGGTAAACTATTGAGGCATCGTCCGCCCAGTTTTGATTATGAAGAAAGATTCGTCCTCCAATTCCGCGCGCGTCGTCACCCTGATTCCGGGCGACGGCATCGGACCGGAAGTGATATCCGCCGCGGTTGCGGTGATCGAACAGACCGGCGTCAAGATCCGTTGGGACGAGCAATTGGCCGGGATGGCCGCGTTCAAGCGCGTTGGCAATCCGGTCCCCGATGCGCTCATCAAGTCCCTGCGCCAGACCGGCGTCGCCCTCAAAGGCCCGCTGGAAACCCGCGTCGGCGAGGGCTACCGATCGATCAATGTCTATTTGCGCAAGACCTTCAACCTTTACGCGAATCTGCGCCCGGTCCACAGCTTCAAAGGCGTCCACACGCCCTTTCGCGACGTTGATTTGGTCGTGGTCCGCGAAAATACCGAAGACCTCTATGCTGGCCTGGAACATCAGATAACGCCCGGCGTGGTTGAAAGCATCAAGGTGATTACGGCGAAAGCGTCGCGGCGGATCGCCCGCTTCGCCTTCGAATACGCGCGGCGGGAGGGGCGCGCTTGCGTGACCGCGATTCACAAGGCCAACATCATGAAGCTGTCCGACGGATTGTTTCTCAAGTGCGCGCGCGAGATATCCTCGGAATTTTCCGAAATCCGCTACGAAGAACAGATCGTCGACGCCGCCTGTATGCGCCTGGTCACCGATCCGCAGTCCTTCGACGTGCTGCTGCTGGAAAATCTCTACGGTGACATCGTCTCGGACCTGTGCGCCGGTCTGGTTGGCGGATTGGGCGTGGTGCCGGGCGCCAACTACGGCGACAAGGGCGCGATTTTCGAAGCGGTGCACGGGACCGCTCCGGATATCGCGGGCAAGGGGCTCGCCAATCCGATTGCTGCGATCTTAAGCGGCGCGATGCTGCTGGAGTTCCTGGGCCATGCCCATGAATCCCGCCGCATCCGGCTGGCCGTCGGCGACGTGCTGCAGTCGGGCGCGACGCTCACCCGCGACCTGGGCGGCAGCGCCACCACCATGCAGATGACCGACGCCGTCATCGGCGCGATGCATTCGTCGGCCTCTTCCGCCGCCGATCGCGCTTAGCTATTAAATCAGGCTATGGGCAGGATTCTGAAACCCGACGATATCAGCAAGCGGGTGCCGCCGGGACAATATCTCACCACCAAATTTCCCGTGCTGACCTATGGACCCGTTCCCCGATTCAATCCGCAGACATGGGATTTCCGGGTCCTGGGCGAAGTCGAGCAGGAGCTGAAATTCAATTACGAACAGTTTCGCGCGCTGCCCCGCAGCCGGATGGTCGCGGATTTCCATTGCGTAACCACGTGGTCGCGGCTGGACAACGTGTGGGAGGGCGTGAAGGTGGAGGATCTGATGAAGCTGGTCAAACTCAAGCCGGACGCCCGCTTCGTCCTGATCCATTGCGACGGCGGCTATACGACGAACTTGCCGCTGCAGTATTTCCTCGACCACGATGTGATGCTGGCGGACCGGCACGACGGGCAGGATTTGACGCCCGACCACGGTTTTCCGCTGCGTTTGGTGGTGCCCAAACTGTATGCCTGGAAGAGCGCCAAATGGGTGCGCGCAATCGAATTTCTGGCCCGGGATGTGCGCGGATTCTGGGAAGTTCGCGGCTACCACAACCGCGCCGATCCATGGCTGGAAGAGCGCTACTCATTCCAGGAAGAATCCGAGGAATAAAGCGCGCTATCAGCCGCCGGTGCCTTGCAGTTGGCCAGCCATCCTCTTTCGCGCGACGAACAGATCCACCGACTGAGGACTGAACAATTCGATCTCGCCGTCATCGGCGGCGGCATCAACGGCGCCGCGGTGGCGCGCGACGCCGCGATGCGCGGGCTGCGCGTCGCGCTGATCGATAAGGGCGATTTCGCCGGTCAGACTTCCTCGTGCTCCACCAAGCTGATTCATGGCGGTTTGCGCTATCTGCCGCAGGGCCAGTTGCGCCTGGTTTACGAAGCCCTGCACGAACGCGAACGGCTGAGCCGAATCACCGCACCTCATCTGGTCCGTCCCATCCCGTTTCTTTTTCCAGTTTACAGCGGGCGGACCGTGTCGCGACTGGCTCTGTCCGCGGGCCTGTTCGTCTATGACCTGCTCGCCCTCACGCCCCCGCCCTATCGCCATCAGCGGCTCAGCGCCGACGCGATCGCGGCGATCGAACCGGCGCTGGCGCGCGGAGGCTTGCGCGGCGGCGCGCTTTACTATGACGGTCACGCGGATGACTCGCGTCTGACGCTGGAAAACGTGCTGGACGCAATTGTTCATGGCGCCGCGGCGGCCAATTACATGGAACTCACAGGCTTCGACAAACGCGCCGGCACAATCCGCGCCGCGCACGTCGAAGACGTTGCCAGCGGCAGCGGCCTCGCGATCCGGGCCGGGATTTTCGTTAACGCGTCCGGACCGTGGGTCGACGCAGTCCGCCGGATGGATGATCCCGGCGCCGAACCCACCCTCCGATTGACCAAGGGCGTGCATCTGATGCTCAAGCCTGAGCGCGTGCCCGTGCGCAATTCGCTGGTGCTGTCCGACGGACAGGGCCGGATCGTTTTTCTGATCCGCAATCGCGATTGGGTCCTGCTGGGTACAACCGACACCGACTACGACGGCGCACCCGAGCAGGTCCACGCGCAGGCCGCGGATGTCGATTACCTGCTCAAAGTGGTCTCAAAAACCGTCGCGGACGCGCGGCTCGATTACCAGGACGTGGCGACCAGCTTCGCGGGATTGCGCAGCCTGGTTGCGGTCAAGGGAATCAAGGCTCCCTCGATGCTCCCGCGCGAGGAACTGATCCTCGCCGCCAACAGCGGGATGGTATCGATCGCGGGGGGCAAGCTGACGACCCATCGCCGGATCGCCGAGCGCGTCGTGGACCTGGTCTGTCGCGAACTGGGAAAGCCGTCCGGCAAATCGCCGACCCTGACGACGCCGCTGCCGGGAGCGCGCCCCTGTTCCCAAACCCTCCCGCCCGCGGATACTATCACCGCCGCCCCGCGCACCGAACTGGCCGAGCGCTACGGTACCCGGCTCGCGCTGCTGGAGGCGATAGTCGAACAACAGCCGTGGCTCGGACAACCGCTCGGTCCGCAATGTCCTATACTGGCGGTTGAAGCCGTGTTTGCGGCGCGTTTCGAGATGGCGCGTACGCTGGAGGATTTCATGGTACGGCGGACCGCGCTGGCGCGGCGCAATCCCGCCCAGGCTGAGGCCGTGGCGCCCAGGGCGGCATGTCTGATGGGTTCGGAGCTGGGATGGACAGCGGAACGTGTAAACCTTGAGGTTGGGCAGTTTGGCGCCGCGCTTGCCGCCAGCCGAAAATTCTGAAATGGCCGGGGACGAGAGCAAATCCGCCTTGCGCGCCAGAGCGGCGCGAATCGCCGCCACGCTGGCCAAACTTTATCCGCAGGCCCGCATCAGCCTGGATTTCAAAACTCCATGGCAATGCCTGGTGGCGACGATTCTGTCCGCCCAATGCACCGACGAGCGCGTCAACAAGGTCACCCCGGTGCTGTTTGCCGAAATCCCCGATGTCGCCGCGATGGCGGCCGCGCCGGTTGACAAAATCGAAAGACTGATCGCGAGCACCGGTTTCTTTCGCCAGAAGACCAGGGCGCTCAAAGGCGCCGCCCAGGAAATCATGGCGCGCTTCAACGGCGAGGTGCCCTCCCGGATGGAGGATCTGGTCACTTTGCCCGGGGTTGGGCGCAAAACCGCCAATGTTTTACTGGGCCATGTCTTCGGCAAACCGGGATTGGTGGTCGATACTCATGTTCGGCGAGTCGCCTATCGCCTGGGATTGACCACCGAAACCGACCCCGACCGCATCGAAGCGGACCTCAGTGAAATCCTGCCGCCGCAGCAGTGGACGGCGTTTTCGATGCGTCTGATACTTCATGGACGCTTGATTTGCGTGGCGCGCGCCCCGCGCTGTGCGCAATGCGCGCTGCTGCCCGATTGTCCACAGGTGGGAGTGAAAACCGCGGCAAGACGCGGGCCCAGGCCGCGCTGATTGCCGGCAGGACTTGACCGTGGACCATATTTGAACCAGGCGAGCGAAATGCCATAATTTTTTGACCGGCTGCCTTTCTCAGTCCGGTGCGGGCACTCCGGTGAAATTACGAGTTGAAGATATTTCGGCCAAGGTCAAGACGCTCGATTACCACGAGCCGCAAGCTGACGTTAATCGGCTGTTGGAACAGGGGCCGGTCTGCGAATATCGCGTCCAGCGGCCCTACGCTATCCATCTTTCCTATTACCGTTCGGGAATGGAAATCTTTTTCTCGGGCTCGCTCGACGCCGAACTGACCGCCACCTGCGCGCGCTGCGCGGAGGATTTCCCGCTGCATCGCCGGCGCGACTTTCGCTTCGTTCTGGCTCCCAAATCGATAGGCGAAGACGGCGGCAGAAATCTCAACGCCGAGGATTTGGAATTCTCCACCTACCAGGGAGAAGAGGTGGACGTTTCGCCCCTGGTGCGCGAGCAATTGCTGCTGGCGCTGTCAGCGCCGCCGGTGTGCGGCGACGGATGCCGCGGATTGTGTCCTCAATGCGGCATCAATCTTAATCTGAACTCCTGTTCGTGTTCAGCGTCGAACCTCGATCCCAGGCTCGACGCCTTGCGTTCACTCAAGGTTTCGCGCCGCTGAAACCAGGCGCGATTCATCAGACGTTAAACTGACAACAAAGGAAGAACAGACCCCCATGCCGGTACCCAAACGCCGCACCTCGAAATCCAAACGCGACCAGCGCCGTGCCCACGACGCGCTCAGGCCGGTCAACGCGATCGCCTGCCCGCAATGCGGGGAACCCACGCTGCCCCATCGCATCTGCCGCCATTGCGGCACCTACCGCGGGCGTCAACTGGCCGAAGTCAAGGAGTAAGCGGCGGAGAGCGCGGTGAGAATCGCATTGGACGCGATGGGCGGCGACTATGCGCCGCGCGCCGCCGTCGAAGGCGCCGTGCTGGCTGCCCGCGAACTCAATCTGCACGTCGTCCTGGTCGGCATCCGCGCCACCCTGGAAAAGGAACTGGCCGAATACGAATGCGGCGGCCTGAACCTGACCATCGAACATGCTCCCGAAGTCGTGACGATGGACGACCCGCCGCTGGAGGTCGTCCTGTCCAAGCCGCAGTCCTCGCTCCACGCCTGCTACCAACTGCTTAAGCGCGGCGAAGTGGACGCCGTAATCAGCGCTGGCAATTCCGGCGCGATGATGACGATCGGGATCACGCTTTTGGGCAACCTCGCTGGTATCGACCGTCCGGCGATCGCCTCGATCGTGCCCACCATCGACGCAATCACGTTGCTGGTGGACGCCGGCGCCAATACCGAGGTCAAGCCGGTCAACCTCGCGCAATTTGCCGTGATGGGCAGCGCGTACATGCGTCGATTGCGTAACCTGCCCGCGCCCCGGGTGGCAATCCTGGCCAACGGCGAAGAGTCCTCCAAGGGCACCGAACTGACGCGTACCGCCGCCGCCATGCTCTCTCAGTCCGCGCCCTACATCAACTACATCGGTTACGTTGAAGGCCGCGATATAAACCTGGGCAAAGCCGACGTGGTCGTCACCGACGGCTTCACCGGCAACATCGCGCTGAAAACGATGGAAGGCTGCGCCCGGTTCGTGCTCGCGGGTTTGCACGACGTCTATGCAACCAGCATGGCGGGACGGCTATCCTACCTGCTGATTCGCAAACGCCTGCGCGCGGTGCGCGAGCGGCTGGATCCGTCCGAATATGGCGGCGCGCCGCTGCTCGGCCTGTCCGGCCGCGCCATCATCGCCCACGGCTCCTCCGACGCCCGGGCGATCCGCAACGCGCTGCGCGCGGCCGCCAACCAATCGCTGGGCGAAGCGCTCAACCGCGACATCAACGAATTGCTGGGCAAAATGTCCGCGGCCGTTCACAGTCCAACCGGGGGCAAGGGAATCCGGGCAATCTTCGGACGCATGCGCGAGCGGCTGCATCTGCGCGCCAAGGAAAACGAGCTCAAGAAAAGCGACGGCCATCCGGATTCGGGCGCGGCGAAGGCCGAAGCGCAACCGGCGTCAACGGTCCGTCCTCGCACTGGTTCGCTCAACGGCGCGGTGGCAGGCGCCAAGCCCGAGGCCATCCGCGCAACCGAGCCGGAATCGATCCCTCCACCCGGCCCGCGCACAACTGAAAATTCACATGAAAAGAGCGCGGCCAAACCCAGAGAGATCACGGGAGCAGCGCCGTCAAGCAGGCCCGAACCTCTCAAGCACTGACAAAATATGAAAATCGCCTTGCTTTTTCCCGGTCAGGGATCCCAGAAAGTCGGCATGGGCCTCCAGCTCGCCCAGCAGTTTCCCGCCGCCAAAGCCGTTTTCGAGCAGGCGGACGACGCCTTGGGCATCAGGCTTTCCCGGCTTTGCTTCGAGGGTCCCGAAGAGGAGTTGCGGCTGACCGCCAACACGCAGCCCGCGATCCTCACCACCTCGATCGCGGCCCTGCGCGCATTGCAATCGGAATTGCCGCTGACACCTGAGCTGGCCGCCGGCCATTCGCTGGGTGAGTACAGCGCCCTGGTCGCGGCCGGCGCGCTGGACTTTGCCGACGCCGTGCGCGCGGTGCGCGAGCGCGGGCGTCTGATGCAGGAAGCATGTCCGGCGGGACAGGGCGCGATGGCCGCTTTGATCGGGCTGGAAATGGACATCGTCAGGGAGGTTTGCAAGACAGCTTGCGGCGGCCACGAGATCGTGGTGCCAGCCAACCTTAACGCGCCCGGCCAGATCGTGGTTGCCGGCCATACCGCGGCAGTCAGACGCGCCGTCGGGATTGCCAAGGAGCGCGGCGGCCGGATGTCGGTGGAACTTAACGTCAGCGCCCCGTTCCATTGTCCGCTGATGAAACCGGCGCAGGAGCGGATGGCGCCGGTGCTGGCCGCAGTTACGGTCAAGCCGCTTTCCTTCGGCGTGATCGCCAACGTCGACGCGCAGGTCAATCGCGATCCCGGCCGCGTCGTGCCGCTGCTGGTCGAACAGATAACCGCCCCGGTCAAATGGGAGGACTCGATGCGCACGCTGGTTGCCGCCGGCGTTACCAACGCCGTCGAACTCGGTGCGGGACGGGTGCTCTCGGGCCTGATGCGCCGCATCAGCCGCGACGTCACCATGCATCCGGTGGAAGACCCCGCCTCATTGGCGGCCGCGGTGACGGCGCTCGGTGGATTACAAGCCTGAGCGGTGCGAATCCTGACTTGCGCGGCCGGCCGTAAGTCCTTATGCTTGCGCCTTGCGCTTACCCGGCCGCCTGTGTCACTGATTCGGAACGTGATCGCGCGGCTTGAGGTGGGCTTTTTAATTGTCCGGCACGCACGCAGGTCTTCATGGCTGTAGGGAATGCTGCCGCAGGAGGAAATAGTTATCGATGGCTGCAGACGTTGAAACCAGAGTCCGCGAGATCATCAGCGAGCAGCTTGGTGTGGCTGCCAATGAGGTCACGCCGGAAGCTTCATTTATCGAGGATTTGGGTGCGGATTCACTGGATATCGTGGAGTTGGTGATGGCGCTGGAGGAAGAGTACGGGATGGAGATTTCGGATGAAGAAGCCGAGAAAATCCGTACCGTAAAGGACGTCGTTGACTATATCCAGGCGCATAAGAGCTGACCTGTATGGATTCAGGCGCCCGCACGCTCTGAATCCAATGTGTTCACCATTTTTCCCCCGCCGGGATCGCATCTGCCGTCAGGCGCCGGCGCCGCGCGTAAGCTGGGGACGTGCCCGCTTCATGCCGTCCGACGCGAGCGATACCCACGGGGTACTTCCGACCTGACCGATGCGCTGCCCCTTCTGCCGGCACAGCGGCAATCGTGTCATCGACTCGCGTCTTTCCGCCGACGCCACCGCAATCCGCCGCCGCCGGGTCTGCTCCGGCTGCAAGCGCCGCTTCACCACCTACGAGCGGGTCGAAGAGATCGCACCAATGGTGATCAAAAAAGACGGCCGGCGCGAGCCTTACGATCGCCTCAAGATTATCGCCGGTCTCAAAAAAGCCTGTGAAAAGCGCCCGGTCTCGATGGAAGTGATCGAGCGGGTCGCCGATCGGGTCGAGGCCGCCGTGCTCGAACACGGCGGTAAGGAAGTCCCCAGCTCCTTCATCGGCGGCGCCGTCATGAAGGAACTCCACGAAATCGACCAGGTCGCCTACGTCCGCTTCGCCTCCGTGTACCGCTCGTTCAAGGATATCGAAGAGTTCATGCACGAATTGGAGGATCTAATCAGCGACCGCCGCCGCCAGGAACAGACACGGAGGAAAGAAGAGATAGAAGCGAGGAAAGAGAAATGAGAAGTGGGCACGGAGAAAAGGATTCCGTACCACTGCCTGGCCTCTGTTTTTCTCTTCCCTCACCTCAGCCGGAATCGCAGCGGCACCTCAATCAGCACGCGCACCGGATGATCGGCGGCGTCCCGTCCCGGCTCGAAACGCCATTGCCGCAGCGCCTGTATCGCGGCCTGATCGAGCTGCGGAATTGACTGCACCACCACGATGTTGCGCTCCACCGCTCCATCCTGATCAACAATCGCGCGCAGCACGACCTCGCCTTCAATTCCCTGGGCCCGGGCGGCGCCGGGATATGCCGGCATGACCCTGGAAACCGGCACCGGCGGATGGTCAACCAGGTTATAGACCTGATTGGCGCCGCCAGCGACCGTTTCACCTCCAGCGCCGCTACCATTACCTGCCCCTGCTTTGGCGCTCGCACCCAAGCCGCCTGCGCCATTCGGCTTTGGCGTACCATTTCCGAGACCGGCGATTGCGGTGCGCGGCGGCTGCTGCGGCTTGGGCTGTTCGCCCGCAGTTGGCGCGATTGCCCTGGCTGCAGACGCTTCATACTGCCGATGTGCTGATGATTCAGCTCCGGCGTCCTCGTCGCGACCGCTGAATCGCGGGTTATGATCGAGCGAATGTGCCCGCCTTCCCGGCCGCTTTGGATGCGGTCTGGACAACGCCACCGCGTGGGACCTTGACGCCGTAACTGGTCCGCCCGGCGCTGAACCAGCGTACTTTTTGCTTGTCCCCGCGGCACGAGCTGGGCTGTTATCGCCGCTGCGAGCGCCTCCCGGCGCGCCCTGACCCGAGTCGGCGAGGCTGACCTCAATCTCACCCGCAGCCCGCAAACCAATTGGATTTCCAAGCAGGAAAGCGAAGCCGGCCAGTATCAGCGTCCACAGACCCAAAGCCGCGGGAATGATCCACATCAGACGGATCAGCGGACGGTCCAGAGGCGGCGGGCAACGCGGTTGGGAAAGCCGGTTCATCGCGTCAAACCAGTCATACGGCTTCGCTAGCGCGGGGCAAGCGCCTCGAAGGTACGCTGATCGAGCAGCGGGACGCCAGCGGCGGGGGCGCCGGCTGCCAGCGGCAGAATACAGACGTGATCGGCGCCGGCCTTCAACTGCGCGTCCAGCGCGGCGCGCAACTGGTCTTCCGTGCCCCACGCCAGCAGCGCGTCAACCAGGCGGTCGCTGACGCCGCCGCTTAAGTCGGCCTCGCTGAATCCCAGCGAGCGCACGCTGTTGGCATAGTTGGGCAGCCGCATATAGAAACTGAACATCGAGCGGCCGGCGGCGCGCGCCCGCTGCGCGTCGGTCTCCAGTAGCATCTTCTGGATCACGTACACCTTCTTGCCCGGGCCCAATGCCGCGCGCACGCGCGCGGTCAGTTCGGGCGTGCCGTTGGTGACGATCGCGCCGTCGGTCTGGCCCGCCAGCCGCAGCATCTTCGGCATCAGCGCAGCCAGCAAAACGGGCGGTTCCTGCGCCAGCCTGGGTCCCAGGAAAGGTGCCGCTTTCATCTTTTCGACATACTCGCACATGTAGCGGTAGGGCTTGTCGTAATGCATCCCGTAGCGGTTGATGAACGGCCGATGGCTCGCGCCCATCGTCAGGACGAAGCGATTGTCGAACAGGCCGGCCAGCGTCCGCGCGGCGTTCATCATCGTGGCCGGCTGGCGCTTCCAGATAATCGCCACGCTCAGTCCCACCTTGATGCGCTCGGTCTGGCTCAAAAGAAAAGCCGCCATCGCGAAGGGATCGCGCCCGACCACCAGTTCGCCGATCCAGAATGAGGCGTATCCGAGCCGCTGCGCCTTCCTGATGGTCGCGGCGGCTTCGGCGGCGCTCAGATTTTCCACCGGACAAACGACGCCTATCTTATCTGCTTCCATAACCCTCACCGTCGCGGTGGACGAATGTAGTGCCGGCCGATCGATTCGAGTTACGCCTCGGCTTTTACCGACCGCCGACCTGTTCCCGAATACCACGGTCCGCCCAAACCTCGGAAGGCTCGCCGCGGGTCGGCACCTTCAATGGAGCAGGGTCCTGCTGCTTCTGACCACAGGAACCAGCGCGCTTTACACGAACCGGAACGATTTAAAGGTCAGCCGTTGGAATCGTCGTCGGAATGGGGCGACGGTACCGCGACACCTTTGAGCACGCTAACCGTACTGCTGCAGGCGTTGGTGACCCAGACATCGCCGCTGGAATCGACCGCCATGTTCTCCGGACACGCGCCCACCTGGAACTCGGCGATGCGGCTGCCGGTCGAGTTGAACTCGATCACGTTGTTGGATTGCTGATTGGCAACGAAAACGTTGCCGGCGGCGTCGATGGTAACACCGCGCGGGCCGACTCCCACGGCCTCGGTCCGGATCGGCGCGAATGACGGCGCTGCCGCGAAAACCGCCACCTGATCGATGCTCTGCACCGATTGCCAGAGGTTGCCCGAAGGATCGATATCATTGCCGGTAGGCTGCAACCCTAGCCGGTCTTCGGGAATTGTCCCGATCGAAGTGCCGGACGAATTGAGCACGCTTACCGTTCCGCTGTAGTAGTTGCCAATCCAGAAATTTCCGCTTTGGTCCTTTGCAATCGCATGTGGGCCTTCGCCGGTCGCAAAGGTGTTGATGAGCGCGCCGGTGCTGCCGTTGATTTCGGCAACCGTGTTGCTTCCCTGATTGGTCACCCAGACGTTCCCGGAAGCGTCGAACTGAGCATGCTGAGGGCTGTCGCCGCCGCTGCAGAAGCTGCCAATCAAGGCGCCACTACCCGCCAGGGCGGTGACCGTACCGGTGGTCCCGCCCGGACATGATGAGAGCGCGCCGGGACCGCCGCCAGCCGTATTCTGTACCCAGATGGCGCCTGTGCCTTTGCGATCGATCTTCAGCCCGTGGGGCCGATGTCCTACCGGGAATGTGGCCAGGAGCGTGCCTGCATTGGTCAGCTCCGCCACACTATCGCTGTATCGGTTTGCGATCCAGACGTGGTCCGACCCGTCGATTCCGATTCCCTCAGGGTAATTGCCGCCTGAGCTGTAAGTGACAACTGAAGGTGTGGGAGTCGGCACCGGAGTTGGCAAGGGAGGTGAGTTGTGGTCGTTGCCGCATCCACAGATGGCAACGCAAATCACGACAAACGGCAGCGCTGTAATAGGTCTTGCGATCCAACCAAGCATACGGAAACGAAACTATGCGCACCTCGAAAGCGCCCCTTAATTTAATGCAGGTAAGCGATTTGCGTCAAGTTTACGTACTTGTCGTAGGTTTGGACCGCGAAATTAAAACGCAGGCCTGCCGACGGATGCGAAAATCCGCTCGAATCGAGCTTTCTGCGCGCTCTTATCCTGGCGATGTGGCAAAAAACGCGGCATGCGAGCTTATGGCCGACGCTCGCAGCCGCCGCGCTCGACTTGCACCTGGGCGACTGCGACGGGATTGTTTCGTAGGCTGGTTCGGCTCGCTACGAAGCCTACCTGATCAACTGGATAGCGATTGCGCCCTCTTTGACGGCAGTCGGTCCTCCGGGAGAAAGCACGCCACCTTCGCACGGGTGGTGAGTCCAAGTTGCGGTGACCGTACCCGAAGAGCCATGATCCGTCACACCAGTAATGAAAAACTCGGCGAAACCCATGATGGGCACGGTGCACTTGCCCGTACACGAGCCGCCGCTGGCGGAATTGGTGGACGAATCGTAACTCCAGTCCACCAAAGGAATACATACGGCGCACGGGCTGTTGGCGGGATAGTCGGTGACGCTCTGCCCGGCACATGTTGAGTACCGGTAGGTGTTCATAGCCGTGAACCCTCTTCCGACACCCGGCTCAGTGTCCACAAACATGGCTGGTTGCGATGAAGGCGTGGAGGTTCCATCCCACTGCGACATGCTGACCTGAGCGCCGTATTCAATATTTTTGGTTAGCACCGCATCACCATTGCCACCGAGCGCCAGGAAACCCCAGTTGCCCGGGCCGGCAGAGAATTTGTACGCCAAACTGATCGGATTGCCATCCGTGTAGGGGGTGGTGTAGTCAAGCCCGATCGGCATCATGTTGCCGGTGCCGCCAGGCGGATTATATTGGTTCATCGGCCCGCCCACTGCCGTTGCCGAGACGTCGAACGTACCGCTGTTAACCCCCACCAGGCGGGCAAAATAATATGGAACTGTCTGAGTTGCCGAAACCGTCACCTCGCACGGTGTCAGATAAGTTGGCGATGGACAGTAGGCGGGGTCGTAAACCGGAGACGCAACCGGGTTGGGAACCAGCGTGATGTTGGGATTGTTGGTGGTGGCGTAGTTGGTTGGAACGTTGCTCGAACCCGTCGTGTAACTGCAACTCTGCGACTCCGCCTGGCAGGTGGCCCCAGCCAGCGCGGCTGCGTCAACCGACTGCTGCGCCCGATAGTAGTTGAAGTAAAAATTCCCCACGTCCATCGCCAGCCCGATGGCGCCGATGAAAACCGGCAAGACCAGCAGCATCAGGACCAGCATCTGGCCTTTCCCTTTGCGTCCCAGTTCCGGCCTCCAGCGGGCGAGGGCGCTGATCCTGGCAACTACTGGCTTCATTTTTTACTTTTCTCCTTTCAATGCGTTCCAGGCTCAAACACCAATTCCGCTTTTCAGTGACCGCCCATGGGGCCGCGACCACGTGATATGAGCAGTTCGCAGCCAAGAAGAATCAAGCCAAGGCCAAACCCGGCGATTCACGCTGCCCCGATGAATGCTTTGAACCGCGCGTCCAATCTCCCAGGAGAAAACTGCAACCAGGCCGTTGCGGTGAGACTCGCATGTTCTTTTTGAACCCTGTCTCCGCACCTCAATGGAATACCCGGGACAACTGCGCTTCGTTCACGGATGCTCCCGGCACACACGTTTTTAGCCTGACTGGAAATCCTCAGTAAAGTTGCATCTTTAAGCGCACCTTAAATTAATGCAGATAAAACCGACTGTCAAGCTCGCGTACTTCCAGTAGGTTTCGCCGGCAGTCCGACCGACAGGCTTATGGCGTCGGGCGCTGATGCGCGCCGGACCGTTATTCGCCAATCGCCCGCAAAGTCCTTGTGGCAAGGCCCCGTGGTCGAGCTCTAAATGGGTAAATGAAGTCTGGCCGGTTCAGTACGGCGGTTGCGAAGCCGTAACGCAAGCCTGCCGCCGGATGCGAAAATCCGCTCGGATCGAGCTTTCTGCGCGCTTTTATCCTGGGCGATATGGCAAAAAACGCGGCGTGCGAGCTTATGGCCGACGCTCGCAGTCGCCGCGTTCGACTTGCGCCTGGGCAAATTCAGATGGGCTGTTTACCCCTCTTTCGGCCTGGCTTCGAGACCTACTGAATCAGTTGGACCGCGATCGCGCCCTCCTGTGGAGGCGTGCCGCTGCCCTGGTTAAATCCCGAGCCGCCGCACAGGCCCTGCACCCAGGTCGCCGTGATGTTCGCACTTTTTCCGGTCCCGCCCATGGATGGACCCGTTACCCCGGTGATAAAAAATTCCGCAAAACCCATAATGGGCACGGTGCAGGTCGCACCTCCGCAACCCGAAGCGTAACTCCAATTCACGAGCGGTATGCAGACCAGACACGGGTTGCTGGGATCATTGGTCGGAGTTTCACCGGCACACGAAGAATAATGGTAGGTGTCCATATACTTGAAGGAGTTGCCGATGCCCGACGCCGATTGCGTGGTCACGAATTGATTGGGTGCCGAAGTAGGCGTAGATGTGCCGTTCCATATGGACATACTTGACTGCACGCCATTTTGGATATCGGCCTTCAGGTCCATCTTGCCGCTTTCAGACTGAGGCAAAACGAAGCCCCAGTTTCCCGGGCCAGGGGACTGGAAAAACGCCAGCGAAATGGGATTCCCGTCCTTGTATGGGGTGGTGTAATCAAGTCCAATCGGCATCATGTTGCTGGTGCCGGTCCCGGGATTGTAAGTGTTTGGCGGCCCGCCCACCGCGGTCGCGGTGACATCGAACGTGCCGCTGTTCACCCCGACCAACCGGGCGAAGTAATAGTTCACGGTTTGCGTGGCCGAGACCGTAACTTCGCAGGGTGTCAGGTACGTGCTCGCCGGACAATAGCTGCTATTGAAGAACGGCGCCGCGACCGGGTTGGGCAAAAGCGTCATATTCGGGTCGTTGGTCCGCGCATAGGTGGTCGCAGTGCTGCTGCCCCCGGCGGTGCACTTGGACGACTCCGCCTGGCAGGTGGCGCCGGCCAGCGCCGCCGCATCCACCGCTTCCTGCGCCCGGTAATACTGGAAATAGAAGTTCCCCACATCCATCGCGAGGCCCAGGGCTCCAATAAAAGCCGGCAACACCAGCAGCATCACGAGCAGCGTCTGGCCCTTGCGTTTGCGCCCCCAACGCAGCCTCAAACCGGCAACGGTTTTGATCCTGGCATTTATTGGGTTCATGGTTTGCTCTCTTAGTCTTCCTTTTATGGATTCCAAGCTCAAACCTCAGCCTTACTTCCATCCAACGGTCCGGGCGCACCGGCCGGCGCTGCGCGCAGTGAGAAGCAATCAATCGAGGACGCGCAATGATGCGGACCAATCGCCATCGGCGCAATCCCGGGCAGTTTCAAATCGCTTTTCACATTCTCCCAAGATCGCCATCGTTCTCGCTGCGTCGCCCATCAGCGGCGGCAACTGATGGTGCGTTGCGCCCTCCCTCTCAACCACCCATCACAGAGCTTTCCAGGCCAGACTGGACACCAGCAGGAAATCGCAACTTTCAGCGCAACTAAGATTAACTCAGACGAATTGTACAAGTCAAGAAAGAACTTACCAAATGCATATATACTTTTGGTCACGTTACCACTGATTTTTAAGGACCATATGTAATACAGACATTACATACTGTTTGTAATATTAATTGACCAAACACCGCGGCAATCAATATTTTTTCCACGTGCGCTCCTTGCTTCACGCACGTGTAAAAATGAAATCCGGTCATTGATTTCGCGTTATTTCATGGATTTTGAGGAAATCTGGTCAGCGCTATATTTTTTGATATTGGCCGGCAAGTGAATTTTATCGAGGATTCTTTCTGGTGATTTGGATGTTCTTTATCTTTATGGGTAACTAATTGTACAAAGGTTATTCTTACTGTTAGTAATATCGGCTTTCTCCGATGCGTTCGCAGATTGAGGCCATGAGTTTTTGCGTACGCTAAAGAAATTTATTTTTTAAATTTTCCGTCGCTTCAAAGGTCAGCGTCCTCGTCGCTTCCGCGCCTCCGCATCAAGGTGCTCCCCGTGAGGGCCGTTGAAAATCGACCCAGTTAAGAGCTATATAGCTTGAGCAGGATAAGGGGGGACCTTTTATGCTTGGGCGATGTCCACGCCCTGGCGGTTCTCCTCTGATCACGGTGATTCGAGCGCGACCCCGATTTGTTTCGCGTCGCCACCGCAGGAGTGTGAAGCGAAGCTGAATGTAACTAAATTAACATTGATTAAATAGGATAAACCAAAGGGGGGACTATGGGAGAGTCAAGGGGGCCGCGCGCTGGCCGCGGCCGTGCTCAGACCCTTACGGTTTTGCTGATAGCCTTACCGGCCTTTATCGGGGGTGTCGGATTGGCGATGGACGTGGGCAATCTTTTCTTTAATTACGTGAAGATCCAGACCGCAGCGGACGCTTCGGTGCTGTCGGGCGCCAAATATCTTCCCAATCAGCCCTGCAGGGCGATTGCCACCGCCGAAACCTACGCCAACTGTTTCAACGGAATCCACGAGCGCGAACTGGCTTCCATTGTCACCGCGTACGGCGCCAATTGTCCGGCACCCGGGTCCAGCCCGGCACCGATGGCATGTCCCGCGCTGGTGCCGCCGGCCGGATGCTCGATGGTGACGCCGCCGCCGTTTGCCCTGGCCGCGTGCAATCTCACGATGCAGGTGCGGCGAATCGTGAATTTCTATTTTGCGCGCCTGGTTGGAGTGAACCAGGCCACGATCGCGGTGACGGCCACGGCAACCGTGGCGGAGGCAGGCGCGGTCATCGGCGCCGTGCCTATCGGACTGCAATATACGACGCCGTACTCATACGGCACCAGCACGGTGCTGCTGTTTCGTCCCAACCCGACCACCACCATCCCGCCCAACTACTGGAGTGCGCTGCACCTGGGCGGGCCGTTTACCGCGGTCTTCCCTGACGGTTACGACAGCAAGCTGTCGCTCAACGATGCGGTGGCTGCCGACAAATCAGCCACCACCGGCCCGGTCAGCGAGGCCATCCTGAACCGGATCGATCTGGGCTACAGCGAGGACCCCTCCGGCACGGCGGTGCCCCCTCCGGATTATACGGCCAACGACGGGCGGGCGGTCACCCTGATTTTAGTGGACTGGGGAGCGGCCGGGGGATGCTGCCGGGTCAAGGGTTTTGCCCAATTCTGGTTGCAATCCGTGAGCAACGGCAACATCACTGGCTACTGGATCGGCAACGGTATCAATGGCTCGCTGGACCTGACCGGAACGGCGCCGCTGGACGGCGCCCTGGCGATTTCACTCACGCAATGACCGGCTTCAGGCCCCGGCCTTCAATCGGGGCTCCTCCCAGTGGATCACGCCGCGCGAACGCAAATCGGCGATCTGCTCATCGCTGTAGCCCAGCTCGCGCATCACTTTGACCGTATGCTCGCCCAGGAACGGACCGTGTTCCAGGCGCGCGGGAGAAGCGGAAAAATCGATCAGCGCGCCGTGGCGCAGATAGCGGCCGAAGCGCGGGCTCTCGACCTCCACCGTCATCCGGTTGGCGATCGCCTGCGGATGCTCTTCGAGAAACTCGCCGACGCTGGTGTCGGCCTCCACGCAAGCGACTCCCGCGGCCGTCAGCAGCTCTTCCCACTGTTGGGCGGAACGAGCCTTAAATATCTTTTCAAGTTCGGCGGCCAGTTCGCTGTCATGCTCCTTGCGGTCCGATGGTCCGGCAAAACGCCGATCGCTCAGCAGGTCCGTGCGGTTGATGGCGCGGCACAACGCCTCCCATTCGCGATCGAAGACACAGGCAAGGAAGACCCAGCCCTCGCCGGCCGGGTACAGGCGGTATAACGCGTTAAGGCCGTAGCATTGTGCGTCGGGCAACAGGTAGGGCGGCCGGCCCTCGTAGTCATAGGCCTCGTCCGCGTTGGCCCACGCGTTCCCCTGAAGCATCGTAACTTCGATCGCCTGTCCGCGTCCGGTGCGCTGGCGCGCCAGCAGGGCCAGCATGATTGCGGTGGCGACCGCCTGCGAAGTGTTGGGGTCGGGATTGCCTTCGTTGGCTCTCATCAGAAGGCGTGACACTTCCTTGATCTGCTCCAGGTCCATCGGCTGATCGGGCGGCGGCGGGTTTGCGCGGCCGGCCTGGCGCAGCGCCCCACCCAACAGGGCACCGGGTATCGGATGGGCGCCGGGCCGTCGATGGTGCGGACCGGTCGCGCCGTACGCGCCCACATAGACGTGGATCAGGCGGGGATTGATACGGCGGCAGGTCTCCCAATCGATCGCCAGACGCTGCGGTACGCCGGGGCGGAAGTTATGCAGCAGGATGTCGGATTGCGCGACCAGTTGATGGATGATCTTCTGGCCCTCGGCGCTTTGCAGGTTGACCTGGATGGCTTCCTTGCCGGCGTGGTTCTTCAGATTCATCGGCGCCATCCCGCCGCCCGTGCTGATGGCCTGTTCGCGCTCCGGAGTCGCATCAACCTTGATCACCCGCACACCCATCTCCGACAGCATCTCGGCGGCATACGGACCCGCGATCACCATCGAAAAATCCAACATCCGCAACCCCTCCAACACAGGCCTGGGGGAGGGTTGCGAATCCGCCTGGCCCCTGGACCTGGCTGGCGCGGCGCGGTGCGTGCTGGCCGCGATGCGCTGCAGGATTTCAGCCGTATGCTGGCCCAGTTCGGGAGCGGGACCGCCGACCTGGCCCGGCGTTTCACTCAGTTGCGCCAGCAACCCCACCGTCGTCAGCCGGCCGACCCGCGGATCGTCAATTTCGACCGCGTGATGATTGTGCAGGAACTGCTCGTGCTTCATTCCCTCGACGGCATAGCGGTATGGCTCCCCGGCGATATTTCCGTCGGCCTTGTACAGCTCGATCCATTCATCCAGCGTGCGCTCCTGCATCTTGTTGAGGATCAGTTCGCGCAGCGCTTCGCGCGCCTCATGCTTGAGGACGGGGGCGGTCTTGAACAGCTCTTCCTCGAGCACCCAGCCGAGTCCGACCGCCTTGAGGTAGGCGCGAAAGAGCCGGTCCATCAGGTTGGCGTGCTGGAGCCATTGGCCGTCTTTGGTCCGCACCGGGATATACTGGAGCATCGGCAAGCGGATGGCGGCGCCCAGGGAGCCTGCGGGAAAGCTTTTGGGATCGATGCGCGAAAGCTGGCGCATGATAAGGCCCGCCAAATCGTAAGGGATCATGTTCTGCAGGATACTGGTGCGGACCCATTGACCGCGCCCCGTTTCTTCGCGCGTGAGCAGCACTGCCAGAACCCCGCGCAGGGCGGCCTGCCCCGAGGCCCACGTTCCGACCTGGACGGCGGTGTAGGTGGGGCCTTCGCGATTCATCTGGCCGGTGAAATCCTTCATCCGGCCCGACCTGGCAGCGACTGCGCCTTCGTAGCCGGGCACCTGGCTGAGCGGGCCCTGCTGGCCCCATCCGGTGATGGAGGCGTACGCCAGACGCGGGTTGATCTCGGCCAGCGTCGCATAATCGATCCCCAGCCGCCGCGCGACTCCGGGACGAAAGGATTCGAACACCGCGTCGGCCTGCTCGGCCAGTCGATGGACTCGGTCGCGCCCCTCGGCGGTCTTCAGATCGAAAACCGCGCTTTTCTTTCCGCGGTTCCAGGATATCCAGGCCGGATGGCAGCGAAAGGGATCGCCGCTGGGCGGTTCGATCTTGATGACTTCGGCACCGAAATCGGCCAGGACTGCGGTGGCAAGTCCGCCGGCCATCCCCCAACTGAAGTCCAAAACCACGAGTCCGTCGCAAGGTCCGGCCATTTGTTCCTCCTGTCAAGCGCCTTCGCACCAACATTATTATGCGATTTGCGCCGGATATGCACGACCAGCATCGATCGGAGCCCCGGATCGGCTAATATCCGAAAGCGGCGATGGAGGCGCCTTGATGGACAACGAAGCTGCGCCGGTGGATCAGCTTGAGCAGCGCCATCGGCTCGATCTCGATTCCCTTTCCCGTTGGATGAAGCGCAACGTCGAGGGGTTCAGCGGCGCCCTGAGCGCCCGACAATTCGGTATCGGCCAGTCCAACCCGACCTATTTGCTGGAAGCGGGCGGCAAGCGCTATGTGCTGCGGCGCAAACCACCGGGCGCGCTGCTGCCTTCGGCTCATGCGGTCGATCGTGAGTATCGCATCCTCAAAGCGCTGGCTGACAGCGATGTTCCGGTGCCGCGCGTGCACGCGCTATGCACCGAAGACAGCGTAATCGGCACGATGTTTTTCGTGATGGATTATGTCGAGGGGCGGCAGTATCCGGACCCCAAAATGCCCGACGTCAGCAGCGCCGAACGGGCGGCGATTTACGACGCGATCAACGACACCGCCGCGCGTCTGCATAAGCTCGATTATGCGGCGTTGGGTCTGGCAGACTACGGCAAGCCGGGCAACTTCTTCGCCCGCCAGATCGATCGCTTCACGCGCCAGTATCGCGCCGCTGAGATGGAAAAAATCGACGCGATGGACCATCTGATCGAGGCGCTCCCGCGATACATCCCGGCCAGCGAGGAGACCGCCATCTTTCACGGCGATTTCAAACTCGACAACATGATTTTCCATCCTGTACGGCCGCGCGTCGCCGCCGTGCTGGATTGGGAATTGTCCACGCTGGGCGATCCCCGCGCCGATTTCGCCTACACGATGATGATCTGGCGTCTGACCCCTGAGGAGTACCGGCTGGGGATCGCCGGTTTGGACGGCAAGGGCGGCATTCCCACTGAAACCGAATATCTGGAAGCCTACTGCCGGCGCAGCGGACGCAGCGCAATCGAACATTGGGATTTTTTCATCGTGTTCAATCTGTTCCGCCTGGCCGCGATTCTCCAGGGAATCATGGTGCGCGCAATCAAGGGCAACGCCGCCAACGCGCTGGCCCGCGACTACGGGGGCCGCGCCCGCGCGATTGCGGAAATCGGATGGCGCGAGTTCCAGAAGATCGGGCGATAGTCAGGCTTCGATCATTGCGTCCAGTTCCCCCGGCGCCGGATCAAATCCGGGCAGGACCGAGCGCAGATGAAAGGGGCTGATTCCCATGTGACGGCGCAAGACGACGCTTATCACGTCACGAAAATCCGTGGTGACGGCGAGGTCGCGGCCCTGGTAGAGCTGCGCTTCACCCAGACCCGGCCATCTTCCGTACACTCGCGCGCCGCGCACCCTGCCGCCCGCCACCCACATCACGTTGCCGTGCCCGTGGTCGGTGCCGCCGTTGCCATTCTCCCTTACCGTGCGGCCAAATTCGGACATGACGAGGATTACGGTATCCTGGTAGGCGGGACCCATCTCATGGATCAAAGTGGCCAAGCCGTCGCCCAGAGGCCGCAGGTGATTGGCCAGTTGTCCATCGGCAGCGCCTTGGTTGACATGCGTGTCCCATCCGCCCAGCGCCGCGAAAATTATTCGGATCGAGGGATCGCGCGCCATCAGTCGGCCCACGCGCGCGCACGCGTCGGTAAAGGCACGGTCGGGATGGGGCGCGCCATGATCGGCCGCTTCCATATCGCGGGCGAGCTCGCCCAACAGCCTCTCACGCGCCTGGTAGCCTTCCTGGAAGGCGCGGCTTAAAGCGTCGGCTCCCTGATACAGGCGGGAGAAGTTCTGCTCGATTAGCGGACGATCCAGTGGAAGCGGGCGCGCCGCTCCCCGCCCCATCGGCATGTTCGCAACCGCCATGGGACCTGACAGGATTCGCGGCACCACCGGCCCTAGATTGAGCGCGTCGGTAGGGCGATGCGGCGGCGGCATCGCGGCCAGCAGCCGGTTAAGCCATCCGTCGGGCGTGCTCTTAACCCCCGGGGTTGCGGACTCCATATAATCCTGCGCGTCGAAATGCGATCGGCTCGGATCGGGCGAACCGCAGGCGTGGACGAAGGCCAGGCTGCGCTCATGCCACAACGGCATCAGCGCGGAGAGTCCCGGATGGAGTCCGAAATGGCCGTCAAGATCGATAATCGATGCTGGCGGGACGGCAATCGAGGGGCGCGCCCGGAAATAGGCGTCTTCGCCGTGAGGCGGCACCACGTTGAGGCCGTCAACCGCGCCGCGCAACATGACGACGACCAGCCGGGCGCGGTTGTCAGATTGCGCCGCAGCGCGCGCCAACCACGAAAACGGACCGCATAGAACAGCGGCGGAGCCCACCGCCGCCGCGCCCTTGATGAAGCCGCGCCGATTCATCGCCGATCTCCTGACACAGGCCGGATGCAGGTATGACGTAAGAGTCCCGCCGATCGTTTCAGTTGCGAATCAGGTTTTTGCGGCTGCGGTTGGCGGTCGGCTGGAACGCCGGTAGCGTTGATGGCTGAAACGAACTCTCTTACGTTACGTCCAAGGATTATGGTGGAATTTTGTTCGGTGTCTGTCTTTCGCACAGTGGCGCGGCTCGCGCTCGGGACCGCGCTTTCGGCTGGATTGGCGGCCTGTTCGGTCCAGGGATACGCCAATACGTTCAGTGTTCCTATCGGCGCACCGTCGGCGCCGGCCGCTGAGGAATCGACGACACAACCGCAGGCGCAGGCCGCTGCCGTACCGCTGCCGTTCAAGGGGCGGCTGCTGGACGGCAATCCCAAAGCCCTGCCGCCGGCGGTCGCCGCCTCCTTGTCGAATTCGAGCGATATCGTATTCAACTACCGCGAGGAACTCTCGCACGACCATTACACGGTGCCCTTGGCGTTATCGGCTTTCGATCCGCTGACCTATGTCGGCTATCCGCTGGGCAATTACAGCGTCACGGCCTTTGCGTCGCTGGGAATCAGCCAGGGCGACCGCGTACTGGGCGATTATACGGCCAAGGTCAAACTGACCCGTGAGTACACGCTCTATTATCAACCGACCTATATCGAGTTGGAGCACGCCGCCAAGGCCGCCGTGCGCCAGAAGATCGACGAGCAGCTCTACCGCGACGCCAGCCGCCTTGCGCAGGCGGCCGCGGCAGGCCAGGGGCATTGAAATGCGGGGCGCGATTTTCCTGCTATGCCTGACGGCGGCTGGATGCGCGGTTACGGGCCAGCCGTTCCAGCGGCAGCGCGCCGCCGCCAACGAAGCGGAGATCTACCTTTACCGGCCCTACAGTTACGCCGGTTCGCTGTTGCGGCCGCCGGTGGTGTGCGGCGATTCGGTAGCGCGGCTTGGACCGGGCGGCTACCAGGTGTTCAAGGTCCAGCCCGGCACGGTCACCTGCCATACGGAGACCGAAGCCGCCGACGAAGTTGAATTCGACACGCGCCCAGGCGGCATCTATTACCTCAAAGAGGACATCGGATGGGGAGTCGCAATCGGCCATCCCCATCTCTATCCGATGGATTCGGACAAGGCGCAGACCGAAATCCAGAAATGCTGCGTGCTGGAGCCCGGCTCAATCGTGGAGCATCAGGGCTGACCTTCGCTCCAGGTCTGGGTAAATTTCACGCTCGCGATTCTCCATCCCAAAGGCGTGCGCACCAGGCGATCGGTATAGTAGCCGCCCACATCCCAGAACTTCTTCCCCTCGGGGTCATCGGCTCGCAGATGGCGCGCCTTCAGGTACACGATTGCGCTGGCGTGGTCGCCGTCGACCTGGATCGTCACGTTGGAGTTGTAATGCTGGGTTACCTTGAACGGGCTCACCGTCTTCTGCACCACGCGGACCCAGGTATCGAGCGGGAAGGTGCGCGGCGCCGGCGCGCCGATCGAAGTGAAATCGGCATTGACCGGATCGGTGAAGCAGGTGCGGAAGAGCTCCCAATCCTTGCCGTCCACCCCGGTCGAGTAGCGATAGATCACTTCGGCGATTTCGCTGCGGTCGGCCAATTCCTGAAGCTTGTTGCTGTCCATCCGGTGACGCTCCTTTGCCATCCTGGCGTTGCGCGATCTTAGCGCTGCGCCGCGATTTCGTCATCCCTGGCAACGCTGGCTGCGAGTCGATCTGATACGGGCGCCTGCTGGCGTTGCCCGAGTGGGCGAAACCGCCTAGGCTGAGGATGGCGGAAAGCGGATGAAGATCGGGATCATTTCTGACATACATGCCAACCCGCGGGCGTTGCGCAACGCGCTTTGCGACATGGGCTCGACCGACATGATTTTGTGCGCGGGCGATTCGATCAGCGAATACCGGTTCTGTCCCGAGACGGTCGAGATTTTGCGGGACAACCAGGTGCAATGCATCCGCGGCAATCACGAAGCGGTATTGCTGGGCGGACGCAATCCGCAGTACCTCAGGAAATGCCAGAGCGAGTACCCCGCCGACCTGCTGGAATTCCTGTCCACCCGGCCGCTGTCGATCGAAACCAGCGTTGACGACATCCGCATCCTCGTCACCCATGCCAGCCCGCTTCCGCCCTACGAGGATTACGTTTACGCGAACAGCCCGATTCTGAAACAGGTCGGCTCGCTGCCCTATGACTTCATCATCATCGGCCACACCCACATGCCGATGATCCACAGGACCGGCGGCGTCATGGTGATCAATCCGGGCTCATGTTCCGAGCCTCGCGATCAGGACCGCCGCGGCTCTTACGCGATTCTCGACACGGATAGCAGGGAAGTGGAGATCCGCCGCTTCCAGCGCGAGTAGCGCAAAGCACATCCACAGACGGAAAATCAGATGCGCTTGCGTTTTTTCGACAGATAATCGACCAGCATGTATTCGCCCAGATGGTCGGGACGGGTGTAGAGCGCGCGGCCGCGGTTGATCTGGGTCATCTTTTCCACGAACGCGCGCAGGCTGGGCGAATCATCCAGCATGAAGGTGTTGATCGTGATCCCCATCCGGCTGACCCGCTCGACCTGCTTGAGCGTTTCCTGCGCCGCGCGCACGCTGATGCCGCCGAAGGACAGCGGCCATTCGCAGTACAGCCGATCCTTCAGAAAGTAGGCGGTGGGCTGGCCGTCGGTGATCACGATGATGTGCTGGTTTTTGGCCGGATGTTTTGAAAGCAGATCAGTGGCCAGGCGCAACCCGTCCTGCAGATTGGTGAACGGATCGCCCATGTTCCATGACGCCTCGGGCAGATCGCGCAGTTTGAGTTCGACCGCGCGCGTGAAAAATCCCACGATCGCAAAGAAGTCGCGGGGGAACTTGGTGCGAATCAGCGTCTCCATCGCCATCGCGACCTTTTTGGCCGCGGCGAAGCGTCCTTCCCAGCTCATCGACCAGGACATGTCCAGGCACAGCACGGTGGAGCACGAGCTGCCGTAATCGCTATCGTAGACCTGGAAATCTTCAGGCCCCAGTTTCAGCGGCACCGACGGCCCGCGAGCCAGCGCGCGCTTGAGCGTTCCCACCAGGTCCAGATTCATGGGCTCGCCGAAGACCCACGTATGGGTCTGCTCGGGCTTCATGTCGACTTGCCCGCGGTAGTCGGTCAGATGGCCGCCGTGGCGATCCTTGAGCAGGCCCTGATAGATGTCGCGCAGGGCCAGTTCGCCGATCCGCCGCACACCCTTGGGCGAGAGCTGGAGCTGATTGCCCTTTTGCATCAGGTAGCCGGAATTCTTGAGCAGCAGGACAACCTGGCGCAGGTTCTGGAAATCCTGCATCGCCTGCTGGCCCAGCAGCTCCCTGAGTTCCTCCAGCGAGATCGACTCGAAGTTCTCCGACATCAGGTCCTGCTCAAGCTGCTTGAGCCGTTCCATTTCGCGCATCAGGTCCAGCGCCTGCTCGTAATTGAGGCTGGTGGGGCCGTGGAACATCTGGCCGTAGCGGTCGCGGAAGTTTTCCAAATCGCGGATGTTTTCGTATTCCGACAGCAGGTCCTCGAAATCCTCGCCCGCCTCGGCATCCTCGAATTCGTAGTTCTCCAGCTTGCGCAAAGCCTGCGACAGTTTGGAGGGCAGGCTGGCGAGCTGGCGCATCTTGTCCTGCATCCCCGGCTTGCCCTGCTGGCGGCCCGCCTCCAGCGTGTCGCGCTCGCGATCGAGGATGTCCTGGAGGCGGCGTTCCATCTCGGAGAGCGCGTTTTTCAGATTGAAGTCGCGGTAGCGCTGACGGATCTGCTGGCGCAGCTCCTCGAGAAACTCGTCCAGGCCCATCACGCGGGCGCCGTCGATATCGAAGCCCTGGCGGGTCAGCCAGTCCATCGCCTGGCGCACGTCGTCGGTGTAGGAAAGATATTCCGACAGTTTCTCCAGCACCTTGTCGGCGTCCAGCCGGATGCGCTGGGAGCCGTCCCATTGCGTATAGCGTATTAGCGCCATTGCCTGACCATCCTTGGCTGCGTGGGACCGGCTTTCCGGCCTGCCATTCACGCGTGGTAGGCGAAGCGTCCGCCGCGCCGTTCCTTGTTGAGTTTCTGATGCAGGTGCAGGCCTTCCAGGATCAGTTCGACGTCCGCGGCCATCAGCGCGGGACTTTCAGCCGCTCCCAGCCTGGCGACGGCCGCCTTCATCCCGGGGATGGTCCGCACGGCTTCGATATACTCGTCCACCGGCGACATGTCGGAGACCTCCACGCCCCATCCCTGATCGAAGTAGGCGACGATTTCCTTCAGTTCCTCGACTTTCACCAGCTTGTCGAACACCTTGAGCACGGCGCGATTGATTAGCCGCTCGATCAGCTCCTCTTCCTTTTTCTCCTCGCCCGCGTACTCCATCTCGATTTTGCCCGCGGTGGAGGCGTAGACGGAATGGAGATCGGACAGGCGCGGCACCACGACGGTGTCGCCGTTGCGCACGGCGCGTTTCTCCGCATTGGAGATCATCGATTCGAAATTGTTGATGGTCACGCGCACGGAGACGCCGGAGGCCTGGTTAATCTCGTTGCTGCCGCGCGCCTCAAACGTGATCTGCGCCATGATGTCCTTGATAAACTGCGGGATCAGCACCTCCATCCCGGCGGAGACCGGATAAGCCGCCTCCTGCTCCATGATCGCGATTTCGTCCTCGACAGTCCTGGGATAGTGGGTGCGGATCTGGACGTCGAAGCGATCCTTGAGCGGCGTGATAATCCTCCCGCGCGAGGTGTAGTCCTCGGGATTGGCGCTGGCGACCAGCACCAGGTCCACGGGCAGGCGGATCTTATAGCCTTTGATCTGGACGTCCTTTTCCTCCATCAGGTTGAACAGACCCACCTGCACCTTTTCGGTCAGGTCGGGCAGTTCGTTGATGGCGAAGATGCCGCGGTTGGTGCGCGGGATCAGACCGTAGTGGATGGTTTCCTCGTCGGCCAGGTAGCGCCCTTCGGCCACCTTGATCGGATCGATCTCGCCGATCAAATCGGCGATCGAAACATCGGGGGTGGCCAGTTTCTCGGCGTAGCGCCGGTCGCGGGTGATCCATTCGATCTCCAGGGCGTCGGCGGACTCGGCCAGCCTGCGCCGGCATTCCTTGCAGATCGGGGCCAGCGGATTGTCGTTGATCTCGCATCCTTTGACCGCCGGCACGTACTCGTCGAGCAAATCCGCCAGCGCCCGGATGATGCGGGATTTGGCCTGCCCGCGCTCGCCCAGGAAAACCATGTGATGGCCGGCCAGAATTCCGTTTTCGATCTCCGGGATCACCGAATCGTCATAGCCCAGAATTCCGGGCATGATGCGCTGCTTGTTGCGCAAAAGAGCAAGCAGATTCTCGCGCATCTCGATACGCACCGGCTTGACTTGATAGCCGGACCGCTTGAGTTCGCCCACCGTTGCAATCCGAAGCAAGCTTTCGTCCATAAGCGGACCTCGTTTCCTGCATTCAGGATACGGTAATTTGGAGTTGTCTGAAAAGCGGATGGAGCAGGGCGTAGCTGGCATCCAGATGTTCGGAGACCACCCGCGTCTGCGTCAGCACGGGCATGAAATTGGTGTCGCCGTTCCATCGCGGGACCACGTGCCAATGCAGATGGTCGGCGATCCCCGCACCGGCAACGCGTCCGAGGTTGGCGCCCAGGTTGAACCCGTGCGGCGCCAGTGCCTGGCGCAAAATTCTTACGCTCGCGGTTTGCAGCGCGCCGATCGCCGCCGCCTCCGCCGCTGACAGCTGTTCGGGGTCGGCCAGATGGCGGCGCGGAGCAATCAGCAGATGGCCGTTGTTGTATGGATAACGGTTGAGCATCACGCACGCCTGGGGATCCAGGTACAGCACCAGGCGGCGCCGGCGTGAGGCCTCCCTCAAGGCGCCGAAACAGAAAATGCATCGAGTGTCCTTCCGATGACTGGCGCGGATATAGCCGGAGCGCCAGGGCGCCCACAACTGGCGCCATCCGCCCTGCTGATCGCCGCCCGATCCGCCCCGCTGTTCCATCACAGGGGCCGCGCAATTCTAAACGCGCATCCGATAGCGGAGGAGCCTGCACTTGCGCGCTGCGACATGATCCACCGCGAAGTCCCGCGCGCGACTATCGTTCGCGGACCTTGCCCCGCGCGCCGCGGCTCTCGCCGTCCTCGCGGTCCAGGCGCAGTTCCTCGTTGAGGATATCCTCGAAGGAGAACCGCGCGCCCCGATCCTCGCGCCGCATGTAAGCCTGCATCTCCTCGCGCTCCTCGTGCTGCTTGAGCGCCCTGATCGAAAGCCCGATGCGCCGCTCCTTGGGATCGAGCTGCACCACCAGCGCTTCGACCGTATCGCCCACCTTGAACAGCGACGAGGGTTTGTCCACCCGCTCGCTGCTCAACTGCGAGACGTGAATCAGCCCCTCGATGCCATCTTCGATCTCCACGAACACGCCGAAGTCGGCGATCGAAGTAACCTTGCCGCTGACCTTGGTGTTGATCGGGTAGCGCTGCGCGATGGTGTTCCACGGATCGTCGCTGAGCTGCTTGATTCCCAGGCTCACCCGCTCGTTCTCGACGTCGATTCCCAGCACCACCGCTTCAACCTCGTCGCCCTTGCGATAGAGCTCCGAAGGATGCTTGATCTTCCTGGTCCACGACAGGTCCGAGATATGCACGAGGCCGTCAATCCCGGGCTCGATCTCGACGAAGATGCCGAAGTCGGTGATGGACTTGACCTTGCCCTTGACATGCGAGCCCGCCACATGGCGCTCGGCCAGCACCTGCCATGGGTTGGGCTCGGTCTGCTTGAGTCCCAGCGAGATGCGGCGGTTGGCTTCGTCCACGCCCAGCACCTGCACTTCGACATAGTCGCCGACGTTGACCACCTTGGAAGGATGGACGGTGCGCTTGGTCCAGCTCATCTCGGAGACGTGGATCAATCCTTCGACACCCTTTTCCAGCTCCACGAAGGCGCCGTAGTCAGTGACGCTGACGACCTTGCCGCGCACGCGCCGCCCGACCGGATAATTGGCGGCAGCCTCAGTCCAGGGGTCGGCCATGATCTGTTTCATCCCGAGGGAAACGCGCTCGCGCTCGGGGTCGTACTTGAGTACGACCACCTTGACCTTGTCGCCGACCTTCAGCACTTCGGAGGGATGCTGCAGGCGGCCCCATGACATGTCGGTGATATGCAGCAGGCCGTCGATCCCGCCGAGATCGATAAAGGCGCCATAGTCGGTGATGTTCTTGACCGTGCCTTCGAGAATCACGCCCTCTTCGAGCACGCGCAGCGTCTCCTGCTTGAGCGAGGCGCGCTCGCGCTCGAGCACGCTGCGGCGCGAGACCACGACGTTGGCGCGGGCGCGGTTGAATTTGAGAATCTGAAACCGCCCCCGCTGGCCGATATAGCGATCCAGATTGCGCACGGGACGGATGTCCACGTGCGAGCCGGGCAGAAATGCCGGCACGCCGATATCGACCTTCAACCCGCCCTTGACCTTGCCCAGCACCACGCCTTCGACTGCGGTATCGGTCTGGAAGGCGCGCTCCAGCTCACGCCAGATCTTGAACTTCTCCGCCTTGGCCCGCGACAGCATCACCGTGCCGTTTTCGGTCTCGGTGCCGTCAAAATAAACGTCGATCTCGTCGCCTTCATTCACCGTGACGTTGCCCTCAGGGTCAATGAATTCGGCGAGCGGCACCTGGCCCTCGCATTTATAGTTAATGTCGACGATGACGTAATCGCGGGTGATGAGCAGGACGCGGCCGCTCAGGACATCGCCTGGACGAGGCGCGTTGAGGGTTCTCTCCATCAACGACTCAAATTCATCGTCTCCTCCGTGTGGTGCGTTAGACAAACCTTTATCCATTTAATTGGGACCTTCCGCGCGGAATTCGATCGGCTCATCCGAATCCATACAACCGAGCTGGGCCCGATTCAAGTCCCGCTGCCGGCTCGAAACCGCCTGTGAATTTCGTTTAATAATCGCTCAACGACTTGCGCAACTGAGAGATAGGTAGAGTCTATCACGATTGCGTCGTCCGCGCATCTGAGCGGAGCAATTTCGCGGGTGCAATCGCGTTGATCGCGCTCGCGCAGCGCCGCGGTCACTTCCGCCAGCGTGGTTTTCCCGCCTTTGGCCTGAAGTTCAGCAAAGCGGCGCGCGGCGCGCGTCTCCACGCCGGCGTCGAGAAAGAATTTGAACTCGGCGTCGGGAAACACCACGGTGCCGATATCGCGCCCTTCCATCACCACGCCGCCCTGCGCCGCAGCCGCGCGCTGCAGCTCAACCATCCGCTCCCGCACCGCGCGCAGGGTGGAAAGCCTGGAGGCCAGATCGCCGATCGCCGGATCGGCGATCGCCGCGCTGACGTCGGCGCCGTCGATCAGGATCTTCTCGCCCTCAAACGAGAGCGAGATGGCGCGCAAAAGCGCGGCCAGCTTCTGCTCCAGTTGCGGATCCTCCGCTGTGATCCCGCGCCGCTGCGCCTCAAGCGCGAGCGCGCGGTACATCGCGCCGGTATTGAGATAATCAAAGCCAAGCTCGCGCGCGAGCGCGCGCGCCACCGTGGACTTGCCCGCGCCCACCGGCCCGTCGATCGCGACGATCGGCCGCGGGCGGCGCGGGGCCGCGGGCGGCGCCAGATGGCGTTGGATGCGCTGGCCGGCGCGAAACGCCGCCTCGATCGCATCGGCATCCCCGCCTTCGATCGCGCGGCGGAAGTTTTCGATCGATGCAATGAACAGCGACAGGGCCTCCAGGATCGCGTCGCGATTGGTTAGACAGATGTCGCGCCACATCTCGGCCGAAGACAGCGCCAGCCGCGTGGTGTCGCGCAAACCGCCGGCGCCGAACGCGGCGGCAAAGCGCCCCGCTACCTGCTCGTCAGCCAGCGCGGCCCCCAGCGCGCTGGATACAACCTGCGGCAGATGGCTGACGCGCGCCAGGATTTGGTCGTGCACCTCGGCGGCCATCCGCTCCACGCGCGCGCCGGTGGCCAGCCATAGCTGCGTCACCTTGTCCAGCGCGGCGGCGGTGGTGCGCGCCGACGGCGTGATAATCACGCGCCGGTTGGTGAACAATTGTGGATCGGCGGCAGCAGCGCCGGTGGTTTCCTTGCCGGCCACCGGATGGGCCGCGACCAGCGCCATTTGCGGTCCCAGCAGCGGCTCGAGCTTTTCCACCACCCAGGCCTTGACGCTGCCGACGTCGGTTATAACGGCGTCGACCGGCAGATGCGGGACCATCGCGGCAAGCAACTGGGGCATCGCCGCAATCGGCGAGGCGAGCACCACGAGATCGGCGCCGGCGGCGGCCTGCGCCGGATCGCGCGTGGCCAAATCGATCAGCCCGCGCTCCAGCGCGACGTCAAGGTTTTGCTGGGTGCGGCCCAGCCCGACAATGCGCTCGACCAGTCCGTGGGCGCGGGCAATCTGCGCCAGCGAGCCGCCGATCAGCCCCACGCCGCAAATCGTCATCTGGGAAAACAGGACGGTCATCGCGTCAACTCTTTCGCCCTGAAAGGAAAAGATGGGCGCCGCTGCGCCGCCGCCAGAGGGCCCCTGCCAAACGCGCCATCGGTTCGGCGCGCGATTGGAAATTGGCTGCCGCCCGCGCGGGAGCGATCTTTGTCGCACCCGATCGTGGGAATTGCAGGAAGATATCGCTCAGCCGCGCACTGAAGGATAGCGCGCCGAGCAAGGTCCCCCTCCCAGCGCCCGCAACGACGGGCGCAGTTCTCTTCCTTTCAGGGAGAGAGAATTGAAGGCGAGAGATCGACATGTATGATTTATGCCTGCTGGTGCAGCACCTTTTCCAGCGCCGCGATCAGTTTGCGATTTTCCTCCGGCAGGCCCACGCTGATCCGGACATGGCGCGGGAATCGGTAGCCATGCATCGGGCGCACGATTACTCCCTGGCGCAGCAGCGCGTTGAATACCTTCATCCCGTCGCCCACGTCGACCAGGAAGAAGTTGGCCTGGGTGGGAACGTAAGCGAGGTTAAGCCGGCGGAACTCGCCTTCCAGGTACTCGATTCCGCGCAGATTCACCTCCAGCGTGCGCCGCACGTGCTCGTCGTCGTCCATCGCGGCCAGCACCGCGGCCTGCGCCATCAGATTGATATTGAAGGGCTGGCGCACGTTGTTGAGCAGGTTGACCATCACGGGATCGGCCACGCCGTAGCCCACCCGCAGCCCCGCCAGGCCGAAAATCTTGGAAAACGTCCTGAGCACGATCAGCCTGGGCTGCGCGCCGAGATAGTCAAGCGCGTTGGGGTAGTACGGATCGCGCACGAACTCGAAGTAGGCCTCGTCAGCGACGATCACGACGTGATCGGGCAGCCGCGCGAGCAGCCGCTCCCAGGCCTCGCGTTGGTAAATCGTTCCGGTCGGATTGTTGGGATTGGCCAGCCAGATGATCCGGGTATGCGCGTCCACCAGATCGCCGATCGCGTCGAGGTCAAAAGTGTAGTCTTTCATCGGCGCGGTTTTGGTGATCGCGCCGCTGGCCGCGTCGGCCAGTTCATAAATCGCAAAGGCATGCTCGGAGGTAACCGCATTGAGACCGGGGCGGAGAAACAGGTAGGCGAGCAGGTTGAGAATCTCCACCGAGCCGCAGCCCAGAAAGATATGATCCGGAGTGACGCCATGATGGGCCGCAATCTTGCGCGTCAGCATCACGCTGCCGCCGTCGGGATAACGGTTGAGTTCCTCGATCGCGCCGCGCAGCGCCGCCACCGCCATCGGGGACGGGCCCAACGGGTTTTCGTTGGAGGCCAGCTTGACCACATCGGTCAGGCCGAGTTCACGCTGCACTTCTTCGATCGGCTTGCCGGGCTCGTAAGGTTTCAGCGCGGCAACCGAGGGCAACACCAGATCTGTTAATTTCAATGGAGTGATACTTTCCGCCTAATCCGCCGGCCTGCCTTCAGGATACGATCCCAGCACCTTGATAAAAAGCGCCTTGCGCTCCAGCGCCGCCAGCGCCTCGCGCATCGGCGGGTCCTCGCGATGGCCCTTGAGGTCAACGATAAAGACGTATTCCCACGGACGCGAGCGCTGCGGGCGGCTCTGGATCATGCTCAGGTTGATCGACTTGCGGGCGAAAATCGTGAGCGCCGCGTTGAGGGCCCCGACCTTCTCCGGCATCGCAAACAGCAGCGTGGTCTTGTCGGCGCCGCTGCGCGCCACGCCCTCGCGTCCGATGACCAGAAAGCGCGTGATGTTCTGAGCCATGTCCTGGATTCCGTCGGCCACGATCCGCAGTCCGTAGGGCGCCGCTGCCTGCGCCGAGGCGATTGCCGCCGCCGACGGGTCGGCCGCCGCCATTTTGGCCGCCAGCGAATTGGACGCCACCGATTCGTGCACGCAATGGGGAAAATTGGCCGCCAGATAGTTGCGGCATTGGCCCAGGGACTGTTGATGCGCGATGATTTTGCGAATCCGCGCGCGCTCGCCGCTTAAGGACAAAAGCGCATGGCGCACCGCCAGCATCAGCTCGCCCACGATCTGCAGCGGCGTGTCGATCAGCAGATCGAGCGTAAGCGTGACCGAACCTTCGGTGGAATTTTCCACCGGCACCACGCCCAAATCGGCCTGACCGGCGCCGATCGCGGCGAACACGCCGGCGATCGACTCGGCCGCAACGAACTCCGCGCTCGAGCCAAAGCGGTTGACTGCCGCCAGATGGGTGTAGGAGTACTCGGGCCCGAGAAAAGCCACCCGCACCCTGCGCTCCAGCGAGCGGCAGGCCGAGATGATCTCGGTGAAAATGCGGCGGATGTGCTCGGAGTTGAGCGGGCCGGGATTGAGCTGCGCCAGCCGCTCCAGGATCTCCTGCTCGCGCACCGGCTGATAGACCTCGGCGCCGTTGGCGTCTTTAAGATGGCCGATTTCGACCGCCAGGCGCGCGCGCTCGGCCATCAGCTCCAGCAGTTGGCGGTTTATCTGATCGATGCGCTCGCGCAGCGCGGCCAGATCGGCGGGCTTTCGGCTTTCCCCCTCTGCCTTATTTTCCTCGGCAACGGACACGGGCAAATCGCTAACTGATTCGGCGCTTTTTTTCAACGCGGTCCTGGCCGTTGGCGCCGGAGTCCAGCACGAACGCGGCGCCCATCCGGGCAAATTTACGATCGCGATCCGCGCGCAAAGCCGAGGGGTTGAGTTTGAGCAGGCGCCGCAGATGGCGCGCGAGCACCCTGCCGAGCGCGGCCGCGGCGGCGGCGGCGTTGCGATGGGCGCCGCCGGGTGGCTCCGGGATGATTTCGTCGGCGATTCCCAACTGCAGCAGATCGGGCGCCGACAGGCGCAGGGCATCGGCGGCGGCGGCGACATTTTCAGGGGTGGCCTCGCGCCACAGGATCGCCGCACAGCCCTCCGGGGTGATTACCGAATAGCAGGCGTACTCCTGCATCAAAATCACGTTGGCCACGCCCAGCGCCAGCGCTCCGCCCGAGCCGCCTTCGCCGATTACGCAGGCGATCACCGGCGCTTCCATCCGCGCCATCAGCTCAAGGTTGCGCGCGATCGCCTCGGCCTGCCCGCGCTCTTCGGCGCCGATTCCAGGCTCGGCGCCCTGGGTGTCGATAAACGTGATCAAGGGGATACGAAAGCGGCTGGCCAGTTCATAGAGGCGCGCGGCCTTGCGATACCCTTCGGGGTTGGGACGACCGAAATTGCGCTTGATCCGGTCGGCGGTGGAGCGGCCCCGCTGATGACCGACGATTGCGACCGGATGGCGCTTGAAATAGCCGAGCCCCGCCACGATTGCGCCGTCGTCGCCGAAGCGGCGGTCGCCGTGCACTTCGACGAAGTCGGTGATCAGCGCGCCCACGTAGTCCAGGGTCTGGGGGCGTCCCGGATGGCGCGCCAGGCGCACGCGATCGATCGCGCTTAAATTGGCGAAGATCTCCGCCTGCAACTGCTCGCGCCGCGCCGCCAATTCGCGGCGCGTTTCGGGATCGGCCTGCGCCGCGCGCAGGTCGAGTTCGCGCAGCGGCTGCTCGAAATCCATATAGTCAGCGCTGTTGGGCATGTTCGGTACTCGCCGGCGATCCAAAGAAATCGGCCAGCAGCCTGTAAGCCTGCGCCGCGCCGCCGTCTGCGTCAATCCACACGATCTCAGGATCGCGCCGGAACCAGGTCAGCTGGCGCTTGGCCAGCCGCCGGGTATCGCGTTTGGCCAGCGCTACCGCCTCCTGCACGGTCCTCTGCCCTCGCAGGCAGGCCGCCAGATGCTTGTAGCCGATGGTCGAAAGCGGCGGAGCGTCGGGAGCGTAGCCGCGGTCCAATAAAGCGCGCACTTCGTCGATCAACCCCGCCGCCATCATCGCATCGAAGCGCCGATCGATCGCGGCGTAAAGCCGCTCGCGCTCCATCTTAAGTCCGATCGTCAGGCTCTGATAACACGGGCGGCTGAAGCCGTGGGCCGCCTGATGCTGGCTCATCGCGGTGCCGGTCAGGCGGAAGACCTCGAGCGCGCGGACGATCCGGTAAAGGTCGCGCGGCTGCAGGCGGTGGGCGGCGGCCGGGTCGATCCGGCGCAACTCGTCGTAGAGATACTCGACGCCGTGGTCGCGGGCGGCGTCGAGCAGTTCCCGGCGCAGGCCGGGAGCGGCGGCGGGACCGGCGAAAATGCCGTAACGCAGCACGCGCAGATAAAGGCCGCTGCCGCCCGTCACCAGTACCGGCCTGCCCCGCGAAGCAACGTCGGCGATTGCCTCCTGCGCCAGTGCCCGGAAACGGGCCACGTCCAGCGGCTCGCCCGGCGTGCGCACGTCGATCAGATGATGGCGCACGCGGGCGCGCTCGGCCGCGCTGGGCTTGGCCGTGCCGATGTCCATCCCAACGTAGAGCTGGCGCGAGTCCGCGTTGACGATCTCCGCGCCCAGCCGCTCGGCCACCTCCAATGCCAGCGCGGTCTTGCCGATTCCGGTCGGCCCGACAATAAAGCCGACTTTGATTCGCGGATCCGCGCAGGCCGAGTTCGACGTAGCCGCGGCGCCGGCGCGCAGTTGAATCTGCTCAGGCACGCGTCACACCCTCAGCCCACGTCAGAATGGTCAATCCAGCGGGAAGAAAAAACAGGTTCGTGGCAGCGATGAATCGTCATTTGATCAAACGGGCGACGGCCTGCGTTGCGCCGCCGTTGGAATACCAGGCCATTTCTTAAAGCTGTCAGCGCATCGTCCACATTATCGCAAACATCTGGTCATCGGCGGAACATCCGCTCGATCTGGCCGCGCGGGAAGCGGATATGGACGGGGCGGCCGTGCGGGCAGTTGGTCTTGAACGGCGTGCGGTCGAGGTCGGCGAGCAGAGCCTCGATTTCCGCGTGGTTCAAAATCCGTCCGACCCGCACCGACCCGTGGCAGGCCAACTGCTTGAGCAGGGTCTCGAAGCCGTCCTCGGCCTGCCATCCGGCACCGGTCGCGCCGATACTCTGGAGCATGTCGGCGAGCAGAGCGCGTCCGCCCTGCGCGCCGAAAACCGCAGGAGTTCCCTTGAGCAGCAGCGTGTTGGGGCCGAACAAATCGAGATCGAAACCCAACGCGCGCAGTTTCGGCATCGCCGTCTGGATTTGGACTGCGCGCGCGGGATTGATCTCCACCGTTTCGGGCACCAGTTGCGCCTGGACCTCGATTGCGCCGCGCTTAAGCTGCGCTTTGAGCCGCTCAAACGTCACTCTTTCATGCGCGGCATGCTGATCGACAAGCAACAGTCCTTCGGGGCTTTCCAACGCGATATAGCCGGCGAAAATCTGGCCGACAAGCTTGAGTTCCGAATAAACCGGGACTGCGCCGCCGCCGGCCGCGGTTGCGGCGTCCTCGGGCGCCCGCGGCTTGAAACCAATCCCCAGGTTTTGCTGCTGCAGGGCCGGGCCCGGCGCCTGCGATTCGAGCACCAGGCGCAGCGACCCGCCGGGCGGCGCCGCTCCGTACTCCCGAGCCGGCGGTGCAAGTGGCGCGCCGGAGAGCGGCTCACCGGTCCATACCCGCTGCCCGGGACCAGGCGACGGGGCGGCAGCGGCGCGATCAGGAGGCGGCGCCAAAACCCCGTTGACGACCTCCATCTCCAGGTTGTCGACGGCGGTCGCCCCACGGTCGGTCTGGTTGGCGAGGCGGGCGCGCAGGACGCGATAGACAGCCTCGAACACCGCTGCGCCGCGCCGGAAGCGCACCTCGGCCTTCATCGGATGGACGTTCACGTCGACGTCCTGATGGCGCAGGGTGAGGAAGATGACGGCGGCGGGGTAGCGCCCGCGCGGCAGCAAGGTGGCATACGCGTTGCTGATGGCGCGCATGACCATCCGATCACGCACCGCGCGCCCGTTGACGAAGATGAAAATCATGCGGGCGGTGGGGAACGATTCCTGGCTTACCGAAGCCAGGCCTTCGATCTGGAGCCCCTCGCCGCCGCCCGCCACCGGGAGCATCCGCTGGGCCGCTTTGGCACCGTAGAGTTGGCGAAATCGCTCCAGCAACCCGTTGGCTGCAGCGATATCGATAACGCTCCTGCCGTCAACCCGCAGCTCGAAGCCAACCGAAGGGCATCCCAGGGCCAGGCGCTGCACGGTTTCGATCGTGGCTGACTGTTCGGCCGCGATGGATTTCATGAACTTAAGCCGCGCGGGAGTGTTAAAGAACAGCTCGCGCGCCTCGATCCGCGTCCCCGGCGCCATCGCACACTCCGCGCGCGCCGCAAGTTCGCCGCCAATTACACTCAGATGGATCCCGCTCAGATCTTGACGCCGCCGGGTCCGCAGTTCCATCCGGGAAACACTGGCGATCGAAGCGAGCGCCTCGCCGCGAAAGCCCAGCGAGCGGATCGCGGCCAGGTCGGAGGCGTCGCGGATTTTGGAGGTGGCATGGCGGCGCAGCGACAGCACGGCGTCATGCGGACCCATCGCGCAGCCGTCATCCGCCACCGCGATTAAACCGGCGCCGCCACCCTCGATTTCAACCGTAATGCGGCGGGCGCCGGCATCCAGCGAATTTTCGATCAGCTCCTTGACTGCGGAGGCGGGCCGTTCCACCACCTCTCCGGCCGCGATCTGGCTGGCGACCTGCTCGGGCAGGATATGGATGACGCGGTCGGGCACTTTCAGCACAGTGAATCGGGGATAAGGCCGGTTCAAGTATAGCAAAGAGGGCTATCCACAACCGCCCTCCCCTCTTCCCCGGCGCGTGATCTGAGGATAACTTAGAACACTCACGAAACCGGAGCCGGTCAAGATGAGACATTGCGCGATTTGCGGCAAGCAGCCCTCGGTGGGCAACAACGTCAGCCACGCCAACAACAAAACCAAGCGCCGATGGAACCCCAATCTGCAGGAAGTGCGCGCCCAGGTTGGCGGCGGCGTCAAGCGGATGCTGGTCTGCACCCGTTGTATCCGCAGCGGCAAGGTCAGGAAGAGCGCCTGATCCTCGGCGCCGCGGTACGTTTCCAGCCGTCCTCAAGTTTCCCATCGGGAAGAGGCAAGGTTGACCGGCGGCGCTGGCACAGGGGTCAGGATTGCCCGATGTCCGGGTGCAGACTGATTTCGATCCCTTCCTTTACCGCAATTGGCGTCCTGGTTCCCAGAGCATTCGAAGACTACCAAGGTCAACCTTCCAGCAGCGGCAGGAGCTTTTCCGGCGGCCGGGCGATGACCGCACGGCCACTGCGGATAATAATCGGGCGCTGCATCAGTTCGGGATACTTGAGCAGCAACTCGACCACTTTTTCCTTGCTCTGGTAGTCCGCTTTTTTCAACCCCAGTTCCTTGAAACGATTGTCGTCCCGCACCAGCTCGGCGGCCGGCTCGTCGAGCAGGTCGATGATTTTTTCAAGTGCCGCGCGGTCGGGCGGAGTTTTGAGGTACTCGATAGTGTCGTGAGCAACCTGCCGCGATTGCAGTATTTCCATCGCGCCGCGCGAATGCTTGCAGGCGGGATTGTGATAAATGGTGACTCGTTCCATGGTTTGTCAGCACTCCCTGTTGCCGTGCACAATAGCCTGCCGCGCACGCCGGTAAAAGGTCCGCTCAAGATGCTATCGGCTCCCGCGCAAGTGGCCGCAAGGTTTCCAAACGCCGCTCGCACAGCCTAATCGCTAACGGCTAAAGGAAATGATTTGAGCGATAAATTGCCGCTGGCTATTAATATCCCGATGACGCGTACAAAAATTCTTCTACTGCTCGCGTTCTGGCTCGCGGCTTTGGCGGTTGCGCCCAGAGCCGCCGCTGGTCCGCGCACCGGAGTCGCGGGAAAGATGGTGGAGACGGCGTCGGTAATCGTGTCCGGCAGGCTGCTTAGCCCCGAGGGACAGCCGCTGGCCGGACGCGCTATCCATTTCGAGAATATTGTCACCGGCGATACGTACCTGACCACCACCGGATCCGACGGCGCCTTCACGGTCGCCTTGCCGCCGGCAACCTACAACATGCGCGAGGAACCGGGTCCGGTGGTGATGCGCAACGTTCAGGCCCTGACCAATCCGATCGATTTGGGCGCGGTGCGAGAGCCGTCCTCGTGGTGGGATTTTCTGGAAGGAGAAAAAGTGGCGCCCGCCCAGATCCACAGCCCGGCGCCGGTCACTTCCAGCGTGAGGGCGGGCGGCCCGATTCAACCTGCGCTGCGGACCGCCCCCGTCCAGGGTGCCGATTGAGGTTAACGATTGGATCGACGTACGGGCGCGCCCCCTGTAGCGGATCGCGCCTTGGCGTGATGGTCGATCCTCTCATCGGAGCCGTGAAGCGGCGCAAAACCAGCCGCCTCAGCTCAGCAGATGCTCCTTCAGCCACGTTCCGGCTTCGCCCTTGCCCCATTCGGAGTTCCTGACCTTGTTCTCGCAGGATTCGCACAAGGTAAGAAACGTGTTGCGATGGGTTTCCGGATGAGTGTAAAAGCGGTTGAGCGCATCTTCTTTGTCCTGATGGCAATATTCGCAAGTATCCATCGATTGTTTTTTCCTCCCGTCTGCCGATTGTGCGCGGACTGAAATAGCCGGCAATCTGACATAGAAAAGCTTTGGCTGCCAGTGTCCGCTGTCAAGATCCGCCATCCCGGCTGCAACAACATCCGCGTCGGCTGCGAGATAGTGTGACAACGCTGCGCATGCTTTCAAGCGGCGCAGACGAAGGCGAAATTGCCGCTTCAGGAATTTGCTTCAGAAGAATACTTCCCTGCCCCGGGTTGCGGTGACCTGAAAGAAACATTGGAGTTGGCCGGCCGCGTTTTTCGGCGGCGCGGGCAGCAACGGATCGGCCCGCGTACAGGGCAGCGAAACATCCGCAAGATGGGGACGCGAGGTGGCCGCCGTGAAATCGCCCTCCTGCCCGGGATCGACGTCGATCTCGGCCTGCGCCCGCGTGCGGCTGAGTTCCTCGCTTCCCCCGTAAAGCACCATTTCGATACTCAGCCCCACCAGTTCGTGGGGCGAGCGATTGACGACATGGCCGCTCAGGCGTCCGCCCGCTTCGCCGGCGGCGGACCATTTTACATCGGACAGCACCACCAGCTCGGCGGGGATAAGTTCGGCCGACTGAGCGTCCTCCAGATGTTTGTTGTATTCGATGTATTCGACGATCAGCACCGCGATCACGATCGGCCCGATCGCGGGAACCAGGACATGCGAATTCAGCACCGCGCTGTAACTGCGCATCGTATGGCCCAGCAGCAAAAGCGGAATCGCGATGGCGGCTGCGGCCAGGCCAGCGGAGAAGACGGCCGACTCCGCGCCCATCGCCCAATGGGTCAGGAGCGCGGCAACGCTCAAGCCCGCGTACCACAACAGGATCAGCCTGCCGGTGCCCTGGGGAGCTTCCCCGGATGCAGGGGCCGCGGGATCGCGGGGCCGCAATTGCGATTGTGGATGGGTTTGGATGGAGCTATTGTTCGTTGGCGCTGGCGATTTTGTCAATCGCAAACGGGGCCGACAGTACCGTCTGCGCCTCTACAGGCCCCGCCCAGACAGCGCTATCTGCTGGCGGAGAGCGCTGGAGCCGGGGTGAAGTTGTTGCCATAGCGCTTGATGATCGCCGCCGCTACCATCCGGGAATACGCGTTGGGTTCGGCTGTGGCCTCGCGCTTGCGCCGTTCCTGCAGGGCCATGATCTGATCGACATTGTCCGCGGTGACCGTCAGGGCCGAATCCAGCACAATCGCGGCGTCGGGACATCGGGGCGGCGGATCGCCCAACAGCCTGCGCATGATAGTGGCACCGACCGCCGGTTCCATGTGCCAGGCGTCGATAAACAGGCGATCGGTGTGGGAGATCCGGTTGTAGCCGGAAAAATCCACGTAATTGATATGCTGCGCCAAAAAGCGCTTCCAGTCCTCGAAATCGGCCCATCGACCGGTCTGCCGCAGCATCTCGAGTTCGAACTCCGTCAGCGGCGGGATAAACGCCAGCAGTTCCACGTGGGCGTCACGGATACGATCGACTATCTGAAGGAATTCCTGGCGCTGGCGCGCCGAGTAGTCAAAATAACGGTACTCGGGCAGATTGGCGACTTCGCGGAAGCGATGCACCTCGTCCATCCCGGCCAAAGTGGGCGGATGCGGATGGGCGAAGGAGTAGCAAATATAGGAATCAGGCCACGGCACCGGCACGGCGGCGTCCGCCGAAGTCTTTTCCTTCCACGCCCGCATCGCCATGTGGTAGCTGGCGGCCAGGGTATCCTCGCTTAAAACATTGTCGGTCAGCTTGAGCCCCAAATCGCCGTCCAGGCGGGCGCAGGTTTCGGTCGAGCAGACGTTATCGCGGGAATTGAAGGTGTAAAACTCCAGCCCCCAGATGATGCGCTTTAGATTGGGATTGCGCAGGGCCAGATCCACTTCTTTGGCGATTTCCGGTAGATGCGAACCGCACAGCGCCGCGTTCTGGATGCCGTCCTTGAGCCCCTGCTCGATCTTCATCCCGAAACGTACCCGCGAGGAACCCAGCAGGATCGTATTGGGACGGGCGGTGCGCAGCAGGTAAGGTGTGGCGACGCGCTCCTGGACGATCACACGGTATTTGGCCGGTATCAGATTGATTGGCCATGCGCCCCAGGGATTGACCACCAGATTGACCACGATTGAGACGGCAAAGACGGCGGCCAGACCGATCAGCATCAGGCAAAGGCGGCGGCGTGAGGCCATCGGCAAACTACCCTAGCAGGCCGTTGAAAAAGGATTTTCACGCCCTGCTCCCTCTCTCTTATCTCTCCCGCAGGGAGAGAAGATTAAGGAAGGAAGCCAGTTTTTCTGCAGGGTGTTGACAATCATTATCATCGAAGCTGTCCGAATTTGCTTTTTCAACACCCTGCTAGAACTGGAAGTAGACAAAGGCTGGGGGATTGGCCAGATTAAGCAGGCTCACCGCCGCCAAAGCCACAAAAGCGGCAGCATACACGTAGTCGCCCAGCCAGTCCCATTGCATGATAGTTTGACGATTGGGGCAAAACCACACCACCAGCAGACCCTCCAAAATCGCGTGGTATTTTTCCCGGGTAAACGAGCCCCATTGCGGGCGCCAGGCAAAGCCGTTCGCCCCGACCATCCCGCGCACGATTTGCCATGCGCGCTCAAACGACGCCGAGCGGAAAAACACGTAGCCGAACAGCGTCACGCCGAAGGTCAGCGCCCATCCGGCCAGCCGCGGAAGCCGCAGGGCGCTGTGTTTGCGCCAGGCGTGATTGATGCTCAGCGCAATTCCCTGAAGCCCGCCCCAGACTACAAAAGTCCAGCTCGCGCCGTGCCACAATCCGCCGATCAGCATGGTCAGGAACAGGTTCAGATGCTGACGCAGTTCGCCTTTGCGATTGCCGCCCAGCGGGATGTAGACGTAATCGCGCAGGAAAAACGACAGCGTAATGTGCCATCGATGCCAGTACTCGACCATGTTGGTGCATTGATAGGGCGAATCGAAGTTCTCGGGAAAGCGCACACCGAACATACGGGCCAAGCCAATCGCCATATCGGAGTAGCCGGAGAAGTCGAAATAAACCTGGAGCGCGAAGGCCAGCGTCGCCCCCCACGCGTCGGGAAAGCTGGGCAGGAAATGCGCCTCGTAGATCGGGCCAACAAAGTCGCGGAAGGTGTCGGCCAGCATTACTTTCTTGAACAGACCGATCGCAAAGATCATCAGCCCTGGCGCGAGGTTGTCCGCCAGCAGGCAAAACCTGCTGTTGCGGTTGAACTGCGGATAGATCTCGCGGTAGCGCACGATCGGGCCGGCGATCAGATGGGGAAAGAAAGTGATGAACATCGCGTAACTGAGGAAGTCGCCGGTACCCTCCTCCTCGCGGTAACAGCTCATCAGGTAGGTGATCTGCTCGAAGGTGAAAAACGAGATCGCCAGCGGCAGCTCCATATGCAGCAGCGGCCATCCGACGCCCAAAGCCGCGTTAACGCTGCCGACCAGGAAGTCGCGGTACTTGAAATAGCCGAGCAGGATTATATTGACCGCGATGCCGATCGCGAGCACGACGCGCCGTCTGAAGCTCTGCGCGCCTTCGGGATAGGCCGCCTTCCACGCCAGCATCCGGCTGCACAGGTAGTTGAACCCGATCGAGAACAGGAAAAGCGGCAGAAAATGCCAATTCCACCAGGCGTAAAAAAACAATGACGCCGTTACCAGCAGGGCCGGAGTGGCGCTGCGCCATCGCGATTGGCCCAACCAGCCATACAGCAGCAATACCGCGGGCAGAAAACCCAGGATGAAGGGATAGGAATTAAACAGCACCGCAACGACCCCTCGCGCCTTGTGCCTATTTACCATCCGGCGCGGGCTGCATCCACACGTCGGGACAAGGCCGCGATATGAGACCCGATAATTCTTCCACTCAACCCGTGGTTAATAAAGGTCCGCGCGCCGCCCCAGCGGTCCGGCGTTTGCACGGCGCGCCAGCAGGGGCGTTGCGCGGCTGGCGGCTTTGCGATTAGCTCTGGGGACGCCGAGGCGCGGTATCAGACCGCCCGGCCACACGCAACGCCGCATTGGAAGCCGACAACCGCCGATGGCACGACTGATCGCTCGCGACAAATACCTGTATGACGGCGGCGGCAAGTTCTACGCGCGGGGAGTTTCCTACGGCACCTTCGCGCCCAATTCCCGCGGTGATAAATATCCCGAACCGCAGCGGGTCGCCGCCGATTTCGCCCTGATGCGCGAATTGGGCGTCAACGTGATCCGCGTCTATGAACCCGCACCGCCCTGGATGTTCGAACTGGCCGCGCAGCATTCGTTGCGCCTGATGGTTTCACTGCTGTGGCCTTCGCACACGCTGTTTTTGGAAACCGCGGCGGGCGCGCGGGAAATCCGCGACACGGTGGCCCGGCTGACCGCCGAGATGCGCCCGTTTCGCGAGGCGATTTTCAGCTATTCGCTGGGCAATGAAATCAGCCCCGATCTGATCCGATGGTACGGGATGGGCCGGGTCAGCCGCTTTGTGGCCGAACTCTACGACACCGCCAAGAATATCGATCCCGAGGGACTGTTCACCTATTCCAATTATCCGTCGGCCGAATACCTCGAACTCGGCTTCCTCGACCTGATCTGCTTCAACGTCTATCTCCATCGCGAGGCCGATTTCCGCCGCTACCTGACCCATCTACTGGCCATCACCGGCGATCGTCCGCTGGTGCTGAGCGAGACCGGGATGGACACTATCCGCGAAGGCGAGGCCCATCAGGCGCAGTTGCTCCAATGGCAGGCCCGCGCCGCCTTCGAACTGGGGCTTTGCGGATTTATCATCTTCGCGTTCACCGACGAATGGTACCGCGGCGGGATGGAAATCACGGACTGGGCCTTCGGCATCGTGGACCGCGAGCGCAAGCCCAAGCAGGCATTCGCGGCGGTGGCCCAGGTCTACGCCCATCCGCTGCCGCCCCCGCTGGATGCCCCACCGGCGGTTTCCGTGATTGTCGCCGCATACAACGCCGAGGCGACGTTGGGCGCATGCCTGGAGTCGCTGGCGCGCCTGGATTACCCCGAATTCGAGGTGATCGTGGTCGATGACGGCTCGACCGACCGCACCCGCGCAATTGCGCAACAGGCGGGCGTCAAGGTGCTGAGCCTGCCCCATCAGGGATTGAGTGCGGCCCGCAACACCGGGCTGAGCGCGGCGACGGGCGAGATCGCCGCCTTTATCGACGCCGACGCCGCCGCCGATCGCGACTGGCTTTACCATCTGGTCGAGGCCATCCGCAGGCGCGCCGCCGCCGCTGCGGGCGGACCCAATTTTCCACCGGCCGCGTCCTCCATCCTGGCCGCCGCTATCGCCGCCGCCCCCGGCCAGCCGCGCGAGGTGCGCCAATCCGACGACAGTCTGGCGCAGGTGTGCGGATGCAACATGGCGGTGGTCCGCGCCGTGGCCCAGTCCCTGGGAGGCTTCGATCCGCTGTTCACGGCCGCCGGCGACGACGTTGACTTTTCCTGGCGCCTGCTGCGAGCTCGCGCGGTGATCGCCTATGCTCCGGGCGCCGTGGTCACGCATGAGCGGCGGGGATCGATCCGCGCCTACCTGGCGCAGCAACGCGGCTACGGCGCCGCCGAGGCGCTGCTGGCGCGCAAGTATCCCGAGCTTGGCCGCCGCCGGGTTTATGGGTACGACGGATGGCAGGCGCGATGGCTGGGGCTGCCCCGCATTTATTATGGCGCGATGGGCCGCGGCCTGTTTCAGACGATTTATCCCGCCGGCGGTCAGCCGCTCGTGGAACTCGCGTCGAGCGCCTGGTGGCTGGCGTTGTCGCTGGTGCTGCTCGCCAGCGGAATCGGCGGCAGGCAATCGGTGCTGATCGCAGCGGGCGGCGCGGGACTGATTCTGACCGCCACCAGCGCCGCCGTTTATGCCGCCCGCGCCAGGCTGGAGCGCCAGCGCGACCGTCTGGCGACGCGCGCTCTGGTCGCCCTGCTCTCGATACTTGGCCCTGCCATCCGCAGCTATGCGCGCATACGGGCGGCGCTTTGGCATGCGCTGTCGTCGCCGAAAATCGGGAAGGCCGGGATGCCGCGGCGCAGCGGTTCAATCAGGCTCGCAATGGCGGCGCGCGAGGGCGCGGACCAACCCGATCGCGACGCCGTCGCCGAGCAATTGCGCTACGCCTTGTTTCGCCGCGGCTTGACCGTGGAGGGCAATACCGGCTTTGAGCCTTTCGACCTGCAAATCATGCTGGGTTCGATGGTGCGGGTACCGCTCAATACCCTGGCGCAGGAGGACGGCGGCCTTTATCTGCATTGGCGCGTCGCGGCGTCGCCAATTCCAATTCTGATCGCCGCCGCGATCGTGCTGGGCCTGATCGCGACCGGCCAGTGGATCGCCGCCGGTGCGGCGGCCGCAGCCGCGATCGCATGGTGCGCGATAGTTGCTATCGCGCCGCTTTCGCGCTTGCCCTCCGTTTTGGGTGACGGTTTGATTGAAGCGATGGATCGTCTGCAGGTTGACGCAACCGTGATTTCGGAAGGCGCCTGATGGGCAGCGCGCGAATCTATGCGCAGGTGGCAGCCCAGATGCGCCGGTACGCGGGCCGCCTGATTGTGGCAATCTTCGAGGTGGTGGTGATCTCGGCCTTCGAAGTGCTCAAACCGTGGCCGCTCAAAATCGTGATCGACAGCGTGCTGGGCACCGCCGCGCCCCAATTGAGCTGGCTGCGCGGCCTGACGCGCGGGGAGCTGCTGGCCGCCGCCTGCGTGGGTCTGGTCGCGCTTTATCTCGCCGTCTCATTGCTGCAGGTCGCCAACAACTATCTGACGATCTCGATCGGCCAGCGGATGGTCAACGATTTGCGCTCGCGCCTGTTCGAGCATCTGCAGCGCCTGTCGCTCGCGTTCCATCGCCGGCGCGAAGTCGGCGACCTCATGATGCGGATCAATTACGACACTTTTTCGGTCCAGACCATCGCGATGAACGGGATGTTCCCGATTTTCTCCTCGCTGATCCTGCTGGCCGCGATGTTCCTGATGATGCTGCGGATCGACCCGGTCCTGACGCTGGTCGCGCTCGGCGTGGTTCCGCTCCTGCTGATCCTGATCGGCACGATCAGCGGGCGTATCGACCGCCTGGCCACCGGCGCGCGGATGAAGGAGAGCGATCTCTACAATGTGGCGCATCGGGCGCTGTCGGCGATTCACGTGGTGCAGGCCTTCACGCGCGAGGCCGAGGTCCATCGCGAGTTCGTGGAAAAAAGCAGCGAGAGCCTGAGCGAGAACCTGCGCCTTTACCTGTTTCAGACCGTTTACAGCGGCGCAGTCAACATCCTGATCGCCTCCGGCACCGCGCTGGTTATCTACGTCGGCGCGCTGCACGTGTTGGAGCATCGACTGAGCGTCGGCGAGCTGGTGGTGTTCGTCACTTACCTGGCCTCGCTTTACGCGCCGATCAATCAACTGTTCCAGACCTATGGCCAGGTGCAGAGCGCGGTGGCCGGAATGCGCCGCTGCCTGGAGCTGCTCGAGCTCGAGCCCGAAATCACGGACCGGCCCGACGCGCGGGCAGCTGGACGGCTGCGCGGCGAAGTCGAATTTCGCGACGTCACTTTCGCATACGGCCCCGGCGACCCGGTGCTGAAACACATCAGCTTCAAGGCGGACCCGGGCGAGACGGTGGCGATCGTCGGCCCCACCGGCGCCGGCAAGACCACGCTGACCAGTCTGCTGGCGCGTTTTTACCAGCAACAGGAAGGCGTGGTCGCGATCGACGGCCGGCGCATCGAGCAGTACACGATCCGCTCGCTGCGCGAGAATATCGCGATCGTGCTGCAGCCCCCGATGGTGCTGAGCGACACCATCCGGGCCAATATTGCCCTGGGCAAACCTTCGGCAACCATCGACGAAATCGCGCGCGCCGCCCAGATGGCGCGGCTGGGCCCGCTGCTGGCCAGGCTGCCCGGCGGACTGGACACCGTCGTCGGCGCCGGCGGCCATCAGCTTTCCCAGGGCGAGGCGCAGCGGGTGACAATCGCCCGCGCCCTGATCAAGAATGCGCCGATACTCATAATGGACGAGCCCACCAGCGCGCTGGACGCCGAAACCGAAGCGCTGGTGATGGCCGCCGTGCAGGAGGTGATGCGCGGGCGCACCACGCTGGTGATCGCTCATCGCCTGTCCACGATCCAGAACGCCACTCGGATCCTGGTGCTGCGCGACGGACGGATCGAGGAACAGGGCAGCTTTGACCAACTGATCAAGGCGGGTGGATTTTTCAGCTATCTTTACGGCCTGCAATCGCAGCCGGGCGGATCGGCTGAGGCGGAAAAACTCAAGGCGGTTTGAGAGGCAGGATTTAGACCAGGATGCTCACCATCGGATTGACCGGCGGAATCGGTTCGGGCAAAAGCACGGTGGCCAGGATGCTGGCCGAGCTGGGCGCGCCCAGCTTTGACGCCGACAAGGTCGGCCACAACATCTATAGCCCCGACGGGCCCGCCTACCACGACGTGATCGCCGCCTTCGGCCGGGGAATCCTCGCGCCCGACGGCACGATCGATCGCAAAAAGCTGGGTCCCATCGTATTCGCCGATCCCGCTCAGCTAAAGCGCCTGGAGGCGATCGTGCATCCCCGGATGTTCGATCGGATGCGCGAGATGGTGGCCGAGATGCGCGCGCAGGGAGTCACGGCGCCAATCGTGATCGAGGCCGCCATCCTGATCGAGGCGCACTGGCAGCCGCTGTTCGATGAAATCTGGCTGGTCGTGGCGCCGCGCCAGCAGGTGCTGCGGCGCATCGAAGCCGAACGCGGGCTGAAGCCCGAACAGACCGAAGCCCGCATCAAAGCGCAACTCCCCGACGAGGAACGCCGCAAACACGCGTCGCTGGTGATTGACAACAGCGGCACGATCGAGGAGCTGCGCACGCAAGTTAATTCGCTGTGGCAGCAACTGCTGGTGAGAAACCAAAAGACCTAACCCGTAACCCCCGAAAGGGGTCGGGGGTTAGGTCCTGTGTGAAGGACATACCAGATGGACCAGGTACTTTCCGGCAAACGCGCCCTCGTGACCGGAGGCGGACGCGGGATCGGACGCTCGATCGCGCTGGCGCTGGCGCGCGCGGGCGCCGACGTCGCGGTGGCGGCGCGCACCCAGGCGCAGCTTGATGCGGTGGCGGGCGAAATTCGGGCGCTGGGACGGCGCGCCTTCGCCGTACCAATCGACCTCACCAGGCGCGATCATATCGAGGAGCGCGTTGGTCAGGCGGCCGCGCAACTGGGCGGGCTCGACATCCTGGTCAACAACGCCGGCGGCAGTATCGGCGAGGGTGCCAAAATCGATCCTGTCACTTTCGATCCGCAGACTTTCGAGGATTGCCTGTTCTTCAACCTGACCCAGGTGTTTTACGTCACCCGCGCCGCGCTGCCCTACATGATCAAAAACCGATGGGGACGGGTCCTGAGTACAGGGTCCGGCTCCGCCCATCGCGCCGGGGCGATTCTCGCCTACACCGCCGCCAAGCACGGGTTGGTCGGCTACACCAAATCGCTGGCCAGTGCGGTGGCCCGCTGGGGCATCAACGTCAATATGATCAATCCGGGATGGACCAACACCGCGATGGTCGATTGGGATCGAATGGCGCGGGCAATGAATACCACAGTGGAAGGAGCGAAGCAGTTCGCCTACAGCCAGAGTATCCAGCGGCGCGTGATCGAACCCGACGAACTGGGCCCGATGGCGGTGCTGCTGTGCTCCGATTTGGGCAGCGCCATAACCGGCCAGGTGGTACACGTCGACGGCGGCTTCAAAGTGTAGTCAATCGCTGGCGGCGGGCGTCCTGCCGCTGCGCGGCCTGCCGGTAGCCCGGACCGTCTTTTTCGCGACCTTCACGGAAATCTATAACGCGATCTATTCAAAACACCCGTTTTGCCATACAATCGCGCCCGCCGGGCGATTAAGGTCGGAGCGGCGGACAGCGGGCGTGCCGCGGGCAGCGGGACCTCCCGGTCCGGGGTGCGACGAGGCCTGCGGTCTGAAATTCAGGTAAAGGAACCAAGGCGATGCTACTGTTATATTTCCATGAGCGGCCGTATGGCTATGTTCCCGAAGATGAAGTGATCAAAAACCGCGGATTTTTCGGGATTCCCAACCGCTTCTTTGATCCGGAAAAGGGCTCCGACCTCTATAACACCTACCTGGACGAGATGCAGTACGTCGAGGAGATGGGTCTGGACGGCGTCGTGCTCAACGAGCATCACGGCACGCCTTTCTGCATGGGGGCGGTGATGGACGTGGAGGCGGCGATCCTGGCCCGCATCACCAAAAAGATCAAAATCGTACTGCTGGGCAATCCGCTGCCCGTGGTGCGCAATCCGATCCGTCTGGCCGAGGAGCTGGCCGAAATCGACCTGATCTCGCGCGGGCGCCTGGTCACCGGATGGGTTCGCGGCGCCGGCAGCGAGCAGCTCTTCAACAACGTCAGCCCGGCGCTTAACCGCGAATACTTCAACGAGGCGCACGATCTGGTGGTCAAGTGCTGGACGCAGCCGGGGCCGTTTCGCTTTGAGGGCAAGCATTTCCATTTCCGCTTCGTCAATCCCTGGGCGCTGCCCTACCAGAAGCCGCATCCACCGATTTGGATTCCGGGGCTGCTCAGTCCCGAGTCGGTAATCTGGGCGGCTGAGCATCGTTATCCCTATATCGGCCTGGGGACCGGGCTGAAGGCGACCAGCGAGTTGTGGAACATCTATGCCGATCGCGCGGCGCAGATGGGTTTTCAGGCGGGACCGGAAAATTTCGGCTACATGCAGAACGTGTTCGTCGCCGAGACCGAGGAGAAGGCGCAGGAAGTCGCCAAATACAATCTGTACGGCGGCGGCGGCGCGGCCTTTGCCCGCCCCGAATGGACCCTGCCGCCGGGCTACAACTCCAAGGAGGCAACCAAGCGCCTGGCCCGCCAGCAGGCCGCCTCCAAGCAGGAGCGCACGTCATTCCTGGGACTGAGCGCCACCCCCGATCAGCACAATGAGAAGGCGGCGGCGGTCAGCGCGCGCACACGCCTGGCGCGCGGCGAGATCGACCTGGAAGAGGCGCGCAAAGCCATTTACGCTGGCTATCAGAAGGCGCAGGAAAGCCTTAACATCATCACCGGCACTCCCAAGACCGTGCTGCCGAAAATCAAGCACATCCTGGAGGTGCTGCGCTGCGGCGCGCTGGCAATCTCGCAGGTCAACGGTCCCGCCACTCACGAGGATCGCATGACCAGCATCCGGCTGTTCGCCCAGGAGGTCGCCCCCGCCCTGCGCGAATACGGCAAGGAATTGGGCCTGACCGACGCTTTCCAGGTGCAGCCCGGCTCACGCCCGCTGTCGGGCAAACGCGAACAGGTGTCATGGCCGGAACTGCTGCCGGAAAACAAGCCAGCCTGATGTCGGTTCGGCGGTAGCGCGAGCCGCCATGCCCGCGTCGATACGAGGTTGAGCGGCGCCGGTTTGGCTTTGCACTTCCATCAAAAGGGGTGGACGAATATGGGTTCACCTCTTTTGATTTAATGGCCCGTGGATCAATCGGGCTCGTCCCGGTCTGTCCTTCCGACTCGTCAGGCAATGCGCTGCGCTTTTAGATTGAGCAGTTTGCCATTTTCGGACGGACTGGCCAGCGAATCGAACCGAGCCATGAAGCGATGGATCGAGACATTGTGATCGATGGCAAACGCCTGGAGTTTTTCGACATCCGAATCCGCCGTCTCGTCCTGGGCGATTAGAATTTCGTTGAAGCCGGTCTGCCGATATACCCGGCCGATATCGCCGATCGCGCCCAACACCCGGTAACCGCGCATTATCTTGCTGTGCTTGAATACGTCGTCGTCCAGAAACCCGACCAGGCTTAAACGCTGGCGGTCGTCGCGCAGCAACTCGCGCGCGGCGCTGTCCCCCGCCCATCCGGCGCCGACCACCAATACTCGGCGCACAGGCGCGGAAAAATAGGTCAGGACGGTTTTCAAAATCCGAAACGACATGCGCGTGCTGACCAGCAGGTTCGCCGTCAACATAATGAACAGGGCCAGCATCGGCAGCGGCATCCGCACACCCGCCGTTAAGGAAAGTCCGGCCGCGAAGACCCCGGCCAAAACGGCGGCGAAGGCCAGTCGCAAAGCCGCCTCGATACTGGCATAGCGCCACATGTGCCGATAGGTGCCGGTGATCATGAAAGCAAGGTAGGCGCCAAGGCAGGCCCCGGGCAGGCCATGAGAGAAATGTATCACCAGCGGCCATGAAACCTGGAAATCCCGATCAAGCAGGAGCGCGCTGTAATAAGCGGAGGAGATCACCAGAAAATCCAGGGCGAATTCAACCGCCCGCCGCCGGTACGCCAAACTTAGAATAAGACGCCCCATCCGCGGGACGGCGCCGTAAACACGGCCGGGCGGCTCGTGCTCGAAGGACAGGTTGGCCAGGAACAGACCGACCGTGGCAAACATCAGCGCGCACAAGGGCAGGACGGTGACAATCATCGGCTTCCAGGCCAGGCTGATTAACACCGCCCAGGCCGCCCCCAGAGCGCCCATCACCCATAACACGCAGGCCACGCGCTTTTGCGAAAGCCCCAGGTTGTGGATTCGATGATGGCAGTGATCCAGTCCGCGATTGGATATCGCCCGGCCGTGCGCCAGGCGCGTTACGGTAACAATCGAGGTGTCAATTATCGGCACCGCCAGCAGCAACGCCGGGGTGGCCACAATCGCCAGCTTCGACTCGCTGTTAAATCTGACCGCTTGCAGACATAGCACCCCCAAAAGGAAACCGCCGGGCAGAGAGCCTGCGTCGCCAAGGTAGATCGAGGCGGGCGAAAGATTGTAGATCAAAAAGCCGCCAAACGCCCCGCACAGGGCCAGAGCCGTAATCGCTTCCCCAGGATCGTGATGGGTCAGCGCGATGACGGCGACGGCGAGAGTGGCAATTACTCCAAGCCCCGCTGCCAATCCGTCAAGTCCGTCGATCAAATTGAAGGCATTGATTGCGGTCAATATCCAAAACGCGAGCGCGGCCTGTTGCAATCCCCAGGGCAGGAAAAACGGGACCTTTACCGCCAGCGCGGCGATAATCGCGAGGGGAATTTCACAGATCAGTTTGGTCCGCGGCCGCAGCGAGACGAGGTCGTCGATCAGACCCAGGGCGCACAGCAGCAACGCGCCGAACAAAAGCCAAGGCGGCGCTCCGAACAATCCTGCCACCGCGCAAAAGACCACGGTCACTACGACGCCGCCGAGCAAGGCAATGGGAGTCTTGTGCCAGCGGTCGATCGTGGGTTTGGCGACCCATTCCAGCCGCCACGCCAATCGACGCGCATAAGGAATCGTGATGGCAGCCAGAGCTAAAGCTGCCACTGGAGCGAGAAGCACCAACTCAGTTAACTTCAACTTCGCCATACTCGCCGACGACTTCCAAAGCTTTGCAGCGCCATCGTCCTTGCAGTTCTCGCGTCAATTCCGGCAACAATCGATTGAACGCCGCGTAGGCCTGGCCGTAAGCCGAAAGTCTTGTTCTTATGCACGCACCTTCGCGATCTGCTTTCTTTTTTTACAGATTGTTTTTTCGCAAAAAACGGTCGAGATGTGCGCCTAACTTGGCTTACGCTGTCCAAGTCCCTTCTTTTTTACCTGTCATACGTGAAGACGTCAAGCGCTCTTGGCCATAAATAATTTTTTTTCTTCTTTATTTTCTACTGAAACAATCGAAGCGATAACTGAAGGTATCTTCTGCCACCCGCCCGCGATCTGCCGCTTTCTTTCGCCCTCGTGAAGAAACATTTAGCGTCTCAAAAATGTTCGATTTTCACATCTTTTCATACGGAAAACGAAGCGGGGGCAGCACCTCGAAATGGCAGTCCAATTTCCAGGCGATTAGACTAAGGTCCTTCTCTTTTTTTCTGCTTTTTCTTCGCCGTCGGATGCCAGGCAAAAGGCGAGCTATTTCCTTCAGACCAGCTTGAGTCGGATCGGTTGCGGCCTTTAGTCCAAGCCGCAAGGGCGGAGTTGGTCGCCTGGCGCAAGCCTTACCGAGTTGGAAACGGATGTACGCGGGTCGATTCGTCGCAACGGGTCTGCGCCCAAAACGCCGACGTGGAGCTGGTTGGGCGCTCCACGACGGTTCAGATGCAGGATCGGGAAGCTTTTAGCGGATCACCGCGCCGGCGCTGGTGTGAATCGTTTGCGCGGTGATTTGGCGGCTGCCGGGCAGACACAAGAATACGATCGCTTCGGCGACATCTTCAGGCTGCGAAGGCCGATGGAAAAGATTTTCCAGGGGGCCGCTGGACACCGCGCGCTGAAATGACTCTTCGCCCATCCGACGCGTCATCCCGGTGATCGTGAATCCGGGCGCGACCGCATTGACGTTGATGTCATACTGCGCCAGTTCCGCCGCCGCGCAGCGCGTCAACTGGACGATCGCCGCCTTGGAACAGGCATAGGCCGTGGGTGACTGGCGTGCCCGAAAAGCTGAACTTGAGCTGATGTTGACGATGCGGCCGCCGCCGCCGCGATCCACCATATGCTGCGCGACGTGCTTTATCAGGAGCATCGGCGCCTTCAGATTGACGGTCTGGATGAAATCCCAGTCGTCCTCCTCCAGCTTGAGCAGCGGCTGGCCGCGCCCGGCGACTCCCGCGGCATTGATCAGGATATCGATGCGGCCCATCTGGCGTACGACGTCCGCCACGACGCCGGGAATTTCCTTGATGTTCGTCAGATCGAACGGCACCGCCAGCGTGTTGCCGCCCGCGACGCGTCCGCGTTCAACGACTTCCTTAAGCCCGGTCTCGTCGCGATCGAGTACCGCGACTGCGGCGCCCACCTTGAGCAATCCGCTGACTGTGGCCCGGCCGATACCGGAAGCGCCACCGGTGACCAATGCCACTTTGCCTGAGAGCAGCTCGCTCATGGTCAATTCTCCTTCGCCGCGGATTTCCCTTCCTTTACGGTTACCGGCGCGATTTATCAAGCGCCTGGCCTGAAGCCTGCGATTGAACAAAATTCAGGCGCGCGACCAGCCCTCGTCCACCATGACCGTCCGCCCCTGGCAGGCATGTGCGCGGTCGGGTTCCAGCCGGCCTCAGCGCCGGCGCGCAATCGTGGGGTCCTGCGCGATTACCCCGCTTTGCATCAGATCGTCGATGCGCTCGCGCCCGTATCCCAGGTACGTGGCCAGGATTTCGCCGTTGTCCTCGCCCAGCAGCGCGACGTGCGGCGCAATCCGCGCCGGCGTCTTCGACATATGAAACGGCGCCTTGGGCAATGCCACCGGCCCGACGTTGGGGACCTCGATCGTCTCCATCGTGCCGCGCTCCTTGAACTGCGGATGCTCGACCGCTTGCGGGATCGTGAGCACGGGAGCGGCGATGATGCCGTTGTCGCGGAAGAACTTTATCGCCTCGTCCCGGCTGTTGAAGTTCCGCTCGATCCATTCCTGGACGATTTGGGCCAGCTCGTAGCGGTGGGCCGATCGGTCCGGCATGGTGAGGAAGCGCGGATCCTCCCTGAGCTGCGGCATCCCAATGATATCGGTGAGATGTTCCCATCGATGGTTCAGGACGACCAGGATGAGATAGCCATCGGGCGCCTTGAAAAATCCGTGCGGCGAGTCGCCGTTGCGATGGCTTCCGAAGGGCGCGGGCTGCTCATGAGTGAACAGCCAACTGGCCAGCGAGTTGTCGTGCAGATGGAAAATCGATTCGCTCAGCGACAAATCGATATATTGTCCGCTTCCTGATTTCTCGCGAAAGAACAGCGCGGTCACCACGGCGCCATACGCGCTGACCCCGGCATTGCCGTCAGCCATGAACACCCCGGTGAAAATGGGCGTGCCGTTGGCGTCGGCGGTCAGCGAAGTAATCCCCGAGGTCGCCTGCGCGATCGCGTCGGTGCCGGGAAAGGACGCCAACGGCCCGGTCTGCCCGAAGGCCGACACCGAGCACATAATCAGGCGCGGATTGAGGGCGCTGAGATCCTCCCAGCCCAACCCGTACTTACGCACCAGTCCCGGCGTCAGGTTTTCAATAAACACGTCGAAATGACGAATCAAATCGCGCACCAGCGCCGCGCCGTCGGGGCGTTTGACATCCACGCACAGGCTGCGCTTGCCGCGATTATAAAAGGCATGAATCGGGTTGTAGCGCTGAACGGCGTCGGGCGGCGGCATCGGACCGCGGCTGTAATCGCCGCGCGGGGGCATCTCCAGCTTGACCACCTCCGCGCCCATATCGGCCATCATCCGGCCCACCATCGGCCCGGCAATGTAGTTGGTGAACTCCAGCACCCGCACCCCATCCAGAGCCTTTGGTTGATCCGACATCGGCGGTTTCACCCTTCCTGGTTAGATTCCAATGTAACGGCGCGCCAGGTCATCCAGCGCCGGGTCGTTGGCGCGCGGCGCCCACAGATTGAAAACCAGCCGATGGGCCCCGGCGGCTTCATAGGCGCGCAGCGTCTGGCGCGGATCGCCCAGTTCGACCGGGAAGAAAATCGAAATTTCGATCGCGCTGAAATCGCGTCCGGCCTGCGCGCACATCCGCTCCAGCGTCTTCAGATCCTCAGCCAGCCGATCGGGAGCGATTGCCAGCGGCGCCCATCCGTCGCCGAATGCCACCGTATTGCGCAGCGCGCGCAGGTAGTTGGCGGTGATACCGCCGGCGCCGACGTGGATTGGCGGATGGGGTTGCTGGCGCGGCTTGGGAAAACATTTGACCGGCGGAAAACTGACGAACTCGCCCGCGAAGCTCGATTCATTGCGCGTCCAGAGCGATTTCATCGCGCGCACGTACTCGCCCGTAACCACCCATCGGCGGCGGAAATCCACGCCCATGATCTGCGAGACCTCGGGAATCCCGCCCGCGCCGATTCCGAAAAGCAACCGGCCGTTGGAGTAGTAATCGAGCGTGGCCACGGTCTTGGCCAGCGTGATTGGTTCATGCTCGGGGACCAGGCAGATCCCGGTGCCAATCCGGATGCTGCTCGTGGCCGCAGCCGCCATCGTCAAAAGCACAAACGGGTCGGGGAGCCGCGCGTACCAGTCGCCCGCGCGCTCCTGGTAAGCTTCGCCGCTTACTTTCGTTGGTGGCGGGGTGAAGCTGACCGGCATGATCGGATGCTCGGGCAACCAGATCGACTCGAAGCCCAGTTCCTCGCATCGGCGAGCGACAACGTCGGCAGGCGCCGTGTTCTCATTTATATAGGCGAGGATACCGATTTTCATTCGGCGCGCTTCCGCCTTCAGGTCTGCAAATAGCGGCGGGCCACGTTTTCCAGTTCCGCTTCGCCAAGCTGCGGCGCGAACAGCGTGAAGACCAGCCGATGCGCGCCCGCTTCCTCATAGGCGCGGATCGTCTCGCGCGGATCGTCCAGTTCAATCGGCATGAAAATCGTGATCTCGATCCGGCTGAAATCGCGTCCCGCCTGCGCGCACATCTCCTTTAATGCGGCAAGGTCCTGCTTCAGCCGGACAGGGGGGACGGCGACCGGCGCCCATCCGTCGCCCATCGCGACCGTGTCTTTGAGTGCGCGCGCCGAACTGGGGCCGATTCCGCCCGCGCCGATATGGATTGGCGGATGGGGTCTTTGCAACGGTTTCGGCATCGACTTCAGCAGCGGGAATTTGACGAACTCGCCCTCGAACTGCGACTCGGTTTTGGTCCACAGCTCCTTCATCGCGCGGATGTACTCGCGCGTCATCACCCATCGGCGGCGGAAATCCACGCCCATCGCTTCGGACTCTTCCCGGATTCCGCCGGCGCCGATTCCAAACAGAAAGCGGCCGCCGGAGAACAGATCGAGGGTGGCGATAGTCTTGGCCAGCGTGATCGGTTCGTGCTCCGGAACCAGGCAGACTCCGGTGCCCAGCTTCAGCCGCGAAGTTGCCGCCGCCACCGCCATCAGGGTGACGAAGGGATCGGGGATGCGCGTGTACCATTGCGGAACCTGCTGATTTTCGAACACGCGGTCGCTGACGCTGGTCTGCGGAGGCCGCGTCGAAACCGGCATCACCGGATGCTCCGGCAGCCAGATGGACTCGAAACCCAGCTCTTCGCACCGCCGCCCGATGACCTGGGGCGGCGGCGTACTCTCGTCAATAAATGCCCCGATGCCGATTTTCATGCCTTTCACAACTAGGCCGCCGCCCAACGATTTTCAATCTCGCGCGCAAATCCCCGCGGGCGCGGAAAATCACTTCGGCCAGATAACCAGGTGCTCGCGCGCCCAAAACGTGTTGAAGGCGCTCATCGCCCAGCATCAACTGATAAGCGGGCGAATTGCGCATCGCCAGCACCTCCTCGACGCCGTCGTACCAGGATTCGGCGCATCCCTCATAGATCGAGCTGCCGTCCAACCCAGATATGCGATGGCTTTGGAGATAGCGCCTGATCTGCGGCACCGGCCCGGAGACGGCGCGCACGTGGCGCTTGCGCCAGTAGGTGAAAAATTCGTCCAGCGGCATTCCCGCCTGGTTGGCGATAAAGTAATGCGAATGAATCATGGGCCCGTCCTGTCGAGCATCCGAAGCGACGCTCAGCACTCCATGTCTGGATAGGTATTATGCGTCCAGGTCGAACTGTTCAATCCGGGCGGCTAGTCCTCGTTTGCGAACGCCCTGATGTCGGCGATCGCGCTGACAGGTGGGAGCCCGGTTGCGCATCGCGCCGCGAACCGGAGAACAGGCTCAGGGATCGGCGCCGTCTGCGTGCCGCGCCGGAAATTGTATCCGAAAAACCCCGGCGCGCTGTTGCTCCCCGGTCGGGGAGACATTGAAACGGGACGCCGATGGATCCGCCTGGGTCGCGGCGCAGGGTCGGGCGCTGATTACATCGTGGTTATTTCATAAACCTCTACGCAGCCGGTGGTCAGGGGAATCCTTTTCGCCCACTGCACGGCCTCGTCCCGCGATGCGGCTTGAATCACGTAATAGCCACCCAGCAGTTCCTTGGTCTCGATGAACGGACCGTCGATCACGTTGCGCCCTCCGCCTTTGACGGCCTCAATCCTGACCATCTCCGCTGCCGGGCGCAGCGGATGGCAGTCCACCATTTTCCCCTGCTTCGTAAGTTCGTTCTGCAAGCGGATGTGTTCCTCGATAAATCTTTTCCGATCCGCCTCGGTTAGAGTTTCGCCGCCTTTAATCGCCAGCAGGTACCTCATCGCATTTGCTCCTTGGCACGAGTTATTTCCCAAAACCGGATGCCATCCGGTCAATCTGCACGGTCCATGGCGTCTTTTTCGAGTTCGCCATCCGCCACCTTCGTTCAATAGTCGAAGAGCCACCCCGCGGATCGACATCCGGCAACGCCGCGTCGAAACCGGCATCACCGGATGCTCCGGCAGCCAGATGGACCCGAAACCCAGCTCTTCGCCGTGCCGGCCGACGACCTGGGGCGGCGGCGTACTCTCGTCAATAAATGAAGTGCTGGCGCTGCCGGCCTCGTTGCGCCGGGTTGCCGAGCGCGATGTTGCCGCAGGTGAAAAGGTGCTCAGCTACTTTCGAGAGCGTGACAGTCTGGGGGCGGTATCGCGCGAGGAACTGTTGCGCCGCATGCGTCAAGGCGTGGTGAGCGTCATCGCCACCAGCGCGTACCCCTGATCATCGCTTCCTGGCAGGCGCCGCCTTCCTGATCAGGGCCGCGGCCTGGTTTGCGTCGGCCTCGCTTTCGAAACCGAAGACCGCCGAATATTTTCTGCCAACAACCTGCGCCACGATAAAGGCCATGTTTATCCCGGCCTCCCCGATGGCCGTGGCGATAGCGTGACCAAGACCGGGTTTGTTGTCACCTTCGACTGCCAGCGTGGCAATCGACGATGGGGACAGGCCGGCCGCCTCCGCTGCAGCCTTGGACTTCTTATTGGCAACCGGATGCACCTCGATGACGGCCTTGTTCTCGTTACCCGGGAGGCGATATCCCATTACAACCTGCAAGTCGGCCCCCGCTTGCGCAAGCGGCCCGAGCGCCGCGGCAAGTGCGCCGGGCTGATTTTCCACTTCCTTGCGCCACAAAACCGCTTTCTTTACCGTCACGGCCATTGCCTGAAACCTCCTCTAAGAGGCGATTTTTGCTTTCACGCCCACCCCGAATACACAATCATGCAGGTGCAGATTTCTTGTGCTTTATCCTTCGACACCATCCTTCGTAAGCGAACATCAGCGGCTCAGGTGCCGCGTCCAAATGGTAGCACGTTTATTGCCTATAACCTCGCAAATCGGGGTTTATCCGCGCAGCGTCAGCCGGCCGAAATAAGGCTTGCCGACTCGCCGGCCATCCGGACCGCGTCGCCCAGGCTCCTCGGCGGACAGAGGTTCGCAATCTCGAGCGCACGGGAGCCGACCTCACACCTCGCTGGGCTACGTTCCACCCAGCGTCTTTGCGCAACAGGCCGCGAGGGACGCCGGCCCATGAACCTGGATTACTCACTCCCGAACTGGATCAGGAAACGGGAGAATCCTCAAAGTCCTCTTGGCCATCACATCGCACCTATAAGCTAGGAAGATCGCTGAATCTCGTCCGAACCACCAATTGAATTACGGAAACAATTATCGCGGTCGACACCCCGAACATGAGCATACCATCGGCGGCTTCCAGCGGTCCCAATGCCCTCCAGAAGGGTGTCATCACCACATCACCGTAGCCCAGCGTGGTGTAATTCACCGCGGAGTGGTAAAAAGCACCGGCGAATTGCGCGAATTCCCCGCAAAAGATGAACACGAACGCCCAGATTGTTATTTCCACTAAGTGAGCTATTAGGGCAAGCAGCGTTGCAATGGCCACGATTGCCACGTCTCGCCAAAAGCTGACCCCAGCGTGCCCTAAGCGGTGCTGGTGGCGAACGAAATGGATGATGCCCAGCAGCGCGAGTGCGTGAATTACGATCGTGCACAAGATCGTGACCAGAGAAATGACCAGCGGCAGGCCAAATGCGATATCATTTGCGCTTGGAGAGTCCATTCAGTGGCCGGTATTACAGGCTAAGAGTGGTTTCCGATTGCCACGAAGCCAGGCCGCGCCACCCACGACACGGCCGAGGGCCGTATTCTTGACGGTGGCCGCCACGGCCTGACCTGAGCCGTCATCCGCATTGCCGTTACAGCCTGCGGGAAGTGTGGCAAGCATCAGCCGTGCTGTTTCGTTAGCTACGCCGAACTTTCTCGGCATACAGAGTGACCCGAATCGTGCCCGGTTCTCCGAACTGGCTCTGACTTGTGCTCAGAAACCATTCGATGTCGACGATCTTGAACTCGACCCAATCTCCTGGATGGTGGAGCGGGAGAAAGATACGCTCACCGATTCGCGGCACGTGTTTCACCCTCTCTATGGGAACTGTCCCAACTACCGAGTTGTCCGAGACATCGAAGAGCTCCAAATAGTCCTTCTTTTCCTCTTGCTCAGGCATTGTCCTATCCTCCGTTCATAAAGGTGCTCTGCATGGCACGTTAATCGGTAGCGCCGGACGCAGGGACCGGGGCGATTTCTCGCGGCTCTTTCGCAAGTGGCTGCTCATTCATCCGCTCGCCCCTGACACGATGTGACAGCCGCTCGACCAGGACGAACAGTGGCGGCACGAGAAAAATCGCGATCCCGCTCGAAAACACCATGCCGACGATGGTGACCGTGCCAATGAGCCGCCGGGCCATGGCGCCCGCGCCCAGCGCATACCAAAGCGGCGAAAGGCCGAAAATGAAGGCGAACGAGGTCATCAGGATTGGCCGCAGGCGCAGGCGCGCGCCCTTGAGTGCCGCTTCGATCACGGATTCACCCTTTTCGAGTTCAGCCTTGGCGAATTCGACAATCAGGATGGCGTTCTTGGCGGACAACCCGATCAGCATGATCAGGCCGATCTGCGCGTAGATATCGTTGTCGAGCTGTCGCGACCATAGCCCGAAAAACGCACCGCATACCGCCACTGGTACGCTGAGCAGCACGCTGAACGGCAGCGACCAGCTCTGATACAACGCGGCGAGTATGAGCAAGACCAGCACGATCGAGAGCGCGAATACGCCCGCGCCGCCGCCGGCAATGGACTGCTGGTAGCTGATTCCATTCCAGGCGTATCCCATATCGCGCGGAAGCACGCTGTCCGAGATCTCCGCGATCGCCCGCATCGCGTCGTCGGTGCTGTAGCCGGGTGCGGGCACCGCGAATATCTCGATGCTGCGGTATTCGTTGAAACGGGTGGTGTATTCAGGACCCGTGTCACGCCTCATTGTGACGAGCGTGGAGAGCGGAACCATCCCGCCGTTGCTGTTGCGCACGTAGAACTGGCCCACGTCGCTCGGCTTGTTCCGGTACTGCGGCTCCGCCTCTAGGAATACTTTCCACACGCGGCCGAAGCGGTTGAACTGATTCACATAGTAGCCGCCGAGCAAGGTTTGCAGTTCTTCATAAACATCGTTGATCGGGACGCCGAGTTTGAACGCCTTGTCCTTGTCCACGGCGGCGAAGAGCTGCGGAACGGCGGGGGTGAACAAAAGGGCCAGTTGCGCCATCTCCGGACGTTTATGCGCGGCGGGGAGGAACTTTTGAGTGTTGCTCCAGAGATAGTCCACATCATGGCCGCCGCGGTCCTGGATAAAGAAATCGACACCGCTGGCCTGGCCGATGCCGGGGATGGCGGGCGGCGGGAAGGCGAAGGCTATGGCACCGGGAAGCCCGAACAGCTTACCATTCACCGACTCGATAATCGGGCCAGCCTGCAGCGCCGCCGTCATGCGCTCGTCATAAGGTTTCAAGCTGCAGAAGAAAAAGGCGTTACGCGGGCTGCTCGTCTGAGAGAGCATACTATAGCCCCCGATGCCGCTGACGTATTCGATAGCCGGCTCGCTCCTCAAAATGGCGTCGATCGTCTTCATCACCGCCACCGTGCGCTGGAGCGAGGCCGCTTCCGGCAGCTGGACATTAACCATAAAATAGCCCTGGTCTTCATCCGGCAAGAACGAGCGCGGGAGCGTCTTGCCCAATCCGCCGGCGAGCACGACAAAGCCGGCCAGGATGATCAGCGCAACGCCGACTTTGCGGACAAGCAGCCGGCAGATTCGAACATAGCCGTTCTGTGCGCGCTCGAAGCCCGCATTGAACAGGCCAAACAGAAATTGCAGCGGGCCGCGGCGGCGCCTCGCCAGTCGAGGCCGCAGGATCATGGCGCCAAGCGCGGGGCTCAACGTCAGCGCGTTGAACGCCGAGAGCAGGACCGAGAACGCGATCGTGAGGGCGAATTGTCGGTACAACGATCCGGTAAGTCCGGTCATGAAGCCGGCGGGGATGAACACAGCCGACAACACTAGCGCGATGCCCACCAGCGCGCCGCTGACCTCGTCCATCGCCTCGATCGCCGCGTTGCGCGGCGATCGACCTTGTTCGATTTTCGACTCAATTGCCTCGACCACGACGATCGCATCGTCAACCACCAACCCGACCGCCAGGACGAGCCCTAGCAGCGACAGCGTGTTGATCGAAAAGCCGACGGCGGGAAAGAGCATAAAGGCGCCGACCAGCGATACCGGGATGGTCAGGATCGGAATCAGGGTCGCGCGCCAGCTCTGCAGAAAGACGTAGACCATTAGGACCACCAGCGCGATCGCTTCGAGCAGGGTCTTGATGATTTCCCAGGCTCCTTCGGTCACCGGCACCGTTGTGTCGAGGACCAGCCTTTCCTGCATGTCCTGCGGAAACCGCCGGGCAAGTTCGGCCATCCGCGCCTTCGCCCTATTGGCGGCCTCGAGCGCGTTGGAGCCGGGGTTCTGGTAAAGAAGCAAAAACGCCGCCGGCTTGCCGTTGATAAACGCTTGTTGCGTGTAGTTCTCGGCGCCGAGTTCGATCCGCGCGACATCCTTGAGCCGTACGAACGAACCGTCGGGATGGGCGCGGAGGATGACGTTGCCGAATTGCTCGGCGTCCAGTAGCCGCCCCTGCGCGCGCACGGTATAGGTGTATTGCTGGTCGGGCGGCGCCGGCTCGCCGCCGATGGTTCCCGCGGGGTTGACCACGTTCTGAGCCGACAGCGCTTTCACCAGCTCTGCCACGGTCAGTTGCAGTTTGGCCAGCTTGTCGGGCGCCACCCATACTCGCATGGCATAATTGCCGGCGCCCATGACCTTCACCTGGCCGATGCCGGGGATGCGGGCGAGCTCATCCTGGATGTTGATCGCGATGTAGTTGGCGAGAAAATTCTGACTCCAGGTCCCATGCGGGGATGTGATCGCGAAGACCAGCAGAGGAATTCCCACAGTTTGTTGCGTCACAAGACCGTAATTGTTGACCGCAGCAGGCAGACCGGACGTTGCCTGCGACAGCCGGTTTTGCACCTGCACTTGATCGAGATCGACGTTCGTCCCAACAGCGAAACTGACCTGCAGCGTCGTCGTGCCGTCATTGCCGTTGATCGATTGCATGTAGATCATGTTCTTGGCGCCGTTGACCTGCTCCTCGATCGGCGTAGCGATCGACTGCTCCATCGTGAGCGCGTCGGCGCCGGGGTAGGTAGCGGCGGTCTGGATTTGGGGCGGCACGATATCCGGGAATTGCGCGATCGGGAGCCGCAGGACCATCACTGCGCCCGCGATGACGAAGAAGATTGCGGCCACGATCGCGACGATGGGCCGGTCGATGAAGAACCTTGACATGAAGCTACTCCTGCCCGACTGCGTTGAGACCGGCCGCAGGAGTTCTTGACATGGGCGGCGTCTGCTCAGTTGCGACGACCGGCTTCACTTCCATTCCTTCCTGGACCTTCTGCGCTCCATCGGCAACGACGCGCTCCCCCGGCTTCAGCCCGTCGTCGATCACCCACAACGAGCCTGTCTTCATGCCCGGAGTCACCGAACGGAGCGTCACCTTGTTATCGGCGCGGACTACGGCGACCTCGTATTGTCCTTGAATTGAAGAAACGGCGGTCTGAGGGACGAGCAGTGCGTTGTGCTGGACGTCGGTCTGGGCGCGGACCTTCGCGTACATCCCGGGACGGAGAACGTTTTCGGGATTGGGAAAAAGGGCCTGCATCGTTATCGTGCCGGTCTGCACGTCGACCTGCCGATTGACGGCATAGAGCCGGCCCGGATAACGGTAGGTGGAGCCGTCGCCGAGAATCAGTTCAATTCGCGGCGACGGCTCGGCCTGTGGGCTTCCGAGTACGTTGAGCTGAGGGGCGAAGCGCAGGTACAGCTTTTCGCTCACGGGAAACGACACTTTAATGGGATCGACTTGCGAGACCGTCGTGAGCAGAGTGCTCGCGCCCACCAGATCGCCGACCTGCGCCTGCGCGATCCCGGCCACGCCGTCAATCGGCGAATAGACCTTGGTCCATTGAAGATTCAGCTTCGCGCTTTCGACCGCGGCCCCGTCGGCCTGCACCTCCGCCGCGCTTGCTCGGGTCGCTTGGGTAATGTTGTCAAACTGCTCTTTAGGAATCACAGCGGCCTTGAACAGCCTGGTGTAGCGGTCGAGATTCAGCTGGTTTTGCTTTAATTGAGCCTGTGCCTGGGCGAGATTGCCGAGCGCTTGATCAAGCGACGCTTGATACTGGCGAGGGTCGATCTCGAACAAGAGTTGGCCCGCATGGACGCGTGTGCCGTCCTGGTAGTCCTGCTTGAGCAGATAGCCCGATACTTTCGGCAGAATGTCGGCGTTGACGAATCCAACCACGGTGCCCACCGATTCCTCATAGATCGGCACGTCCTTCTGCACGACCGTCGCGACCGTCACCGTGGGAATCGGCGGGGGAGCGCCAGGGGTCGCGGCTCTCTTGCAACTCAGGGCTGCTAGAGAGACCAGCGCCGCCACGCCAACGATCGTCATCCGGAACGCCGGGGGCGGAGCGAACTGGCGGACATTGGCTTGGTGCGACATGTTACTCGACCCCTCAAATGGCTTCGTTAAGACCGTAAGTCCAGAGGCTTCAAAATCAGCATCACCCCTCTTGACTTGCCTGACGAGTATGTCCAAAACTGACGTTTATGTCAAGTATGACAAACACGTCATTTGGAGGGCGGGTGAACCCAACCCCTGGTCGCGAAACCGATCACACACTGCGGCCGACTCCAGGCCGGCGTGAGCGGCGCAAGCTTGCAACTCGCGACGCTCTATTGAACGCCGCACGTTCATTGCTCGTCTCGCGCAGCATGGACGCGTTGAGTGTCGATGAAATCGTAGAGCGCGCGGACTTGGCCCGTGGAACCTTCTACAACTACTTCCCCGACAAGGACGCGCTGGAACGCGAACTCGCATCGCAGTCACGTGCGCGAATCGAAGGTGAGATCGCGCGCGTGAACGAGGGAGTCATCGATCCGGCGCAGCGGATCGCACGCGCATTCTTGAGCGTGCTGCATCTCGGCATCACCGCCCCGCAGGAAGCAACCGCAATGAGGCGGCTTTTCCCTCGCGCGACCGATCCCGCGGCGCCCATCAACTCGGGGGTACGTCGCGACGCCGCGGAAGGCATGGCTCAAGGCAGGATCGTCGCGACCTCCGAGGATGTCGTGGTCGCATACGTAATGGGTGTTTTCACGGCCGGACTCAACCGCGCCCTCGACCTACCGGCGGGACGTGTACGCCAATTCGCACAGGGACTTGGCACAATTCTGCTTCATGGGCTTGGTCTCAAAAGAGCTGAGGCGGAGCGCATCATGCGTGACGCGATCGAAGCAATACTCCCACGGCAGTAATAGGAAGTAACTCATGGGAATCAAGATTCAAGATATCGCATATGTAAGGTTCCACGCCCCTCGGATCTCGCCCAGATGGAAGCCTTTTTGACCGAGTTCGGGATGCTCCCCGCTGAGCGAACCCGCGACACGCTTTACATGCGCGGCCTCGACGGAGATGCAGCAGCGATACGGACGACCTGACACAAAACCGGGTCGCTCTATCGCTGGCATGCGATCGTCGACGAGGCGCTGCTCCGCGATGGCGCGGAGAAGCTCGCCGCCTGTCACGATGCGTCGAAACAGAACGCGCGTCGTAAGGCAGTCCTTCCCGTCGTTTTTCCTCCGAAACCATCCAACAATTCGCATCGGGATTTGCGAGCGCACACCTCGCATCCAGACAAGCCGACGGACTCAGAACGGTTTGTCGTCAAGGAAGCGTTTCAGCACATTACTCATAATTCGCGACACGTTATTCTCATAGTTGTTGTGTGATAGACTGCCCGACCATGCGATAGAGCCGGTAGAAAAGACCGCGCCACCCTCAGGCGTTTCATAGAACGTCATGTCGGCGCGAACCAGATCGCTTTCACCGCCGCACATACCGGGAGCGTTTGCTAAAAGCTCCTCGGGCACAACCATGTATACGGGCGTGTGATTCTCCGAGCTCGCTACTACCAAAGCGTTTGGAGGCGTCCCAAGGAGAAAGTCCGCGCGGTCGATCTCGAGACCGGCGGCTCCTCCGCCAATCAGGCCGAAATCACCAATCAGCTCGTCCTTGCCAATGCCGTCGAAAATGAAGCTGCAGCGCGGGTTAAAACTGTCCGGCCGTCGTCGAAAGTAAGAGGAAATGTCAAAGCCCTGCGCAGAAAAGCCCACGCCCGCCATCTTTTGAGGTGCAAGGCCTTGCCGCCGCCATAGCCCTCCGTATTCTCCGGTAAAGCTATGATAGTATTCGCCCGGTTCCGCCGCCCAATTTCGGATGCCTCCTTCGGCGCGGCGGACCTCGATGACTCCGGGTTTCGTCGGATGATACGCGATACGCCAATACCAGCCGTTGCCACCCATGTAGATCAGTCGCCCACCCTGCCTTTTGAAAGCATCGAGTGAGTCCCACATCTGTTTCGACCAGTACTCGGGATGAGTAGAGGTCATAATGACCCGATATGGCACCAGCGCCGAATAACCTTGATAATGAAGATCCTCATCAGTAATGCAGTCATAATCGACCTGCTTCTGTTCAAGCCAATCGATAATATGGGTGTCTGCGTTAAACTGCCACAGTGATGAACCCATCCCGCCCAACCACGACTGGTACTTTGGGCGCATAGTGAGTATTGGCCGCAAACGCGATGAGTAGCAGACTCCGCTGCCATCTGAATGAGAATCATAACATGAACCGCCATACTCTCGATGTTCATTCAGAAACACGTCGGTTGGTTGAAGCGGCAGAACTCTGCCGGCTACGAGCTCCGCCAGCGGACCATCGACTCCGGTGTGTTCATTTGCGTACGCCATGTAGCTTGCCGTCGGCACCAGGAACACTAATTTTGAGTTCGCCTTGCCAGGACGAGGCTTGATTACGAATGGAATGAAGTCTTCGTCGTCATCAGTCTCGATATGCGCTGCGTAAACGCCGCTCTTGAGCTCTTCCGGCACAGTAAGCGCGAAGTCTGCCTCCCAACCCGCATCATAGAGGTCGTCGTCATGAAAGTGAATGGCGCCGTAGTGCTCGGGTTTGTGCCGCCAGCACATTTCCTCACCGTTCCAGTTCCACCCGGTTACAGCACGGGTGGGAAGATTTACGGTCTCTCCATGATGGTGGTTCGGCGATACGTCAATGATGCGGTCTGACGATATCTCCTTAGAGAAGTCCCACAGCGCGACTATTTCGCTGCCCAGCGACGAAAGCGAAACGCTGGCGCGCAGCCGTTCCATCTCAACTCTGCTCAGTACCCGATTCGCCAACACTGGTCTGTCAATCTTACCGTTGTAGTGCCCGCTAGTCTCCGTGCGGCCGTTGCGTGTCTGCGCATAATGAGCAGCGATGATAAGCGGCGCGCCATTATCATGGCGGGGTTTCACCTTCGCCGTCTGCTGCAGCTCGGCTGACGTGTCCATCTTGGCATGGACTTTTAGCGGCTCCTGGTACAAGCAGACATCGCCGCCAGTGGCATCGTACGTTGCAGCCACGAAATACCACTCCCGCGCCAGCATGGCCCGGCCGGTAGCGACGTGTTCAAGCGCCCCGGTGCCATCCCCAAGCGTCAGCAAAAGTCCTCCCTTATCGTCAAGCCCAAGTATGAAACCCGCGTTTGATTTGGAATCCCAACGACTCAGCATGCTCTGGCGGCCTTGTCCTGGAGTAGTTGGCCATACCATCGCCTGCACCGAGAAGCTGCCGAGCTTCTCAAAAGTTTGATGGTTGGGGACAATAGCGCATGAACCCGACCGTATCACCTGCTTACGGCCCCTATAACTGCCCTCAAACTCGCTTTTAACAGGCTCAGCTTTAAAGCCCGGGCCGTCTGGATTGGTGTCTCCGTGGATAATTCTTACGAGCGTCGCTTTATAATGTGACACTTCACAAGAGACCATGAAATGGATAGTCTCGCCAGGACACACACTTATCTTGTCGCTGTATCCCACTATATTTTTCATGGCTATAGACTCCCCACACCCTTGCAGCCGTACGAGACTTTTTATTTAGTCAGCTCTTCCCCGGTATATTTGGCCCAGCGCCGCTGAAAGACATACCATTCCGCGTCTATCAGCGACTCGAACACCTCGCCAGTCATCCTGATCGGCTCACCACGTATTCCGGAAAGTACACCCAGTGCCCATTGCTTGTGAGGTGTCGTGCAGACAAGCACGTATTTTCCGGCTGTTGCCTCACCGCGGAATAGATTAAGGATCCGCTGTAAACCTGGCGAATGATGCCCAATTGGACACTTTTTGAATTCCTCGACAAATGCCTTGTCTTCAGGTTTGATCTTGTACACTGTGTGGCACTCCTTCCTGTTATCCAGCTGAACCGAGGAACAACTAACTGGATTATGCCCTGATATAACATCTGGGCGAGTGCGGATCACATTAATGAGCGCTGAGAAAACGCCGAGGAGTGTTGATTCGAAGCGGAAGGTCAACAAGTCCGGTTGCGTGCGGAAATTATTACGGGCGCTTGAAGTCCGGACACGCTTTGCCATGAGGCACATAAAGATCGTCAGTAAACTATAGACCAACGCGTAAACACCAATGACTCTGTAGCAGTTGAAAGGCCAGCAAAAGCGATAACCATCCTCCCCGGTCAGCAAGTGTTAAGAAAAGACGTGGCGACGTACATACCGTTAAACGACCTACCGCCTACGGCACGGTCGGAAGGAGTAGCGTCTTTCGGTGGTCTCGGTCAAGTGGAAAATGGTTGATAGTCATCATCGGCCGGGTCCGGCATTTAATAGATATTGCTTTGTTTTAGGCAGTGTACGATTTGATGATTACCTTGGGTGTATTTTGCCAGCCGTTCATGCGGCGCACCACTATGGAGGAACACGGTCTAACTTAATGAGGATCTACGCACCGTGGGGGTGGATCGCATGGTGGATTCGCTGGCATGAGGCGCCGGCGCTGAGCACTGTGCGCGCGGCAGGCGCTCTATCCGACCGCCGTCGTCGCCGCTTTAGCGATGGGCGCAATCGGGATGAGCGCGCCAGGGATGGCTGGCGAACCCATGCGACTTGCATGGCTCCGCGCGCTGGTCGACGACGCGAGATCTCAAGGCAGCGCGGCTGATCGAGAGGCGGGGCGGTTTATGTCCATAACATCGCCGCAAGTCTGCGCCTGGTAGGTCCGAAGGCGCGACGCGCTGGCGTCTATCTCGGCACTTGGCGCCGCGCCCTCATCCGCGATTGCGGGCCGGCGCACGTGCTGGTCTTCGCGCCGACGCGCAGCGGCAAGGGCGTCGGCATCGTGGCGCCCACACTGCTCATGTGGCCGCACCCGGTTTTGGTTCACGACCTCAAGGGCGAGAACTGGGCGCTCACGGCTGGCGCGCGAAAGCGCATGGGGCAACTCTGCCTCCGGTTCGCGCCGGCATCCGCCGACGGCGACGGCGCCAGATACAACCCGCTTTCGGAGGTGCGGCTGCGCACGCCGCACGAAGTCCGCGACGTGCGCAACATCGTGCAGATGATCATTGATCCCGACGGGAAGGGACTCCCCGATCACTGGTCGCGCGAACGAAGAGCATTCCAGTCGCGGCGACCTTTCCGGCGTTCCTGTGCCCCGAGCGGTTTCGCATGGTCGACAGCTGGATAGCGAAATGGGTTGTAGGCTACCGCGCGGAGTATACCGCCGAAGCCGATGCCAGCGGCTTGGTCGCACCTTCGGAGTCCTTTCTGGCACGCAGAAAACGACGCTCACCGTGCCAGGCGATTGGCCATTTTACGAAGGCTGGATCCAATTCTTCCGAATGGCGGCCAGCATTCTTACGCAGCAAACAGGATTTCCTTGGCGCGCTCGCGATATCGAAATGGCTGCGTTCCAGAACGCACGTTCCGCATCACCCCTGCTCCCGTCCATCGCATGACTAGGACGCTACAAACGCCCGCGCAGCGGCCTGATCCAGCTTATCGCTGCATCAAATATCACCCGACAATAGCGGTAAAGGAGTGAAACTGCTAATTTAGCGGTGATTTCCTGCGGGGATCCCAGACGGGTCCTTGAACGGCGATTCGGCCGGCCAGGACCGTCGCGCCGGGTGGGCGAACGACGTGAAGCTGATCAAGAACATCGGCGATAATCGCGTTATCGACGAGATTCGCGCCGCGCTCGGTCCACAGGCGACTTTGGACATCGCGTCGCCGTCCTTCTCAGTCTTTGCGTTTGGCGAAGCCAAGGGCTTGCTCGAAAATATCGAGCGGTGCCGTCTGGTAATTCCGACGCCGACTGACAGCGAACCGCAACTACTCGGAAGTGAGGCCGATCGCCCATTTCGAAATCGCCTCAACACGCGCGCACTCAGCCGCCAGCTTGCCGCCTGGATCGAAAAGAAGGTTGATCTTCGAAGCGCGCCCTCACCGCTGCCGCAAGCGTTGTTCTCGATTGGGAACGGCGCTGGTGCGCCGTCCCGCGTGCTCACCGGGCATTGCGCGTTCACGACCGACGGATTGGGGCTCACTCCGGGCAACCAGTTCAGTCTGATTCAATGTGCCGAGAGCAAGGAAGAATGCGAGTTGCTGGGAGCCTGGTTCGATTCTCTGTGGAGCAGTCTGCCGGCGACGGATGAGGCCAAAAGCGCGTTGCTCGCGCGACTGCGCGAGTTGACGGATCACAAACCGCCGTCGCTCATTTACTACCTTACGCTGTTCCAGATTTTCAAAGACCTTGGTGACGAGCTGGACGAGGAGCGGATCGTAAAATCCGCCACCGGAATCCGTAACACGACGGTCTGGAAAAAGCTGTTCAAGTTCCAGCGCGACGGAGTTGTCGGCGCGATCGACAAACTCGAACGCCTGGGTGGCTGCATCATCGCGGACAGCGTCGGCCTCGGCAAAACCTTCGAGGCGCTGGCGATCATCAAGTATTACGAGCTTCGCAATGACCGCGTTCTTGTGCTCGTACCGAAACGGCTTCGCGACAATTGGACGCTCTACAAGGCCAATGATCGCCGTAACTTCCTCGCTTCCGATCGCTTCAACTACGACGTGCTCAACCACACCGACCTTTCGCGCGACGGCGGTGTCTCGGGCGACATCGATCTGGGGCACGTCAATTGGGGCAACTACGACCTTGTCGTGATCGACGAGTCGCACAATTTTCGCAACAAGGCGACGCACAACGATCGCGAGACCCGCTATGACCGGCTCATGCGGCGCATCATCAAGGAAGGCGTCAAGACTCGCGTACTCATGATTTCCGCCACGCCGGTTAACAACCGGCTCGCCGACTTGAAGAACCAGATCGCCTTCGTCACCGAGGCGGATGACGCCGCGCTTGAAAGCCAAGGCATTCCCAGCATAGAGGCGACCGTGCGCCAGGCGCAGCTTCAGTTCAATCGCTGGCTCGCCTTGGAAGACGCCGAGCGCCGTCCCGCGCGCCTGATGGACATGCTCGGGTTCGACTATTTCAAGCTGCTCGATCTGCTCACGATCGCCCGCTCCCGCAAGCACATCGAGAAGTACTACGGGACCAACGAGATGGGCCGGTTCCCGGAACGGCTCAAGCCCATCAATATCAAGCCCGACGTCGATCTCGCCGGAGAGTTTCCCCCCGTTGGTAAGATCAACAACGAGATTCGCCGCCTCACGCTGGCCGCGTACGCACCCCTTCGTTATGTTCTGCCGCAGAAGCAGGCCGCATACGACGCGAAGTACAGCACGCGAATCCGCGGCGGCGAGAGCTTCTTCCGGCAAGTGGACCGGGAAGAAAGCCTGATCCAATTGCTCCGCGTGAACGACCTGAAGCGGATGGAGAGTTCGGTCAATTCGTTCGCCATGACCATCAAGCGGCAGCTTGCCGACGTGGAGGCCACCCTTTCCAAAATTGAATCTCACGCGGAATCCGTCGACGAGATCGATATCGAGAACGTCGATATTGACGATCCGGCTTTCGAGAGCCTGCTCGTCGGGCGCAAGGTCAAGGTGCTTCTACAGGACGTGGACCGTATTCGATGGCGGCAGGATCTCATCGAGGATCGCAACCGTCTCGCCACGTTGCTTTCGGCGGCACGCCAGGTTGATGCGGCGCGCGACGCGAAACTCCGCGCGCTTCGCGAGGTAATCGAGCGCAAGTGCCGCCAGCCGATCAATCCCGGCAACCGTAAGATCATCGTGTTCACGGCGTTTGCCGATACCGCTCAGTACCTCTACGAACATATCGCCCCTTGGGCGCGGAAAGAGCTGGGCCTGCACAGCGCGCTGGTGACCGGCACGGGAGACAACAAGACCACACTACCGAACCTCAGGAAGGACTTCGTCAGCATCATCACGGCGTTCTCGCCCCGCGCGAAGGAGAGGCCCGAAGACCTTGCGACGGAAGGTGAACTCGATCTTCTGATAGCCACCGACTGCATCAGCGAAGGGCAGAATCTCCAGGACTGTGACGCCGTCATCAATTTCGACATTCACTGGAATCCCGTGAGGATCATTCAGCGCTTTGGCCGCATCGACCGAATTGGCTCGCCCAACGATCGCATCCAACTGATCAACTTCTGGCCCAACATGGAGCTGGAGGAATACATCAACCTCGAACAGCGCGTCAGCGGACGTATGGTGCTGCTCGATATTTCAGCCACCGGCGAGGAAAACCTCATCGAGCACCAGTCCGGCAATCAGATGAATGACCTCGAGTACCGCCGACAACAGCTTTTGAAGCTGCAGGATGCGGTGATCGACCTTGAAGACTTGAGCAGCGGCGTTTCCATTGCCGACCTTACGCTGAATGACTTCCGCGTCGATCTGGCAGGATTCCTGAAGGATAACATCGACAAGTTGCAGGAGTTGCCGCTTGGAACCTTTGCGGTGACGACGACCCAGCGCGACGGCGAATCCGCTATCCCGCCGGGAGTTATCTTTTGCCTTCGCGCCGTTGGTGAGACCGCGCTCAAAGCAATCGAGCCGGGATACCCGCTGTCGCCGCATTTTCTGGTCCATGTCGGCGAAGACGGCGCGGCGCTGCTGCCCTACACGCAGGTCAAGCAGATACTCGACCGAATGAAGAAGCTATGCCTCGGCCGTGATTTGCCCGACGCCGTCGCCTGCGCTCAATTCGACAAATCAACCCGGCGTGGCGAAGACATGACCGCGATCCAGAAGCACCTGGCAGCCGCCGTGGCCGCTATAACTGGTAAGAAAGGAGAGCGCGCGGTGGCAAGCCTGTTCACACCGGGCGGCACACACGGCTTAAAGGGGGAGTTTCCGGGCGTCAACGACTTCGAGGTGGTCGCCTATCTCGTCGTGCTTCCGGAGTCGGACGCATGAACGCGGAAAGCGGGATCGAGGCTGTCATCGCTGCGTTGGCGCTCCCGACGGATGCGCGCGTCGAACAGCGAGTTCCAAAGAAAATGCTGCTCGAACAGGGCGCGCCGACAGCCGCTGACAAACGGCGGATCCAGGATGGAATCGACGAGGTAACGTGGTTCGCCGCTCTGAAACCGACCAACGTCGGTATACCGGCATATAGAGATGAAGTCCGCGAATATCTGGAGATCGCCGTGATCGCGGCGGAGTTGCGCAAGTCGGCCAAGACTTCACGCCTTGCCGAACTGCTCCATCGTGCGATTCCCTATCCTGTCGTGCTCATAGCCGCAGAGGGAGACGTCGTCAGCCTTTCGCTGGCCCACAAGCGATGGTCACAGGGCGAAGCCGGCGCTGTTGTGGTCGAGGAGATGCGCGGTACGGCGGGGTTCCGGCCCGATATGCCGTCGGAATGCGAGGCCGCGTTTCTTCGCAGTCTCGCCGTGTCGGCCTTGCAAGCTCGCGACCTGTTCACGCTCTATCAGGGATGGCTCGACCGCGTGACGGCGTTGGACGCGGCGTTGATTACCGGGAGCTTCGCTTTGCCGGAGAGCGCCGAGGCGGCGGTGGCGCGGCGGGAAGCACTGGTCAGGTATCGCGACGTTGCCAAGCAGATCGCCGGACTTCGTGCCCGTGCGAAAAAGGAAACGCAGATGAATCGCCGGGTCGAACTCAACTTGACTATCAATCGGCTTGAAGCAGAACTCGCGGTGGTAAGCAGAGCTCTGTAGGGGGAAGAATGAAGGTCTCGACGATTCTCGACCACATTGACAGCGGGCATATTGCCTTGCCCGAGTTCCAGCGGGGTTACGTGTGGAACCGCGATCAGGTGCGCGGGCTGCTTAATTCACTCTACCGCCGGCACCCCGTCGGGGGGTTGTTGGTATGGGCGACGGAGTCCAAGACGGCGGATCATCGCGGCGATGGGCCGGTTGCCGCGGGTGTCGTGAAATTGCTGCTCGACGGCCAGCAGCGTGTGACGACACTCTACGGCGTCGTTCGTGGTAAGGCGCCGAAATTTTTCGACGGCAACGCTACTGCGTTCACTGGCCTGCGCTTCCATCTCGATACTGAAACGTTTGCGTTCTTCCAGCCGCTCAAGATGCAAGGCGACCCTCTCTGGATTGATGTCACGGCACTCATGCAGCAAGGCAACGAGGGGTTAGGTCAATTCGTTGCACGCCTTAGCCAGGAGCCCGCGTTGGCCCCGAAGTTGGGGGAATATGTCGGGCGTCTCAGCCGCTTGCTTGGGATCGTCGAGATCGACCTGCACATCGAAGAAGTTACCGGCGAGGACAAATCGCTGGACGTGGTGGTCGACATCTTCAACCAAGTGAACAGCGGTGGTACCAAGCTTTCCAAAGGTGATCTGGCGCTCGCCAAGATTTGCGCGGAATGGCCGGACGCTCGCGATGAAATGAAGCGCGCTTTGAGTCGTTGGGCAGCGGCCGATTATAACTTTAATCTCGACTGGCTTCTGCGGTCCGTGAACACGGTGCTGACCGGCGAAGCCAAGTTCACTTTCTTGCACGACAAGACCGCGGAAGAGGTGCAGGACGGCTTGAAACGGGCGGTCAAGCGCATCGATACGTGCCTAAACCTTATCGGCGGGCGCTTAGGCCTGGATCATGATCAGGTGCTTTTCGGTCGGTTCGCGATCCCCGTCATGGTCCGCTACCTCGACCTGCGCTCGGGAGCGCTCGACGCAAAGGAACGCGACAAGCTGTTGTTTTGGTTCGCTCAGGCCGGCATGTGGGGCCGCTTCTCTGGCTCAACCGAATCGTATATCGACCAAGACCTCGCGGCCCTCGAAGGCAGCGACGGAGGACTGGATAAGCTACTTGAGCAGCTGCGTCTCTGGCATGGCGGCTTGCGATCCGAGCCCGGCCATTTCACGGGTTGGAGCCTGGGAGCGCGGTTCTACCCGGTCCTCTATTTGCTGACCCGCATGGGCGAATCAAAAGACTGGGGCACCGGACTGCCGCTCAAAAGCAGTATGCTCGGCAAGATGAGCAAGCTCGAGGTGCATCACATTTTTCCCAAGGCACGGCTTTACGAAATCGGTCATAATCGCCCGGAAGTGAACGCGCTCGCTAACTTCTGCTTTCTGACCAAAGATACAAATCTCGATATCAGCGACGAGTTTCCAGAAGTCTATTTTCCGGAGATAGAGAAGAACCATCCGGGTGCGCTCGCGTCTCAGTGGATTCCGCTGGACCAGGCTCTGTGGAAGATCGAACGCTATCGAGACTTCCTTGAAGCGCGCCGTGAGTTGCTGGCGGCTGAAACCAACAAGCGTATGGCAGAGCTTCTGCACGGAGATCTGCAATGGCTTGAAGGCGGAGCGAAACCCGCGGCCTCTGCCCCCGAAGTCGGCATAATCCACGCCGTCGCCAGCGAACGAGAAGACGAAGAACTTCGGGCATTGAATGACTGGATGCAGGCTCACGGGCTGCCCGGCGGCGTGCTCGCCTTCGATTTCGCTGACGAGGTGAGCGGAGAGCAAAAGGCGATGTTTGATATGGCGTGGCCGAACGGCATCCAGGAAAAGTTGACCCAACCTGTAGCGCTCTTGCTCAACGGCAATACTGAAACAGTTGCCCTGGCCAGCCGGGCCGGATTCCGCTGTTTTACGATGATAGGGCCGTTTAAGGAGTACGTGGAAAAGGAAATTCTGGGCAATAGCGACGACCGGCAGATTCTTCCAACCGGGGTGGCTCAGAGCGTTCAGGCATAGACCGCCAGCTGCACCGAGCGATCGAAAACATGAGGAAACTGACTGAGAAAGATGCGGAGACGAAGTCGCCGGATATCGTGGCGGAGAACGTCGAGCGGTTGAAGGAGATTTTTCCCGAGGCGTTTACCGAGGGAAAGATCGATTTCGAGGTTCTGAAGCAGCTGCTCGGCGGCGCCATCGACGAGCGCGAGGAGAAATACGGCCTCAACTGGCATGGCAAGCGGCGCGCACGGCAGGACCTGGAGAAGAACGAAGCCGTGAAGCTGTACGCCAAGCTTCCGGGATGGTTCAAAGTTCCGACACCGCTGGGCGTTTACAATCCTGACTGGGCAGTCCTGATTGAGCAGGACGGCGCCGAGCGCCTCTATCTGGTTGTCGAGACCAAGGGCAGCCTGTTCAAAGACAATTTGCGGAGCACGGAAGGCGCCAAAATCGAATGCGGCAAAGCCCACTTCAAGGCGCTGGCGGTCGGCGACAACCCCGCGCGTTATCGGGTCCTGCGAACGCTGGACGACCTGTTGCCAACCGAAAACTTCACACCTTCCGCTGCTACGAAGCCTGAGGAAACGTGAGGAAAAGAGGAACCGAAATCTCGCTTTCAATGTCAGAGTCTTCGCTCCGCTACGATCATCGGGTTCGCCTAGCGCGACCGTGGTTCCGCAGATTGAAGTCGGCGACCAGCTTCTCGTTTCGGTAGAAACCCGGACGATGTCACTTATGCGCGCGAACCAGAAGGTTTGTTGCCTGCACTCGCATCGATAAGAACAATGTCGCGACTCTCGGCCATTCCCAGGTCGTTCAGGATTCGTGTGACCCGTTCGAGCTCCGCCTGGGAAAAGTAAAGGATCACCTTGATGGATTGCCTTGCGTTGCTCGCTTTTTGATAGACGTGAGTCTGGTTTGCCAGATTTCGTTTCAGCTGCGGGTTCCTCGCGAGTTTAAACTCCACGATCGTTTTATCCGCACTTCCGCGGGAGATTTTGTAATCCGCAGGGCCCCGGCCGTCATTCACCTCCCGGCTGACATCTGATGGCGTCCCGAACCACGTAAGACGGTACGCGATATGAATGTCCTCTTCGCGCTCGATCGGTTGGCCCCGTACATAGAAGAGCCGCTGCCCGCCTTTGTTCTCAATTACGTCTTTCAGGAACGCGATTCGTTCGTGCGCCTCCTCATACGTATCACCCGCGATTCGATAGAAGCCGCTCCGTTCGGCCAGCAGTTGACACAGTGCTCCGATCTGTTGGACGTACAGATTGTTTGCAAGTGCGACTTTCTCGCTGCTAAGAGAAACGGCGCGGTCGCCGTGGTCCTCCTTATATTTGATATAAAAGTCAATGAGCTGCGGAAAGTTCAGAATGGTCTCTGCCGCGGCCGCGTTGCGCTCTTTCTTGGTTGGCTCCTTGTCTCTGTGGCGCGGCAGCACGCGGACAAAATAGTTGTTGATTTGGGCGCGGAGCGCGTCGTCTGGAATCGCGGCCGGGATGCGTTCGAAGTCCTCTACCAGATCAGTCTTGTTGATCCACGTGTCGTCTTTTGTAAGCAGATCTTTGGGCACCAGGAGCACGTAGTCGCTAGCGAACCATGGCAGCTCATATTCTTGGACCTCCCAGCTTTGGGTGTCGTAGTTGAAGCGGACCTTGGGAACGCCGACCTTTCGACGCAGGGCTGGCGCGATGTGGCGCCTCGCAAACTCCTGCGTGTAGTCGCAGAGAAATTCCTTGATCAAGTTCGTCGTAAAGTCGCTAATGTTGTCGCGCCTACGCCACCTTTGATGAGGCAGAGCTTCTCGAGATGGCTCGACCGGGTCACCGTCTCGTGTCCGAAGTCCGCGAAGAGACGATGCAGGTTTTGATGTAGCGCGACCGCGAAGTCGCGACCGAGACCGCTACCGCGGTTCCCGGACTGCGAGAAACCCAACCAGGTTTGCGATACTTCCGAAAAGCGAAACCAGGCGTCGATGAGTGCAGTTGATAAATCTCCTCGTTCAGCCCGATCTCTCAAAAAGCGGAGATAGCCAATAATTCTATCGTGCAGATCCCGGTACGTGCGCTTCTTGCTGTTGAAAAGCAGGAAAGGGTCGATGAACAAAGGAAGGTCAGTGACCAGCGAAATATTGAAAGCGCCATGCTTATCGAGCAGGCTGGGCTCGACTTTAAAAACGTCGCTGAAATAAATCAAGATCGGTGATCTTCACCAGACCCGCGCGACCGTCGGGTCCGTCCAACACTCGCGCCGAATTGCATGAAACGATTCGGGAATCCGTTCAGAATTCTTCGACGACCGACTGATCTTCTCGAAGCAACCAAATTTCCGCGCCTAGCTCCGATCATCTCGCACGATGCATTAGACGCGGACGTTCGGGTTGATGCACTCATAGTGGCTCGCGGGCAAATCTACCAAACCTCTCGGCCAACGGGTGTCCGCCAAATGGTTTCGGCATGCCGATTGCCATGCGAAATACGCGAGATTAATTCAGCGATAGCTTCAGCTTTGTACTTAGCACGCGCCGACATTCGCGGACATTTGAGCGTCCGGTTTCCCGCGCCGATAGCCGGGATCCTCGATCTCTTCATCGCCGGGTGTCGTCTCCGGATTCAAATTCCGCTTTGAGCCGCTCCGCGACGAACATCTTTAGCAAGGATTGATACGGCACGTCGCGCTTGTTCGCCAGCAGTTTCAGCCGATCGAGCATCGGCTTTGGCAGGCGCAGCGAAATCGTTTGTGAAGACGGGCGGAGGTTCGGCAGGGTCGCGCGCTTGCCCTTGCGCCAGTCGATATAGTCCGCCGAGTCGTGGGACGCCCAAAACTCGCGCTCAACATCTTCGTTTTTGAATTTCGGCACTGCCTTTTTCATGACGATCGGAAAATCCTTCGTTCCTTGCGGCTCATGTCACGCGCCGAGATAACGCGGATCAGCCGGCCGCGAATCGTGAATACCACGAAGAGCAATCTGCCGCCGTCGGTTTGGCCGAGCGCATAAAACCGCTCCTCACCCGCCGAGTGCTGCTCGTCGCTGCCGACGATCAAGGGGCGATTGAAGAAGACCTCCTCGCACTCGGTCGGCATCACCTGATGGCGGTCCCAAATCTTCGGCGAGTTGCCGGCATCCCATTGGAAGCCCTCGCATTCCGCCAGCCGCTCCTCCCACTTCACAGCCGCGATTGTATATCGCTAGCACATACCATGGCAAGCCGTCGAGCATCGCCACTCGACCCCGCCTTGCGCGGCTCCGCTCAAGACCGTCGCGCCATCCCTGAGCGGGACCGCTGACGCTTGGCAACGGCGCCCTTGAATTGCTCCGCCGCGCTCACTGGTTGCTTCGCTGCGCTCCGCGTCGGGTCTCTTTCCTCCCTCGCCCTCAAGGACGGCGTCCCATTCGACGTTGGCGACATCATGACTGTCGAAGAGATCGCAGCCGCACTTCACGTGCCTCGGGAGTGGATCGTTCGGCGGGCGCGCAAATTGCCGTTTGTGCGAAAACTGTCACGCAAGAAGTACGCTTGCTCCAGGATTCGGCTGAGACAATGGCTCGCCAGCCGACCCGGTTGGCCGAACGGCGCCTGACGCAGAGTCGTGACACCGTCGGTGTCGTCGATATGCAGGCGTGGAGGCGCGGATCGCGCAGGTTCTGCCGCACCTTACAACAATGTGCGGCTGGTGACATAGCTCGCGACATGGATTGATCTCCGAAGCGACGCAACAGTAGCCAGATCTCGGAGTGAAATGAGATTGGGCAAAACAACCGGAAAGAAGACGCGAGGGCTTGGGCTGGTGTACCGACCCAAGTACATCGACCGGGAGACTGGCGAGCGAAAAACCGCAGCGACTTGGTGGATCCAGTTTTCGGTGCGCGGCGTTCGTTATCGCGAGTCATCGCGATCGACAAATCGCGCGGATGCCGTCCGGTTGCTCAAGCACCGCCTCTCGGAAGCTGCGGCCCGCAAGCCGGTCGGCATCGAGGTCGAACGGACGACCTTCGAGGACCTGGTCCGAATCCTTTTGGACGAGTATCAGGCGAACGAACGCCGGAGTCTTCGGCGAGTCACAGGGGGCGTCAAGCACCTCCGTGAATTCTTCGGCGACTATCGCGCGATCGATATCACCGATGATCGAATTAACGCTTACATTGTGCACCGCAAGGAACAGGGCGCCGCGAACGCCACGATTAATCGCGAGCTCGCGCCGCTCAAGCGCGGCGGCGGTAACACTGACCGCCACAATGGAGATGAGAACAAGTGAAGCGAGGGTTGTCAGTCTTCTCATGTTTTCGACGGCATTATAGCGGCTTGACTGTATGCAGGCTGCTCTTATCTCACAGTCACCTTCGGCGTGTGCGATCGCGCCAGAGCTTTGGCATCTGATGTCGCGCGCGGGCGAGAGGTGCCCGATTTTCGAGCCATGCGCTTACAGAAGGTTGGTTTGCTTATTTTATTGAGTAAAAATACTCAGCGTGATGAGCAACACGTCGAAGACATTTCGGCGGCCTCAGGGTGCCGAGCTTACCCGCCGGCTCAGGGAGCCACGCCGATACATCCAGGTGGTGGCCGGCGCCAGGCAGGTCGGCAAGACGACACTGGTTCAGCAGGTAACCGAAGGCCTCACCGTTCCCGTGCGTTTCGCGAGTGCCGACGAGCCAACCCTCCGCGGCGCCGACTGGATCGCCCAGCAGTGGGAAGCCGCGCGCCTGTCGAGTGGTCCACGCGGCGCCGTCCTCGTTCTAGATGAAGTACAGAAGGCGGTTGGGTGGTCCGAATCAGTGAAACGCTTGTGGGACGAGGACACCCGCGCGAAGCGGCCAGTCAAGGTTGTCCTCCTCGGCTCTGCGCCGCTGCTCGTCCAGCAAGGCTTAACGGAGAGCCTGGCCGGTCGTTTCGAGATACTTCGCCTGCCTCATTGGTCTCTGGCGGAGATGCGGGAGGCGTTCGATTTCACGCTCGACCAATTTCTTTACTTTGGTGGATACCCCGGCGCCGCGCCGTTGGCGAGGGAGCCCGAGCGCTGGCGGCGGTACATTCTCGATTCCCTGGTCGAAACCACGATCGCCCGCGACGTGCTGCTTCTCACCCGTGTGGACAAACCGGCGCTGCTGCGACGCATGTTCGAACTGGGCTGCCGCTATTCCGGGCAGGTGCTCTCTTACACCAAGATGCTCGGCCAGCTCCACGATGCCGGCAATACCACGACTCTCGCGCACTATCTTGAACTGCTGGGTGGAGCCGGTCTGCTCACCGGACTGTCCAAATTTGCGCGCGGTCCCGCTCGACAGAAAGGATCGAGTCCGAAGTTGCAAGTCTTGAACACCGCCCTGATGACGGCGCAGTCCGGGTTGTCTTTTGCGGAGGCTAAAGAGGATCGTCAGTTCTGGGGACGGCTGGTCGAATCTGCGATCGGCGCTCATCTTGCAAATGCAGCGGCCGTCGACGAATGCGAACTCTTCTACTGGCGCGAACGCAATCGTGAAGTGGACTTCGTCACCCGCGCTGGTCGAACCTTGACGGCGATCGAGGTCAAGAGCGGGCGCAGTCGAGATACCCTTCCAGGCTTGGCGTTATTCGCGCAGTCATTCAAGCTGGTTCGACAGCTTCTTGTCGGCGGCGACGGCATTCCGGTCGAAGAATTTCTGCTAAAGCCCGTGGGCCATTGGCTCAGACGATGATGGAAGATTGATCGTGCAGCGGGACATCAGCGTCGTTCACTAGGTCGCCAACACAGGTCCGTCCACGATCCAGAAGAGCCAAAGCATTTCCATGCGCCAAGTCACCCAGTTGGCGTTTCACTGGTAGCGAAAGTGGTCTGCCCCCCAACGTAGGCGCGTTTATAAGTAGAGTCCGGGGTTGATGTTTTGCCCCAGGTGGGGCGGTGGAGCAAGGGGGCGGGCCGCGGAGCCCTGAGCTTGCTCAGGCGGACCGCCCCCTTGCTGGTTGGCGTATTCGGCTGGGGCCAAAGCACCCAGACTGCTGTGTGGCCGGAACTGGTTGTAATCCTGCCGCCAGGCTTCGATCACATGCCGCGCTTCGGCGAGCCCGAAGAAAAAATGTTCATTGAGGCACTCATCGCGAAGTTTGCTGTTGAAGCTTTCGATGAAGGCGTTCTGCACCGGCTGGCCGGGCTGGATGTAGTGCCAGGAGACCCGCTCGGCGGAGCGGCGGGTTCCCGATGACCATTCACTGCGTGCGATTCGGGCGATGGTCGATGCGGCACTGGGCAACATGGGGCCGCAATTTGATGCGATGTACGCGAGGGTGGGACGGCCCTCGATTGCGCCCGAGAAGCTGTTGCGGGCGCTGTTGCTGCAAGTGTGGCCTGCTTTCCGATGGCCCATCAGTTCATAAGTAGAGTCGGTTGTGATTTTCCCCCGCAGGGGGCGGAATCTGTCTCTCCGTTTTGAGCCGTGCGAACTCGAATGGCGTCAGCGCGCCGAGGCTCGAATGCGGGCGGCAATGGTTGTAATCGTCGCGCCAGGCTGCGATGGTCGCCCGCGC